>SWCD01003872.1_pt1 | contig 96867 bp, 92 predicted proteins | sample 4693011 | NCBI WGS metagenome assembly SWCD01 (sample SAMN10267278, study PRJNA491770) | bioreactor metagenome | isolation source: DHS bioreactor inoculated with marine | place: Japan: Omine Ridge, Nankai Trough | reverse complement strand
GGGGGGGATGCGCTGATGACCGAGGCCGAGCTCGCGGCCGCGAAACAGTCCGGCGCCTACGAACAGCTGGTGCGTTTCGTGCGCAAGTCGCCCAGGGGCTACGCATCGGCGGCAAGCTGGCGCCGCGCCGCCGAGCTGACCCTGGTCGATCTCGGCTCCGCGCTCGGCCACCGGGTCGCGCTCGGCACCCGCGGCGAGACCTACGACCTGAGCTGCGGCTGCAAACTTCATAACCCGGGCTCCATCGGGGCCAGGTAGCACGACCAAGAACGACGGCCCGCAAGAGGCCAGACAAGAGGGACGACATGATCGGACTTGAACATTACCTGGGGCTGGCGTCGGCGTTGTTCGTCATCGGCATCTTCGGGCTCTTCCTGAACCGCAAGAACGTGATCGTGCTGCTCATGTCGATCGAGCTCATGCTGCTCGCGGTGAACATCAACCTGGTGGCCTTCTCGAGCTACCTCGGCGATCTCACCGGCCAGGTCTTCACCCTTTTCGTGCTCACCGTGGCCGCGGCGGAAGCCGCCATCGGGCTTGCGATCCTTGTCAGCTTCTTCCGGACCCGCGGCTCGATCGCGGTCGAAGACGTCAACGTGATGAAAGGCTGATCCCAGATGCACACGATCATCCTCTTCGCTCCGCTCATCGGCGCCCTCGTTGCGGGCTTCGGCCACCGCGCGATCGGCGACAAACCGGCGCAATACGTCACCACGGGGCTCTTGTTCCTGGCCATGCTCTTGAGCTGGATCACCTTCATCTGGCTGCCGGAAGGCACCCAGCACATCCAGATCATGCGCTGGATCGACAGCGGCAGCCTGCAGTCCGACTGGTCGATCCGGCTCGACCGGCTGACCGCGATCATGCTGGTGGTGGTCACCACGATCTCGGCGCTCGTGCACCTCTACTCGATCGGCTACATGGCGCATGACCCGCAGTTCGAGCCCGAGAGCTACCGGCCGCGCTTCTTCGCCTACCTGTCGCTCTTCACCTTCGCGATGCTGATGCTGGTGACCGCCGACAACCTGGTGCAGATGTTCTTCGGCTGGGAAGGCGTCGGCCTCGCCTCCTACCTGCTGATCGGCTTCTACTACAAGAAACCCTCCGCCAACGCCGCCGCGATCAAGGCCTTCGTGGTCAACCGGGTGGGCGACTTCGGCTTCGCCCTCGGCATTGCCGGTCTGTTTTTCCTGACCGACTCGATCAGGATGGACGATGTCTTCGCCGCCGCTCCGGCGCTGGCCGAGACCCAGCTGCGCTTCCTCTGGGCCGACTGGAACGCGGCCAACGTGCTCGCGGTGCTGCTGTTCATCGGCGCGATGGGCAAATCTGCCCAGCTGTTCCTGCACACCTGGCTTCCGGACGCGATGGAAGGCCCGACCCCGGTCTCGGCCCTGATCCACGCCGCCACCATGGTGACCGCCGGCGTGTTCCTCGTCTGCCGGATGTCGCCGCTGTTCGAATACGCCCCCGCCGCGCTCGCGATGGTGGTGACCATCGGTGCCGCCTCGGCCTTCGTCGCCGCGACCATCGGCCTGGTCCAGACCGACATCAAACGGGTGATCGCCTATTCGACCATGTCGCAGCTCGGCTACATGTTCGTGGCCGCGGGCGTCGGCGTCTACTCGGTGGCGATGTTCCACCTGCTGACCCATGCCTTCTTCAAGGCGATGCTGTTTCTCGGCGCCGGTTCGGTCATCCACGGCATGCACCATGAGCAGGACATGCGCAATTACGGCGGCCTCAAGGACAAGTTCCCGGTCACCTTCTGGATCATGCTGATCGGCACGCTCGCGATCACCGGCGTCGGCATCCCGCTCACCACCATCGGGTTTGCCGGCTTCCTGTCGAAGGACGCGATCATCGAGAGCGCCTACGCGGGCACCAACGGCGGGGCCGCCTTCTGGGCCCTGGTGATCGCCGCGCTGTTCACCAGCTTCTACTCCTGGCGGCTGATGTTCCTCACCTTCTGGGGGCGCCCACGCGGCGACAAGCACACCCACGACCATGCCCACGAGAGCCCCAACGTGATGCTGGTGCCGCTCGGCGTGCTGGCCCTGGGCGCGGTGTTCTCCGGCATGGTGTTCTACGGCTCGTTCTTCGGCTCGCATGACAAGGTCAATGCCTTCTTCGGCATCCCCGTCCATCACGTCGAAGCCACCGATGCGGCCGCAGACGCAGGCCAGGGCGAAGAGGCGGCGCCTGCCGCCGATGCGCACGCCGCCGACACCGCCGCGGCGGACGACCATGCCGCGACCGAGATGGCCGATGCGGAGGCCCATGCCGCGGCGCCGGGGACCGCACCGGAAGGCGCGATCTTCATGCACCCCGACAACCACACGCTCGACGATGCCCACCACGCGCCGACCTGGGTGAAGCTCTCGCCCTTCGTCGCGATGCTGATCGGCCTCGCCACCGCCTGGCTGTTCTACATCGTCAACCCGAGCCTGCCCAAGCGCCTCGCCACCAGCCAGAAGCACCTCTACGCCTTCCTGCTCAACGCCTGGTATTTCGACAGGGCCTACGACTTCCTGTTCGTGAACCCCGCCAAGGCTCTGGGACGGCTCCTGTGGAAGGTCGGCGATGGCAGGATCATCGACGGGGCGATCAACGGGTTGGCGATGGGCATCGTGCCCTGGTTCACGCGGGCGGCCGTGAGGCTGCAATCGGGCTACGTCTTTACCTATGCCTTCGCGATGGTGCTCGGCATCGTCGCCCTGGTCACGATCATGGCGCTCATCGGAGGGGCGAACTGATGGACAACCTCCTTACCATCGTCACCTTCCTGCCGCTGGTGGCGGCGCTGATCCTGGCGCTGTTCCTGCGCGGCGACGACGCGGCGGCGCGGCGCAATTCGAAGTGGCTGGCGCTGGCCGCGACCACGGCGACCTTCCTGATCTCGCTGGCGATCCTGTTTCGCTTCGACCCGGCCGACACCGGCTTCCAGATGGTCGAGGAACAGACCTGGATCCTCGGCTTCACCTACAAGATGGGGGTCGACGGGATCTCGGTGCTGTTCGTGCTGCTGACCACCGCGCTGATGCCGATCACCATCGCCTCGACCTGGAACGTCGAGACCCGGGTCAAGGAATACATGATCGCCTTCCTGATCCTCGAGACGCTGATGATCGGCGTCTTCACCGCGCTCGATCTGGTGCTGTTCTATCTGTTCTTCGAGGCGGGCCTCATTCCGATGTTCCTCATCATCGGCATCTGGGGCGGCAAGGAACGGGTCTACGCGGCGTTCAAGTTCTTTCTCTACACCTTCCTCGGCTCGGTGCTGATGCTGGTAGCGATGATCTACATGTACGTCGAAGCCGGCACGACCGACATTCCGACGCTGATGTCGCACGATTTCGCCTCCGAGGGTTTCCGGCTTCTCGGCATCCAGATCGTCGGCGGCGCCCAGACGCTGCTGTTCCTCGCCTTCTTTGCCAGCTTCGCGGTGAAGATGCCGATGTGGCCGGTCCACACCTGGTTGCCCGATGCCCACGTCCAGGCGCCCACCGCCGGCTCGGTGATCCTGGCCGCGGTGCTGTTGAAGATGGGCGGCTACGGCTTCCTGCGTTTCTCGCTGCCGATGTTCCCGGTCGGGTCTCACGTGATGACCGATTTCGTGCTCTGGATCTCGGTGATCGCGATCGTCTACGCCTCGCTGGTGGCGCTGGCCCAGGAGGACATGAAGAAGCTCATCGCCTATTCGTCGGTCGCCCATATGGGCTACGTGACCGCGGGCATCTTCGCGGCCAATCAGCAGGGCCTCGACGGGGCGATCTTCCAGATGATCAGCCACGGCTTCATCTCCGGCGCACTCTTTCTCTGCGTCGGCGTGGTCTACGACCGGATGCACACCCGCGAGATCGCCGCCTACGGCGGCCTGGTGAACCGGATGCCGGCCTATGCGCTGATCTTCATGTTCTTCACCATGGCCAACGTCGGGCTGCCCGGCACCTCCGGTTTCGTCGGCGAGTTTCTGACCCTCATGGGCATGTTCCAGGCCAACACCTGGATCGCCGCCGTGGCCGCGCTCGGGGTGATCCTCTCGGCCGGCTACGCGCTCTGGCTCTACCGTCGGGTGGTGCTCGGCGATCTCCTCAAGGAGAGCCTGAAGACGATCTCCGACATGGACACGCGGGAAAAGGCGATCTTCGCCCCGCTCGTCTTCATGACCCTGCTGCTCGGCGTCTACCCGAGCCTCGTGACCGACATCATCGGCCCGTCCGTGGCGGCGCTGCTTGACCAATACCAGGCCGCCGCGCCCGCACTTGCGGACATGGCCCCGGCCGCCCACTGAGAGGACAAGAGATGACCTCGTTCGATCTGCAAGCCATCCTGCCGGAGCTCCTGCTCGCGACCTACGCGATGCTGGCGCTGCTGGCGGTGGTCTATACCGGCAAGGACAAGCTCACGCCCCTCGTCACCTGGGTGACCGCGGCGGTGATGGTGGCGCTTGCCGTGCTCGTCGGCTCCCAGTCCGCGGTGACCGGCGCGGCCTTCGGCGGGCTGATCTCCGCCGATGCCTTTGCCCGTTTCGGCCGGGTGGGCGTGCTGCTCGCCGGTGCCGCGGTGCTGATGGCAGGACAGGAGACGATGAAGAAGCGCGGGCTCGACCGGTTTGAATACCCGCTGCTGATCGCGCTCGCCACCGTCGGCATGATGGTGATGGTCTCGGCCGGTGACCTCATGACCCTCTACATGGGCCTCGAGCTGCAATCGCTGTCGCTCTACGTGGTCGCCGCGATGAACCGCGACTCGGTGAAATCGACCGAAGCGGGGATGAAATACTTCCTGCTCGGCGCGCTGTCGTCGGGGCTGATGCTCTACGGCGCCTCGCTGGCCTACGGCTATTCCGGCACCACGCGGTTCGACGGCATCGTTGCCGCCGCCACCGACGGGCACCTCAGCATGGGCCTGTTGTTCGGCCTCACCTTCGTCGCCGCCGGCATGGCGTTCAAGGTCTCGGCGGTGCCCTTCCACATGTGGACACCGGACGTCTACGAAGGCGCGCCCACGCCCGTCACCGCCTTCTTCGCCACCGCACCGAAGCTCGCGGCGATGGGGCTGTTCGCCCGGGTGATGTTCGACGCCTTTGGCGGCGCGGTCGCCGACTGGAGCCAGATCGTGGCGCTGCTCGCGCTCCTGTCGATGTTCCTCGGCGCCGTCGCCGCGATCGGCCAGACCAACATCAAGCGGCTGATGGCCTATTCGTCGATCTCGCACATGGGCTTCGCCCTCGTCGGCCTTGCCTCGGGCAGCGAACTGGGGGTGAAGGCGATGCTGATCTACATGGCGATCTACCTCGCCATGAACGTCGGCACCTTCGCCTTCATCATGTCGATGGAGCGCGACGGCAAGCCGGTGACCAACATCGCCGCGCTCAATCAGTACGCAAAGGCAGAACCGGTCAAGGCGCTCGCCATGCTGGTGCTGCTGTTCTCGCTCGCAGGCGTGCCGCCGATGCTCGGTTTCTTCGCCAAGTTCGCGGTGCTGAACGCGGCGGTGCAGGCGGGGCTCACCTGGCTCGCGGTGGCGGGGGTGATCGCCTCGGTGATCGGCGCCTTCTACTACCTCCGGATCGTCTACTACATGTACTTCGGCGAGACCGAGGAAGGGCTCGAGACCCCGATGAGCCCGGCGGCCTGGGTGATGCTCGTCGCCTCGGCTTCGGTGATGGTGCTCGGCCTGTTCAACATGTTCGGGGTCGAAGGGGCGGCAGCAGCGGCGGCGGCGGCTCTTGTCAACTGATCCAGGCGCGCGGGTGGGCGGAAAGGCGTTTCGAAACGCCTTTTGCACGCGAATTGGAATTCGCGTCCCACGCGGTTTGCAAACCGCGTCGCCCGGCGCCTGCCGATGACCTGGCCGCATGGTTACGGGCACCTGCCGCTCGCCGAGGTGGGCTCGACCCTCGATGAGGCCGCGCGCCGGCTTGCCGAGCTCCAGGGCCCGACCTGGATCACCGCCACCCGCCAGACCGCCGCGCGCGGCCGGCGCGGGCGGGCCTGGGTGGGGCCTGCGGGCAATTTCGCAGCCACCCTGGTCCTGCCGGGCATCGATCCCGGGACCGCGGCGCTCAGAAGCTTCGTGGCGGCGCTCGCCCTGCATGAGGCCTGCGTCGGCCTGACCGGGCGGCCGGACGCCTTCGCGCTCAAATGGCCCAACGACGTGCTGCTGAACGGCGGCAAGCTCGCCGGCATCCTGCTCGAAAGCCTGATGCAGGGCGGGCGGATCGCCGGGCTTGCCATCGGCATCGGCGTGAACCTCGCCGCGGTCCCGGCGCCCGGAGCGCTCGAGCCGGGCGCGCTGACGCCGGTGTCGCTCGCCGGCGAGACCGGCACCAGGGTCACCCCGCAAGACTTCCTCGAGGCCCTGGCGCCGGCCTACGCCGGTTGGGAGGCGCAGCTCGCCACCTACGGCTTCGCGCCGGTCCGCAGGGCGTGGATGGCGCGTGCCGCCCGACTTGGCGAGACGATCACCGCGCGCCTGCCCGCCGAGGAGGTCACCGGGATCTTCCGCGAGGTGGACGACGCCGGCCAACTCGTCCTACATACGCCCGACGGGCTTCGCCGCATCGCGGCAGCCGACGTCTATTTCTGAGGAGGCCAGCGCCATGCTGCTCGCCATCGACACCGGCAATACCAACACGGTCTTCTCGATCTGGGACGGTGAGAAGTTTCTGGCCACGCTCAGGACCTCGACCGAGCACCAGCGGACCGCTGACCAGTATTTCGTCTGGTGGGATACGCTCACCCGGCATCACGGCATCAGGCCGGAGATCACCGGCGTGGTGATCTCCTCGACCGTGCCGCGGGTGGTGTTCAACCTGCGCGTCTTCGCCGACCGCTATTTCGGCCTTCGCCCCGTTGTGGTCGGCAAGCCCGACTGCCTGTTGCCGGTGGCGGTGCGGGTCGATGCCGGCACCCAGGTCGGGTCCGACCGGCTGGTCAACACCGTGGCCGGGTTCGACCGGTTCGGCGGCGACCTCATCGTGGTCGATTTCGGCACCGCGACGACCTTCGACGTGGTCGACACCGACGGCGCCTATATCGGCGGGGTGATCGCGCCCGGGGTGAACCTCTCGCTCGAGGCGCTGCACATGGCCGCGGCGGCTTTGCCGCATGTCGACATCACCCACCCCGACCGGGTGATCGGCACCAATACCGTCGCCTGCATGCAGTCGGGCATCTTCTGGGGCTACGTCGGGCTGGTCAAGGAGATCTCGGCCCGGATCAAACAAGAGCGCGGCCGCGAGATGAAGGTGATCGGCACCGGCGGCCTGGCGCCGCTGTTCCAGAGCCACGCGCCGGTGTTCGACGAATTTGCCGACGAGCTCACCATGCACGGGCTGGTGCGGATCTACGACTACAACAAGGCACAGGGCAACCTCTGAGCCCCCCTGAGGCAAGGACGCACGGATGACCAAGAAACGGCTGATCTATCTCCCCCTGGGCGGCGCGGGGGAGATCGGCATGAATGCCTATGTCTACGGCTGGGGCGCGCCCGGCGAGGAGCGGCTGATCCTGGTCGACCTCGGCGTGACCTTCCCCGACATGGACACGACGCCGGGCGTCAACCTCATCATGCCCGACATCACCTTCCTGAAGGAAAACCGCCACCGGCTGGAGGCGATCTTCATCACCCACGCCCATGAGGATCACGTCGGTGCCGTGGGCCGGCTCTGGCCGGAGCTCCGGGTCCCGGTCTACGCGCGCGCCTTCACCGGTCATCTTGCCCGGCTGAAGATGGAAGACGCCGGCCAGGATCCGATGGCCGTCGAGATCGTCGAGCCCTGGCCGGCGCGGGTCGAGGCCGGGCCGTTCAAGGTGGCCTTCCTGCCGGTGTCGCATTCGATCCCGGAAAGCGCCGGGCTGGTCATCGACAGCCCCGGCGGGCGGATCGTGCACACCGGCGATTTCAAGCTCGACCCCTCGCCCGGTGTCGGCGAGCCCTGGGACGAGGACCTCTGGCGCGAGGCGACGGGCGGTCGTGTGCGGGCGCTGGTCTGCGACTCGACCAATGTCTTCTCGCCCAGGGCCGGCCGCTCGGAGGCTGGGCTCAGGGAGCCGATCACCAGGCTGGTGGCGGCGGCGCCGCACATGGTCGTGGCCACCACCTTCGCCTCGAATGTCGCCCGGGTGAAGACGCTGGCGCAGGCGGGGCAGGCGGCCGGCCGTTCGGTCTGCCTGCTCGGCCGGGCGATGCGGCGAATGATCGAAGCCGCGGTGAAGACCGGGATCGTCGAAGATTTTCCCAAGGTGGTGACACCCGAGGATGCCCGCGACATTCCGCGCGAAAACCTGATGCTGATCGTCACCGGCAGCCAGGGCGAGCGGCGCGCCGCCTCGGCCCAGCTCTCGCGCGGCAAGTATCTCGGCCTGGCGATGGCCGAGGGCGATACCTTCCTGTTCTCGTCGAAGACCATCCCGGGCAACGAACGCTCCGTCGGACGCATTCTCAACGCCTATTCCGAGATGGGGATCGAGGTGGTGGCCGAGGACGATCGCTACCATGTCTCCGGCCATGCCAACCGGCCCGACCTCGAGAAGATGCACGCGCTGGTCGATCCGGAGATCGTGATCCCGATGCACGGCGAGCACCGGCACCTGCGCGAACATGCCCGGCTCGCGGCGGCGGCCGGGCGGGCCTCGCTGGTGGTGGTCAACGGCGCGGTCTGCGATCTCACCTCTGCGCGCCCGCATGTGGTCGAGCATGTCGAGGCCGACCGGGTCTATCTCGACGGCGACATCCTGATCGGGGCGCTCGACGGGGTCGTGCGCGACCGGATCCGGCTGGCGCTGAACGGCCATGTGATCGTGCAGGTGATCGTCGAGGACGACCTGCCCGTGGGCGAGCCCTGGGTCGAGACCGTGGGCCTGCCGGAAACCGGCCATTCCCGTGCCCTCCTGGCCGAGGTGCTCGAGGCCGACCTCGGCCAGTTCCTGATGCGGGCCGGGCGCAAGACGCTGCGCGACGACGATACGCTCGAGGAGGAACTGCGCAAGATCGCCCGCAAGACCGCGGTCGACGAGATCGGGCGCAAGCCGGAAGTGACGGTCGTGGTGAGCCGGCTGGAGGCCTAGACGCGCCTGCGGCGGGCGGGGACCGGCGCTGCGCGCCGCGCGCCTGCGGCGGGCTTTCCCGGGGGCTCTGCCCCGTCACCCCGGAGGGGTGCAAACAGAACGGGGGGCGTCCCTCGGTTGGGTCGGGATACGGCGGATTTGGTAAGCGCCTCGACCCGGGCTGCAAATGACGGCTGGGTTACGCCCCCCGGACCCCTGAGGTATTTGCCGACCAAAGAAGCCGCCGCGTCAGGCGCGGGCTTCGATCTCGGCGACGGTGGCGTCGAGCCGGTCGGACAGCGGGCCGGGGCGCAGCCTTGTGAGTGCGTCGGCAAGGCTGCGGTAATACCACAGCGTGCCGTCGCGTTTCGCGGTGAAGCGCTCGAAGACCTCGGGGCCGATCACCTGCAGGTCGACGAGGATCGAGCTTGCGTTGTGCAGCTTGTCGCAGCTGGTCACCAGCAGCGCCTCGGGTGATTTGGTTGCGAGCGACGCGAGGTACCGTTCCTTGCGCAGCGTCCAGGGCTCCGTGTCGGGCGCGGTGGTGTCGGAGCAGGCGAGCACGCAATCGGCGACCCGGTCGCCGAACCGGCGGCGGATCATCTCTGCCGTCGCCATGCCGCCCTGGTCCTCCACGGCGTCGTGCAGCAGGGCGGCGATGGCCTGGTCCTCGTCGCCGCCATGTTCCAGCACCAGCGCGGTCACCGCCAGCAGGTGGGCGATATAGGGGATGTTCGAGACCTTGCGCGCCTGGGTGCGGTGCAGTTTTGCGGCAAGCCCGAGGGCATCGTCGAAACGATCTGTCAGCATGTGGTCGTCCTGTCCGGGAGAGCGGTCGCGGTGCCGCCGATCCACAGGATAGGGCGACGGGGGGCGCGGAGCAAGCCCCGGGGCTGACGGCGGCGCCGACGGCATGGACCCGCGCGCGGCGCCTGCGCCGGTCGTGCGGCGCGGCCGGACTGGTCCGGGCGGCAGCGGGGGCAGCCGCTCCGGTGTCGCAGCGCGCAGAGCGGGTCGGCCGCGGCGCGGTCGATCAGACGGCGGCGGTGCCGGCGGCCCTGGCGCGCGCCGCGATCACCTGTTCGACAACCGGTCCGGCTTCGAGCCGGTCCTTGAAAGAGGCGCCGAATCTGCCGTCGAAGAACCCCCAACGCAGGGTGACCGCGAGCGGCGGTGACCGGCCGAAGCGCACCCCGTCGATCCTTTCGCGGATCTCGTCGAACGTGACCGCATCGACGCGGGCCTGCAACCCGCCGGCCGAGATGTCGGCCAGCTCCGCCGGAAAGCTCCTGTCGTCGACCAGCACCTCGAAGTCATGGGCCACGGCCCGTCTCGCCGCGCCGCGCCGCTCAGCTCTATCTGCCGTCATTTTCCGGTCCCTTCCCATCACCTCGAACAGGCGGGCAGTATCGCCCTTAGGCGTGAAGAAACCGCTACGCGGACTGCGTTTGAAGAGAATTGTCCGGATTTTCCCGGCCTGCCGGCCCTCGCGGTCAGTCGCGGCGTTCGTCGAAACTCTGGGCGATGAACTGCGGCAGATGATCGCCCATGCCGACCACGTCGTCGCTGCGCGACCGGCGGCCGGAGCTGCGGCTCGAGCTGCGGGCGCGCGACCGCGGACTGGCGGTCTCGGTCGCTGCGACAGGGTCCTTCGCCGGCGCCTCGTCCACGACCGCCGCCCTGGGCTCGGCCTCGACCCTGGCGTCGACCTCGACCTTGGCCTCGACCTCGACCTCGGGGTCGGCCTCGGCCTTGGTCTTGGACCGGCTGCGGCTGCGGCTGCGCGAGGGCTTGCGCTCGTCCCTGGGCGGGTCCCTGCGTGCTTCGTCGGCGACCGGGGCCTCGTCCCTGGCGGCTTTCAGCGGGTTGTCGACGACCGGGATCGGCTTTTCGATCAGCCGTTCCACCGCGTCGAAATTCTTTTCGTCGCGCGGTTCGCAGATCATCAGCGCCTTGCCCGAGCGGCCCGCCCGGCCGGTGCGGCCGATGCGATGGACGTAGTCTTCGGCGTGGCCCGGCACGTCGAAATTGAAGATGTGCGAGACATTGGGAATGTCGAGCCCGCGGGCCGCCACATCCGAGGCGCAGAGGAAGCGGATCTTGCCGTCGCGGAAGCCCTGCAGCACTTCCGTGCGCCGCGACTGTTCGAGGTCGCCGTGGATCGGCTCGGCATCGTAGCCGTATTTCTTCAACGACTTGGCGACGATGTCGACATCGGTCTTGCGGTTGCAGAAGATGATCGCATTGGTGCAGGCCTCGCCCTCGCGGTCGATCAGGGCCCTCAGCACATTGCGTTTCTCCGAGGCGGCGCGGTCGCGGCGCGACGGTTTGAACCGCACCACGCCCTGTTCGATCGTCTCGGAGGTCGTCGCCTGGCGCGAGACCTCGATACGGGCCGGCGCGTGCAGGAAGGTGTTGGTGATGCGCTCGATCTCGGGCGCCATGGTGGCGGAGAAGAACAGCGTCTGGCGGGTGAAGGGCACCAGGCCGAAGATTCGCTCGATATCCGGAATGAAGCCCATGTCGAGCATCCGGTCGGCCTCGTCGACCACCATGATCTGCACGCCGGTCAGCAGGAGCTTGCCGCGCTCGAAATGGTCGAGCAGCCGGCCGGGGGTGGCGATCAGCACGTCGACCCCGCGGTCGATGAGCTGGTCCTGTTCCTTGAAGCTGACGCCGCCGATCAGCAGCGCCTTGGTGAGATTCACGTGTTTGGCGTATTTGTCGAAGTTCTCGGCCACCTGGGCGGCAAGCTCGCGCGTTGGGCAGAGCACCAGCGAGCGCGGCATCCGCGCCCGGGCGCGGCCGCGCGCCAGCATGCAGATCATCGGCAGGACGAAACCGGCCGTCTTGCCGGTGCCGGTCTGGGCGATGCCCAACACGTCCTTGCCTTCGAGCGCCGGTGGGATCGCGCCTTCCTGGATCGGGGTCGGCGTCTCGTAGCCGGCCTCTTCGACGGCTTTCAGGACTTTGGCGCTCAGGTTCAGATCGGAAAATTTGGTCAAGGCAGGCCTTTTTTTCTGGATGGCGGCAATGCTGGCCGCAGACTCCACGCGGCCCGTCCGGCCAGATTGCCGGGACGTCTTCATCTACCGGGCTTTACCGGGCGGTGGGGCGCAGGTCAAGAGAGGCGCTGCATCCTGGCCGCCGGGGGGCCACATCGCCGGACCCCCGCGGGGTGTTTCCGCCGGGAAAACGGGATCAGAACCCGCAGGCCGGGGGCAGGGGGGCGCCAGCGTCGAGCCCTTGCACATCGCGGCGCGCGGCCTCGATCCGGGCCCAGAGCAAGGTGCCGTCCGCGCCCTGCGGCCAGACCCCGGTGAGCGCGTAGGCAAAGCGGGGCGCGCGCGGGGCCAGCGCTTCGATCTCGTCGATCAGCGCGGCGCCATGATGCGCGATCAGGTCTTCGAGCGGGCCGGCCGCGATCAGGGCGACATCTTGCGGGGTTTCGGCGGCGGCGATGGCGGCTTCGGTGGCCGCAAGGCCGAGGGCGGGATGCGCATCGGTGAGTTCGAAGTAGACGTCGGCCGTCCAGGCGTCCGGGTGGTCGGCCGGGGCCAGCTCGTCGCCCTTTCCGGCGCGCAGGTAGGCGAGGTAACGCGCGGCCAGCCGGTCGAGCGGCAGATCGCCCGGCGGCAGGGCCTCTTGCGCGATCCCAAGGGCTTCGGCGACGAGGGCGCGGGGAATGGCGGTGGTCATGCCTTGACCCATTCCAACTTTCCGGGAAGACGCGTCACTAAGGCATCAAGTGCCGCAATGACTGGAACATGGCGATCAGGCGGCGCGGCTAATTGCAGAAGAATGTTTGGCGAGCTGCGTCCCCGCAGAATTGGCAGCGCCGCATCCTCAGGAAACAACTTGCGATGTCGCGCTAGCATTTCGCTTGCAACGTCTGTGATCGGTCGCCGGGGTGCGAACTGGATCGTCACGACCACCTGGCCGAGTTTCCGGTAGGCACTAGCCTCTTCGAACAGAGCATACTTTGGGCTGCGTTTCCGGGTCATGGAGTGCACTTGAAAACCGTTGTCAGGGTCCAGGAAAACCGCACTGCATGGGGCGAGATGCTCGAGTGCCGTTTTGTGCCATTGGGTCCGCTTCGGTCCAATCGGCGGAACCGGTTCGGACACGAACCTCGTATCATTCGGGAGAACCCCGCTTGATTCGAACGCTTCTATTGATCGGCGGGTGGGATCGGCGAACTGCGCCATTGCGTCAATGAGGCTCGGGTCGCATTCATGCCAGACGCTTTGAGTCAGATGGTGGCGTTTCTCACCATCGTTCTTCGACGGGTGATCCACCGCGTCGGGGTGAGTGAGATACCAATTGAGGCCGACCGGGCCACCCAATGCGTGGTGAAGTGCTTTGAGGACGGCATACTTGATGAAGTCGTGGCCGTCCCCAAGGTAGCGCTCTTGCATCGCGTCATGCCCCGTGCAGCTCTTTCGTCGCCGCCAGCGTCAGTTCCGGATAGTCCCGCTCCGCCCGGTCGATATCCCATTTCAGCCGGGTCAGGTAGACCGGGTCGCCGTCGTTGTCGTGCGCCATGTGCTGCTTGTTGGCGGACATGAACTTCTCCAGCGCCGCCTTCGGCCCGGTGACCCAGCGCGCGGAGGTGAACTGCGAGGCCTCGAACCGCACCGGCAGCCCGTATTCGAGCTCGATCCGGCTGGCCAGAACCTCGAATTGCAGCGCCCCGACCACGCCGACGATGAAGCCCGCGCCGATGTCGGGCTTGAACACCTTGGCAGCCCCCTCCTCGGCGAATTGCATCAGCGCCTTTTCCAGGTGCTTGGCCTTCATCGGGTCGCCCGCGCGCACGCCCTGCAGAAGCTCCGGCGCGAACGAGGGGATGCCGGTCACCCGGATCGCCTCGCCCTCGGTCAGCGTGTCGCCGATCCTGAGCTGGCCGTGGTTGGGGATGCCGATGATGTCGCCGGCCCAGGCCTCTTCCGCCAACTCCCGGTCGGAGGCGAGGAACATCACCGGGTTGGTGATCGCCATCGGCTTCTTCGTGCGCACATGGGTGAGCTTCATGCCGCGCTTGAAATGGCCCGAGGCCATGCGCACGAAGGCCACCCGGTCGCGGTGCTTGGCGTCCATGTTGGCCTGAACCTTGAAAACGAAGCCCGAGACCATGGTTTCCTCGGGGGCGATCTGGCGCGGCTCGGCCTGTTGCGGCTGTGGTTCGGGGCCATAGGCGGCGATGCCGTCCATCAGCTCCTTGACGCCGAAGGAGTTGATCGCCGATCCGAACCAGATCGGGGTCATCATGCCGGCGGCAATCTCGGCGGGGTCGAGGGTCGGCAGCAGTTCGCGCGCCATCTCGACCTCGTCCTTGAGTTGCTCGAGAAGGTGCTCGGGCACATGGTCGGCGAGCTTCGGGTCGTCCAGCCCCTCGATCTTGATGCTCTCGGCCACCCGGTTGCGGTCGGCCCGGTCCATCAGTTCGAGCCGGTCGTGCACCATGTCGTAGCAGCCGAGAAAATCGCGCCCCATCCCGATCGGCCAGGAAGCGGGGCAGACGTGGATCGCCAGCATCTCCTGGATCTCGTCGATGATCTCGAAGGTGTCGCGCGCCTCGCGGTCCATCTTGTTGCAGAAGGTCAGGATCGGCAGATCCCGCATCCGGCAGACCTCGAAGAGCTTGCGGGTCTGGCTTTCCACCCCCTTCGCGCCGTCGATCACCATGATCGCGGCATCCACCGCGGTGAGCGTGCGGTAGGTGTCTTCGGAAAAATCCGAGTGGCCGGGGGTATCGACGAGATTGTACCGGTAGCGCCCGAAATCGAACGACATCGCCGAGGCCGAGACCGAGATGCCCCGGTCCTGCTCCATCTTCATGAAGTCCGACCGGGTCCGGCGCGCTTCGCCCTTGGCCCGCACCTGGCCCGCCATCTGGATCGCGCCGCCGTAGAGCAGGAACTTCTCCGTCAGCGTGGTCTTGCCGGCGTCGGGGTGCGAAATGATCGCGAAGGTCCGGCGGCGGGCGATCTCCGGCGGCAATTCGGGGCGGTTCTGAGGGGCGTCCAACATGGGCGCGATATAGGCGAGGCGGCGGGGGGCGGCAAGCGCGCTCTGGCCCGGGCCGGGCGCGGGCCTCCCGAGGATCGCGGGCGGGACGCCGAAGCATCCCGCCCGTTCTTGCAGTCCCGGGCGTCGGACCGTCGAAGCGATCCCACCGGGGTGCGGTCCCGGTCGCCACCGCGGTCGCACGCAGATCTCAGTCGAGAAGGGCGCTGATGTCAGCGGTGTCTTCGACCTGGCCGCCCAGGTGGGCGGTCACCGGCGAGATCGCGCTCGCTTCCAGCCTGGTGCCGACATGGTGCCAGGTGACCATGACCTCGTCGCCGACTTTGAATGTGTGCAGCCGATCGGCGGAGTCTTCGTCGTCGAAGGCATAGGTGGTGCCGTCCGACAGGGTGACCGCGCCGCGCATGTCGTCGATCTCAAGGATGGTGCCGACGTCGGTGGCAGAATAGGCCGCGGAGCCGAAGCCGAGGGCGGCCACGAGGGCGAGGGGGACGAGGGGGATACGCATTGTTTTCTCCAATGTTGCCCGGGGGGTGGGCGTTGCGTTGTCCGGCGCCGGTGGCGGTTTGTGTCGGTTCGTTCCATCGGCGTGGACACCTGAAAAACGTCGCACCGCGGTTTCCGGCGGCACCCTCCATCAAGTGTTATTGATCGCGGGCCAGGCGATTGGAGCGACGGAAACCGCGGCGAAATGCGTCGCGTGCGCGGGAAACCGCGGCGGGGCGAGCGGCGCGGCCCCCATGCTGCGCCTGACTTTCGTCTTTGTCGCTTTCGGGTTGCCACCGGCGCAGGGCCCGGCTCGAGGCACCCCCCGGCACGCGGCACCGCTCCGATGCGACCGAGGCGACGTCGGCGCGCTCCGGCCTCAGAGCGTCGACAGCCGCCGCAGCGTGTCGGCAGCCTCCGCGGGGGCGGAAAGGGTGCCCGCGCCCCGCTCGCGCCCGGGCAGGCGAAGCGCCGCGCCGGTCACCCGCCTGGCCACCGCGTCGGGCTCGGCGGGGCGGCTGGTGGTGTCGACGAACAGGCTCTCGGCGGCGATGCCTTCGGCGTAGATGATCTCGTGCTTGTCGAACAGGAGTTGGACGTAGTCGACGAAACCGCCCTCGTCGCGGGTCACGGTGGTGCCGTTCACCAGCCCGCCGGCGCGCACCGGCACCTCCTTGCGGCCAGCCCGCAGCCCGTCGATGGGCGGGGGGACAAACAGCCGGTGGCCCGAACCGACCACGAGCCTGCCGGTGTTGCGCAGCGCACCGGCGGCGATGGTGATCGGCGCGAAGGCGCCGCTGGCGCCGATGGTCTGGTGCCCGGTCCAGCGCAGGGTCTGCGGGCCCGAGCCGCGGGTCAGCACCCGGTCGCCGGCCCGCAGCGCCTCGATCGGCCGCTGGGCGCCGTTCGCCAGGGTGATCCTTGTGCCGCGGGTGAAGGCGACGGCGGCCGTCTCGGCCAGACGGGCCCCGGCACCCGCGCGGTCGATGGTGACGAGAATGTAGCCCTGCTTCGGCGCGAACGGGGCGAGCGGACAGAGGTAGGTCTCGGCGATGGTGCGGTCGCGGTCGACCTCGACGAAGACGAGCGCATCGCGGGTGCCGCCGGCCGGCCCCATGAAGGTGAGCCGGCTGTCGAGGAACACGCGCGCGCCCGGGCGTCCGGTGCCGCTGTCGGCGGCCACCCGGTAAGCGTCGCTGGTCGGGTCGGGGGCGAGGCCGAGCCGCGCGGGGCGTGCGCTCCCGGCAAGCGTGTAGACGTCTTCATAGGCGAGATCGGAGGCGTCGGCGAGCGGGTCGCCCTCGTTGACGCCCTGGATCACCCGAAACGCCTCGGCGCGAAAAACGGCCAGGTGCCGGGTGGGCACGGCCGCGCGCCTTTCTGCTCGCTGGGGATGCATGGACATCGGACCTGCACTTGCCTCGCAGCCCCCACCGCGCCGGCGCAAGGCTAGCCGAGTGGCCTGCCACCGGTCAACAACACACTGATGATACGGGAAAAAAGGCCAGTGCCGGGCACTGGATTGTCACCGCTGCGGCAACGGCAATCGAGAGTGCTACCGGATTGTGTTACATCCGTGAACAGCGCCAAGGCCTGGGCGAATCGCGCCCGGTCTGCCAGAGCGCTGCGACCTTGCCGGAGCGGCGGCGTTCCCGGCGCGAACAGGGCCCGCGGCCCCCCCGCGTCGCCTCGCCCGAGGCGCCGGTCGGGCCGCCGCCGGGGCCGCGACCGGCAGCGAACAACGGAGACGTGACATGGATTTCGGAATCAGGGGAAAACGCGCGCTGGTCTGTGCGGCGTCGCGCGGGCTCGGGCGCGGGGTGGCCGAGGCGCTGGCAGGCGAGGGCGTCGAGCTTGTGCTCAACGCGCGCGGGGCGGAGACGCTCGAGGCGACCGCCGCGGCGATCCGCGCCGCCCACGGCGTGACCGTCACCACGGTTGCGGCCGACATCACCACCGAGGCGGGGCGCGCGGCGGTCCTGGAGGCGGCCGGCGCGCTCGATATCCTGATCACCAATGCCGGCGGGCCGCCGCCCGGCAAATGGACCGACTGGGACCGGGTCGATTTCATCGCCGCGATCGACGCCAACATGATGCCGGCCATCGCCCTGATGCAGGCGGTCGTGCCGGCGATGATGGCGCGCGGCTGGGGCCGGGTGGTCAACATCACCTCGCGTTCGGTCAAGGCGCCCTTGCCCGCGCTCGGGCTTTCCAACACCGCGCGCGCCGGGCTCACCGGTTTTGTCGCCGGCATGTCGCGACAGGTGGCGGGGAGCGGCGTGACCGTCAACAACGTGCTGCCGGGCTCGCATGATACCGACCGGATCCGGGCGCTGGACAAGCGCAGTGCCGAACTCCGCGGGACACAGCCGGACGAGGAACGCAAGGCGCGCCTCGCCAGCAATCCGGTCGGGCGCGACGGCACGGCGGCCGAGTTCGGCGCGGTGGTCGCCTTCGTCTGCTCGGTGCATACCGGCTACATGGTCGGCCAGAATATCCTGGTCGATGGCGGCGAGACCAACGCGACGATCTGAGGTGCGGCGCGTCACCGCCCCCTGCGCCCGCCGAAGCCGGCCGCCCGCCGCGGTCGCTGAACCGGATCGGCGCGCGCCAAGGGGGGCCGGCCAGAGGCCCGGCATGCCCCGCCGGGCGGCAACCCCGCGATCTGGCGCGGTAATTCCGACGATCCGCAGGGCGCAGGGCACGCCGCCGCGGCCCGGGCTTGCGGGGCGGGGTGGGGGCTGCTATCTGGCCATGAAGGAAAATTCCGATCAGTTTGCTCGGGTATAGGGCCGCCCCGCATGGAACCTCGGCTGGACGTACGCAACATCAACCGCGCCTTCGGTGGACGGCCGGTGGTGAGCGATGTGTCGCTGCGTGTGAACCCGGGTCAGGTGACCTGCCTGCTCGGGCCGTCGGGCTGCGGCAAGTCGACCACGCTCCGGATCATCGCCGGCGTCGACCGCCCCGATTCCGGCGAGATCCGGATCGACGGGCGGGTGATTGCCGGGCCCGGGGTCTGGGTGCCGCCCGAAGGGCGCGGCACCGGGCTGATGTTCCAGGATTTCGCGCTGTTCCCGCATCTGTCGGTCTTCGACAACGTCGCCTTCGGGCTCACCGGCACCCGCACCGAGAAGCGGATCCGGGTGCGCGAACTGCTCGAAAAGGTCGGGCTGGTGCGCTACGAATCGAGCTTCCCGCACGAGCTTTCGGGCGGTGAACAGCAGCGCGTGGCGCTCGCGCGCGCCCTTGCGCCCCGGCCCCGGATCATGCTGATGGACGAGCCGTTTTCCGGTCTCGACAACCGTTTGCGCGACGGCATCCGCGACGAAACCCTGTCGATCCTGAAGGACGAGGCGACCGCGGTGCTGATGGTCACCCACGAGCCCGAGGAAGCGATGCGCATGGCCGACGAGATCGCGCTGATGCGGCGCGGCCGGATCGTCCAGCACGGCGCCCCCTACAACGTCTACAACGCGCCGGTCGACCGCGAGGCGGCGGCGTTCTTCTCCGACATCAACGTGATCCGCGGGCGGGTCCAGGGGCTGCTCACCGAAACCGCCTTCGGCAAGTTCATGGCGCCGGGGCAGCCGGACGGCGCCGAGGTCGAGATCGTGATCCGCCCGCAGCACATCCGGATCGATTTCGACCGCGGCGGGCAGGGGCCCTCGCCGACCCCGGAACACGGCGTCTGGGCGCGCGGCGTGGTCGAACGGGCGCGGTTCATCGGCAAGGAAAGCCTGGTCGAGTTCCGGATGGAGTTCGACGGCTCCAGCCTGTCGGCGACGGTGCCGAGCGTGTTCCTGCCCAAGCCGGGGGTGCCGCTCTGGATCGCGATCCGGCGCGACCGCTGCTTCGTCTTCCCCTTCGTGCCGAAGAAGGATTGGCGCCGGCGCGAGGATTGAGGCCTGCGCGTGCCGCGGGCGGGCGACGCGGTTTCGAAACCGCGTGACAAGCCGCTTCGAAGCGGCTTGCGCGCGCTCCGCATCGACACGGGCGCTTCGGCACGATCTGTCGCGACCCGCCGCCGATTTGGCGATTTCTTGCATCCGCCGCGCTTTCGGGCTTTGATCTTCCTGCCTGAGTGAATAGATAGCGTCGGGAAGTTTCGGGCAAATCATCCGCGAAAGGAAAGCGAATGTCTCTTGGGCCATGGCAAGTTCTTCTGATCGCCGTCGTCGTGCTCGTCCTGTTCGGACGTGGCAAGATCGCCTCTCTGATGGGCGAAGTCGGCAAGGGGATCACCTCGTTCAAACGCGGGGTCGAGGAAGGCAAACAGGAAATCGAACAACAGGCGGCCGACACCGCCAAGGACGTCACCCCGGAAGAGGAGAAGGACAAGGTCTGATCGACCTGAGACTTCTCTGATCCACCTTCGGGGGCCGTTCCATGTTCGATATCGGGTTCACCGAGCTTCTGGTCATCGGCGTCGTCGCGCTGATCGTCGTCGGGCCGAAAGACCTGCCGACCCTGTTTCGCACGCTCGGCCGGTTCACCGCGCGGATGCGCGCGCTGGGGCGTGAATTCACCTCGGCGATGAACGACGCGGCCGACCAGACCGGCATGAAAGATGTCGCCAAGGACCTCAAGGGGATGACCAACCCGGCGTCCTACGGGCTCGACAAGCTGAAGGACGCGGCCGACAAGTTCGACAACTGGTCGCCGTCAACGCCGGCGAAGACACCGAAAAAACCGGCCGCCGACGATCCCGAACGCGCCGCCGATGTCGAGAAGATCCGCGCCGCGACCGAGGCGAAAGGGCGCGAGAAGCTCGAACGCGAGCGCGCCGCGGCCACCGGTACGGTCGCCGGCGAAAGCGCGCCGAAGGGTCCGGATGCGGCGAAACCGGCCACGAAGCCCGCCACCGCCAAACACCCTGCCGCGAAACCCGCCGCCGCAAGCCAAGCTGCCGCGAAGCCCGCCGCGGCGAAGAAACCGGCGGCAAAGAAGCCCGCCGCCGCGAAACCCGCCGCTGCCGGGAAACCGGCCACGAAAGCCCCGGCCACCAAAGCCCCGGCCACCAAAACCGCTGCCGCGAAACCCGCCGCCGCGAAAAAACCGGCCGCGAAAAAACCGGCCGCGAAGAAACCTGCCGCCGGGAAGACCGCCGCCAAGAAACCCGCCACGCCGAAAGACCCGGCCGAGACGAAGACCGACACCGCATGAGCCGGACCGACGACGAGATCGAGGATTCCTCCGCCCCGCTGATCGAACACCTCGCCGAGCTGCGCACCCGCCTGATCCGGGCGGTGCTCTATTTTGTCGTCGGCTTCATCATCGCCTTCGTCTTCTCCGGCGCGTTCCTCGACTGGCTGCTGGTGCCGATCGAAAAGAGCATGCGGTCGCTGGGCAACCCCAACCCGGTGATGCAGTACACCGCGCCGCAGGAATACTTCTTCACTCTGGTCCGGATCGCGATGGTGGGCGGGCTGTTTCTGTCCTTTCCCTTCGTCGCCAACCAGCTCTGGCGGTTCGTGGCGCCCGGCCTCTACAAGTCCGAGAAAATGGCGTTCCTGCCGTTCCTGATCGCCTCGCCGGTGATGTTCACCCTCGGCGGGGTCTTCGCCCACCTGGTGGTCACGCCGCTGGCGATGCAGTTCTTCCTCGGCTTCGCCGATGCCTCGTCGCTGGTCTCGGCCTTCTTCGACGAAGTGCCGGGATCTGTCGGCGACGTGCTGGACGGTACCGCGGTGCCGGCGACGAGCGAGGGCATCGAGATCGTCTTTCAGGGCAAGGTCAACGAAAGCCTCGACATCACCCTGAAGCTGATCGTCGCTTTCGGGCTGTCGTTCCAGCTGCCGGTGCTGCTCACGCTGATGGGCCGGGCCGGCATGGCCACCGCCGCCGGCCTCGCGGGCGTGCGCAAATACGCCGTCGTCGGCATCCTGACGCTCGCCGCCGTGGTCACCCCCCCGGACGTCATCACCCAGGTGATCCTGTTCACCGTGGTCTACGGCCTCTACGAGATCTCGATCTTCCTCGTGCGCCGGTTCGAGAAACAGCGCGAGGCCCGGTTGCGGGCCGAGGGGCTTTGGTTCGAGGATGACGCGGGTGACGAGGGTGACGCGGGTGACGCGGGTGACGAAAAGACCGGCGAAGCCGCGGACAAGGACGCGACCGCCGCGACCCCCGCGCGCGCCGAAGAGGTGCCGCTGGAAGACGACCCGATCCTGAAGGAATTCGACGACGAGGAAGAGGCCGACGACGTGGCCCACCACGGCGACGGCGGGACCTGGGAAATCGCCGAGGACGGCGAGGGGGCGGATACGCCAGGCAAGGAGACCGGCCGCGAGTCCGACGGCAAGGATGCCGACGACGATCCCGGTGCGGTCAACAAGGACTGATGACAGAAGACACACTCATCCGTATCGCCGAGGCGCTGGAACGCATCGCGCCCGCGCCCCTGGCGACCCCCGATTTCGACGCCGCCGCGGCCTTCGTCTGGCATGTCGATCCCGACCATCTCGCCCCGGTCGCCCGGGTCAACCGGGTCGATATCTCCCTGCTCGTCGGCGTCGACCGGGTGCGCGACATCCTGCTCGACAACACCCGCCAGTTCGCCCGCGGCCTGCCGGCCAACAACGCGCTGCTCTGGGGTGCCCGGGGCATGGGCAAGTCGTCGCTGGTCAAGGCGGTGCACGCCGCGGTGGCGGGCGAGGGGCACGACCTCAAGCTCGTCGAACTGCAGCGCGAAGACATCCCCACCGTCGGCCGGCTGCTGGCCCATCTGCGGGCCTCGCAACGCCGCTTCGTGCTGTTCTGCGACGATCTGTCGTTCAGCCATGACGACCAGCACTACAAGAGCCTCAAGGCGGTGCTCGACGGCGGCATCGAGGGGCGGCCCGAGAACGTCGTGTTCTACGCCACCTCGAACCGGCGCCACCTGATGCCGCGCGACATGATCGAGAACGAGCGCCATTCGGCGATCAACCCGGCCGAGGCGGTCGAGGAAAAGGTCTCGCTCTCCGACCGCTTCGGGCTCTGGCTCGGGTTCCACCCCTGCAGCCAGGACGACTACCTGGCGATGATCCGCGGCTATTGCGATGCCTTCGGGATCGGGATCGACGATGCCACGCTGCGCGCCGAGGCGATCGAGTGGCAGGCGACGCGCGGCGCGCGCTCCGGCCGGGTGGCCTGGCAATACGTCACCGATCTCGCCGGCCGGCGGGGGGTCAGGATCGCCGGTTGAGCCGGGCGCGCGGGGCGCCCGCCCGCGCCCCTGACGACCTCCCACGCCCGGCATGATTTCGCCGCCCGGCCGCATGATCTTGCACAGCCGGGGGGTTCGCCACTAGATTGTAGCCAACGTCTGAAGACTGACCTGCCGACCGGGGCCGGGCCCCGAGGGCGGCCGATGGGGGAAGACATGGAACTGCGTCAGGCATTGCGGAGCTATACGGCCAAGGACAAGCGGCTCGCCTATCTGAGCCTGCTCACCAATCTTGCGGTCTATTTCGCGGCGCTCACCGCCGCGATCCTGGCGGTCCAGCAGGGACGCTGGCTGATCGCGGCCGTCGCGATCGTCGTGCTGGCCTTCGCCGGCGTCCGGCTCTACGTGCTCCAGCACGATCTCGGCCACCTGTCGCTGTTCGAGACCAGGCGCGAGAACGAGATCTGGGGCTACCTCGTGTCGCCCTTCACCATGGCGGCCTATCCCCAGATGCGCCACAACCACAACCTGCACCACGCCTACGTGGGCGATCTCGACGCACGCGACACCACCGAGATCTTCACCATGACGCTGAGGGAATGGAACGAGGCGGGGGTCTGGAAGCGGCTCTCCTACCGGCTCTACCGCAACCCGCTGCTGCTGATCCCGGTGGGTGCCGCTTACGTCTACTTCCTCGTCTACCGCTGGCCCAAGAACGCCGCCGAAGTCGGCGCGGGCGCGATGCTCGCCCACAACGCCGCGATCCTCGCCTGGCTCGGCGTGGTCTGGGCGCTCGCCGGCTGGACCGGGGTGGTCACCCTGCTGGTCGCGATCTGGCTGGGCGGGATGATCGGGGTCTTCCTCGTCTACCTGCAGCACAATTTCGAAGGCACCTGGTGGGACCGCCGCCCCGACCTCGACCCGTCGCGCGCCGCGATCCAGGGCGGGTCGTGTCTCGATTTCGGCTGGGTCTTCGACGAGATGGTGGCCAATATCACCAAGCACGACATCCACCACCTGGTCGCCTCGATCCCCTCGTACCGGCTGCGCGCAGCCCACCGCGAGCTGGAAAAGACCCATGAGCTGCGCCGGATCAGCTTCCCCGAGGCGCTGCACGCCTTCACCCTGAAGCTCTGGGACGAGGACGCGCAGCAGCTCGTGCCCTTCCCGAAGCTGCGCGCCCGGGTGATGACGCCGGCGGAGTGACCCGAAAGGGGTTTCGCCCGCTGACGCGGGCGACCGACCGGGGGGCTCCGCCCCCCGGACCCCCCGAGGTATTTTCAAACCAAAGAAGGGGCAGGCCTTGGGGCGCCGCGCCGGTTCGGAGCTGGCGGCGCCTGCGCCGGATGCCGACGGGCACCCCCGCGCCTGTGCGGCTGTGGGGCCAGGCCGCGTCGTCCGGGCCCGGACGCGACCGAAGCGGGGGCAGCGATCAACCCAGCGAAGCTCAGCGCAGCGCTTTTTCGAAATAGACCCGGTTGAAACCGTCCTCGGTCCGGCGTCCGACCTCGACATAGCCGAGCTTCGGATAGAGCGAGAGATTCTCCGCCATCTTCTCGTTGGTGTAGAGGTGGACGGCGCCGAAGCCCTGCTCGCGCGCCGCGCTTTCGCAAAATGCGATCAGCGCCCGCCCGACACCACGTCCGGCGACCTGCGGAAAGACGGCGACGTTTTCCAGGAGGAGGTGGTCGCCCTCGGGGTGAAACACGATGAAACCCAGGAGCCTGTCCCGGTCGTCCGTCGCGACGTGGACGGCGCGCCGGGCGATCTGTGCCGCGAAGTCGGCCAGCATCGGCGCCGGTTTGCGTCCGATCAGCGCGACATAGCGTGCATAGGCCCGGGCGGCGCAATCGCGGATACCCGCCTCATCGCCCGCCAAGGCCGGCCGGATCATCATGTCGTCGCCGCTGTCATGGGCGCAGCCTGGATGGCCGACGGGCGGGCGCAATACCGGTCTCCCGGCCCGACCCGCCGCAGCCTGGGCGACCGCTGCGGGGTGAAGGGGCGGCGCACGACGGCGCGCGTCGCCCGGCCCGGCGTCGATCCGCGGTGCCTCACAGGCCGCCAACAGCACGCGCGGACCCGCCTGGACCCGCTTTGCCCGGGCGAGGACAGGTTAGCGATAACACCAACAAGATCAGCATCTTGCCCCCCTGTCCGAGTTCGCCCACCCTTCGCGCGAAACGCGCCCGGGCGGGCCGCTCAGGCCAGAATGCCGTCGGCGGTGATCCGGGTCTTGCCGCCCAGCCAGGGATGCAGCGCCTCGGGCAGCGTCACCGAGCCGTCTTCCTCCTGGCCGTTTTCCAGCACCGCGATCAGGCAGCGCCCGACCGCGACCCCCGAGCCGTTCAGGGTGTGCAGATACTCGGGCTTCGCCCCCGGCTCGGGGCGGAACCGCGCGTTCATCCGCCGGGCCTGGAAAGCGCCGGTGGTGGAGACCGACGAGATCTCGCGGTAGCAATCCTGCCCCGGCAGCCAGACCTCGATGTCATGGGTCCGCCGCGCGCCGAAGCCGGTGTCGCCCGCGCAGAGCACCACCGTGCGGTAGGGCAGGCCGAGCCGCTCGAGGATGCCCTCGGCGCGGGCCGTCATCGCCGCGTGTTCGGCCTCCGACTCCTCGGGCCGGGTGATCGAGACCATTTCGACCTTTTCGAACTGGTGTTGGCGCAGCATGCCGGCGGTGTCCTTGCCCGCCGAGCCCGCCTCGGAACGGAAGCACTGGGTATGGGCGACGTAGCGCAGCGGCAGGTCCGCCCCGTCGACCACTTCGCCGTTGACGAAATTGGTCAGCGTCACCTCGGCCGTGGGGATCAGCCACCAGCCTTCCTGGGTCCGGTAGCTGTCTTCGCCGAACTTCGGCAATTGCCCGGTGCCCAACATCATCTCTTCGCGCACCAGCACCGGGGTGATTGCTTCGGTGAGGCCGTTCTCGGTGGTGTGGGTGTCGAGCATGAACTGGGCCAGCGCCCGGTGGACCCGGGCGACGGCGCCGGACATCACCGCGAAGCGGGCCCCGGAGAGCTTGGCGGCGATCTCGAAGTTGAGGCCGGCCCTGGTGGCGGCGAGCTGGTAATGCTCCTTCGGCGCGAAGCCGAACCCGCGCGGCGTGCCCCAGCGCCGGATCTCGACGTTGTCGGCCTCGTCCGCCCCGTCCGGCACGTCGTCCGCCATGATGTTGGGCAGCCCCATCAGCAGTTCGGTCAGGGCGGCGTCCTTGGCCCTGGCTTCGTCGTTCAGCGCGGCGATCTCGCCCTTCTTCTCGGCCACCAGTGCGCGCAGGCGTTCAAACTCGGCCTCGTCGCCCCTGGCTTTGGCCGCGCCGACTTCCTTCGCGGCCCTGTTGGCCTCGGCCTGGGCGCTCTCGGCGGCGGTGATCGCGGCGCGGCGCGCTTCGTCGAGCCCCAGCACCTCGCCCGACACCCCCGAGAGACCGCGGCGCGCCATCGCGGCGTCGAACAGCTCCGGGGTGTCTCGGATCATACGGATGTCGTGCATGGGGCTCTCCCGATTGAAACGTGGATTTCGCCTCCCATATGCCGCAGACCCACCGGCAAACAAAAGGCCAAAACGCGGGGCCAAAACCGCATGTGGCTTGCTTGCCAACCCAGCCCCCCGAGATTAGGGTGCGCGCCAACCCAAGGGGGCCGTCCCCCCGCTGCACAAGGATTGTCCCATGCTCGTCTCGCCCGCTTTCGCGCAAGCAGCCGGCGCCCCCTCCGCGGGGATGCTCAATTCCATGTTGATCCCGATGATCCTGGTCTTCGGGATCATGTGGTTCTTCCTGATCCGGCCGCAGCAGAAAAAGCTCAAGCAGGACGAGGCGATGCGCAACGCGCTGCGGCGCGGCGACAAGGTGCTCACCTCCGGCGGCATCGTCGGCAAGGTCACCAAGGTCAAGGAAGACGGCGAGATCGAGGTCGAGATCGCGCCCAGCGTCAAGATCCACGTGGTGAAATCGGCGATCGCCCAGGTGTTGTCGAAGACCGAGCCTGCCGAGGGCTGAGGCCCGCCCAACGCCTGACCCCGGGAGTTTCCCCATGATGCACTATCCCCTCTGGCGACGGATCGTGGTGATCGGGCTCGTGGTGCTCGGCCTCGCCGCCGCCGCGCCCAACCTGTTCTATCCGCGCGTCGAATCCCATAACGACGCGGCGGCCGAGATCGAGCAGTTCGGTTCGACCCCGGAGCGCGAGGCCGCCCTGTCGGCCTGGCCGGGCTGGTTGCCGTCGTCGCTGGTGAACCTCGGGCTCGACCTGCGCGGCGGCGCCCAGCTGCTGGCCGAGGTGCGGGTGGAAGATGTCTACGCGCACCGGATGGACGCGCTCTGGCCGGAAGTGCGCGACGTGCTGCGCGACGAGCGCGACGCGGTCGGCGCGATTCGGCGGATCGAGGCGCCCGACGGGCTGTTGCAGGTGCGCATCGACAACCCCGACGGCATGGCCGCGGCGCTCGAGGCGGTGAGCGGGCTGGCCTCCAACGTCGTCAGCCTCACCGGGATCGGCTCGAAGGATATCGACGTGGCCGGGCAGGGCGACATCATCACCGTGCAGCTCTCGGAGGCCGAGAAGCTCGCCACCGACGATCGCACGATCCAGCAATCGCTCGAGATCATCCGCCGGCGGGTCGACGAGGTCGGCACCCGCGAACCCTCGATCACCCGGCAGGGCGAGCGGCGGATCCTGATCCAGGTGCCCGGCCTCGGCTCGGCCGACGAATTGAAGGCGCTGATCGGCACCACCGCGCAGCTCACCTTCCAGCCGGTGGTGAGCCGCACGACCGATGCCAATACCCAGCCCGGGGCGCGCCAGGAACTGCTGCCCTCGCTCGACGAGGAGGGGGTCTGGTACATCCTCGAACAGACACCGGTGGTGACCGGCGAGGAACTGACCAACGCCCAGCCGAGTTTCGACCAGAACGGCCGACCGGCGGTGAGCTTCCAGTTCAACGTCTCGGGCGCGCGAAAATTCGGCGAATACACCGCGGCCAACGTCGGCTCGCCCTTCGCCATCGTGCTCGACAACGAGGTGATCTCGGCGCCGCGGATCAACGAGGCGATCCCGGGCGGATCGGGGATCATCACCGGGAATTTCTCGGTCGAGGACTCGACCGAGCTGGCCATCCTGTTGCGGGCCGGGGCGCTGCCGGCGGAGATGACCTTCCTCGAAGAGCGCACCATCGGCCCCGAACTGGGAGCCGATTCCATCGAGGCCGGCAAGATCGCCTCGATCGTGGCCTTCAGCGGCGTGCTGGTGTTCATGGCGCTCAGCTACGGCTGGTTCGGGATCATCGCCAACGTGGCCCTGATCCTCAACGTCGGCATGGTCTTCGGGCTCCTGTCGGCCATCGGGGCGACGCTGACCTTGCCCGGGATCGCCGGGATCGTGCTGACCATCGGCATGGCGGTGGATGCCAACGTGCTGGTCTACGAGCGGATCCGCGAGGAGATCAAGGCGGGCAGGGGGCCGGCGCGTGCCATCGAACTTGGCTACGAGAAGGCGCTCAGCGCCATCATCGACGCCAACATTACCACCGTCATCACCGCGTCGATCCTGTTCATCATGGGGTCCGGTCCGGTCAAGGGCTTCGCCGTCACCCTGTTCTTCGGCATCATCACCAGCGTGTTCGCCGCGATCTTCGTCACCCGTTTGATGATCGTGATGTGGTTCGAACGTCGCCGGCCCAAAACCATCGAGGTATAGACGATGCGCCTGAAACTGGTTCCCCAGGATACCGCCTGGGATTTCTTCAGCCGGCTGCCGATCACCCTCGGCTTTTCCGGTCTGCTCATGCTGGTCTCGGTCGTCGCTTTCTTCGCGATGGGGCTCAACTTCGGCATCGATTTCCAGGGCGGGACCAAGATCCGGACCGAATCGACCCAGGCGCTCGACGTCGGCACCTACCGCGACGCGATCGTGCCCCTGGGCCTGGGCGACGTGGCGATCACGCAGGTGTTCGACCCGAGTTTCCGCGACGACCAGCACGTCGCCTCGATCCGGATCGAGGCGCAGGACGGCGATGAGGCCATCAGTCCGCAGACGGTGCAGGCGGTGGAGGATGCGCTGAGCGCGGTCGATCCCGCGGTGACTTTCGTCTCGGTGGAAAGCGTCGGCCCCAAGGTTTCGGGCGAACTGATCTGGACGGCCGTCGAATCGGTGCTCGCGGCCATGGGCGCCGTGCTGATCTACATCTGGCTCCGGTTCGAATGGCAGTTTGCCGTCGGCGCGGTGGCGGCGCTGGTGCATGACGTGCTGATCACCGTCGGGGTCTTCGCGGTGTTTCAGATCCGCTTCGATCTGACCATCATCGCGGCCCTTCTCACCATCGTCGGCTATTCGCTCAACGATACCGTGGTGGTGTTCGACCGGGTGCGCGAAAACCTGCGCCGGTTCAAGAAACTCGACCTCAAGGCGCTGCTCAATCTGTCGATCAACGAGACCATGAGCCGGACGGTGATGACCTCGGGCACCACGCTGCTCGCGCTGATCGCACTGCTGGTGCTCGGCGGCGACGTGATCCGCGGCTTCGTCTTCGCGATGACCTTCGGCATCGTCATCGGCACCTATTCGTCGATCTTCGTCGCCTCGGCGATCCTTCTGCGGCTCGGCGTCAAGCGTGACTGGTCGAAGCCCGATGGCGAGGCCGGCACGCAGTTCGCCAACGTCGATGCCTGAGATTGTCCGGGGCGTGCTCGCCACGCCCGGACTTCTCTGGATCGCCATCGCCTTTCTGTCCGCGGGGCATGTGCGCGGGTTTACCGGATTCGGAACCGCGCTGATCGTCATGCCCGTGGCGGCCGTGTTTCTGCCGATGCCGATCGCGATTGCCCTGGTGATGATGACCGGCATGGCGTCCTGGCCGTTGATCGTGCCGAGAGCGATCCGCGAGGCCGACCGGCGCGAGGTCTTGGCGATGGCGACCGCGGCCGCGGTGACCACGCCCGTGGGCATCTGGCTGCTCACTTGGGTGGACCGGGATGTCCTGCGCTGGATGGTGGCCCTCGCCGCCACAACGACGCTGGCCGCCCTGGTGACCGGTTGGCGGTATCACGGGCGGGTCAAGGGGCCGGGACTGCTGGGCGTCGGCGGATCCGCGGGCGTGCTGGGCGGCGCGACCGGCCTGACCGGGCCGCCGGTGATCCTGTTCTACCTGGCCAGCACCCGGGCTGTGGCGACGATGCGCGCCAATACGATCCTGTTCCTCGCCCTGCTCGACATTGTCGTCATCGTGAACATGGTCTGGCGCGGTCTGATCGACTGGGAGGTTGTGCCGATCGCCCTGGCGCTGGCCGTGCCCTACACAACCGGCATCGTTGTCGGCCAGTGGCTGTTCAATCCGGAGATGGAACGGGCCTACCGCCTGCTGGCCTACGGTGTGATCGCGGTGGCGATCCTCACCGGGCTGCCGCTGTTCGACTGACCTTCAGGACCGTCGCGCGAAGAGATTGCCGTGGCGGTCGGTGAGCCGGTCCCACGCCTGCCCCGACGCATCGAGGACCCCGCGGAACCCGGCCATGTTGCTGGCCTCGTCGGCGATGAGCAGCACCCCGCCGGGGTCGAGGTGGCCGATCAGACGGGCCAGGACGGCATGCCGGTCGGCCGCGTCGAGCATGTGCAGGGTGCGGTCGAACAGCAGCGCGTCGAAGCGGCCCTCGGGCACGAAAGCGGTGATATCGGCGACATGGCCGGTGACCGCGAGCCCCTCTGCCTCCGCCGCCGCCACCATATCGGCGATGCCCTTGGGCGAGAGGTCGACGCCGACCACGGTATGTCCCATCCGGGCCAGGGGCAGGGCGTCGCGCCCCTGGCCGCAGCCGAGGTCGAGCACCCGCGCCGGGGCGGTGAGGTATGCCGCGAAGGCGTCGAGCAGGGCCCGGGTCGGTGCCCCGAGCGCCTCGGCCTCGTCGCGGTAGAGCCTGTCGTAATCGTATCCCATGCCCCTGTGCTAGCGGCGCGCGCGGCCCATGTCCAAGTGAAACATGCCGTGATCCGACCCGGGCAAGGTCGCGCGCCGCGAAACCCGTACCCCGCGGCCGCTCGCCGCTTTTCTTCTCGCGGCGGACAGGGTACCAAACGCCATGCAGATCGAAGAGATCAGATATGACGGCGCGCGGCCGATCGACGGCTACGGCCCGGGGTTCTTCCGGGTCGCCGGCGAGGTGCTCCGGGGCGGCGTGATCGTGACCGCGACCGAAGCGCGGACCTGGGCGGGGCTGGACGACGTCGCTGCCGTGGTCGCGCTCTCCGAGGCGGTCGACGTGATCGTGTTCGGCTCCGGCGCGACCATGACCGGGGCGCCGCCGGCGCTGACCCGGGCGGTGGAAGCGGCCGGCATGGGGCTCGAGCCGATGTCGAGCCCGGCGGCCTGCCGCAGCTACAACATCCTGCTGGCCGAGGGCCGCCGTGTCGCCCTCGCGGCCCTGCCGGTGTAGCCGGCATGGAACTGACGGCGCGCGATCTGACCGTTTCCCGCGGCGGCGTGCCGGTTCTGGAGGGGCTGTCGTTCACGCTGCGGGCGGGCGAGGTGCTGGTACTGCGCGGGCCCAACGGCTCGGGCAAGACCACGCTCCTGCGCACCCTCGCCGGGCTGCAACCGGCGCTGCGCGGCGCGATCAGCCAGCCGCCCGAGGCGATCGCCTACGGCGCCCATGCCGACGGGCTGAAGGCAACGCTGACAGTCGCCGAAAACCTCGACTTCTGGGCCTCGGTCCATGGCCTCTCCGACATCAACGCCGCCCTCGACCATTTCAACCTGCGGAGCCTCGCCAACCGGGCGGCGCAGAACCTTTCGGCCGGGCAGAAGCGCCGCCTCGGGCTGGCGCGTCTGCTGGTGACCGGGCGGCCGATCTGGCTTCTGGACGAACCCACGGTGAGCCTCGATCTGGCCTCGGTCGGGCTGTTCGCCGATGCGGTGCGGCGCCACGTCGGCGCCGGCGGGGCGGCGCTGATCGCCACCCATATCGACCTCGGGCTCGAGGCGCAGGTGTTCGACGTCGAGCCCTACAAGGCCGATCCGCAAGCGCCGAACGGCCATCGCTCGGCGTTTGACGAGGCGCTGACATGATCGCGCTCTTGGCCCGCGATCTGCGTCTCGCGCTCAGGGCGGGCGGCGGCTTCGGCCTCGGGCTGGCGTTTTTCCTGATCGTGGTGACGCTGGTGCCCTTCGGCATCGGCCCGCAAAGCGACATCCTGGCGCGGGTCGCGCCCGGCATTCTCTGGATCGGGGCGCTGCTCGCCTGCCTGCTCTCGCTCGACCGGATCTTTCAGCTCGATTTCGAGGACGGCAGCCTCGATCTGCTCGCCACCGCGCCCTTGCCGATGGAAGGCACCGTGGCGGTCAAGGCGCTGGCGCATTGGCTGACGACCGGTCTGCCGCTGGTGCTCGCCGCGCCGGTCCTCGGCGTGCTGCTCAACCTGCCCGCGCCGGGGCATCTGTGGGTGTTCGTCACGCTCCTGCTCGGCACCCCCGCGCTCAGCATGATCGGCGCTTTCGGGGCCGCGCTCACCGTCGGGCTGAAGCGCGGCGGGCTGCTGCTCTCGCTGCTGGTGCTGCCGCTCTACGTGCCGACGCTGATCTTCGGCGCCGAGGCCGCGACCCGGGCGATCGACGGGTTCGACAATTCGGCACCGCTGATGATGCTGGCCGGCATCACGCTTGCCTCGGTGGCGCTCCTGCCTTTTGCCGCGGCGGCTGCACTGCGGATCAACCTTCGATAATGTGAACCCGCCGGCTCTTGTCGGCGACCCGACCAGATCATAGGACAGGCTCATGTCAGCACCCAATCAACGCACCAGGCAGGCCCGGGACAAGATCAACTGGCTCTGGGAATGGGCCAACCCGGTGAAATTCATGTGGTTCTCCGGGATCGTCCTGCCGTATCTGGTGGGGCTCACCGCGCTGGTGATGGGAACCGGGCTGATCTGGGGCTTTTTCTTCACCCCCGAGGCGGTGAATTTCGGCTCCAGCGTGAAGATCATCTATGTCCATGTGCCCTCGGCCATGGTGGCGATCTCGGCCTGGTTCATGATGCTGGTGGCCTCGCTGATCTGGCTCATCCGCCGCCACCATGTCTCGGCGCTGGCCGCCAAGGCTGCCGCCCCCGTTGGCATGGTGATGACGATGATCGCGCTCGCCACCGGGGCGATCTGGGGCGAGCCGATGTGGGGTACCTGGTGGGCCTGGGATCCGCGGTTGACCTCTTTCCTGATCCTGTTCCTGTTCTACCTCGGCTACATGGCGCTCTGGGCCGCGATCGAGAGCCCCGATACGGCCGCCGACCTCACCTCGGTGCTGGCGATCGTCGGCTCGGTGTTTGCGATCCTGTCGCGCTACGCGGTGAATTTCTGGAACCAGGGGCTGCACCAGGGCGCGACGCTGTCGCTCGACAAGGAAGAGAACATCGCCGACACCTACTGGATCCCGCTGGTGCTGGCGATGGCCGGGTTCGTGCTGTTCTTCGTCACCATGGTCTTCATCCGCACCCGAACCGAGATCCGGCTGCGGCGCGTGCATGCGCTCGAACTGCGCGAAAGGATGGCCGATGCTTGAGCTCGGGAAATATGCCGGCGCCATTTTTGGCGCCTGGGGGATCACGCTGGCGCTGCTCGCCATCCTGATCGGGGTGAGCTGGGTGCAGTCGCGCGCGGCCAGGCGCAAACACGACGAGATCGAAGCGCGGCGCAAGGCCGGGGAGGGGATGCAATGACGATCAAACCGCTGATGGTGATCCCGCCGCTGCTGTTCGCCGGACTGGCCGCGCTGTTCTACTGGGGTATGGGGCGCGAAGACGCCAACGCTCTGCCATCGACCCGCGAGGGCGGGCCGGTGCCGGCGTTGACCCTCGCGGCGTTCCAGGACGCGCCGGCTTTCACGGTTGCGGACCTGGCGGACGGTGACGTCGTGCTGGTGAACTTCTGGGCGAGCTGGTGCGGGCCCTGCCGGGCCGAACACCCGCAGCTCGTCCAGATGGCAGACGAGGGTATGGAGATCTACGGGATCAACTACAAGGACGATCCGGCGAAGGCGCTTCGGTTCCTGAACGAGCTTGGCGACCCGTTCGTTCGCCTCGCCGCCGACCCGACGGGGCGCACCGGGCTCGACTGGGGGCTCTACGGCGTGCCCGAGACCTTCGTGATCGACGGCAACGGCACCGTGGTGAAGCGGTTCGCCGGACCGATCACCGAAGGCGTGCTCGACAAGATCATCAGGCCGGCCATCGCGGAAGCGCGGGCGCAGACAAATTGAGTGCCTTCGGCGCACAGGTTTCTCGAATTGGGGGTTTCCCCCCCGAACCCCTGGACGACCCGGCCCCGGTCGGATCGGTAACCCGGCGGGCGATTGGTCAAGATCGCCGAGAGGGGGAGGTATCTTCAGACCAAAGAAGCGCGGCGATGGCGCTGGCCGGTCGCGACCGCTCAGGGGTGTCGGCGTCTCGGGGCCAGCTCCGGTCGGGGTGCCTGCGACGCCGCCGCGCGGGTGCGTTGGCGCCTGCGCGCGGGGTTCGCCCGCCAAAAACAGGTTAGCGCTAACTTGTTAAAAACCAGTGCCTTGGCCCCCTGTCCGAGTTCGCCCACCCTTCGCCCACCCTTCGCCCACCGGGTCGGACGGGTCAGGTCTTGAGCCGGTCTGCGTGCCAGGCGAGATGCTCGGCCATGAAGCTCGAGATGAAGAAATAGGAGTGGTCGTAGCCCGGTTGCATCCTCAACGTGAGGTCGATGCCTGCGGCCGCGCAGGCCTGTTCGAGCAGCTGCGGGCGGAGCTGGTCTTCCAGGAACCCGTCCGCCGTGCCCTGGTCGACGAGGATCTCGGGCAGCCGGGCGCCGGCGCCGATCAGGGCGCAGGCATCGTGGTCGGCCCAGGCGACCGGGTCGTCGCCGAGGTAGCCCGCGAAGGCCTTCTGTCCCCAGGGCACCTGTGACGGCGCGACGATCGGGGCGAAGGCGGAGGTGGCGCGGAAGCGGCCCGGGTTGCGCAAGCTGATCGTCAGTGCGCCGTGGCCGCCCATGGAATGGCCCATGATCGACTGGCGGCTCATGTCGGCGGGGAAGGTCGCGCCGATCAGGCCCGGCAACTCGTCCTCGATGTAGCTCTTCATCCGGTAGTGCCGGTCGAAGGGGGCCCGGGTCGCGTCGAGGTAGAAGCCGGCGCCGAGGCCGAAATCATAGGCACCCTCCCGATCGTCCGGCACGCCGTCGCCCCGGGGGCTGGTGTCGGGGGCGACGAAGATGAGGCCGTGTTGCGCACAGGCGGCGCGGAACGCGCCCTTTTCGGTCACGTTGGCCTGGGTGCAGGTCAGGCCCGAGAGGTACCAGACCACCGGCAGCCGCGTGCCGGCGGGATGGTCCGGCACGAAGACCGAAAACGTCATCTCGGTGCCGGTCGCGGCGGAGGCATGGGCATAGACCCCCTGCACCCCGCCGTGGGCCTTCGATGTCGAGAGCGTTTCGAGGGTCATCAATAGACCACGACCGAGCGGATCGATTCGCCCCTGTGCATGAGGTCGAAGCCCGTGTTGATCTCGTCGAGGCTCAGCACATGGGTGATCATCGGGTCGATCTCGATCTTGCCGTTCATGTACCAGTCGACGATCTTCGGCACGTCGGTGCGGCCCTTGGCGCCGCCGAAAGCGGTGCCCTTCCAGACCCGGCCGGTGACCAGCTGGAAGGGGCGGGTGGCGATCTCCTTGCCGGATTCGGCGACGCCGATGATGGTCGAGACCCCCCAGCCGCGGTGGCAGGCCTCGAGCGCGGTGCGCATCACGTCGGTGTTGCCGGTGCAATCGAAGGTGTAGTCGGCGCCGCCGTCGGTGAGCGCGACCAGATGAGCGACGAGATCTCCTTCCACCTTGGTGGGGTTGACGAACTCGGTCATGCCGAAGCGTTCGCCCCAGGATTTCTTGTCGTCGTTGATGTCGACGCCGATGATCTTGTCGGCCCCGACCATGCGCGCACCCTGGATCACGTTGAGACCGATGCCGCCGAGGCCGAAGACGATGACGTTGGACCCCGGTTCGACCCGGGCGGTGTTGGTCACCGCGCCGACCCCGGTGGTGACGCCGCAGCCGATGTAGCAGGCCTTGTCGAAGGGGGCGTCGTCGCGGATCTTGGCGAGCGCGATCTCGGGCAGCACGGTGAAGTTCGAAAACGTCGAGCAGCCCATGTAGTGATAGATCGTCTCGCCCTTGTAGGAAAACCGCGAGCTGCCGTCGGGCATCACGCCCTTGCCCTGGGTCGCGCGGATCGAGGTGCAGAGGTTGGTCTTGCCGGAGGTGCAGCTTTTGCATTCGCGGCATTCGGGGGTGTAGAGCGGGATCACGTGGTCGCCCGGTTTGACGGATTTCACCCCGGCGCCGACCTCGCGCACGATGCCGGCACCTTCGTGGCCGAGGATCGACGGGAAGATCCCTTCGCTGTCGAACCCGTCGAGGGTGTAGGCGTCGGTGTGGCAGATCCCGGTGGCCATGATCTCGACCAGCACTTCGCCTTCCTTCGGGCCCGCGAGGTCAAGCTCGACGATCTCGAGCGGTTGCTTGGCGGCAAAGGCGACGGCGGCGCGTGTTTTCATGAAATCCTCCCGGGGCAGTTGGCCTGTTGGTCACGACGCCGACGATACGCAGAGCTGCGACGATCTGTCCAGCCGGCCGCGCCCGGGCTCAGAGTTGGGTCCGGAACAGGGCCATGGAGGTTTCGAAGAAGCTCTGCCGGACCTCGGGGCGCTCCATCATGATCTCGTGTTCGGCGCCGGGGACCTCGACCAGCCGACCGCCGGGCCATCGTGCCATGAGCTGGCGGATCGCAGCGCCCGAGACGATGCTTTCGTTGCCGCCGAGGAAGGTCACGGCGGGCAGCTCCGGCGGCGCCCGGCGCGAAAGCCGCGCGGTTTCGAGGAGGGCGGCACGCAGCCACGACAGCGTCGGGCCGCCGAGGGCGAGGTCGGGATAGCGGTCGGCCTGGGACTTGATGTAATCCCACATCGTCCGGTCGGTGGTGATGTCGTTGTCTTCGAAGGGGCCGGTCACGACGAGGTGGTCGATGAGCTCGCCGGGGGTCAGGCGGTTGCCGAGCCCGAGGAGCGGCGCGGTCAGGCCGGTGCCCCAGGCGATCGGCCATTCCCAGGCCGAGAACCCGATCCGCCACATCGGCGCCGAGAAGGCCGCGGCGCGAACCGGCAACCCGGCGTGCAAGGCCCGAAGGCCGATGCAGCCGCCCATCGAATGGGCGACGAGGAACCAGGGCGCGGGCAGGTCGTGCAGGCGCGCCAGATCGAGCACCGCGGCGACGTCGCGCTGGTAGTCGCCGAAATGCGCGACATGGCCGAGCCGGCGGTCGGGCAGGGCGCGGTCCGACAATCCCTGGCCGCGCCAGTCGACGACCAGGACCGCGTAGCCCGCGCGCGTGTAGGCCCGCGCAACCTGGCCGTATTTCTCGGCATATTCGGTGCGGCCCGGGAACACGAGCACGGTGCCCGCCGCTGTCGCAGTGGGTGCGGGGCTCCAGACGGCCGCACGAATTCGCACGCCGTCCGAGGTCGTCAGCCACCAGGCAGCACCACCCGGGGGCGCGTCGGCCACGTCGTCGTGAAGCGGCGCGGTCTGCACGTGGGTCAGGAGAGCAGCCCGCCGAGGCGCATCGCCGCCCCCATGTCGCCGTCGATGGCAAGCTTGCCGGACATGAAGGCGGCGGTGGGGTTGAGATCGCCGGCGAGGATCTGCTCGAAGACCTCGGCGGTGGCGGTCAGGGTCACGTCAGCGCTGTCGTCGCCCGCCCGCGCGCCGGTGCCGTCGATCACGATATTGCCGGCCCCCTCCAGCACGAATTTGGCCACGGCATCGAAGCCGGCGCCCGAAAGCCTTTCGTTCAGCGCGGCGATGGCCTTTTCGATAACGGTGCTCACCTCTGGTCCTCCTGTGACGGGCCTCTTGCCCGGTTTCGACCCAAACCTAGTGGGTTTCGCGGGCAAGCTGAATCACTCATTTCGCCAAACCGGCGCGGCGTCCGGATTGGGGCACAGTTGGGTCGGTTTTCGGGCCGCGCGGGCGGTGCCGCCGGGGCCGGGCCGACGCGCGAGAGGCCGCGGAGAGCCGCGCGGGGCCGGCAGGCATGGGCCGGGCAGGGCACTGGACTGGGCGTTGACGGGAAGGTGATGGGCAAGGCGCGGATCAGCCGCTAATCTGGGGTCATGCGACGCTTCATCTTTTTCTTCGCGCTTCTCCTTTTCGCGGCCGCCGCGCGCGCCGAGGAGACCCGGCTCGACACGCTCTTTGCCGCCCTCGCCCAGGCCGATCAACCCGGCTGGGAACAGATCGAGGACCAGATCTGGGAGGAATGGTCGGAGACCGGTTCGCCGACGCTCGATCTGCTCCTGCAGCGCGGGCGCGAGGCGATGTCGGACGGCGACAGCGCCGCCGCGCTCGAACATTTCAGCGCGCTGGTCGAAAATGCGCCGGATTTCGCCGAGGGGTACAACGCCCGCGCCACGGCCTTTTTCGAGGCGGACCTCTTTGGACCGTCGCTCTCCGATATCGTCCGCACCCTGTCGCTGGAACCGCGCCATTTCGGGGCTCTGGCGGGACTGGGCGTGATTCTGGAGGAAACCGGCGACGCCCCGCGCGCGCTCGAAGCCTATCGTGCCGCCCGCGCTATACATCCGCACCGTCCCGATCTAAGAGAGGCGGTGGAACGCCTCGAAGCCGAGCTTCAGGGGACTGAAATCTGAAGCACTGGCCGCGCCGCTCCGACACCTCCGGGGCCTGAAACCGGCAAACCGAGGCGGGCGTGCCGGCGGCGCGCAAGGGGGAGCGATGTCGCGGATCACCGCGGTCCTTGGACCCACCAACACGGGCAAGACCCATTATGCCATCGAGCGGATGCTGGGCCACCGGACCGGTGTGATCGGTCTGCCGCTCCGGCTGCTCGCCCGCGAGGTCTACGACCGGATCGTCGCCGCCCGGGGGCCCAGCGTGGTCGCGCTGGTCACCGGCGAGGAGCGGATCGTGCCCGAACGGGTGCAATACTGGGTCTGCACCGTCGAGGCGATGCCCGAGGGGCTCGGGGCCGATTTCGTCGCGGTGGACGAGATCCAGCTTTGCGCCGACCCCGAACGGGGCCATGTGTTCACCGACCGGCTGCTGCACAAGCGCGGTCTGCACGAGACCCTGTTTCTCGGCGCCGAGACCATGCGCGGCACGATTTCGGCGCTGGTCCCGAAAGCCCAGTTCATGCACCGCGAGCGGTTTTCGAACCTTTCCTACGCAGGATCGAAAAAGGTAAGCCGGATGCCGACCCGGAGCGCCATTGTCGGGTTTTCGGTCGATAATCTCTATGCGATCGCGGAACTGATGCGGCGGCAGAAGGGCGGCGTGGCGGTGGTGATGGGCGCGCTTTCACCCAGGACGCGAAATGCCCAGGTGGCGATGTACCAGGAAGGCGAGGTGGACTACCTCGTGGCCACGGATGCCATCGGAATGGGGTTGAACCTCGACGTCCAGCACGTTGCTTTCTCGGCCCTTTCCAAGTTCGACGGATGGCGGATGCGCAATCTCGCGCCGAACGAGCTGGCGCAGATCGCCGGCCGTGCCGGGCGCTACAGAACCGACGGCACCTTTGGTGTGACCGGCGAGGCCGCACCGCTCGACGAAGAGGTGGTGCATGCCATCGAGGAGCACCGGTTCGCGCCGATTCGCAAACTCCAGTGGCGCAACTCGGATCTGCAGTTCAGCCGCCTCGACCGGCTGATCGGGTCGCTCGAGGCGGGCACCGAAGACCCGCTTTTGGTGCGCGCGCGCGAGGCCGACGATCTGGCCGCGTTGAAGGCACTGGGCGAAGACGCGGTGATCCGGGCGCGGGCCTCGGACGGGCCGTCGGTGAAACTGCTCTGGGATGTCTGCCGGGTGCCGGATTTTCGCGGCATCAGCCACGGCGAACACGCAAGCCTGCTGTCGGCGCTGTTTACCGATCTGCATGAACGCGGCCGGGTGCGCGAAGACTGGTTCGCAGGCCAGGTCGCGCGGATCGACAACACCCGCGGAGACATCGACGCCTTGTCGAAGCGACTGGCCTATATCCGCACCTGGACCTATGTCGCACAGCGAAATGGCTGGCTGGCGGACGAACACCATTGGCGCGGCGAGACTCGTGCGGTAGAAGATCGCCTGTCGGATGCGCTTCACGCGGCTCTGACCCAAAGATTTGTTGACCGGCGCACATCGGTTCTTCTGCGCCGGTTGAAGCAGAAGGAGGGCCTTGTGGCCGAGGTGAACGACAAGGGTGAAGTGATGGTCGAGGGCGAATTCGTCGGCCGTCTCGAAGGCTTCCGGTTCCAACAGGACAAGGCGGCTTCGCCGGAGGAGGCGAAGACCCTGCGCGCCGCCGCGGTTGCGGCGCTGGCTCCCGAGTTCCACCTGCGGGCGGACCGGTTCTACAATGCACCCGACACCGAGCTCGACTATACCGAGCAGGGTGGGCTGATGTGGGGCGAACACGCGGTCGGCAAGCTGGTCAAGGGCGACGACGCGCTGAAGCCCCGGGTGCAGGCTTTCGTCGACGACGAGGCGGGTATCGAGGTGGCCGAGAAGGTCACCCGCCGGCTGCAGCATTTCATCGACCGCAAGGTGGCCGCGATGTTCGAGCCGCTGCTCGGGATCCAGAAGGACGAGGCCATGGGCGGGCTGGCCCGCGGGCTCGGCTTCCAGCTCATCGAGGCGATGGGGATCATCCCGCGCGACCGCGTGGCGCAGGACGTCAAGTCGCTCGACCAGGATTCGCGCGGGCTCTTGCGCAAGCATGGCGTGCGGTTCGGTCAGTTCACCATCTTCATGCCGGCCTTGCTCAAGCCCGCACCGACCCGGCTGCGGCTGGTGCTCTGGGGGCTGGCAAAGGGCCTCGACGTGTTTCCCGAGGCGCCGCCGCCGGGGCTGGTGACGATTCCGGTCGTCGAACACACCGATCCCGAGACCTACACCCTCGCCGGCTACCGCCCCGCCGGGCACCGGGCGATCCGCATCGACATGCTGGAGCGCCTTGCCGACCAGCTGCGCGCCCAGGACAGCCGCACGGGGTTTGAAGCGAATCCCGACATGCTGTCGATCACCGGGCTGACGCTGGTGCAATTCGCCGACCTGATGGCGGGGCTCGGCTACAAGTCGGACCGCGGCGAGCGCGAAAAGGTGCGCGGCGCCGATCATGCCCCGGACGCGACCGGTGTTTCCGAGGTCGAGGCGCTGCCGAAGGCGGACCGTCGCCCCGAGCCGCATCCGGGCGATCCCGGGGTGAGCGAAGTCGATGCGATACCCGAGGCCGATGGCGCGGGCCATTCGAAACACCTGCATATCGACCATCTCGAGGGCCCCGGCTTCTCCTCGGTCGAGGCCCAGCCGGATGTCGACGACGACGACGAGTTCGAGCCGCACCCGGGCGATCCGGGCATGAGCGAGGTCGTCGCGCGCGACGAACCGGGCGATGAGCCGGAGATCTACTTCACCTTCACCTGGGGCGGGTTTTCCAAGCCCAAGGGCGGCGGCGGTCGCGGCAAGCCGCGCGGGCCCGGTGGCGGCAAACCGAAGGGCGATGGCGGCGGCCGGCCGCGCGGTCCCAAGGGGCCGAAGGGCAAGGGCGGCGGTGGCGGCCAGGCCAAGACCTTCGAAGCGCGCCCGCCGCGCCGGGAAAAGCCGATCGACCCCGACAACCCCTTCGCCCAGGCGCTCATGGGGCTCAAGGACAAGGACTGAGACGTGGCAGTCGGGCCTGATCCCGGGACGACGCCGACCATGCGCGCCGACAAGTGGTTGTGGCATGCGCGGTTTTTCAAGACCCGGGGGTTGGCCGCCGGTCTGATCTCGTCGGGACATCTGCGGGTGAACGGCGACAAGGTGCACAAGCCCGCCCGCAGCGTGGCACCGGGTGATGTGCTGACCTTCCCGCAGGCGCGCCGGGTGCGGGTCGTCAGGATCCTCGCGCTCTCGCAGCGGCGAGGGCCTGCGCCCGAGGCCCAGGCGCTCTACGAGGACATGAGCCCGCAAGCGCCTGCCGCCCCCGCAAACCCACGCTTCGAGGGAAAGGGCCGGCCCGGCGGCAAAGATCGTCGCAACGCCCGGGATTTCGACCGATCCCAACTTGAATGATGCTGCCAAGCCGGGTAGCTAGACGCAACCGATCGGCATTCAGGGTGTCCCATGACCTACATCGTGAACGACAAATGCATCGCCTGCAAATACACCGACTGCGTCGAAGTCTGCCCGGTGGATTGCTTCTACGAGGGCGAGAACATGCTGGTGATTCACCCTGACGAATGCATCGATTGCGGGGTTTGCGAGCCGGAATGCCCGGCCGACGCGATCCGGCCCGACACCGAGCCGGAGGCGGCCAAATGGGTCGAGTTCAACCGCAAGTATTCCGAACTCTGGCCGGTGATCGTGTCGAAGAAAGACCCGTTGCCCGAGGCCGAGGCGCGCGACGGCGAAGATGGCAAGCTCGAGAAGTACTTCTCCGAGGCGCCGGGGGGCTGATCCCGATCGCGGCGGCCTGCCGGGGCGACACCGGTGCCTGACGGCGTGAACCCGCCGGCGGTGATGGACCACTTCCAGAATCGTTCAAATTGCGCTATATTCAAATCTTGGTATGGAACCGCAAGCCTTTGCGCCCTGGGTGGGGCTGCACCGGAAGCGCTGTTCGTGAGGGACTATACGCCGTGGGGACGCAGGTGACCCGCGCGATGTTCGTCGTGTAAAGCGGAGTGCCGGGCGCGGAAGATGAAAGGAACACAACGATCATGAGCAAAGCGAAGAAGCTCGACTTCCGCCCGAATGAATACGTGGTCTACCCTGCGCATGGCGTGGGCCAGATCGTCTCGATCGAGGAGCAGGAAGTCGCCGGGCTGACGCTGGAGCTCTTCGTGATCTCCTTCGAGAAGGACAAGATGACCCTCCGGGTGCCGACCAACAAGGCGACCGATGTGGGCATGCGTGGCCTTTCGAGCCCCGATATCGTCTCCAAGGCGATGGACACCCTGCGCGGCAAGGCGCGGGTGAAACGCGCGATGTGGTCGCGCCGGGCGCAGGAGTACGAACAGAAGATCAACTCGGGCGATCTGATCTCGATCGCCGAGGTGGTCCGCGACCTGCACCGCAACGACGACCAGCGCGAGCAGAGCTACTCCGAACGCCAACTCTACGAAGCCGCGCTGGAGCGGCTGACCCGCGAAGTGGCCGCCGTTGCCGGCGGCGACGAGATCGCGGCCCAGAAACAGGTCGGCGACGTGCTCACCGCGCGCGCGGCCTGACCGACCGGGCGGACGGGCCCTTGGGTCGGCCAGTCTGACAGGATACAGGATCACAACGACAAGCCGCCGCCCGGGGCCCGGGCGGCGGTTTTTTCAGGGCGAATGCGCAGCGGTTCCGGTCTTCGCTCAGGGCGACCCCGCGGACGCTGCCATGGGACGGTGCTGCCCCTCCGGGGCGCCGAGTTGTTTCGCCAAAGCCCTGGATCCATGGTTCTGGCGAACCACTTCAGTCCCCCCAGACGAGGCTTGCGAAGGTGGTGAGGACGACGATCTCGGAGATCTGCTGCGCCGCCCCCAGGACATCGCCGGTCTGGCCGCCGACCTTGGCCCGGGTGAGGGCGGCGAGGCCGATCACGGCCAGCGAGAGCCAGAAGACCGGTGCCAGGATTGCCCAGCCCGCGGCCGCGACGCCCAGCACCAGGGCCACGGCGACGGCGAGCAGCGCGGTCTCCTGAGACGGGCGGCCCAGGCCGGCCGAAAGCCCGGCGCCGCGCGCATTGGGCAGGGCCGCCATCAGCACCGCCATCGGCGCGCGGGACAGCGCGGCCGCGGCGATGAGTGGCGCGAAGACCTGACCTTCGGCGAAAAGCAGGCCGAGAGCGGACCAGCGCAGGCCGAGGCCGAGCACCAGTGCGATCACGCCGTAGCTGCCGATGCGGCTGTCCTTCATGATGTCCAGCCGGCGGGCGCGGACCGTACTGCCCCAGAACCCGTCCGCCGTGTCGGCGAGCCCGTCCTCGTGCAACCCGCCGGTCAGGCCGATCTGTACCGCAAGGGTGATCCCGGCGGCGATCGCGGGCGGCACATCCAGGCGCAGCAACACGGCCGCGACGCACCCGGCGAGGACCGCCACGACGAGGCCCGCCACCGGCCAGGCCCAGGCGGCCTGGGCGCCGCGCGGCGCCTGCGTCGGTACAGGCAGCCGGGTGAGCAGCGCCAACGCCTCCGCAATGTCGGCGGACAGGACAAGCGGGCTGCGGTCTTGCGGCATGGTGGGTTTCCGGTTTTGCCTCTACCCCGTCACCGCTAAAGAAGACCGGACCGCGATTCAACAGGAGGCCGCCCGTGCCAGACGCTCCGTTCTCGACCCTCGACGATTTCCGCGCCCTCCTGGCAAGCGCGCCGGGACCCGATGGCGCGGCGGAAGCGGCGGCGAAAGACCGCAACCGAGAGCTCACCAAGCCACCGGGCGCGCTCGGGCGGCTCGAAGACCTGGCGCAGTGGTACGCGAGCTGGCGCGGCGACCCGCGGCCGGTTCTGGTGCAGCCGCAGGTGATCGTCTTTGCCGGCAACCACGGGGTGACGGCGCAGGGGGTTTCGGCCTTCCCGGCGGAGGTGACCGCGCAGATGGTGGCGAATTTCCAGGCCGGCGGTGCGGCGGTGAACCAGTTGGCCCGGCTCGCGGGCGCCCGGATGGACGTGGTGGCGCTCGAACTCGACCGGCCGACGGCGGATTTCACCCATGGCCCTGCGATGAGCGAGGCAGAGGTGGTCGCGGCGCTTGCGGCCGGCTGGGCGGCGGTCGACCCGCAGACCGATCTCCTGGTGGTCGGCGAGATGGGGATCGGCAACACCACCGCCGCGGCCGCGCTGGCGCATGCGCTGTACGGAGGGGCGCCGCAAGACTGGACCGGGCGCGGCACCGGGGTCGATGACGAAACCCTCGCCCGGAAGGCGCGGGTGGTCGGCGCCGGTCTTGCCGCCAATCCGGGCGCATCCGCCGACCCGCTCGAAGCGCTGCGTTGTCTTGGCGGGCGCGAGCTTGCGGCCATGGCCGGGGCGATTGCGCGGGCGCGCGCCGCGCGGGTTCCGGTGATCCTCGACGGATTCATCTGTACCGCGGCCGCGGCGGTGCTGGAAAGGGCGGTGCCCGGTGCGCTCGACCACGCGGTGGCGGGCCATGTCTCGGCCGAGACCGCGCACCGGGCGTTGCTGGAAGCGCTCGACAAGGCGCCGCTGCTTTCACTGGGGATGCGGCTTGGCGAGGGCTCGGGTGCGGCGCTGGCGATTGGCGTGCTGAAAGGCGCAATCGCCTGTCATTCCGGCATGGCGACCTTTGCCGAGGCCGGCGTGGCCGCGGGCTGAGACCGGCCCCCGGCTCGCGGCGAACGGACCGGCACTCCGGGCCGCGGTCTGGCAGAGATGACCCGGCACGGGCTGGGCGGCAAAGGCGTTTCGAAACGCCTTTGCAACGGCTTTCGAAAGCCGTTGTGCTCGTGATCTCGGTGTCCTGCCAGGCTAGCGGCATTGCTTGTGGCGAGGGTCATGTGCCCGAGAGACCTCCGGCCGACAGCGCGACGAAACCCGTCAGCCCAGCGGCAGAAGCTGCAGCGACAGGTTGCGCGAGCCTTTCTGGTAGGTCAGCCCGTCGCTGGTGATCGAGGTGACCCGGCCGCCGTCGAGACGGTCGCCGACCTTCACGGTGGCCAGGCTGCCGTTCGGAAGCCGCACCAGTGCTTTCAGGGCATTCGTTGGGCCACTGATGCCGAGCAGGTTGATCTCGCGCAGGTTCAGCGCATCGGGCGTGGTCGCTTGGGTGGCGACGCTGGCGCTGGTCGGGATCGTGGGCGTGGTCGTGGCCGGTGCGGCCACGGCGGGCGGTGCGGTGGCGGCAGCCCGTGCCATTGCCGCTTCGACGATCTGGTCGATATCGGCAGGCCGGGGGGCCGGCTTGGTCGAAGCGGCCACGGCAAATTCGCCGGGGTCGACGATGTTGGCAGCGGCCGCATCGACCGCCGCGTCGATCGCCGCGGCGTCGGCCGCCGCGGTTACGGCCGTGACGTCGGCCGAGGGCGCGGCATCCGCGTCGGCGGCGTCTTCGGGCAGGGCGGCATCCGGTGTCGCCGCAGTAGCCGCATCGAGTGCCGCGGTCTCGACGTCGTCCGGGGCGGGGCCGGTGTCGCGCGGCGCCACGTCGGTGATGGACGCCGCAACCTCGGTCGCGTCCGGGAGCGTGGCGGGCACCACCGGGGCGGCTTCCGGGGCAATGGCTTCGGGCGCGGCCGCTTCCGGCTCGGCCGGTTCGGCCGGGACCTCCGGTGGCGGCGGCGGATTGCCCGGGCGGACCGGCGGCAGCACATCGGGCGACCCCTCGAACACGATGATGCCGGTCGGGCTCACGGTGCCTTCGGGCGACGGGCTGACCAGGCCGCTTTCGTCGAGCTCGAAGATCGTATCGGCCGGCGGCGGCGGCAGAGGCGCGGCCCGGTTCTGTGCGCTGCGTGGCGCCGCCGGGGCTGCGGGCGCGTCGGTCGGCTCCGGGGCTGCCGTGGCGGCACGGGAGGTCCCCGGGCCGCCGACCTCGGCGATGTCGAGCCCCGGGGTGCGGGGTTCGGCCAGGGTTTCCGGGGCACGCTGCCAGATCTGCGACTCCTGGTAGAGGGCCTCGGCCTCCTCCAGGGTCAGGACTTGCGGTGTCGGCGCTGTGTCGGGTGCATCGGGCGTCGCGCTATCCGGCACGATCTCGTCGGGCAGGGCCTCTTCCGGCGCGGCCTCGGGGTCGAGCGGGGCGAGCGCGGCATCGTCCTGCAACGCGGGATCGGCCGCCGGCGCGTCCGGGCTTGTCGGGCCCGGGGTCGGGTCGGCGTCCGGAAGGATGGCGACCTGCTCCTCGCTCGGGTTGAACAGCGCCGTGTCGCCGTCGCCGACGAAGAAGCTCGACCACAAGGCGATGATCGCCATCACGAGAAGCAGCAGAAGGGTAAGGATCAGGCCGAGGTATCTGCGGGCGCCGCGCTTCTCCTGGGCGTGACGGGCGCCGAAAACGGTGAGCGTTTCGGCCTGGTCGGCCTTGCCCTCGCGCTTCGCCGGTTTCGCAATCGGCGTGTGCGGCTTGGCCTTCGGGATGTCCGGGGCGATCGGTGAGGCCGGCTTGGCGGCAGGTTTCGGGGCAACCTCAGTTGCCGGCGCCGGTGCCGGCGCGGGCTCCGGTTTCGTTTCCGGCGCCGCGGCGGGCGATCTGGAAACCTCGGACGGGGCATCGTCGGCGCGGGCAACCTCCGGTGAGAGCAGGTCGGGCTCGTCTTCAAGCTGGTCGGGGCTGATCCGGGCTTCGCTCGACCCCGCGCCACGCATCAGCTCGGCCATCGAGGATTCGGGCGGCCTGGGCTCTTCCTTGCGCGCGGCGCGGCGCTGGCCGAATGTGCGCAGGCCCCCGGCGGCACCGCGCATCGCGCCGCTCAGCGACGTGCGTGTACCGGCGTCGGCCGGCTTTTCGGCCGGCTTCTCGGGCGCGGCGCCGGGTTTGGTGGTGCTTCCGGGCAGCGGGCGGGTGAGCGCATCGGCCATATCGGCGCGGCGCCGGTCGATTGGTGCCATCGCATTGCGCGCGCCCGGGTCCGACGGCGGCGTTGGCGTCGGCGGTGCTGCGGGCTTTGCCTCAGGCGGCGCACTGCGTGCGGTCGGGGTGGCCGTGATCGAGGTGCCGCCGGCGGCGCGTCGGGTGCTGAAGGCGACCCCGGGGGTGCCGGGGATATCGTCCTCGCCAATCTGGGTGTCGGGGGGTGCGCCGTCGAGTGCCGCCGGGCGCGACGTCTCGGGTGGCGTCCAGCTGCGGGCGGGGGCTTTGTCGCTGTCCGCCGCGGTCCTGGCGTCCGTTCTCGGCGCGTCCGCGGCGGCTTGCGGCCGGGACGGCGCGCTGCGGCTGTCAGGTGCCGGGGTCTTGGCGGCAGGTTTAGCGCTGTCGCGTGGCCTGCGGGCCGGCGGTGGCGGCGCCGGCAACGCCCCGGCCTCGTCGGAGGTCGGCGGGAAGGGGGCGAGCGGCGGCGGCGGGGCCGGTTGGTCTGCGCCCCGGTCCGTGCGCTCGGGCCGGTTGCGGTTCCGACTGGCGCGGGAGCGGAAGGCGGGCGCCACATCGCTCAGGTCTCCGGAGAGCTCCGCCTGGATCGCGTCGAGTTCGGCAAAGGGATCGTCGACCGGGTTGGCGTCGGGCAGAGGTGCGTCGAGCGGCTCGGGCACCGGCGGTTCGGTCGGGTAGGCACCGCTGGCCGAGCCCGGCGCGGGGTGCGGGGCGGCAGACGCGCCGGCGGGCGACGGCCGGGCGGCCGACTGCGGCGCTGCCCCTGGCGCGGTCGCGGCGGCCGGGCGCGGATCCATCGCGCGGGGGCGGCGGGGCACCGGGCTGGCATCCGGTTCGACCCGCTCGGTGGGGCCGAGGTACTTGGTGGCGGCCCGTGTCTTGCCGAAGAACGGCTCGCCCGAAAACTCGCCTTGCGGCGGCCGGGCGACGAAGCTCACCGGGTTGAACCGGTATTCGACGGCAAAGGTCTCGGCCTCGTCCATGGTGTCGCGCGCGAGCACGGCGACCCGGGCCCGTTCGCCGTCGGCGCGCCAGTCGAACACCAGATCGCCGACCGGGTAGGGGGTAAGCCCGTCGAGACCGGACCGGATCTGCACCTCGCGGGCGATATCGTCGGGCCCGGGGGCTTCGAGCGTGGTGTAGAGAATCTGCGAGTTGGGAATGATGATTTTGCAGGTGAAACCACCGCTCTCGAGCTCGGCGGCCTTGCGCCGGATCTGGCTCAGGTGGGTGCCCATCTCGGGGTCGTCCAGCGCGACCGAGCCCACGAGGGTCCAGCCCCCGGTGCTGCGATGCAGCAGGTTGATGCCCTCATGGCTGAGATCGAGCGCAAACTTCGGTTTCATGCAGTATTCAGACCGTCGATAACCCCACCGGCCGGACCGACCCGGCGCGGGACAAAAACTATAGCAGGATTGCACGCAAGGAAAGGGAAAGCGGGACCGGGCGCCGCTTCGGCTCCGGTTCTTTCAGTAAAACTGCCGATGTAGCCTCAAAGTCTCGGAAAACCACAAGATTTCGTCGGGCGGAGGATTTCCCGAACGGGCGAGGAATTGCCAAGCCATGGTTGGAAAAGTGTTAACGCGGCGCGTGCCCGCGGGGCCGGCGGATTTGACCGAAAGTACGCTCTGTGGTAGGAATTCACCCAAGCTGGACGAGATGAACAACCGGCCGGGCCGAGGGGCCCGGGCCGGTTTTTTCGTGTCGCTCGCACGAGGGCAATCACAGAGGCAATCGATGACAGGCAACAACAAGAAAAGATCCGCCCGCGACAAGACCGCCGATTTCGATCCGGTGGCGCTGGCCGAAAAGAACTTCACCCGTGTCCTGACGGCTCTGGATGCGCTGGCGGACGAGCTTCAGGGGCGACAGGACGACGCGGTCGCCAAGGCGGCGAAGCTCGCCGGCGAGGCCAGGGGGGCGATCCAGACCATCTTCAACGAAAGGCAGCGCATTGCAAAACTCGACGACGACACATCCGCCGTTCACGGCGCCGAGCTCGACCTCGACGCGGCCCGCATCGAAATCGGGCGCCGCCTGGCTCTCCTCAGGGAGCGTGGCGGCGCAGAAGGTGTTTCTGGAGGGGCTGAGTGACCGGGCACTGGCGGCCCTGCCGTGGCTCTTCGATTTCTGGGCGCTGCCCCACCAGCGGCCACCGGAAGGCGACTGGCGCACCTGGGTGATTCTCGGCGGCCGAGGTGCAGGCAAGACCCGCGCCGGCGCCGAATGGGTGCGCGCGCAGGTCGAGGGCGCGGGCCCGCGCGATCCGGGCCGTGCATCCCGGGTCGCGCTGGTGGGCGAGACCATGGACCAGGTGCGCGAGGTGATGGTCTTCGGCGACAGCGGCATCCTGGCTTGCGCACCGCCGGACCGGCGGCCGGTCTGGGAAGCCACCCGGCGCCGGCTGGTCTGGCCGAACGGAGCCACGGCGCAGGCATTCTCGGCGCATGAGCCGGAAGCGCTGCGGGGGCCGCAGTTCGATGCCGCCTGGGTCGACGAACTTGCCAAGTGGAAGAAGGGCGAGGAGAGCTGGGACATGCTCCAGTTCGGGTTGCGCCTCGGTGATCATCCCCGGCAGGTCGTCACAACCACGCCGCGCAACGTGTCGATTCTCAAGAAGATCCTGCGCACCCCATCGACGGTCTCGACCCACGCGGGAACCCAGGCGAATCGGGCCTATCTGGCCGCGTCCTTCCTCGAAGAGGTCGAGGCGCGGTACGGCGGCACCCGGCTCGGGCGCCAGGAGCTGGAAGGGGTACTGGTCGAAGATGTCGCCGGGGCGCTCTGGACCTCGGCCCAGCTCGAAACGCTGCGCATCGACGCACTGCCGGCCTTCGACCGGATCGTTGTGGCGGTGGATCCGCCGGTGACCGGCCACAAGGGCTCGGACGAATGCGGCATCGTCGTGGTCGGGGCCATCACCGATGGATCGCCGCGCGACTGGCAGGCGGTGGTGCTGGAGGACGCCTCGGTTTCGGCGGCGAAGCCCACAGTCTGGGCCGAGGCCGCGGTGGCGGCTTTCGAGCGCCACCGGGCACAGCGGCTGGTGGCGGAGGTCAACCAGGGGGGCGATCTTGTCGGCGAGATGATCCGCCAGATCGACCCGATGGTGCCGTTTCGCGGCGTTCATGCGAGCCGCGGCAAGGCGGCGCGCGCAGAGCCGGTGGCGGCGCTCTACGAGCAGGGGCGCGTGCGGCATCGGCGTGGGCTCGCGGATCTCGAAGACCAGATGTGCAAGATGACCGTGCATGGTTTCGAGGGGCAGGGCAGCCCCGACCGGGTCGATGCGCTGGTCTGGGCGATCCATGAATTGATGATCGCGCCGGCGCGAAAGATCGGGCGGCCGCAGCTGCGTACGCTCGGTTAAACGCTTCTTTAACCCTTGGTGGGAAATTGCCTCTCGTCGAAAGGCGGGCATCTCCCGCCTCGGGGCTTCCCCATACGACAGAGAGTTTTCCGAATGGCGCCCGGGGCCAGACCCGCGGGCGGACGGGTGGGGTCTGCCCGATGGTCCCCCGGCAACAGACGAGGAGCAAAACGGCATGGCGGTGTTCGATATGTTCAAGCGCGGGACGCAGGAGATCCCCGAGGCAAAGGCTTCGGCGACCGGTCCGGTGATCGCCTATTCGGGGTCCGGCAAGGTGGCCTGGAGCCCGCGCGACACGGCGAGCTTGATCCGCTCGGGCTTTGCCGGCAACCCGGTGGGTTTTCGGTCGGTGAAGCTGATCGCCGAGGCCGCCGCGGCGCTGCCGCTGGTGCTCCAGGATGCGGCCACGCGTTACGAGACCCACCCGGTGCTCGACCTCATCACCCGCCCGAACCCGATCCAGGGCCGCGCCGAGCTGTTCGAGGCGCTCTACGGCCAGATTCTGCTCTCGGGCAACGGCTATGTCGAGGCGGTGGGCGGCGAGACCGGGGTGCCGGTGGAACTGCATGTGCTGCGCTCGGACCGGATGTGTTTGGTGCCCGGTGTCGATGGCTGGCCGGTGGCCTATGACTACGTCGTCGGCGCCAAGAAGCACCGCTTCACCGTGGGCGACGGCATCTCGCCGGTCTGCCACATCAAGTCGTTCCACCCGCAGGACGACCACTACGGGCTGTCGCCGATGACCGCCGCCGCCGCCGCCATCGACGTGCACAATTCCGCCTCGGCCTGGTCGAAAGCGCTGCTCGACAACGCGGCTCGACCCTCCGGCGCGATCGTCTACCAGGGCACCGACGGCGAGGGCACGTTGAGTGCCGACCAGTACGACCGGTTGCTCGCGGAGATGGAGGCCTATCACATGGGCGCGCGCAACGCCGGCCGGCCGATGCTGCTCGAAGGCGGGCTCGACTGGAAACCGATGGGGTTCAGCCCCTCGGATATGGAATTCCAGGAAACCAAGGTGGCGGCGTCGCGCGAGATTGCCACCGCTTTCGGGGTGCCGCCGATGTTGCTCGGGATACCGGGCGACGCGACCTATGCGAACTATCAGGAGGCCAACCGGGCGTTCTACCGGCTCACGGTTCTGCCGCTGGTCAGCAAGGTCACGGCCGCCATCGGGCATTGGCTCGCGGGCTTTGCGGGCGAGCCCGTGACCCTGCAGCCCGATCTCGATCAGGTGCCGGCGCTTTCCGCCGAACGCGACCAGCAATGGGCGCGGGTCGCCGCCGCCGATTTCCTGACCCAGGACGAGAAACGCAAGCTGTTGGGCCTGCCGAAGCTGAGCGACGACGAATAGGCGGGTTCGTCCGGACCTTGGGTCCGTCCTCGCCGGAACGGCACGATGAGCAAAGCTCAACACAAGGAGAAATCATGACGGATTTCAATGATATGGGGCTCGAAGTTAAATTCGTTTCCCTGGGCGATACCGAGGCGGTCGAAGGTGGCCTCAAGGTCGAGGGCTACGCCAGCCACTTCGGCGAGCGCGACCGTGGCGGCGATATCGTGGCGAAGGGCGCCTACGGCAAGAGCCTCGATGCGCTCCTGTCCAAGGGCGGCCGGGTCAAGATGCTCTGGCAGCATGATCCGACCCAACCGATCGGCATCTGGGACGAAGTCCGCGAGGACGACCGCGGGCTCTACGTCAAGGGCCGGATCCTCGACGATGTCGCAAAGGGACGCGAGGCCGCGGCGCTGATCGTGGCCGGGGCGATCGACGGATTGTCGATCGGCTACCGGACGGTGAAAGCCACCAAGGACGACAAGGGCCGCAGGCTCTTGAACGAGCTGGAGCTATGGGAGGTGTCGCTTGTCACTTTCCCGATGCTGCCCAGCGCGCGGGTGGGATCGAAGGGCGAAAACCCGGACGATTCCGACATCCTGCGCGACCTGGCGGAGGTCTTCGACGACGCCCGCCGCATGCTGGCCCCGGGCGACTGAGCCAGCGATCTGACCCCTCTAGAGGTATATTCCATGAGCAACAAAGAGACCAAGGCTCAGGGCCAGCCGGGCGCGGCCGGGCAGTCTCCGGCTGCGGAGGTGAAGACCGCCATGGCTGGTTTCATTAGCGATATCAAATCGCTCCACGACGACATCAATTCTCGACTTCAACAACAGGAAGAGCGACTGACCATGCTGGATCGTAAATCCCTCACCAACTCGCGCCCGGCCCTGGCCGCGGCGGCGAACCACGAAGCGCCGCACCAGAAGGCCTTTGAGGCCTATGTGCGTACCGGCGATGACGACGGCCTGCGCGGCCTCGAGCTCGAAGGCAAGGCGCTGAATACCGCGATCGCCGGCGACGGCGGCTACCTGGTCGACCCGGTCACCGCCGAGAACATCGCCAGCGTCCTCGCCTCGACCGCCTCGATCCGCGCGATCGCCAATGTCGTGAACGTCGAAGCCACTTCCTATGACGTGCTGATCGACCACGGCGACGTGGGCACCGGCTGGGCGACGGAGACCGGACCGGTCACCGAGACCTCGACCCCGACCATCGAGCGGATCGCGATCCCGCTGCACGAGCTCTCGGCGCTGCCCAAGGCCTCGCAACGGCTGCTCGACGACTCGGCCTTCGACATCGAATCCTGGCTCGCCGGCCGGATCGCCGACAAGTTCGCCCGCGCCGAGGCCGATGCCTTCATCAACGGCGACGGCATCGACAAACCCACCGGTTTCCTCACCCACCCGAATGTCGCCAATGACAGTTGGGCCTGGGGGTCGCTGGGCTACGTGGCGACCGGCACCTCCGGCGATTTCGACGCCACCAACCCGGCCGATGCGATCGTCGACCTCGTCTATTCGCTCGAGGCCGAATATCGCGCCGGTGCGGCTTTCGTGATGAACTCGAAAGTGGCCGGCAACGTGCGGAAAATGAAAGACCTCGACGGCCGCTTCCTGTGGTCGGACGGGCTTGCCGCCGGCGAGCCGGCCCGGCTCATGGGCTATCCGGTGCTGATCGCCGAGGACATGCCGGACATGACCGCGGACGCGACGCCGATCGCCTTCGGCAATTTCGCCGCCGGCTACACCGTCGCCGAGCGCCCCGACACCCGGATCCTGCGCGATCCGTTCTCGGCCAAGCCGCACGTGCTGTTCTATGCCACCAAGCGCGTGGGCGGCGACGTGTCCGACTTTGCCGCGATCAAGCTCCTGAAGCTTTCGACCTCGTAGGAGGCGACCTTCCGCGCCCGCCCGATCGGGGTGGGCGCGGGACATGTGGGCGCGTGCCGCAGACGCCGTCGTTGTCTAGCTGCTCCCCCTCCGTCCGAGCAACGCGGAGGCACGCGCCCACCTCGACGAGAAGCGAGGGGCCCGAAATTCGGAGATGATCCATGATGCTAGTCGAGCAGACCACGGTGCCCACTGCGGCGCTCCCGGTCGCGGAATTCAAGGACCACCTGCGGCTCGGCACGGGATTCGCCGACGACGGGGTGCAGGATGACGTGCTGGTGGCCTACCTGCGTGCGGCGATCGCGACACTCGAGGCACGCACCTCCAAGGCGCTGCTGACGCGGTCTTTCAGCTGGACGCTCACCGCTTGGCGCGATCTTGCGGCCCAGGCGCTCCCGATCGCCCCGGTGAGCGCGATCTCCTCTCTCTCGATCGTCGATCGTCTCGGCGCAGAGGAGGTGATCGACACCGCAAAATACGTGCTGGAGCGCGATTTGCACCGGCCCCGGCTGACGTCCACCGGCTACACGCTGCCGGTGATCCCGGTCGGCGGGGTGGCGGTGATCGGCTTCGACGCCGGGTTTGGCGCCGCCTGGGCAGATGTGCCCGCCGATCTCGCCCACGCGGTGATGATGCTCGCGGCGCTCTACTACGAGAACCGCGGCACCCATCCCGGTGAAGCCGAGATGCCGGCGGGCGTCGCCAGCCTGATCGCCCGTTTCCGCCCGGTGCGGCTGTTCGGTGGAGGCGCGTTGTGACTGCGATCTACCCGACACTTTCGCGCCGGCTGGTACTCGAGACGCCTGAGCAGGCGGCCGACGGCGCTGGCGGCTACACCACCCAGTGGGTCGCGCTGGGCGAGCTCTGGGCCGAGGTGAAACGCGCCACCGGGCGGGACAAGGCGAGCGAATTCGCCTCGGTCGCCTCCGCCCAGTACCGGATCACCGTGCGCGCCGCGCCGGTTGGCGCCCCGTCGCGGCCCCGGGCCGAACAGCGGTTCCGCGAGGGCACCCGGGTCTTCGTGATCCGTGCCGTCACCGAGGCCGATTTCGGCAATCGCTACCTGACCTGTTTCGCCGAAGAGGAGGTGAGCCAATGACCTACGCCATTGCCGCCGCCCTCCAGAAAGCGGTGTTCGAACGGCTCCAGGCCGATGCGACGATCACCGGCCTGGTGGCGGACGCGGTCTATGACGCGATCCCGCCGGGCATCGTCGGCGGCACCTATGTGAGCATCGGGCCGGAAGACGTGCGCGATGCCTCCGACGACACCGGCTACGGCGCCTGGCACGAGATCACCGTCAGCGTCGTCACCGACGAGGCCGGCTTCTCGGGGGCGAAACAGGTCGCCACCGCGGTGTCGGATGCGCTCGTCGACGCGCCGCTCGTGCTCGACCGCGGCCATCTCGTCGCGCTCAATTTCTACCGCGCCCGCGCGCGCCGGGTTCAGGACGCGGACGTGCGCCGCATCGACCTGCGCTTCCGCGCCCGCGTGCAGGACGGCTAACCCACAGCTTACCCCCCGGATCACCCACGGATCACACACGGAGTTTTCGTCATGGTCGCCCAGAACGGCAAAGATCTTCTCATCAAGCTCGACATGGACAATGCGGGCAACTTCGAAACCATCGCGGGCCTTCGCGCCACGCGGATCAGCTTCAACGCCGAAAGCGTCGACGCCACCTGCCTGGGCAGCGACGGCGGCTGGCGCGAACTGCTCGGCGGCGCCGGGGTCAAGTCGGCCGCGCTCTCCGGGTCGGGGATCTTCAAGGATCAGACCACCGACGAACGCGCGCGGCAGATCTTCTTCGACAGCGAGGTGCCCGATTTTCAGGTCATCGTGCCCGATTTCGGCATCATCGAGGGGCCGTTCATGATCACCGCGATCGAATATGCCGGCACCTACAACGGCGAGGCCAACTACGAGTTGTCGATGGCCTCGGCCGGTGCGCTCACCTTCACGGCGCTCTGACCCATGGCCAATCCCTGGACCGGCGAGGTGGCGCTGACCATCGACGGCGAGCGGCGGGTACTCAAGCTCACGCTGGGGGCGCTGGCCGAGCTCGAGGAGAGCCTGGCCGAACCCTCGCTCGTCGACCTGGTCGAGCGGTTCGAACAGGGCCGCTTCTCCTCGCGCGACGTGCTGGCGCTGATCGTCGCGGGTCTTCGCGGCGGCGGCTGGCGCGGGAGCGCACCCGATCTGATGTCGGCGGAGATCGCCGGCGGGCCGGTGGAGGCGGCGAAGGTGGCGGGGCAGTTGCTGGTGCGCGCCTTCTCGCTGCCGGCTGACCGGACGGGCGCCGCGACATGAGGTTCGACTGGCCCGCGCTGATGCGGCTGGGCCTGAACGGCCTGCGGCTCACGCCCGACCGATTCTGGGCGCTGACTCCGGCCGAGCTGATGGTCATGCTCGGCAAGGACGGGACGGCGGCCCCGCTCGGCCGGCAGCGGCTCGAGGAACTGGCGCAAGCCTTCCCCGACGGCCTTTCGGATGCACCGGTCGGCTAACCGGGTGCAAGTTCCAAAATGGAGTGACGGAACATGATCGACTTCGATGGAATCGACGGGTTCGACGACCAGGTCTCGGCTCTGGAAAACAGCCTGCAGGATGCGGCGAGCCTGACCCGGTCGTTCAGCGGCGAACTCGACAGGATGGGCGCGACGATCGATGCGCTCGGCACCGACGTCTCGGTGCTTTCGGGCGGGTTCAGCCGCGGGGTCAAAGGTGCGATCGACGGGCTGGTGGATGGCTCCTCGACCCTCGGCGACGCTCTCAGAAGCCTGCGCCAGACGATGATCGACACGGTCTACAACGCCTCGGTCACACCCGTCACGAACCACGTCGGCGGGCTGTTGTCGGAGGTGGTCGGCGGGCTGATGAACTCGGTCCTGCCCTATGCCGACGGCGCGGCCTTCAGCCAGGGGCGGGTGATGCCATTCGCGAACGGCGGTGTGATCACCGGCGCCACGGCCTTTCCGATGCGCGGCGGGGCGGGGCTCATGGGCGAGGCCGGCCCGGAGGCGATCATGCCGCTCGCGCGCGGGTCGGACGGCCGGCTCGGGGTTCAGACCCAGGGCAACGCCCGTCCAATCAACGTGACGATGAACGTGTCGACGCCGGATGTCGCCGGATTCGAACGGTCCCGCGGCCAGATCGCGGCGCAGGTGAGCCGCGCAATTGCCAGCGGCAAACGATACAGCTGAGGAGGGTAGACGCATGAGTTTTCACGAGGTCCGGTTCCCGCCCTGTCTGAGCTACGGCTCGGTGGGCGGTCCGATGCGGCGCACCGAAGTGGTGACGCTCGCCAACGGCTTTGAGGAGCGCAACACGCCCTGGGCGCATTCGCGCCGGCGTTACGACGCGGGCGTGGCGATGGCATCGCCCGACGATCTCGCGGTGGTGATCGCCTTCTTCGAGGCGCGGCGCGGGCAGCTCCACGGATTTCGCTGGAAGGATTGGGCCGACTGCAGGTCGGGCCTGCCCTCGGCCGAGGTGGCCGCCAGCGACCAGAGCCTCGGCTTCGGCGACGGCACGCAGGTGACCTTCCAGCTGGTCAAGACCTACATCTCGGGGCTCAACAGCTATGAACGCCCGATCCGCAAGCCGGTCGCCGGCAGCGTTCTGTTGGTCGTCGACGGGACGGCGCAGCTCGAGGGCACCGATTACACGGTCGACAGCACGACCGGATTGGTGACCTTCACCACCGCGCCGGGCGCCGGTCTGTCGATCACCGCAGGCTACGAGTTCGACGTTGCCGTCCGGTTCGATACCGACCAGATCCAGACCTCGCTCGCCACCTTCCAGGCGGGCAATGCGCCGAGCGTGCCGGTGGTGGAGCTGCGGGTCTGATGGCGCTCCTGGCAAGTTTCGCGGACCATCTCGCCTCCGGTCAGACCACGGTCGCGCGCTGCTGGGCGCTGACCCGGGCAGACGGGCAGGTGATGGGGTTCACCGATCACGACGAGGACATCGTCTTCGACGGGATCACCTTTCGCGCCGACACCGGGCTCACCGCCCGCGCCCTGCAACAGACCACGGGCCTCGCGTTGGACAATACCGAGGGGCTGGGTGCACTGTCGGATCTCGCGGTGACCGAGGCCGACATCGAGGCCGGGCGCTACGACGGCGCGCGGGTCGAGGCCTGGATGGTGAACTGGGCGGATCCGGTCGACCGGCTGTTGCAGTTTCGCGGTCAGATCGGCGAGATCACCCGTGCGAACGGCGCGTTCCGGGCCGAGATCACGGGGCTCTCGGAAATGCTCAATACCGTGCAGGGGCGGGTCTACCAGACGCCCTGCACCGCGGTGTTGGGGGACGGGTCCTGCGGGGTGAACCTGACCGACCCGACGTTTTCCGGCACCGGTGCGGTGACCGATGTGGTGGAGCGCAAACGCCTCACCCTGTCGGGGCTTTCGGGGTACGGGGCCGGTTGGTTCCAGCGCGGGCGGCTCACGGTCACCAGCGGGGCGGCGGCCGGGCTCGTCGGTGTGGTCAAGGTCGACATCCGCTCGGGCGGGCTCCACGTGGTCGAGCTCTGGGAGAGCCTGCGCGCCGAGATCGCCCCCGGCGACAGCGTGCGGCTGGACGCAGGCTGCGACAAACGCGCGGCCACCTGCCGCGACAAGTTTGCCAATATCCTCAATTTCCGCGGCTTCCCCGACATCCCGGGCGACAACAAGCTCCTGTCGATCCCGTTGCGCTCCAGCCGGAGCACGAACGGGGCCGGCGCGAAATGACCGCGCCCGGCCCGTGCAACGGCGCCGCGGTGGTCGCGGTCGCCCGCGCCTGGATCGGCACGCCCTACGTCCACCAGGCGTCGTGCAAGGGGGCAGGGGCGGATTGCCTCGGTCTGCTGCGCGGGGTCTGGCGCGAGATCCTCGGCCAGGAACCGATCCGGCTGCCGGCCTATACCCCGGACTGGTCGGAGGCGAGCGGCGACGAGGCACTGCTGGCGGGCGCGGGCGCGCTGCTCGCACCGGTGCCGCGCGGGTTCGAACGCCCGGGCGACGTGATCGTCTTTCGCATGCGCCACAATGCGGTGGCCAAGCATCTCGGGGTGCTCGCCGAGACCGGCGAGACCCCCAGCTTCATCCATGCCTACAGCGGACACGGGGTTGTCGAAAGCCCGCTCACGCCGCCCTGGGCACGTCGCATCGCGGCGTATTTTCGTTTCCCTTCAGAGGGTTGAGAAAGAGGTTCTGACATGGCGACGATTCTTCTCTCGGCGGCAGGCGCGGCCCTTGGGGCCTCGATCGGGGGCGGTGTGCTCGGGCTCTCGTCGGTGGCGATCGGACGGGCGGTGGGAGCCATCGCCGGCAAGATCATCGACCAGAAGATCATGGGCGAGGGCTCCGAGGCGGTCGAAACCGGCCGGGTCGACCGGTTCCGCCTGACCAGCGCCTCCGAAGGCTCGCCGATCGCCCAGGTCTTCGGGCGGATCCGGGTCGGCGGCCAGGTGATCTGGGCCTCCCGGATCCGCGAAGTCGCCGAGATGGTCGACGAGGGCGCCGGCGGCGGCGGGCTCGGCAAGGGCGTGCTCACCGGCACGTCCTCGGCCTCGGACTCGGTGGAATACCACTACTACCAGAGCGTCGCCATCGGGCTCTGCGAGGGCGAGATAGCCCGCGTCGGCCGGGTCTGGATCGACGGGGTGGAAATCGCCCAGTCCGATCTCGCCATGCGGGTCTACACCGGCACCGAGACGCAAGGTCCCGATCCCAAGATCGAGGCGGTCGAGGGGGCCGGGCAGGTGCCGGCCTACCGCGGCACCGCCTATGTGGTGATCGAGGATCTCGACCTCACCGCCTACGGCAACCGGATCCCGGTGTTCAACTTCGAAGTCGTCCGTCCCGAGCAGCCCAACCAGCTGGCCGAGATCGCCCGCGGGACCCGGGCCGTGGCGCTGATCCCCGGCACCGGCGAATATGCGCTCGCCACTACCACGGTGCATACCGGCACTCTGCTCGCACAGAAGACGCCGATGAACGAACACACGCCGCTCGGCAAGACCGATTTCGCGGTGTCGCTCGACATGCTGGAGGGCGAGCTGCCCAACCTCGAGGCGGTGTCGCTGGTGGTGTCCTGGTTCGGCGACGATCTGCGCTGCGGCACCTGCGACATCGCGCCGAAGGTGGAGAGAAACGATGCCGACGGGCACGAGATGCCCTGGACGGTCTCCGGGCTCGGCCGCGCCGCGGCGGGGCTCGTGCCCTTCGACGACGACAGCCGTCCGGTCTATGGCGGCACCCCCACCGACCAGTCGGTGATCGAGGCGATCCGGGCGATCGGCGATGCCGGCAAGGCGGTCACGTTCTACCCGTTCGTGCTGATGACGCAGATGGCCGGCAACGGGTTGGTCGACCCCTGGACCGAAGCGGCCGACCAGCCGGCGCTGCCCTGGCGCGGGCGGATCACCACCTCGCGGGCTCCGGGCGTGAGCGGGTCGCCCGACGGCACGGCGGCGGCGGCGGCCGAGGTGGCGAGCTTTTTCGGCACCGCCGGCCCGGGCGATTTCGCGCTGAGCGGCGAGACCGTGGTCTACTCGGGGCCTGCCGAATGGTCGTATCGCCGGTTCATCCTGCACTATGCCTGGCTGTGCAAGGCGGCGGGCGGGGTCGAGGCCTTCCTGATCGGCTCCGAGCTTCGCGGTCTTACCCAGATCCGCGGTGCCGGCAACAGTTTCCCGGTGGTCGATGCGCTGGTCCAACTCGCCGCCGACGTGCGCACGATCCTCGGATCGGGGGTGAAGATCTCCTATGCCGCCGACTGGTCGGAGTATTTCGGATACCAGCCGTCCGACGGGTCGGGAGACGTCTATTTCCACCTCGACCCGCTCTGGGCGAACGCCAATGTCGACTTCATCGGCATCGACAATTACATGCCGCTCTCCGACTGGCGCGACGGCGACGACCACGCCGATGCGGGCTGGGGGGCGATCTACAATCTCGACTACCTCCAGGCCAACGTGCTCGGCGGCGAGGGCTACGACTGGTACTACGCCTCGGAGGCGGACCGCGATGCGCAGGTCCGCACGCCGGTAACCGACGGCACCTACGGCGAGCCTTGGGTGTTTCGCTACAAGGACCTGCCGAACTGGTGGCAGAACGCCCACCACGATCGCCCGGGCGGCGTGCGGTCGGGCACATCGACGGCCTGGGTGCCCGGGTCCAAACCGATCCGCTTTACCGAGATCGGCTGCGCGGCGATCGACCGCGGTACCAACCAGCCGAACAAGTTCCTCGATCCGAAAAGCTCGGAATCCTCCAGACCCTATTACTCGTCGGGCAAGCGCGACGACTTCATCCAGATGCAGTATCTGCGCGCGCTGGGCCGGTTCTGGGGCGATGGCGCCAACAACCCGACCCAGAGCGGTACCCAGATGGTCGACATGTCGCGCGCCCATGTCTGGGCCTGGGACGCCCGACCCTTCCCGTGGTTCCCGGCCAGGAAGGCGATCTGGTCGGACGGCGAAAACTACACCGCCGGTCACTGGCTCAACGGGCGCGCGACCAACCTCTCGCTCGCCGCGGTGGTCGAAGAGATCTGCGCCCGGTCCGGGGTGACCACGGTGAATACCGCCGGGCTCTACGGGCTGTTGCGCGGCTATGCGGTCGGCGACGTGACCGGCGCGCGCAATGCGCTGCAACCGTTGATGCTGGCCTACGGGTTCGACGCCGCCGAACGGGACGGGGAGCTCGCCTTTTTCACCCGGACCGGGCGCACCGACCACGTGCTCGACACGGCGGAGTTTGCCGTCACCTCCGAGCTCGACGGCGACCTCGAACTGGCGCGCGCGCCGCAGGCCGACGTGGCGGGCCGGGTGCGGCTGACCTTTGTCGAAGCCAACGGCGAATACGAGACCCGCGCCACCGAGGCGGTGCACCCCGATGAAGTGACGCGCAGCGTGTCGGCCAGCGAGGTGCCGCTGGTGCTCAACAAGAGCGAGGCCCGCGGCATCGTCGAACGCTGGCTTGCCGAGGCGCGCGTCGCGCGCGACCGGGCAAGCTTCGCGCTGCCACTTTCCGCCACCGCGGTGCGGGCCGGCGAGGTGGTCGCGCTCGATCTGCCGGGCGGGGCCGCCGCCTTCCGGATCGATCACATGGAACAGGCCGACGTCGCGCTGGTGCGGGCCGTACGGGTCGAGCCGGGGTTGTTCGAAGCGCCGGAAATGCCAGCCCCGGACGATGACATCGTCGTCTATACCCCGCCGGTGCCGGTGCTGCCGGTGTTCATGGACCTGCCGCTGCTCACCGGCGAAGAGCTGCCCCATGCGCCGCATCTCGCGATCACCGCAGACCCCTGGCCAGGCAGCGTCGCGGTCTACCGGGCACCCGAAGACAACGGCTATGCGCTCTCGGCGCTGGTGCCGGCGGCGGCGCGGATCGGGGTGACCGAGACGGCGCTGGGCCGGGCCAGGCCCGGGCTGGTCGACCGGGGTCCGGCGCTGAGGGTCCGGATGCTGTCGGGCGATCTGGCGTCCGCCTCGCTCGACCGGGTGCTGAACGGCGCCAACCTCGCCGTGATCGGCGACGGCACGACCGAGACCTGGGAGGTGATCCAGTTCACCGACGCAACACTCGTTGCCGAAAACACCTGGGAGATCACCGGGCGTCTGCGCGGCCAGGCGGGGAGCGACGCGACCGCGCCCGCGAGCTGGCCGGTCGGTTCGACCCTGGTGATGCTCGACGGCGCGGTGCCGCAGCTCAACCTGCCGAGCTCGGCGCGCGGGCTGGAACGGCACTACCGGATCGGGCCGGCGTCGCGCGCGCTCGACGATGCCACCTATGTCCACGCGGTTCACGCCTTCGACGGCATCGGCCTCCGGCCGCTCGCCCCGGTGCATCTCGCGGCCGACTGGTCGGGCGGCGATCTCGATTTTCGCTGGATCCGCCGCACCCGCGCCGACGGCGACAGCTGGCAATCGCTCGAGGTGCCGCTCGGCGAGGATGCCGAGAGCTATGTCGTGCGGGTGCTGGACGGCCCGACGGTGCTGCGCGAGACAACCGTGAGCGCTCCGGGCTGGACCTACACCGCGGCGATGCAGGCGGCGGACGGGGCGGCGATGCCCTTCACGCTGGCGGTGGCGCAAAGTTCGGCGAGCTACGGGGCAGGCCCGTACCGCACGCTGGACGTGGCCTGAGGCACCGCCATGCGCCGGGTGCTCTACGGCGACGTGCGGGCGGCAGCGCGCGCCATGCTCGCGGTGCCGCAAGACGCGCGCGGGCCGCTGCTCGTCCGGCTGTTTGCCGAGGCCGACTGCGCCGACGCCCACCGCCTGGCGACCGGGCATGCGCATCCGGTGTTCGGAACCGGCAGCCTGATGTCGGCGGCGCTGGCTCACGCCGTGATGCGCGAGCCCTATCTAGACGATCCCGCCTATGCCGGCTGCATGGCGGAGGTCTTTGCAGCGCTTGCGGCGCGGGCGGGGCAGCGGGAAGCCTGACGCGCCCGGGCGGCGGCCCGTCGTCCTTCTTCGAGAAATCGCGCCATACAAATGGGGCACGGGGCCGTGCCCTCCCGTGGCACAGACAGGAGGGCAATGTCAGCCCGCCGCACAGCCGATACAGGTCGGTACCGTCGGGTCGAGCTCCAGCCGGGCCGGGGCGATCTCTTCGCCGCATTCCGTGCAATCGCCGAACGCGCCGTCCGCCATCCGGGCAAAGGTCGCCGCGATCCGCCGGCGGCGCTGGGCCCGGCGCGCGCCCGTCGCCTTGGCCATCGCCTGGCCCTGCAGCGCGTCCATCCGGCTGAGACGTCCGACCGAGGTCTGGTCGAGTTCGACCGTCTTCTGCCCCGCCGCCCCGAGCGCATCCTCGGCGTCGAGCGCGGCCAGCTCGGCTTCCAGCCGCGCGCGCAAGGCGGCCTCCCTGTTTCTGTCCATCTTGCCCTCACGGCTTTGCGTTTGGAGATCCGACCCTATCTGTCGTATGTGCAGGGTACAACGAGAGGAACTCCGGCGATGTTTGAGACCCGCGTGAAGCCGATCACCATCGACCCGGTCTGGGACCGGATCAACGCCGAGGCCGAAGAGGCGGTGGAGCGTGAGCCCTTGATGGGCGGGCTGATCCATTCCTGCGTCTTGCATCACACCTCGCTGGAGAAAGCGCTGTCCTACCGGGTCGCAGCCAAGCTCAATTCCAACGAGATGTCGATGTTGGTGTTGCGCGAGGTGGCCGACGAGGCCTACGCGGCGGCGCCGGCACTGATCGACGCGGCGCGGGCCGATCTCATGGCCGTGCTCGAACGCGATCCGGCGACCCACCAGCTTCTGCAGCCGATCCTCTATTTCAAGGGGTTCCAGGCGATGCAGGCCTACCGGGTCGCGCATTGGCTCTGGCTGCGGGGGCGCAAGGATCTCGCGTTTTTCCTGCAGATGCGCTCCTCCGAGGTCTACGGGATCGACATCCACCCCGGTGCACGGATCGGCAAGGGGATCATGATCGACCATGCCCATTCGATCGTCATCGGCGAGACGGCGGTGGTCGGCGACAATGTCTCGATGCTGCACTCGGTCACTCTCGGCGGCACCGGCAAGGAAGACGGCGACCGCCATCCGAAGATCGGCGACGAGGTGCTGATCGGCGCCGGCGCCAAGGTTCTCGGCAACATCACCGTCGGTTGCTGCTCGCGCATCGCCGCGGGCTCGGTGGTGCTCGAATCGGTGCCACCGGCCACGACCGTTGCCGGCGTGCCCGCTAAGGTCGTCGGCGGCGCGGGCTGCGCCCATCCATCGGCCGAGATGAACCAGACCCTCGGCCAGGAATGCCCCGGCTCAGAGCAGGGCTGAACCGCCCGCAACCGCCCGCGAAGCTCCGCTTCGAGCGCTCTCGACAAGCGAGACTCGCGGTCGCCACTTCTCGTGCCTGCGCCGCTCCGGGAGGGGCCGAGCGGGCCGGTCGGGCAGGCGAGGGACGCCGGGTCGCGCCGGATTTCGAGACATTTTGCCCGCTGGTCCGCGATTGTAGGCGGGGATCGGCCGATGGACGCGGTTTTTGACGCGCGTCATTTTCAATTGCCCTGACTTGAGCCAGCTTGTCGCGGAGATTAATGACATGGAGACCAATCCCATGCTTCGTATGTGGTTCGCAACAGTGGCCGGCTTCTCGGCCATCTTCATCTTGGCGATTGCGGTCATCTGACCTGTACCCGTGTTGACGGGCGGGTGCGCGAGGGACCGCGCCCGCCCGATTCATCTCCGAACTCCCGAATGACGCCCGGCCTCCTGCGCGGATTTGCCTCTCGGATCCTGCGGCAAGATTTGGCATGACTGGGTCACGCGCGACACATTCCACTGGGAGACTCACATGAAATCCATTCTGATGACGGCCGCCCTCTGCGGTCTCGCGATGACCGCCCCGGCCCAGGCCGCCGACGATGATCTCGCCGCCCTCACCGCCGAGGCGGCGGCGATCGTCGGGGCCTTCAGCGACGAGCTTCGCGGCGAGCTGATGACGGCGATGAAGGCCGGCGGCCCCGTCAATGCGATCTCGGTCTGCAACGAAAAGGCGCCGGGCATCGCCAAGGCCAGCGAAGAAGCCTCCGGCTGGTCGGTCGCGCGCTCTTCGCACAAGCTGCGCAGCAGCGCCAACGCGCCCGACGCCTACACCGCCGCGGTGATCGCCGATTTCGTCGCCCGTGAAGAGGCCGGCGAGCTCGCCAAATCGCTGTCGCAGGCCGAGATCGTCGAGGAGGACGGCCAACGGGTCTTCCGCTTCGTCAAGGCGATCCCGACAGGACAGCCCTGCCTGAACTGCCACGGCGGCGACGACGTGGCGCCGGAGGTGGTGGCGAAACTCGCGGAACTCTACTCCTCCGACACCGCGCGCGGTTTTGCCATCGACCAGATGCGCGGCGTCTTCACGCTGTCGAAAGTGCTGTCCGAGTAGGGCGCAGACCTGAGCGGGCCCCGGTGGCAAGCTGCCGGGCCCCGCGACCTGGTCGCGCCGCGTCGATGCTGACCGCCCGGTCCGGGGCCGAACCCGGACCCGCGCGGTGGGCCCGTCGGATTTCATCCAGAGGAATTACCGGGTCTGCTCCCTTGGGGTGTGGTGTGTGCTGGGGAGCACGTGGGAGCAGGACCCGGCCACCAGCACACAAGATGCGCGAATCGATTCCGTGACCTTGATCGAAGTCAAACCGGCGACAATGAAGTAACCCTTGCCGAACTGTCGCTCCGGCCGGTCCAACAGGAGCGGCGCGCCGGACGGTCGAGCGCGCCGTTTCCTGCCGATGGTCCGGATCAGGCCAGCATCGCCAGCGGCGATTCCAGATTGGCCTTGATCGCGGCGAGTAGCTCCGCCCCGAGCGCACCGTCGATCACCCGGTGGTCGACACTGAGCGTCACGTTCATCACCGTGGCCACGCCAAGCTCGCCGTCCTCATTCACCACCGGCTTCTTCACACCGGCGCCGACCGCGAGAATCGCGCCGTGCGGCGGGTTGATGATCGCGTCGAAATTGTCGACGCCGAACATGCCGAGGTTGGACACCGTGAAGGTTCCGCCGACGTATTCGTGCGGCAGGAGCTTGCGGTCGCGGGCGCGGGCGGCAAGGTCTTTCATCGCGCTCGAGATCGCCGAGAGCGCCTTGCTGTCGGCGTCCTGGATCACCGGCGTGATCAGCCCGCCGTCAATGGCAACGGCCACCGCCACGTCGGAGGGTTTGAGCTGCAGGATCCGGTCGCCGGCCCAGACCGCATTGGCCGTGGGCACCTGCTGGAGCGCCAGCGCACAGGCCTTGATGACGAAATCGTTGACCGAGAGTTTCACGCCGCGCGGCTCGAGCTGCTTGTTGATCTGCGACCGGAAGGCGAGCAGCGCGTCGAGCTCAATGTCGCGGCGCAGGTAGAAATGCGGCACCTGTTGCTTGGCCTCGGTAAGGCGCCTGGCGACGGTCTTGCGCATGTTGTCGAGCGTGACCTCCTCGAAGGCGCGGCCCTCGTACATCCGGGCGACCTGCGCGGCATCGGGGCCGGCAGGCATCGCCGCCGCCGCCCGGGCCGCGGCAGCCTGCGGTGCCGCTTCGGTCGGGCGCGCACCGGGCTTCGCCGCTTCGACATCCGCCTTCACGATCCGACCGCGCGGGCCCGAGCCCTGAACCGAGGCAAGGTCGAGCCCCTTGTCGCGGGCGATCCTTCGGGCCAGAGGTGAGGCGAAAATACGTTTCCCGTCAGAGGCTTGCGGCGCGGCCGGGGCGGGAGCGGGGGCCGCGGCCGGCTCATCCGCCGCCTTCGCCGCCGCCTTCGTCGCCGCCTTCGCCGCAGAGGCGCCGGCAGGCGCCGATGAGGCAGCGGCGATATCCTCGGCGCTTTCGCCCTCTTCGAGCAAGACCGCGATCGGGTCGTTCACCTTGACCCCCTCGGTGCCGCCGGCCACGAGGATCTTGCCGACGATCCCTTCGTCGACCGCCTCGAACTCCATCGTCGCCTTGTCGGTCTCGATCTCGGCGATCACGTCACCGGAAGCGACGGTGTCGCCCTCTTTCACCAGCCACTTGGCAAGCGTGCCCTCTTCCATGGTGGGCGAGAGCGCGGGCATCAGGATTTGAATGGCCATGTCGGTCCCCTCAGGAATAGGTCACTTGTTTGACGGCCGCGATCACCTCGTCGACCGTCACCAGTGCCAGGCGTTCGAGATTGGCGGCATAGGGCATCGGCACGTCCTTGCCCGTCAGGTTGATGACCGGCGCGTCGAGCCAGTCGAAGGCCTGCTGCATCAGCACCGCCGAGATGTGGTTGCCGATCGAGGCGACCGGCCAGCCCTCTTCGACGGTGACGCAGCGGTTGGTCTTCATCACCGATTGGACCACGGTCTCGGTGTCCATCGGGCGCAGCGTGCGCAGGTCGATCACTTCGGCCGAGATGCCGTCCTCGGCGAGCTTGTCGGCGGCCTTCAGCGCATACTCCATGCCGATGCCGAAGCTCACCAGGGTCACGTCGGTGCCCTCGCGCCAGATCCGCGCTTTGCCGAACGGCACCGTCCAGTCGTCGAGCTCGGGCACCTCGAAACTGCGCCCGTAGAGCAGTTCGTTTTCGAGGAAGACCACCGGGGTCTCGCCGCGGATCGCGGTCTTGAGAAGCCCCTTCGCATCCGCCGCCGAATAGGGCATCGCGACATGCAGACCCGGCACATGGGCGTACCAGGCGGCATAGTCCTGGCTGTGCTGGGCACCGACCCGGGCGGCCGCGCCGGAAGCGCCGCGGAACACGATCGGCACCGACATCTGCCCGCCCGACATGTAGCGGGTCTTGGCGGCGGTGTTGATGATGTGGTCGATCGCCTGCATCGCGAAGTTGAAGGTCATGAACTCGACGATCGGTCTGAGCCCGCCCATCGCGGCGCCGGTGGCGAGGCCGGTGAACCCGTGTTCGGTGATCGGCGTGTCGATCACCCGCTTGGCGCCGAACTCGTCGAGCAGCCCCTGGCTGACCTTGTAGGCGCCCTGGTATTCGGCCACCTCCTCGCCCATCAGGAACACGCGCTCGTCCTTGCGCATTTCCTCGGCCATCGCGTCGCGCAGCGCCTCGCGGACCGTCATCGCCCGCATCTTGGTGCCCTCCGGGATCTCGACGTCCACCGGGGCGGCGGCTTTCGGCTGGGCGGCGGTGTCGGGATGATGGCCCGCGCCCTGTTCATGGGTGATCTCGTGGGCGGCGGTCACGGAAGCCGCGGCATCGTCGGCGCTCTCGCCCTCCTCGACCAGCACGGCGATGGGGGTGTGAACCTTCACCGCTTCGGTGCCCTCGGCGATCAGCAGCTTGCCGATGATCCCTTCATCGACCGCCTCGAACTCCATCGTCGCCTTGTCGGTTTCGATCTCGGCGATCACGTCTCCGGAGGTGACGGTGTCGCCTTCCTTGACCAGCCATTTGGCGAGGGTGCCCTCTTCCATCGTCGGGCTGAGCGCGGGCATGAGAATTTCGGTGGCCATTCAGGTGTCTCCCTCGGCGGGTGTAATCATTCCGACGATGTTGCCTTCGCCGTCTTCGACATAGGCCGCTCGGCCGATGCCAGGATAATCGGTGGGCGGCAGCGCCTCGGCACCGCCATTGGCGAGCGCCCAGGCGTAGGATGCGTCGCAATCGGCGACCTCGAAGGTCATCGTGCCGCCGCGGATCGGGCTGCCGGGGGCGGGGGCATCGCCGAGACGGCGCATGAGCCCGCCGGTGACGCCCTTTTCCATCCCGATGTCGCTGCCCTCGATCAAGGCGTACTCCATGTCCTCGGCGCCCGGCATCGGCGCGAAGGACCAGCCGAACAGACCGGCATAGAACGCCTTGGCCCGGTCGACATCGGTCGCGTGGATTTCGAAATGCGGCATGGCGACCTCACGCGTAGATGTCGGTCCAGAGCTCTTCGAGCGCCGGTTCCGGGCTCTCGCGGGCGAAATCGGCGGCTTCGCTGACGATGGCCTTGATTTCCTTGTCCACCGCCTTGAGCTCGTCTTCGCTGGCGTGCTTGCCCTGGAGCAGCAGCTCGCGCACGTGCTCGATCGCGTCGCGGGTCTCGCGCACCTTCTGCACTTCTTCGCGGGTGCGGTACTTGGCCGGGTCCGACATCGAGTGGCCGCGGTAGCGGTAGGTCTTCATCTCGAGGATGTAGGGGCCCTTGCCGTCGCGGCAGTGCTTCACCGCCCGCTCGCCGGCCTCCTTGACCGCCAGCACGTCCATCCCGTCGACCGCCTCGCCGGGGATGCCGAAGGCTTCGCCGCGGGTGTAGAACTCCGGGGTCGAGGACGACCGGCTGACCGAGGTGCCCATCGCGTACTGGTTGTTCTCGATCACGTAGATGACCGGCAGGTGCCAGAGCGACGCCATGTTGAAGGCCTCGTAGACCTGGCCCTGGTTGACCGCGCCGTCGCCGAAATAGGTGAAGGTCACCCGGCCGTTCTCGTTGTACTTGTCGGCGAAGGCGAGGCCGGTGCCGATCGGCACCTGGGCGGCGACGATCCCGTGGCCGCCGTAGAAATGCTTCTCGACCGAGAACATGTGCATCGAGCCGCCCTTGCCCTTGGAATAGCCGCCCTCGCGGCCGGTGAGCTCGGCCATGACCCCTTTCGGGTCCATGCCGGCGGCCAGCATATGGCCGTGGTCGCGGTAGGAGGTGATGCGCTTGTCGCCCTCTTCGGCCGCCGCCTCCAGCCCGACCACAACGGCTTCCTGGCCGATGTAAAGGTGGCAGAAACCGCCGATCAGGCCCATGCCATAAAGCTGGCCGGCCTTTTCTTCGAATCGGCGGATCAGCAGCATCTCGCGGTAGAACTCGAGGAGATCTTCCTTCGAAGTGTTTGATTTTTTTGTGCTCTTGGCCGTTGCCATCAGCATCCTCCTCACGGGCGGGTGAAATGGTTTAATGTTAAACTAGTTGTTACAGGATTTCGGCGGCGGGGGCGAGGGGGCAGTTTCGCCGCGCTGCGGCGAAGGCTTTCGAGGGCGGTTTTTGCCTCCGGCCGGGGTGCGGCCGCCTGTCGCCTGGGGCCCAACTGCGGGACCGCGCGTCGCCCGGCACCCCGGGGCGGCGCGGGCCGGCCCTGCCGGATCGCATCCGGACCTGACGATGTCCGGCAGGCGGTCGCTTGGAGAACCGGCAGCTGACGCCGGACCGCCGCCCGGCGTCAGCGCAGGACGATCTCGTCGCTGCGCACCAGGCCGAGAACGTCGCGCGCCTGCTGGTCGAGCAGGTCGAGGTCGAGAAAATCGTCCGAAAGCCGCCGGGTCTTGTTGGCGAGCGATGCGATCTCGTCGCGCAACCGGTCGCGTTCCGCGCCGAGGGCCGCGGCTTCGGCGTCGATCTGCACCCGGTGGAACAGGCCGAAATCGCCCTGGACGCTGGCGAAGGTGAAATACATGCCCGCCAGCACGAGGCCCATCACATAGGCCACGCCCGCAAGGGTCGATTTCCGTTCCTGTCCGCTCATCTCGCCTCAGACCCTCTGCACCGGGGATTGGGGCGGAGTATGGCACAGGTGATTCGCGCTGTGAATCCCTTTTGAAAGGGCCCCATGAAAAAGGGGCGGCCCGCCGAGGACCGCCCCCTGATCTGTCAGGCGACCCGCCTCAGGTGATCGAGGCCCGGTAGATGCCGTCGATCGCCGCACCGATGGTGGCGTTGAATTCGTCGTCCGACATCTGCCGGGTCAGCCCTTCGGTGAGCGCGCGGCTGAACGAGGCGATCATGCCGGTGTTCTCGGCGAGCTTGGCATTGGCGTCGTCGCGCGCGTAGCCGCCCGAGAGCGCCACCACCCGGACCACGTTCGGATGCGCGATCAGCGGGGCGTAGAGGTTGGGTTTGGTCGGCAGCGAGAGCTTCAGCATCACCAGTTGATCGGCGTCGAGCGCGTCGAGTGCCGCGGTGAGTTCGGCGAGCAGGATGTCCTCTGCCGCCGCCTTGTCGCTGATCGAGATCGTCACTTCCGGTTCGATGATCGGCACCAGGCCCTTGGCGACGATCTGCTTGCCGACCTCGAATTGCTGGTCGACCACGGCCTTGATCCCGGCGGGGTTGGCGGCCGAGATCACCGAGCGCATCTTGGTGCCGAAGACGCCGGCGGCGGCGGCGCGGTCGAGCAGCGCGTCGAGATCGGGCATCGGCTTCATCACCTGGCAGCCGTTCTCTACGTCGGCGAGCCCCTTGTCGACCTTGAGGAAGGGCACGACGCCGCGCTCGTTCCACAGGAAGCTGGCGGCCGGCTGGCCCTCGATTTCGCGGTCCATGGTCATCTCGAACAGGATCGCCCCGATGACCTTTTCACCGGTGAAATCCTTCGCGGTGGCGATCCGCGAGCGCATTTCATGGATCAGGTCGTACATTTCGTCTTCCGAGCCATAGGCGTCTTCCTCGACGCCGTAGAGCTTGAGGGCCTTCGGGGTCGAGCCGCCCGACTGGTCGAGAGCGGCGATGAAGCCCTTGCCGGTCTTCATCTGGGCGAGTTGTTCCTGGTTCGACATGTCGGGAGCCTTTCCTCTGAAATTCCTGTGCGCCTTGTAGGCGTCGCGGCGCCCGGGTTCAATCGCGGTCGCACCCCCGCATGACGGTTATGCGCCCGCCTGTTGGCCCCGGGGGCGCGATTCCACCGGCTCCGTGCGGCGCTGCAAGCCGAAACGGGCGACCCCGTCAGGCCCGCCCCCTCGTTTCAGCCATGCGTCGAGATCACCCGAGCGCGGCCACGCCCGGCAGCTCCTTGCCTTCCATCCATTCGAGGAAGGCGCCGCCGGCGGTGGAGATATAGGTGAAGTTCGCGGCCTTGCCGGCGACGTTGATCGCCGCCACCGTGTCGCCGCCGCCGGCCACCGAAACGAGGTTGCCGGCGTCGGTCTGGGCGGCGATCTCGTCGAGCATCTCGAAGGTGCCCTTGCCGAAGGGCTCGAGCTCGAACACGCCGAGCGGGCCGTTCATGATCAGCGTGCGCGCGCCGCCGATCACCGTCTTGAGATAGGCCACCGAGTCGGGGCCCGCGTCGAAGATCATCGCGTCCGGCGGGCAGGCATCGACCGGCACCACCTCGTTGGCGGCGTTGGCCTTGAACTCGCGCGCGATCACCACGTCGGTCGGCAGCACGATCTCGCAGCCGGCCTTGTCGGCGCTCTCGAGGATCATCCGGGCGGTGTCGGCGAGGTCGTGTTCGCAGAGCGATTTGCCCACGTCGATGCCCTTGGCGGCGAGGAAAGTGTTGGCCATGCCGCCCCCGATCACCAGGTGATCGACCTTGGTGACGAGGTTGTTCAGCAGATCGAGCTTGGTCGACACCTTGGCGCCGCCGACCACCGCGACGACCGGACGGGTGGGCGAGCCGAGCGCGGCTTCGAGCGCCGAGAGCTCCTCGGCCATCAGCCGGCCGGCGCAGGCGGGCAGCAGCCGGGCGATCCCTTCGGTCGAGGCGTGCGCGCGGTGCGCCGACGAGAAGGCATCGTTGACATAGACATCGCCGAGCGCTGCCAGGGCGGCGGCAAAGCTCGCGTCGTTTTCCGTCTCTTCCTTGTGAAACCGGGTGTTTTCCAGCAGCAAGACTTCGCCCTTGCCAAGGTCGGACACGGCGGTCTTGGCCGGGCCGCCGATGCAATCCTCGGCGAACTTCACCGGCAGGCCAAAGGCCTTTTCGAGCGCCGGTACCACCACGCGCAGGCTCATCTCCGGCACCACCTGGCCTTTCGGGCGCTTGAAATGGGCCATCAGCACCGGCTTGCCGCCCTTTGCCACGATGTCCTTCACCGTCGGCACGATGCGGTCGATGCGGGTCGTGTCGGTCACGTTGCCGGCATCGTCGACCGGCACGTTGATGTCCACACGCGTAAGCACCGTCATGCCGGCGAGGTCCATGTCGTCGAGGGTTTTCCAGGCCATCTAGGGTCTCCCGTTTTGTCTGGCGCGAGTCACACCGAGGAAGCTACCCGCGTCAATGCGGCAAAGCGATGCCTTCGGTGATTTCTTTTTGCTCCGGATCAAGAAAAATCCGAAACCGCCCCTCGGCGGGGCCGGCTGCGGGCGCGGTCGAGGGGCATCTTGCCCCCGCCGGATGCGATGCATAGGTTGCGCGCAACCAAAAACCCAAAGGAGCGCCCGATGGCCGACTACAAGGATCCCGAAAACACCGTATTGATCGAACTCAAGGGCGGCACCGTCGCGATCGAGCTGCTGCCCGACGTGGCCCCGGCGCACAGCGCGCGGATGAAAGAGCTCGCCCGGGCCGGTCATTACGACGGCGTGGTGTTTCACCGGGTGATCGAGGGCTTCATGGCCCAGACCGGCGACGTTCAGCACGGGCGCGCCGACGGCGATCTGCGCCGGGCGGGCACCGGCGGCTCCGAGCTGCCCGACCTGCCGGCGGAGTTCTCGAAGCTTCCGCATGACCGCGGCACGCTCGGGGCGGCGCGCTCGCAGAGCCCCAACTCGGCCAATTCGCAGTTCTTCATCAACTTCGGCGACAACCATTTCCTGAACGGCCAGTACACGGTCTACGGTCGGGTGGTGTCGGGCATGGAGCATGTCGATGCGATCACCCGCGGCGAGCCGCCGGCGCATCCCGACCAGATGATCTCGGTCAAGGTCGCCGCGGATGTCTAGATCCTCGCTGATCGCCTGGCTCATCTTTGCCGTCGGCGTCGCGCTGATCGCGGTCTACTACTTCGTCACCGTCCCGGGTTCGACCCCGCAGGTGGTGACGGATCGGCCCGGTGAGGCGGGCGGTCCGAGGATCGCGCTCAGCATCGCCGGCGAGGCCGAGGGCGAGGTGGTGATCGAGCTGTTCGACACGCTGGCGCCGAAACATGCCGAACGGCTGCTGACCCTCACGCAAGAGGGCGCCTATGACGGCGTCGTGTTTCACCGGGTGATCGATGGGTTCATGGCCCAGACCGGCGATGTCGAAAACGGCAAGGACGGCGGCGACATGCGGCTCGCCGGCACCGGCGGGTCCACCTACCCCGACCTTCCGGCGGAGTTTTCCGAAGAGAGCTTCGTGGCCGGCACGGTGGGCATGGCCCGCTCGGCTGCGCCCGACAGCGCCAACTCGCAGTTCTTCATCATGTTCGAACCCGCCGCGCATCTCGACGGCAGCTACACGGTGGTCGGGCGGGTGGTCGAGGGTCTCGACGTGGTGATGGCGATCAAGCGCGGCGCGGGCCCGAACGGGGCGATCATCGGCGAACCCGACCGGATCGTCACCGCGCGCGTGGTCGAATAGCGCCGGAGATAACGCGCTTTCAAGCCCCTGTGAGAGGGGCTGTGCAACGAGACCTCCCTCTGCCAGCCTTGGCGGAGGGAGGCTTCATCATGCGACTGTGGCTCACGGCTTTCGTCATCGCCCTCGGTTTGACCTTTCATTCCGCCGAGGCCGATCCCGCATTCTGGCAAAACGAGTTTCCGCTGACGGATTTCAGCCGGACCAGCGTGGCGGACTGGCGCGAGATCCGCGACGGCGGCCCGGGGCGCGACGGGATCCCGGCGCTGTCGGATGTATCCTTCCGCGCCGTTGCCGACGAGAATCGCCTGGCCCCGACCGAGCCGGTGATCGTGCTGGAACTGGAGGGTGCGACGCCGCGCGCCTATCCGCTGCGCTACCTGACCTGGCACGAAATCGTCAATGACGAGGTCGGCGGCCTGCCCGTCGCGGTCACCTTCTGCCCCTTGTGCAATTCCGCCCCGGTCTTCGACCGCCGGGTCGGCGACCGGGTGCTCACCTTCGGCGTCTCGGGCAAACTGCGCAGTTCCGACATGGTGATGTACGACCGCGAGACCGAGAGCTGGTGGCAACAGGCGCTGGGGCAGGGGATCGTCGGTGCGCACACCGGCACCCAGCTCGACCAGATCGTGAGCTGGATGGAGGGGTGGGCCGGTTTTGCCGCCCGCAACCCCGACGGGCTGGTGATGGACGAGCCGGACCATGGCCGCTCCTACGGCACCAATCCCTATGCCGGTTACGACAGCCGCGACACGCCTTACGCCTTCTTCACCGGAGAGGATCCGCCGCACGGCGTGCCGGCGCTCGCCCGCGTGGTGCGGGTCGCAGACCGCGCCTGGCCGCTCGACCGCCTGGCGGCGGCCGGCGAGATCGATGAGGCCGGGGTGGTGATCTCCTGGCACGCCGGACAGGCCTCGGCCCTCGATGCGCGCCAGATCGCCCGCGGCCGCGATGTCGGCAACATCCGCGTGCGCGACGCGACCGGACGGGATCTGCCGCACGACGTCATGTTCGCCTTCGCCTTCCACGCCTTCCTGCCGGAGGGCATCTGGATGCTCGGCGATTAGGTCTGTTCGGCCGGGCAAAAACCCCCGGTTGCCCGGACGTCGGTATTGCCGCCGGCCGGTGGCCGCAGCTGGCATGGGCTGGGACGGGGAAGGGTTTCGGTCCGCGCCGAGAACCCGCCGCGTCACGCGCGGGGGTCGGCGCCCAGGTGCCGGGCGGTGGCGTGGTCACCGGTCGGGACGGGGCCGCAAGCCGGGCCGCATCGGCGCCGGCGGCCACCGCATGGCCGCGCCCGGATGCAGGCCTCAGCCGAACATCGAGAACAGGGTGGCGACGGTGAGGAAGGCGACGATTTCGAACATGGGCATGGAAAGGCGGAAGGTCATGGCTGTCTCTCGTTTTCAGGTGTTTCTGCGTCGGTTCTGATGTCCTCTATTTGTTCCTGTTAAGGTTAACCCGAAGTAACCCTGCGCCCGAAGAGTGCAGAAACAGAACGTTTCCGGAACGTTCCGTCCCATTCGCCCCGAAAGCGCGACGCGCGGCCGGATGTGCCAGCCGGACACCCGGGGCCCCGCTACACAAGCGAAAACCCCGGACGCGGGGCCCGGGGTTTCGATCTCAATTGCTGCGAGATCCTCTTGTGCGATCAGGTGCGGACCCTTCGGAGAGGTCTTCGCCCAGGTTCACGCCTTGGCAAGGTTGCGCAGCACGTAGTGCAGCACGCCGCCGTTCTCGACGTATTCGATCTCCACCTCGGTATCGATCCGGCACTTGAGCATGATCTCCTTCACCGAGCCATCGCGGTAGGTGATGGTGCAGGGCAGCTCCGATAGCGGCTTCAGATCGCCCGCGAGCCCGGAGATCGTGATCACCTCGTCGCCGGTCAGCCCCAGCGACTTGCGGGTGTCGCCGCCGGTGAACTCGAAGGGAACCACGCCCATGCCGACGAGATTCGAGCGGTGGATGCGTTCGTAGCTTTCCGCCACCACCGCCTTCACCCCGAGAAGGGCCGTGCCCTTCGCCGCCCAGTCACGCGAGGAGCCCGCGCCGTATTGCTCGCCGGCGAAGATCACCAGCGGGGTGCCCGCCTCCTGATAGGCCATCGCGGCGTCGTAGATCGAGGTCTGGGCGCCGTCCGGCCCCTTGGTGTAGCCGCCCTCGACCGCTTCCAGCATCTCGTTCTTGATCCGGATGTTGGCGAAGGTGCCGCGCATCATCACCTGGTGGTTGCCGCGCCGGCTGCCGTAGGAGTTGAATTCGCGCACCGGCACCTGGCGATCGGTGAGGTATTGGCCGGCCGGCGTTTCCGCCTTGAAGCTGCCGGCCGGGCTGATGTGATCGGTGGTGATCATGTCACCCAGCACCGCCAGCACCCGGGCGTTTTCGACGTCGGAGATCACCCCGGCCTCTGCGCTCATGCCCTGGAAGTAGGGCGGGTTCTGGATGTAGGTCGAGTTTGCCGGCCAGTCGTAGGTCTCGGCATCGGTGGTCTCGACCGCCTGCCATTTTTCGTCGCCCTTGAACACGTCGGCGTATTTCTTCAGGAAGGCCGCGCGGGTGACGGTCTCGGCCACCAGATCGGCAATCTCCTTGTTGGTCGGCCAGATGTCCTTGAGGTAGACGTCGTTGCCATCCTTGTCCTGGCCGAGCGGTTCGGTGGTGAGGTCGATGTTCATGTCGCCGGCCAGCGCATAGGCCACGACCAGCGGCGGCGAGGCGAGGTAGTTGGCGCGCACGTCGGGGCTGATCCGGCCCTCGAAGTTGCGGTTGCCCGAGAGCACCGCGGTCGCCACCAGGTCGCCCTCGCTGATCGCCTTCGAGATCTCCGGCTGGAGCGGTCCCGAGTTGCCGATGCAGGTGGTGCAGCCGTAGCCCACCAGGTTGAAGCCGACGGCGTCGAGATCTTCCTGGAGCCCGGCGGCTTCGAGGTATTCGCTCACCACCTGGCTGCCCGGCGCGAGCGAGGTCTTCACCCAGGGTTTGCGGTCGAGGCCGAGGGCGCGGGCCTTGCGGGCCACCAGCCCGGCGCCGATCATCACGTAAGGGTTCGAGGTGTTGGTGCAGGAGGTGATACTGGCGATCACGACCTTGCCCGAGGTCATCGCGTAGTCCTCGCCCTCGACGGCCACTTCCTTGCCGGCCGGCCGCTTGAAGGTCTCGGCCATTTCCTTGGCGAAGGCGTCCTTGGCATTGGTCAGCGGCAGGTAGTCCTGCGGCCGTTTCGGGCCGGAGATCGCGGGGATGATCTGCCCCATGTCGAGCTCCAGCGTGTCGGTGTAGACCGGCGCGTAGTCGGCGCCGCGCCAGAACCCGTTCGCCTTGGCATAGGCCTCGACCAGGGCGATCCGGTCTTCGTCACGCCCGGTCTGGCGCAGGTAGCGCAGGGTCTCGCCGTCGATCGGGAAAAAGCCGCAGGTGGCGCCGTATTCCGGTGCCATGTTGGCGATCGTCGCCCGGTCCGCCAGCGGCAGATGATCGAGCCCCGGCCCGTAGAATTCGACGAACTTGCCGACGACGCCCTTGGCGCGCAGCAGTTCGACGACCTTGAGCACGAGGTCGGTGCCGGTGGTGCCTTCCATCATCTCGCCGGTGAGCTTGAAGCCCACGACTTCGGGGATCAGCATCGAGATCGGCTGGCCGAGCATCGCGGCCTCCGCCTCGATCCCGCCGACGCCCCAGCCCAGCACGGCCAGGCCGTTGACCATCGTGGTGTGGCTGTCGGTGCCGACCAGCGTGTCCGGATAGGCCACCGTCTCGCCGTTCTGATCGGTGTCGGTCCAGACCGTCTGGGCGAGGTATTCGAGGTTGACCTGGTGGCAGATGCCGGTTCCCGGCGGCACCACGCGGAAGTTGTCGAACGCGCTCTGGCCCCACTTGAGGAAGGTGTAGCGCTCGAGATTACGCTCGTATTCGCGGTCGACGTTCATCTGAAACGCGCGCGGGTTGCCGAACTCGTCGATCATCACCGAGTGATCGATGACGAGGTCGACCGGCACCAGCGGGTTGATCTTCTGGGGATCGCCGCCGAGCCCCTTGATCCCGTCGCGCATCGCGGCGAGATCGACCACGGCCGGCACACCGGTGAAGTCCTGCATCAGCACACGCGCGGGGCGATAGGCGATCTCGCGCGGGTTCTGGCCGCCGTTGGCGCCCCATTCGGCGAAGGCCTTGATGTCGTCCACGCTGACGGTCCGGCCGCCGTCCTCGAAGCGCAGCAGGTTCTCGAGCACCACCTTCAGGGCGGCGGGCAGCATCGAGAAATCGCCGAGCCCGGCGGCCTCGGCTGCGGCGATCGAATAATAGGCGACGGACGCGCCGCCCTGCTCTAGGGTCCGGCGGGTGTTGGCGGTGTCCTTGCCGACGGTGATGGTCATGGGGGTCCTCCTCGAAGCGGTTCGGCGTTGACGTCCGATTGTGCATTCATGTGCCGATTTGCGCGGTGCACGCAAGGCTGCGAGCGCGATGTATACCATTGCACACCGTTTGGCAATCGGCAGTTCTCCCATTTGTGTGATATTGCAGCGACTCGCAAAACCTTGATTGGCGGGTGAGGGGGCGGATGGCCTATCACCGTGCGAGCAAAACAAACCGATTGGTCCTGATGCGCACTCTGATCCCCACGATTCTCTGGCTCTTCGTGAGCGGCCTTGCGGCACTCCCCGTGGTCGCGGGGCCGGCGAAGCCGTTGGTGCTGGTCGAGCTGTACACCTCGCAGGGCTGTTCGAGCTGCCCGCCGGCCGATGCGATGATCGCAGAGCTTGCGACCCGCGACGACGTCCTGCCGCTGGCGCTCCACGTCGATTACTGGGACTACATCGGCTGGGCCGACGTCTTCGCGCAACCGCAATACACCAAGCGCCAGAAGGCCTATGCGCGGATGGCGCATTCGGCCTCGGTCTATACGCCGCAGATGGTGGTGGAAGGGGTCGATCACATCGTCGGGTTCAAGCCGATGAAGCTCGCCGACCTCATCGCCTATCACCGCGGCAACCTGGCGCCGCTCGCCATCGAGGTCGAGACCGAGGGCGATCTGATCCGGCTGCGCTGTGCGCCCCGATCCGAGATGAAGCTGCCCGGAAAGATCAACGTCGATCTGGTGCGCTTCACCGAGGCGGCGACGGTCGAGATCCTGCACGGCGAGAACGCCGGCAAGACCATCACCTATGCCAATATCGTGACCGGTTGGGACCGGGTCGGAACCTGGGACGGCGCCGATGAGTTCGTGTTCAGCGCGAACCTGCCGCAGGACGGCCCGCTGGCGCTGGTGATCCAGGCTCATGGGCCGGGCGAAGTGCTCGCCGCGTTCCGGCTGCGCTGACGTCGGCGCCGGGTCCGGCGGGTCTTCGATCCATTCCGGCCGGCCCTCGCAAGTCCGGGTCCGGTTGACGTGAAACCGCCGCGGCGCCGGGCGCCCGGGCCGTGCCGAAGCCGACCGTCAGGGCCGGGCGGCCCCCTGGGACGGGTCCGCGACCTCGGCCTCGACCGCGCTCAGGCGCGCCCGCTTCGCGTCGCCGGTCTCGCGGTGCCAGATGTAGATCCCGGCGGCGACGATGATCGCGCCGCCGATCATCGTCGGCCCATCGGGGAAGGCGTCGAAGAACAGCATCCCCCAGAGCGTCGCGAACAGCAGCCCGACATAGGAGAACGGCGCCACCACCGAGGCCTCGGCCAGCATGAACGCGCGGATCAGCATCACCTGGGCGATCGCGGAGACGGCGCCGATCGCGACCATCAGCGCCAGGGCGGTCGCGTCGGGCCGGACCCAGACCCGCCAGACCACGAGGCTGAGAACCACGGCGCCGAGCAGCGCGGTGTAGAACAGCGAGGTCCAGAGGCTCTCGTCGCGGCCGAGGAACCGGGTCGTCAGCGCGAAACTGGCATAGAAGACGGCCGCCGCCAGCGGCAGGAGGGCGGTCGGCGTGAACATCGCCCCGCCGGGGCGGATGATGATGAGCGCGCCGATCAGGGCCGCGCCGATCCCCAGCGCCCGGCGGAGCCCGAAGCGCTCGCCGAGGAACAGCGCGGCGCCGAGGGTGATCAACACCGGGTTCACGTCGATGATCGCCGTCGCCTCGGCCAGGCCCATGCGGCTGATCGCGAAGAAGAAGGCGCCGGTGGCGAGCAGCAGGAACAGCGAGCGCAGGAATTGCAGGCCCGGGTAGCGGCTGCGCACCACCCGGCCGAGACGCGGCAGCAGGAACAGCGTCACGATCACCGTCTGCCCGACATAGCGCGCCCAGACCACCTGCAGCACCGGCAGGTGCTCCGACAGCAGTTTCGCCAGCAGATCCATCACGCTCATCGCCATGATGGCGAGGATGTAGAGCAGGATCCCGGTCGCGGTGGGGGACAGGCGGTTCATCGCGAGGTCGTCCAATGGTGGGTCACGCGGGCGAGCCTAGGCGCCAGGGTTTGGGGCGTCCATCCCGAATGCGCCGGCTTCGGCGCGGCGCGCAGGCCGGGCCGCCGGCGCGGGATCGGCCGGGCGGGCGAAGGGTGGGCGAACTCGGACAGGGGGTCAAGGTATTGATATGGTTGGAGATAGCGCTAACGGTGACTTCGCCCGCTTCGCCCGCTTCGCCCATTTCGCTCACGTCGGGCCCGGCAGGTCCGTTTGTGCTTCTTCCTGGGACCGCCGCCCCGGGCGCGGGGTGCGGTCGACTGGCGAAACCGCGCGCCGCGCGCATCGCCGATGATCCGGGCGCGCGGGCGGTTTTCCTCGCCCGGGGGCGCTGTGGGGCCGGATGGGGCAGGGCGCGCGTGGCGACCGACGGGGTGTGCCGAAGCGCGGCGTCGCCGGGCGGGCGGTTGGGTTGCGCCGGCCGAAGCGCGGCGTCGCGGCCGGCCGGGGCTAACGGCAGCCATCAGGGCGACCGCGCCCCGGGCACGGCGGCCCGAGCGGGGTCCGGCGAAAGACCCGGACGGCGGCGATCCGCGAGATCGCTAGACGATCTCCAGCGCGTCGGCATCGGGCAGCGGCGGAAACGGCACGCTCGGCAGCGATTGGTACCAGAACGCCGTCGATGCGATATCGTCGCGCCGGTGATGATAGCGCAGCGACGGGGTCCCGGACTTGCCGCGCCACCCGAGGCTCTGGACCGTCGCCTTGAATCCGGTCCGGAACCGCACCGGGTCGGTGATGTGCCACCGGTACATGCCGAACCTCTGCACCGCGTTGTAGACCCCGTCCGGGCGGGTCACCTGCGGCAGACCGCAATAGAGCCCGGAATGCGCGACATATCGGTAGGGCTCGCCGGCAAAGATCGTGCCCGGATCCCAGTCATAGGCGCCGCCGAAGTAATCCTCGGTGCCGGTGCCGCAGATCGTCGGAAAGTCCTGATCCGCGTCGATGAAGAATTTCACCTCGCCCTCTCCCCACCAGCCATCGTGGTGCGCGCCCCAGGCGAGATAGCAACCGACGAAATGCCCGTGCCCCGCGACCCCGTCCAGAATGACGTGGTCTTCATTGACGCCGACCGGATTGCTGCGCCGGAACTGGGCGTGAAAACAGGCGCTGTCCGGCGGAACCTCGGTCAGGACGTAATCGACCTGAAAATAGACGATCGCGTCGCTCACCCCCCGGTTTTCGAGCGTCATGCGGGCGCGCTGTCGAAACGGCATTTCCCAGAAGGAATTGAGCCCGCTCGCCGGGTTGACGGCAACGGGAATGGAATTGACCTGGGAAAACCCGCCCAGGCCGTTGGCGAAGAAATCGCCGAGCGGCACCTCGACCGACGGGTGGGGCTGGTCGTCCCAGGAGATGCGCAGGATAAGCTCGCGCAGCCGGTTCGGCACGTTGGTGGTGATCCAGAAATGCTGGATCGCGCCGGGGCCCTGAATATCCGCCAGAACGAAGGTTTCGCCGGCGGGAACGACAACGGACGGCGAGATCTTCCAGCCCGGTCCGAGATCGCGGGCGAAATCCTTGCCGGTCCCTTCGGTGGCCCGTCCGCCGCCGCCGACGGCGCCGTCGAAGTTCTCCGGGGTGATCGATCGGCTTTGTGCCTGCGAGAGCCGCCAGAGATTATGCAGCCCGTTGCCCAATCCATTGTGCATGTCGTCTATCCCTTTTCCGCGCTGAAAGGTGTCCCTGCCGACCCGGTCCAGCGCGACCGGAGACAGGGTCCGCACCGGCAGGCTGCCCCCCCGGTCGGTGGATGCCTCGCGGGCGCGGCCGGTCCGCTGCCGCTTTCGCCCGCGGCCGCGGTCGTGTCATCGCCGGTCGTCATCGCCGGTCGTCATCGCCTCAGCCGAAGTGAGGCACCCGACGGACCCCCGCGTAGGCGGAATCTCCACCACCGGTGCGCCGAAATGCGGGCAAAACCGTGGCCGGTCTGGGCCCGGGGCCCCATGCGTCGGGGTGCTGCGGGCCGACCGGTCCCGGGCTGTGACGGATCGGTGTATTGGGCAGGCGCCTTGACCGGCGGCGGTCTCGGGCATCGGCGCGCGACACCTTGTGCGCTACGCCTTGCGCGCGACGCGCTACAGGCTGCGCTACGCCCCGCGCTACGCCTCTGCGCGACATGGGCTGCGCCATGCGCTGCGCCCGACGCACTGCACCCTGCGCCCTACGCCTCGTCGCCGGTCCGCAGCAGGATCTCGCCGGTGGCCTCGAGCGCGCGGATCGCGTTGATGACCGTGTTCATCGCGGCCTCCGCCTCCTTCGGCTTCACATTGCCGAGCGCCTTCATTTCCTCGCGGACCTGCTCGGCCATCCGCTTCGAGATCGCTTCGAGGATGAAATCGACGCACTCGGGCAGGTCGGTGGCGGCGCCGGCAAGGGCGGTGACCAGCGTGGCCTGGTCGACTTCGCGGGTGATCTTCGGCACGTCGCGCGGGTCGATCCGGTCGGGAATGTTGGCGAAGGTGAAGATCGCCTTGCGCACTTCCTCGGCGAAGGTCGCGTCTTCGGCATCGAGCCCTTCGAGCACATCGTCGCGGGTGGCGCCCGGGGCGAAATTGAGGATCGCGCCGACACGTTCCACCGGACCCTCGGCAAAGGCCTTGGCGGGCTGGGCTTCGAGCTGTTCGGCCAGCGACTGGCCGATGCGCTCGACCACCTCCGGCGCGATCTCGCCGGTGAGCGACACCGCATAGGCGACGCGCCGGGCGCGCGGCCCCGGCAGGCGCGAGATCAGCTCGGCGGCGACCGAGACCTTGAGCTTGGAGAGCAGCACCGCCGCGACCTCGATGCTTTCCTCCTCGAGCACCGGCAGGAGGCGTTCGGGATCGAGCGCGGCGATGGTCTGCCAGGGGTCGCCGTGGAAGGAGAACCCCTTGGCCTTGCGGATCCGCGCCGCGGTGCCGGCGCTGATGGTGCCGTCGAGCACGGTCAGCGCGCCTTCGAGCCCGCCGGGGAAACTGAGGCCGACATCCTCGATCTCGGCGACGAATTCGTCGATCACCGCCTTGAGGGTCACCCGGTCGATGAACCGCATCGAGGCCATCTGCTGGGCCAGCTCGGCCTGGATATCGTCCGGCAGATCGGTCAGCTGCAGCTTGACGCCTTCGGCCAGCAGCAGGCGCACCACGATCGCCGCCTTCTGTTTGCGCGAAAGACGGCGTGCGCGGCCGGCGCCGGCCGGCCCGGGGCCGTTCGCGAGGTCGGGCAAACCGACATCCGCGCGCCGGTGCCCGTCCTGCGCCGCCATCGGCAGGGCCGCGTCGCTGATGACTGGCAATGTGTCCGACACCTGTCCCTCCGGTCCGATCTCCCCGTGCGCGCGAGATTGGCAGAGAGGTCTTAACAAGCGCCTTACGCGGGCGCTGATACCGAAGGAAACCGGCGGTCGCCCCGCCCGGGCCGGACCGGTGCAGGGGCCCCGCGGTCATGCCGGCGCGGTGCCGGCGGCGCGAAGCGGGGTGCGCGCGACGGCGGACACCCCGGACGGTCCGAGGGACGCGTCCCCGGGGCAAGGATCATGGTCAGCCGAAATGCCCGGACAACCGGGACAAGACCACCCGGACCGCGCCCGCCATGCGGGTCGGTGTGCCGGTCCGGGGTCGGGCGGGCGTCAGCTCTGGACGATCTCGACGCAGGCGCGGGTTTCGTCGTCCCAGGTGTAGCCATCCATGCAGGAGCTGGCCTGCTGGTGGCCGTCTGAGCACATCGCAAATGCCGTCGCAGGCATGAACGCAAGGAAGGCGGCGGTCAGAACTCCGGTCAGTTTCATGATCTGTCTCCCTGTTGATCGGGCAAGGGTAGCACGAATCGCGGGCCAGGCGAGTCACGCCGGCGTGAACCGGTTCAGCCCGCGCCGAAGACCCGGGCGAAGATCGTATCGACATGCTTGGTGTGGTAACCGAGGTCGAACTTCTGATTGATCCCGTCGACCCCGAGGGCGGCGACCACCTCTGCGTCGGCCAGCAGTTCCGCGCGGAAATCGCTGCGCTCTTCCCAGACCTTGAGCGCGTTGCGCTGGACCATGGAATAGGCGTCTTCGCGCGACACGCCGGCCTGGGTCAGCGCCAGCAGCACCCGCTGGCTCATGACGAGGCCCGGGAACCTGTTCATGTTGTCGAGCATGTTGTCGGGGAAGATCAGCATCTTGTCGATCACGCCGGTGAGGCGGGCGAGGGCGAAATCGAGGGTGATGGTCGCATCCGGCCCGATCGCGCGCTCGACCGAGCTGTGCGAGATGTCGCGCTCGTGCCACAGCGCCACGTTCTCCATCGCCGGCACCACCGCGGCGCGCACCAGGCGGGCGAGGCCGGTGAGGTTTTCGGTCAGCACCGGGTTCTTCTTGTGCGGCATCGCCGAAGAGCCCTTCTGGCCCACCGAAAAGAACTCGGCCCCCTCCAGCACCTCGGTGCGCTGCATGTGGCGGATCTCGATGGCGACGTTCTCGATGCTCGAGGCGATCACGCCGAGCACCGCGAAGAACATCGCGTGGCGGTCGCGCGGGATCACCTGGGTGCTGATCGGTTCGGGGGTGAGGCCGAGCTGCTCGCAGACATGGGCTTCGACCGCGGGGTCGATATTGGCAAAGGTGCCGACGGCGCCGGAGATCGCGCCGGTGGCGATCTCCTCGCGCGCCGCGTGCAGGCGGGCGAGGTTTCGGTCCATCTCGGCGTAGAACCGCGCGAAGGTGAGGCCCATGGTGGTCGGCTCGGCGTGGATGCCGTGCGAGCGGCCGACGCGCACCGTGTCCTTGTGCTCGTAGGCGCGTTTCTTGAGCGCCGCGAGCAGGCCTTCCATGTCGGCGATCAGGATCTCGGCGGCGCGCACCAGCTGGACGTTGAAACAGGTGTCGAGCACGTCCGAGCTGGTCATGCCCTGGTGGACGAAGCGGGCCTCGTCGTTGCCGATGATCTCGGCGAGATGGGTCAGGAAGGCGATCACGTCGTGCTTGGTGACGGCCTCGATCTCGTCGATCCGGGCAACGTCGAACGCCACGTCCCTGGCTTTCCACACCGCATCCGCGTTTTCCTGCGGGATCACCCCGAGCTGCGCCTGCGCGTCGCAGGCATGGGCTTCGATCTCGTACCAGATGCGGAACTTGGTGGCGGGATCCCAGATCGCGGTCATTTCGGGGCGGGAATAGCGGGGGATCATGGGCTGGGCCTTTCGGTTTGTTCCGACGTCGCGGGCGTCATAGACTGCGCGCCGGGCCCCGGCAAGCGGGGCGCGTGGAGGGCAGATGCCGGACCTTGCCGATTTCGAAGGCCGCTGGCGGATCGCGCGCCGGATCGAGGACCACTGGATGGGTACCACCGGGTTGTTCGAGGGCGTGGCGCGGTTCACGCCGGACGGGCAGGGGCTGGCCTATCACGAAGTGGGCGAGCTCAAGCTGCCGCAGGAGGTGCCGATGGCCGCCGCACGCCGGTTTCTGTGGCGCGCGGAGGGCGACGGGATCGAGGTGCTCTACGAGGACGGCGCGCCGTTTCACCGGATCGCCGGGAAGGCGCGGGTGGTGCAGGCCTGGCATGCCTGCGGCCAGGACGACTACGAGGTGAGCTACAATTTCACCCACTGGCCGGAGTGGCGGATGATCTGGCGGGTCCGGGGACCGCGCAAGGACTACACGTCGATCTCGGATTTTTCGAAGCTTGCGGGGAAATGACGGCCGAGGTCAGGCGACCCGGACCGCGCGGGTCGCGGATCGCGCGAGGCGTTCGACCTCGGAGATGGCGAGGGTGACCGCACCCGGCGTGAGGGCCTGGACGACACGGCTTCCCTTGCGTCGACGGGAGACCAGGCCCGCACGTTCCATCACCAGGAGGTGGTGCAATAATGCGGCTTTCTCGTAGCCGGTTGCGTTTTGCAGCTCGGTCACGCTGTTGCCGCACTCCAGCGCCTCGACCAGGAGACGGAAAAGCCGGACACGGCGTGGATGCGCAAGCGCGTTGAACGAACGGGCGATGGACTGATCGGTGGACATTGACGGTTCCTTTCGTTTGCCGTTGCTGCCCATTCAAGACCGGAAAGATTGAAAAAACGTAAACGTCGGCCGCGCGTAAGGCATTGTTTTTGTTTGCACATGTCTCCCGGTCCAGGTCCACTTTCCTAGGGGACTAGGGGACTAGGGGACTAGGGGACTAGGGGACTAGGGGACCAGGGGACTAGGGGACTAGGGGACCAGGGGACTAGGGGACTAGGGGACTAGGGGACTAGGGGACTAGGGGACCAGGGGACGAGGTCACCGACTCAATAGACCGCAACCAGATGCGGATTGAGGCGAGCTGGACGGAGGCGCGCGCGCAGACTGTTGGCATCGTAGCCCCGGTCGGCGAGCAACCGCCTGGGTGGGCCCGGTCGTTCTCGCGATGAGGGGCGACGACCCTGTTGCGGAGGGTGCTGTCGGTCGACGTCGATGCGGATCTTGCGTCCTTGCGACCGATGCTCGTCGGTTTACTGGCGCAAGACTTACAGTGTAAGGCTTGACACCTTACGCTGTACGATAGTATGCAGAACGCACTCTTACACCGTAAGGCAATTCGAAAAGGGAGAACGCCAATGAAACCCACAATCGCTTCGATCGCCGCTGTCGTCCTGAGCGCCGGCATTGCGCAGGCGCAAGACACCCGAGACGCCGTGGACGCCGAGATCACCGCCATGTTCGGCGGCGTGCCGAGCTTCATGGAGGGCGTGGCCGACGCGGCCGTTGTCGGGCTCTGGCAGCAGACGAAATCGCTGTCCTTCTCCGACAGCACGGCGCTGGACCCCAAGACCAAGGCGCTGATTTCGCTGGCCGTGGGCGCGCAGATTCCCTGCCGGTACTGTATCTGGATGGATACCAATTCCGCCCGGATGTTCGGCGCCACCGATCAGGAGATCGCCGAAGCCGTGGCCGTCGCCGCGCACACCCGGTACATGAGCGCCACCTTCTACGGATTGCAGACCGATTTCGACGTGCTCAAGGCCGAACTCGGCGGGCAGTAACCCGTTGACACGCGGGGCAAATGGAAATGGCGGCAGTGGCTCTTGCGCTGCCGCATTTCCACGGTCAACCTAGGCGAAATGGGATCCGAGAACACCAAACCGGGAAAGCGGCGAAAATCAGCGCTGAGTTCCGAGGAAATTGCCCGCGAAGCGCTCGCCCTTGTCGACGACGAGGGGCTGGACGGCTTCAGCTTTCGGCGTCTGGCCAAACGGCTGAACTGCGAGGCGATGAGCATTTACCACTACTACGCCTCGAAACAGCATCTGATCGACGCGATGGTCTCGATCTGCCTGTCGGAGATAGACAACCCCGACCCGGGCTTGCCGATGCGCGACGCGATGCGGCAGTTTGCGCACAGCTACCGTGCGACGGCCATCCGCCATTCCGGCTTTGCGCTGATGCTGGTGACGCACCGGTTGAACCACCGAGAAGGCCTGGAATGGCTCAACACGGGGATCGGCATATTCGGGCCGGAGGTTCCGCTGAAGAAGAAGGCCGAGTTGTTTCGGGTGTTCGGCTATTTCATGACCGGCGCCGCCATCGACGAAGCGCTTGGCTACGCGAAAGGACCCAGTGCCGCCGAGCCTTACCCTTTCGAAGAGGCGAAACGGGATTTCCCCGCGATCATGGAGCTTGGTTCGTTGTTTGGGCCGGAGCACCGCATGGGGTTTTTCGATGCGGGGCTCGAGGTCCTGCTGGATTGGTTCGAAAGGGAATTATCGGCGCTCGACCCGTCGACGAAAGCCTAGCGCGGTCGGGCGCAAGCCCGGCATCCAGGGGCGGTTTCGGCGCTTCCCGGACATTCGCGCGGTCTCGTCGCAGCGCTGCCCTGGCGTCCCGAGCGCCATGCCATTCGGCCTGCCCGCCGCCATCGGCACCGGGTCGCCGGCCTCAGCCCGCCTCGACCGTGCGCGCCAGCCAGACCGAATGGCCCTGGCAATCGGGGTCTTCGGCCACGAAAGCGATCTCCTCGAAGCCTTCGGCCGCGAGCAGGTCGCGGTATTCCCAGGGCGCCAGCGAGGCGTGGTAGACCGGCAAGCCGCCGGCCGTGCCGGTCGCTTCGCCCGCATCCGGCCCGGAGGTGAACATCAGCACCGTGCGGTCGTGGGCATGGGCGGCGAAGGTGGCGAACATTTTCCGCTGGTCGTCGGCCGAGAGGTGGAACAGCGAGTTCCAGGCAAGGATCAGGTCGAAGGTCTCGCCCAGATCGAGCCCGCGCATGTCGGCCTCGATCGCCGTCGCGCCCGGCAGGTTGGCCGCGAACAGATCGACCATCGTCGGGGCGGCGTCGACCCCGGTGACCGCGCAGCGCCGGTCGGCCAGGTAAGTGGCAATCGGTCGGCCGGGGCCGCAACCGAGATCGAGCACCCGGCGCCCGGCGGCATAGGCCAGCGCGCGGTCGAGCCAGCGCCGTTCGAACAGGCTGCGGTCGCGGCTCCTGGCATAGGACAGGGCCGCGTTCTCGTAGGTGGCGATCACGGCCTCGGGTCCGGGCCTCGATCGCGACTGGTTGTGGGAATCCCTCATAACCGCCCCATCGTGCCCGGCCGCGAGGGGCGCGTCCAGCCCCGGCGCATCATCATCCGGCCGCATCCGACCGCCGCCGGCGGTTTCCCGCGCGCGCCCTCTGGGCGGGTGGGCACCGGTTGCGCGCCGGGCGCAATCGTGTTTTGACCCGTGCCCGTGCCTGCGTTATGAGGCGCCAGACGGCTTCGGAGGGCGCAGGTGACCCGCTTCATCTTGGGTATTTTCGGCTCGATCTTCTCGCTCATCACCCTGGGCGCGTTCATGGCCGCGCTGACGGTGGGGGCGATCTTCTGGATGTATTCCAGGGATCTGCCGAGCCATGAACAGCTCGCCAACTACCAGCCGCCGACGATCAGCCGGGTCTACTCGGCCGAAGGCCAGCTGATGGACGAGTTCGCCAAGGAGCGTCGTCTCTACACCCCGCCGTTGCAGATCCCGACCCTGGTGAAGGGCGCTTTCGTCTCGGCCGAAGACAAGAACTTCTATCAGCACCGCGGCTACGATCCGCGCGGCATGCTGGCGGCGGCGGTCGAAGCCCTGCGCGGCGGCCGGCTGCGCGGCGCCTCGACCATCACCCAGCAGGTGATGAAGAACTTCCTGTTGTCGTCGGATCGCTCGGCCGAGCGCAAGATCAAGGAGCTGATCCTCGCCACCCGGCTCGAACAATCGCTCGACAAGGAGCAGATCCTCGGGCTCTACCTCAACGAGATCTTTCTCGGCCAGAACTCCTACGGCGTGACCGCCGCGGCCCAGACCTATTTCAACAAGACCCTCGACCAGCTCACCGCCGAAGAGGCGGCCTATCTCGCCGCACTCGCCCAGCGGCCCGGGTCGTTGCACCCGGTGCGCGAGCATGACGACGCCATCAACCGGCGCGACTACGTGCTGCGGGAGATGTACGAAAACGGGTTCATCGCCCGCGCCGCCTATGACGAGGCGACGGCCAAGCCGCTGCGCACGGTGCAGACCGGCGACTATGCCTCGTTCCGCTCGGCGCTGCCGCCGCGCGACTATTTCACCGACGAGATCCGCCGCCAGCTCAGCCGCTCGTTCGGCGACGAGGAGTTCTTCGGCGGCGGGTTGACGATCCGGGCCACGGTCGATCCCGAGATGCAGATCATCGCCGCCAAGGCGCTGCAGAAATCGCTCGAGAAGATCGATCGCGACCGCGGCAAATGGAACGGCAGCGGCAAGACGATCGACCCCGCCACGCTCGACGACGGAACCTGGGAAGCGGCGCTGGCCGAGGTCCAGATCGCGCGCGATGTCATGCTCGACGGCCAGTGGTTCGTCGCCGTCGTCGACCGGGTCGGCGACCAGTCGCTCGGCCTCAGGATCGAAGGCCAGCCCGAGCCCAGCCCCTGGGAGGTGCCGCGCGCCGACATCGAGTGGATGCAGGGCGGTTTCGCCGACAATTTCACCCGCGGCGACGTGGTGCACGTGCGCCGCATGACCAGCGGCGACGACGGGGCGGGCGATTTCATCCGCTGGACCCTGCGCCAGGTGCCGGAAGTGCAGGGCGGCTTCATGGCGATGGACGTCAACACCGGCCGGGTGATCGCGATGCAGGGCGGGTTCTCGTATCAGAATTCGGTGTTCAACCGGGCGACCCAGGCCACCCGCCAGCCGGGCAGCTCGTTCAAGCCCTTCGTCTATGCCGCGGCGCTCGATTCGGGCTTTTCGCCCGCCTCGATCATCATCGATGCGCCGATCGAGCTCGATCTCGGCGACGAGATCTGGCGACCGCAGAACGCCAGCCGCAAGTTCTACGGACCGACCCCTTTGCGCACCGGCATCGAACAATCGCGTAACCTGATGACGGTGCGTCTGGCCCAGGAAGTCGGCATGGAAACGGTGGCGGGCTATGCCGAGCGCTTCGGTGTCTACGACGATCTCGACCCCTACCTCGCCAACGCCCTCGGCTCGGCCGAGACCACGCTGTTTCGCATGGTCGCGGCCTATGCGATGTTCGCCAATGGCGGCGAGCGGGTCGAACCGACCCTGGTCGACCGGGTGCAGGATCGCTGGGGCCGCACGATCTACCGCCAGGACAAGCGGATCTGCGACGATTGCAGCATCGAGACCCTGCCCGAGGGCGCCAGTCCGCGGATCACCTCCAACCGCGAGCGGGTGATGGATGCGATCACCGCCTACCAGCTCACCTCGATGCTGCAGGGCGTGGTCCAGCGCGGCACCGCGGCGGGGGCGGTCAACCTGCCGGTGCCGACCGCCGGCAAGACCGGCACCTCCAACGATGCCCGCGACGCCTGGTTCGTCGGGTTCACCTCCAACGTCGTCGCCGGCTGCTACATCGGCTACGACCGGCCGCAGCGGATGCCGGGCGCATCGGGTGGCGCGACCTGCGCGCCGGTGTTTCAGCGCTTCATGGCGGAGGCGGTGAAGAAATTCGGCGGCGGCAAGTTCAAGGTGCCGCCCGGCGGGCATTTCATCAAGATCGACCGCTACACCGGGGCGCGGCTGCCCGATGACGCCGACGGCGAATACGTGGTCGCGGAATATTTCCGCTCGGGCGAGGAGCCGCTGTTCGGCATCCAGTTCGACGGCGGTTTCGCGATGGGGGCGAACCTGCCGCTGTTCCTGCCGGGCGAGGTCGATGCCTATACCGAGACCGGGTCTGCGGTCACCACCTCCACCGGCGAGATCATCATCGTGCCGGAGCGCGCCGAAACCGGCGAGATCGCTGCCGGCGGGCTCTACTGAGCCGCGGCTGAGCGCCGCAGCCGACACCCGTGCCCGCGACCGGCAAGCGCCGGCGACCAGGTGCCGCGCGGCGGGCCGGCGCCGGCAAATGCGGCCCGGACCGGCCTGATAACCCGCGCAAAACCCAGCCGGGACGGGTGGTCGGAAGCGACCGATCGGCCGCCAGGGCGGGACGAAATCACTTGATCGCCGCATTTTCTCCATTGTCTTTTCACCACCTGAGCGCCTATGTAGAACGTCAGGCGGCGGGCGCAGTACGCGCGCGATCCGCCCGAAAGTTTCGCTGGCCCACCTGCCCGAGGCACGGAAAGTCCGGGACCCAGGCGGGGTCAGACCGAGAGGCGGCCGGGAGGCCGAAACGGCCGCAAGGCCAAGCATTTGCCCGCCGGATCGGGGTGACAGCCCGGCACGGTGTGGCCGTAACAAGGCTTCCGTGGCGCGAGACTCGCGTGACCGGAGGTCGGAGAAGAAACGCGATGAGGCGTCCGAGACAGGAGCAGGTGGGAGCGGAAACCCTTTCGGGTTTCGCCCATCGGCCATGTTGCGCGCCCGTTTTCGCCCTGACAAGACACCCCGCAACGCCCGTTTTCCCACCCGGAGACGGGGGCAGGCGCGGTGCATCGAGTGAACATGCCCAAGAAAATGCTTATCGACGCCACCCACGCGGAAGAAACCCGCGTGGTCGTGGTCGACGGCAACAAGGTCGAGGAATTCGACTTTGAATCGGAAAACAAGCGCCAGCTCGCCGGCAACATCTACCTAGCCAAGGTCACCCGCGTGGAGCCCTCGCTCCAGGCGGCTTTCGTCGATTACGGCGGCAACCGCCACGGCTTCCTGGCGTTTTCGGAAATCCATCCGGATTATTACCAGATCCCGGTCGCCGACCGCGAGGCGCTGCTCGAGGAAGAGCGCGCCTTTGCCGAGACGATGGCGGCCGAGGAAGAAGAGACCGACAAGCGCAAATCGACGTCGCGGTCGCGCCGGTCGCGGTCGCGGTCACGGTCGAAAGCGGCCGCATCGCGGTCGGACGACCCGGTGGTGACCGCGGACGCGCAGGCCGAGGCGCCGGCCGCGACATCCGGGGCCGGCCCTGTCGGCATGGAGGTGATCGACCTCGACGCCGGTGTCGACGACGCCGCCGAATCGCCGATGGAGCGGGTCGAGGAGACCCCGGTCGAAGAGCCGGAGAACGGCACCGCCGCAGCCGAGGCCGCCACGGATGATCGCGACGCGGCGACCGACGACGACACGGCCGACGCCCGGTCAGGCGACGACGATTTCGAGGACGAGGCCGACGAGGCCGACGAGGACGAGGACGACGACACCGAGGACGACGACACCGAGGACGACGACGACGGTGACAACGGCCGCCACCACGACCCCTCGATCGAGGACGTGGGCGAGGAGGACGTTGCCGAAGAAATCCGCACGCCGCGCAAACCGCGGCCGAAGAAGTACAAGATCCAGGAAGTCGTCAAGGTCCGCCAGATCCTGCTGGTGCAGGTGGTCAAGGAAGAGCGCGGCAACAAGGGCGCGGCCCTCACCACCTACCTGAGCCTCGCGGGCCGCTACTGCGTGCTCATGCCCAACACCGCCCGCGGTGGCGGCATCAGCCGCAAGATCACCAACGCGGTCGACCGCAAGAAGCTCAAGAGCATCGCCGAAGAGATCGACGTGCCCAAGGGCGCGGGGCTCATCATCCGCACCGCCGGCGCCAAGCGCACCAAGGCCGAGATCAAGCGCGACTACGAATACCTCCAGCGGCTGTGGGAAGAGATCCGCACCTTGACGCTGAAATCCATCGCGCCGGCCAAGATCTACGAGGAAGGCGACCTCATCAAGCGCTCAATCCGCGACCTCTACAGCCGCGAGATCGACGAGGTTCTGGTGGAGGGCGACCGCGGCTACCGGGTGGCCAAGGACTTCATGAAGATGATCATGCCGTCCCACGCCAAGAACGTGCAGCACTACACCGATACGCTGCCGCTGTTCGCCCGCTACCAGGTCGAGAGCTACCTCAGCTCGATGTTCAATCCGGTGGTGCAGCTCAGATCGGGCGGCTACATCGTGATCGGTGTGACCGAAGCGCTGGTGGCGATCGACGTCAACTCGGGACGCGCCACCAAGGAAGGCTCGATCGAGGAAACCGCGCTCAAGACCAACGTCGAGGCGGCCGAGGAGGTCGCCCGCCAGTTGCGTCTGCGCGACCTTGCCGGGCTGATCGTGATCGACTTCATCGACATGGAAGAGCGCAAGAACAACGCCACCGTCGAAAAGAAGTTGAAAGACAAGCTCAAGACCGACCGCGCCCGCATCCAGGTGGGACGGATCTCGGGCTTCGGGCTTCTGGAAATGTCGCGCCAGCGGCTGCGTCCGGGCATGATCGAGGCGACCACCCAGCCTTGCCCGCATTGCCACGGCACCGGGCTGATCCGCTCCGACGACAACCTGGCGCTGACCATCCTGCGCCAGCTCGAGGAAGAGGGCACCCGGCGGCGGACCCGCGAAGTGCTGCTGAAAGCGCCGATCGGGATCGTCAACTACCTGGTCAACCACAAGCGCGAGCACATCGCCCAGATCGAGCTGCGTTACGGCATGGGGATCCGGCTCGAAGCCGACCCGTTCCTGATCTCGCCGGATTTCTCGATCGAGAAGTTCAAGACCGCGACCCGCGCGGTGCCCGAAGCGCTGCCGGTGGTCTCGGTCGACGCGACGCGCATGGAGGCGGTCGAGGAGGATCTCGCCGAGGAGATCGAGGTCGAGGCCGAGGTCGAGACGCCGGAGACGGACGCGGGCGAAGAGCAGCCCAAGAAGAAGCGCCGCCGCCGCCGCCGCAAGCCGCGCTCGCGCTCGGGCGGCAATGGTGACAACGCGGACGCCCAGAGCAACGGCGGCGATGGCGACGAGGCCGAGACGCCGGGCGATGCGCCCGCGGCCGAGCCGTCCGGAGACGCGGTTTCCGAAGGCGCGGCATCCGCGGCCCCGGCCGAAGCGACCACCGAGGCCCCGGCCGAAGCGGCCACCGAGGCCCCGGCCGAAGCGGCCACCGAGGCGCCGGCCGAAGCGGCCACCGGGGAGGCGGCAGAGGCCGCCGCCGAAACGACCGGCGACAGCGCTGACGAAGACAAGCCCAAGCCGCCTGCGCGCAGCAGCCGCTCCCGCTCGCGGTCGCGCAAGAAAAAGACCGACGACGCGGCCGGCGCCGAGCCCGACGCGGGTGTCGCCGACGCGGAGGCGGCCGTGGCTGTGGCGGTGGAAGATGCGCCCGCCGAAGTGACCGCCGCAGCGGCCGTGCCCGCCGCAGAGGCCGTGCCCGCCGAAAAGGCCCCCGCCGTAGAGGCACCCGCCGCAGAGGCAGCACCCGTCGAAGAGGCACCCGCCGATGAGGCCCCCGCCGATGAGGCGACGCCGGAGCCGGCCAACGTGAACGAGGCCGCCGACGACGACGACAAGCCGAAGAAAAAGGGCTGGTGGTCGCTCGGACGCTGACGGGCCACACGGAACGGATCAAAGGCCGGGGCCATTGCGCCCCGGCCTTTTGCCGTCTGGCGACCCGGACGGCGTGGGGGGGCAGGTTTGCCGCCGGGCCGGGTGCGGCGGGCGACAGCGAAGCGGCGATCGAGGGGCGCAGATCGGGGTACGCCAAATCCGGGCGGATGCACCGCCTGACCGACCAGAAGGTCACTCTCCCCGACGCGCTCCATGGCGAGGTTTCCCGGCCTTGTTCGCGGTATCCGAAGCAGTTCCCCGACAGCGGTGTGACCGGCCAGAAGGCCCGGGCGCCGGGGTCCGCGCCCGGCATCGGTATCTGGCGGCGCCCACACGGATGTGACACCTTGTTGCGTGACGTGGGCGCCGGGGCGGGGTAGGGAAATCTCATGTTCGGAATCGAGATCATAGACGCGAGCCTGCTGCCCGCGATGTTCGTGGCCCTGGTCGCGGGGCTGCTGTCGTTCCTTTCCCCGTGCGTGCTGCCGATCGTGCCGCCCTATCTGGCCTATATGTCGGGCATCTCGGTGCAGGAGCTGCAATCGGGCGGGCGCGCGTCGAACAAGGCGGTTCTGACGGCGTTGTTCTTCGTGCTCGGCCTCTCGACCGTGTTTTTGTTCCTCGGTTTCGCCGCCTCGGCCTTCGGCACCTTCTTTCTCCAGAATCAGCAGGTGTTCAACTGGGTGGCGGGCACGATCGTGATCGTCTTCGGACTGCATTTCATCGGTGTCTTCACCATCCCCTTCCTCAACCGCGACGCCCGCCTCGACGCCGGCGACCGGGGCGGTTCGGCGCTTGGCGCCTATGTGCTGGGGCTCGCCTTCGCCTTCGGCTGGACCCCCTGCATCGGCCCGCAACTCGGCATGATCCTGTCGCTCGCGGCGAGCGAGGAGTCGCTGGCGCGCGGGACCACGCTGCTCGGGGTCTATGCCGCCGGGCTCGGCATCCCGTTCCTCGCGGTCGCGGCCTTCTTTCCGCGGATGCAGGGGCTGATGGGCTGGATGAAACGGCACATGAAGCTGATCGAGCGGGTGATGGGCGCGCTGCTGATCCTGATCGGGGTGCTGATGCTGACCGGCGGATTCTCGGCGCTGTCGTGGTGGCTGCTCGAGACCTTCCCGGCGCTGTCGGTGCTGGGATAGAGCGCGGCCGGGGGCGCGGCCCGGCCACTTCGCCGGGGGGGGG
>SWCD01004365.1_pt1 | contig 96972 bp, 85 predicted proteins | sample 4693011 | NCBI WGS metagenome assembly SWCD01 (sample SAMN10267278, study PRJNA491770) | bioreactor metagenome | isolation source: DHS bioreactor inoculated with marine | place: Japan: Omine Ridge, Nankai Trough | reverse complement strand
GCCGGGTGCCAGACGGCAGCGGCTTCGTCGACAACGGTGTCGAACTTGAGACCGGTGAGGATGACGCCCGCAAAGCCGGCGTCCTTGGCTGCATCGGCCACCCCGAGGGAAAGCTCCCAGGCTCGCTCCCGGGCGATGCCATCGGCCAGTTCCCCCCGCAGCTCATCGTTCACCGGAACGGTTCCGATCGATTCCATCCGCTCTGTCCACTTCAGGCTGAACGGTGGGATGACCATGACATAGACCGGTGGGTCGGATGGGTCGCGTTTGAGTCGGTCCATGCTGGAACCCACGGTTGTGGGGTCCATGATCGGGCCGGTGACAAAGAACTGTGCTCCGGCATCGACGCGGCGGCGGTACTGCCAGTCGCGAAAGCGGGTTGTCATTCCCGTCTCGAATGTCGGGAGATGGGCCTGCAAGGCGCGGAGGTGCTCGATGATCTCGTAGTGATGAGACATGTGCTCGACCTGAGGCCGAGTGTCTCCGACCACCACTAGGAACGATCGAACGCCGTTGCCGAGCGCGCCGCGAACCTCGCTTTCGATCGCCAGGATGTTTCGGTCCCGAGTCGAGGCGACAACCGTCGGGGTGACCGAAGGCACGTCATGGGTGATGCGGGCGCCGAATGCGTACGGTGACACCCGAATCTTCCCGAACGTGTTGTCGGTGATCAGAACATTGCGCCACGCATGATCGAGCATGAGGTGGCGGCTGTCGGGCAGCACCGGAGGGTTGACCTCGGCGATTTCTATCCAGCGGTCGGGTTGGGAAAGCATCACGAACCTCGTGCGATGAAGTACTTGGCCCTCGGATGATGTGCGATCAGCGCCGAGGTCGTTTGTTCGGGTTGGAATTGATATCCCGTCTCCGGCCCTACCAACAGGCCGATGCGGGAGGCCCCGAGGAGTTCACTGACTTTTGCGTTGTCCTCCAAATCGGGGCAGGCCGGGTAGCCCCACGAGTACCGGCCGCCGCGGTAGTGCTGACGGAACAATCGATGCAGCGATGGCCCGTCCTCGTCGGCGAAGCCCCACTCGATTCGAATCCTCCGGTGCCAATACTCGGCCAAGGCTTCCGTCATCTCAACGGCAAGGCCGTGGAGAAGCAGATAGTCCTGATAGTTGTCGCCTTCGAACAGCGCGGCCGTGCGGGTCGAGACCCGGCTCCCCATCGTCACGACGTGGAATGCTGCATAGTCCGGGTCTCCGACCGGTCTGAAGAAATCGGCGATACACAGATACGGAGACTGTTGCTGCCGGGGGAAGCTGAAGCGCGTGCTCTCGGTAACACGCTCCTCGTTCTCCCACACAATCAGCTCATCGCCATCGGAGTTGACGGGGTAATAGCCGTAGACAACCTGGGGTACAAGCAGATCCTGCTGCCGGGCCGACGCCAGCTGTTCGTTCAGAACGCTGCGCATCCTTTCCTTGAATGCCGCGTCATCCTCACCGTCTGCGGGCCGGAACTGCCATTGGTTGCGGTAGAGGGCGGTCTTGTTGATGTAGCCAATGATCTCGTCGAGCAGGATGCCCTTGACGATCTTCGAACCTAGGAACGGCGGAACGAACACCTCGTTGTCCATCGCCACCTCGGGCGAGCGCGATGGGACCTCGCCGGGTGCGACGGATGGCAACTCGGGCCGCTCTGGCAGCCGACGGGTGCTCACCCTGCCGAAGTCCGGGTCGACATCACTACCGCGCCGGCGTTGCTCGATCCGCTCCATCACATCAAGACCGGCGAAGGCGTCCTTCCCGTAGAAGAGCGGACCGGGATAGACCTCGCGGAGGTCACCCTCAACATACGACCGGGTCAACGCCGCTCCACCCAACACGACCGGCACATCGTTCATGTCCAGCCGATTCAGGTGCTCGAGGTTGTCCTTCATCACGAGTGTGCTCTTGACCAGTAGGCCGCTCATCCCGATCGCGTCGGCCTGCTTCTCCTCGAACGCGTCGAGGATCTCCGCCATGCTCACCTTGATGCCGAGATTGTGAACGTCGAATCCATTGTTGGTGAGAATGATGTCCACGAGGTTCTTGCCGATATCGTGGACGTCTCCCTTGACGGTCGCCAGAACGATGGAGCCGCGATGCTCGGCTTCGCCTTTCTCCATGTGCGGCTCCAGATACGAGACCGCCCGCTTCATCGTCTCGGCACTACGAAGCACGAATGGCAGCTGCATGTCACCGGAGGCGAAGAGCTCGCCCACCTCTCTCATCCCGTCGAGCAACGGCTCATTGATGATGTCCAACGGGCGAATGCCCTCGGCCAGGGCCACATCGAGATCCTCCTCGAGCCCGGGCATGCTGCCGTCGATGATCCGCTGAGTGAGGCGAGCCCGCACCGGCCAGTCGCTGAAGTCAAAACTCTCGGCGGCTGCGACCGTCACGCCGGTGAACTCCTCGATGAACTCGGTCAGCGGGTCATAGTCGTCGGTGGTTCGATCGTAGATGAGGTCGAGACACAGCGTCCTATGCCTCTCGTCGATATGAGTGAGCGGCCGGATCCGGCCGGCATGAACGATGGCGGCATCAAGCCCGGCGTCCACACATTCATGAAGGAACATCGAGTTGAGCACGTGCCGGGCGGCGGGCCGCAGGCCGAATGAAACGTTGGAGACACCGAGCACTGTGTAGACACCGGGCAATTCCGCTTTGATCCGCTTGATGGCTTCGATTGTTGCCAGCCCATCCCCGCGCAGATCGGGATCACCGGTCGTGAGCGGGAACGTCAATGCATCAAAGATCAGGTCCGACGGCTCGAGACCGTGCCGATTGACCGCCAGGTCGTACAAGCGGTGGGCAACTTCCATCTTCCATTCGACGTCGCGAGCCTGCCCCTTCTCGTCGATGAGCAGGCAAATGACGGCCGAACCGTGCTCTCGCGCCAGACGCAGAACCTGATCGGCTCGCGACCCGGGCTCATCTCCATCCTCGAGATTGACGGAGTTGAGCACCGAGCGGCCCCCGATACGTTCGAGGCCCGCCTGGAGCACGTTGGGCTCGGTGCTGTCGAGAACAAGCGGTGCGGGCACCTGGGTGGAAAAGCGGCCGGCCAACTCATCCATATCCGCCGCTCCGTCACGACCGACATAATCGACACACAGGTCGATCAGATGGGCAGACTCCGCTACCTGACTCCTGGCCACTTCGAGACAGGAGTCCCAATCCTCGGCAAGCATCGCCTCGCGGAACTGCTTCGAACCATTGGCGTTCGTCCGCTCGCCGATGATCAGAAAGGATGTGTCCTGCTCAAACGGCACGAAGCTGTATGTCGATGCAGCTCCGGCGAGTGGCTCCGGATCCCGGCGTGGTGGGGTCAGGTCGTGACACCGATCGACAACTGCGCGGAGATGGTCGGGCGTCGTGCCACAACAACCGCCGATCACCGAGATCCCGAGATCGGTGATGAAGTGCGCATGCTGCTCGGCAAGACGTTCCGGCGACAACCCGTAGTGCATTTCGCCATCAACGACCTCGGGCAGACCGGCGTTGGGAATCGCCGCGATTGGGACTCGGGAGTGCCGCACCAGGTAGCGCAAGTGCTCTTCCATCTCGTCGGGACCCGTAGCGCAGTTGAGCCCGATGACGTCGACGCGCAGTGGTTCAATCGCGGCCAGCGCCGCCCCGATCTCTGTTCCCGGGAGCATCCGTCCTGTTGTCTCGATCGTGACCTGGGCCTGGATGGGGACGTATTTCCCGAGCGATTGCATCGCCCTTCTGCTACCGGCCACAGCTGCCTTGAGGGTGAGCAGGTCATACATGGTCTCGACGATCAACAAATGGCTTCCGCCGTCGAGAAGACCACGGGCCTGGATCTCATATGCGTCTACGAGTTCACGATATGTGATCTGACCAAGCGAAGGGAGCTTGGTGCCGGGACCAATCGAACCGGCTACCCACCGTTCCCGATCTGGAGTGGAGTGATCCGAAGCGACGGAAGCGGCGATCTCGGCAGCGGCCTTGTTGAACTCGTAGGCGCGGTCCGCCAATCCGTATTCTGCGAGCGGGACGGAGAAACCCCCGAAGGTGTTGGTCTCAACGACATCGACACCGGCGGTGAGGAACTCATCGTGCATTGCCGCGATGACATCGGGCCTGGTGACATTGAGGATCTCATTGCAGCCCTCGTACTGCTCGCCCCCGAAATCGTCGGCGCTCAGGCCGGCCCGTTGCAGGGTGGTCCCCGCCGCGCCATCGAAGATGATGACCCTGCCGGCAAGAGCGTGCAGGAAATCGCTCATGGCGCCCCCCGCGGCGGGCAGGGACCGGCCGCCCGGCTACAACGAGAGGGGGAATCTGCGGACACTGGTGCTCCTTGTATTCAATGGCAGAGCAGCTCGGGGTCATCCCCCAGCTGCTCGTCGGTCCACGGTACCGGGAACGTACCGAAGAGCCGCTATTTGACCCGCGTCCACACAGGATTGATGGCAGATTAGACCCCTCAGAATCGGTCATGACCAATAATCCGTCAACGGGCCGTCGTCACAGTGTGTAGCGTCGCCGAGATGGCGCAGTCTTTGATCGATCTGAGCAGTCGAGAGTTCATCCAAGATCCTTATCCCTATCTCAACGAGATGAGGGAATCGGCACCGATGATCTACGACGAGCCATCGAGGCTGTGGATGGTGACTCGCCACGAAGACGTCCGTGCCTGTCTTCGGGATCGTCGACTCGGTCGGGTCTACGATCACGTCACGACGGCCGAGGCTATCGGTGCTACGCCGCACGACACCAGGTGGGAGGCGTTCTGGAAAGTCGAGAAGCACTCGCTGCTCGAGCTCGAACCTCCCGACCACACCAGGCTGCGAAGGCTCATCTCGAAAGCATTCACCGTTCGTGCCGTTGAGGCGCTGCGCCGACCGGCCCAACATATGGCCCGTTCCATACTGAACAACCTCAGCGATCGAGACGAGATTGATCTACTGGCCGACTTCGCTCAGCCCTATTCCGTGAGGCTCATCACCGAACTACTCGGCGTGCCCTACGAGGACCATCGCGACCTTCTCGACTGGTCGCACCACATGGTCAAGATGTACGAGCTGAACACCACCGACGAACAAGCTCAGGCGGCAGCCGCCGCCGCAGCCAACTTCGACAGCTACGTGCGGGGTCTCATCCGCTTCCACCAGGACGAGCCGCGGGGTGGGCTGGTTGGGGATCTGGTGCACACCGAGGTCGACGGCGAGCGGTTGACCCCTGAGGAGATCGTCTCCACCACCATTGTGTTGTTGAACGCAGGTCACGAAGCAACCGTCAACACAATGGGCAACGGCATCACCGCTTTCTTCAATCACCGCAACGAATGGCATCGCGTCGTCGATGGCTGGGTAGCCCCGACCATCGCCGTCGAGGAGATGGTTCGCTGGGATGCCCCGCTCCAACTCTTCGAGCGGTGGGTTCTCGCCGACGACGTCGAGGTGGGCGGCGAAAAGCTGGCATTCGGCGACAAGATCGGCATGCTCTTCGGCTCAGCGAACCGGGACCCCCGCGCCTTCGATGACCCAGATGCCTTCAAGGCCGAGCGCCATGCCGCCCATCACATCGGTTTCGGTGGCGGCACCCACCACTGCCTGGGAGCGCCACTGGCCCGTCTCGAACTCGATGTCGGTCTGACCGCCCTGATCCAAGCATTCCCCGACATGGACCTGGTGAGCCAGCCGGTGCGCCAGGACGCTTTCACGATCCACGGCTACGAGTCTGTACCGGTGAGGTTGCGCTAGGTCGGATTGCTCCCGCCCTGCTGGAGACATCGTGGTCTACTCCAGGACGAGCAGGCCCTCGTCTGCCAGTGCCGTGCGCAGTGCTTCTTGTTCGCCGGGGCGGACCGAGACGGTCAGTACACCGCCACCCCCGTGAGGGGCGTGGCGGAGTTGCAGGTCGCGGATATCCACAGAAGCCGAGCCGAAGGCTCGGCCGACTCGGGCCAACTCGCCGGGTTCGTCGGCTAGGGCAACCCGCACGGCAACGGAACCTGGAGCCAGGCCGCGCCGGATCTGCTGGCCCCGGCCGAGAAACACCTTGATCTGGTCATCGTCGCCTTCGCTCAATGCGGTGGCGACGTTGTCGAGACGCTGCCGGAAGTCATTGATAACAGCAAGGATCTGCGGGGTGTTGAGCTCGAGGACATCGACCCAGTTGGCAGGATCAGATGCAGCCACACGGGTGAGATCCCGAAAGCTTCCCGCAACGAGATCCAGCGTCTTGGTGCGGTCGGCGGCCTCGTTGACCAGAGCCGTTGCCAGCACCTGTGGCAAATGACTGATCATCGCCACCCCCGCGTCATGCTCCCTCGCCGTCATCCGCAACGGCCGAGCCCCGAGCTGACCGAGCACCGCTTCGACGAATTCGAGGTCCTCCTCCTCGGCCCCATCGGTCGCGATCACCCACGTCGCACCGCGAAATAGAGACGGCGTGGCACCCGACGGACCGCTGGTCTCCCTGCCCGCCATCGGATGAGTCCCGACAAAACGCTTGTCTTTTCCGCGAGCGACGGCTTCGAGCTTCACGCCTGCGACATCCATGACGAGCACGGCAGTGTCGATGGCCCCAATCTGATCGAGGATGGCGCGAGGCGGTCCGGCAAGGACGATCAGGTCGACGGCCCCGGCAACGAGCGTATCGAACGAACTCATCGCAGTGTCGATGGCACCCATCTCATGTGCGGTTGCGAGAGTCGCCGGATCGGGGTCCCAACCGGACACATCCCAGCCGACCCGGGTCAACCCGAGTCCGATTGATGCGCCGATCAAGCCGGTGCCGGCGATGGCTACAGACGGCATTAGAACGTTTCCATCACCGCACGCAATGCCCGCACCTGCTCCATCAGAGCAGTGAATTCTCCGGGGAGGATCGCTTGGGGCCCATCGACCAGTGCCGTCTCGGGCGCCGGATGCACGTCAACCATGAACCCGTCCGCCCCGGAGGCAACTGCGATACGTGTCAACGAGGGCACCAGGGTGCGCCGCCCACCGGAATGGGAGGGATCGACGATCACCGGAAGATGCGACAGCTCCTTCAGCACGGGCACGGCAGAGATATCGAGCGTGTTCCTGGTCGCCGTCTCAAAAGTGCGGATTCCCCGCTCGCACATGATCAGTTCGTGGTTGCCCTCTTTGTAGATGTACTCGGCAGCGTTCAGCCACTCTTCGATCGTCGCCGTGAGGCCACGCTTCAGCAGGACCGGCTTGTCCTGACGTCCGAGCTCAGAAAGCAGGGTGAAGTTGGCCATGTTCCTCGTACCGACCCTGATGAGGTCTGCGTAACTGCTCACCAGTTCCACATCGCGAGGATCAACCGCCTCCGCGACAAACGGCATCCCGAACTCTTCGCGGGCCTCGGCCAGCAGCTCGAGGCCCTTCTCGGCGAGCCCCTGGAACGAATACGGGGAGGTCCGGGGCTTGAAGGCATCACCGCGCAGAATCGTTGCCCCTGCTTTTGCCACAGCTTCCGCCGAAGCGAACAACTGATCACGGGTCTCCACGGCACATGGCCCGGCAATGGGTGCGAAGTGACCGCCACCGACGGGCACGCCGCCGACATCCACGACCGTGTCTTCGACCTGGAAGTCACGACTGACGAACTTGAAGGGTTTGAGGACGGGCACGGCACGCTCGACCCCGGGGAAGGCCTCCCAGGGCAGCTGTTGAATCGCATCGCGGTCGCCGACCGCCCCAATCACAGTGCGGTGCTTGCCCTCCGACACGTGTGCTTCTGCGCCGATCGACTCGAGCCGCTCGATGACGTGGGCGACGTCCTCGGATGACGAGTCCTTTGTCATGACGATGATCAAGGATTCATCCCCTTTTGTGGATTTCATAGATCTCTCCGAAGTGTCTCGCCATGGTAGGAGACTCCTCAGCGGTTGGCGCAAGGCACGAGGGTTGTGTTGGGGGGAAGTGTGCTCGGTAGGCTGGATTGCTATGAGGCGAATCCTTGTCACCGGCGCGGCTACGTGGACCGGGGGCCATCTGATCCAGAAGCTCGAAACCCGGGCGGATCTCGATGTGGTTGCGGTTGACGAAATACCGGCCCGGATCGAGATGGAGACGAAGGTCCATCTGTTCGAGCTCGACAACCCCGAGTTCGCCCACTTCGTCATCGCGGTCAAGCCCGATGTCGTCATCCACCTCCAAACCGTTGACCGCTCCGCGCTGCTGGGTGGGCGAAGAGCACATGATGAGGCTGTCGTCGGGGCCCAGGCTTTGTTCGGCGCCATCCGCCGCTGTCGGTCTATGAAGCATGTAATCGTCAAGTCCGATCTATGCGTGTACGGGATGGGGCCTCGCAGCCCGTCGGTCGTGTTCGAGAGCACCGAGATGAGCGCACGACGGAGCCGCTATGCGAAAGACCTGAAAACGGTTGAGGGCTTCATCGCCGAGGAGGAGGCGATCCGGACCGACTGCGTTTTCACCATCCTCCGTTTCGCACCGATCTTCGGCCCAAACGTGACCAACCCGCTCAGCCGCTACCTGCGCCTCCCGGTCGTGCCAACCCGGCTCGGATACGACCCGAGAATGCAGCTGATATCGGGAAACGATGCCGTTCGATCGCTCGAGTACACCATCGACAATCCACAGCCCGGGGCGTTCAACATCGCAGCACCCGGACAGTTGTTCCTCTCCCGAATCCTCCGACTGGGCAAGAGAGTTGCTCAGCCCCTACCCCGTCGCGCCTACGACATCGCCGTCAAGGGTATGAGCCGTGCCGACCTTCACCTTCCCGACCACATCAAGCGCCTCGTCCATCACGGCATGGTTGCCGACACGACGCGGATGTCCGACATCCTCGGCTTTGCCCCTGAGCAGAATCTTCGCCACACCGTGCTCGACGGATATGGGCGATTGGTACCCGGGGTGAAGACGCAGTGACGCTCTCCTCAATGACGAAGAAGCAACTCCTCGAACTGGCCCGCCACCATGCCGTCACCGGACGCTCGCGGATGACAAAGGCGGAACTGGTTGAAGCACTCTCTGCGGTCACCAGCGGACCTCCGACTGGGCCTGCTCAACGTGACCCGGCGGCACGACGAGCCGTGCTTGCGGCCCGGCTCAACTCATTCGTGGATCACAGCCGCAGCTGCAACTGGCGCAGCGTTGAAGGCCACCCATGCGGCCTCCCCACTATCAAGGAACAGAACCGCTGTGCGCTGCACGGAGGGATCGACAGCACGGATCTAGCCATTCCGGCAACCGGGCGGCTCGGTTTCGACACCTGGCCAACGCTGCTTCGCCACATCTGGCTGGCCACGTACGACGTCGACCCGATCGGGCTCGATCCTGTCGTGGCTGAAATGGTGTGGCATGTCGTCAACTACCTGTACTTCGAATACTTCCGGGTCGAGGTCGAGGGCATCGAGAACTTGCCGACACACGGCCCCGTATTACTTGCCGCCAACCATGGCGGGGCGGCACTGCCGTATGACGCCGCGATGTTGACCCTGTCGGTGATCAACGAGATGCCCGTGCCCCGACGACCACGCGTGATGGCGACTGAAGTCTTCAATGCGACGCCAACGCTCTCTCATCTCTATCGGAAGATCGGTGGTGTCTACGCCGCACGCGACGACGCTGAGTTCCTGCTCCGCGCCGGGCGGATGGTCGGGGTATTCCCCGAAGGGGTCCGCGCCTTCCAGAAGCCGTTTTCCCAGGCGTACCAGGTCCAGCGATTCGGCCGCGGCGGCTTCATCACGATGGCCGAGCGACACGGGGCCCCGGTTGTGCCGGTTGCCATCGTCGGGTCCGACGAGGTACATCCCGCAGTCTTCTCCTCGCAAGTGCTGGCCCGGCTGGTGCGAATGATCTGGCCGTCGCAGCGTGTCGAAGAAATGGCCGTCTACCTCAACCTGATCCCGCTGCCGATTCGCTGGCGGGTTCGTTTCCTCAGCCCGATCCAACCATCTCATCGAGGTACAGATCCCGACCCGCTGGAGATGCTGGAGCGGACAGAAGAGGTGCGCTCGCTGATCCAATCAAACCTCAACGAGATGCTCGAACAGCGCGGTTCAGCGATCTAGGAACGCATGGGAGTGCTTGCAATTGCTAGCACTTTGCGATATCGTGCTAACGATGAAGCAGATCAGCGACGTCGGCCAATACATCCGTCATCAGCGAGAGCGCAGCGCAATGTCGCTGCGGAAACTGGCCGAGACGGCGGGCATCTCGAACCCGTACTTGAGCCAGATCGAACGAGGGCTACGCAAGCCGTCGGCCGAGATTCTCAAGTCGTTGGCCAGGGCGCTTTCGATCTCAGCGGAAACGCTCTACGAACGCGCTGGTCTGCTCGACGAAGTCGGAGCGAGACGAGATGTGCCTGATGCCATCGCCGCCGACGAGTCCCTAACCAAGGCACAAAAGACTGCGCTGCTGGAGATATACAGCAGCTTCATAGGACACGAGGAGTAGCAAATGGACCGGAAGACCCCCAAAGAGGTTGCCAAGAAGACCGCTTACGTCGCCGTAGGCGCACCGGTAGTGGTTGCCCGCAAGGTCAAGGAACTCAGCTCGAAGCTGATGGGCGATGCCCAGACCCAGCTCGACGAGTACGCAGCTGAGGGTGAGAAGGTCACCAAGCAGCTCAAGGATCGCAACGTCGTCGAGGAACTCGAGCACCGCATGAACATCGACAAGGTCCAGGACCGTGTCGAGCAACTGCGCGATCAGCTCGAGAACACTCTGAACAATTGGCGTGAGTCCTTCACCCCCGAGACCGAGAAGAAGGTCGTGGAGCCGAAGAAGGAAGCCAAGAAGGCTCCAGCCAAGAAGCCGGCCGCCAAGAAAGCGCCTGCAACCAAGACAACGGCCAAGAAGGCTCCGGCCAAGAAGGCTCCGGCCAAGAAGGCTCCAGCTAAGAAGCCGGCCGCCAAGAAGGAGACCGCAGCAGCGAAGTAGCACTGCAACAGAACTGGCCGGGAAGGAGATCAGCCGGTTTCCGGCTGACGAAGCTCTCCCTCCCTTCCTTGCTTCACTTCACCGGCCAAGAAGGAAGCCCCCCGGCGTCAAAACCGGGGGGCTTTCGGGTTTAGCTTCCGTCTGTGGCGGATGTAATCCGCTTCGAGGTCAATACGATCGAACTCAGGTTTCCTGCCGCGGACCTCGGCTCAATACTTGACGATGGCTTCGAGAGCGGCAGCGTGCTCGACCCAACGCTCGACCATGGCCTCGGTGGGGAGTCGGCGAACCAGCAACTTCTTGTTGTTCAGCTCGATCATCGAGGCCAGCAGATTCCCCGGATTGCGCCTGCGCAACTCCTTGACCGTATCGACACCGGCGGCCTCGAGCAGATCCGAATACTCCTCGCCGACTCCGCGGACGCGCATCAGGTCCGCTCGATTCACCCAATCGAGGATCAGCTTCTCGCTGATGCTCGTCGCGGCGGCGATATCCCGACGACCTTTCCGAGTTGCACCCTTCTTGAGCAACGCCTCAACGGTACGAATCCTTGCTTTGCGGAGGCTCGTAGCCTGCTTGTGGCCGATCCCCTCGATCGTATCGATCGACGCCATACCCGTCCTTCCCGGTCAACTCTCCAGCGATGTGTCGAGCCCCTCTATCACACGATCACACGGCACAGAGAATACCGAGTCTTGAGCGGCCATTGCCAAGCGATGATCATTGACGGGCGGATTCAATATCTGCGAGGTCCTCCGGCGTGAGGGCCCTCTTGCCGGGAAGGCGGTCGAACCACACCTCTTCCACCCAATCGGCGTGCACCTGAAGAAGCTGGTCGAAACTCGACTTGCCCTCCATGCTGATCAGCCGCGGCCACAATGCCTCGCCGATGACAACCGGATGACCGAGTGCATAGCGGAACTTGGGAACCACGGCCGGTCGGTGACTGTCTCGATGGTGCTCCAACATCCGGAGTACCTCCTCGCCCCTCGAACCGGGCTGATCGGCATGGATCAGAACCAAAGTGTCGAACTGGTCGAGGCGGTAGAGCGTGTCGATACCCACTCGAAGCGATGCCGCTTCCCCCTCGGCCCATTCGAGGTCGATCACCAGCATCGAGTCACCGAGGTCGGCTACGTCAATGATCTCCTCGGCATCGGGTCCCAACACAACGATCACCGTGTCAACAGGCCACTGTTGAACCTCGGCGACTACTTCTTCAATCAGCGTCGAGGTGCGGAATGGGGCCAGATGCTTCGGACCCTCAAACCCTGCGCCGACATCGGTGGCCAGCACCATTGCTGCGACCTTCACTTGCGAGCCTTCCTTTGGACGAGCGATACGCTAGCGTCGGAAGAACCGGCGCTTGTTCTCCTCGTCTGGCTTTTGACTACCGCGCAGCAGCTTTCTCCCGCTCATCCGCGCCCACCACAGATACACCGCGCCGCCGGTGAGAACCACCGAGCACAACGCCTGATACCACGTACTCCAGCGGTACTCATCAAGCGACCAGGAGTAGAGAAAGGCGAGGGCACCCATCGTGAGCTGAACGGCGCCTGCCGTAACGAATACGCCCCGGCCTTCAGGACGGGCCATAACCGCAATGCCGGTGAGCGACCATGCGAGCAGCACGGCCCCAACCCAGCGCAGACCACCGAGGCTGTCTGCAACAACGTCATCGAGACCAATGACCTCGAAGTACGCGACGGGGAAGATGACAAGCGGAAGGGCCAGCGCCAGGTTGATGAAGATGTAGACAACGAATGCCGTCGTCAACGTGATCGCCGGATCGCGGAGTTTCCTTGCCGCTGGGGTCGCCGCGATGTCGCCCTGCTGGAATGGCTCCTCAGCGTCTGGTCTATCGGTCACTTGCGTCCTCCATGTTCATCAACATCGCTTCGACCAACTCCTCTTGCACCACCCCGAGAAACATCACGAAGGCCACCTCGGGGTCGTCGACGGGTCCCGTCGGCAGCCCGTCCTCAAACAGCCCCTTGCGGGCGGCCAGAACTATCCGCGCCTCACCGATAACTCTGGCCCATGCCGCCGCGTCGTCGGGCTCGAGCAGAAGAGGACCAGCGGCAGCAGCATCAAGGCCGACACTGAAGCTCTCCCTATCGGCAGACCGTACCTCGACTCGCTCCTTGCCTGCCAACCGATCGAACTCGCGCGATGCCTTATCGTCATCAGGGTATAGCGCGGGGGCAAGGCGGGTCCCGGCGGGATCATCCTTCTCCACTCCTGCTCCGCCGAGGAGACTCGCCAGCCTGGACAGAATGGCGATCTCGGGTCCGATGAGCGTTACCTCGACGCCGCCGGGAACGGCAGTAAACCGGCTCACCTTCGCTCCAGAGTTGCCCAGAGACCATGATGATGCAACCGGAACGCGCTCATCTCGGCTTGCTCCCGAGGCCCGGAATCGACAACAGCCCTTCCTTCGTTGTGGACCTGCAGCATCAGGCGGGTCGCCTCTTCCTCTGGATAGCCAAACAATGTGCGGAACACCCACACCACATAGCTCATCAGGTTGACAGGATCGTCCCAGACGACGACGTCCCACACCGGAATGAAGTCGGTGATGCTCTCGCCGACGGGTGATTCGATCTCTGCGGGAGCTGTCGTCATGAGCTTCGCTCCGACCGCCGTCGATTGATCCAGTCCTCGAAATCACGCTTGGCCACGCGCCATTCGCGCCCGAACTTGACCGCAGGAAGATCCCCGGAGCGAAGCTGGCTGGTCACTACGTACGACGAGACATCCATGTACGCACAGATGTCGGCTACCGACAACCAGTCCTTCTCTATGTCAACTGTGATCTTCTCCATCGCGCCGCACAGGCTATGGGGCTGAGGCGCGGCAAGCAAGATCTGCAGAATCAAGCACTTGCGCCTGATTTCGCGCTCTGGGATACTTTTTCCAGCGCCGGCCAAATGAAACTCGGGTCCGCACAGCTAATGCTGTCGGAAGGGTGGAGTGCCAGGAGGTAGAGCGGGATGATTCATTCGTCATCCGTGGAAGGGCACCATTTCTTGCCGGCGCGCCGTCGCGGCTACGACCCGACCGAGGTCGATGCCGTTATCAAGCGGCTGGTGACAGCTCTCCGCGTCTACGAAGAGCGTGATGAGGCCACCGCCACCGAAGCAAGCGTCACCGATCTCGAGAGCGCCCGCCTGGCTCGCGGCAGGTTGGAAGACATCACAGAGGAAACCGCTGAACTTCGCCGGCAAGCCGTGGCTCAGTTCAACGAGGCTCAGTTGCGGTCCGAGCAATTGCTCGCCACAGCCGAAGAGCAGGCCGACCACATCGTCGAAACCGCCCGTGCGGACGCCGCAAGTCTCGTGGCGCGGCGCAACGACCGGAGCGAGGCTCTGATCACCTCCGCCCTCTCCGAGGTCAAGGCACTGCGAGCGCGAACGCTCCGCGAGACCAACGACTACCACGCCGCCAAACGGGCCGAAGCAGCCTCGCTCGTGCAAACCGCCAGGTTGACTGCTGAGGAGCTGCTGGAAGACGCCAGGCATGAGGCGGGGTCCATACTCGGCCGGGCCCGTCGGGAACACGCTGCTCTGGAAACGCGGCTTGCTCAGCTCCGATCCGCCATCGCCGGCATCGAGGGCCAGTTCCGCCATCTCGCCGAGTCAACGCTCGAGCAAACAGAGATCATGGCTTCAATGATCTCGCTGGAAACAAACGAACTCGAAGACGTCATCGAAGAGAAGTCGCCGGATGTCGTCCGGCTCACTCAACCCGGGATGACTATTGACCTGACCGACAACGCCGCCGCGGCTCCCGTTGCTCCAGCCCACACCGAAGAGCGGTTCGCCGTAGCTCCCGGCAATACCATCTATCAACGTCGCGGTGGTGGCTTGCGCCGCCGGCTCGAAGAAGGGGAAATTGCAGAACGTCGTACGGAGTCTGCTGAAGACACGGCTCTATAGCGACACTACGCCCGGGCCAGTACATCCTCGGTAGTTGGACGGGTGAGGATGAACACCGCGCCGACTGCGGCCAATGCCAGCAGGAAGGCACGCAGCCCTGCGCTGTCGACCGCAAACACGACGGAGAACCCGACACTGATCAGCATAAGGCTGATCGCGTAGATCTTGACGCGGCGACGAATGCCGTACCCAGCCCGGTAGGCGCGGACGGTGGGGCCGAACGTCGGGTGGTGAACCACCCACCGATACATGCGCTCGCTCGACTTGAAGAAGAACCAAGCAGCCATCAGTAGAAATACGGTTCCCGGCAGCACCGGCACGATATATCCGAGGATCCCAAGACCCAGGGACACAAAGCCGAGAATCGCATAAACAACACGCCCGACCCGGCTTGCCACTACGACAGGGACCTCCACCTCGGGAAGCTGGGCATAAACGTGTTGATCTACCGACATGTGTTGAGGCCTTCAAGCAGCTTGCGGACGCAACAATGCCCGGCCATCCCACCGACATCAAGTCGGAGCCGACTCGACCTGGGGCGGGACGGCGCGAGCAGCAAGCCCCTACTCGCCCAGCTCTAGTTGGCCGGTGGCGCCGGTTTTCAGCGGCTCGATGCACTCGGGGTAATTGTTGGCGACCTTGTTGACCAGGGTCGAAACGGGGTGCTTGCTCATCATTTCATCGGGAAAGACGGCAAGCAGACTCTCGAGATGCCCACGGTCTTGGTTTTCCCGGTCCAGCCAATCCGACCAAGTCGACTCGGGGAGGATGACCGGCATCCGGTCGTGAATGTCCTCAACGAGCGAATTCGGGCCACCCGTGAGGATCGTGCAGGTACGCACCCAATCGCCGGTTTCGGGGTCCTTCCAATTCGCCCAGAGCCCGGCCAGTGCCAGCGGCTTCGCATCGGAACCGTAGAAGTAGTGAGGCAGCTTCCCTTTCGGCAGGCGTTGCCACTCGAAGAACCCATCGGCCGGGATGAGACAACGCCGCTTGAGAAACGAATCCCGGAATGCGGGTTTCTCGGCGACGGTCTCAGATCGGGCGTTAATGTTGCGGGCGCCAATCTTGCGATCCTTCGCCCAGGACGGGATCAGACCCCAGCGGAAAGAACCGAGCAGACGCTGTCCATCGTGCTCGGCAACGGCATAGACCGCGTCGGTCGGTGCGACGTTGAATGATGCCGACAGCGTCTCGGTCCGAATCGATTCGACCTGGAACGCGTCCGCATAGAACGCCGCGTCATGTGACTGCACAAACCGTCCGCACATCTGCATATTGTCCCAGATGGATCTGGGTTTGGCAGCGGCCGCACAACGGCGATAATCACGGCACTCTTTTAGGAATCAACATCATCGAACCCTCCATCTACGAACTAGCAGCCGCCGCCGGTGTCCTCACCGAGTGGGTCGACGTGTGGGGCAATCCGAAGCAGGTCTCAGACCAGCACTTGCTTGCCACCCTCGAAGCCCTCACCGGATATGAGTTGGGCAGCGCCGGCAGAATCGCGGCTGCCACCGCGGAGCTGCGGAACGACCGGCCCCTGATCGAGCCGGTGCTGGTGGCTTGGGGAGGACGGTTCCCGGAGACGGAAACGGCGCAACCGGTTTCGAGCGCTTACCTGGTGACGGAGCGAGGCGATGAGGTCCCCGTCACCATCAACGACACACGTCTTGGGATCACCGGCGAACTGCCGCTTGGCTACCACGCCTTACATGTAGCAGGAACAGACTCACCTACTCTCGTCATTGCCGCCCCAGACCAAGCTCACCCCGCACCGCACCATGCACTCGGGGTTATGGCGCCCCTGTACTCAATGCGCAGCGCCACGGGTGACACCGGCATCGGCAATTTCACTCATCTCGAGCAACTGGCCGATGCGGCGATGGTCACCGGAGCAACGGTCGTCGGGACCCTGCCGTTGGTCGCAACTTTTCCCGATCAGCCTTCGCCCTACTCGCCCGCCTCCCGAAGGGCGTGGAACGAGCTGTTCGTCGATATGACATCGGCCCCGGGTTGGGAAGGGGAGATCCCGCAATACACGGGAGATCAGCTCTGGGTCGACTACGAAGCAGTCGGCCCTCCCATCCGCGGGGCCATTGCGGAGTACGCAGCCACCGTGGACGATATGCCACAGATCAGGTCAAGAATCGATGCATTCGCTGCCGCCAACCCGGAAATGGCGCGCTACGCGGCATTCCGCGCGACTTGTGATCGTTTCGGTCGAAACTGGCGGGCTTGGCCCGACTCGGCCACCGGCCATCCCGAACGCGTGGATTACCACCTCACTGCGCAATGGCTCGCGACCAAGCAGCTCCAGGATCTCAGCGATCGATTGTCCGCACGCGGCCAGTACCTCTATCTCGATCTCCCCATCGGTTGCCACGCCGACGGCTACGACGTCTGGGATCAGCCATCGCTGTACGCCCCGGCGAGCGTCGGCGCCCCGCCCGACTCCCTGTTCCTCGGCGGCCAGGATTGGGGTCTTCCCGCGGTGATCCCGAGCCAATCGCGCCGCAACGGGCACCAGACCTACATCAAGGCGGTCCGGCACCAGCTCTCTGTCGCCGGGCTGCTGCGGGTCGACCACGTCATGGGCTGGCATCGCGCCTGGTGGGTGCCACACGGTCTTACTGCGACCGAAGGAGCGTATGTGATGCAGCCGACAGATGAGATGTTCGCCATCATCTGCCTCGAATCGCACCGGGCCGGCGCAGCTGTGATTGGTGAGAATCTCGGGACCGTCCCGGAAACCATGAGCGTTGCGTTGGAGAGGCATCGCCTCCTTGGGATGAAGGTCGCCCAAGATGGGCTCAACCGCCCGGACCGGGACGAGCTGATCGCACTGAGCACGCATGACACGCCGCCATTCGCAGCTTGGTGGAATGGGCAGGACATCACCGACGGGGAGGATCTCGGCGTGTACACCGACGGTCGTGGCGACATAGCCCGCTCCCACCGCCAAGATACGATCAACTATTTGGAAGACGTCCTCGGTACAAAAGGCCTGGAAGCCACTCGAGACGGAATCATGGAATGGATGGCGGCATCAGAGGCCGGTATTGCAGTCATCAACATTGATGACCTCTGGGCCGAGGAGAGACGCCAGAATGTTCCCGGCACCGACACCGAACGGCCCAATTGGCGGGCCCGTCATGCAATGACGATGGAAGAAATGACTACAGATCCGGCGATACTCACCCGACTTGAGCGCCTGGCCGAGCTACGCCGGGCTACCCAAGACGAGTCGGATTCGAGCGCCCGGCCGTCTCAATAGGTCCAGAAACCCTTAATATCTCACTCCCCCTCAAGGAACCGAAGTGCAAGAAACGACATCACGATACGAACTGGAGAGCACGCTGCTCCAGATCGCCAGCAACTACTCGTGGACATGGGATATCCAAGCAAGAGAGTTGTTCAGGCGGATCCCGACAATGAACGGCGAGGCGTCGTTGCATCCTGCAGAGCGCATCAAGCTGCTCACTGAGGATGACTGGGCAGCTCTGATTGCCGACCACGATTTCACAGAACTCGCCCGCTCAGCTCATGCGCGGATCCCGCAGCCGATCCACCTGAGCGACAACGAGACCGTCGCCTACTTCTCACCGGAGTTCGGGGTTTCAGAGATGCTGCCGCAGTATTCGGGTGGCCTGGGCGTACTCGCCGGTGACCATCTCAAGGCCGCAAGCGACATGCGGATGCCGCTACTCGGTGTTGGGCTCTTCTACCGCGATGGGTTCTTCCGGCAGGCGCTCGAGGACGGTCAGCAACGGGAGCGTTACGTAACCAACAACCCGCGCTTTTTGGCCCTCACGGCAACGCCGGCCCGCGTCGATCTCCAACTTGCAGACCGCCAGGTGACTGCACGGGTCTGGCAGGCCAACGTCGGCACAACCCGGCTGTTCCTCCTGGATACAGATCTCGAGGTCAACGACGAGCGCGGCCGCAGGGTCTCTGATCGTCTCTACAGCGGAGACCGCGAACATCGAATGCGCCAGGAGCTGCTGATGGGCGTCGGTGGCATCCGTGCCATCCGCCAGCTCGGCTACGAGCCGGCCAAGTTCCACCTCAACGAAGGCCACGCCGGCTTCCTTGCTCTCGAATTGCTTGCAGAAGAGGTGGCAAATGGCCTTTCTCTCGACCAGGCAGTCGCTGTCGTCCGCAAGCGCATCGTTTTCACCACCCACACGCCGGTGCCCGCAGGAATCGACCGGTTCGCTCCGGACCTGATGCGCAAATACCTCGGGGTGTGGGCCGATCGCTTCGATGTCGACATGGATGAGCTGCTCGCGCTGGGCGTCCTCCCCGGCAGCGATGACCATTTCAACATGGCTGCTTTCTGCATCCGTGTCGCCGGACGGTGCAACGGCGTGTCTCGCCTTCATGGCGAGGTAAGCCGTGCAATGTTCGGTGAGGTACCGGGCGGGTCCGAGATCACTTCGATCACCAACGGGGTCCACGCCCGCACCTGGGTCATGCCGAAGCTCCAACAGGTCTTTGATGAGAAGCTCGGCGAGGACTGGCACCAGCCCGATCAGGAAACCTGGAATCGCGTTGACACCATCACCGACGATGAGATTCGGACGGTGTTCGCTGACGGACGCAACCGGATGATCGAGATGGCGGATCGTCAGATCGGCGAACCGACCCGTCTCGACCCGAATGTGCTGACCATCGGTTTCGCCAGACGGTTTGCGACCTACAAGCGCGCCGATCTGCTCTTGTCCGATCGTGAGCGCCTGCTCGCGCTGATCAACGACCCCGACCGGCCCGTTCAGTTCATCTTCGCCGGCAAGGCCCACCCGGCCGATGAGCCCGGCAAGGCCGTGCTCAGCCGCGTCGTCGAATTCGCCAACGATCCCGCATCCAGAGGTCGATTCGTCTTTGTGCCCGGCTATGACATGGCAGTTTCACGCGGGATGTACGCCGGATGCGATGTCTGGTTGAACAACCCGATTCGTCCTCGTGAGGCGAGCGGCACCAGCGGCGAGAAGGCCGCCCTCAACGGCATCCTCAACTTCTCGATCCTTGATGGCTGGTGGGATGAGTGCTTCGACGGCGAGAACGGATGGGCGATTGCGTCATCGGCAGCCGCAGACTCCGCACAGCGCGATCACGAGGAAGCTCAACACCTCTACGACATGCTTGCCAATCAGATCGCCCCTTTGTACTACGGCGATGGCAGCACCGCCCCTTCCGCCGACTGGCTCGCCAAGGTGCGCCACAACTGGAAGACGCTCGGACCCTTCGTGACCGCGTCGCGCATGATCGAAGAGTACGGTGAACGCATCTATCAGGTGGCCCCACGAACTTGAGCTCTGCAGTCTGGCCCGGCGTTCCGTACCCCCTCGGGGCATCGTTCGACGGCAACGGCACCAACTTTGCGGTTTACGCCGAGAATGCCGATCGGGTTGAGCTGTGCCTGTTTGATGATGACAACAACGAAATCAGCATCAGGCTAGAAGAGATAAACGCGTTCACGCATCACGGCTACGTGCCCGGCGTCATGCCGGGGCAGCGCTACGGCTTCAGGGTCCACGGGCCGTGGAGTCCGGCCGACGGCTTGCTCTTCAACTCAGCAAAGCTCCTGCTCGACCCGTATGCAAAGGCGATCGAGGGGAAGGTCCGCTGGTCGGATGCGGTGTTCGCCCATCAACCGCATCACCCCGATCGCATCAGCGAAATCGACAGCGCAGCCAGCATGCCCCGATCGATCGTTGTAGACACAGCATTCGATTGGGGCGATGACACTCGCCCGGCGACCGCGCTCTACAAGTCCGTGATCTACGAGACCCACGTCAAGGGAATCTCGTATCGGCACCCGGACGTTCCACCGGAGCTGCGGGGCACCTACGCCGGCATGGCCAGTGAGCCGATCATCGAACATCTCAGCAGCCTCGGCATCTCCGCTGTTGAGCTGATGCCCGTCCATCACTTCGTGTCCGAGCACGGCCTGATCAACAAGGGCCTCACCAACTACTGGGGCTACGCCTCGATCGGCTTTCTCGCCCCGCACGGGGCCTACTCGGCATCGGGCGATCGCGGCCAGCAGGTAGTGGAGTTCAAGCAGTTGGTGAAAGCCCTGCACGCAAACGGCATCGAGGTCATCCTCGACGTGGTCTACAACCACACCGGAGAGGGAGGGTCTCTTGGCCCGACGCTCTCATTGCGGGGACTCGACAATCACACGTACTACCGGGTCGATCCGAATAACCGCCGCCGCTACGTCGACTACACCGGAACCGGCAACAGCCTCAACGTCCGTCACCCCGCTGTGCTCAAGTTGATCATGGATAGCCTGCGCTATTGGGTCGAGGAGATGCACGTCGACGGGTTCCGATTCGATCTCGCCTCTGCGCTTGCCCGCGAACTCCACGCCGTAGACAAGCTGTCCTCGTTCTTTGACCTCATCCAACAGGACCCGGTAGTCAGCAGGGTCAAGCTAATCGCCGAGCCGTGGGATGTCGGTGACGGCGGCTACCAGGTCGGTAATTTCCCCCCGCTCTGGTCGGAATGGAACGCAAAGTATCGCGACGGTGTCCGTGACTACTGGCGCGGCACCGACTGGTCCCTCGCCAATTTCGCATCTCGATTCACCGGGTCTTCCGATCTGTACGGATTCTCCGGGCGGCAGCCGCACGCCAGCATCAACTTTGTCACGGCTCACGACGGCTTCACTCTGAACGACCTCATCTCCTACAACGAAAAGCACAACCTGGCCAACGCCGAAGAGAACCGTGATGGAGAATCGCACAACCGATCCTGGAACTCGGGGGTCGAAGGGCCCACCGACGATCCCGCCATCATCGAAATCCGCCGGCGCAGGCAGCGGTCAATCCTGATGACCCTGTTGCTGTCTCAGGGTGTGCCGATGCTGCTCGGAGGCGATGAGTTTGGCCGCACCCAGGGCGGCAACAACAACGCCTATTGCCAGGACAACGAGACCTCCTGGTACGACTGGGACAACGTCGATCCGTTCCTGCTCGGTTTCACCAAGCGCCTCATCGGCATTCGCAACCGTCATCCTGTGTTCCGGCGGCGCCGCTGGTTCGAAGGAAGGCGCGTCCACGGTGAGGGTGTTCACGACATCGGCTGGTACAACACCGACGGAACCCCTATGTCCGATCAGGATTGGAACATCGGCTACGCCCGTTCACTTGCGGTCTTCCTCAACGGTGCGGCCATCCCGACTCCAGGCCCACAGGGAGAACGCGTCGTCGATGACAGCTTCATGCTGCTGTTCAACGCTCATACCGAACCGGTAACCTTCACCGTGCCTGAGGACCTGGCTGGATTCCAATGGCAGGTCGTCCTCGACACGTCTCGTGAGATGACCTGCGCCGATCTGCTCGGGGCGGCGGACGCATGGGAGGTTGAGGGATGGTCGGTGGTCCTGCTACAGCAAATCGGACCGCTATGAAGGTCCTATTTGCGACTGCCGAACTGACTCCGCTGGCACGCGTTGGCGGACTTGCCGAAGCTGCCGCCGGGCTCGTTGTTGCCCTGCGGGATGCCGGCATCACAGTCGATCTCGTCCTTCCCGACTACGAGGAAGTCGAGATGGACGACGAGCGACCCCGCCACATCTCGGTCCCGGGGTGGGCCCAGCCGGCGTCGGCTCGCCGGGGCCGGGTCGCCGGGGTGGGTGATGTCACCCTCATCAAGGTACCGGGAATCGTCCGTCCTCACCCTTACATCGATGAGCACGGGAAAGGCTGGCCGGACAACGACTTCCGGTTCTTCGCATTCTCAGCTGCGGTGGCCAGCCTGATCCAGACCAGTGAGGCCGACGTTGTTCACCTCAACGACTGGCACACGGCGGCCGCTCTTGGTTTCTTGGGGGAACGCCCCCCAACAGCCTTCACGATCCATACGCTCGGGTATCAGGGGTGGGCGGGACCGGAGTGGCTGCCGCGGATCCGACACAACTTCTCATCGTACGAGTGCTACGGCGATGTCAACCCTCTGGCCGGTGCCATACAGGTCGCCGACCGGGTGGTAACAGTCAGCCCCAACTACGCCGACGAAATCCGCCGACCCGAGTCGGGGATGGGTCTCGATCACATCCTCAACGGAATCGGAAGCCGACTCATCGGAATCCGTAACGGCATCGATACCGGCATCTGGAATCCCGCGACCGACAAGATGCTCTCCGCCAACTACAGCATTGACGACCTCGAGGCGAAGGACTCTTCCCGGGCCGACCTGATCGCTGCAGCGAGCTGGGATGACGACGGGACGCCCATCGTAGGGATCGTCACGCGGCTTGTGGATCAGAAAGGAATCGATCTCGCTCTCGAGGCGGTTCGCTATGCGCCCAACGTCCCCTACCGGCTGGTCATGCTGGGCTCCGGCGAACAGTGGATCGCCGACTGGGCGCGGTGGGCCGCATCAGAATGGCCGGACTACGTCCATTTTGCCGACGGCTACAACGAGCGACTTGCCCACACAATCTTCGCCGGCTCCGACTTGCTTCTGATGCCGAGTCGCTTCGAGCCGTGCGGCCTGGCTCAGATGCAAGCAATGGCCTACGGAACGATCCCGATTGTGACCGACGTCGGAGGACTGCACGATACGGTCATAGACGCGGACACCCACCGCAAGACGGGCACGGGGTTTCTCTCGGCGACGGTTGACGTTCCCGGAATTATTGATGCGCTCCACCGGGCGACGCGCGCCTGGCGGCACACGCAACGGCGCCGTGGTATCCAGAAGAGAGGCATGGCTGAGGATTGGTCCTGGACCGGGCCGGCACGGCGTCACATCGAAATGTACGAGGAGATGCTCCGGCTACCGGCGCCGTCGTGAGCATCGAGGTGGCCGATCAAACCTCAACGAGGTCCGGCCTGGTACGCAGCCCTTACGCGTACTTGACCTTGTGGCCTTTGCCGATAGCAATGACACCACCCGGGGAGATAACGAACTCCTCGGCATCCCGTTCGGCGTCCACCCCGATCTGCCGACCGCGGGGGATCACAACGTGCTTGTCAACGATCGTGTTACGGACAACCGAGTTCGACCCGATGTGAACATCATCAAAGATGATGGCTCCCTCGACCACGGCGCCCGGCTCAACGCGAACGTTGGGAGAGAGCACCGAGTTGCGGACCGTTGCGCCGGTGACGATGCAGCCCTGCGACAGCATCGAATTCGCTATTTCGCCTGCGCCGAACTCACCGTGAGCCACGATTTTGGCGGGGGGCAGCGTGCGGAACGAGGTGAACACGGGCCAATCGTCGTTGTACAGGTTGAACACCGGGTGCGGAGCGACCAGATCCATATTGGCTTCGTAGTAGGAGTCGAGAGTTCCGACATCGCGCCAGTAGTGCCGATCGCGAGGGGTCTCGCCGGGCACTTCGTTGGTGGTGAAGTCATACACATGCGCCTGCCCGGAAGCGACGAGAGCGGGGATGAGATCTCCTCCGATATCCCGACCGGATTCCTCGTCCTGGGCATCGGCGTTCAATACGTCAACGAGCACATCAGTGCTGAAGACGTAGTTGCCCATGGACGCAAGTACCTCGTCGGGGCTGTCGTCCAGTCCCTTCGGATCGTCCGGTTTCTCCAGGAACGCATCAATCATCGAAGTGCGAGGATTGCGCTCGATCACGCCGAAGGCACTCGCCTCGGCGCGGGGTACCCGGATGCCGGCAACGGTGACGCCGGCGCCGCTGTCGATGTGATGCTCCAGCATCTGCTCCGGGTCCATGCGATAGATGTGATCAGCACCGAACACGAAGATGTAGTCGGGATGCTCATCGTCGATGAGATTGAGGTTCTGGAAGATCGCATCGGCCGAGCCGGCAAACCACCGCGGACCGCGCCGCATCTGGGCCGGTACCGATGTCACGTAATTGCCCAAGAACGTTGACATCCGCCACGTTGTAGACAGGTGTACATCGAGACTGTGGCTCTTGTACTGCGTCAGAACCACGATCTTGCGGAATCCGGCGTTGGCGAGATTGGAGAGCGCAAAGTCGATGAGACGATACTGCCCGCCGTAGGGAACGGCGGGTTTAGCCCGGACCGAGGTGAGGGGCAGCAACCGCGTCCCCTGTCCTCCGGCTAGAACCATTGATAGGACATCTGGAGCACTAAAACGCGTTGGCATATTCACATTCTGCCACACGAGCCTCCGCCGGGCGCTACGGCACAACGTCCCTTTCCGACTTTCGTCGGCACACCCCAAGCGGGTAAGTTGACCCAATGATCCCTGCGCCCCGCCAGATGACCGACGACGACCGCTGGTCTTTCAATGGAGGCACACACACTTCTCTCTACGACGTGCTCGGCGCCCACGTCGGAGAAGGGGGCACGACCTTTCGGGTCTGGGCGCCTGCGGCGTCACGTGTCGAGGTCGTCGGCGACTTCAACTCGTGGACCGATGGCTGGGCGCTAGACCCCGATTCGTCTGGCATTTGGAGCGGCCACATCCCCGGTGTCGGCCACGGCGATGTCTACAAGTACCGCATCATGCCGGCCGGCGGTGGGAAACCTTTCGACAAGGCCGACCCCAACGGATTCAAGACTGAGGAACCACCGCGGACCGGTTCGATGGTCTGGGATCTCGGCTACGAATGGGGTGACAGAGCGTGGATGGAGAACCGGGGGCCCGCCAATGCGCTCGACGGCCCTATCTCCATTTATGAGCTCCACCTCGGGTCATGGCGATACGAACCCGGCGGGTACCGGGCGATCGCTCATCAGCTCGCCGACTACATCGACGAGACAGGATTCACCCATGTCGAGCTACTGCCGATCATGGAACATCCTTTCTACGGATCATGGGGCTACCAGGTAACCGGCTACTACGCGGCAACGTCGCGATACGGCACACCTCAGGACCTGATGTACCTGATCGACTATCTGCATCAGCGTGGCATCGGGGTGATCCTCGACTGGGTACCCTCCCACTTCCCCAGGGACAGCCACGGACTCGGGGAGTTCGACGGCACGCACCTCTACGAGCATGCCGACCCCAAAGAGGGCTACCACCCCGACTGGGACAGCCTCATCTTCAACTACGGCCGATACGAGGTACGGAGCTTTCTCCTCTCGAGTGCACTGTTCTGGTTGGACAAATACCACGCCGACGGTATCCGGGTCGATGCAGTCGCTTCGATGTTGTACCGGGACTACTCCCGCAAGGAAGGCGAGTGGATCCCCAATGAATTCGGTGGCCGCGAGAACCTGAGTGCGATATCGCTTCTCCAACTCATCAATCGGGCTGCCTATGCCCGGTTCCCCGACATCCAGATGTACGCCGAGGAGTCGACCTCCTTTCCCGCGGTCACGCATCCGACCGAGACGGGTGGGCTGGGTTTCGGCCAGAAGTGGGACATGGGATGGATGAACGACACTCTGGAATATGTGTCGCGAGATCCCGTGCACCGGCGTCACCACCACTCGGAGCTGAGCTTTCGCATGGTCTATGCCTACAACGAGAACTTCACGCTGCCGCTGTCTCACGACGAGGTCGTACACGGCAAAGGCTCACTGCTCCGCAAACAGCCTGGTGACCGCTGGCAGCAGTTCGCCGGTCTCCGCCTCCTCTATGCATACCAGTGGGCGCAACCCGGCAAGAAGCTGCTTTTCATGGGTGGCGAGTTCGGTGTCGATGACGAGTGGAACCACGAGCAGGAACTCAATTGGTCACTTGCACAGTATGACGAGCATAAGGGCATCACCCGTTGGGTGTGCGACCTCAATGCCTTGCTCAAGGCCAACACGTCGTTGCATCAGCGCGACTGTGACCATCGTGGGTTCCGGTGGGTAGTCGGCGACGATGACGCCAATAGCGTCTATGCGTTCCTCCGACTCGACCACCAGGATCGGCCCCTGCTCTTCATCGCCAACTTCACCCCCGTGGTCCGCCATGACTACCAAGTCGGGGTACCCATCGCCGGCGAATGGTCGGAACTGCTCAACAGCGACAACCTCCGCTACGGCGGCAGTGGCGTCCTCAACCCCGACCCGCTTGTTACTGCGGACACGGCCAACCACGGTTTCGAGCAGACCCTTTCCGTCACCATCCCCCCGTTGACGGGCGTCTTCCTGGCTCCCGCCTAACCACCATTCAGTTCCCCATCGATGCTGCCGATAGTCGACCATGCCCGCAGCAATAGAGTTCTCGCACGTCACCAGACGCTTTGGTGACATAACCGCAGTCGATGACCTGACCCTCACTGTTCCAGAAGGCTCCATAACGGTTCTTCTCGGACCCAACGGGGCTGGAAAGACGACGACAGTCCGCCTCACCACGGGTGCCCTCGGCTCAGACGAGGGAGCCATTCGGGTACTGGGGCTCGATCCAGTGACCGATGGTGACGAGGTCCGAGCGCGAACCGCAGTGGTTCCGCCAAAGCCCGCTCTGTATGACCAACTCAGCGGTTGGGAAAACCTCTCATTCACTGCCGACATCTTTGGCGCCGACCACGATGCGATTCGACCTGCGGCGGAACGCTTTGGAATAGACCATGCTCTTGATCTCAACGTGGGCGGCTACTCGACGGGCATGCGCACCCGGCTGGCTTTGGCCCGGGCCGTGCTTCACGACCCCCAGGTGTTGCTGCTCGACGAACCGACCGCCGGTCTCGATCCCGAGTCGGCGCGTGCAGTGCTCAACCTGATTCGGGAGCTCGCCGGACGGGGCAGGACCATCGTCCTCTGCACTCATCTGCTCCACGAAGCAGAAGGCGTTGCCGATCAGGTAGTGCTCATGGGCGCCGGCCAAGCCCGGATCGTCGGCACCCAGCAGGATCTGGCGGAGCGCTTCGTCACCAATCCGGCGGTAATCCTCGACGCTGAGGATCGGGCCGCGCTCGCTTCGCTCGAGGATCACGAGCACGTCATATCTGCCGAGTGGAATGGTTCGGTGCATGTACGTCTCACCCATCTCGATCGACTACCGGATCTAGTCGCCGACCTGGTTGGCGCCGGAGCCCGGATCACCAGAGTCGAACCGGACAACCCGACGCTGGAGACCCTCTACTTCGAGATGCAACGAACGCTGCGGGAGGACTCATGAGGTGGAACCGGGTAGTAACCGTGGCCAAGATCGACCTGAGTCGCCTGTTCAAGAGCAAGGGCTACTGGATTCCCATGGGATTCCTGGCAGTGGTCTTCTTTGTGATCCTGCCCTTCGGACTGCTCACCATCGTGACCTCGACAACGAGCAGCGACCTGGTGAACAAGATCGGTGAGGTACTACAGACGTTGCCCGGCCCGGTCCAGGACAATGTGGTCGGGGACACACCCGAGGCGCGCGGCGCCTACATGCTTGCTGTCTATCTGCTTGCCCCGGTTGCCATCGTGGTCCCGCTGACGATCTCGTCGGCTGTGGGCGCCCATGCGATCGTGGGTGAACGGGAGCGCGGCACCGGCGAGTTCCTCGCTCATTCTCCACTCACGGTCCGGGAAATCTTCATCGGCAAGATGCTCGCCAGCCTCGTCCCCGGATTCCTGGCAACCGGGATCGGTTTCGCCATCTACTCGCTACTGGTCAACACGATGGTCGGGCCTCTGGTTGGCGGATGGTTCTTCCCCACCACCGGTTGGTGGATTCTGATCGTCTGGGTAGTCCCACCGTTCATCGCAATGGCTCTGTCTGTGATCCTGTGGGTCTCATCAAAGGTGCGCAGCACCGCCGCCGCCCAACAGTCGGCAACTCTGGTTTCCCTCCCGGTGATCATGGCCGCATACGGAGTGTCCAGCGGGCTACTGATCAATCCAGTCGCTGCCGGCCTTGGCATTGGCGTCATCGCCTGGATCCTCGCCATCGGTGGTCTGGTCTCAGGCTCGCGCTCAATCAACCGCGAAAGCCTCCTCGGCTTTGGCGGGGAATAGGGCGATGACATCGCCCTGGAGTTCGATACAACCGAACTCCACCCACCACCCCCAACCCACCAACGGACCCGAGCGATGACATCGCCCTGGAGTTCGATACAACCGAACTCCACCCACCACCCCCAACCCCCCGGGGTGAGTTCCCGCCGGGGTGGTGACCATCCCCCCTGCCGTCTGAGACAGTTCCGGTACAATGCCCGTCCGAAGCGAGGAGCACGATGGCCATCGAATCCACGCCTGAGATCTCATTAGAGGCGTTGTTGGCGGAAGCCCCGCACTCCAGAGGCAGCTCGATAGACAGGCTATGGCGCCAAGGTGCGTCAATCACCGGACCACTGAACCGGCTAGTCGATGCAGAACCGGAGGTTCGGCTCGACCTGCTCGAAACGATGCGGGTGGTCGCGATGAGCGAGACCGGCGATGCAGACGTCATCGCCCACCTGCTCGAACACGCGACGAGCAGTCCGTCCACCGACAGTGCAGCTCTCCATTCAGCCGCCACATTTGTGATCACCAGACCCGAGATGACGAGGTGGGTAACAGCCAATCCTGCCCATGTGGCAGCATCGCCCAATTGGATGGCCGCTCTTCCGGGGTTGGGCGGGATCGTTGTGTCGGTTCCTCTTGCAGAAGAGGCCTTGGGGAAGCTCGTCGCAACCAATGCCGACCTGCCTGCAGAACTCACGCGTTTCGTCCAGCTGAATCCCTGGTTCACGCGCAAGTTCGCAATCCAGTACCGTCGCCACACCGGGGGGAAGCGCATTCGTTTCCCAGACCGCGCCGCTACGGCCCGTGCCTGGTCACATGCCAGGAAGCTGCTTGCACCCCAGCTTCCGCCCCAGTGGCGTTCCCGGCACGGTCGAGGTGGGGGGCGGCCGATGGACGAGTGGTCCCACCGTTTCCTCGTGAGGTACTCAGGCCTCGTCAAAAGAGCCTACCGAGCTGAGGAGATCCCGCCGGTGATGGCGGCGCTCTTCTCGATTGCCTCCGCAACCGACGTGGCCAACCCACCTACTCCGGATGCTGTGAAGGGCTGGCGGGTGCTCCCTGAGGCCGTCGAACGGGATGCGTTGCAGTTGATGGGTCTTGGTCCGTCGCCCGGACCGGGACTAGAACCCGTGATCGTCGAAGACGTCGGACATGGCATGAAGGCCTCCCGAGGAATGATGCCGACAATCAGCTGGCGCTAGCCGCATGAGGTGCCTGTCCGTGGCGCCTGGTCCTTCGCCCGTAACCCCCATCTCCCGAGCTGTCTTCCCCGATAGCTCCGGTTCAGAGCGGTAATCAACAACCACGAGCCAGTTCATCCGCCCCAAGACCCCCAGCAGGGCACAGCTGCGCCTGCCATTATTGGGCCATGGCACGTCGAACCATTTTTGAGGACGAGCACGACCTGTATCGTCGGGCAACTCGGGAGTTCATCGAGAAGGAGATCACTCCCCACCACGAGCAGTGGGAGGCAGACGGAGTGGTCAGCCGGGAGTGCTGGCTTGCCGCCGGGGCCGGCGGACATCTCTGTCATTCCGTACCTGAGGCGTACGGCGGCGTCGGAGTCGATGACTTCCGCTTCCCCGTCATCCTGATCGAAGAACTGGCCAACGGGCTCGCCAGTGGCCCCGGGTTCTACATCCACTCCGAAATGGTCGTCCCCTACATCCAAGACCACGCTTCGGAAGAGCAGAAGCAGCGCTGGCTGCCCGGCTGTGTTGACGGCTCCCTAATCACAGCAGTGGCGATGACCGAACCGGGAACAGGAAGCGATCTGGCCGGCATCAAGACCAAGGCCGTCAGGGACGGCGAGTCGTATGTGCTCAATGGAGCCAAGACCTTCATCTCCAACGGCCAGCTCGCCGACCTCATCGTCGTTGTCGCCCGAACCTCCGACGATCCCCATCGAGGACTGACGCTGCTTGTGGTCGAAGCAGACATGGAGGGCTTCGAACGGGGCCAGAACCTCGACAAGATCGGGCTGAAGGCACAGGACACCTCAGAGTTGTTCTTCAACGATGTGCGAGTCCCGATCGAGAACAGAATCGGGGAAGAAGGGGCCGGGTTCTATTACCTGATGTCTGGTCTCGAGCGGGAGCGCATGGCGATAGCCGTCGGTGCAGTCGCCACGGCCGAGAAAGCGCTCCAGTTCACCCTCGACTACGTCAAGGAACGTACCGCATTCGGCCGTCCCATCGGTAAGTTCCAAAACACCCGTTTCACGGTTGCCGAGATGGCAACCGAACTCGAGGTAGCCAGAGTCTTCATCGACCACTGCATCATGGAACTCGTCGCAGGCCGCCTCACCGCCGACACGGCGGCCATGGCCAAGTGGTGGTGCACGGAGCTGCAGCTCAGAATCATCGACCGCGGCCTGCAACTCCACGGCGGCTACGGCTTCATGACCGAATACCCGATCGCCCGCATGTACACCGACAGCCGGGCACAGACCATCTACGGCGGCACCAGCGAAATCATGAAAGAACTGATCGGCCGCGGTTTGGGGCTGTAGAGCCGACGAGATATCCCGCTCACCCGTTGCACGAGGCCGGGAAGAGAGTGTCCTTCAGAACGCCCCGTGACCCTGATCGTGCGGCACGACGACGGTCGTCGAGAACGTCTCGGTGCCGCCGCACGATGTGGTGACTTCGTAGGTGATCGTGTAGACCCGGCCGTCTTCCCAACCGTTGCGTTCGGCGCGAAGCTCGAAGTTGTAGTCGTCGATGATGACGATGTCGGGACACTTCCGGTTCTTTTTCGACTCGGCCTCATCCGACACGACATCGACGAGGGACACGACTGTGTCCGGCTCCTCGTCTGCGATGACAACCGCCGCCGTCACCTGGTGAAGGCGTCCGTTCGGGGGCCACAATGTGTCTGGAGTCGCCGTGACCGTGACCTGCAGGCCATCCACGTAACAGGCAGGACCGCACTCGTTGGGAGCACCTGGAGTCCCTCGCTCGCCATAACCGTATGCCCCGCCGGAGATGCACCAGTTGGCACCGAGAGAATTGTCGACGGAGGGATCAGTGAGGCTCATCGAGGCGCCGAGCGGATCGGGGAAGGAAACCCCGTCATCCCACTCGACCCGGTCTACCTCGACGTAATTGGAGTCCACGAGGATGAGCTCGTCGTCGGCGTTATAGAGCACCATGCCGGTGTCGTAGGCGTAGTCGACGACAACGCCACCGTTGGCCCAGATCGAGGCGTTGCGTCCCATGACCAGATAGCCGTATGGCTCGATCATTAGCGGACCGCCATTGTCGATCACATGCTGGTTGTGGTCATCGTCACGGATGATCCAGCCGTTCACGTCCACCGCATCGGCGGTTGGGTTGTAGACCTCGAACCACTCACCGACGCTGTCGGGGACGGTCTTCGGGTTCTGCATGATCTCGTTGATGACGAGCGGCGCAATCGGCGTTCCGGGTCCGCAGGAATTGTGCGCTCCCGGGGTCCCCCCGTCGCCGTCGCCGTACGGTGTCGTAGCCACGCACCAGTGATCGCCGACGTCGTTGCGGAGGGCGAGGCTCTCGAGTGCCATCGCCGCACCTTCCGGATCGGGGTACGTGCGCCCGTCGTCGTAGGCAACCTGGTCGACGATCGTCCCATTGGGATCGACGATTACAACCTCGTCGGCTGCGTTATAGAGCACCATCGCCGTCCCGTATGAGTAGTCGACGGTAACGCCGCCGTTCGTCGCAAAATCGGCGTTGCGCCCCAGGACAATGTGCCCGTAGGCGGGAACGAGCAACGGCCCGCCGTTGTCGATCACATGAACGTTGGTGTCAAAGTCTCGAATGATCCAGCCGTTGATGTCAACCGCCGCGGCTTCGTGGTTGTAGATCTCAAACCACTCACCATTGTTGTCAATCACCGCGGCCGGGTCTGCCATGATCTCGGTTATCTCGAGGTGCGCCATTGGCGGCAGCCCCGCCGGCTCAGAGCACGTGTTGGCGGCACCGGGCGTGCCCAGGTCACCGCTGCCGAAGGGTGTAGTCGCTTTGCACCAGTTGCTGCCGCTGGCGTTGTTGGCGCCGGAATCGACCAGGGACATCGAGGCACCGGTGGGGTCGGGGAAGCTGCGGCCGTCGTCCCAGGCGACCCTGTCAACCCGCACCCCGTTGGCCGCGATCAGAATCAACTCATCGAAGTTGTTGTGAAACAATATGTCCGAACCGGTCACGTAGTCGACGGCGACGCCGCCATTGCCGGCAGTGCTCCCGTTGCGACCGATCACGGCGTATCCACCAGCGGGAATGATCAGCGACTCGCTCACGACGTGCGAATCGACGCCGTCGTCCTTGATGGTCCAACCAATCATGTCGACTGCCGACCCGGTCGGGTTATAGATCTCGAACCAGTCGCCGTCGGCATCGGAAACTGCGTTGGGATTCTGCATGACCTCGTTGATGACAAGACCGGGAGCACCTGCACACGAGTTGGCCCACCCCGGTGTGCCCAGATCTCCACTGCCGAAGACAGTCGTCGAGCTGCACCAGTGCTTGCCCGCGGCATTGTCCTTGCTGAGATTGGTCAGCGACATCGATGCACCGCTTGGATCGGGAAACGTCGCCCCGTCGTCCCAGCCGACACGGTCAATCTCCCGGCCCGCGGCATCGAGGAGGACCAGGCGGTCCGAGCTGTTGAAGAGAAAGATGTCGGTGCCCGTCGAATAGTCAACGCCGACCCCGCCGTTCGTAGAGCTGTCGGCGTTCCGACCGAACACGAGGTATTCACCGGGCGCAACGACAAGCGACCCTGCGATCACATGGGTGTTGTGCAACTCGTCGGTAATCGTCCAGCCGGCCAGATCGACGTTCTTACTGCCGGCGTTGTACACCTCGAACCATTCGCCGAGCGAATCCCAGACCATTGCCGGGTTCTGCATGATCTCGGTGATGACGATCTTGTCCTTGCGGGAACCGTGACAGTCGATGGAGTCTTCGGTTTCATCGCCGGAGCAATAGACGTTCTCGTCGGTGACGACCGGCTCCGCGACTGGTGGCTCCGACGGCTCGCCGGCAGCCTCGCTGCCCAGCGCAGCAGGCACAAGCACCATGACGAAGATAACCGCGGCGACGAAGGCCACCCCCACGCGGCGCATACCGAGTTGGATCATGCGGTTGTATCGGCATGCCCGGCGACCACTTTGAGTGACTATTGGTCATCCCGCCGACTAACTAGACAGAGATCGACCGCTTGGCTGCGAATTGGGAGTCCGCTACTCCGCCCACTTCTGGGGTCGGTCTCGCAGCCGGTCGAAGCCCAGCTCATCACACAGCTCGGTAAACGCTTTGCGGTCGGCACCCTTCCACTCGAGGTCGGCAAGTTCCTCTGCGAGCGGAACGTCCGGCCTGAGCTGGGCAAGGAAGCGGTAGAGCAGCGCCTCACCCATTTGCGTTCGCAGCGTTGTCGCCAGCTTGTCGGCGCTGCGTACCGTGACATCCCAGCGACCGGCATCAAGCGGGATGCTCTCGAGGTGTATGTACCGCTCGAGCAGGATCGAACTCGACTTGGCTCCCCAACCCGGCAGCCCGGGCAGGCCATCGGCAGCATCGCCGACCAGGGCGAGATAATCGGGTATCGACACCGGCCTAACTCCGAACTTCTCCAATACGCCGGCGGTATCGATGAAAGCTCTCTTGCGCCGGTCGTATCCGACGATCTTGGGGTTGCCGTAACACTGAGCTAGATCCTTGTCCGGAGTGAGTACGACGACCTCGTCGACATCGTGCACCCACTTCCAGGCCGCGGTCGCCAGCGCATCGTCTGCCTCGAACTCGACCATCGACCAGACGGTCACGCCAAGGGCCTTCATCGCACGTTCGGCGAGGGGGAACTGATAGAGAAGCACCTCATCAATGCCTTCGCCGGTCTTGTACTCGGGATACACCTCATTGCGGAAGGACTCGATGACCGTGTCAAACGCTGCCGCGAGATGCGTGACCCCCGGTTCGCTCAGCAGCGCCAGGGTCGATGAGATGATGCCGTAGATACCACCGACTTGATGACCATCCGGACTGGTCCGCGGCGGGGAACCGAAATGGGAACGAAACAGCTCGTATGTCCCGTCCATGAGATGAAGCTTCATGGCGCCGACGATACCTGCTGCCGCTTCGCCGCGGCGGACGTACTACCGTTCCCTCATGGCGGAACGCGGTCTCTTCACGACGATCTACGGCGCAGCCGAGCTACGTAGCCCCTTCATGTCGAATCGGTGGCGGATCCTTGCCAACGATGGCGAGCTGGCCACCTTGCGCCGAATGGGCAGACTCCACATCAGCCGCATCTACCTCCCCACCGGCGAGGAGGCCGCATTGGCTCCCGATGAGCGATCGGCAGTTGTCGCTCTCGACCCTGCCGGTGAGGAACTCGCTCGCATCACCAGGACGTCATGGTTTGGGCGGCGTTGGGAGATCACATCAATTCGCTGGGCTTACGAACTTGTGAGCGATCCGCGCCCCCGCCGCTGGCAGGTCACCGTCGGCGGCACCTCCGTCGCTCAGATCACAGGTTCTCTCGTCTCCTACAACCGTGTAGATATCGAGGCACCGCTCGGCATTCCATTGCTCGTCGTCGCTCTGGCCTGGCATGTCATCGCTCGCCCCTGGGAGGCGGCGGCCGCCCCGACAACCCTGCTGGCGTCATCGCCGAGTGAGATCATCGAATGACCACAGAGTGGCTCACCCCGCGTAGCCCGCTAACGGGCGAAGCCGCAGGCACGGTTCCGCTTACCGCAGCCGAGGACGTACCCGCGATCATCGCCCGGTCCCGGGCAGCGTTCGCCGATTGGGGTGCACTCACCCACGCCGAGCGGAGGCCTTATCTTCGTGCCTTCTCCAAGCATGTACTCCGCTCCATGGACCGCATCGCCGATGTTGTGGTGTCCGAGACCGGCAAGCACCGGAGCGATGTGCACGCCGAGGTCATCGGTGGGCTGACTGCCCTTGATTACTTCACCCGGCACGCCGGGGAGATCTTGAAGCCAAAACGAGCGTCACGTTGGCCGTTCATCACCACGAAGGGCTGGACCGAGTATCACCCGCTTGGCGTTGCCGGAGTGATCTCGCCATGGAACTACCCGTTCTATCTCCCGCTGCTGTCGACAACGGAGGCGCTCAGCGCCGGCTGCACGGTCGTCATCAAGCCGTCGCGAGTCACTCCGCTATCAGGGCAACTCATCCAGACCTTGGCCGAGGAGGCTGGACTGCCAGAAGGTGTCGTCCAAGTGATGCACGGCAACCGGGCGGCGGCGACGGCGCTGGTGGAGGGGGACACCGACATCATCGCCTTCACCGGATCCACGGAGGCCGGAAAGAAGATCGGCGCCACCACCGCCCGGTTACTCAAACCCGTCATCCTCGAACTTGGCGGCAAGGACGCCCAGATCGTGCTCGAGGACGCCAATATCAAGGATGCGGCCAAAGGGGCGGTGACCTTCGGGTGCTTCAACGCCGGGCAGATGTGTGTTGGGGTCGAGCGGGTATACGTGGTCGACGAGATCTACGACGAGTTCATGGCTGAAGCCGAGAAGGCCATCAGCAAGCTCACCGTCGGCACCGGCGACAAGCGCGATATCGGTCCCATGATCTCACCGCCGCAGGCCGACATCATCGAGCACCACGTCAACGAGGCTGTGCAACAGGGTGCCCGGATCGTCAGCGGAGGCCACCGCGTAGAAACGGAGCACGGGGTCTACTTCGAGCCAACACTCATGGAGAACGTCAACCATTCCATGGTTCTCATGCAGGACGAGACCTTCGGCCCCATCGTGCCCGTGATGCGAGTGGCTGGTATCGACGAAGCGCTGCGTTTGGCGAACGACTCGCCGTACGGACTGCACGGGTCGGTGTGGACCAAGAATCGCCGCAAGGGTGCCGCGGTCGCTTCCCGGATGAAGACGGGAAACATCGCAATCAACGACCATGTGATCAATTTCTTTGTGCCCAGCATCAAGTTCGGTGGCATCGGCGACTCCGGGCTCAACGGGCAGCTCGGTGAAGAAGGGATCAAGGCGTTCACCGTACATCGGTCCATTACGTCGGCGAGCTTCAAGCCGACCACGAAACTGATGCGGGCCTGGCTCCCGCGCACGGTACGACCGGGCTATTGGATCGGACTGGCCAAGACCTTGTTCGCATGGCGGAGGTAGGCCTAAGGCCCGGCCCGCTCGTCTCCACCGGATGGCTGGAGTACCGGCTCCACGATGAAGCTCTCCGCATTATCGACTGCCGCTTCTACTCGGCCGAGCCGTCGCGTGGGTATGAGGAGTACCTCGCGGGGCACATTCCGACAGCCGCCTACTTTTCGCTGGACGACGACATGGCCGGTCCTGTTGGACCGGGCCGTCATCCACTCCCCGAGCCTGAGGCATTCTCGGCACGGTTGCGGTCGGCCGGCATTGGGAACGATCACAGAGTGGTCGTCTACGACCACGCCGACGCCGGCATCGCCGCGCGCCTGTGGTGGATGCTCCGCTCCCTGGGGCACACTGAGACGTACGTCCTCGACGGAGGCTGGGCAGCATGGTCTGCAGAGCCTCGCTCCACCACTAGGGAGATCCCCGAATGGGAGCCCGGCGATCTCTCTCTTGCCGATGAATGGTCCGGATCGATCGATCGTGACCAGATACTGACCAGTGGGGAAGGCCTGTTCCTCATCGACGCCCGGGCCGCAGAGCGCTACCGCGGGGAAGAAGAGCCGTTTGACCCCGTTGCAGGACATATCCCGGGCGCTTTGAACCTGCCCTATGAGGAGAACACGGATGAGTCGGGGCACTTCCTTCCGATCGAAGAGCTGCAAGCGCGATTCGGTGCCATCAGCACAAAGGAACCCATCGTCTGTTACTGCGGCAGCGGCGTGACTGCGTGCAACAACATCCTGGCCATGGAGATCGCAGGGATAACCGACGTCCTGCTCTATCCCGGCTCATGGAGCGACTGGTCAACGTCGGGCGGAGACGTGGCGACGAAATAGAAGTAGGGCGGCGATTCTCCCCCTACCGGGATGCGCCGCCCTACCTCGTGGAACACGATCCCCCGAAAACCGCCGTATTCCCACGACCGCAAGGTCGTTTGGCTCGGATGGAACTCTCGCTCCGTTCCGAGTGGCATCGACACGACGTCGATGCTCGAAGAGTAGTGGTCGAACAAGCACTTTGGGTGGCGGCGGTTAAGAAAAGATTTCGCGCCTTCAGAGAAACCCGTCTGCAAGGTGCGACACAGGCCGCTACCGATGCAATGATGCGACCTGCCGCTGAGATGGGGCATGAACTACTGCGTTGAAGTTGTCAGTAAGCCGGGTTTTCGGGACATACGGGCCGAGAATCTCAAGGGCCAAGTCGAGCTGCTGGGCGTCCCGGGAGTCGATTCGGTCGAGATCAGTGACCGCTATTACCTGAGCGGTGATCTTTCCCCGGCTCTCCTCGATCACCTCACGACGACCCTGCTTCACGACGCCATAGTCGAAGAAGCTCGCTGGTTTGCAACGTCTGATGATTCTGCCGCCGGCGGCGACGGCATCTTCTCTGTTGATGTTGTGCTGCATCCCGGCGTCACCGACTCGCCGGCTGAGAGCTTGCTGGCCGGGATCGCCGAACTCGGGCTGCTCGGTATCGAACAGGCCGCGACCGGCACCCGTTACACGCTCACCGGGCCAGACCTGACTCACGATTCGGTGGAGAGAATCGCCACCTCACTTCTGGCCAACGACGTCATCCAGACCTACTACGTCAACAAGCCTGCCGCCCCGCCGTTCACTGCAACCGTCGCCGGGGCGGAAGCGGTCGAGCACATCACGTTGGCCGGACTGAGCGAGGAAGAGCTGCTCACCTTGAGCCGAGAGCGCCGCCTCAGCCTCGACGGCACTGAGATGCGCGCCATCCAGGAGTATTTTGGTGACCGGCCCGCGTCCGACCTCGAGCTGGAAACCCTGGCCCAAACGTGGTCCGAGCACTGTGTTCATAAAACATTCCGTGCCCTCATCACCTACACCGGGCCGCCTCCGGGAGAAACCGGACCGATCGCGACCACCACCGTTGACGGCATCCTCAACGAGCACATCCGTGCGGTAACCGAGAAGGTGAACAAGCCATGGGTCCGGTCGGCATTCGTTGACGATGCCGGGATAGTCGCCCTCGATGACACCACAGACCTGGCGTTCAAGGTGGAGACCCACAACCATCCGTCGGCGCTCGAACCGTTCGGCGGAGCCAACACGGGCGTGGGTGGCGTCGTTCGCGATGTCATCGGAGTGAGTGCCCGCCCGATTGCCAACACCGACATCTTGTTCTTCGGACCGGAGGACACCGGGTTTGACGAGCTTCCCGACGGAGTACTCCATCCCCGTCGTATCGCCGAGGGTGTCATCTCCGGCATCGAGGACTACGGCAACAAGATGGGGATCCCCACCGTTAGCGGAGCCATCTATTACGACCCCGGCTACACGGCCAACCCGCTGGTGTTCTGTGGTTGCCTCGGTGCCCTGCCTGCCGGGTCACACCCCACTGCCGCCAAACCCGGCGACCGCATCGTGGTCCTCGGCGGACGGACCGGCCGCGACGGGTTGCGCGGGGCGACCTTCTCATCGATGGAGTCGGATCACACGACGAGTGATGTCTCAGGGAGCGCGGTTCAGATCGGACACCCCATCCATGAAAAGCAGACGCTCGAAGTGATCATCCAGGCTCGCGTCGAGGGTCTCTACAACGCGATCACCGACTGCGGTGCTGGCGGGCTGTCCTCGAGCGTCGGCGAGATGGCCGAGGAACTCGGTGCCGTCGTTCACCTGGAGCGGGTTCCGCTGAAGTACCCCGGACTCAGCCCGTGGGAGATCTGGCTCAGCGAAGCTCAGGAGCGGATGGTGATCGCAGTCCCTGCCGACAACGTCGCTCGTGTCGCTGAAATCGCCACTGCACTCGATGTTGAGATGACGGTGCTGGGCGAGTTCACCGGCGACGGTGTGCTGCGGATCCGCAGCGAAGGCACCACCGTCGGGGAGTTGGAGTGTGACTTCCTCCACGGCGGCATCCCTCGTCAGCACCTAGTCGCCGAATGGACGCCGCCCCCCGGCGGAGCGTTTCACGGGATCGTCGGGGACCCGGCCGAGCTGTTACTAGCTCTGCTGGGGCACCCCAATATCCGGTCGAAGGAGGACGTAGTCCGCCTCTACGACCACGAGGTGCAGGGCGGCACAGTGGGCAAGCCCTTCACCGGCGAGGCCGGGACCGGCCCTGCAGATGCCGCGGTCGTTACTCCGCTCGAGATTCGCCCGGGAAATCCCGGGGCGGCTCTGGGGATCGGAACCAACCCCGCCTACGGAGCTATCGATCCGTACCGGATGGCCTGGGCCAACATCGATGAGGCAATGCGCAACGTCGTCGCGGTCGGTGCCGACCCGGACCGCGTCTCCATCCTCGACAACTTCTCCTGGGGGAACCCCAGGATCCCCGACCGGCTCGGCTCCCTCGTGCGGTGCACCCAGGGCTGCTTCGACGCCGCCGTGGCCTACGGCACGCCGTTCATCTCCGGGAAGGACAGCCTCAACAACGAGTACACGGGCATCGACGGCAAGAAGCACACGATCCCCGGAACGCTCGTCATTTCCAGTCTAGGAATCGTGCCCGACGTGGCACGTACGGTGACGAGCGACCTCAAGGCCGCCGGCAACCTGATCTACACCATCGGCTCTACCGGTGAGCACCTCGGGGGCTCGGCGCTTGCGGGCTGGGCCGGACTTGTGGGCGGCGAAGCGCCGGCGCCGGTACCGAATGCGGTTTCCGGCTATCGGGCGCTACATCGGGCAATCGGAGAAGGGCTGGTGCAGAGTTGCCACGACGTCTCTGACGGAGGCGTCGCGGTTGCCCTCAGTGAGATGGTTATCGGCGGCCGCGTTGGGGCGTCCGTCGATCTCCGCCGGCTACCAACCGACGGGCCGATCGACGATATGACCGCTTTGTTCTCCGAATCGCTCGGGCGACTACTCGTCGAGGTCAAAGCAGATGATGCAGCAGAATTCGAACGCATCATGGGCACCTACCCCGTAAGCCAGATCGGAGAGACGACCGGTGTCGACACGATCAACGTGCGCGGCGAGACCCTCGACGTCTCGTTGGCCGCGGCTGCCGCAACGGAAGCCTGGCGAGGGGGAATCGCATGAAGCCCCGTGCGCTCATCATTCATGCCACCGGCACCAACCGCGATCACGACGTAGCCCGCGCCCTCGAACTCGCCGGTGCCACTCCGGAAATCGTTCACATCAACGCCCTCCGCGACGGTGAGGCCTCGCTGCTCGACTACCAGATGATGACTCTCCCCGGCGGTTTCTCCTACGGAGACGACCTCGGCGCCGGGAAGCTCTGGGCCGTCGCCCTGCGCGCCCGTCTCGGTGAAGATCTCGAAGAATTCGTATCCCGGGGCCGCCCCGTAATCGGCATCTGCAACGGCTTCCAAGCGCTCGTGAAGTCAGGTCTGCTGCCGGCCCTCGGCTCGATCATTCCCCGGCGGATGCAGTCCGCTTCGAGTTCGGATGCTGCCTCTCCTTCAAAGACGTCGAACTCTGCCCAGCAAGCCACTTTGACTCGCAACGAGTCCGGGCGGTTTGAGTGCAGATGGGTGGAACTCCTGCCGGACGGGACCAGCATCTGGACCAGGGACCTGGATGAGAACATCTATTGCCCGGTCGCTCACGGTGAGGGACGCTTCATCGCTCCACCCGACACCCTTGCCGAGATCGAGCGACAGGGCCTCGTCGCCCTTCGTTACGTCGGCGCCGGGTACCCGGCCAACCCCAACGGCTCGGTCAACGACATCGCCGGGATCAGCAACCCGGCCGGCAATGTCCTCGGGCTGATGCCGCACCCCGAGAATCACATCGTTCCTGAGCAACACCCCCGCCGGCACCGCGGCCGGCAAACGGGTCTCGGTCTCAAGCTTTTTGAAAATGGAGTTGGGCACGCCGCCCAGACGTAGGAGGAACCGAAGTGACGAACAAAGAGAGCATCCTTGCCGCCATTCCGGGCGCGCTGCTGCGGACCGACATCCCAGAGTTGGGGGAACGGATCGAAGGCAAGGTCCGCGACATCTACCTGCAGGAGGGTCAGCGCGTCCTGGTCACGACCGACCGGATCTCGGCGTTCGACCAGGTTCTCGGGGCCATCCCCTTCAAGGGCCAGGTGCTCAATCAGCTGAGTGCGTGGTGGTTCAAGCAGGTCAAGGACATCGTCGCCAACCACGTCCTCTCGGTCCCCGACCCGAACGTCACCATCGGAGCTGAGGCCGACGCTCTCCCCGTCGAAGTCATCGTGCGCGGATTCATCACCGGGGTGACCTCAACGTCGCTGTGGACTCTGTACGAGCAGGGTGTTGATCGCCCCTACGGTCTCGATCTTCCCCCGGGATTGTCCAAGAACGACCCACTCCCGGAGCCCGTCATCACGCCAACGACCAAGGCAACCGGAGGCGCCCACGACGAGCGGCTCACCAGTGCCGAGGTTGTCGAGCAGGGCCTGGTCGAGCCGGGGTTGTGGGAGCAGGTACAGGAAGCCGCGCTCGGTGTCTTCCACCACGGCCAGCGCGTCGCCGCCGAAGCCGGACTGATCCTCGTCGACACCAAGTACGAGTTCGGGCTCATCGATGGCGAACTCGCCATCATCGACGAGGTGCATACGCCCGACTCGAGCCGCTTCTGGATCTCCGACACATATGGACTCGGGGAACCGCAGAACTACGACAAGGAGTTTCTGCGGCTGTGGTTTGTGGATCAGGGTTACCGGGGTGACGGCCCTGCGCCGACCATGCCCGATGAGTTCATCGCCGAGGTCGCCGGCCGCTACATCGATGCCTACGAACGGCTCACCGGGGAGCAGTTCGAACCCGGTGAACAGCCCGCTGCCGACCGCATCAGGAGGGCCCTCGTATGAAGCCACTCATCCCAATCATCATGGGCTCCAAGTCCGATCTGAAACACGGGAACGCAATCGCAGACGCACTCACCGGCTTTGGTCTCGAAAGCGAGATCAGGGTGGCCTCTGCGCACAAGGCAGCCACCTATCTTCTCGACCTGCTGGCTGCCTACGAATCCGACGGGAGACCCAAGGTGTACATAACGGTTGCCGGACGATCCAACGCATTGAGCGGGCTGGTCGATGGCAACGTCAAGGCGCCGGTGATCGCCTGCCCGCCGTACTCCGATCGTTTTGGTGGAGCGGATCTCTTCTCTTCCCTGCGGATGCCATCCGGCATCGCTCCCGCCGTTGTCCTGGATCCCGGCGGTGCAGCTCTCGTCGCGGCCAAGATCATCGGTGTCGCCGACGAGGGCGTCAGATCTGCAGTTGGTGCGGCCCAGGCGGCATGGACGGCGACCATCATCGACGATGATGGGGAACTACAGGCGGAGTAGGAGCGAGTGGGCAGTTTCCTCGAGGACGATTTGCTGGATCGACCACACGAAGAGTGCGGTGTGTTTGGCATATACGCACCGGGCACCGATGTTGCCAGGGTCACGTTCTTCGCCCTCTATGCGCTGCAGCACCGCGGTCAGGAAAGCGCCGGGATTGCCACCAGCGATGGAGTCTCTGCTGCGGTGCATAAGGACATGGGCCTTGTCGCCCAGGTGTTCAACGAGGACAACCTGAGCAAGCTCGAAGGACATCTCGCCGTCGGCCAGACCCGCTACTCCACAACCGGCTCATCACACCTACGCAACGCCCAGCCTTACCTGATCGAGACGATGCACGGTCCGCTCGGGGTCGGCCACAACGGCAATCTGACCAACGCCCCGCAGCTCCGTACCAAGCTGCTCGAACACGGAGTGGGCCTGACCTCCTCGACCGACAGCGAAGTCATCACACAGATGCTGGCCGCTCCCGCACCGGGTGGCGGGAACGGCGATCCCGACTGGGAGGCCCGTATCAGCAACTTCATGGCCGAGGCGGACGGCGCCTACACATTGGTGGTACTGACCCGAGAAGCCGTCTTTGGTGTACGCGACCCCCACGGCTTCCGTCCCCTCTGCATAGGGAAACTCGAGGACGGCGGCTACGTTGTCGCCTCCGAGTCTTGTGCGTTGGGAACGGTCGGAGCCGAATACGTCCGCGAGGTTGAGCCCGGCGAGATCATCCGACTCGACCACAACGGATTAACCAGCGTCATCGGCCCGGTGCCGCCGACACCGTCGCTCTGCGTCTTCGAGTACGTCTACTTCGCCCGACCTGATTCGGTGCTCGAAGGTCAAACCATTCACCGGGTGCGCCAACGGCTCGGAGAAGTCCTCGCCGCAGAAGCACCCGCCGATGCCGATCTCGTCGTCGGTGTTCCCGACTCAGCCACCCCCGCTGCGATCGGATACGCCATTGCTTCCGGCATCCCATACACGGAGGGGCTGATCAAGAACAGATACATCGGGCGCACGTTCATCGAGCCGAGTGAGCAACTCCGCCGGTCCGGTGTGCACCTCAAGTACAACCCTCTGGAGTCGAACCTCGCCGGGAAGCGAGTCGTCCTCATCGACGACTCCATCGTCCGCGGCACTACCGCCGGCCCGCTGGTCACGCTGCTCCGCGAAGGTGGCGCTGCCGAGGTCCATGTCAGGGTCTCATCACCGCCGGTTCGTCATCCCTGTTTCATGGGCATCGACATGGCCGACAGCGAAGAGCTCATCGGCTTTATCAAGAACACAGAGGAGATTCGGGCGCACATCGGTGCCGACTCGCTGGCATACCTTTCGCAGGAGGGGATGATGAATGCCGTCCAAACTGAGGCGTCCAACGGCGCCGGGCACTGCAATGCCTGCTTCTCCGGCGACTACCCCATCAAACTCGATAGCTTTTGGAAGACCAGAGACAAGCTCGCATTCCAGGGAGTCTGGTCCGAGAACGGAGCGACGCAATGACTAACAAGGTTCTCATCGTCGGCCGCGGAGGACGAGAACACGCTCTCGCGTGGAAACTCGCCCAGTCCGATCAGGTCACCAACGTATTCGTAGCCCCCGGGAACGGCGGCACGGCCGCGGCCGGGGGCAAGATCGAGAATGTTGCTATTGCGGAAACGGAGATCGACGATCTCATCTCGTTCGCAGGCTCCAACGATGTTGCGCTCACTGTGATCGGTCCTGAGGCTCCTCTGGCTGCCGGGATAGTCGATTGCTTCGAGAACGTAGGCCTTCGCTGCTTTGGGCCGGTCGAGGGTGCGGCCCGGCTCGAAGGATCCAAAACGTATGCCAAGCAACTGATGGATCGGGTTGACGTGGCCACCGCCCGCTATGAGATATTCACCGATTACGACCAGGCTCTTGCCCACGTACGCTCGGCAACGAATCCGATCGTGATCAAGGCGTCGGGTCTCGCTGCAGGCAAGGGCGTGGTCGTCCCGAACTCGTTGGCAGAATCCGAGCAGGCGCTGAAGCGAATCATGCTCGACCGCGAGTTCGGAGAATCGGGCGACGAAGTAGTCATCGAGGAGTGCTTGGAGGGACAGGAGGCAACAATCCTCGCCTTCTGCGACGGCACAACCATTGTCCCGATGCCGTCTGCGCAGGATCACAAGCCGCTGCTGGACGGGGATCTAGGCCCCAATACCGGAGGCATGGGGGCGTATGCGCCGACCCCTCTGGTGAATAAGGCCCTCCAAACCGAGGTTGTGGAGAAGGTAATGAAGCCGGTGGTGCGAGCTCTAGCGCTAGACGGCTTCCCCTTTGTCGGTGTGCTCTACGCAGGGTTGATGCTGACCGCAGACGGTCCCAAGGTCCTCGAATTCAACTGCCGGTTTGGGGATCCCGAGGCTCAGGTGATTCTCCCTCTCCTCGATAGCGACCTCTACGAGATCCTCAGCGCATGTGTTGATGGATCCCTCGATTCGGTCGCGGTCGAATGGTCCGACGGGATTGCGGCAACGGTGGTTGCTGCGTCCGGTGGATACCCGGCCGACTATGCAAAGGGACTGCCGATCAGCGGCATAGGTGAGGCGGAGAGTGTGCCGGGCGTCACGGTGTTTCACGCCGGCACCGCGGTGGACGGCGAGCTCGTCACCGCGGGCGGCAGAGTGTTGGCCGTCACCGGGGTCCAACCGACTCTTTCGATGGCGCTGGCCTGCGTCTATCACGGCATCGAACACATCCAGTTCGAGGGGATGCAGTACCGCAGCGACATTGGGGCCCGCATCGCTGGAGTGGCCGACACCGACGGGGCGCAAATCCCTGTCCCCCGCCAGATGACATATGCCGAGGCAGGTGTCGACATCGCCGCCGGAGGTCGGGCGGTCGAGCTGATGAAGCGCGACGTGCGTTCAACATACGGCCCGGAAGTCATCGCCGGCATCGGGGCTTTCGGTGGGATGTACGACGCATCGCGTCTTGGCAACAATGCCGTGCTCGTTGCCTCAACCGATGGCGTGGGGACAAAGACGAAGGTCGCATCGGCGATGGGCCGCTACGACTCAATCGGCCACGACATCGTCAACCATTGCATCAACGACGTGCTCGTCCAGGGAGCGCGGCCGCTGTTCTTCCTCGACTACGTGGCAACGAGCTCACTCGACCCCCTGATCGCAGCAACGGTGGTCAGCGGAATGGCTGCCGCCTGCCGCCACGCCGGTTGTGCTCTGCTCGGCGGTGAGACCGCCGAAATGCCCGGTGTCTATGTCAAGGATGAACTCGACGTGGTCGGCACCATTGTCGGGGTCGTCGATCGAGACAGAATTATCGACCACTCCGGGCTATCGGTCGGCAATATCGTTCTCGCCATCAAGTCGTCCGGCCTTCATACCAACGGCTACTCACTCGCCCGCCAGGTCTTCGAGCACTGGGATCTCGAAGACAGGGTTGCGGCGTTGGGTGCATCCCTTGGCAATGCCCTGCTCGAGCCCCATCGCAGCTATTTGTCGGAGATCACCAGGCTGCGTGACGATGGCGTCGAGATCATCTCGCTGGTCCACATCACGGGTGGCGGTCTCATCGAGAACCCGGCCCGGGTCCTCCCCGACGACCTGGCCATGAGCATCGATCGCTCGACCTGGACCGTGCCGCCGCTCTTCTCGCTGATCCGCACCCAGGGCAACATCTCCGATGAAGAGATGTTCCGAGCCTTCAACATGGGAGCAGGAATGCTCGTTGTCGTATCCGCCGACGCCGCCGAACAAGCGCTGGCAACGCTTGGGCCCGATGCGTGGATCATCGGCGACATCATCCCCAGAGAGAGCGACCCGGTGGTGTTCGCATGAGCAGGATCGTCGTGCTCATTTCGGGCAACGGCTCCAACCTGCAGGCGCTCATCGACAACGTCGCTTCTGGCGACCTCGGTGTCGAGATCGCCGCCGTCGTATCCAACAAAGCGGATGCGTTCGGTCTGACCCGAGCGGTAGAGGCGGGCATCCCGACCGAGGTGTTGAGCCTGGAAGAGGTGATCAGCGACGGCGGGAACAGAGACGGCTTCGACATCGAGCTGGCAGGACTGGTTGCTGCCTATGAGCCCGATCTCATTGTTCTCGCCGGCTGGATGCTGATTCTGAGCGAGAGCTTCCTCAACCGGTTCCCCGACAAGGTCATCAACCTGCACCCGGCTATGCCTGGAGCTTTCCCTGGAACCCGGGCGATCGAGCGTGCGCACGCCGCCTTCCATCGTGGCGAGATCAAGCGCACCGGCGTGATGGTTCACAAAGTCATCCCTGAGGTGGACGCGGGCCCTGTAGTCACGATGGAGCCCGTACCCATCTTCAACGGGGAGTCGGTGGACGAACTCGAAGAGCGTGTGCACTTGGTCGAGCACAACCTCATCGTCGCCGCTGTAGATCTACTCCTGGCTCAGCCCTAGCGCCGCTTCCGCCTTCTCCAGTTGCTGCCCACCGCGCAACACCGGGGCAAACAGGTCGCCGTACTGACGAAGTCGTGGCCAGATGGTGGCGATGGTGAAGTCCTCGGGACGTACCGAACCCAGCTCGTCCCACAGAATCGGGGTAGAAACCGGGGCCCCGCGATGAGGCCGCACCGAATAGACCGAGGCGATGGTCTTGCCGCCCACGTTCTGATTGTGATCGATGAAAACCCGGGGACCGCGCTTCGGCTTGTCCCAAACCATCGTGACGGTGTCGGGGTCGGCAGCGACGATCAGCTGCCCCACAGTCTCGACGAACTTCCGGACCCGGTCGTACTCGTAGAGCGGCTCGATCGGGACATAGATGTGAATCCCGGTGGCGCCACTGGTCTTGGCATATGCGTTCAGGCCGAGTTTGTCGAGGATGACTCTGATGAGACCAGCCGTGTAGGTGACCTGCTCCCATTTGGCCCCGTCCTGAGGGTCGAGGTCGAATACGGCGAAGTCGGGGAAGGCGAATCGCTCCGCCCGGCTCAGCCACGGATGAATCTCGATGCAGGCCATGTTGGCGACCCACAGCAGAGACTCGAGGTCGGGCGCGGTACAGAACTCGATTGCCTCGCCGCGGTGCCCGGAGTGAATCGGCGCCCGCACCAGCCAGTCCGGGGCATGCGATGGACACTGCTTCTCATAAAAGAACTCGCCGTCGGCACCGTCGGGATAGCGGGCCATCGACAACGCCCGTCCTTCGAGGTGGGGAAGCAGCACCGGAGCTATCGAGGCGTAGTACTGAATGAGGTCGCCCTTGGTGTATTCGTCTCCGAAGAAGGGCTTGCCCGGATTGGAGATCCGGACGTCGCGGCTGAGACCGACAGTGCGGAAGCCGTCACGATCGGGGCTGATAGCCACCGGATCGGGGAATTCAATCGCGGCAGCCGCCAGCCGATCACCGGGCACAGTCGGCTGGGGACGGACCGCGGCGATGCCGGTTTCGAGGTCCTGTTGGATCAGATCGTGGCTGGCCTCCTCCCGCGCCTCGGAGATGACGACCATGCGCAGACCCGCCTGGGTTGCTGCCTCGCCGAGCAGATTGGAGCGCAGCGATCCCTCCCCATAGGGCAGATGACGAATCTCGCCATGGGTGCCGAACTCGTTGTCGGTGAATTGGGTGTGGAGCGGATCGATCGCCCAGCCGGGGAACTCCTGGCGCAGGAACGCCATGACGGCCAGGAACGCATCCCGACTGGTAAGCCCGCCCCCCGACTTGGCGTGGACGTGAGCCCAATCGATGACAGGTCGTACGAATGAGAATCGCTTGGCAATGATGGCGATGTCGCCGAGCGAACCGAACGCACGGTCACTGCCTGCAGTCTCCAATCCGAGGGCGACGCCTAGATGCCGCACCTTTGGCTCGATGGTGCTCAATCCGTCGGCAACGAGCCCGTGGAGCTCCTCCGGTTCGCGGTCCTTGATGTGCCCGGTGTGGGCGACGATCGTGTGGGCACCGAGGGCTTTGCCCAGCTTCATCGTGTGCTCGAGCGCCGAGAGGGTCTTCTTTCGCTTCTCGGGATCATCGACTGTGAGCACGGCGAAGTAGGGAGCGTGCACCGAGACGGCAATGCCCCTCTCGGCGGCCAGATCACCAAACTCGGCGCATTGCTTCTCTTTCCACGGGAAACCGGAGACGAACGGCAACTCGACAGCGGTGTGGCCGCGTTCAAGCAGTGAGTCGAGCCATTCAGCATGGCTCACCTCCTCAGGCGGCATCCGTGAGATTCCGAACCGAATCATGACGGCAGAGTATCGGACCTACGGGTCACGGGCCTACGACGTTTGGTGAAGCCTGTGCCGTAACGATGATGTGCAGCGGCTTCTCGCCGGGCAGGAGCGGGCCAAGCAGAGTGAAGTCGACATCCTTCTCCAGGACGACAATTATCCCCGATCCGTCGGCCGCCGCCACGATGGTGAACGTGATGTCCGCCGACCACCCGTCCTGATGTTCGAGGTACTCGACCGCCCGCATCTCGGCATCATCTCGAGCAAGGATGATCTCACCCGTCTCGTTGAGGTAGTCGATATCAACCGCCGTAGCCCCGGCGATTGCAGCCGAGTCCGCCATACCGGACAGATCCTGCCGCTCCGCAAAGACCCGCCACGTATCGATGACAAGCCCCGCGAAGGCCGCGATAACAAGCGTCAGCCCAATCCCCCAGATGGTGATCGAACCGCGCTGGCTCCGCCCGTCGGTCCCCGCCTCGCCTACGCAATCGCCTTCGAGCTCGATGCAATGGAACTCGGGGCCAGTGACACGGGGGACTTGCTGAAGTCTCACCACCCCATCGTAAGACACCGCTACACAACGATCAACAGATCCTTCCAGGGACTGACCGACCCCGGGCCAGAGCTAGGCGACCAGGGCGATCAGAAGAGCCAGAGCCGGTAGCGCTCCCTGAACCACGGCGCCCCGCCACAGCTTCCGGTTACTCGCAACGAGCACAACGGCAGCGCCGACCATGAACAGAGCGCAGAACACCAGCACGAGATCCTCGTGAGTGAACAGGACGGCAGATCCGGCCACGCCGAAGAAGGTGCCGAGGGCGAGAAATAGGTTGTAAAAGCCCTGATTGAACATGGCGAACGAAAGCGTCTCCGCTTCCTCAGCGGTGCGGATGCCAAAGACCCGGTATACCTCCGGTCGCCGCCAGAGCAGGCTCTCGATGACGAAGAACGCGACGTGGATCAGACCGGCGATGGTCATGAGGACAAGGCTGATAGTCGGCATCCAAGCAGGCTACAGCACGAGGCTGTCCGGACGCTGGTAACGTCACTCCGGGCCTGTAGCTCAATAGGCAGAGCAGCGGACTTTTAATCCGAAGGTCGTGGGTTCGATTCCCACCGGGCCCACGCGAACCTCGAGGACTCGATTCCTTGGAGGTCGTTCGGCTTCTCACGGACGGCAAGCTCCGTACCGCCATCAGGCCGGCTCCACCGTCCAGATGCCCGCCACGAAATCGAGGACATACATAGTGCCGTCCTCGCCTACGACAAACCCGACAGGCGACACGGTCCCTTGCTCGAGTTCCTGCAGCACCCCGGTCTCAGGGTCGAAGGAAATGATGGCTCGTTTGCAGAGATCCCCGAACAGGTATTTCCCATACAGGTCCGAAAGGACGTCGCCTCGATAGACATGGCCACCGATCACCGCACAGGCGCCGCCACGATGACTGTAGGAGAACGAAGGTGGTGTGTGAGCGACGAGAGGTTGCTCGATGAATGGTCGATTTCCCTCATAGGCATTCCAGCCGAGATGCTCTCCCCCTGACCCACCCCCGGGCAGCATGGTGACCTCCTCTACGCACTGCTGGCCCACATCGGCAATCCACAAGTCGCCAGTTACGGAGTCGAACGAGAAGCGAAATGGATGACGCACTCCCCACACCCAGGAATAGTCGCTGCCCGGTGCGCTCCCGATGAATGGATTGCCCGGCGCGGCGCTGAGCACCGGCTCGGGATCGAAGGAGACCGCAAAGCGCAGGAGCGACCCGAATGCGTGGGCCTCCTGGCGCCCGGTGACGAAGGCGCCCCCCTGTCCTCCCCCGTCGCCGACCGTCAAGTAGAGGTGCCCGTCCGGCCCGAAAACGATATCGCCACCGTTGTGCTCGCTAGATGGCTGGTCGGCCCGCAACAGCTCGATTGCCCCATCCGCGGCTGGAATACCATCGAGAAGCGGATACGCCTCGATGACGGTGTCGCCGTCGAGGTTGGTGCGGTTGACGAAGAGATACCCCTCGGCGACTGTCAGCCCGAGAAGCCCCTGATCGCGTTCGGTCGACGTGAGTGCAGAGAGGTCGAGCACAGTCTCGGGTTCGCTTCCGTCCTCCCACCCCAGAACGTGTCCCTGCCGAGTGCCGATGAACGCACCTCCGTCAGGTGCGAAAGCCAGGGCCGATACCTCCGGAACCTGTGCTGCCAGGACAAGTTCAACGGCCGGTTCATCCAGCGCAAGGATGCTGTCCACCTGGAGATCAACCGGGCAACTCTCGTTTGAACGAATCTGCTCGGGTGTCTCTGCCCAGGGGATGTCGGGCCGAGTCGGCCTATCGATGATGATGGTGAAATCGGCGTCGGCAACCGATATCGGTTCGACGATGGAGGATTGCGCCGGGTCGGCGGTTCCACATGCGGACACCGTCAACAGACCGGCGACGAGCGCGGTAGAGATTCTGGCCATACGCCAGGATATGCCGAATCGGCCGATAGTCGAAGCAAAGACACTTCGATTCCCCCCGGGAGCCATCCAGGTGCCTCTAGAACTCGAGGCCTTGGCGGCGGGCAACCTCGACCACGACCGAGGCCGGGTAGAAACCGAACGCGTCTTCTGCGTCGGTGGCAACGGTCTCCGCCAGCCGGCCGCTTGCATTGAACTCGTAGGTTATGCATCCACCTTCGAAGGTGAAGTACCAGTCGCCGCGGTAGAAGACGTCCGGGACCGTCTCCTTGATCAACTCGAGCGCACGAGTAATCGAGACACCGCGGCCGGTTGCGCCGGGGTAGATACTTCTCATCTCCACTGTGCCCTCTTCGGCATCTAGCTCACTCACCACCCACACGTAAGCGTCCTGCAACAAAGCTGCATTGACACGCGGCCCGACCTGCCCGTCCACGTTCTCGTCGATCGTGAAGACCACCGGCCGATCATCGACCTCTGTGCCCTTCAAATCCTCGACAAGCAATCGCGATGCAAGCAGCGGACGCTCCGCTGAAGGAATGATCGTGATGCCGATATCGACCGGCTGTAACTCGATTTCCTCGTAGCGGTCGATGTCTTCGTAGTCGGATTCGACTCTCGTGGCTCCGGACACGTCGCACGACGGAGTCACCGTCACCGTCAGGAACGGGCTGATCGACCGGGTGACCTTGATGCCGGCTCTCCCATCCTCCGCGAACCACTCGACGGTGTCCCAGCCCAGCCGCAACTCGTCGATACACGGCGTGTACTTCGCCTCCGGCACCGCCTGAATGGTGAGAATGTTGGCCGACGACACGCCGCGGTCCGGGGGCAAGCAGCTGGCCTCGCCGAGACCGAGATTGCTGCACCCACCCAGGAGGAGCGACAGTGCCAGGACCGCCAGGAGCTGACGCCGCATCACAGAACCCCCGCCCCGGTGAATTCCGAGAACATCAGCGCCAACCCGACCAAGCCAAGCACGAGAGCGCCGATTGCCAGCCGGATCCGGCGCCCGCTCCACCGCTGAATCGAGATCAGCTCGGTTGGTGGCGCCAGAGCACGAAATTCCTCAACAAGGTCGATGCCCTGCTCCTTTTTGATCACGGCCAGTGAGCTACGCGACTGGGACGGCAGGGTGACGCTGCGGGTTGCGGCAAACGCCTCGGCGATGTCCTCGGGCGCAAACTGCAACAGGGCCCGGTCGTAGACACGTTTGGTATCCGCACGCAATGCGAGGATCACCATCATGTTCGCCAGATCGACTGCCTGCCGCCACGGACTCGGCCGGACCGTCCCGAATGCCACATCGATGAGAACAACTCTGCCTTGGTTGAGCATCACATTTGCAGGCTTGATGTCGCGATGTGCCAACCCCGCATCCCACATCGAGCGCACCACACGGAGAGCGTGGTCGATGATGGTGTCGTCTATCTCGGCATTCGTCAGCTCCTCGGAACCATCCAGGAACTCGCTCACCATCAGGTACTCCCGCTCAGGAGCCAACTCGACGATCCCAAACGGTTCCGCACAGGGAACGTTGGACGCGCTCATCAACCGCTGGATGTAGTCCTCATACTCGACGAGACGCCGGACCGACGTGAATCGCACCTCATCTTCCAGCGAACCGTACAGGATGGTTCTCGCCACCTTGTACCAACGGTCGGAGCGGAGGTGGGTGTGGCTGTAGAGCTTGGCGAAGACGTACTGTTCGGGGTCGCCGGCAACTCTGAGGCGCAGTGGCGTCGACCCGCCGGAGCCCTCCAAGCCGAAGGGCTCGATGTCGATCACTTGCAACCCCAATTGCTCGCCCACTGCTTTCTTGATGGCCTCCCCGCGAGCACCGGTGACGTCGAGATGGGCGGCGACGCCTCGCTTCCAGGTCACCGGGAAGGCATGTTCGGGCGCAAACCATCGGAAAAGGACAACCACGACGGCAGGGGCGAAGATCGCCGAGGTCATCGCGTCGCTCGGATGGTCCACACCCAAATACAACTGGGCCAGTATCAGCGCACCGACCAGGGACCCTGAGCCAACGAGAGCGATACGCCTCCACCTCCCCGGGGAGACAAGCGTGTAGGACATCGCGGCAAGAGTCACCGCAAGACCGGCGACAGGGCCCGACGGATGCGACGGCCCGTTCCAGCTCCCGATGATCTCGACAAATGGTCGAGGCCTACCGACGAAGTAGCCGACCAGCTCTACCGTTCCCTGGACAATCAGGATCGCCAGGATCACCCCAAAGAAGTGGCGCCAACGATGGACAAAGATCAACGCCAGCAGCGTCCCAATGCGCAGGATCCTCACGAACCAGCTCGAACCGAGAACGGCAATCGCATCGGCGATATTCGTCAGCCAACTCGTCCGGATATCGACAAACTCATTCAAGAGATCGAGATCCTGCCTGGTCCACCAATCGGCCGTGCGGGGGAACGCAAAGAGCGAAATCCACAGAACGATCATGATCAGCCCGGCCAGCAGCCAGGCTCGCCCGGCCGTCTCGAGATCGCGGCGTAGCGCTGCCTTCTCCCCGCTGGGACGGCGCCGCCGACCGGCGACGCGAATCCCGGCAACCCGAACCTCACGACGCGCGCCGACAGAGGGCAATTCACGCGTAATAGTTTCTGATGGCTCCGGCGGCCGGCCGGGTGGTTCTCTGAGCGTCACACGAACTCTCTCTCCACACGGGACAGTACCAGGCAGAGCACCGGGCTCCCGATCAGAGGGACCAGGGTTCGACTAGCACCGCCTCCACCGGCGAGCGCAGCCCCGGTTCGGGGCGTACGCATTGTCACCTTCTGAGTCCGGATCCTCCGTATGGTCCGCATCAGGTCGTTTCCCCGGTCTGAGCGCTGACGTAGTGTTCGACCATGACCGATCTCATCGAACTCGCCGACTATCGGCGGCAGGTTGCTGCTCACTACGCCGCGGTCCGGGCTGCTGCCGACCCGCAGCTTGCCTGGGAGATCTGGCGCCGGAGCCGGGACGAGCTCTTCATCAGCCACCCCCAGTCGCCGCTCGAACCCGATGCCCGCTCCACCGGCTACGTCACGCCGTTTGCGGTATACGATCCTGAATACAGGGTTATCGGCACGGTCCTGCCGACCGACGGCGACGACCTCCCCATTCCGCACTCGGGTGAGGGGACAACCTCCTTCCGGCCGTTCGGCATTGTGGAAATCTCCCTACCCACGGGCAACATCCAACTCACGCTGTTCTGGCTCATCGGGTACGGAGGCGGCATCTTCCTCCCGTTTCACGATGCAACCGCGGGTCACACCACGTATGGAGGTGGCCGCTACCTGCTAGACACTGTGAAGGGCGCCGACCTCGGCGCCACAAACGGAAAAGTGGTGCTCGACTTCAACTACGCCTATCACCCGTCGTGTGTCTACAGCTCCCGCTGGTCCTGCCCGCTGGCGCCGCCCCAGAATCGGGTGGCAATACCTATTCCCGTGGGCGAGCGGCTGAGAGACTGATCCCCGTAACCGGCTGTTACTCACACGCATCCTGGAGCGGGTCGATACCGAGCACAGCCATTGCCTCGGCTGCTGGAAGCGTTGTGGCGATCCTGGTGTGCTCGCGGATCAGTTCGACATCGGGGACGTTGTAGTGATCCTCGGTCCAGCCCGAGATGTATGTCGGTGGGACCAGTCGCAGCGAGAGCGCCTGGTCGGTATCGACAAGGGAGACCAGATCAATCAGGTCCGGCATCGCGTCGAGCGGTATGTCTGTCTCGACGCTGGCCTTGATGACCTCGGCCAGCTGGGGAAAGTTGCGTAACAACGAGAACGGATCTGTCTGCTCGACCACCGCCTCGATCACACAACGCTGACGACCCATCCGGTCGTAGTCGTCCGATGAGTAGCGGCTCCTGGCAAACACAAGTGCTTCGTGGCCGTCGAAGTCGTAAACACCGGGCCGGAGGTCCACAACCTCCGTCCCGCCGCCTTCCTTGGGATAGGCCGGGTCGTAGACACGCTCGGTCACCGTGATAGTCACTCCCCCCAGGGCATCAACAACCTCGACAAACCCGTCGAGAGCAACAAGGGCATAGAAATGCACGGGCAGACCGAGCAGCTCGGATACCGCCCCCTTGATGGCGTTTGCACCGGGAGTCGCCGGGCCGGGGAACGAGTCGGGATGGTTCTCACCGTATTGGTAGAGCTCGTTCAGGATCGGTGGAAAGCATCCACACGACCAGATATCGAACGGCACCGGCACCCTGGCGAAGTTTCGGGGAATACTGAAGAGAGCGAGATCGCCGTTGCGGGTGTCCACGCTGGCCAGGATCATCGTGTCGGTGCGGACCCCGGTTCTACCCACCCCAGCGTCGCCGCCCAGCAGCAGGATATTGAGCCGATCCGCCTCAGCCCACGGCGGCGGGGGCTCGGTAGTGGGCGGCGACGTTGCCGTCGTGGTGGGAGCGAGCGTTGCGGAGGGAACCGCTGTGGCCGGCTCTGCTTGCTCCGCTGGCCGAGTGGTAGTGGTAGGGATGGTCGTGGCGGTCGTGATCGGTGGCTCCGGATCGGCAAAAACCGTGGTTATCAGGTCGTACTGCACGGCGTCGTAGTAAGCGAACAGAGCATGAGGGACGACCAGCAACAGTGAGATCACGAGCACAGCACCGGCCATGACCGAGCGGGAAGGACTGCGGGATGAGTGAACGCGGTAGGCGTCAACGACGGCATAGGTGCGGACGACGAACAACACCGCGTTGATGATCAGCAGACCGATGAGCACGTCGGGGTCGAAGGCCAGCTTCAGCAGCCGGCTTGGATCGAAGACGAGCATGCCGATGGCGATTGCAGCCACCACAATCCCGATACCGCCCAAAACCAGTCCGCGTCGCCGCGCTCCCCCGTAGAGTTGGCCGGCACCGGGGAACACTGCCGACAGCACAGCAGCAGTCAGCGCTCGATCCGATACCGACCCAAAGAACCTCTTCGCCTGTGTCACGTCCCCAGAGTAGAACCTGCCTGGGTTAGCGCTGCTGCTCAGGCGAAATCACCGGAACCAGTCACTTCGTGATCGCTCTCTTTGCGTCGACTGCCGTCATTACCAACTGGCGGCGACGCCGGCGGTGCAAGTACTTAGCCGCACCACGCACTGGTAACGTTTTGCTCGCCGGCGACGGCGCGATGCAAACCCGTGGTGATATGAAAACCCGCAGATCCAACTCGACAGTACGTGTTCTCGCCGTTGACGGCGGTGGGGTGCGCGGCATCCTCCCGGTACGAGCCCTCGTCGCACTCGAGGAGATGACCGGAAAGCGGACCGCGGAGCTATTCGACATCCTGGTCGGCACGTCCATCGGCGGAATCGGAATCCTCGGCCTGGTTCGTCCGGGGTCCGACGGGAAGCCCCGCTGGGCGGCTCGTGATCTGCTCGAGCTGTATTCAAGCCGGGCGGCAGACATCTTCCCCGACACGTCGCTGTCGTGGCCGCAGAGCCTGCAGCAGGTATCTGAGATGATTCGGCGTCCCTCGCCGACTGCCGCACTACTGGGCTCGAACCCACGAATCGGCAACGCCCGCTACGACCCGGCCGGCCTCATCGACGTCCTCACCGGGCAGCTGGGCGGGACAATGATGAGCGAGGCCCTGCAGCACACGGTGGTGACTTCGTACGATGTTCGATCTCAGCAGCCGGTGCTTTTCGACTCGAAAGCGATACAGAACGGCGAGGCCGACGACATCCCCATGATCACCGCGGCCCGGGCGACATCGGCGGCACCGACGTACTTCCCACCGATGACCGACGTCGACGCCGACAACGAGGAGCGACTGCTGGTCGACGGTGGCATCTACGCCAACAACCCGGCCCTCCTCGGCTACCAAGCTGCGCTGGAGCGTGGGGCCGATCAGGTTGTGCTCGTGTCGCTTGGCACGGGCCTCCACGGCCCCAATTCGTCGCTGAATCGCTCTGAGTACATGGGGCTGAGCTGGTTCAGGCTGGCGCAGAGTTTGCTGGAGAGTGCACAGGTCGGCAACGTTGCCGTGATCGACAGCTTCCTCCGCACCGCAATCGGAGACACATACTGGCGCTTTGATTCTCCACTGACCGGCGCCATCGAGCATGACATGGACAACACGACCCGGGAGCATGTGGAGTGGCTCGACACGGCGGGCAAGGCCATGGTGGGCGAACGGATAGCCGATCTCAAGCGGCTCGCTGAGGTGCTGGTGGGCTAGGTCGGGCTGTTGCCGCGACGCGCCGCAAAACCGGAAACCAGAAACTCGACCGCGTACCAGGTCAACATCGCTGCCGCGATCGGGCCGACAAACGCCGCCACCGGAATGATGATTTCATCACCGAGTTCGAACACGGGCAGACTCACCGCAGCTACTGCCGCCGCAAGCCAGAGCGCGGCAACAACACCGAACACCCAGGGCCAGGCGTTGTCTTGACCCCAGCCGGCTTCAGTGGGACGGCGGAACATCGTGAGGCGGAGCACACCGACGGTGCCGACCAGGCCCCAGAACCAGTCCATGATGATCCCCACGTTGATCACGACAGGGTCGGTCCCGAACTGAAGCTCGGGCGATCCCATGCTCATGATGAGCACCGACACCCAAATGGCGAGAATCGTCAACCAGATCCAAATGCTGTTCGTTTTCATTGCCCCTCTGCCAGCCGGATCGCCACATTGCCTCCCGCGGTCGCCCACGATTGCCCACACAATAGAGACTCCACGGATTTGCGACGAGTTACCGGGCTTGTGCTACCGATCGACCAACGAATCACCATCGGCACCGCTCGAGCCACCCGCCGCGTAGGCTTGATGCATGGCACATGAAGTTGCAGACCGCGTTTACCGGCTGGGCGCGGAGCTCGTCAACTGGTGGATCGTCGAAGACAGAGGCCGGCTCACAGTCATCGACACCGGCAACCCCAACATGTACCACCAGCTTGCGGACGGCCTGACCAAGCTCGGCAGGACGATGGATGATGTCGATGCGATCGTGCTGACTCACGCCCACGCCGATCACATCGGATCGGCAGGACGGATCAAGGAAGCCTCGGGGGCAGCAGTTCACGTCCATCACGATGATGTTGATCTCGCCCGCGGCCAGGCCCCACGGGAATACGAGCGCCACTACATCCGCGATCTCGGGCACCGCTTCGTGTGGCGGTCGATCTGGTTCTTCGCCCGGGGCGGCGCAACGAAGCTGCGTCCGGTCCACGAACTCAGCGAATTTAGCCACGGCGAGGTGCTGGACATCCCTGGTCGACCCCGGGTGATCCACACCCCCGGCCACACCGACGGAAGCTCGTGTCTCGAGCTAACAGAACGCAAGGTTCTCTTCACCGGCGATTCTCTGGTCACACTCAGCCTCGTCACCGGCCAGAGGGATCCCCGGATAATGCCAGGGTCGTTCAACAAGAACAGCCCTGCGGCTCTCGAATCGCTCAACGAACTCAAGGGCTCAAACGCCGAGCTGATCCTCCCCGGGCACGGTGAACCCTGGCACGGCAGTGTTGATGCCGCCGTGGTCCTCGCTCAGCAGACTGGGGCTAACTGACGCGCTCGGGATCGAGATGGAGGGGGAGCGGCCAGGCGGCAGCCGCCTCCAGGTCTGCGGGGAGATTCACCTCTGCTTCGATCGACTGTGCCGGCTCCTCCTCATGCACCCGGTCGGACGACGGTGCATCGACTTCGACAATGATTACGCGCTGCTGATTCCCAATGTCCATGGTCTGGCCCTCCTGGCCTCTCGTTCCACAAACGTCTCCATTTCCAGAAGACGCTGCCCTTCCGTTTCGACTTCCCGCTCGCACTTGATCACCGTTGGATCTTCGAACACCGCATCGAGGATCCGGGGCTCGCTGGTGAGGAGCAGATGACGCTCGAGCGACGCCCCGAGGGCCACCACGGTTGCTTCAGCTCCCCGATACCCCGCGTCGTGCTCAACCACCTTCCCGGTCAGAGCCACGAGTCCGAGAGCAACATCCCCAATGGTCGACACATCGAACTCGGTGTACAGCGGATCGACGGTCTTGGCCGCATAGATCCCGCAACCGAGCCGACCGCACCTTCCATCGGAGTGCGGAAGTTCACCACCGTCGCCATTGGAGAGACAGGTTGCGGCCAGACTCCGGCCCGGCCAGGGCATCTTGACCCCGTGCAATGCATCCCTCCCAACGGCCCAGAGGCGGTAGCCCAGGACGGGAGTCGGCGACCAGCCCTCGGCATGATTGTCCCGGGCTCGTGCGATCACATCCTCGAGACAGAACTCCAGCCAGCACTCGATGCGCCGCACCTCGGAGGTCATCGACTCCATCTGCCTACGGATTCGCTCCTGCTCTTGTGCAAGCTGTTCGTACCGTCTCTGCCGCGACACCATCGCCGCATTGGCCTTGGCCAGATCGATCATCCCCTCGAGCTCGCCGTAGCGATCCTCGTACCGGCGAACCGTGGCACGCAGCTCGGCAAGCCGCTGAGTTCTCTCCGTACCGAGGATTGGCTCCATCTCGATCTCCAGGCGAACGGCCTCCGACGATATGGCATCGAACATCTGTTCGCAACCGGCTACTAGGGTCAGATTTCGCGACCCGAGGTTTGATTTCGCGATCCGCGCGCACTGCATCTGGACTGGCTAGCGTCGCCACCGTGAGTACTGACATCGTTGAGATCGAGGCCGCGGACGCCGCAGCGTTCCGTTCCTGGCTAGAGCAGAACCACGAGATTGCAGCGGCGGTCTGGCTCGTTTTCTGGAAGAAGGGCAGCGGTCGACCCTCCATCAAGTGGAGCGAAGCAGTCGACCAGGCTCTGTGCTTCGGCTGGATCGACTCCAAAGCACAATCGATCGATGCCGATCGCTACCGCCAATACTTCACCGTCCGCAAGGCCGGGAGCGGTTGGTCGAGAATCAACAAGGAGAAGATCGCAGCCCTCGAAGCGGCGGGATTGATCGCTCCCGCAGGTCTCGCCGCGATCGAAAGGGCCAAGGGCGACGGATCGTGGACAATCCTCGACGGCCCTGAGGCCGGGATCATTCCCGATGACTTCGGTACCGCGCTCGACGATGCGTCGGTTCGAGAGGTCTATGAGGGGATGACCGCCGGCATACGCAAGGCGATCCTGTCCTGGTTCGTCACCGCCAAGCGAGATGACACTCGCGCCAGGCGAATCGCCAAGACTATTGCGAGCCTGAAAGAGGGCAAGGCGCCGTTTGAGTAGGTGAATCGGCTATGGCCGGCTGATTGCACCGTCGAGAAACAGGCTCCCATCCGGAGACAAGCCCTGGTCTACGCCGCGGCGCCGCGCAATGCCGCGAGAAACGCATCAAGCCACTTCCCGCTAGGTCCGGCGCTGATCCCCCAGAGGGGAATGGCGGTTTGGTCTCTGAACACGATCAGGATCGCACGAGATGCCGGCGTCCCTCGCAGTAGCTTCTGCTCGACCTCACGGTCGTATACGGTATCGATGTCGCCTACCGCCGTCTCGTAGAACATCGCCTTCGGCATGCCCATGCTCGACGCCGCAAACAGCACAAGACGCTGATTGGTAACCGCAGCGACACACCCGTTCTTTGGCATCCCGATATCGCGCACCGGGAGGTCCTCGATGGCTGCCCGGGGGCGGGCTGCCTCATCCTCGGCTCGCTTGGACTCCTGCCGCTTGTCCCATGCCCTCCCGACCAGGGCACCGGCAACACCACCGGCAATGGCACCGCCGGTGGCCCCGCCCCCCAGCACCTCGAACTGCTCTTCCCTCAGGTTGGCACCGGCCAGAACGGATTCGCCCGGCCGCAGTATTCCTTTTGCTGCCTTGGACGCGCGCTTCGTCCAGTTGACCAAAGGTTCCTCCCTTCACGTCTGATTGGAGAGTACCCAGCCGGCGATTCGATTGGTGGCCTCGGTGATGTCTGCGGTCGATTCCGAGTAGGACAGGCGCACGTATTTGTGGCCGTTGGTGGGGTCGAAGTCGATCCCCGGCGTGCAGGCAACGCCGAGCTCGTCGAGCCAGGTTCGGCAAAGGGCCTGGCTGTCCGCAGTGAGGTGTGACACGTCGATATAGAAGTAGAACGCGCCATCGGGTGAGGCGAAATGGTCCAGCCCCACCTCACCAAGGCCATCGAGAAGCACCTGTCGGTTCGCCGCATACCGGGCGACGTTGGCGTCAAGCTCCGCAGCGGCATCAAAAGCGGCAAGAGCCGCGTGTTGTGACAGTGTGGGTGGCGAGATGAACAGGTTCTGGGCAAGCCGCTCCACAGGTCGAACCAGATCCTCGGGAAGCACCGTCCAGCCCAGCCGCCACCCCGTCATCGAGTAGTACTTCGAAAAGCTCTGCAGCACAACGGCATCGGGCGCGGCGCTCAGGACCGTAGGAACCCGGTCTCCGTATTCGATGCCGTGATAGATCTCGTCGGCAATGAGCCGGATGTCATTGGCATGGCAGAACGACGCGATATCGCTCAGTTCCTCAGCAGTCAATGCAGTCCCGGTCGGGTTCGCCGGGCTGGCGATCATCAGACCGTCGAGCGGCCCTGCCGTCGCCAGCATCTCGCTGGTGGGTACAAAACGGGTTTCTGGACCTATCGGAACGGTGACGACTTCGACACCGAAAGCCTCGAGTGTGTTGCGATAGCACGGGTATCCGGGTTCGGTGACCGCCACCCGGTCGCCCACATCGAAGGCAGCGAGAAACACCAGCACGAAGCTGCCCGACGCACCCATCGTCACCACAACCCGATCGGCGGGCACAACGATGTCGTAACGTTCTCGGTAGTGACGGGCGATCCGTTCACGAAGCTCTGGGATCCCAGTGGCATCGGTGTAACCGAGCCGATCGGATTCGAGAGCCGCAGCAGCGGCCCGGCGAACCGCTCCCGGCGCCGGCGTGCTCGGCTGACCCACCTCCAGATGGAGGACGTCACCGGTCACCCGCTCCCGTTCGGCCGCGGCCTTCATAACCTCCATCACGTAGAACGGAGGGATGTCGGCGCGCCCGGCAGGCTTCATCGCAATACCTCTACAGGCGGACCTTGGTGATGCGTTCGATCGGTGGCGTTTCCGCCAGTTGCGCAACGACCTCGTCGGGAACGTCAGAATCGACACTGATGAACGACAGCGCCCGCTCCCCCGGCCCGGATCTGCCGGTACGCCACGTGGCGATATTGACCCCGAGCTCGCCGAGGATCGTCCCCACCCTGCCGATGAATCCCGGCTCATCGTGGCTCTGGGTGACGAGAATCGTGCCCTCGGGGATCACATCAACCCGGAAGCCGTCGACATCGACAATCCGCGGCTCATCATGGCTGAACAGCGTCGCGGCGATGGATCTGCTTCCACCGGTCCATTCAACTCGGCAGGAGATGATGTTCGGGTAGTCCGTCGTGTGCAAGCCTGTCGTCTGGGCCACGACCATCCCGCGCTCCATGGCGACGTGTGGCGCATTGACGTAGTTGACCGAACCCGTTGGTACCGGCTCGAGCATGCCCTTGAGTATGGCGACCGTGATCGGCTTGATGTGCCCGTCTATTTCCTCGCCTTCAATGGCTATCTCGACCTTGGTAATCGCGTCGCCCGCAAGCTGAGTCTGCAGGCTTCCCAGGCTTTCTGCCATCGCCAGGTACGGCCGCAGCTCTTTGAGCACATGCCCGTCGACAATCGGCATGTTGACCGCATTGCGGTAGTCGACATCGTGCAGGGCGTCGATCACCTGGCTAACGACCTGAAGACCGACTTGGAGCTGAGCCTCCATGGTGCTGGCGGCGAGATGCGGAGTCACGACCACGTTGTCCATGTGAAGCAGCGGATTGGCCGGGTCGGCCGGCTCCTGGCAAAGAACATCGAGAGCGGCACCGGCAACCGCGCCGGACTCCAGCGCCTCGATCAGCGCCTCCTCATCGATGAGAGCCCCGCGTGCAGCATTCACGATCCGCACCCCGGGCTTCATCTTGGCCAGCGCTTCCTTGCCGATGAGGCCGCGCGTCTTTGGGGTCAGCGCGGCGTGCAGGCTGATGAAGTCCGCGCGCTCGAGCAATTCGTCCATCGAAACTCGCTCGATGCGCATCTCGTGGGCACGCTCGTCGCTGAGGTACGGATCAAAACAGATGACATCCATGCCGAAGCTGCGACAACGCCGGGCGACGCGGCGACCGATCCGACCCAGGCCGACTATCCCGATGGTCTTGTCACGCATCTCAACGCCTTTGTAGAGCTTGCGATCCCAGCGGCCCGCCTTCAGGCTGGCCGCCGCCTGGGGAACATGACGACACATGGCGAGCAGAAGGGCCATGGTGTGCTCGGCAGTAGCCACAGTGTTGGCACCCGGTGTGTTCATCACCACGATGCCCTTCTCGCTTGCAGCTGGGATGTCGATATTGTCGACACCGACGCCGGCGCGGCCGATGACCCTCAGCTTGTCGGCAGCGGCGATGACGCCTGCTGTTGCTTTGGCGCTGCTGCGGACGATGAGAGCGTCGTAGCCGACGATGCGCTCGGCCAACTCGTCGGGGTTCAGGCCCTTGACCACATCGAATTCGATGTCGGACTGATCCTCCAGAAGCGAGACTGCCTCCGGGGAGAGATCGTCGGTAACGAGCAGTCGGAACGTCATGGCGACACGCCTTTCCGTATGGTCATTTCCCCCGCAGCGATGCGGGCCCGTGCCTCATCCAGCACCGATTCGTACACGGTACCCGAAAGCTTCTCAAACTCCGTTTCGGTCAGCGCGAGGCTGAGTATTGGGGCCAACGAGTCTCCGGTTATGAGCACGTCAGACTCGGCAACGACATGCGGCCGAGCAACGACGCCGGTATAGCCCACGAACAGATCCACTACGTTGTGTGCGGCCAGGTCGCTGACCCCGTCCCCGATGAGCATCGACCGCCCGAATCGGTCTCCGAGCATCTCCCTGACGACATGCGATTTCCCATCGGCGTCCACCAGCGGTGTTGCCTCGGAGTCCCTGTATTGCACATCGGTGCGTTGGTCCCACTGGTCCTGGAGATAGTCCCACCACTCACCGGACAACTCGTCGTATTCGAGCCCGACCGCACGGATGTGATCATGGGGAACCCCTAGCCAGCGCCCAAACGGGCGCACCGCAGCGAGAAGACCGCCGGAAACGATGAAGACCTCTTTCCCTGCGGCGTGGAGCGCGCCGATAACGCCTGCCGCGTCGTGGACTGTTGTCCTGCGGTACAGGCCGTCGATACTGGCGACCTCTTCATGGGTCGGGGCAAGCATCTCGAGACGACGGTCGTAGACCGATTGGAGGAAGACCTCGCCCTCCATGGCGGCGTCGGTCATCGCCTTCACCTCGTCGAACTTGCCTTTCATTCTGGCCAGCTCGTCGATGCCCTCGATTGTGCTGAGAGTGCTGTCACAGTCGAAGAAGATGAAGTCAAAACCTGATGATGCGGAAGCCGGCATATTGTCCCGGGTCGGTTACGCGCCCGGACGATACACCCCTTCTCGCTTCGCCCGGACGTCCGATTTACGCTTGGCACCGAACACGGTGAGACTCGACACCCGGGAGAGAAGCAATGCCAGTCACCACTCCAGGGCGGCTTCGCCGCTTCAACATCGTCATGGGTTTCTTCCATGCAATCCAGGGAGCAGCCGTGCTCGCTCTGAGCAACGGATTTGCACTCCCTGTGACTGCGACGTTCCTCGAAGGCCCCCCGGGTGGAGCCGATGCCGAGCTGACCGCGCTTTTCGACATCAGCATCGGCTGGGGCGTGGCGCTCTTCCTATTCCTATCGGCAGCCGCACATTGGATCATCTCGGCTCCCGGCGTCTTCTCCTGGTACATCGGCAACCTCGATAAGTCCCGAAACTACGCCCGCTGGATCGAGTACTCCGCCAGCTCGTCGGTGATGGTTGTCCTGATCGCAATGCTGACCGGAATCTCCGATATCGCCGCCCTGATCGCCATCTTTGGAGTCAACGCCGCAATGGTTCTGTTTGGGCTGCTCGTCGAGCACTACGAGTCACCGGGCCGCCCCGATTGGTTGTCCTACTGGTTCGGGGTGCTGACCGGAGCTGTTCCCTGGGTCGTGATCGGTTTGTATCTGTGGAGCCCGACAACCGGCGCATCGCCGCCGGCGTTTGTTTACGGGATCTTCTTCTCACTCTTCATCTTCTTCAACAGTTTCGCCGTCAACATGGTGCTGCAGTATCGGAAGGTCGGAAAGTGGCAGGATTATGTGTACGGCGAGCGCGCCTACATCGTGCTCAGCCTGGTCTCCAAGTCGCTGCTGGCGTGGCAAGTGTTCGCCGGAACGCTCGCTCCAACCTGAGGCGGGTCCTCTTCGGAGACCTAAACGCCCAATGCCGAGAGATTCGCACAAGCCTCCATCGGCCTGCCCTGGATTCCCGCGATCAGATTCCTGGCCGCAAGGTCGGCCATTTCGGCCCGAGTCTTCGCCGATGCGCTACCGAGATGCGGGGTAATGATGCAATTCGGCAACTGCGCCAACGGGTGCTCTGCACGCAGCGGCTCCGGATCGGTCACATCGAGGCCGGCCGCAGCGATCGCTCCCGACTGCAGCGCATCGACAAGAGCGTCGGTGTCGACCAGGGGCCCGCGGGCGACATTGACGAAGGTCGCAGTTGGCTTCATGAGACGGAACGACTGCTCATTGATCAGGCGATAGGTGCCGGCATTGAGCGACGCAGTGACAACGACGTGGTCGGCGACGGACAGCAGGCCCGATAGATCTCGTCGCACCGCGCTCAGCTCTGCTTCGACGTCCGGTTTCCGACTGGGGCCGGCGTACACAATCGACATACCGAAACCCGCAGCCCGGCGCGCCACCGCAGCACCGATGCGGCCCATACCGACTATGCCGATGACAGTCGAGTGGACGTCCGATCCCAACAGCAGGTCGGGGGCCCACTCGCCCCAATGATCTCCGCGCACGTGGTCAGAACCCTCGCCAATACGACGGGCCGCCGCCAGCACCAAACCGAATGCCAGGTCGGCGGTTGCTTCGGTGAGCACCCCCGGCGTGTGCCCCACCGGGATGCCCCGCAGACCGCAGGCAACCAGATCAACGTTGTCAACGCCGACAGCCATGTTCGAGATAACGGCGAGTCGGGGAGCAGCATCGAGCAGCTCGCGATCAATCTGATCCGTGAGCATGCAATACAGAGCGTCTGCATCGGCCACCTGTGCCAACAGCTCGGACCGCGGCATGGGTCCTTCGCCTTCCCACACGGCAACACGGTCCGCTTGCCGCAACAGGTCGAGGGCGCTACCAGGCGGACGGCGGGTTACGAGTATCACACGACAATGTTAGGTGGGGGTACCCGGGCGATCGCCAATGCTGTGACTAATCGTTGTTGGAGCCACGGCTCTTGTTACGCAGGTTCGCCATCGTGGTCATGTTCGATTTCGCCTGATTCCCCAGCCTCGGGAGCTGAGCAGAGCGACTGCGATATCGGCTCTCGCGCGGCTTGCCTTCCTCGTCCAGCAAATCCTCGTCGTCGTCGTCCAACTCTGCCTCAGGTCGAACCGGGGTGGGCCACGCCATGCGGGGACGAGGCTCGTCATCGCGCTCGCTGCCGATGACGTCAAGGTCAACAGGTTCCCGGCGCGCTTCGGTGACAGCAGGGGCCGCCTGTTCGAGAAGGGCGCTGAGCCGCTCAGCAGGATCATCTTCATCGACCGCCTCCGGGATCTCCGGCTCGGCCGCTCGCTCCTGGACGATTGGCGCCACCGGCTGCGGAGCGGGTTCGGCGACGGGCGGAGTCACGTTGCGGGCAATCAGCTTCGCTGCCTCTGCCTGTTTCGCGGCAAGCGCCCGTTCTCTCTCGATCAGCTCCTGCTCTCTCATATCCAGCTCGGTTCGCCGCAGCCTGAGCTCTTCGGACATGGCGACTTCCTGCTCGGCTGCGGCCAGCATCGCATCGAGATCATCCTCTTCTGCGACTGGAGCCTGCGGCTGAGCGGCATTCGCTTCGGCGACGATGGCGGCGGCGCGCTTCTCCGCTTCAGTAATGATTGACTGTGCTCTCTGCTCTGCCTCTGTGGTCAACCGTCTCGCCTGGTCATCGGCTTGCACCATGGCGGCATCGGCTTTTTCGCGGAGAGCCTTGGCCGCTCTCTCGGCCTCGTTCTCGATTTCCTCGGCTCGGCCCCTCGCAGAAGACACGATGTCGTCGCGAGCGTCGCTCATCGACCTCTGCGCTTCTGCCAGATTCTCTGCTTCGAGCTTGTAGCGGAGCGCTGCCGAGCGGGCATCCTCCGCCTGTGCGGTGAGCGTCGCCACCGTCTGGCGCACTTGATCTGCCTCTTCGCGGGCCTTGGCTATCACCTTGGCAGCTCGCTGATCAGCCTGCTCCTCCGCTTCGGCCTTGATCGCCTCAGCCTCTTCCCGGGCTGCAGCGATGATTGCGTCTACCTCTTCGGGATCGACTGGAGCTACCTCGGGTTGGTCGGCGAGACGTGTCTCGAGCTCAGCAATGGTCTCATTGGCGTCCTCAATCCGTTGCTTCGCGGCCAGGACAGCTGCTTCCAGCTCCGCGACCTTTGCGACGTCCGGAACCGGACTCGAAGTCGCTCTTGACAGCTCGGCCACGAGATCGGATTGGTCCTCGAGATCCGCGGATTGGGCCAGAGCAGACTCGATGCCCTTCATCTGGATCTGGAACTGCTCCCCGTGATCCACGGAGCCGGCAGCCTCGATCTCCGCGCTGAGCCGGTCGACCTCGGCCTCCAGCTCGGCGATTCGGGCGACCTTGGCATCCACATCGGCTTCAGTCGCGGCCACATACACCTCGCTCTCGGCGAGCGCATTCTCGGCCGCCGATACGGCATCCTTCAGCGCAGCGATTTGAGTGTCGCGGGCGGCGACTTCACCTTCGAGTCGTCCCACGTCACTTCGGGCCGCGTTGAGATGTGACTCCAGCTCGGCAAAGCGGTGTTCAATATCGCCGGTGCTGCCCTGGTCGGACCCGCTTTCGAGCTCCACGATGTGCCGCCGGGCCGCGTCGAGCTCCTCACGAGCAGAAGCCGTGTCGGCGTGGGCACGACGGAGCTGGGCTGCAGTGGCGGCAAGCTCGGCTTCGAGATCCTCGGCGGCCTCACTCTGGACATCACGTCGCAGCCGATCGGCTTCACGACGGGCGGCCGCAACAATCTCATCTGCCTGAGCACGCGCCGCCTGCAATTCTCCTGCCTCGGCCCCACCGGATCCGGTCAGGGCTGCGGCCTTGATCCGCCCCGCCTCAGCATGCGCCTCTTCTTCGATCTCATCGGCGCGGCGACGGGCTCGCTCCAGGATCCGATCCTTGGCGTCGAAGACGGCCAGCATCGCGTTGTCGACGGAAACGCGTTCAGTGGCGCGAGCCTTGGTCAGATCCCGCTCCAGATCTCCAACACGTTGTGCGGTTCGCCGGGCGTGACCTTCTAGCTCGCGAAATGCCTGTTCGAGGTCCTCGAGATAGTCCTTGACCTCGCGTTTGTCGTAGCCCCGGCGACTGAGTGAGAACTTGCGCTCATCGATGCGCTGGGCGAACTGGCTTCTTTCTTCGCTCACCCGTTAGCTATCGGCAGATCAGACGATGCCTTGATAGCGAAGCGACACATCGCAGGACATAGTCGAGATTGAGCAGTTTGCGGTACTCAGATCGCCTGACTGAGGCGCTCTTCATCTGCTCCGGCGACCAACTCGAAGTCGTCAACAGCCGAGCTGCGCTCGTACACGACGGTACCGGTGACCTCGGTTGTGGTCTCGTTGCCTGCCGCCTGTGCATCGAGCTCGGCACGGATGACCTCGAGCTCCGCTCTGGCGTGCATGGCGACTTGCTGCGCCTGCGCCAGCTTGTGCTCGTACTCACGGCGAACCCAGTCAATCTCACGGGCAGCGGCACGCAGCTCAGCGTTTTGCTTTTGCTCATGCTGAAGCTGTGCCTGCAGACTCGTGATGTCGACCGTTGCGGTTGATTCGAGCTTGTCGATTACCGAATGGGCATCGTTGAGCTGCATCCGCAGCCGCTCACCATCGGCCTTGGACCGCACCAGTTCATGCTCCAAACCACTGATACGCTCTTCAAGCTCTGGCTCGCGGCCACGTGCTGCATCAACCTCGGCAAGAAGCGACGATGCGGTCTTGCCTGCCTCATCCTGGATCTCGCGGGCACGACGTTCTGCCCTGTCGAGCATGCGATCTTTGACATCAAAGACCGCCATCATCGCGTTGTCGAGGGAAGCTTTCTCGGTAGCGCGTGATGCACTGAGGTCCCGTTCGAGTTCCACCACTCTCTGTGACGTCCGGCGGGCATGACCCTCGATATCCTGGAATGCGTGCTCCAGATCCTCTAGGAAGGTCTTCACCTCCCGGGTGTCAAAGCCCTTGCGAACGACAGAGAAGGTCTTCTCGTCTATGCGCTGGGTGTGTGGTGTTCTCTCTTTCATGCAGGTGCTGTCGGCCGACACCACGCGCGTTTCACTAGTTAATTCGAGTAGCCCGAAATGGTTCTCAAGTCGGGTCGGCCGGCGAACTTGCGGATGCGCGCAGCCGGCAGGGCCCCGGATCTACCATGAAGGGAAGGACCCGGGGGTCCCTCTTCCTGGATTCAGTCGCCTAGATAGCGTTGACGATGCTCTCATCGAGACCGGGATAAGAGCGCAGGTACTCGTTGCGCTCCTCCTTCAGCTTCTCGACGATCATCGCGTATTCATCGAGACGGTCCTGACGCTCGTACAGCGTGTACGGCCGCAGCAACTCGAAGTCCGGGAAGTCCGGCAGGTTGGTGGGAACGTAGTAACCGAAGTCGGGATCCTCTTCCCACTCGATCGTACCGCTGACTATGCCCTGCACCACCGCGGAACTGTGCTTGATCTTCACCTTCTTGGAACGCTCGTCACCATCGGTCCCGCCAACACGGCCGGTGTTCATCAGATACACCTCGAGTTCGGGCATGGTCTCGAGCAACTCGAGAATCCGGTTTCCCTGCATGGCATCGTTGTTGAAGAAGAACGGGTTGGTGCCGGGTACCCGCAGGTTCTTCCCCATCTCTTCGACGCCGCCGGCCGATGTGCCTTTGGTCTCGCCGAGCATGAAATAGGCAGCAGCCTGCTCTCGCTTCAGCTTGGCCACGGCCGGGATGATGTTCTCGTTGCGGTTGAGCAGAAGCATGTAGTTGGCCGGGGGCAGATCTACCGGCGAACGATGCCGGATGTTCTCCAGACCAAACGTCGAGCGCCCGTTGGCAGTGTCGGAGTCATCGAAGAAGTCGACGTTGCCCGCTTCACTGACGTGCGTGTTCTCGAGCCAGGCATCGGGGCGAGTCGTGCCACCGTAAATGGTCGGTTCGTCGTCGGGGTCGAGACCGAAGGTCTTGGCAAAGCAACCGTTCTCGGTCGTGTAGACGTTGCCGCCCGGCATGAGGGCGTTGAAGTCGTCCTGGACCGGTAGCGAGCCGAGTTGCTGACGGAAGGTCGTCGTGGTTTTCCCGGTGCCGGAGAGACCGAGGATGATGGCGACTTTCTCTTCACCATCAACATCAGGGAAGGTCTTCAAGCCGGAGTGGAGCGCCAGTCCGCCCTTTTCGTAGACGTAGTGGTTCCACATGCGCAGGCCACCCATCTTCGACTCACCGAAATAGTCGGAACCAAAGACCCGGGTGACGTAATTCTCGAGGTCAACGAGAATCAGCCGTTCATTCGGCTTTCCGGGGCAGCGGAGGCCGGGCGTGTAGATCACGGTGAACACCGGGCTCCAGTTCTCGTCCTTTGGGAAATACAGCTGCTGCTGCATCGCCGGGATGTTGGCCTGGGTCTTCTCCATGTAGAGGCGAGCGCCTGTCTGGAACGCAGGATCGGGACCGATATAGCCCTCGATGAGGATCATTTCCTTGTCGGCGATGTACGCGTCCTGCTTGGCCGCCCATTCCTCGAACTCGGCCCGGGGCATCCGATTTTGGTAAATCTCATCTTCGGCGATGAAAAACGTAGACGCGGCAAGCCTTGCCTTTACCTCGGCCTTGTAGTTGAGGTTCCCGAACTCGGTCTCGGTGATACGCGGCATGTGCTCCAGGACCCACGACCGCATCTCTGCTTGCGTGGGATTGGCCGCAACCGATTGGGCTCGAGGGAGTTCAATGGCCATTAGGTCCTCCTTGGGGGGGCCTGCATACGCATATGTGTGTTTCGTTGGGGGGGACTGTAGCCGGAAGTGCCCCCCGCCCACTATAGAAATCGGCACACAAGAGCCCCCGGGCTCTCACCCGGGGGCTCTGCGACGGATTGCGGGTCCTAGCCGATCGTGACCGAATCGTCGAGGTACACATCCTGGATGGCGTTGAGCAATTCGATACCCTCGGCCATCGGGCGCTGGAACGCCTTGCGACCGGAGATGAGACCCGTGCCACCGGCACGCTTGTTGATGACTGCGGTGCGCACGGCATCGGCAAGATCGCTCTCGCCACCGGAGGCTCCACCGGAGTTGATCAGGCCAACGCGGCCCATGTAGGTGTTGACGACCTGCCAACGGGTGAGATCGATCGGATTGTCCGAGGTCAGCTCCGAGTAGACCAGCGGATGCGTCTTGCCAAAGCCGATGGCGCCGTAGCCGTTGTTGCAGTCGGGCTGCTTCTGCTTGACGATGTCGGCCATGATGGTGGCACCGATGTGGTTCGCCTGACCGGTGAGATCCGAAGAGGCCTCGTAGTTGACACCGTCCTTGTTGAACGCACTGTTGCGTACGTAGCACCACAGGACCGTGAACATGCCGAGCTGGTGGGCCCGCTCGAATGCCTCGGCGGTCTCCTGGAGCTGACGAGTCATATCCGCAGAACCGAAATAGATCGTGGCGCCGACACCGGCTGCGCCGAGGTCGAATGCAGCGTCAACGGAGCCGTACATAACCTGGTCGGCCTGCGCCGGGTAGGTGAGCAGCTCGTTGTGGTTGACCTTGACGATGAACGGGATCTTGTGAGCGTACTTGCGTGACATCATTGCCAGAACGCCGAAGGTGGAGGCAACCGCATTGGTGCCACCCTCGATGGCCAGCTTGACGATGTTCTCAGGATCGAAGTAGATCGGGTTCGGGGCGAATGAAGCGGCTCCCGAATGCTCGATACCCTGATCGACCGGAAGAATCGACACGTAGCCGGAGCCGCCGAGACGACCGTGGTCGTAAAGGCTCTGCAGGCTACGGAGTACCTGAGGCGAGCGATCGCTTGCGGCGAGCACTCGATCGATGAAATCAGGGCCGGGAAGGCTCATCTGATCCTTCGAGATCTTCGGCTCGTACGTAAGCAGAGCTTCTGCCTCGTCTCCGAGAAGAGCGGCTAGGTCCATGACGACTCCTTGGTCATAGCGCGTTTAAGCAGCGCAAGTCATTTGTCCAGCGCATTATTGCGGATCATCGATCAGATAGAAACACGCGAACGGCCCCGCCTGCAGGGACCACCGGCAGTTTGAACCCGGGTCAGAGTCCGAGACCGTCGGCAATGGCTTCGGCAACGGTGGTTGCCTCGGCAGCCAGCTGCTTTTCCTGCTCCTCGGCAGACAACGTCGGATCGCGCTCCGCGACCAGATCGACGTAGACCTTGATCTTCGGCTCGGTACCGCTCGGCCGCACCAGTGCCCGACCGCGATCCCCCAGATCGAGTTCGACGAGCGGCGTAGCCGCCATGTAGCGGGGACGACTCTCGGCACCGACCCGGTAGTCGGTCATTGCGGCAACATCGATCCCGGCGACCGATACCGGCGGAGCCTCCGCGATACGGACCATCGCCGCGGCGATCTGGGCAGCGCCCTCGGACCCGGGGCGGACGATGCTCTTCTGGGTCGAGACCCACAGGCCATGTCTGTCGTAGAGATCGGCCAGATAGTCGAGAACGGTCTCGCCTCTTTCGGCGCATGCAGCAGCGAGATCTGCGAACACAACGGCCGCTGAGATCCCGTCCTTGTCACGAACCGCAGGGCCGACCGAGTAGCCGAGGGCTTCCTCGTAGCCGAAGACAAAGGTTCCTTCGTCGACGGCCTCGATATCGAGAGCGGCGTTCCAGATCCATTTGAATCCGGTCAACGTCTGCTCGAAGCGCGCTCCATGGGCCTCGGCAATGCTCGCCAGCATGGGCGACGACACGATGCTGTTGAGCACGAGAGGCTTCGCGACCTTCGTTGTCGAGAGGACGTAGTCGCCGAGCAGTACCCCGATCTGGTTACCGGTGAGTGCCCGCCACCCGTCCGACCTCTCGACGCTGATCGCAAGCCTGTCGGTGTCGGGGTCGTTGGCAATGATCAGGCCGGCATCACTTGCTGCGGCCAGATCGTTTGCCAGGTCGAGGGCCCCCGGTTCCTCGGGATTGGGAAAAGCCACGGTCGGGAAATGGCCGTCCGGCTCGTATTGCAGAGGCACCGGACGGACGTCGGTGTAGCCGGATACTTCCAATGCCTTGGAGACGAAGTCGCCGCCAACACCGTGAAGGGGTGTGTAGACAATGCCAAAGCCGGCGCCGGACGCTTCCGGATCACGGACTTCGGCCATGTCATCGAGGTAGCGCTCGAACATCGAGTCCGGGATGGATTGCGCCATCTCGGCTCGGAACTTCTTCGAGAGCCTGGGCACATCGTTGGCGGGCCCGACCGCATCGATCTTGTCGGCGATCTCACGATCCGTCGGCGGGACGATCTGGGCTCCGTTGGTGTCGTATACCTTGTATCCGTTGTCATACGGCGGGTTGTGGCTGGCGGTGACGACGATCGCCGCTCTAGCCCCCAACTGTCGAGCTGCGTAGGCGACGACAGGCGTCGGCACGGGATCCTCGAAGTAGCGGACCAGGATTCCGGCGGCCGTCAGTACCCCCACAGCATCGCGCTGGAAGCGGTCGCTCGACAGCCGTGCGTCACGCCCAATCACGACGGGCTGATCGGAATCGGGGTTACGCTCGATGAGGTATTCGGCAAGACCGCGCGTAGTGCGGATCACGACGGCACGGTTCATTCGATTGGATCCGCCCTCGACCCGGCCTCTGAGGCCCGCCGTTCCGAACATGAGCGAACCGTTCATGCGTTCGCTCAGCTCATCGACATCGCCTGAATCGAGTAGAGCCTCGAGCTCGGTGCGTGTCGTCTTGTCGGGATCGCCTGAGATCCACGCCTCGGTGCGTTCTCTGAGATCTGTGGGGATGGTGCTCATCGACCCATTATCGAACTTGCCCGGCGGTGTTGCCAGCCGTTGCTAGTCCGCGTTCGCCAGACAGGCTGCGCAGGTGCCCCGGAACACCACCTGGGCATCATCGACCCGACCATCGATCCCTGCCGGCTCGGCACAAAACGGCAGAGACTCATCGCAGGGAACATCAGCCACCGAACCACACACTTTGCAGACGAAGTGGTGGTGAGGGGCTGTCGCCGCCTCATAGCGAGCGGCACCCGGGCCGGCATCGGCGCGCATGACCAAACCAGCACCCGATAGGTCGTCGAGGGCGTTGAACACAGTCGCCCGGGACACTGAATCGCCGGCAGCGGCAATAGCACTCGAAACCTCGTCGGCGCTGGGATGACCGGCGATATCGCCGAGAACCCGGAGGACGGCGAGGCGGGCCTGAGTTGCCTTCAGGCCCGCATTGCGCAGTCGTTGCTCAGCTATTGAAGGTGAGCTCGCAGCATCCAGAGCTGTTCCTCGAGTCCCTCGATGATGGTTTGCATCAGCCCGTCACTGATGACGTCGAGATCCTGAATCGCCTCCTGGTGCTCACGGGCCCTACGGGCGACAGCCTCGACCCGGTCGGCGACGAGTCGCATGGCTTCATTGCCATCGAGCCAACCGACGGGGAACTCGCCGTCCCGGCCCAGACTGGCGATGTCATGGGCACGACCCTTGGGAAGCGCACCAAGGATGACGACACGCTCGGCAACCGAGTCGCTCCACAGGCGCCACTGGTCGATCAGGATGTCAAGCCGCTCATGAACGGGCTGGAAGCTCTCACCTACGACAGTCCAATGGGCCTGCTTGCCGACCAGATGCAGGTCGATCAGATCAAGCATCGTCGGCTGCAGATTGTCCGCCACCTTGTTCGCGGTTTCTTCGGGAAGCACTGTCCAACCCACTTGTTCCTCCTTATCGGATCCGGAATCAATTTAGACATTGTCTAGTTTAAAAGGAGCAGTGGATCCATGCAAGATGGGGCGGAGACAACTGCGCCACCGTCGCGAGCGGGGGGGCTGACAACCCGGTCGCGCCGAACGCACACGAAAGAGAGCGCCTCCCCGAGGGGAGGCGCTCTCAACTAGTGGTTCGCGCTAGTCGTCGGCGGCTACAAGCCGCTCGACCGCGCTAGTCGTTGGCGGCTACAAGCCGCTCGAGTTCGATGCAATCGAACTCCACGACCGCGCTAGTCGTTGGCGGCTACAAGCCGCTCGAGTTCGATGCAATCGAACTCCACGACCGTGCTAGTCGTCTGACGTTGCGGCTGACTGGGCTGCGATCTCCTTGACAATGTCGGCGTTGGCGAGGGTGGTTACGTCACCCAACTGCCGCTGCTCGGAGATGTCCTTGAGGAGACGACGCATGATCTTGCCGGACCGTGTCTTCGGCAGGTCTGCCGTGAACACGATGCTCTTGGGCTTGGCGATCGGGCCAATCGATGTCGAGACATGATTACGCAGCTCCTGGAGAAGCTCTTCGCTTCCCTCGATGCCGCCACGCAACGTCACGAACGCAGCAATTGCCTGACCGGTGACCGGGTCCTTACGACCCACGACAGCGGCTTCAGCAACGGCTTCGTGGCTGACGAGTGCCGACTCGACCTCTGTAGTCGAGATGTTGTGACCGGCAATCAGCATGACGTCGTCGACACGACCAAGCAGCCAGAAGTAACCGTCCTCGTCGCGCTTGGCGCCATCGCCTGCGAAGTACATGTTGTCGAAGCGTGACCAATAGGTGTCGAGATAACGCTGATCATCGCCGTAGACGGTACGCAGCATCGAAGGCCACGGACGACGCATGGCAAGGAAGCCACCGCCACCGAACGGCACGGAATTGGCCTCTTCATCAACAACGTCGGCGCCGACGCCTGGGAACGGCTTGGTGGCCGAACCTGGCTTCGTGGCGACGGTGCCCGGAAGAGGCGCAATCATGATGGCGCCGGTCTCGGTCTGCCACCAGGTGTCGACGATCGGGCACTTGCCGCCGCCGATGACCTCGTGGTACCACATCCATGCCTCGGGATTGATCGGCTCACCGACCGTACCGAGCAGACGCAGCGACGAAAGATCGTGCTTGGTGACGTGCTCGTCGCCCCACTTCATGAACGCACGGATTGCGGTCGGTGCGGTGTAGAAGATCGTGCACTTGTAGTCCTCGACGATCTGCCACAGACGATCGAGACCCGGATGGTTCGGGGCGCCCTCGTACATGATGCTCGTCGCACCGTTGGCCAGCGGGCCGTAGGTGATGTAGGAGTGACCGGTGATCCAACCGATGTCGGCGGTGCACCAGTACACATCGTCGTCCTTGAGGTCGAAGACGAGATCGTGCGTGGTCGTCACCTGGGTGAGATAGCCACCCTGGGTGTGAACGATGCCCTTGGGCTTGCCGGTGGTACCCGAGGTGTAGAGGATGAAGAGAGGGTCTTCAGCATTCATGACCTCAGGCGGGCAATCCGTGGACTGGCCGTCGACCAGATCGGTGTACCAGATGTCCTTGTCGGTCCAGTTGATCTCGTTCTCTGTCCGCTTGACGACAACGACCTTCTCGATGGAATCGGAGCGAGACACAGCCTCGTCCGCAACCTCTTTGAGGGAGAAGACGCCGCCGCGACGCCAGGCGCCGTCGCCGGTGATGAGGACCTTGCAGTCCGAATCCTGGATACGATCGGCGAGCGAGTCGGAGGAGAATCCACCGAAGACTACGGAGTGGATTGCACCGATGCGGGCGCAGGCCAGCAGCGCAACGGGAAGCTCAGGAACCATGCCGAGGTAGATGGCGACACGATCGCCCTTTTCTACACCGAGGCTCTTGAGGCCGTTGGCCAGCTTGGTGACACGCTCGTACAGGTCGCGGTAGGTGATGTCCTGGGTGTCGCCCGGCTCACCAATCCAGTGGAAGGCAACCTTGTCACCCTTGTCCTCGAGATGACGGTCGAGGCAGTTGTAGGAGACGTTGATCTCTCCATCGGTGAACCACTTGAAGAACGGGGCCTTCGAGTCATCGAGTACGACCGTTGGCTCCTTGAACCAAGATACGCGGCTCAGTGCTTGCTTCTTCCAAAACGCGAGGTAGTCGGCATCAGCCTCTTCGTAGATCTCGGCGCCGGCGTTTGCCGCGGCGACGAATTCCTCCGATGGAGGGAACAGACGGTCCTCGGTCATGAGATTTTCAATTGCCTTTGGCTGGTCAGCCATAGGGGTCCTCCTAGACACGATCCTGCGTTGCATCCTACGCAGCGATTATCACGTGGGAGAGGGACCAAAGTCCCCTTACGCCGGGCAAATGCCACCATGTCAGTCCCCGGCTGTGCGGGGGAAGTACCGCCGCCGCAGGCCGAGGGTAGGGAGGAATCAGTTTGCGGAAGAGACACTTCCGAGATGCTCGACGATGGCGTCTTTGATGACGTCGCGTTCGTTGTCGAGGACCGCAACATGGCGCGAGTTCTCGAGCCATACGAGGCCCTTCTGGCTGGAGCTGATGCCGTCGTAGATGATCTCGGCGCTCTTCGGGTTGACCGTTTCATCGGTTCTAGATTGGATGATCAGCGCCGGACAAGTAACCCGACCGAGGTTGCGCCGAGCGGCCTTCATGAGGTCTCCGAGCTCGGCGACCGTGCCGATGGGAGTCCCGCCGTACTGCTGTTGGTATTTCCTCATATCGGGCGAAGCCGGGACCGGAGCATCTCCGTGGTCGATGCGCTTGCTCCCGCGATAGAGATGAGCCAACCGGGCCCGCCTGTCCCAGACGAGCTGCGGCGCATTGATTGTTGTGACAGACGCCGCCCCGAGTGTTGGAGCCAGCAACAGCGAAATGATCCCGCCCATGGACAATCCAACGAAGTGGATCCTCTCTACCTCCGCTGCCAGCCCTAAGCCTGCTTCGGTGGCGCTGCGGACCCAGTCCCGCCATCCCGTATCGACCATGTCCTCCAGGCGGGTCCCGTGACCGGCGAGAAGCGGGGCGACCACCGTATAGCCCGCCTCGGCCAACACAGCGCCGACGTCGCGGAGATGTGCCGGAGAACCCGTCCAGCCGTGAAGCAGCAGGACGCCGTCCTCAGCCCCGCCGTCGAGGCGAAACGGGCCGGCCAGGGGGTGGAGATAGTCGGGCACAGTCTGGAAGCTAGCGCGATTTTGCGACTGCTAATCCACCCACGAGAAAGGGGGCCGCAGCTGCGGCCCCCTCGTCTCTCAGATTCTCTCGAGGGCTACTCGTCGCTCTTGCCGACAAAGCCCATGGATCCGGCGAACGTCACCAGGACGGTGCCGATCACGAGGACGATGAAACCGATGCCCTGGCTGATACTGAACAGCTCAGCAGGTATTCCACCTTCCATGAGCCCCGAGCTAGCCAGATCGGCCTTGTCACCGGCGTCCAGCCACTTGATGATCGCGTAGACCAGCAGGACGGCACCGATAACGCCGACGATCATCGAATCGTTTCGGTTCAGCGGCGCTGCCATGTCCGGCCGCACCGCCAGGACCACAACGACGATGATGAGGATGACGAGGACCCATTGAGCCCAGGTGTCGAGCCCACCCCAGATCGTTGGCACTATGTCGGCGAAGCCATCAACTGCTCCCGCGACCTCGGCCGGTGCTCCTTCCGCGGTGCTGGTACCCAGCGACTTCATGAACAGGCCGATGATCCCGATGATCACGCCGGCCAGCGCCATTAGACGGTTGCGATGCACGCTATCTCCCTCCGGTTGCTGTACTCCCAAGCCCATCGTAAGGACTTGCAGTCCGGCGGTGCAACATGGGCAATTCGGATTCCCCCACCGCTGTGGAGGGCTCTATACTCCACTCGCTCGGTTTTGGACCGTTGCGATGGTGTAATATCCCGAATTCCTCGGGCCCATCCCGAAATCTTTCGGGCCCCCATCGTCCAGCGGCCTAGGACTCCGCCCTTTCAAGGCGGCAACGGGGATTCGAATTCCCCTGGGGGCGCCCGTGGGGGCGTGGTGAAGTCTGGAGTTCACGCCGGCCTGTCAAGCCGGAGGTCGCGGGTTCAAATCCCGTCGCTCCCGCCACACACATCGCCCGGACCTCGGTCCGGGCGAGTGCGTATGGTCAGGTAGCTCAGTTGGTAGAGCGCTGGTCTGAAAAACCAGAGGTCGCCGGATCGACGCCGGCCCTGACCACGTGAACCCCGCCGCCGGCGGGGTTCTTTGGCATTTCGCAAGGCCAAACGCAGCTCCACTTGCGTTCACCGCGGGTTTCGGCTCGAATCCTCTGTCCTGCAGGGGTTTAATAGCCGACCGCTAAGGGCTGGCGAGCATGTCACGGGCTTCGGCGAGGAGTAGCTCCCGCAGCGGCACCCAATAAAGGCCTTGCCAGGTCTCGTCGCAGTGAAGGCTGCACCCGACGTTGATCATGACCACGATGCCGACGACGCCAGCGTCGGTCTCTTGCATGACCATCTTGGCGAGGAAGCCCGGTACCGCACCACCGTGTCCCGAGCGGCCCTCTGTCCACAGCCACCACCCGTAGCCGATCCCGCGGAAGCGAAGCTGATCGGAATCGATGCCCCCGAGCGGGGTATGGACCTCGTGCATCGTGTTGATCGACTCTGGCGAAAGAATCTCCACACCGGCAAGGTTGCCGCCACCCATGTGCGCCCCGAGGAATCGCGCCAGATCGGTCGCCGTGGTCCGAATCCGGCCACTCGAGCTCATTCCGGTGACCGGCAGCGGCTTGTTCTGGCCATCGACTCTTGTATACGGGACCGCTAGCACCGATTCGTCGTAATCGACGGCCTCGAAACCCGTGTCGTCCATGCCGAGTGGAGCCAGTATGTGGTCTTTGGTGTAGGCCTCAAGGGTCTGGCCGCTGACCCGCTCGACTATGTGGCTGAGCAGCAGATGGGCCCCGAGATTGGAGTACTTCCAGTCTGAGTCCGGCTCGAAGATCCAGATACCGATGGTGTCCGATTGCTGGAAGTGGCTGGCCAGGTATTCGCCGAGGGGAGGTCTCCCTTCGGCGTAGGGATTGCCGCTGATGTCACTCCCGAGTTCATCGGCAGCCCACTGCAGCGCGGTGAGATCGTTGTCGTACCACGAGGAGTCGGGAAGATCACCAACAAGCCCAGAGCGATGCAACAGGAGCTGCTCTACTGTGACTGCGGTTTCTGGATAGTCGGGATGCCGCACGGGGAATGGCAGATAGGTATTGACATCGGCTTGCAGGTCGATGAGCCCTCGGTCAACCAGCTGCATCACCGCGGTCGCGATGAACGCCTTGTCGATCGATCCCGCCATGTAGACGGTATCGAGCGACGCCTGTTCGCCGTAGCCTTTGGCCCAAACGATCTGGTCGCCGATGACGATCGCGGCCGCCGCCGAGGGGATGTCTCCACTCTCCAGCAACGCCACGATCTCAGCGTCCGTAGCGACAGAAATCGACCCAAACTCGGTGACCGCGGTCGTCGACACCGTCCCATTCTCAGTTGGCGCCGGTTGCGTCCCAAGCATTGTGTTTGCGGCTTCACCCGCGTCCCCGCCGCCGCACGAGGCGAGCATCACCGCTAACGCCGCCGAGGCAGCCTTGCGATGCAACGGTCGAGTACCCATCGCCGTCATCCTCCCTTGGTCACTTCTCTCCCAGCAGTGTCACCCGATCCCCACCGCCGGAAACCTCCGGCGATCCGTATACGGCCACCGTGCCCGGCCCGTCACCGGAAACATCGATCTTCTCGGTCGCCCAGATGATGAAGTTCGCCGAACTGCCGATGACCAGCGACACATCTGCAGCTAGCAGTTCGCCGAGATCGATCGTGCCAGCACCGTTGACTGCGGCGTCGACCCTCTCCGCATTTCCATCGGCAGTAATGGTTCCTGCCCCGTTGATCTGGGCGACGAGGCTGCCCGCATCGAGTCCAGGCAGGGCTATGTCGCCGGCACCGTGGACGGTTGCGTCGATGCGGTCACCTTCAAGACCAGGAGCGACGATGTATCCGGCGCCGCTGATCGTGACCTCGACCAGCCTCGGTACCGTGACCCGCCAGAGGATGGAAGCGGTGGGGTCGATATCGAAGGCCCCGTCACCGATCGTTCGTAGCGTCAGCGTGTCTCCCGAGACCAAGACCTCGAGATACTCCATCAGGTTGGCGTCCGTCTCGATGGTCAACGATGAGTCCGCATCGAGCGTCACCTCTACCCGGCCTTCCCCGGCGAGGTCTATGCGGTTGAACCCGGCGACGACGCGCTTTTCAACAACGATATCTCCAGAGCCGAGGATCTTCTCGGCGTCTCCGCCGAGGTCGATGTCACCTTGCGGACCGACATCACCTTGCGGACCGACATCACCTTGCGGACCCGGTCCGACACCGGTGTCTGGCGTGTCGCTACACGCGCCCACGATGAGCAGTATTGCCAGAGCCAGCACCGCGCCGGCCGGGGCGCTCTGTTTCATGGGTGGGTCCTTTTGCTACAGAACTGCCTCGATCGCGCTGGTCGAAGATGGCGGGTGACGTGGGGGACACTACGACCGAAGCCGACGTGCTCGACTGGCTGGGTCCGCGCTTCCGAGGCCAGGACTTGCAGATCCATAGTTCCAGCCTATCCCGGATCCGCGTGCCGCAACAGGCCCTGATCGTCCCTCTTCGCCGCCACGGCCCACGATCTCATTCTCAAAAGGGCAACTAACGATTCGTCGGGTGGCTGGTTGACCGCTCTTTTGGCGGTGCTCGAAGCGTCCTTCCTATTCAGAGTGACTTTCTGTCTCTTCGACAGACCCGCCGCCTTTGCGCGAGCACCCCGCAAACCAGCCTCCGCGTGCCCTACATGTGCCATTCGGCGAACCCACTACGTCTCAATACATCCCAACTCGGTTCACGGACTCAATGGAGTGGGACCTACTGACACGTACTGAGATGCAATGCGACATCCACTATGAGTCCGAAAAACCAGAGGTCGCCGGATCGACGCCGGCCACGACCACGTGAACCCCGCCGCCGGCGGGGTTCGTTGCGAAATCCCCAGTCCAGCAGGGGATTCCCTGATTCTGCAGTGGCGCGGACCCACCTGACGCAAGTGATTACGGTGCCGTCCGACCGGCCGGTCAACCCGAAACCCTATTCGTTTGCGGCTATATCGCGCTCAGTTGCCTGCTGTTGGAAAGCGCGCTCCTGCTCGCCCCAGTTTGATCTGAAGAACTCGAGGATCGAGATGACCTGCTCGTCGGTAAGCACCTCCCCGAAGGCAGGCATCTTGGTCTCGCGAAATGGACTTCCCTCTGAGATGAGTTGCACGAGTGTCGGGTCTCCGTGGTGCCAGGTATGCCCGGTCGAATCCTGCGGCGGCGGGTTGTAGCTGCCGTCGGCGTTTGGAGTCATCCAATTGGGATCGCCTTCCAGGTTCGCTCCGTGACACGCCGCACAGTAGGTGGCGTAGAGAGCAGCGCCTTCCTCAACAACATTCGCGTAGTCGCCCGACGCCGGGTTGCCTGCCGAACTACCGCCTGTGCCGCACGCCGCGACCAACATCGCCGCCACGACCACGATCGCCACGAGCGTCCGCCGCTTAGTCAAGAGACACCCGGCGCAGCAACATGGCATTGATGGAGACGATCACGGTCGACAAGCTCATGAACAACGCTCCCACTGCGGGATTGAGGATGATTCCGAACGACACCGCCACCCCGGCGGCCAGGGGGATGGCAACCGTGTTATAGCCGGTGGCCCAGGCCAGGTTCTGGATCATCTTTCGATGGGTAGCACGAGCCAGCGTCATTACCCTGACGACGTCCGCTGGATCATCCTCGACCAAGACCAGATCAGCGGACTCGATAGCGACGTTCGTTCCCGCACCAATAGCGATGCCGAGGTCCGCCTCCAGCAGCGCTGGGGCATCGTTGATGCCATCGCCGACAAAGGCGGTGGGTCCTTCCTGTTTCAGCTCGCGCACGATACGGGCCTTCTCGGCGGGAAGAACCCGCCCGTAGTAGCGATCTATCCCAAGTTCGGTTGCTACGTTGGCTGCGACCGCGTCGGCGTCCCCGGTAATCATGACTGGTTCTACCCCAAGTTGCCGCAAGCGGTCCACCGCATTCTGGGCACCCTCACGGATCAGGTCCGCCAGAGATATGACGGCCAGCGCTCGGCCGTCGCCAATCACGATAATGGCGCTTTCGCCACGGCTGTCGGCACCGTCCAAGGCGGCGCTGAGCTCGTCGGGAAGAACAACCCCCAGCTCGTCGGCCCACTCGGGACGGCCTGCTCTGACGTGTCGCCCATCGATGTCTCCTTCGACTCCGTAGCCGGGGACTGCTATCACATTTGTGGCCGAATTGGCGGCGGGATCGTCGACTGCGGCCGCTTCGACGATGGCAGCTGCCAGCGGGTGCTCCGATGATCGCTCGAGTGCTGCAGCGAGGTGAAGCACGTCGGCCTCCGAAATGCCATCGGTGACGACACCCGAGACGACGAAGCGCCCTTCAGTGAGTGTTCCGGTCTTGTCGAATGCGACGAACTCGACGTTCCTGCCCCGCTCGAACGCCTCGCGGTTGCGAACGAGGATCCCGTTGCGAGCCGAGATGGATGTGGCATTCATGTTCACCAACGGGATCGCCAGCCCCAAGGCATGCGGGCAGGCGATCACGAGGACGGTGACAGTCCGGGCTACGGCAAACGCTATTCCTTCGGAACCGAACACGAGCCACGCTACAAACGTGGGGGCGGAGACGCCGACCGCGACGATGGTCAGCCAGAACGCGGCGCGATCAGCGAGAACCTGGAATCGACTGCGTGAGGCCTGCGCCTCCTCAACGAGACGCATGATCTGGCTCAGCGTCGTCGCCTCACCGGTTCGGGTGATCGCAACCGTGAGTGCACCTTCACCGTTGACCGCACCAGCGATCACCTCGTCGCCTTCTCCCTTGCTTGCCGGTCGGGATTCGCCAGTTAGGAATGCCTCGTTCATGCTGGACCGGCCTTCGACAATCTCCCCGTCGGCCGGGACCTGTTCTCCGGGCCGGATCAGAATCCGATCACCGTTCTCGAGCGATGCGACCGGTACCTCGGCGACGGTACCGGTGGACGCAACAAGATGTGCGTTCTGGGGGACCATGTCGGCGAGGTGTTGCAGCGCCGTGCTGGCCGATTGGATCGACTTCATCTCCATCCAATGGCCCAAGAGCATTACGTCGAGCAACGTGGCCAGTTCCCAGTAGAAGGGCTTGCCGTCGAGACCTAGTGATACCGCGACGCTGTAGACATAGGCGACGGAGATCGCCAACGAGATCAGGGTCATCATCCCGGGTAGACGCTCCTGTAGCTCGCGCTGGGCGCCCTTGAGGAAGACCGACCCGGCGTAGACGAACAGGAACGTTGCCAACACCGGGCTGATCCAAGCCGAGCCCGCAAAAGTCACCCCTGCGTAGTTGAACCATTCCTGGATCTGATCCGAGAAGTACAAGATGGGGAACGTGAGCGCCAGGCTCACCCACAGACGGTCCCGGAACATCTCGGGAGAATGGCCCTCGTGCTTGTCATGCCCGCCGGCGTGGTCACCCTCGTGAACAGCGGTGTGGCCGTGTTGGTGGTGGGTCGTGGCCTCATCGGTCTAGATCACTTCGTCGTTCGTTGTACTCGGTCTTATCGATCTCGCCACGGGCGTAGCGCTCATCGAGGATTTCGATCGCTCGGTTGCCACGTACGGGACGTGCATTGCGAACGAGAGCCCAGGCGACCAGGCCGGCGACGACCCCCCAGCCGATCATCATTCCGGTCCACCCCCACCCATCCATATGACCCCATCCGACGCCATCGGCGATGGTTGCTGCAACTGCGGAACTGAGGAGCATGATTTGAGATCCCTTTCGTTAACCACCGCCTTTATACACCTTCCACTCAACTGGAAGGTCAAGCGATTAGGATAGAAACATGAGAATCGGTGACTTGGCCAACGCGACCGGTGTTTCGACCAAAGCGATCCGCTACTACGAGGAAATCGGTGTCCTCCCCACACCTGAGCGGAGCGATAACGGCTACCGGTTCTATACCAAGAGCGCCGTCGACCGGCTGACGTTCGTAAAGGATGCCCAAGCAACCGGGCTCAGCCTGGGTGAAATCGCCGCCATCTTGGGGCTGCGCGAAGAGGGCAAGGCAACCTGCAATCACGTCATGGACCTGCTCGAGCAACATCTCGCCCAACTCGATGCGAGGATCACTGCGCTGCAGGAGACCCGCACGACGTTGGCTGCCATTACCGAACGCGCCCGCAAACTGGATCCGACAGATTGTGTGGACCCCAATCGTTGTCAGACGATCGAACCGATCGGGAGGTCGGCAACAGAGGAGCAACTCGCCGGCGTCGACGAGATCCACATGCCGATGCGGCGCTAGAAGGCGGGACGGCCGACACCTCCCTGGCACGATCCACCCGGCTCGGGGGCGTTGAAGGACCCAGAGAACTCGTTGATGAACTGGTCAATTCGCTCATCATCGGCGGAGTCGAGGCGTAGCTGATTGGCCCAGGCAGTGAGCAGAACCGGGTCTTCGAGTGAGGCCAGGGGACTCACAATTACCTTGCGGTCACGGCGCACCAGACCGCGTAGCCGATCGATGCCATCTTGGCCGATGCTCGGGCTATACGTGATCCACACGGCTCCGTGCTCGAGTGAGTGGACGGCAAACTCAGAATCGACCTCTGTGTCGTAGTAGCCGCAATTGAGCCAGGCGGCGTTGTGTGCACCGCCGGCAGGCACTTCCCCCTCGTCGTGCAACTCCCCATCAACATGCGCAGCTGCCGCTACGGCGACAGTCTCGGTGCCGTCCGGAACGCCGCTCGCGGGTTCCGACGAGAAGGCGATGACGCCGACGATTCCCGCTACGACGAGAGTTCCGATGACGCTCCCAATCCTCGTTCCTCTTGGGTTTGGAGCGGCCTGTTTCTTCGCTGCCGGTTTTTGGCTTGCTTGTCGCTTGCGGTTTGGCCTGTTACCCATCCTCAGACTCCCTGATCGTCAACACCGGCTACCGGATGCCCGCTTCTGATTGCAGCTGCCGGACGTAGGCAACGATGTCGTCGATGTCTCGATCGCTGAGCCCCTCCTGAGGAGGCATGTCCCCGAACGGCCAATGGTGCTGGCGCACCCCAAGACGCACCGCTACATGAAACGCCTCGTCCGCATGGTGACCCGAGCGGTAGATCGGGTCCAGGAAGGTAGGCCCGTCATCTGTGCCGACCGCACCGGGTCCGTGACACTGCGCACACGTGCCGTTGAAGGCGATCTCCCCCGCCGCGATGTCACCCTCACCGGCCGGTGGATCGGACAGTGGGGCGGGCCCTGGGCTCAAAACCACCAGCATGACGATCAGGGCGGCCGACGCCAGCATCCCGAGCAAGACACGGCGTCGCACCAGTGGACGTTGAGCGGAGCTTGCCATTGCTAAGCGCTGAGGTTCATCGGGGCCTTCATGCCCGCCTCGTAATGGCCGGGGATGAGACACGCAACTTCGGAGTAGAGGGTTGTGTCCTCACCGAACGTGACGGTTATCGAGCCGGTCTCGCCGGGCTGCACCAGGAGGACAACATCGCCTCCCTCGTGATGTCCGTCAGCGCTTGCGTCGTCGTGATCGGCGTGACCGGCTGCAAGGTGCTCTTCGATGCGATGTTCGTTGGAAAGCCGGAACTCGTGTTCGACAACACCCAGGTTGGTCACTACGAACTCGATGGTCTCTCCGGCTTTCGCTTCGAAATCACCCGGCTCGAACGAGAACTCGTTCATTGCGACCTGGACCGTACGATCCTTCTCAGCCGTGGCGCCGTCGTCATGATCGTCGTCGGCGTGATCCTGATCGGCGACGTCCTCCTCGTGGTCGTCAGCGTGCTCCCCGCTCTCCTCCTCACGACTGTCGACGTCGTCATCGTGGTCGGCGTCGGCGCTGCCCTCCTCCGCTCCCACCACAGCCCCGACAGTGGTTTCGGCCGCAGCGACCGCCGCTGTCGTGGTGGAGCGCGATCCGTCAACGTCACCGCACGCAGCGACCAGGAGTGCCAGGGCAAAGACGAGTGCAAGCTTCTTCATGATCCCTCCGGGGATTCGCCGGTTCTCATGGCGACACACTGGGCGAAATAGCACCTGTTTGACAGTCAGCCATCTGGATTCCGGCCCTCATCCAAATGGTTACGAGAAAAGGGACCCTCGCGTCAGTCGATCACGCCTCGTCGCAGGCCGACGGCAACAGCTTCGGCGCGACTGGCGACATCGAGTTTTGAGAAAATGCCGCGCAAGTACGTCTTCACTGTGCCTTCCGAAAGCCGCAGTTCGGTCATGATCTGCTTGTTCTCGAAGCCGTCGGCAACAAGCTGGAGCACCTGGCGCTCCCGAGGGCTGAGCGAATCGCCGGACCCGGGCCGGCCGCTGATCTCGTTGACCAGGGTCTGCATCAGCTCACCCTGGACATAAGCACCTCCTTCGACCACGGCATCAAGGGCGGCGATAACTTCATCACGACTTGCGCTCTTGAGGAGATAGCCTGCGGCACCAAGCTCGATAGCGCGCCGCACGTACGCCGGAGCGTCATGCATCGAGAGCATGAGCACGCGCACCTGCGATAGGTCCTTCTGGAGACGTTCTAACACCTCGAATCCGTTCATGCCCGGCATGCGGACATCGAGAAGCACGACGTCGACAGGGTCGGTCTCCAGCATCTCTATCAGCTCCTCGCCGGTGGATGCCTCACCCGCGATCTCGATGCCGGCGGCGTCGGCCAGCATATAGCGGATGCCGTCACGGACGACGCGATGATCGTCTGCGATTACGAGCCTCATTGCTGGACCTCTCTCGGAACTGGGAGCCAGGCTTGGAATCTGGTCCCTCCGTCCCTTCTCGTGAGCAAAGTCGTTGCGCCGCCCAGGGCTTCGAATCGCTCTCGGGTTGTGGTCAGTCCAAGACCGGGTTCACCGTCGTTCCCGGTACCGTCATCGTCGACTTGCAGCACAAAGCGCCCGTCTTGCTCGGATACCTCGATGCGGACGTTCTGGGCATCGGCATGTTTGCGCACATTCGTAACCGCCTCTTGAGCCGCACGGTACAACGCCGACAGCTGGACGCGGGATGGTTCGTTGCAGAGATCGATAGCAGTCGTGATAGTGAGGTCGGTCTCACGCTCAGTCACCTCCGCAAGATCGGCCACCGCCATCTCCAGCCCTGCGTCTTCGGCCAGACCGTGGTGCAACAGCCGCAGCTCGCGGCGGAGGGTCTTGTCGACATCACGCACGATGCTTTCCAGAGATCCGAGGTCATCAGCAACGTCGGAACGATCGGAGAGGCGCGATCGGGCACCCTCGAGGCCATAAAGCAGCCGGTAGAGCGGTTGGCCGATATCGTCGTGCAGCGAACCGACGATCCGCTGGCGTTCATCTTCCTGAGTCTGAAACGACGACCGAAGGAGCCTCTCGGCCTGCCGCCGTCGCCGGTTGAGCTCCCGGGCTCGAGCGGTGCCCAACGACACGATGAATACGCCGAGGACCACAAGGCCAACGATGATCGATAACCAGACGTTGCGAGTTATCCGACCAAGCGCATCGTTGAACTCGGCGACATCCTGCTCGATCTCAATCACCGAGGTGACCACCTCGGCGCCGACGGGACGAGGCACGTAGTACTCGATGAGTTCGCCCTCACCGCGATCAAACGCATGCGCCGGGTCTTGCAGGTCCGAGATGGTGGTTCCGGTATCTCCCGAGAACGCCTGTTCCGCAGCGGCCGACAGCTCAAACGTCCGGCCGATCAGCTCGTCGGCATCGGAGTAGACGATTGTTCCATCGGCATTCCACAGCTTCACGCGTACGGTGTCCGAGCCCAACACTGTGCGGCGGACCTCGGCATCGAAACGAGCGAACTCCTCGAGCGTCGCCGGCCGGTCCAGGGGGTACTCGGAAAGGTCGGCAACAGCGGCCTCGATCAACGTTGCCCGAGCACTCAACAGTTGACTGCGGACCGTCACCGTGATCGAGAACCCCAGGATCACAGTGATGATTGCGGCAATACCGATGCCGACCAGAGACATGCGGCCGAGACCCCCGATCTCACGCCAATCCGCTCGGAGGCCCGCCATGAGTTCTGTCGGTGTCTTCTGACGACTGCTCACAGCAACAAACTATCTGATAGCGCACTCGCCATGTCGACATCGAACGAGGATTGCGAGAGCGGCTGAACACCTCCGCGACCCGAGCGACCTCGCAGATGAGCGCATTGAGTTGCCCTCCATCGGCCATTCGACGAAACCGCTACGTGTCGGCACATCGCTCGACGGCTCACAAGTAGACGTTATGTGCGGGGTTCCGGGCTAGACGCTGTATACCGGTACGGGCTGTGGAATGCCTTTCAGCGTGAGTGGATCGGCTAAGAGTGTGGCTTCGATATCGGCTGCGGCGATCGTGCGTTGGCTGGCAAGGATTGTCCCGGTCTCGGCTCGGTCGCATAAACGTGATGCGAGGTTGACTGTGGTTCCGATCGGCGAGTAGTCGTAGCGGCCCTCGTAGCCGATCCTTCCAAGAGTGGCGTATCCGGTGGCTATGCCGATCCCCAGTCCGAGCTGGAATCCTCGTTTCAGCCAACCCTCAGCAACAGGGGCGAACCCAGCCTGCATTCCTCGGGCCATGATGACCGCTTTCGAAGCGTGGTCGGGGACTGGGTTGGGGTCGTTGAAGAAGATCATGAGACCGTCACCGTCGAAACCGCCAAGAGTTCCTCCGTGCTGGGTGACGTGTCTTCCCATCTCAACGTGGTACTCCCTAAGGACGGACATGACCTCCTCGGGTTCGGCGATGGCGGCGAATTCAGTGAAACCTCGGATGTCGGCGAACACAACGGTGATTTCCGACCGGTGGCCCTCGAGGAGCTTGAGTCCGTCAGGCGAGGAGATCAGGTCCGCGACCTGCTGCGGAAGAAAGCGGGCCAGTTCCACTCGCTGGCTTTCCACCGTTGCGACTAGCTGGCTGGTCACAGTCGCCAGAGCAGCCTGCTCGGCGAACATCGACAGCAGATCTATCTCACCATCGGTGAACGGCTGCAGTTCGGAGCGAAACACCGACACCACTCCGATCACCTCGTCTCTGTGGAACATGGGGACGCTCAGCAGCGTCTTGAAACCGCCTAGACGCTGAGCCTCCCGGTATTCGTACTCGTCGTCCAACTCGACATCAGGAATGTGAACCGGGCGACGCTCCACCACCGCTCGGCCGGTTGAGGTACCCCTACCACGGCGAATCGGATTGGCTTTGTTGAACTCGACCACCTCAGCCGAAGCACCAACATCGGACACATGCCGATACACATCTCCATCCTTCAGATAGATGAATCCTCGGTCTGTATGCGCCAAACTGACCGCATTGCCCAAGATGACCTGAAGGGTGGAATCCAGATCCGACGGGGAGTCAACAAGCGACCGCAAGACCTCGGTGACACCTGCCCGCTCGGCCAGGTAGTCAGTCTCGTCGAAACTCATGCCGCAACGCTAGCCCCACCAAGCCCATCCCCGCTCACAACCGGCTCGGGGGTGATCCTGTGACTTGATCTGCGCTTCATACCAGACAGTGTGGTGGTGAGTGAAGCATGGTGCCTGGCGAACCTACTTCATAACCACGGCCTGTTGGGTCTTTCGGCACTGGGCAACACCCGATTGACGTGGTGTGATCAACCTGAAAGGGGATGGTTATGTCGCGCGTATGGGTTGGTTCGTTTCTCTTCATTGCTGCCGTTCTGGTTGTGACGGTTACCCCCTCCGGATCCGCTGCCATAGCCGAGGGCACAGGCGTACCTTCTGTTAGGGCTCAGACTGAGTGGAATCAGGTGTGGCTCACGGAATGGCCGGCGGGAACAGAAATCACTGTGGTGGTCGACACCGATTGGGACTACGACCTCGGCGACAGCTCAAGCTACTTGTACACGATGACCGTTACCGCCGACTCGGCTGGGCAGGCCACTGCCCACTTCGACGAAGACGAATTCCTGTTCGAACCAGGTCACTATGTGACGGCAACGGGAGGCACAACGACCAAGCAACTGCTCGTCCCCGATCTCACCGTCTACGTCAACGACCTGACCGGTGAGGTGTTCGGCACAACCAGCACCCCTGATCCTCACGCGAATATGTCCGTCTTTGCGTCCGCTGTTTCGGGAGAGTGGGAAGTCATCAGATACTTACCGGTCACCGATGCTTCCTGGTCGGTCAATCTCGCGACACCTCCGACCCTGCACGATGTCGGCCAGATGTCTCTTCCCTTGCCTGACGGCCTCCAGGGCAGCCTCCTGCAAACCGAAGCCGACGGCGACGAAACGGAGATCTCGTGGTATCTCGTCTGGCGGGGGATCTTCCGTGACGATGATGACTCGGGTTTCGAGCATCACATCGACTGGTTGGCAATGACCGGGATCACCCGAGGGTGCAACCCTCCGGTAAACGATCGCTTCTGCCCTGACGAGACGGTCACCAGAGAACAGATGGCTGCATTCTTGGTCCGGGCTCTCGACCTCGAGACCAGGCTCGTTGACCCGTTTACAGATGACGACGGTTCGATCTTCGAGGCCGATATCGAACGCCTGGCGGCTGCCGGGATCACTCGCGGCTGCAACCCACCAGAAAATGATCTCTATTGCCCGGACATGACAGTCACGCGGGGCCAAATGGCTGCGTTCCTGGTACGGGCTCTCGGGTACACAGATGTCGGGCTCGGCGACCTGTTTGTTGATGATGACGGGTCACCATTCGAGACTGACATCGACAAGCTGGCAACGGCCGGAGTAACTCTCGGCTGCAACCCGCCCCGCAACGACCAGTTCTGCCCAACCCAAGCAGTAACTCGTGCTCAAATGGCGGCCTTCCTCAACCGAGCCCTCGGATAAGGTTGGCCTTGCCCCAACTCGACCGGCTGCGGCTGCCAAGACGGTGCACCAAGAGCACCTACGTCTCGAGCATCGTTACGGGTCTGGAAACCCAGAGGTCGCCGGATCGACCCGGCCAGGACGAACGCCGATCCGTTGGATTTTGCACCGACGACTGCTGCTCGTCGACATGCCGGCTCAGTAGGCGGCAGTTGCGGCCGCTATGATCGCAACGGCCTCGCCCGCCGGTCGCCAACCGAGCGTGGCGGTCTTCTTCTCCTCGAGGTCCTTGTAGACACTGAAAAAGTGCTCCAACTCTTTGAGCAGGTGTGCAGGCACGTCGTCGAGATTGGTGGCGCCCGCCCACACGGGATCGCCCAGCGGTACACCGAGCACTTTGTGGTCGGCCTGTCCCTGATCCTCCATCAAGAACAACCCAATCGGCCGGATCCGAATCCGGCACCCTGGAAATGTTGGCTCCGACACCAGTGCCAGCGCATCGAGCGGATCGCCGTCATCGGCCAACGTGTTCGGGAAGAATCCATAGTCGGCTGGGTAGCGAGTCGCCGTGAACAGCATCCGGTCGAGAAAGATCTCTCCGGTCTCATGATCCATCTCGTACTTGTTTCGACTCCCCTTGGGAATCTCAACGATCATTGTGACGGCATCCATAGTGATTCGAACGCTAGCCGCTGCGCACCCGCCAGGGGACACGATTGAGCCAGCGTCCGGCTGCGAGTGCGGGCGACGCAGACATCCGGCGATCGCCGGCCCGGGTTCTCGGCGCGGGGATTCAAGTCGAGCTGCAGGTCGCGGCTCCTATCCGATTCTGGAATCCTATTGATTCTTGTGGCAAGAGGGACGGGAACTCCCGCACGTCGCCCCGCACCACCCTGGACGGGAAATACCGCCCAGGGTGGCCGTACTTTGGGAGCCTCTCCGCTAGGTCAACCCAGTGTGATTGCCGGTTCTGCAACGTGGGCGACGATGTCGATCGGCACTCCATTGCGCAGCGTGTCCAAGGTCACACAAAGCTGTTCCGCCTGGTCGAGAACCTTCTGCAGGAGACGTTCGTTGACCTCGCCGGACGGTTGGAGCTTGACTTCGCATCGCAGCTGCCGGAACCCCGATCGGATCGACCGGTCCATCGCCAAGCATCCACGCACATCGGCGTCACCAACCACCTCCACCTCCAGGTGTGCGATGCCAACACGAAGATGATCGGCGACCATCCGGATGGTGCTCTCCATGCAGGCGGCCAGGGCCGCGCACAGCACGTGACCCGGGTTGGGCAGATCGTCGTCGCCACCAACCTTCGTGTCGATGCCGTATTCCCACGTAACATCCGGGAACCCGATGGCGCTGACGGTGCCGTGCCACACGTCGGTCTTCGGAGTCTCCACGGTACGGACCCGTTTCACCGAGATCGCCTCTTCGGCGCTATCTGCGTACAGACGTCGCAGCGGTGCCTGCCGGTCCGCTACCGCTGATTGTTGCTTGTTGTCCATCTTGCATCTCCCTCACTCCATAGTTCGCACGGTCGTGCGCATTAGTTAAAGCGTACGGTCGTGCGTGCTATCTTGTCAAGCGCAAATCGGAATGGACCAAAACGAAATGACCAACCGACGAACCCGATCTGATGGCGAGCGATCGCGGGATGCGATCTTGGAAGCTGCCGCCGAGCTAGCCACCGTCGAGGGACTTGACGGTGTCTCCATCGGACGCCTGGCCGACGCGACCGGGATGAGCAAGAGCGGTGTATTCGGCCTCTTCGGATCCAAAGAGGAATTGGAGCTGGCGACCATCGAGAAGGCTCGGAGAGTCTTCATCACCGAGGTGGTTGGGCCGGCTGTGAACGCCGCCCCCGGCCGCGAGCAGTTGGTTGCCCTTTGCATCGGCTACCTGGATCACGTCGAGCGAAGGGTGTTCCCCGGCGGCTGCTTTTTCGCCTCCGTCGCGTCCGAAGTCAGTAGTCGACCCGGACCGGTTCGCGATCGGGTCGCCGACGAGCAGAAGCAATGGACGAACCTGATTCTCGAGAACGCCAAGCAGGCAAAACGCGCCGGCCATCTCAGCGCGGATACCGACCCCGCCCAGCTCACCCTCGAGTTGAGCACCATGCTCACCGGTGCCGACCTTGCCTTTCTTCTTCACGAGGACCCGAGCATCCTCGAGGGAGTCCGATCCGCCATCCGGGATCGCCTCGGTCTCTGACCGACCATTGGTATGGCGGGCCGTCACTATGGGCCCCGGGTGTACTGCAGCAGGGAGCGCCGAACGGCGTCACCACAGCCAGCCCAGACGTATGATTCGAGATTGCGCCGACCATAGATCGACGCCCAACAAGGAGCAGCCCATGGCAGGTCCGACCGGAGCGTTTGTTGTTCAAGATGGCGAAGGCGAGCAGATCCCGGGCCCGGCCGGCGGGCCCACGATGATCAAGGCTCGCACCGAGACGACCAACGGCAATTTCACGATGCTCGAAGTAACGATCGGTGCCAAGCAAGGCCCTCCGGCTCACGTTCACAAACGTGAGGATGAGATGTGGTACTTGCTCGACGGCCGCTTCAGGTTCATCGCCGATCAAGAGCTGTTCGAGGCCGCACCGGGGGCCTTTGTATACGTCCCCCGTGGCACAACCCACTGTTTCCAGAATCTCGAGGAACGCTCGTCACGCATTCTCGTCATGTTCACACCGGCCGGAATGGAGCGCTTCTTCCAAGAACACGCTCTCCTGCCCCCCGGCCCCGTTGATCCGAACAGGTACCGAGAGATTGCCAACCGCTCGTGGATGGAAGTCGCCGGGCCACCGCTCGCCGAGTCTCACCCGCTGTGATGCTCGGGCGAATCGGGCTGACGACGTCACCACCAACCAGCCCGGCTCCTATGACTCTTCGATGTTGTGAGGAGTGGCACGTGGGGGCGCGGTTGGCGGAAGGCTCTCTCGACCGTCCTGCACCGCCATGACGATTCCTCCCGATGCGGCAACGCCGATGCCCGCAACCGCGGCCAATGGCACAAACGCAGCAGCATCAGCGAAGGCCCCTCCGAAGGCGGGGCCGATGGTCCGACCGATCGCCATGTATCCCTGCGCGTCGCCAGCACGCTCGCCGGGTTCGTTGGAGCGATCGGCCAACATCTGCATAACCCCCGGTACCCCCATCCAGAACGAAAAACCCCACCATGCCATACCGAGGTAATAGAACGCTGGATGACCGCCGGCAACGGTGAGGAACACGGCGGGGCCGGTGCTCGCCACCCACCTCCCTGGCCTGCGATGTCGGGGGGCCATGCGGGCGCCAAGCAAGCCGCCTGCGGCATTGAGACTGAACCCGAGCGACGCCCCCAGGGGACTCAAACCAAGCAGATCGCGTGCGGCAACAGCTTCAAAGACAAACAAGCTCGTCCCAAATAGCGTGAGCATGAACATGGCGAACAAGAGCACCCGGTTGGAGCGAGATCCGCTGACGCCCTTCCGCCGTTCTCGTGCAACCTTGGTGTCCTCAACCGTGAGGACGGTCGCCGGAATCGTCACCAACGCCAGCGCGACGTAGACGGCTCGGTCACCGAGCTGGGCAACTGCAGCGAGAATCGGGGCGGCAGCCAAAGCCGTGAGCGGCCCAACAGATGAGATCGCCGCCAATGATCGCGGTGTCCTCATCGCATCCGCCCATGTGATCCAGGTAAGCGCTCCAGCTGCTCCACCAGCCACCGCGCGGGTGGCGAGAAGGACCGAAAAGTCCGAAACGGCGGCGCTGACCAGGTTGCCTGCGAGGAATAGAACGCCGACCAATCGGAACAGGGCCGGAGTCGGTGCAAACAACCGGGGAAGAAGCAATGTGACGGCGGCGAATGCGCCAACCTGAGCCACGGAGATTGCTGCCGCAAACCCCTCTGTCACTTCGTATCGTTCGGCCAGAGTCGGGATCAGGAAAGGGGTTGCCGCGAACATCGTGGTAACCGATACCGCCGCCAGCAGCAACGGTACGGGGGCCCCGGGACGAAGCGAGTAGAGGGAGCGAGTTGGACCGAACACCGCGGGAGTATCGCAGCTTCCCGACCCAGGTCCGGCGCTTTTGCGGCTTCGGTCTGGCAAATCGATGTCGCCAGCGCGAGACGCCGCTTTGTCTATGAGGAATCACCAGGGCCGCGGGCCCAGCGGTCGCCGGATCGGCGCCTGCCCTAGTCACGCCGACCGCACCTACGGCGCAGTCCGATGTAGTCCTGCTCCGGGGGCGGGGATCGTGTTTGTCTACCCGGCTACCGCAGCACGATGACAAAGCCTTCCGGCCCTCCGGACCCCGTTGGTCTTGATGCCTAGCCGCT
>SWCD01024274.1_pt1 | contig 98328 bp, 80 predicted proteins | sample 4693011 | NCBI WGS metagenome assembly SWCD01 (sample SAMN10267278, study PRJNA491770) | bioreactor metagenome | isolation source: DHS bioreactor inoculated with marine | place: Japan: Omine Ridge, Nankai Trough | reverse complement strand
CCCCCCGAGGCGCACTACTACGCGAGTGGTTGGCCTTGTTGCTAGTATCAGCACTGGCCTACCGCTCCGGTCCATGGCATGTGCTACTCCGCCCAGTTACATCAGGACTACCGCGAATACGTCCGGGAACACGGAGCGAGCCTCGACATCCACGAGTTCGCACGGCTGTTCTGGCGACGGGACCGGGAAGGCAAGTGGGTCAAGATCCCGAAGGCCATGGAAGCTGCGTTCCTGGCCAGCGACGAGTTCCCCGAGATCACCGAGCTGATCAGGAAGCACTCTGCACGCTCTATTGAATCGCTTGAGCAGGACCTGTTCGCCCAGAAGAGGCGCCTGGCAAACGCCGAGCGCAAGCTCGCGACCAAGCCCACGAAGACGGCGGCCAACGAGCAACGGATCGCCGGCAACAAGATCGAGCAGATCAAAGGTTGGCTAGGCGACCTCAAGCGCCAAGAGGCCAAGCCCAAGGACTCCCGTATCTATCCGGGCTCCTATGCGCTGGTCATGGTTGTCGAGGACGGGAAGCGCCTCATCAAGCCCATGCGCTACCAATGCCTGCCTGCCGGCAAGCCCGCGGCCTTCGACAAGAAGCTCCCTGGCACCTATAACGCCAGGCGCGACAGCCTGGACGGCTATTGGAAGGACGTTTTCGGGTACTCGCATGGGTTGGTCATCGCCGATGCGTTCTACGAGCACGTCGACCGCGATGGCGAGGACGTGGTCCTTGAGTTCCGGCCGGACACGGGCGCCCCAATGCTGGTCGCCTGCCTGTGGTCGCGCTGGCAGGGCAAGGATGAGCAACTGGACGGCCTTTTGTCCTTTGCTGCCATCACCGATGAGCCACCCGCGGAGGTCGCTGCTGCAGGCCATGACCGCTGCATCATCCCGATCAAGGGCGAGCATGTGGATGCCTGGCTTAACCCGGACCCCAGCGACCTCGCCAGCCAGTACGCCATCCTCGATGATCGGGAACGGCCGTACTACGAACACCGATTAGCCGCTTAGCGGGACACGTTTGAACAAATAGGGCGCCAATGCGCGGACGCTGCACGCGAAGCCCTGGACACCCCGGGGACGAATGGAGCCCCAGTGAACAAGACCCATGCACCGCCCGTAATTACCATGGCCACCCCCGCTACTCCGCTAATGCTCGAGCGGCTGCCCCAAGTAAAAGCTCGTACAGGGATGTCGCGTTCGGCGATCTACCGACGGATCGCCGCGGGGGACTTCCCCCGTCAGGTGAAGCTTGGCAGTAGCAGCTTCTGGTGCGCCCAAGAGGTGGACGCTTGGATTCGGGCTCGCCTGGCCTTACGGCCAGGGACTGGCTGACGATTCCCTGAGGTGCCACCCTTCACCTGCTCCTGCAAACGTGGTTCAAAAAGTAGGTCGCAGGTAGGTCGTTCCCTCACCACCACGACCCACCCTCAAAGGACCAAAGGTACCCTTGCGAAGCCGCACCGGTTGATCAGCCGCAGGGGTACCGTGGCCCGGCTGTTCGGACGCTACGGAACCGGATATCCTTATGCCTCAGGCGCTTTGAACGCGAATGCGATTTGTGAGTAGAATTGCGAGTAGCAATGTGATCAAAAGCATTTAATCCAAGTAATACCAACGTCTACAGCCTGGTTGTCGGGTCCTCTCCCGGCACCAGATGCACCAGACCCCCGTGAAAACGGGGGTTTTCGTTATGTTTCCGCGATTCCGCGCCGCATCGCCGGCCCGCGCCGGACCGCGGTCGTCGCTGAACCATTTGCTCCCAAACCTTGAAGCGGCCCGCGTTCAGGGCTAACTTCATCCCATATGCTTGTTCCCCGCGGGCGACGCGCACGACGCGCCGCCCGTGCTGTCTTGGAGTCCCTCATGGCCACGCCCGCTGCTTCCGCACCTTCGATCGTCCTTTCGCGCCTGGACTGCCAGCGCATCGAGGCGCTGCTGGAAGATGCCGGCAAGCGCGGCATCGACACCTCCGCGCTGGAGAAGGAACTCGCGCGCGCCGAGCTGGTCGATCCGGCGAAGATGCCCGCCGACGTGATCAGCATGAATTCGACCGCGCGCTTCCGCGACGTCAACAGCGGCGACGAGCGCGAACTGACCCTGGTCTACCCGCGCGATGCCACCGGCGAGGCGGGGCGCGTCTCGATCCTGGCGCCGATCGGCAGCGCCCTGCTCGGCCTGCGCATCGGCCAGCGCATCGACTGGCCGCTGCCCGGCGGCCGCACCGCCACCCTGGAAGTGCTGTCGATCCAGTACCAGCCCGAGGCGGCGGGCGAACTGCACCGCTGAGGGTCGCATCCCCGTCCCGCGCAAACGAAAACCCCCGCATGCGGGGGTTTTCGCCATCTCGACGCCGTGACCTGGCTCAGGCGGCGCACTTGATGAACTTGCCCTTGCTGTCGCGGCACTGCTTCGGCTTGGCCGCCGCGGTCGTGCACTTGGTGAACTTGCCTTTTGCGTCGTGGCAGCGCACCGGCTTGGCGGCTGCCGCGGCAGGAACAGCCTTGGCCTGCTGGGCCGTGGCAGGGCCAGCGGCACTGGCCGGAAGCGTGACCAGGACGGAAGCGGCCAGCAGTACCGCGGCAGCGACCGGGAACAGGATGCGGGTCATGGGGATCTCCTGGGAAGACGGTTGGACAATGACCCTTGCAAGTCGCAACAGAGTCTGCCCCCTGGCTTCGCACCCGCGTGTGTCCATGGCATTACGCCTGGGTAATCCTTGGTCCGAGCGGGCACGCGGCGCCGGTTAAACTGTGGCTTCGGCACCACGACACGGCTGCAACGAGCCCTTCCATCCCATGACCGACCCCGTCCGCCCCGCCTTCCACGGTTTCGAGCAGATCCCGCTGCGCGAGTACGCCGAGCGTGCCTACCTCGACTACTCGATGTACGTGGTGCTCGACCGCGCCCTGCCCTTCCTCGGCGACGGGCTCAAGCCGGTGCAGCGGAGGATCATCTATTCGATGAGCGAACTCGGGCTGTCGGCGGCCAGCAAACCCAAGAAGTCCGCGCGCACGGTGGGCGACGTGATCGGCAAGTTCCATCCGCACGGCGATTCGGCCTGCTACGAGGCGCTGGTGCTGATGGCGCAGCCGTTCTCCTACCGCTACCCGCTGATCGACGGCCAGGGCAACTTCGGCTCGCCCGACGATCCCAAGTCGTTCGCGGCGATGCGCTACACCGAATCGAAGCTGACGCCGATCGCCGAAGTGCTGCTGGGCGAGCTCGGCCAGGGCACGGTCGACTGGACGCCGAACTTCGACGGAACCCTCGAGGAACCGGCGTGGATGCCGGCGCGGCTGCCGCACCTGCTGCTCAACGGCACCACCGGCATCGCGGTCGGCATGGCCACCGACGTGCCGCCGCACAACCTCAACGAAGTCGTCAGCGCCTGCGTGCGCCTGCTCGACGACCCCGATGCCAGCGTGCGCGACCTGCACGAACACATCCGCGGCCCCGACTACCCGACCGCGGCCGAGATCATCACCCCGGCCGCCGACCTGCTGGCGATGTACCAGACCGGCAGCGGCAGCGTGCGCGCACGCGCCACCTTCGCCAGGGAGAGCGGCAACATCGTCATCACTGCCCTGCCCTACCAGGTGTCGCCGTCGAAGGTGATCGAACAGATCGCCGCGCAGATGCGGGCCAAGAAGCTGCCCTGGCTGGAGGACATCCGCGACGAGTCCGACCACGCCAATCCGGTGCGCGTGGTGCTGATCCCGCGCTCCAACCGGGTCGATGCCGAACAGCTGATGGGGCACCTGTTCGCGACCACCGACCTGGAGCGCAGCTACCGCGTCAACCTGAACGTGATCGGCCTCGACGGCCGTCCGCAGGTGAAGCACCTCAAGGCGCTGCTGGCCGAGTGGCTGGCGTTCCGCACCGATACGGTCACGCGCCGCCTCAACCATCGCCTCGACAAGGTCGAACGCCGGCTGCACCTGCTCGAAGGCCTGCTGGTCGCCTTCCTCAACCTGGACGAGGTGATCCGCATCATCCGCAGCGAGGACGAGCCGAAGCCGGCGCTGATCGCGCGCTTCGACCTGAGCGAAGACCAGGCCGACTACATCCTCGAGACCAAGCTGAAGCAGCTGGCGCGGCTGGAGGAAATGAAGATCCGCGGCGAGCAGGACGAGCTCGACTCCGAACGCGACCGCCTGATCGCCACGCTGGCCAGCAAGGCCAGGCTGAAGAAACTGGTCAAGGACGAACTGCTGGCCGACGCGAAGAAGTTCGGCGACGCCAGGCGTTCGCCGCTGGTCGCGCGCGATGCGGCGCAGGCGCTGGACGAGACCGAACTGGTGCCCAGCGAGCCGGTCACCGTGATCCTGAGCGAAAAAGGCTGGGTGCGCGCCGCCAAGGGCCACGACGTCGATGCCGCGGCGCTGTCCTATCGCGACGGCGACGGCCTGCTCGCCGCGGTGCGCGGGCGCAGCACGCAGCAGGTCGCGTTCCTCGACTCCAGGGGCCGCAGCTATTCGACGCTGGCGCACACACTGCCGTCCGCGCGCGGCAACGGCGAACCGCTGACCGGACGGTTCTCGCCGGCCGCGGGCGCGGCGTTCGAAGCCCTGGCCAGCGGCGAAAACGACGCCAGGTACGTACTCGCGTCGTCGCTGGGCTACGGCTTCGTGACCCGCTTCGAGAACATGGTCGGCCGGCAGAAGGCCGGCAAGGCGATGCTGTCGCTGCCGGCCGGATCGCGGGTGCTGCAGCCCGCCATCGTCAGCGATGCCGACAGCGGCCTGCTGGTCGCCGCGACCAGTGCCGGCCACCTGCTCGCGTTCCCGGTCGCGGAACTGCCCGAACTCGACAAGGGCAAGGGCAACAAGCTGATCGAGATCCCCAAGGCCAAGCGCGGCACCGAACGCGTGGTCGCCGTCGCCGTGGTGCCGCCCGGCGGCGCGCTGCAGGTGCAGTCCGGCCAGCGCACCATGACGCTGTCGTTCAAGGACCTCGACAACTACCTCGGCGCGCGCGCCAGCCGCGGCGGCCTGCTGCCTCGCGGCTGGCAGAAGGTCGACGGCCTGTCGGTCGAGTAGCGCGCGGTACGATCCCTTTTTGTGGGAGCGACGGAAGTCGCGACGGCCTGCCGCCAATCACGACTTCCCGGCGGCGGCATGCCGCCGCCACTCCCACAAGAACATAGGATGCGGACCATGGACCCGGAATTCTGGCACCAACGCTGGCGGGAAGGCCGCATCGGTTTCCACCAGGATCGCGTCACGCCACTGCTGGAGCGGCACTGGTCGTCGCTGGAGCTCGCGCCGGGCAGCCGGGTGTTCGTGCCGCTGGCCGGCAAGTCGCTGGACCTGGCGTGGCTGGCATCGCAGGGGCATCGCGTGCTCGGCGTCGAATTGTCGCAGCTGGCGGTCGAGCAGTTCTTCCACGAACACGGCCTGGCGCCCGCAATCCGCGACAGCCGATATGGCCGCCATTACCTTGCAGGCGGCGTCGAACTGGTCCAGGGCGACGTCTTCATGCTCGATGCAGGGCTGCTGTCTGGGTGCGCGGCCGTCTTCGACCGCGCTGCGCTGATCGCGCTGCCGCCGGAACTGCGCCGGCGCTACGCAGACAAGGTCTACGCACGGCTGCCGGGCGGCTGCCGCGGGCTGCTGGTGACGATCGATTACCCCCCGGAAGAGAAGCAGGGCCCGCCATTTTCCGTGGACGGGGACGAAGTGCAGGCGCTGTTCGGATCGCGCTGGCGCATCGATCTGCTCGAGCGACGCGACATTCTCGACAAGGAGCCGCGCTTTGCCGCAGAGGGCGTGACGCGGCTGCATACGGCGGCTTATCGTCTCGTACGCAAGCGCTGATTCATGCGCACCGGGCGAGAGAATTCGCCCTGTCCCTGTGGGAGCGATGGAAGTCGCGACTTCCGTCGCTCCCACAGGGACAGGCATGGGGCGTCATCGCATGAAGGTCTGCTACCGGGTTTTGTGGGAAGGCCTCTCCTACAATGGCGTCTGACAACACCGGACCAATCCCATGCGTCGCTGGCTGATCCGCATCTCCCTGCTGCTGCTCGCACTGTCGGGGCTGGCCGTGTTTGCCGCGTGGCTGCTGCTGCGCGGAAGCCTGCCAGTACTCGACGGCGAACTCGAACTTGCGGGCCTGTCGGCACCTGTGACCGTGCAGCGCGACGCGCTCGGCACGGTCACCATCGACGCGGCCAACGCAACCGACGCCATGCGCGCGCTGGGCTACGTGCACGCGCAGGAGCGCTACTTCGAGATGGACCTGATGCGGCGCACCGCAGCGGGCGAGCTGGCGGAGCTGTTCGGGCCGATCGCGCTCGATGTGGACAAACAGCACCGCGTGCATCGGCTGCGCGCACGGGTGATGCAGGACCTCGACCGCATCGCCGGCGGCGAGCTGCCGCAGCTCCGGGCCTATGCCGAAGGCGTCAATGCCGGGCTTGCCGGCCTCAGGGTGCGGCCGTGGCCCTACCTGCTGCTCGACCAGCAGCCCAAGCCGTGGCTGCCGGCGGACTCTGCGCTGACTGGTTACGCGATGTACTTCGACCTGCAGGATTCCGCCAATACGCGCGAACTGGCGCTGTGGCGGATCAAGCAGCACGTGCCGCCGGCATTGTTCGCCCTGCTGGCGCGCGACGGCACGGCCTGGGACGCGCCGCTGTTCGGTACCGCCCGCGGCGATGCGGCATTGCCGACGCCGGACCAGCTCGACCTGCGCACGCTGCCGATGCCGGATTCGGGCCGGGCAGCGGATTCGCGGGCGCTCGCCTTCACTCCACCAGCCGCGGCGGCCGATCTCCAGCCGGGCAGCAACAACTTCGCCGTCTCGGGTGCGCTCACCGCCGACGGCCGCGCCATCGTCGCCGACGACATGCACCTGGGACTGCGCGCGCCGAATATCTGGTTCCGCGCGCGCCTGCGCTATCCGGATGCACGCGCACCGGGCGGCAAGGTCGACGTCACCGGCTTCACCCTGCCCGGCCTGCCGGGCGTGATCGTCGGCAGCAACGGACACGTGGCCTGGGGGTTCACCAACAGCTATGTCGATACCACCGACTGGCTGCGCGTGCAGCCTTGCGCCGGAAGAGCACCGCTTGCATCGGCGTGCACGCCGGTGGCAACGCACCACGAAAAAATCGCCGTTGCGGGAGGCCAGCCTGTCGCGCTGGATGTCGAGGAAGTGCCCTGGGGACCGATCCTGCAGCGCGAACCCGACGGCAGCGCGCTGGCGCTGCGCTGGGTCGCCCACCTGCCAGGCTCGCTCAATCTCGGCGTGGTCGACTTCAGCGTCGCCGGCAGCCTGCCACAGCTGATGGCCATCGCCGACCGCAGCGCGTTGCCGACCCAGAACCTGGTGGCTGCCGACCACGACGGCCACGTGACGTGGCGATTGCTCGGGCCATTACCGGAACGTGCAGGCGACTGCCCGACGCAGCACCTGGTCGAAAATGCAGCGGACGCGCCCGCCGCTCCTGCCGCCATGACCGCCAGGGATCCTGCGCCACGTGGTTCCGGGCATCTCCCGCCAGCGCCGCGCGAGCCGTGTTCCCGATGGGACATCGTCACCAACGCCTCCCCGCCAGACTCGAACCCGACCAACGACCGCCTCTGGACCGCCAACAACCGCGTCCTCGACGGCGCTGCGCTGCAGCGCGTCGGCGACGCCGGCTACGCCCTGGGCGCGCGCGCGAAGCAGGTCCGCGACGACCTGTTGGCGAAAAACAGGTTCACGGAACGCGACCTGCTCGCGATCCAGCTCGACGACCGCGCGCTGTTCCTGCGGCGCTGGTGGCGGCTGCTTGGCGACATGGCTGCAGGCGCGGATTCGCCCGCGCTCGACGCGCTTGCGAAGGCCGCTCCCGAATGGTCAGGACGCGCCAGCGCCGACTCTGCCAGCTACCGCATCGTGCGCGCCTGGCGGCTGGCGGTGCTGTCGCGCATCGCCGACGGCCTGGCCGCGCCGGCACGGGCCGCGCTGGGCCAAAAGTTCATCATGCCGAGGCTGCCGCAGCTCGAAGGCGTGGCCTGGCCGCTGGTGACGCAGCGGCCCGCGAACCTCGCCCCGCGACGGTTCGCGGCATGCGCGCCGGAGGCGTCCATGCAATCGCAGTGCGGGGTTCGCAGCTGGCAGGCCCTGTTCGAGGACGCGGCGCGCGAAGTCCGCGACGAACTGGCGCAGCATGGGCCACTGGCGCAGCGTACCTGGGGCGAGCGCAACACTGCCGCGATCTGCCACCCGCTTGCCGGTGCAATCCCGCTCGTTGGCAAGCGCCTGCTGTGCATGCCACCCGACCCGCTGCCAGGCGACGTCGACATGCCGCGCGTCGCCGCACCCGCGTTCGGCGCGTCCGAACGCATGGTGGTCTCGCCCGGCCACGAAGCCGACGGCATCATCCACATGCCCGGGGGCCAGGGCGGCAATCCGCTGTCGCCGTTCTGGGGCGCGGGGCACGAGGACTGGGTGAACGGGCGCGCGACGCCGTTCCTGCCCGGAAAAACGCAATATTCCCTGACCTTGCATCCATAGCGCGGGCACCGCCCGCCATCGAGCAGGAACGCGGAGGGCAACGCCACCCTTCGCTGACGCTGCAACGCGCTGTTGGAACAACGGACGTTCGACCAGGGCGAGGCAGCCCGTAGGTCGGGGCCACGTCCCCGACGTACGAATACGGGACATTCCGTTGCCGTCGAGGGCGTGGCCTCGACCTACAGCAGGCGTTCGATCAGGGCGAGATAGAGGCCGGGCAGCGCCTCGAGGTCGGCCACCGAGACGTGCTCGTCGACCTTGTGGATGCTGGCATTGACCGGGCCGACTTCAATGCACTGCGCGCCCAGCGGGGCGATGAAACGCGCGTCCGAAGTGCCGCCGCCGGTGCTTTCTTCGGGCGGCATGCCTGCGAACTGCGCGAGGACTTCGCGTGCGGTCGCGCGCAGCTTGCCTTCCGGGGTATGGAACGGTTCGCCGCTGCGGTGCCAGTCGATGGCGTAGTCCAGCCCATGCGACTGCAGTATCGACTCGCATGCCTGTTCCAGCTGCGCGGCCTGCCAGCCCGGGTTGTAGCGCAGGTTGAACAGCACCCGCAGCTCGCCGGGGATGACGTTGTTGGCCCCGGTGCCGGCGTGGACGTCGCTGACCTGCAGGCTGGTTGGCGGAAAGCTCTCGTAGCCGGCGTCCCAGCGCCGCGCAGCGAGTTCGGCCAGCGCCGGCAGCGCCTGGTGGATCGGGTTGCGTGCCTTGTCCGGATAGGCGACGTGGCCCTGCACGCCGCGCACGGTGAGTTTCGCCGACAGGCTGCCGCGCCGGCCGATGCGCAGCAGGTCACCAAGGCGCTCCTTCGACGATGGCTCGCCGGTGATGCACCAGTCGACCTGTTGTCCGCGCTCGCGGAACACGTCGGCGACGCGGCGCACGCCGTCGATGGCGTCGCCTTCCTCGTCCGAGGTCAGCAGCAGGGCGACCGTGCCGGGATGATCCGGGCGCGCGTTGACGAAGCGCTCCAGCGCGACCACGAAGGCGGCGACGCTGCCCTTCATGTCGGCGGCACCGCGACCGTACAGCGCCCCGTCGCGGATTTCGGGGACGAACGGATCGCTGGACCACGCCTCGCGCGGCCCCGGCGGCACCACGTCGGTATGGCCGAGCAGCACCAGCACCGGACCGCCACTGCCGTGCGTGGCCCAGAGATTGTCGACCTCGCCCATGCGCAGGTGCTCGCAGGCGAAGCCGGCGCGCTCGAGCCGATGCGCGATCAGCGCCTGGCAGCCGGCGTCGTCGGGCGTGACCGAGTCGCGCAGGATCAGTTCCTTGGTGAGGTTCAACACTTCGCTCACGACTGCATCACCCAGGGCCGCCGAAGGATTTCCTGAAGGCATTGTCGCTGAAGCCCTGGCTGATCGCTCCTCCGTCCTTCACCACGACCGGCCGGCGGATCAGCTGCGGGTATTCCTTGAGCAGCAGCTTCCACTCCGCGTCCGAGTCGGGCGTCTTGCGGTTTGGCGGCAGGTTGCGCCATGTGGTCGAGGACTTGTTGACCATCGCATCCCAGCCGCCAAGCGCATCGCGCCATCCAAGCAGCGTTTCCGGCGACTGCCGCTGGTCGCGGTAATCGACGAAATCGTGCTCGACGCCGAAGCGCTCGAGCCACCTCCGCGCCTTGCGGCAGGTGTCGCAGGTCTTGAGGCCGTAGAGCGTAATCAATCCGATCCTCCGGGATTTCGTAGGGGTGCGCCTTGGGCGCGACAGGCATCGCCGGTCAAGCCATCGCGCCCATGCTCCATGACAACATGGGGCGCTCCTGCAGAGGCGTGATCAGTCTGCCAGACCGCGCAGCAGCTCGTTGATGCTGGTCTTCGCGCGTGTCTTTGCATCGACCTGCTTGACGATCACCGCGCAGTACAGCGAGTGCGAGCCGTCCTTCGAGGGCAGCTGTCCCGACACGACGACGCTGTATGGCGGCACCGAACCGTAGCTGACCTCCCCGGTGGCGCGGTTGTAGACGCGGGTGGACTGTCCCAAAAACACGCCCATGCCGATCACGCTGTGGTGGCCGACGATGAACCCTTCGACCACTTCCGAGCGCGCGCCGATGAAGCAGTGGTCCTCGATGATGGTCGGCGTGGCCTGCAGCGGCTCCAGCACGCCGCCGATGCCGGCGCCGCCGGACAGGTGGCAGTGCTTGCCGACCTGCGCGCAGCTGCCGACCGTGGCCCAGGTATCGACCATGGTGCCGGCGCCGACGTAGGCGCCAATGTTGACGAAGCTCGGCATCAGCACCACGTCCTTGCCGATGTGCGCGCCGGTGCGCACGATCGCGCCGGGAACGACGCGCGCACCGAGCTTGCGGAAATCGGCCTCGTCGAAGCTGCCGAACCGCGCCGGAATCTTGTCCCAGAACGGGGCCGGATAGGATTCGACCAGCTCCATGTCCTGGGTGCGGAAATACAGCAGCACCGCCTTCTTCAACCACGCGTTGACCTGCCAGCCGCCCTTACCGTCGGGTTCGGCGACGCGGAACTCACCGCTTTCGATGCCGTCGATCACGCGCTCTACCGTCGGTCTGGTCGAACCTTCGATCTCGTCCGAGGTCAGCGACGTGCGTCGTTCGAAGGCGCTCTCGATCATGAACTTCAGTTCGTCGACGCCGGGCGCCTTCGGCGCGCCCTTCTTCGCCACCGACTTCCTGGCGGTCTTTCGCGTGGTTTTCTTGCCTGTCTTCGGCGGACTCATCTGCCTGCTTCTCCATCGATGCGCGCCAGGATCGCGTCGCGCAGCGCATCGCGACCAGGCTCGCTGAGGACATGCTTGTCCGGGTCGCTGATGCGGAACACGTCCTCGGCCCGTTCGCCGAAGGTGGCGATGCGGGCATCGTGGACGCGGATGTGGCGGGCGCGCAAGGCATGCGCGATGTCGGCCAGCAGCCCGGGCCGGTCGGTGCAGACCAGACTGAGCACGGTGTGGCTGCCATCGGCGGCATCGTCGAACAGGATGCGCGGCACGATGCGGAAATGCCGCAGGTGCCGCGGCTGCGTGCGCCGCGCGGGGCGGATGTGTTCCAGCGGGCCGGCCAGCGCCTCGCCCAGCCTGCGCTCGATGGCCGCGGCCGCGGGCGCCTGGCGCGGATCGGCGGGCAGCACCTGGAAGCTGTCGAAGATGGTCCCGTCCGGGCCGTCCAGCGCGCGCGCCTGCTGGATCGCGAGGCCAAGGCGGTCGAGCGTGATCACGATCGCGGCGAACAGGCCGTCGCGGTCGGGCGAATGCACGAACACTTCCATGGCGTGGTCGTCGGGATCGAGCGGGCGCGCCGCCACGACCACGTCGCCGGGCGCGCTTCCGCGCAGCGCCAGCGCCTGCCACGCGATCTGGTCGGGGCGGGCGCGCATGAAGCTGTATTCCGGGAAACGCAGGAACAGCGCATCGGCCTCGTCGTCGCCGACCTGCCGCGCTGACAGCAGGCCGCGCACCGCCGCGCGCGTCTCGGCGACGTGCTCGACTGCCGCCACCGGGTGCTCCAGCCCCTGCCGCAGCGCCAGCCGGGTGGAGGTGCGCAGGTCGGCCAGCAGGCGGTCCTTCCAGGCATTCCAGAGTTTCGGTGAGGTGCCGGCGATGTCGGCACAGGTAAGCAGGTACAGGTAATCGAGGCGTTCGCGGTCGGCGACTTCGGTGGCGAAGCGATGGATCACCGCCGGGTCCGAGATGTCCTGCTTCTGCGCGGTCATCGACATCAGCAGGTGCTTGCGCACCAGCCACTCGACCAGCGCGGTGTCGGCCTCCGACAGGCCATGCGCGGTGCAGAAGGCGCGCGCGTCCTCCGCGCCGACCACGGAATGGTCGCCGCCGCGACCCTTGGCGATGTCGTGGAACAGGCCGGCCAGCAGCAGCAGTTCCGGCTTGCGCAGCGACGGCCAAACCGTGTGCGCGGTCGCGAAGCGGTCGTCGTCGGCCGGGGTTGCAAACGAAGCCAGGTTGCGCAGCACCGCCAGCGTGTGCTGGTCGACGGTGTAGACGTGGAACAGGTCGAATTGCATCCGCCCCGACACCATCGCGAATGCCGGCAGCCAGCGGCCGAGCACGCCCAGCCGCGCCATGCGCTCCAGCGTCGCCACCGGCTGCGCGCCGCGCAGCAGCGCCATGAATCGCTCGCGCAGCGATTGCCCGGCATCGTCGTAGGCGGGGATCAGGTCCAGCGATTCGGCCAGCGCACGCGCGGTCTGCGAGTGCAGGCCGCGGGCATCCTTCCGGGTTGCCCACATCGCGAACAGCGCAAATACCTCCGCCACGCCGCCATGCGGCCAATCCGGGTCGCGCGCGGCCAGGTAGCCGCGGCGCAGCTCGAAACGCGTGTCCAGGGATTCCGGCACCGCGGTGCCGTCGAAATGCTCCTCGAAGCGCTGCAACAGGCGGTCGCTGATGCGGCGAATGATCGCGGCGCTGCGGTAGAAGGCCTGCATCATCTGCTCGACGCCGAGGTTGCGGCCGTCGTCGGCGTAGCCCAGGTGCGCCGCCAGCGCCTTCTGGTAGTCGAAACGCAGCCGCTCCTCGTGGCGACCGGCGACCAGGTGCAGGCCGTAGCGCAGGCGGTCGAGCACGCCCTGCTCGCGCGCCAGTGCAGCGGCTTCGTCCGCGCCCACGTGCCCGAGGCCGACCAGCGCGTCCAGCTCGCGCGCGCCGAAGCTGCGCAGCGCCATCCAGCCCAGCGTGTGCAGGTCGCGCAGGCCGCCGGGCCCGTCCTTGAGGTTGGGCTCCAGGTTGTCCGAAGTGTCGCCGTAGCGTTCGTGCCGCTCGCGCTGTTCCCGGACCTTGGCCAGGAAGTAGTCTCGCGCCGGCCAGACCTTGTCCGGCGCGATGGCCAGCGTGAGGCTGGCGCGGTCGTCGATGTTCGCGACCAGCGGCCGCGCCTCCAGCAGCGCCGTCAATACCGTCTGGTCGGCCGCCGCCTGCGTGCATTGCGCCGGCGAGCGGACCGCGTGGCTGGCCTGCAGGCCCATGTCCCAGAGCATGGCGAAGAAGCCGGCAAGCGCCTCGCGCTGCGCCTGCTGCGCGGCCTCGTCGGCCAGCACCAGCAGGTCGATGTCCGAATGCGGGAACAGTTCGCCGCGCCCGTAGCCGCCGACCGCGAACAGCGACAGCGCCGAATCGACCGGTGCATAGCGTGCCCAGGCGGCGCGGATCAGTTCGTCGACCGCCTGCGCGCGCAGCGCGACCAGGCGCCCCGCGTCCTCGCCGCGGTCGAAACGGGCCGACAGCGCGGCGTCGGTCGCGGCCAGTTGGTCGCGCGCCGCCTGCCTCCACGCCGACTCGTCATTCACGTCCGCAGCCATGGTGGCGATCGTCGCCATGCTCACAGCTCGTTGTCGTCGCCCGGCAGCCGGGTGAGGATCTCCACGCCGTCCTGGGTCACCGCGACCGTGTGTTCCCACTGCGCCGACAGCTTGCGGTCCTTGGTGACCACGGTCCAGCCGTCGGGCAGCACCTTGGCGTGGCGCTTGCCCTCGTTGATCATCGGCTCGATGGTGAAGGTCATGCCGGCTTCCAGCACCATGCCCTCGCCGGGGCGGCCGTAGTGCAGCACCTGCGGGTCGTCGTGGTAGACCCTGCCGATGCCGTGCCCGCAGTATTCGCGCACCACGGAAAAGCGCTCGGACTCGGCGTACTGCTGGATGGCGTGGCCGATGTCGCCCAGGGTGGCGCCCGGCCTGACCGCGCGGATGCCGCGGAACATCGCCTCGCGGGTCACCTCCACCAGCCGCCTGGCCATCACCGACGGCGTGCCGGCGTAGTACATGCGGCTGCTGTCGCCATGCCAGCCGTCCTTGATCACGGTGACGTCGATGTTGAGGATGTCGCCGTCCTTGAGCAGCTTGGCTTCGCTGGGGATGCCGTGGCAGATCACGTTGTTGACCGAGATGCAGACGGTCTTGGGATAGCCGCGGTAGCCGACGTTGGCCGGCGTGGCCTGCTGCACGTTGACGATGTGCTCGTGGCAGATGCGGTCCAGCTCCTCGGTGCTCACGCCCGGCTTCACGTGCGGGGCGACCACCTGCAGCACCTCGGCCGCGAGGCGCCCGGCCACGCGCATCTTCTCGATTTCTTCAGGAGTCTTGAGATGAATGCCCATGCGGCGATTATCGTCGATTTCTCCGCATCCCTGAACGGCGCGGCGGTTGCGCCGGCCCGGGGCCGCTCGCCGGTCGGAGCCCGCATTGGACGGCACACGACGGCCGACCGCCTTGCAGCGAAGGGCGCGTTTGCGCCGGACCCGAGGCGCCAGCTATAATTCGCCGGCTGAGACGGGGCCTGCCCTGTCCCGCCGCCCACGCCGGGCGTCACCGGCGAATCCACACCCGCTGCAAACACCCGTTCCGGGGTGTCCTTCGCCGATCAGGCCTGGGATCTGGAAACGGCGGCAGCGGGGAGGCCCAACCCCGGAGCTGTATGCGAGTTGCTCGCTAGAGTCCGCACATCCACGTGTGCGGCCTTTCCGCCAGAACCATGGTGGGCGGTTCCATCTCAGGAGTTACAGCAATGCCACAGATCACCATGCGCCAGATGCTGGAGGCCGGCGTGCACTTCGGCCACCAGACCCGCTACTGGAATCCCAAGATGGCGCCGTACATCTTCGGCGCCCGCGGCAAGATCCACATCATCAACCTCGAGAAGACCGTGCCGCTGTTCGGCGACGCGATGAACTTCATCTCCGGCATCGCGCAGAAGCGCGGCATGATCCTGTTCGTCGGCACCAAGCGCAGCGCGCGCGAGGCGATCAAGGAAGAGGCCGAACGCTGCGGCATGCCGTACATGACCCAGCGCTGGCTGGGCGGCACCCTGACCAACTTCGCCACCGTCAAGAAGTCGGTCGGCCGTCTCAAGGAGCTGGAAGCCGCCGAAACCGACGGCTCCTTCGAGAAGCTGGTCAAGCACGAAGTGCTGGGCCTGCGCCGCCAGCGCGAGAAATTGCTGGCATCGCTGGGCGGCATCAAGGAAATGGGCCGCCTGCCCGACGCGCTGTTCGTGATCGACATCGGCCACGAGGACATCGCGATCAAGGAAGCCAAGAAGCTCGGCATCCCGGTGATTGCGGTGGTCGATACCAACTACGACCCCAGCCTGGTCGACTACGCCATCCCCGGCAACGACGACGCCATCCGCGCCGTGCAGCTGTACGCCGGCGCCGCCGCCGACGCGGTGCTGGAAGGCAAGGCCGCCGCGCCGAACGTGGCCAGCGTGCGCGAGGACGAGTTCACCGGCGGCGGCGACGCCAAGCCTGCGCGCCGCGCGCCGGCGAAGAAGGCGCCGGCCAAGCGCGCCTCGGCCCAGGACGACGGCGTTGCCGGGAAGAAGAAAGCGGACGAGCCGGCACTGGAAGCCAAGGCTCCCGGGCAGGTCCAGGAGACCAAGGAAGTCGTCGCCGAAGTCGAAGCAGACAAACCAGCCGACACCACCGCTGCCGCCGAGTAACCGGTGCGTCGCCCGGCGCGCCAGGCGGCGCGGCCGTCCCTTTTCGCGTAGGAGCAGCTTATGGCCGCAGCTACAAGCCGCTCCTACCGTTCTCATTGCAGATATTCGAGGTAACCCCCATGGCAACAATCACCGCATCCCTGGTCAAGGAGCTGCGCGAGCGCACCGGCGCCGGCATGATGGAGTGCAAGAAGGCGCTCACCGAAAGCAAGGGCGACATCGACGGCGCGGCCGAGGCGCTGCGCAAGTCCGGCCTGGCCAAGGCCGACAAGAAGGCCGGCCGGGTCGCGGCCGAGGGGCGCATCTCGATGGCGCAGGACGGCGACAAGGCCGCCCTGGTCGAGGTCAACTCCGAAACCGACTTCGTCGCCAAGGACGACAACTTCGTCGCTTTCACCGGCGCAGTCGCGCTGGCCGCGCTGGCCGTGGGCGATGTCGAGGCCTTGAAGTCGGCGAAACTCGACTCCGGCAAGACCGTCGAGGAAGCCCGCGCCGAGCTGATCGCCAAGGTCGGCGAGAACGTGCAGGTCCGGCGCATGGCGCGCATCGTCAGCACCGACAACGTCGCCGCCTACGTGCACGGCGGCCGCATCGGCGTGCTGGTCGAGGTCAAGGGCGGCGACGCCGAACTGGCCCGCGGCCTGGCGATGCACGTCGCGGCGATGAACCCGCCGCACATCCGCGCAGCCGACGTACCTGCCGATTTCGTCGCCAAGGAAAAGGAGATCGAGCTGGCCAAGATGTCGGACAAGGACCGCGCCAAGCCGGCCGAGATCCTGGAGAAGATCATCGGTGGCAAGATCGCCAAGATCGTCAACGAGGTCACCCTGTACGGCCAGCCCTACGTGCTCGACACCAACCAGAGCGTCGAGGCGGTGCTCAAGGCCGCCAGCGCCGAGGTCGTGTCCTTCCAGCGCCTGGCCGTCGGCGAGGGCATCGAGAAGGTGGTCGAGGACTACGCCGCCGAGGTGATGAAGCAGGCCGGGCTGGCCTGAGGCCATTGCGCCGGAAGCAGGAAAAGGCCGCGGGAAACCGCGGCTTTTTTCGTTTGTCGGCATGCGTGCGGGGCGGCTGCGGAGGGTTGTCATCCCCTTCCGGGAAATTCGTGCCGCGCGCTTCGGATAGAATTGCCGCGTTTGTCCGCCCGGAGCCTGCCATGCCCTCGTCCCTCGCCCACCGCCGCGTCCTGCTCAAGCTCTCCGGCGAGGCCCTGATGGGGGAAGAGGACTACGGCATCGACCCGAAGGTGATCGGCCGGCTGGCGCGCGAGGTGATCGAGGCGCGCGATGCCGGGGCCGAGGTCGCGCTGGTGGTCGGCGGCGGCAACATCTTCCGCGGCGCCGGCCTGGCCGCCGGCGGCATGGACCGGGTCACCGGCGATCAGATGGGCATGCTGGCCACGGTGATCAACGCGCTGGCGATGCAGGATGCGCTGGAGAAGCTCGGCGCCAAGGCGCGGGTGATGAGCGCGATCAAGATCAACGACGTCTGCGAGGACTACATCCGCCGGCGCGCGATCCGCCACCTCGAGAAGGGGCGCATCGTCATCTTCGCCGCCGGCACCGGGAACCCGTTCTTCACCACCGATTCCGGCGCCGCGCTGCGCGCGATCGAGATCGGCGCCGACCTGCTGCTCAAGGCCACCAAGGTCGACGGCGTATACGACGCCGACCCGAAGAAGCACCCTGGCGCCAAGCGCTTCGACAGCCTGAGCTACGACGAGGTCATCGCCCGCGACCTCAACGTGATGGACACCGCCGCGTTCGCGCTGTGCCGGGACAGCCACATGCCGCTGCGCATCTTCGACATGGCGCAGCCCGGGCAGCTGCTGCGCATCCTGCGTGGCGAGAACATCGGCACGCTGGTGCATAACGGCGGTTGAACCTCGAGTTCTTGCAGGAGCGTAGGAGCGGCTTATAGCCGCGAGCTCTTGAACATAGTGCGCCGCAATGCGAAAAGCTCGCGGCTATAAGCCGCTCCTACGGCAGCCTGCATGGCTGGAATAGTGTCCGTCGATGGCGCATGGCAGCATCCCCCCATGCACGCCCACTCCCACGCCCCGGGCGCCTCGACGCGCGCGTTCGCGGCGATCACCCTGATCAACCTCGCCTATACGGTGCTGGAGGCCGGCTACGGCTTCGCCACCGACTCGCTGGCCCTGCTTTCGGATGCGCTGCACAACCTGGGCGATGTCCTCGGCCTGGGCCTGGCCTGGGCGGCGGCGGCGCTGGCCAGGCGATCGCCGACCGACCGCCACACCTACGGCTGGCGTCGCGCCACCCTGCTCTCGCCGCTGGCCAATGCGCTGCTGCTGGTGGCTTTTTCCGGCGCCCTGGGCTGGGAAGCCGTGCGCAGGTTCGGTTCACCCCCGCACATCCCCGCGATGCCGGTGATCGTGGTCGCTGCGATCGGCATCGTGGTCAACCTCGGCGCGGCCTGGTTCGTGCGCGACGGCCATGCCGGCGACCTCAACCGGCGCGGTGCCTTCCTGCACCTGGTCGCCGACGCGGCGGTATCGCTTGCGGCGGTGCTCGCGGGCGTCGGCATGCTCACGCTCGGCTGGCGCTGGCTGGATCCGGCGACCGGGCTGCTGGTGGGCGTGGTGGTCGCGGCAGGCGCGTTCGGCCTGCTGCGCGACAGCTTCAATGCGTCCATGGATGCGGTGCCGGGCAGCATCGACCGTGGCGTGGTGCAGGATTTCCTCGCCGCGCAGGCAGGCGTCAGCGCGGTGCACCACCTGCATATCTGGCCGCTGGGTGCCGGGGAGATCGCCATGACCGCGCACCTGGTGCGCCTCGGCGACGACGACCACGATGCCTTCATCGCCGGCGTCTCGCATGCGCTCGACCAGCGCTTCGGCATCAACCACGCCACGCTGCAGATCGAACGGGGCAATGCCTGCGGGAGGGACAGGCACGGCGCTGCGCCGCATGCGTAGGTCGGGGCTACGCCCCCGACGCATCAATGCACGTCGGGGGCGTAGCCCCGACCTGCGGGCTCAGGGCCATCGCCTATAATCGGCCGATTCAGCCATCGCACCGGAGCCGGGCATGATCGACGACATCAAGAAGGATGCGCAAAAACGCATGCAGAAGAGCGTGGAGGCCCTGCGCCACGACCTGACCAAGGTCCGCACCGGGCGCGCGACCACCTCCCTGGTCGACCATCTCAAGGTCAACTACTACGGTTCCGACATGCCTTTGACCCAGGTCGCCAGCATCGCCGTGAGCGATGCGCGATCGCTGACCATCACGCCGTGGGAAAAGCAGATGGTGGCGGCGGTCGAGAAGGCCATCCTTGCCTCGGACCTGGGCTTGACCCCGAACACCGCCGGCACCGTGATCCGGATCAACCTGCCAGCGCTCACCGAGGAACGCCGCAAGGAACTGTCCAAGCACGTGCATGCGGAAGGCGAGACCACCAAGATCGCGATCCGCAACATCCGCCGCGACGCCAACCAGCAGGTCAAGGACCTGCTCAAGGACAAGGCGATCAGCGAGGACGACGAGCGCCGCAGCGAGTCCGAGATCCAGGCCCTGACCGACAGTGCCATCAAGGACGTGGACGAAGTGGTCAAGGCCAAGGAACAGGAGTTGATGGCGGTTTGACGAAGACGCGCGCATGAGTACTTCGCCACCCGCCACGCCGCCAGTCCCGCGACATCTCGCGGTGATCATGGACGGCAACGGCCGCTGGGCCGCGCGCCGCAAGCGGCCACGCATGATCGGCCACCGCGCCGGCGCGCGCGCGGTGAACCTGTGCATCGATTTCTGCCTGCAGCGCGGCATCGGCGCGCTGACCCTGTTCGCATTTTCCAGCGAGAACTGGGGGCGGCCCGAAGAGGAAGTCGGCGCGCTGATGAAGCTGTTCCTCAACGCGCTGGAGCGCGAGGTGGCCGAACTCGATCGCCGCGGGGTGCGGATCCGCTTCATCGGCGAGCGCGAGCGCTTCAGCGACACCATCCGCGAGCGCATGCGCGCCGCCGAGGCGCAGACCGCCGGCCACGACCGCCTGGCACTGTCGATCGCCGCCAGCTACGGCGGCCGCCAGGACATCGCCGCCGCCGCGCGCGCACTGGCCGAGGACGTCGCCGCCGGCCGGCTGCGCCCGGCGGACATCGACGAGGCCGCCTTCGCCGCGCGCGTGGCGCTGGCCGACCTGCCGCCGCCGGACCTGTTCATCCGTACCGGCGGCGACATGCGGATCAGCAACTTCATGCTCTGGCAGCTCGCCTATACCGAACTGTGGTTCACCGATACCCTGTGGCCCGAGCTCGACGTCGCGACGCTGGAGCGCGCGCTCGACGATTTCGCCAGCCGCGAGCGCCGCTTCGGCCTGACCAGCGTCCAGGTCGCCGATCCCCAGAGGGGTATTCCCGCATGACCAAGACCCGAGTGATCGCCGCTCTGCTGATGGCACCGCTGGCGATCCTGGCGATCCTGCTGCTGCCCACGCCGTGGATGGCGGCGCTGGCGGCGCTGGTCTTCCTGGCCGGGTTGTGGGAATGGATGAAGCTGGCCGGGGTCGAGGACACCCTGCAGCGCACCGTGCTGCTGACCCTGAACCTGCTGCTGATGGTGCTGATGGTGTGGGCGGCGCGGGGCTCGCCGGTGCTGTTCCAGATCGCCTGCGTGGCCGCGGTCGGCTGGTGGCTGCTGGCGCTGCTGTGGCTGCGCCACTACGGCTTTGCCTCGGACCACGACACCCACGCACGCATGTTCAAGCTGGGCGCGGGCAGCCTGGCCACCCTGGGCGCCTGGAGCGCGCTGGTGCTGATCCACGGCGACGGAGCCGTGGGCCACCGCTGGCTGCTGGCGGCGCTGGCCATTGTCTGGGCGGCCGATTCGGGGGCCTACTTCGCCGGCCGCCGCTACGGCCGGCGCAAGCTGTCGCCGAAGATCAGCCCGAACAAGACCGTCGAAGGCCTGGTCGGCGGGCTGGTCGCCGGGCTGGTGGTCGGACTGGCCGCAGGCTGGTATGCGGGCATCGCCGCCGCCCAGCTGCCGGCGCTGCTCCTGGTCACGTTCACCGCGGTGTTGTTCTCGGTGGTCGGCGACCTGTTCGAGAGCCTGCTCAAGCGCCACGTCGGCGCCAAGGATTCCGGCGTCCTGATCCCGGGCCACGGCGGCCTGCTCGACCGGCTCGACGGCGTGCTGGCCGCGCTGCCGGTGTTCCTGGTCGGCAAGGAAGTGCTGGGATTCTGAGATGGATGCCGTCCTGAAATGAATCCTTCCTCCCCAATGCAGCAGGTTGCGGTCCTCGGCGCCACCGGCTCGATCGGCAGTTCGGCGCTGGACGTGCTCGCACGGCATCCGGACCGGCTGCGTGCGTCGGTGCTGTCCGCCGGCGGCAACGTCGAAGCGCTGCTGTCGCTGTGCCGGCAACATCGTCCCGACCATGCCGTGATCGCCGACCCGGACGGATACGCCGCCCTGCGCGACGGCCTGCGCGAAGCGGGGCTTCCAACCCAGGCGCACGCCGGCATGCCGGCGCTGGCCGAACTCGCGGCCGGCGATGCCTGCACGACGGTGGTCGCGGCGATCGTCGGCGCCGCGGGGCTGGATTCGACCCTGGCCGCGGCGCGCGCCGGCAAGCGCCTGCTGCTGGCCAACAAGGAATCGCTGGTGCTGGCGGGCGAACTGCTGATGGCCGCTGCCCGCGACGGCGGCGCGACGGTGGTGCCGATCGACAGCGAGCACAACGCCATCTTCCAGTGCCTGCCGGGCAACGCGGCCACCACCGGCGTGCGGCGCATCGTGCTGACCGCCTCCGGTGGCCCGTTCCGCGGACGCAGCCGCGCGCAGCTGGCAGCGGTCACGCCGGCGCAGGCGGTGGCGCACCCGAAGTGGTCGATGGGGCCGAAGATCTCGGTCGATTCGGCCACCCTGATGAACAAGGGCCTGGAGGTGATCGAGGCGCATCACCTGTTCGGCCTGCCCGGCGATCGACTCGACGTACTGGTGCACCCGCAAAGCCTGGTGCATTCGCTGGTGGAGTTCGTCGACGGATCCACCCTCGCCCAGCTGGGCCTGCCGGACATGCGCACCGCGCTGGCGGTGGGCTTCGGCTGGCCGCAACGACTGGACTCCGGCGTCCCCGGGCTCGACCTGCTGGCGCACGGCGCGCTGGAATTCGAGCCGCCCGACACCGAGGCCTTCCCCTGCCTGCGGCTGGCCTATGCCGCGCTGGCGGCCGGCGGCACCGCTGCGGCCACCCTCAATGCCGCCAATGAAGTCGCGGTTTCAGCCTTTCTTCAGGGCCGGGTCGCTTTCCTGTCGATCCCGGCGCTGGTCGAGGACGCCCTGGCCGCGCTGCCGCCGACGGCTGCGGAATCGCTGGACGCCCTGCGCGCCGCCGATGCGCGGGCACGCGAGTACACGCAGCGCCGGCTCCTCCGCCAAGCCACCGCATGAGCCACTGAATGAGCACTGTCATCGGATCGTTGTGGTGGTTCATCATCAGCCTCGGGCTGCTGGTGACCTTCCATGAGTTCGGCCACTACTGGGTGGCGCGCCGCAACGGCGTCAAGGTGCTGCGTTTCTCGGTCGGCTTCGGCAAGCCGCTGTGGTCGCGCCGCGGCAAGGACGGCACCGAGTACGTGATCGCCGCGATCCCGCTTGGCGGCTACGTCAAGATGCTCGGCGAGGGCGCCGACGAAGGCGATGGCGCGCTCGATCCGGCCGAGGCAGGACAGGCCTTCAACCGCAAGTCGGTCTGGCGCCGCATCGCGATCGTGGCAGCGGGGCCGGTCGCCAACCTGCTGCTGTGCGTGGCCCTGCTGTGGGCGATGTTCGTGGTCGGCCGCCCGGGCTACGCGCCGGTGATCGGCCACGTCGAGGGTCTCGCCGCCGCCGCGGGCCTGCAGAGCGGCGACACGGTGCTGGCGGTCGACGACCGCGCCACGGCCACCTGGAGCGAGGTGCAGATGGCGCTGCTGCCCGGCGCACTGGACCGTTCGGACGTGACGGTGCAGGTGCGCGACGCCGCTGGCCGGCCGCATGCACGCACGCTGAAGCTGTCCGCCCTGCCCGCAGGCCTCGACGAGCGCCGCGTGCTGTCCGATATCGGCCTGACCGCGCGCCACGCGCTGCTGCCGCCGGTGGTCGGTCGCGTGCTGCCCGACAGCCCCGCCTGGGGCGTGCTCGCCGAGGGCGACCGCATCAGCGCCATCGACGGCAGCCCGGTGCATGCCTTCGACGACATCGGCCCGCTGATACAGGCACTGGGCAGGCGCGGCGGCGAGGCGATGCTGGAGGTCGAGCGCGATGGCGACCGCCTGGCCCTGCCGGTCACGCCCCGCCTGACGTCCCAGGGCGATCGCGGCCAGTTCTGGATGCTCGGCATCCAGCCCGAGCCGCGCAGCGAGCTGCCGCGCAAGGACGTGGTCGAACGCTACGGCCCGCTGGCCGCCGTCCCGGCCGCGCTGGGCGAAATGCGCTACCAGACCGGACAGCTGTTCGCCATGGTCGGCCGGGTCTTTTCCGGCCGGGTCTCGGTCCAGAACAGCGTCGCCGGCCCGATCACCATCGCCCGCGCCGCCAACGCCTACGCCCAGCAGGGCCTGGCCTGGTACCTGTCGATCCTCGCCCTGCTGTCGCTGAGCCTCGGGATTCTCAACCTGCTGCCGATCCCGCTCTTGGACGGGGGTCACCTGTTGTATTACCTTATCGAGTTGGTCAAAGGCAGTCCGTTAAGCGAACGTGCGATGGCCGCAGGGCAATATGTCGGCCTCGCCTTGCTGGCTGGCCTGATGGGCCTGGCGTTCTACAACGATATCCTGAACAACTTCGTGCACTAGCTGTCCAAGCACGACCTCGCCCTCGCGCGTCTGCGGCGGCAAGCCCCCAATCCGGACCCGATTTGATGACGCGTACCCCCACCCGCCACCTGCTCGCCCTCGCCCTCGCCTCGGCCATCGCGCCCGCCTGGGCCCAGCAGGCGGTCGACCCCCAGGCCGCATTCGGCATCGCCCCGGCAACGCCGGCGCAGTCGCCAGCGCTGGGCGACAGCAGCTTCACCGTCAGCGACATCCGCATCGACGGCCTGCAGCGCATCGGCGCCGGCACCGTGTTCACCTACCTGCCGATCGAGCGCGGCGACAGCATTGATGCCAACCGCGTCGCCCAGGCGATCCGCGCGCTGTACAAGACCGGCTTCTTCGAGGACGTGCGCATGGACCGCCAGGGCGACATCCTGGTGGTCACCGTCACCGAACGCCCGGCGATCAACAAGCTCACCCTGTCCGGCAACAAGGACATCAAGACCGAGGAACTGACCAAGGGTCTGAACGATATCGGCCTGGCGGAAGGCGAGACCTTCGACCGCCTCAGCCTCGACCGCGTCACCCAGGAACTCACCCGCCAGTACAACAACCGCGGCAAGTACAACGTCGAGATCGAGCCCACGGTCACCAAGCTCGACCGCAACCGCGTCGACGTCACCCTCAACATCAAGGAAGGCAAGGCGGCCAAGATCCGCCACATCAACCTGATCGGCAACAAGACCTTCGAGCAGAAGGACATCACCGACTCCTGGGAGTCGGCCGAGAGCAACTGGCTGAGCTGGTACCGCCGCGACGACCAGTACTCGCGCGAAAAGCTCTCCGGCGACCTCGAAAAGCTCAACAACTACTACCTCGATCGCGGCTACGTCGATTTCAGCCTCGACAGCACCCAGGTCGCGATCAGCCCCGACAAGCGCGACATGTTCCTGACCATGGGCCTGACCGAGGGCGAGGTCTACAAGGTCTCCAAGGTCGAGCTCAGCGGCAACACCGTGCTGCCGGTGGAAGACCTGCAGCGGCTGGTGCTGGTCAAGCCCGACCAGACCTTCTCGCGGGCGCTGCTGGAGATCAGCTCGGACGCGATCATCGCCACGCTCGGCAACATCGGCTACGCCTTCGCCCAGGTCAACCCGATCCCCGACATCGACCGCGAGAACCGCACCGTCGCCATCAACCTGCAGGTGGTGCCGGGCCCGCGCGTCAACGTGCGCCGCATCGTCTTCAAGGGCAATACCCGCACCAGCGACGAGGTGCTGCGGCGCGAGATGCGCCAGTTCGAGGGTAGCTGGTACTCGCAGGCCGCGATCGACCGCTCCAAGATCCGCCTGCAGCGCCTGGGCTACTTCGAACCAGGCAGCGTCGACGTCAAGACCGAGCCGGTGGCAGGCACCCCGGACCAGGTCGACGTGGTCTTCAGCGTCAAGGAAACCACCTCGGGCAGCTTCGTGTTCGGCCTCGGCTACTCGCAGCTCAGCGGCGTCACCACGTCGATCCAGCTGTCGCAGAACAACTTCCTCGGCAGCGGCAACCGCACCTCGATCCAGGCCCAGCGCGACAGGTTCCAGAACCGTTACTCGTTCTCCTTCCTCAACCCCTATTTCACCGATGGCGGGCTGTCGCTGGGCTACAACCTGTCCTACAGCGACATCAACTACTCCAACTTCAACACCGCGCAGTACCGCACCACCAACAGCGCCGGCCAGGTGGTGCTCGGGGTCCCGATCACCGAGTCCGACAGCATCAACGCGGCGTTCGGCCTAGACAGCAACCAGATCTTCACCCAGCGCGGCCTCACGCCCAACAGCATCGTCGATTACATCGATGCCCTTGGCCAGCGTACCTTCCACGCCTGGCGCATGCAGCTGGGATGGGCGCGCGACACCCGCAACGACTTCCTGCAGCCGACCGCAGGCCTGCTGCAGCGCGTGTCGGTCGAAGCTTCGCTGCCGGGTTCCACTGTCCAGTACTACAAGCTCAACTACGAGTTCTCGAAATACTGGCCGCTGTCGAGCGCATTGATCCTCAACACGCGCGTCGACCTGGGCTATGGCGACAGCTACGGCAAGGACATCGAGCGCGTGTTCTGCCAGACCAATCCCGGACAGCCCCCTCCGGCGCCCGGCAACGTCAGCCTCGCGGCCGCCCAGCCCACCTGCGCGCCCGGCTCCACCTACGACAAGACCCTGGTCGCGACCGGGCTGCCGTTCTTCGAGAACTTCTACGCCGGCGGCGCGCGCTCGGTGCGCGGCTTCCGCGACAACACCCTCGGCCCGCGCGAGGCGGTGCCCGGCAGCAGTTTCAGGCAGCCGCTCGGCGGCGCGGTGAAGACCGTCGGCTCGCTGGAGATGTACTTCCCGAAGCTGTTCGACAGCCCGGCGGCGCGCATTTCCGCGTTCATCGACTTCGGCAACGTGTTCAAGGACGTCAACAGCATCCAGGCCAGCGAACTGCGCGCCTCGGCCGGCGTAGCGCTGCAGTGGCGCGCGCCGGTCGGGCCGATCCTGATCAGCTATGCCTTCCCGCTGCGCCAGGGCAAGGACGACGAGATCGAACGCCTGCAGTTCACCTTTGGCGGCGCGTTCTGACGCCGCACCGGAGGGCAGTGCCCATGCCGGGGCTTTCGTATTCCGCCGCCGAGATCGCCGCACGCTTCGGGCTCGAACTTCGGGGCGACGGCGGAGTGGACATCTCGTCCGTGGCGACGCTGTCGAACGCGCGGCCCGGCCAGCTGGCCTTCCTCGCCAACCCGCGTTATCGCGGCCAGCTTGCAGGGTCCGGCGCATCGGCCGTGGTCATGCGCGCCGCCGACTCCGAAAGCTATGCCGGCACGGCGCTGGTCGCCGACGATCCCTATGTCGCCTTCGCGAAGATCGCGGCGCTGTTCGATCCGCCGCCACCGCCGCAGCCCGGCATCCATGCGTCCGCGGTGGTCGATGGGCGCGCGCAGGTCGACCCGGGTGCGCAAATCGGTCCTTTCGTCAGCATCGGTGCAGGCTCGCGCGTTGCAGCGGGCGTCGTGGTCGGTCCGGGCTGCGTGATCGGCGAGGACTGCGAGATCGGGGAAGGCAGCACCCTGGTCGCGCGTGTCGTGCTGGTCAGGCGCGTGCGCCTGGGCCGGCGCGTGATGGTGCATCCGGGCGCGGTGATCGGCGCCGACGGCTTCGGCTTGGCCATGGATGCCGGCCAGTGGATCAAGGTGCCGCAGCAAGGGGGCGTGTCGATCGGCGACGACTGCGAGATCGGCGCCAACACCACCATCGACCGCGGCGCGATCGAAGACACGGTGCTCGAGGAGGACGTGCGCCTGGACAACCAGATCCAGATCGGCCACAACGTGCGCATCGGCGCGCATACGGCGATGGCCGGCTGTTCGGCGGTGGCCGGCAGCGCCAGCATCGGCCGCTATTGCCTGATCGGCGGCGGCGCCGGCGTGCTGGGGCACATGGAGCTGTGCGACCGCGTGATGGTCACCGCCATGAGCCTGGTGACCCACTCGATCAAGGAGCCGGGAGAGTATTCTTCCGGGACGCCCTTGATGACCAACCGCGAGTGGCGCAAGAGCGCCGCGCGATTCAAGCATCTCGATGCGCTGGCGCGCCGCATGCCGGCCGCAGACAAGGAATGACGATGACCCAGGCCTTCCAACTTCCGCTCGATGCGGCCGCGATCCAGAAACTGCTGCCGCACCGCTACCCGTTCCTGCTGGTGGACCGCGTGATCGAGGTCGAGCCGCACAAGCGCATCGTCGCGATCAAGAACGTGACCCAGAACGAGCCCTACTTCACCGGCCATTTCGTCGGCCTGCCGATCATGCCGGGCGTGCTGATCGTGGAGGCGCTTGCGCAGGCCGGCGGCGTGCTGACCCAACTGTCGCACGAAGGCGAAACCGCCGGCCGCATGTTCTACATGGTCAAGGTCGAGAACGCGCGCTTCAACCGCATGGTGGTGCCGGGCGATCGCCTGGAGATGGAGGTCACGATCAAGCGCGTGATCCGCAACATGGCCGTGTACGCCGGCATCGCGCGCGTCGACGGCGTGCAGGTCGCCAGCGCCGAAGTGCTGTGCGCCGAAGCGGTCTGAGCGCGATGGCCGACGCAGCCGCCATCCATCCCAGCGCCGCGGTCGACCCCGCCGCCCGCATCGGGCACGGCGTCACGATCGGCGCCTTCACCGTGATCGGCGCCGGGGTGGAAATCGGCGACGGCAGCGCGATCGGTCCGCACTGCAGCATCCTCGGCCCGACCCGGATCGGCCGCAACAACCGCATCCACGGCCACGCCGCCATCGGTGGCGACCCGCAGGACAAGAAATACGCCGGCGAGCGCACCGAGCTGGTCATCGGCGACGGCAACGTCATCCGAGAATTCACCACCATCAGCCGCGGCACCGGCGGCGGTGGCGGCATCACCCGCATCGGCGACGACAACTGGCTGCTGGCCTATACCCATGTCGCCCACGACTGCACGGTCGGCAGTCACTGCGTGTTCTCCAACAATTCGACCCTGGCCGGCCACGTCGAGGTCGGCGACTGGGTGATCATGGGCGGCTTCGCCGGCATCCACCAGTTCTGCCGCATCGGCGCGCACGCCTTCCTCGGCATGGGGGTGCTGGTGTCGGGCGACGTTCCCCCGTTCGTGATGGTCGCCGAGAGCGAGCAGGGGCGTCCGCGCGGGATCAACGTCGAGGGGCTGAAGCGGCGCGGCTTCGACGCCGGACGCATCGCCGCGATCAAGCGCGCATATCGCGCCCTGTACCTCTCGGGCGACAGCCTCGTCGAAGCCAAGGCCAGGCTGGCCGAACTCGCGTCCGACAGCGACGATATCGGCGACTTCCTCGCCTTCATCGAAAGCGGCACGCGGCCGCTTGCGCGTTGACCACCCCACCGCCGCGCATCGCACTGGTGGCGGGCGAGGCCTCCGGCGACCTGCTCGGCGCCGGCCTGATCGGGCAGCTGCGCCAGCGCTTCCCCGACGCACGATTCGCCGGCGTCGGCGGCGATGCGATGCGCGCCGCCGGCCTCGATGCGTGGCACGACGCGGAGGAACTCGCGGTGATGGGCCTGTCCGAGGTGCTGGCGCACCTGCCGCGCCTGTTGAAGCTGCGCAGCAACCTGCGCAAACGCGTGCTGGCCTGGCGGCCCGACGTGTTCATCGGCATCGACGCGCCGGACTTCAACCTCGGCGTCGAACGCTGGCTGAAGGCGCGCGGCGTGCGCACCGTGCACTACGTCAGCCCGTCGGTGTGGGCCTGGCGCGAGGGCCGTGCGGCGAAGATCGGCCGCAGCGCCGACCGCGTGCTGTGCCTGTTCCCGATGGAGCCTGGCATCTATGCCCGCCACGGGGTCGATGCGCGCTTCGTCGGGCATCCCCTGGCCGACATCATGCCGCTCGATCCCGACCGCGATGCCGCACGCCGCGAACTCGGGTTGCCGCCGGACAAGCCGGTGCTGGCCGTCCTTCCCGGCTCGCGCCTGAGCGAAATCCAGCGCATGGGTGCGGCCTTCATCGAAGCCGCCGCTCGCGTCGCCGGCGAATTGCCCGGCCTGCAGGTCGTCATCCCGGCCGCCAGTGCCGGCTGCAGGCGCGCGATTGCAGGCCTGCTTTCCGACTCCCGGCTCCACGTTCGCGATGCGCATCTCCTGGACGGGCACGCGCGCACCGCGATGATCGCCTCCGACGTCGTGCTGCTCGCCTCCGGCACCGCCACCCTGGAGGCGATGCTGGCCAAGCGGCCGATGGTGGTCGGCCATCGCATCGCGCCGCTGACCTACACCATCGTCAAGGGCTTCGGGCTGCTCAAGGTCGGGCGCTACGCCCTGCCCAACGTGCTGGCCGGCGACGACATCGCCCCGGAACTGATGCAAGCCGAATGCACCCCGGAACATCTGGCCGCCGCGGTGTTGCGCTGGTTCCGCGATCCCGATGCGGTCGCCGCGCTGCAGCCGCGATATCGCGAGCTGCACCTGGCGCTGCGCCAGGGCGCGTCGGCGCGTGCCGCCGAGGCCGTCGCCGAATTGCTGCGGCTGCCCGCATGAGCCTGCTGGTCGCCGGCGTCGACGAGGCCGGGCGCGGCCCGCTCGCGGGGCCGGTCGCGGTTGCCGCGGTGATCCTGGACCCGGGGAACCCGATTACTGGCCTGGACGACTCCAAGAAACTGTCCGAGGCGCGCCGCGAACGGCTCTACCCGCTGATCGTCGCCCGGGCGCTCACGTATCGCATCGAGTTCGTCGAGGTCGGCGAGATCGATGCGCTCAACATCCTGCAGGCCACGCTTGTCGGCATGCGCCGCGCGCTGTGCGCGCTGGCGCCGGCGGCGCAGCACGCGCGCATCGACGGCAACCGCCTGCCACGCGACCTGCCCTGCACCGCGGAAGCGGTGGTCGGCGGCGATGCGATCGACCCCGCGATCATGGCCGCCTCGATCCTGGCCAAGATCGCGCGCGACCGCTTCATGCACGCACTGCACGACGCCTGGCCGCAGTACGGCTTCGACCGGCACAAGGGCTACCCGAGTCCGCTGCACCTGGCTGCGCTGGTCGCGCACGGGCCGTGTCCGCAGCACCGGCGCAGCTTCGCGCCGGTGCGCGCCGCGCTGTCCGCGCACGGCCGATGACGGGTAGCCCTGCTTCTTGCAGGAATGCCGGCTCCGGCGCGCGACCCGGCGGCAGCCCAAAGTCAAGTCTTGTCGCGACCCGGGCCGCGACCTACCCTGCAAGCTGGTCATTCGAACTGTTGCCGCAGCCATCCATGGCGTGACGCTGCTGACTCCGTAACGTCCGGCCCGGCCATCCGTGGCCGGGGGCACGGAAGCGCAGCAGGCGCCCTGTAGGCGTCCGCCAGCACGCGCTTCCATGCCCGCACGTTTCGTCCACCTGCACCTGCACAGCGAGTATTCGCTCGCCGATTCGACGATCCGCATCCCGCAGCTGGTCGCGCGCTGCGCTGCGCTGGGGCAGCCTGCGGTGGCGGTCACCGATCGCAACAACCTGTTCGCGCTGGTCAAGTTCTACCGTGCGGCCGAGGCCGCGGGGATCAAGCCGGTCGCAGGCGCCGACGTGTCCATCGCCGCGGGCGACGAGGCACCGTCGAAGCTGACCCTGCTGTGCCGCGACCATGCCGGCTACCTGACCCTGTCGCGCCTGTTGACGCGGGCATGGATGGAAGGCCAGCGCCATGACGGCGTGGTGCTGCGGCCGCAGTGGCTGGCCGAGCACCACGAGGGCCTGTTCGCGCTGGCCGGGCGCCACGCGCAGGCCGGGCAGCTGGTCGCGGGCGGACGCTTCGACCAGGCCGAGCAGGCGCTGGCCGGCCTGCAGCGCGATTTCGGCGACCGCCTGCATCTTGAACTCACGCGCTGCGGCCTCGACGGCGAGGCGGCGTTCAACGATTTCGCCCTGCATGCGTCGGCCAGGCTCGGCCTGCCGGTGGTCGCCAGCAACGACGTGCGTTTCCTCGCCGAGGACGGCTTCGAGGCGCACGAGGCGCGCGTGTGCATCGCCGCCGGGCGCGTACTCGACGACCCGCGCCGGCCGCGCGACTACAGCGCGCAGCAATACCTCAAATCGGGCGAGGAGATGGCCGCGTTGTTCGCCGACGTCCCCGACGCGATCGACAACGCCGTGGCGCTGGCGCAGCGCTGCAACGTCGAACTGGTGCTGGGCAAGACCTTCCTGCCGGCGTTCCCGGTGCCCGACGGCCAGACCCTTGAAAGCTGGATCCGCAGCGAGGCGCGCGCCGGACTGGCGCGACGGCTGCAGAAGCATCCGCTGGCCGAGGGCTTCGACCGCGCCGGCTACGACGCGCGCCTGGAGACCGAGCTCGACGTCATCATCCGCATGGGCTTCCCCGGCTACTTCCTGATCGTGGCCGACTTCATCAACTGGGCCAAGGACCACGGCATCCCGGTCGGCCCGGGGCGCGGTTCCGGCGCCGGTTCGCTGGTGGCCTGGGCGATGGGCATCACCGACCTCGACCCGCTGCCCTACGACCTGCTGTTCGAGCGTTTCCTCAATCCCGAGCGCGTGTCGCTGCCGGACTTCGACATCGACTTCTGCATGGACCGCCGCGACGAGGTCATCGAGTACGTGGCGGGGAAGTACGGCCGCGATCGCGTCAGCCAGATCATCACCTACGGCACGATGGCCGCGAAGGCCGTGGTGCGCGACACCGGCCGCGTGCTCGGCTTCCCCTACGGCTTCGTCGACGGCATCGCCAAGCTGATCCCGTTGACCCTCGGCATCTCGCTGGACGATGCGCTCGGGCGCTCCGAGAAGGCGCAAAAGGACCCGGAGCTCGCCAGCAGCGACCTGATCCAGCGCTACAACGACGAGGACGACGTCCGCGACCTCATCGACCTGGCGCTGCAGCTCGAGGACCTGACCCGCAACGCCGGCAAGCACGCCGGCGGCGTGGTGATCGCGCCGTCGCCGCTGTCGGACTTCTGCCCGCTGTTCGCCGAACACGACGGCGATGGCCACGGTCGCAACCCGGTGACGCAGTTCGACAAGGACGACGTCGAGGCGGTCGGCCTGGTCAAGTTCGACTTCCTCGGCCTGCGCACGCTGACCATCATCGACTGGGCGGTGAAGGCGATCAACGTGCGCCACGAACTTGCGCGCGAACCGCTGCTGGACATCAGCGCGATACCGCTGGACGACCCCGACACCTACGAACTGTTCGCGCGCGGCAACACCGTGGCAGTGTTCCAGTTCGAGTCGCGCGGCATGCGCGAACTGCTCAAGCGCGCCCTGCCCGACCGTTTCGGCGACCTGATCGCGCTGGTATCGCTGTACCGCCCGGGGCCGATGAGCCTGATCCCCGAATTCACCGAGCGCAAGCACGGCCGCGCCGACGTCAGCTATCCGCACCCGAAGCTGGAACCCGTGCTGGCGCCGACCTACGGCATCATCGTGTACCAGGAACAGGTGATGCAGATCGCGCAGGTGCTGGCCGGCTATTCGCTTGGCGGCGCCGACCTGCTGCGGCGCGCGATGGGCAAGAAGGACGTCGCCAAGATGGCCCAGGAGCGCGCCAAGTTCGAGGCCGGCGCGGCCCAGCGCGGCGTCGACGCGCGCAAGGCCTCCTCGATCTTCGACCTGATGGAGAAGTTCGCCGGCTACGGCTTCAACAAGTCGCACGCCGCCGCCTATGCCCTGGTCGCCTACCAGACCGCGTGGCTCAAGGCCCACCATCCGGCCGAGTTCATGGCCGCGGTGCTGTCCTCGGACATGGACAATACCGACAAGATCGTCGGCTTCCTCGACGAGGCGCGCGACCTCGGCATCGACGTGCTGCCGCCGGACGTCAACGCCTCGAACCACATGTTCGAGGCCATCGACGGGCGCACGATCCGCTACGGCCTGGGCGCGGTGAAAGGCGTCGGCCACGGCGCCTGCGAGGCGATCGTGGCGGCGCGCGTGCGCGAGGGCGTGTTCGAGGACCTGCTGGATTTCTGCCGGCGCGTGGAATCCTCGAAGTTGAACCGGCGCACGCTCGAGGCGCTGGTCAACGCAGGGGCAATGGATGCGCTGGGGAAGAACCGCGCCACCCTGCTGCTGCAATTGCCGGAAGTGCTGAAGGCGACCGAGCAGATGGCGCGCGAACGCGAGGCCGGGCAGGTGTCGCTGTTCGGGAGCTTCGCCGAAGCCGCGCCGGAATCGCGCCTGCAACTTCCGGAAGCCGACGAAGCGCCGCTGGCCCAGCTGCTCGCCGGCGAGCGCGACACCCTCGGCCACTACCTCAGCGGCCATCCGCTTGACCCGTATCGCGACGAACTGTCGGCCCTGGTCGGCCACGACCTCGGCCAGCTCGACGCGCTGTGGGAATCCCGGCCGCAGGATGCGCGCAGCGGCTGGCGCCCGGAGATGAACGTGGTCGTCGCCGGACAGGTGACCGGCATGCGCAAGCGCGGCGATTCCCAGGCCTTCGTGCAACTGGAAGACGGTCGCGGGCGCATCGAATGCGCGTTCTTCGCCGAAGCCTGCTTCGAATTCGCGCAGCTGCTCACCCGCGACCGCATCCTGGTGGTCGAAGGCGGCCTGCGCGAGGACGAGTTCAACGGCGGCTTCTCGCTGCGCGCGCGGCGCTGCTGGGATTTCCGCCAGCTGTGCGCGCAGAGCGCCCAGCGTCTCGCGCTGCGCCTGGACCTGCGCGTCCCCGGCCTGCTCGACCGCATCGACGGCGTGCTTGCCCAATACCGCCCGGGCAGCACGCCGCTGCGCTACGACCTGCTGCTGCCAGACGGGGCTGCCGGCACGCTCGATCTCAACGGCAACCAGTCGGTCCGGGTCGACGCCGACCTGGTCGGCACCCTGCGCTCGCAGCCCGGCGTGTGCGCGGTGAAGGTGGCGATGGGCAACAAGCCCTGGGCGTAGGTCGGGGCTACGCCTGCCCGCGCCACACTCGGCCGTACGGGCAAAAACCCGTCTTCGGCTAGACTTGGCCCCTTTCCAGCCCGCGCCCGCGCATGAACCCCAACTACCTCGACTTCGAACAGCCGATCGCCGACCTTGAGGCGAAGATCCAGGACCTGCGCCAGGCCAGCACCGGCCCCGCGGTCAACATCGATGCCGAGCTGCACACCCTGCGGAACAAGCTGCGCCACCGCACCGCGCACATCTTCCGCGACCTCACCCCGTGGCAGATCTCGCAGCTGGCGCGGCACCCGGGGCGGCCCTACACCAACGACTACATCCGCGTGATCTGCGACGAGTTCCAGGAGCTCGCCGGCGACCGCGCCTATGCCGACGATGCCGCCATCGTCGGCGGGCTTGGCCGCATCGACGGCCGCAGCGTTATGATCATCGGCCAGGAGAAGGGCCGCGACACCAAGGCCAAGGTGCGCCGCAACTTCGGCATGGCGCGCCCGGAAGGCTACCGCAAGGCGCTGCGCCTGATGAAGATGGCCGAGCGCTTCGGACTGCCGCTGCTGACCTTCATCGACACGCCCGGCGCCTACCCGGGGATCGGCGCCGAGGAGCGCGGCCAGTCCGAGGCGATCGCGCGCAACCTGATGGAGATGTCGGAGCTCAGGGTGCCGATCATCTGCACCGTGATCGGCGAGGGCGGTTCGGGCGGCGCGCTGGCGATCGGCGTCGGCGACCGCACCCTGATGCTCGAATACAGCACCTATTCGGTGATCACGCCGGAAGGCTGCGCCTCCATCCTGTGGAAGACCGCGGAAAAGGCCAAGGACGCCGCCGAGCAGCTCGGCCTCACGGCAAGGCGCCTGCTCGAGCTGGGCCTGGTCGACAAGCTGGTGCGCGAACCGATCGGCGGCGCGCATCGCAACCCGGAACAGATGGCCACGCGCCTGAAGGCGGTGCTGCTGAACGAACTCGATGCCCTGGAGTCGCTGCCGCTGGAAGAGCTTCTGGAGAAGCGCTACCGGCGGCTGCGCGGGTATGGGGCCTACGAGACGGCCCGAGCCGACCTGCGCTAGCATCCTCCGGCCGGACTTTTCCGGCCACCGGGGAGCTGACATGATCATCCGTCGCATCGACGTCCTGTCCGCCGCCAAGATCGGCGGCATCATCGGTCTGCTAATCGGCCTGCTCGTGGGCCTGCTGTTCTTCCTGGCTTCGTCGATCGGCGGCATGGCCGCACTGGCGCAGCATGACAGCGGCATGACCTGGGCCGCGGGCCTCGGCATCCTGGCCATCATCGTGTTCCCGATCATGTACGCCGTGTTCGGCTTCATCGGTGGCGCGATCCAGGCGTTCATCTACAACATCGCGGCGCGGTTCGTTGGCGGAATCCGCTTCGAAACCGAATGAAGCGCCGATGCCCGGATCGGGTACTGCGCGATCCGGGCTTCGCCCACCCAGGGGCCGGCGGCACTGACCGGTCGCATGCCGTGACTTCGAACGAATTGATCACCGGGATTCCCGCGTCCGTCATTCGATCCGCCGGTGTCCTCGTGGCGGTGAGCGGAGGCCTGGATTCGACGGCCCTGCTGCATGCGCTGGCGGACTGCCCGCCGATCCGCGAACGCGGGCTGCGCGCGATCCATGTCCACCACGGCCTGCAAGCCGATGCCGATGCCTGGGCGGTGCATTGCGAACAGGCGTGCGCCGCTCTCGATATCGCGCTGCAGGTCGTGCGCGTCGACGTCGACCCGGCGTCCGGCGACGGTCCGGAAGCGGCCGCGCGCGACGCGCGGCGCGCGGCGTTCGCCCGGGCATTGGGCGAAAACGAAGTGCTGGCGCTGGCGCACCACCGCGACGACCAGGCCGAAACCTTCCTGCTGCGCGCGCTGCGCGCCTCCGGCCCGGACGGGCTGGCGGCGATGCGGGGGTGGCGACGCTTCGGCAGCGGCTGGCTGTGGCGGCCGCTGCTCGGCGTCCCGCGTTCGGAGCTGCTTGCGTATGCACGGCAGCATCGGCTGCGCTGGATCGAGGACCCGTCGAACGACGACACGCGCCTGGATCGCAACTTCCTGCGCCAGCGCATACTGCCGCTGCTGCGCGAGCGCTGGCCGCATGCGGATGCCTCATTCGCGCGTTCTGCGGCGCTTGCGGCCGAGGCCGCCGAACTGCTCGCCGACGGCGATGCCGAGGCGCTGGCTGAGGCGCGCACCGACGACGGGCACTGGCTCTCGGTCGAAGGCCTGCGGCGGCTGTCGCCAGCGCGGCGTGCGCGCGTGCTGCGGCGCTGGGTCGTCGCACTCGACCTGCCGCCGCTGCCTGCGGCCGGCATCGCATCCGTCGAGGCCAGCGTGCTCGATGCGCGACCGGATGCCGGCGCGGAGTTCGCCTGGCATGGCGCGGTGCTGCGGCGCTGGCGCGGCCTGCTGCACGCGGATGTCCGGCGCGCGCCGCTGCCGGGCGACTACCGCGTGGAATGGAACGGGTTGCAGCCGCTGCAGCTGCCGACCGGGGATGTGCTGGCGCTGGCTGGGGAGGGGGAAGGGGAGAAAAGGGGCCAGAGTGAATTTCGCGCCGAGGCTCCGACTGGACCTGGGTTAGCTCCCGCGAAACTTCACTCCGCCCCCTTTTCTCCTCCCCTGCTGGTCCACGCCCGTCGCGGCGGCGAGCGCATCGCCCTGCCCGGCCGCGGCCATTCGCATGAACTAAAGCACGTGCTGCAGGATCTCGGCGTCCCGCCCTGGGTACGCGAGCGGCTGCCGCTGCTGTCGGATGCCGAAGGTCGCCTGCTCGCGGCGGCCGACATCGCGTACTCCGCCCCTTTCCACGCCTGGCTGCAGGAGCGCGGAGTGCGGCTGCAGTGGACCACGGCAACCCTGTAGGAGCGCACCCGGGCGCGCTCCTGCAAAGACAGCGGAAGTTTGCCGTAAACTTGTGGCCATGCCGCGCAAGTCCCCCGAACCCAAGACCGAACCGTCCGCCGTCGCCGATTTCGAGGCCTCGCTCGATGCGCTCGAGCAGCTGGTCGACAAGATGGAGCACGGCGAGATGAGCCTGGAGGATTCGCTGGCCGCCTATGAGCGCGGCGTCGGCCTGTACCGCCGCTGCCAGCAGGCGCTGGAGCAGGCGGAATTGCGCGTGCGCCTGCTCAGCGACCCCGACGATCCCGACGCCGCCGAACCGTTCGCTCCTGCGCCTCCCGACGCCTGAGCGCCGCAGGTGGCGTCCACGACATCCGCCGAGGCGTTCGAATCCTGGCGCAGGCGCGTCGATGCGGTGCTGCAGCGGGCCCTGCCGGCAGCCGGCGATCCGCCGCGGCGGTTGCACGCGGCGATGCGCCACGCCGTGCTGCTCGGTGGCAAGCGCATGCGACCGCTGCTGGTGTATGCGGCCGGCAACGCCCTGGGCGTCGGCGATGACGCATTGAATGCCCCCGCCGCCGCGGTCGAACTGATCCACGCCTACTCACTGGTCCACGACGACCTGCCGGCCATGGACGACGACGCCCTGCGCCGCGGCCAGCCGACCGTGCATGTCGCCTTCGACGAGGCCACCGCGATCCTCGCCGGGGACGCGCTGCAAGCGCTGGCGTTCGCCGTGCTTGCCGCGGCGCCGACCGAAGCGCGGAGGCAGGTGGCGATGCTGGCAGAGCTGGCCGCAGCCGCCGGCACCCACGGCATGTGCGGCGGGCAGGCGCTGGATATCGAGGCGACCGGCGCAGGGCGGGAAAGCAATCGGAAAGGGGGTCGGAGTGAAGTTTCGCGGGCCCGACTCCAGGCCCATGACGGACGTGGGCGCGAAATTCACTCTGATCCCCTTTCCCCCGACCCCTTTTCCCTTGCCGGCCTGGAGCGCCTGCACGCGCTCAAGACCGGCGCCTTGCTGCGCGCGTCGGTGCGCTTGGGCGCGATCGCGGCCGACGCCAATGCCTCGGCGCACGCCTGCCTCGATCGCTATGCCGAGGCGCTCGGCCTGGCTTTCCAGATCCGCGACGACCTGCTCGACATCGAGGGCGACAGCGCCACGCTCGGCAAGACTTCGGGCAAGGACGCAGCGCAGGGCAAGCTCACCTTCCCCGCCCTGATCGGGATCGAAGCGTCGCGCGCGCGGCTGCAGGCGCTGGCCACGGAAATGCAGGACGCGCTGCGCCCGCTAGGACCGGCCGCGACGCACCTGCTGGCGCTGGGGCAGCACGCGGTGGAGCGCAGCCACTAGCAAGCGCGGAGACGCCGGCAAACCGACGCAACCGGCCCGCCCCACTGCCTCAGCGGAACAGCCGCACCGTCAGCGGATAGCGATACGTCTCGCCGTTCCAGGCCTTGACCGTGGCGATGATGCTGCACACCAGCCACAGCACCGCGATCGCGGCGATGGCCAGGACCAGCAGCAGGCCGGCAGGCGCGGTCACGATGATGCCGAGCCCCAGCGTCAGCACCGTCGCGCCGACCAGCACCACGCCCAGCGCACCGGCCGCCAGGGCATACAGGAACATGCTGAGGTTGAAGTTGATCGCCTCGCGCGCGTGCCCGGCGATGAAGGCCGAATCGTCGTGCTTGACCAGGTAGACGATCCCCGCCGCCAGGACCCCGGCGGCGCCGGCGAACCAGCTGGTCAGCAGGGCCAGCACCAGGGCGGACAGGTGCGCGAGCGCCGCCCAGTGGCGCTCGTGTTCGCTGGGCGAGAGGGTCTGCGGCAGGCTGCCGTCGGCGGTGTGCTCCATGTGGCTGCTCCAGGGCCGGAAACCGGTCCGACCCAGTCCCTATATTGGGCGTTTGCGCGCCGCGGACAACCCAACTCTTGGCCTAGCGGGCGGAACGCCCGCCAGCGGCGATGCACCGGCGGGCCAGCGCGTGCTGCGGATGCCTACTTCACCAGCCGCAGCGTGAACGGATAGCGGTAGGCCACGCCCTCGTTGGCCTTGATGGCGGCGATGACGATGAACACCAGTGCGGCGATGCCGACCAGGAACATCACCGGCAGCACGATCAGGAAACCGATCCCCAGCGTCAGCAAGCCGAGCGCGAACAGCACGAAGAACACGATCGCAAGGGTGATGTTGAAATTCAGCGCTTCCTTGCCCTGGTCATCGACGAAGGGCATGGTTTCCTTCTTCACCAGCCAGATCACCAGCGGTCCGAGGAAACAGCCGATGCCGCCGGCCCAGCCCGCGGTGACCAGCCCGCCCAGCAGCGCCGACAGGTGCGCGAACATGGCCCACTGGCGCTCTTCCGCACTCGGTGCGCCAGGCGTGGACGGGGCCGCGGGTGGCGGCGGCGTGGCGGTTTCGTTGGCGTCGGTCATGGCGGTACCCCGTATGCATAGGTATGGAGCGGACGTGGATCCGTCCGCATACAGAGCATACGTCAGTCGCCGCCGGCAACGGTCATGCGCCCGACCAGGATCGAGCCGGTACGGATGTGCGAGCGCGGGTCGATGTCGCTGCCGACCGCCTCGACCGCAGCGAACATGTCCCTGAGGTTGCCGGCAACGGTGATGCCGTCGACCGGATAGGCGACCTGCCCGCCCTCGACCCAGAAGCCGGCGGCGCCGCGGGAATAATCGCCGGTGATGGCGTTGACGCCCTGGCCCATCAGTTCGGTGACCACCAGGCCGCGTCCCATGCCGCGTACCAGCGCGTTGAAGTCGCCTGTGCTGGCCTGGATGTCGAGGTTGTGCACGCCGCCGGCATTGGCGGTGGTCTGCAGGCCGAGCTTGCGCGCCGAATAGCTGCCCAGCACGTAGCGCTGCAGCACGCCGGCCTCGACCAGCGCCGATTCTCGGGTGGCCACGCCTTCGGCGTCGAACGCCGCCGAGCGCAGGCCACCCTGCAGGTGCGGACGCTCGATGATCGAGAACCAGTCCGGGAACAGCCGGGTGCCGGCGGCGTCGACCAGGAAGCTGGCGCGCCGGTACAGCGCGCCGCCCGAGACTGCATTGACCAGGTGCCCGACCAGCGAACGCGCGACCTCGGCGGTGAACAGCACCGGGTGCTGGCCGGTCGCGAGCTTGCGCGGCGACAGGCGCGACAGCGCGCGCTGCGCGGCGTGGCGGCCGATGGCCGCCGGCGACTCCAGGCCGCCCTCGGCCAGCGCCACGCTGTACCAGCCGTCGCGTTGCATGGCCTCGCCCTGCCCGGCGATCAGGGCGCAGCCGATGCTGTGCTGGGTGTCGCGCTCGCGACCGATGAAGCCGTGCGAGTTGGCGTACACGCCCAGCGATTGGCCGCTGGAAACGGAAGCCCCGTCGGAGTTGGAAATGCGCGCGTCGCTGTCGCGGCCGGCGGCCTCGCAGGCGAGCGCGAGATCGACCGCGCGGCCGGCGTCCAGCAGCCACGGATGCCAGCCATCGAATTCACCCGCATGGGTCGCCATCAGGGCCGCATCCGCCAGCCCGGCGGCCGGATCGTCCTCGGTGAAGGTGGCGATGGCGCAGGCCTGCGCGACCGTCGCCTCCAGGCTTTCCTCGCGCAGGTCGGCGGTACTGGCGCTGCCCTTGCGCTGGCCGAAATACACGGTCACGCCGATGCCGCGGTCGCGGGTGGATTCCACGGTTTCCACGCTGCCCATGCGCACGTTGACGCTGAGTCCGCGCTGCTCCGAGCACGACACCTCGGCCTGCGTCGCGCCGCTGTCGCGGCAGCGCTGCAGCAGCCGCTGCGACAGGTCGGCGAGCGCGTCCAGGCGCTCCAGGCTGTCGTCACGATGGATGTCGGATGGGGAGGTGAGTGCGTTCAATGCCTTATCCTGTGCTTGTGCTTGTCTCCTTCCCCCGTACGGGGAAGGTCGGGATGGGGTGTGCGAGACGCTCGACACAGTCCGGATCAGATAGATGACCGGCTCCGGCGTGCCCCCACCCTAACCATCCCCCGCGAGCGGGGGAGGGGATGGTCTTTCGATGCGGGAAAATCATGCGCGGACGCGACGACAAAACCGGCGAATTCCTGGCCCCCAGCCGCAGCCAGCAGCGGCGCGAGGCGCTGGACGTGCTGGTGCTGGCGCAGCGGCTGGCGGCGCTGGCGCCGGCGCAGCTGGAAAAGCTGCCGATCCCGGAACCCTTGCTGCCGCATATCGCCGATACCCGGCGCATCACTTCGCGCATCGCCCGCAAGCGCCAGACGGCGTTCCTGGCCAAGCAGCTGCGTCGCGAGGACGACCAGACCCTGGACGCGATCCGCGACGCGCTCGACGCCGGCGGCGAGGCGGCGCGGATCGAAACCGCGCTGCTGCATCGCGCCGAGGGCTGGCGCGAGCGGCTGCTCGAGGAAGGCGATGCGGCGCTGGCGGAACTGCTGGAGGCGCATCCGGACGCCGACCGGCAGCACCTGCGGCAACTGGTGCGCAACGCGATCGACGAGCGGGACAGGAACAAGCCGCCGCGCAGCCATCGCGAGCTGTTCCGGGTATTGCGCGAACTGCTGGCGCAGCACCAGGCGTAACCTCCTTGTAGGAGCGACGCTTGTAGGAGCGACGTGAGTCGCGAGCCCTTGGCCACCCTTGTGGGAGTAGTGGCGGCATGTCGCTACCACGAAACCACGATTGCCTCCCGACCGCAGTCGCGACTTCCGTCGCCCCCACATGCGCGAAAAGCTCGCGGCTGACGTCGCTCCTGCGGACGCGGGCGTGGCGCTCACGCCTGCGTGCCGCCGACGGTGATTGCTTCGATCAGCAGTGACGGCTGCCCGACGCCGACCGGCACGCTTTGCCCGTCCTTGCCGCAGACGCCGACGCCTTCATCCAGCGCCAGGTCGTTGCCGACCATGCTCACCCGCTGCATGGTTTCCGGACCGTTGCCGATCAGGGTCGCGCCCTTGACCGGCGCGGTGACCTTGCCGTCCTCGATCAGGTAGGCCTCGGTCGCCGAGAACACGTACTTGCCGCTGGTGATGTCGACCTGGCCGCCGCCGAAGTTGACCGCGTACAGCCCTTTCTTCACGGACCGGATCATTTCTTCCGGCTCATGCGTGCCAGCCAGCATGTAGGTATTGGTCATCCGCGGCATGACCAGGTGGGCGAACGATTCGCGGCGGCCGTTGCCCGTGGATCGAGTGCCGGTCAGGCGCGCGTTGAGCGTGTCCTGCATGTAGCCGGTGAGCACGCCGTCCTCGATCAGCGTGGTGCACTGGGTCGGCGTGCCCTCGTCGTCGATGTTGAGCGAACCGCGGCGGCCGGGAAGCGTGCCGTCGTCGACGATGGTGACCCCACGCGACGCCACGCGCTGGCCCATGCGGCCGGCGTAGGTCGAGGTGCCCTTGCGGTTGAAGTCGCCCTCCAGGCCGTGTCCGACCGCCTCGTGCAGCAGCACGCCGGGCCAGCCGCTGCCCAGCACCACCGGCATCACCCCGGCGGGGGCATCGATCGCCTCCAGGTTGACCAGCGCCTGGCGCAGCGCCTCGCGCGCGAATTTCTCCGGCTTGCCGTCGCCCAGCAGCTCCGCGTAGGAGTAGCGCCCGCCGTAGCCGGCGTACCCGGATTCGCGGCGTCCGCCCTGCTCGACGATCACCTGCACGTTCAGCCGCACCAGCGGGCGCACGTCGCCGCCGAGCACGCCGTCGCTGCGCGCGACCAGGATCGTATCCACGCCGCCCGACAGGCTGACCACCACCTGGCGCACGCGCGGATCGGCGGCGCGCAGCAGCTTGTCGACGCGACGCAGCGCCTCGACCTTCTCCGCATTGCCGAGCACGTCGATCGGATCCTGCGCCGGGTACAGCTCGCGGCTGCCCGAATGGACCAGCGCACGTGCGCCATGGGCACTGCCGTCGCGGGCGATGGCGCGCGCCGAATGCGTCGCCGCCAGCAGGGCCTCGGCATTGATGTCCTCGGAGTAGGCGAAGCCGGTCTGCTCGCCCGAGATCGCCCGCACCCCGACGCCCTGCTCGATCGAATGCGCGCCGTCCTTGACGATGCCGTCCTCCACCGTCCAGCTCTCGCGGCGCGCGTGCTGGAAATACAGGTCGCCGAAATCGATGCCCGGGCCGAGCAGTTCGCCGAAGGCGCGCTCCAGTCCGGTCGTGTCGAGGCCTGCGGGCAGCAGCAGGCGTGACTGGGCAAGCGCGAGCGGGGAATCCTGGGGCGTCGTCATCCGGGTGACTTGGGGGTGGCGGCAGCGAATGGCAAGGCGGAGCCGGCGCGCATCAACCGGCCGGCGGTGGTGGCCCCGGCAGCGCCGGCACCGGTGTCGTGGATGCGGGCGCGGGCTTCGGCGGCGATTCGTGGCCACTGACTTCCACTTTCGGCTCCTTCCACGGCCCGGTGACGCGGTAGGTGCGGGCGTTGATCTCGCCCAGCGGCTTCTTCAGCACCGCGTTGGCGACCGCGCCGACCGCGGCACCGATCGGTCCGCCTGCGATCGCGCCGGCCACGGTCAGCAGGTTGCCGGACTTGGGCAGGACTTCGATGGTCTGGTCGAAAGTCTGCGCGCGCAGGTCGGCGCTGCCGCGGATGCGGATCTCGGCGGCCGGGCCGTCGATGTTCATGTCGTCGCTGCGCGCCAGGCCGTCGCCGAAGTCCACCTTCCCGCCGATGCGGTTGAAGGCGAAACCCTTGGAGAACAGGTCGCGGAAGTCCAGCAACAGCCGGCGCGGCAGCTCGGCGACGCTGAGCAGGCCCAGCACGCGCCCTGCGCCCGGTTCGACTTCCACCAGCTGCCCGTCCTTGATCGCCAGGCTGAGGCTGCCTTCGAGGCCTCCGACACGGAAGGCGGCGGGGCTGCCGGGCCACGCCGCATCAAGGTGGGCCTCGCCGTTGCCGCCGGACAGGCGCCCGCCGAAACCGAACCCCGACAGCAGCGCACCGAAGTCCTCGCTGCCGACATCCGCCTTGAGTCGGGTGCGCGCGCCCGCGCCACGTCCAAGCCAGCTGCCGGTGGCATCCACGCGCTGTTGCTTCGACCGCGCCTGCAGCTGCTCGACCTGCAGGCCGGCCGCGACCGGCTTCGTGCGCAGCACGCCCTTGCCCAGGCGCGTGTCGCCCACGCGCAGGTCGTCGACCGTGATCTGCAGCGGCGGGATGCTCGCTGGATTGATGGCGTTATCGCCTTCGCCAGGCGTGCCGGCATCGGACGCTGGATCTGCGGCAGGCCCGGCACCGCTCCAGTACAGGCGCTCGAAGCTGCCGGAAATGGCGGCGCCATCGGCGCGCGGCAGGTTCAGCGTGCCTGCCAGCGCGGGGCCGTCGACGCGTAGCTGGGTCGCGCCAGCCACCGGGTGCGCGCGCAGCCGGGTATCGGCGAAGCTGCCGCCCAGCAGGTGCAGTTGGTCGATCGAGACGTCCAGGCTGCGCAGCGGCATCGAGCCGCCGCCACTGCCCGCGGTCAGCGCCATCCAGTCGATCGCATCCAGGTCCGGGGTGTGGCCGCTGGCGGCCAGCCCCGAGGCCGGTGGCGCCTCGGCGACGCGGTCGCTGCCGAGCACCGCGCGCACCCCGGTCTGGCCATTGCTGCTGCGGGCGCGCAGCGCCATGCGCTGCCCGAACGCCACCGTGATGTCGCCGGCGCCGAACGGCAACGATGTCTCCACCGTGGTCGGCAGGCTCGCAGCGGCCGGCTTGTCCAGCGGCACCGGCAGCGCGAGCCGCATGCCGACCAGGTTCGAAACCAGTCGCAGGCGCGCGGGCGGCGCCGCATCCGCCGCCGCGCCGGCGGCCGGCTTCGGGATCGAGAGCGCGACCGTCCACGGCGACCGGCCCGCAACCTGCGGTTTGAGCCACGCCAGGTCCGGCGCGTAGTCCAGCAGTGCGTCGGCATCGAGCGCCGCATCGAGCCCGGCTTCGAACGCGTGCGCGGGGTTGCGCACGTGGCCCGGACCCGCACGCAGTTCGAGGCGGCCCGGCTGCCCGGCGTGCGACACCCGCAGCGCGTCGGCGACGAACCCTTCCTGGTCGTAGCTCGCCTCGCCGCGCACGTTGTCGAAGGCGAGGTTCCAGCGTTTTTCGCCGAGCTTCGCGCCAGCCAGGCGCACGCGGCCGTCGATTTCCGGCGCGCCGCCGCCCTCGTGCAGCGGCAGGTCCAGCGCGAAGCTGGCCGTGGTCGGTCCGCTCGCACTCAGGTTGTCGAGGGTCTCGGCATGCGGCTTGTGCAGCGGGCTGCGCCTGAGCAGGGCGAGCAGCTTGCCCGCATCGGTGGCGGCGTTCGCGCGCACGGCGAGCTCGGCCTTGCCGAACTGCGGGATGCCGGCCTCCAGCGTGGGCAACTTCACCCCGGCGATCTCGCCGCTGCCCTGCACGGTAAAGCCATCGGCGACGAAGCTCACCTCGCCGTCGACATGTTCGGCCGCGGGCCAGTCCGGCTGGAACTTCACCACGGCATCGTCGAGCCGCGCATCGGCCTGGAACAGGCCCTTCGCGGCCTGGCCGGCTTCGGCATGGAAGGGCCAGTCGTCCAGGTCGCCGGACACCACCGCGCGCCCATCGAGCACGCGGCCGCCGACCAGGGCGGTATCGAGCCAGTGCAGGGTCGCCGGCGACATCAGGTGCCGCACCCAGAAGCGCTTGGCGATGGGCACGGCGGCGGGATCGAGGCGCGCGGCGAGGTCGATGTAGGGCCGGGTGCCGTCGCCCTGGAAGGTCATGCCCCCGCGCACGTCGGCGCCATAGCCGACGCCGTCCACGCGCAGCGCGGGGGTTTCGACGCGCCAGCCGGAGTCCTCGCGCCAGCCGGCGACGCGCCCTTCCAGATGCACCTCGTGCGGCGGACCGAAACCCGATGGCCAGTCGAAGCGCAGGGCCGCCGATGGATCGAATGCGAAGGCCATGCCCTGCCCATCGCCGTCGAGCGTGCCGGCCAGGCCGCCGATCCCGGGCGCATCGCCGTGGGCGGCGAAGCCCATGCCATCGACGCGCGCATGGGCGCTGAATGCGCCATCGCGCACGCCGGCGACTTCGACATCGCGCAGCACGGCGCGCGGGGTGCTGTCGTGCAGCCAGCGGCGCAAACCGGGCTCGACGCGGTCGCTCAAGGCCAGCAGCGCCAGCAGCGGACCGGCATCGATGCGTTGGGCCAGCAGCGCATAACGCTGCCCGCCGGCAACCACCAGGCCATCCAGGTCGCGCTGCAGCGCAGCCTCGCCGATGCGCAGGCGCGGCGCATCGATGCGCCAGCCGCCTTCGATCGCCTGCCAGCGGCCGCGCACCTGGATGCCACTGAAGTCGATGCGTGGCGCGCGGCTCGACGGCGCAAGCGGCGCGCCGTGCATGCCGACCTGTTGCAGGTCCGCATCCACGGTCACCGCGCTGATGCGGTGCGCGCGCAGCCTGGCCCATGCCTCGACCCGTCCCTTGCCCCCGTCCACCACCACCCCGGCCAGGTGCAACAGCGAGCTCCATGCCGCGAGGTCGGCCTGCTTCGCCGCGACATAGCCGCGCCCGTCGCCGTCGCCGCGCCTGAAATCGATGCGGCCCTCGATCGGCGACGACGCCGTGCGCATCCAGGCGCGGGCGCCAATACGCACGCGGTCGCCGTCGACGCGCAGCCGCAGGTCGATTTTCGGGATCCGGGCCCGAATGTCGTAGGCCGGCGCATCGATGTCCAGCCTGCCGCCGATCACCTGCAGCTCGCCCAGGCCTTCCAGCGGCGCGAACGGATCTCCCGTGGATTGCTGCTCGCCCGGCAGGCCACGCACGCTCCAGCGGCCATCGTCGCCGCGCTGCAGGGTCAGCTCCAGGCCACGTAGGCGCAGTTCGGTGAACGAGCGGCCGGGCAGCAGGCCGGCGTATTGCGAGACCAGGATCTCGGCGGTGCCGATCGGAATGCTGTCCGCGCCGTCGCCGATGCGCAATCCATCCAGGCGCAGCAGCGGGCCGCGACGCGTCCACTGCGTTTCCACGTGGTCGAAGCGCACCTCGCGATGCAGGCGTGCGCTCAGCCACTGTTCGATGCGCTGGGGATGGCGTTCGGCCAGCGGCAGCAGCTGGCTGACCACGCCCGCGGCCAGCGCCATGACGACCAGCACGACCGCCAGCCCGTACCAGACGCCACGCCGCGCAAGGCGCAGGCGGCGGCGCAGGGGCGTGGGCATCAGCGCCGCACTCCGCGCGGCCCCGGGAATGGCGAACGGGGAATGGGGAGCCGGAAGGGCTGCGCAGCTCCCGATTCCTGCTCGATCCCTGCTTCCCGGTTCCCGGCTTTACAGCAGCACGACATCGAACTGTTCCTGCAGGTATTGCTCGTCGGCCTGGAAGCGGATCGACTTGCCGAGGAATTCCTCCAGTTCGGCCACGGCCGCGGATTCCTCGTCGGTGATGCGGGCGACCACCTTGGGCGATGCGATGACCAGCAGGCGCGCGGCCTCGAACTGTCGTACCGCGCGCACGATCTCGCGGAAGATCTCGTAGGTCACGGTTTCCGGGGTCTTGAGCATGCCGCGCCCGCCGCACTCGTGGCACAGCTCGCTGAGCTGGCGCTGCAGGCTTTCCACCGTGCGCTTGCGGGTCATCTCGACCAGGCCCAGCGGCGAGAAATCGTAGACCGTGGTGCGGGCGTGGTCCCTGGCCAGCGCCTTTTCCAGCGTGCGCAGCACCTGGCGGCGGTGCTCGGCGTGGTGCATGTCGATGAAGTCGATGATGATGATGCCGCCCAGGTTGCGCAGCCGCAGCTGCCGCGCCACCGCCTGCGCGGCTTCCAGGTTGGTGCGGTAGACGGTTTCCTCGAGGTTGCGCTGGCCGAGGAAGGAGCCGGTATTGACGTCGACCGTGGTCATCGCCTCGGTCTGGTCGATCACCAGGTAGCCGCCCGACTTGAGCGGCACCTCCTTCTCCAGCGCGCGCTTGATCTCGTCCTCGACGCCGTACAGGTCGAACACCGGGCGCGCGCCGCCGTAGTGCTCGATCTTCTCGGCCAGGCCGGGCATGTACTGCGCGGCGAATGCCTGCAGGCGATCGCAGGTTTCGCGCGAGTCCACCTTGACCTTCTCGACGTCGCGCCGCATCAGGTCGCGGACAGCGCGCATCGGCAGGCTCAGGTCCTCGTACACGCAGGCGCCGACCGGCATTTCGCCGACCTGCCGTTCGACCAGCGCCCAGGCGCGACCGAGATAGGCGATGTCCTCGGCCAGCGCCTCGGGTGGCTGTCCCTCCGCATTCGTGCGCACGATGTAGCCGTGCGCGTGGCCTTCGCCCGCAAGCCCGGCGACCAGCGACTTGAGCCGCGCGCGTTCGTCCTCGTCCTCGATCCGCGCCGACACGCCGACCACGCGCGATTGCGGCAGCAGCACCAGGTAGCGCGAAGGAATGCTGATCTGCATGGTCAGGCGCGCGCCCTTGCTGCCGATCGGATCCTTGACCACCTGCACCACGATGTCCTGGCCATCGCGCAGCAGTTCGGTGATCGAGGGCGGCGGCGCCACGGCTTCCTCGCCCCCGACGGCATCGCCCTTGAGTTCCTGCGCCGGCAGCGAGCGCAGGACGTCGTTGGCGTGCAGGAAGGCCGCGCGTTCCAGGCCGATCTCGACGAAGGCCGCCTGCATGCCGGGCATCACCCGCTGCACCTTGCCCTTGTAGATGTTGCCGACCACGCCGCGGCTCCAGCCACGCTCGATGTGCAGCTCCTGCAGCATGCCGTTCTCGACCACTGCCACGCGGGTTTCGCGCGGCGTGACGTTGACAAGGATTTCCTCGGACATGTCGCTGCCTATCCGTCCGCGCCAGTGACAGGCGCGGGATGCATCCGGGCCTGCGACTCCTGCACGGCATCGATTCCCCCTCTCCCGCCGGGAGAGGAGCGGGCTGGGGACACGCCAGCGAGCACCAACGAAACGGCGCTTCCCGGCTGCAGGCAGCCAGACTCCCGCAACAGCCCCGCCGTCTCGTAGAGCGGCAAGCCCATCACGCCCGAGTAGCTCCCCGACAAATGCGCGATGAACGCCTGCGCCGCGCCCTGGATGGCATAGGCGCCGGCCTTGCCGCGCGGCTCGCCACTGGCGACGTAGGCGGCGATGCCGGCCTCGCCCAGGTCGCCGAAGGCCACCTGCGAGACGCTGACCGCCTGCGCTTCATGCGCTGCCGACAGCAGCGACACCGCCGAGATGACTTCGTGCGTCCGCCCGGACAGGCGCCGCAGCATGTCCGCGGCGTCGGCATCGTCGCGCGGCTTGCCGAACACCTCGTCGTCGAGCACGACCTCGGTATCGGCGCCGATCACCCAAGCCCCGCGCGTGGCCTGCACCTGCCGCAGGCCCGCTGCGGCCTTTTCGCGCGCGACCCGGCGCACGTAGTCCAGCGGCGCTTCGGCGCGACCGCGATGTTCCGGGATATCGACGTCCAGCACCTCGAATGCCAGGCCGAGGCGGCCCAGCAGTTCGCGACGGCGCGGGGATTGCGATGCGAGATACAGCATCGTGCAAGGATAACCCGCGACCCGCGCCATGCCGCGTCCAGCGCGCCGGCAACCCCATTGCGGCTCACGGGCCGTTCACTGGACGACCTCGACCCTTGCCCGCATCACCGATGGAGACGACCATGTCCTGCAACCCCGCCCGCTCCCTGCTGCTTGCCAGCGCCCTGATCCTGGGTACCACCACCATGACCGCTTCCGCCCAAACCCCCGCAGCCAGTCCGGCCGCATCCAGCGACGGCACCCTGCTGTCGGTGTCGGCGCAAGCCGAAGCCAGCCGCGTGCCGGACGTGGCCTCGCTGTCGACCGGCGTGGTCACCCAGGCCGCCGACGCCAAGGCGGCGTTGGCTGCCAACGCCGAACAGATGAACAGGGTCATGGCGGCGATCAAGGCCGCGGGCATCGCCGACAAGGACATCCGCACCAGCGGCATCAACGTCAACCCGCAGTACAAGTACGCCGACAACCAGGCGCCGACGATCACCGGCTACCAAGCCAGCAACACCGTCAGCATCAAGGTGCGCGAGATCGGCAAGCTCGGCAAGGTGCTCGATGCCCTGGTCGCCAGCGGCGCCAACCAGGTCAATGGCCCCAGCTTCGAGATCGACAAGCCGGAGGCGGTCTACGACGAGGCCCGCCGCGCGGCGCTGGAGCAGGCGCAGGCGCGGGCGGAAATGTACGCCAAGGCGTTGGGCATGCGCGTGCGCCGCATCGTCAGCATCAGCGAGGGCGGCGGCTTCCAGCCGCCGCGTCCGATGATGATGGCCAAGGCGGCGATGGCCGACGGCTTCGAGTCGTCGCCGGTGTCGCCTGGCGAGACCACGCTCACGGCCAACCTCGACGTGGTGTTCGAGCTTGGTCGCTGACGCCGGTTGCCCTCTGGGAACAAGCAAGCCTCCTGCCGGAGCAGGAGGCTTGCCATTGCGGCTTTGCGTCAGCGGTCAGTGGAACGAATACTTCGCGCCCACCGTGTAGTAGCGCCCGATCGCGCCGCTCGAGTCGAGCGGGTTGTAGTTGATCGCACCGTAGGTCAGCGGATCGAGCGGGGCGATCTTGTCGGTCACGTTGTTCACGACCGCGAATAGCTCCCACGCTGGCGTCGGCTTCCAGCGCGCGGACAGGTCCACGGTGTAGAACGACGGGATCCGGCAGCCGCGCGGCGCATCGCTGCCGTCGGCGAAGGAGTTGGCACAGGACGTGTCGCTTTGCTCGGTGACGTTCTTGAAGCTGCCGCGGTAGTTGACGATCGCACTCAGGCTGAACGCGTCGATGTCCCAGGTCGCGCCGAAGTTGATCCGGTCCTTGGGCGTGCCGATGCAGTTGGTCACGTCGCAGTTGCCGTGGGTGCCGGCGTACTGGTGGCTGATGCCCTGGTCGATGCGCTCCAGCGAGTTGATGCGCGACCACTGCAGGTCGAACAGCAGCTTGCCGTACTGCCCCATCTCCACGCGCTGGCGCACGTCCAGGTCGAGGCCGCGCACCGTGGTCTGCGCCGAGTTGATGTAGCCCACGCTGACCGCCAGCAGGGTGCCGCTGTTGGGGATGTTGGGCAAGTTGTTGTCGTTGCGGACCACGTGGCCGGCGGCGATCGCCTCCGTCGTGCTGCCCTGGTTGATCTCGTCGGTGCGCTTGATCTGCCAGGCGTCGAGCGTGATCGAGGTCGTGGGCGTGGGATCCAGCACCAGGCCCAGGGTGTAGCTCTTGGACTGCTCCGGCTTCAGGTCCGGATTGGGCGAGGTGATGATGGCGATCGCCGCCGCGCAGTCGGCCTGCGTTGCGCCGCCGGGCGCCGGCGTTCCATTCGGGCAGCGCACCGGGTCGGCCGCGCGGCTGAAGGCCGCCAGGCCGCCGTCGCCGGCCTCGGCCGGATTCGGCGCGCGGAAGCCTTCGGCATAGGTGCCGCGTAGTGCGATCCAGTCGACCGGCGTCCACTTGATGCCGAACTTGGGCGTGGTCGAGTTCTCGCCACCCTGGTAACTGTCGTAGCGCAGCGCGCCGGACAGTTCCAGCGTGCTGGTCACCGGCGCCACCAGTTCGGCGTATCCGGCGGCGACCTTCTGCGTGCCCTTGTAGGCCGAATACCCCAGGCCGATGATGTCGCCGATGTCGGTGAAGCTCTGCGGCGTCAGCTCGACCGACTGCCGCCGGTATTCGACACCCAGCGCGAGGCCGAGCGGGCCGCCCGCCAGGTCCATCAGCGAACGATTGGCCTTGGCGTCGAGGATGTCCAGCTCGCTGGTGGCGTCGGCATGGATTTCCGGCGAGATGTAGTCGTACAGCGCCTGCGAGTTGAGGCCGGAATCGTCGCCGATGCGCCAGTAGCCGACCGGGCTGTTGGGATCGGCCAGCACCGTGCGCACCCGGCTGTAGCGCAGGTAGCCGGTGCGCGAGTTGTGCAGGCTGGTTTCGGAGTGCAGGTAGCCGACGTCGTAGTCCCAGGCGCCGGCGCTGCCCTTGACGCCGACCAGGCCGCGCATGAAGTCGTTGTCGTTGTTGGTCGTGCGCGGGCCGACGTCCCAAGCCGAGTAGCGCAGGCGCGCATCGACCCCGAGCGGATTGTCGGGGTGGTTGGCGCCGAGCACGGTCGCGCCCGGACCACTGCTGGCGTTGACCGGGCCGCCCGGGTAGCCCCAGGCGCCGGACACGCCGGAGAAACTGTTCACGAACCTGGTCTTCTTCCGCGAGAACCCGAGCTCGGTGTACAGCTCGGCGTGGTCGTTGATGGCGAAGGTGCCGCGCGAGAAGAAGTTCAGGTACTGCTCGTCCGGCACCAGGTTGCGGTAGGGGCCGATCTCCCACAGGCAGCCGCCGCCCGGGTCGGCCGGGGAGATGTTCGAGAACTGGGCGCAGCCCGGCAGCGCGGTGTACAGGCCCGTGACCGGGTCCTGGACGGCGCCGACGGGGGAGTTGCCCGCCACGGTGCCGCCGCCGGTGATCGCGCCGAACAGGAACTGGCTGCCGGGAATGTCGTAGCCGTACGGGCGCAGGTCCCCGTTGCCGATCCACTTTCGGTTGCGGCGGTCGCTGATGAGGATGCCGTCCGTCTTGCTGGCGTCGATGCTGAAGAAGAAGTTGTAGTCGTCCTTGTCCAGGTCGCCCCAGCCGGCGGTGATCGTGCCCTTGCGCTGGGTGAGGTCGCTGTCGCCGGAAATGCCGTAGGAGCCCTTCACCACCACGCCGGTGAAGTCCTTGCGCAGGATGATGTTGACCACGCCGGCGATCGCGTCCGAGCCGTAGATCGCCGAGGCGCCGTCCTTCAGCACCTCGATGCGCTCGACCGCGTCGAAGGGGATCGTGCTCAGGTCGGTGAACACCTTCTGGCCGTCGTCGGCCAGCCCGTACGGCGCCATGCGACGGCCGTTGAGCAGCACCAGGGTCGAGCCGGCGCCGAGGCCGCGCAGCGACACGCCCGCGCCGCCGCCGGCGAAGCCGTTGCCGAAGGTCTTGGGGATCGAACCCTGGCCGTCGGAGGTCAGCGTCTGCAGGTATTCGGCGATGGTCGCCTTGCCGGTGCGGTCGATCTCCTGGCGGGTGATGACCTGGACCGGCGACGCGGTCTCGGTGGTGGTGCGCGGGATGTTCGACCCGGTTACCTCGATGCGGTCGAGGGTGGTCGCGGCCGGCGCCTGGTCCTGGGTTTCCTGGGCCAGCACCAAGGGGGCGACGCCGGCGAGCGTGGTGGCGAGCAGCGCGCGCCGGATGGCGTGGCTGAGGATTGCATGGGTCATGGAGATCCTCCGGGGATCGTTGGGTTGGACGACTGCGAACGTCCCACCAGATAAGCCAGGAAACCCGGAGGATCAATAATTTGTTAAGCAAAATCAGTAACTTGCCAAACTCCGTACATTTGGAGCACCGCTTGCGCAAAGTCCCGCGTCCTGGCGTCGGCACGGGACTTAATCCGGCGCGACAGGAAAAGCTGCCGGGTTCGCGTTCAAAACGACCCCGTATTCCGCGATCGGTGGCGTGTCCGACCTGTTCTTCGGATCGCAGCCGCCATCACTTGCCGTGCACGCGATCCGGGCGCAGTCTGGCCCCGTTGTCGAGTCGGACTGCCGCGCGTGGCCGGTCTTCGCAACCCCACTGCCGCCGTCCGCCCGTTACCGGTCGCGAATGCAAACGATGGAGGTGGGTCATGGTGCCGCTAAACGCTCGTTCGTTCCCCGGGATGGTTTCCAACGCCCCTGCCCTGCGACTCGATGCCGTGCGCATCGCCGCCGGCGCCGGTGCGCTCGCGCTCAATATCGCCGCGTTGTTGCTGCTGCTGGTTCCCGCGGGCCTGCCGGACCTGGTGCCGCAGGCGGACACGCGCATCCGGATCGTGCCGATCATCGACCTGATCAAACCGCCGACGCCGCCGACGCCGCCGCAGGTGGCGGAGGTCGTGCCGCCGCGCAACCCGCAGCCGCATGCGCCGACAAAGCCGGATGCCATCCAGCCTGCCATCGACCCGATCGTGGTCGATCACGGCTCGCTCCCGGCCAATCCGGTCGTCACGGCGGGCGTCGACGCCACCCCGACCGGCATCGCACCGGCTTCGGGACCCGTCCATGGCATCCAGCTCGAATACGCGGATGCGCCGTCGCCACCCTATCCGCGCGCTGCGCTGATCGCCGGCCTGCACGGCACGGTGCTGCTGCGCGTGCTGGTCGATGTGGACGGCCGGCCGCTACGGGTCGAGATCGAACGCAGCAGCGGCCACAGGCAACTGGATGATGCCGCGCGCCGGTTCGTGCTCAAGCGCTGGAGCTTCCGTCCGGCGATGCAGGGCGGGCACGCGGTGCAGGCGATCGGGCTGGTGCCGATCGATTTCAGGCTGGATTGACGTCGGCTGGATCAATTTTGTAGCAGCGCCCCTTGGGCGCGACGCTCCACCGGTCGGGCATCGCGCCCAAGGGACGCTGCTACAAATGAAACCGGCGCTTCAGCCGCGGTGGTAGGGATGGTTGGCCAGCTGCGCGGCGGCGCGGTAGAGCTGCTCGGTGACCAGCAACCGCACCAGCATGTGCGGCAGGGTGAGCGGGCCGAGCGACCACTGCTCGTCGGCCCGCGCGATGACTCCATCGGCGTGGCCTTCCGGTCCGCCGACCAGGAACGCCAGGTCGCGTCCCTGCCCGCGCCAGTGTTCCAGGCGCGTCGACAGCTGTTCGGAGGAATAGGCCCGGCCGCGACCGTCGAGCGCGACGACATGGGCCTGCTTCGGCAGCGCCTCGATCACGCGCGCGCCTTCGTCCGTGGTCGCGCGCACGGCATCCCGGTGCCTGCCGCGCAACCCGGGAGGGATTTCAATCAATTCAAGCGGAAGCCAGTGCGACAGGCGCTTCCGGTATTCGGCGAAACCCTGCGCGACCCACTCGGGTGCGTTGGTGCCGACGGCGATCAGGCGGGCTTTCATCGCGACATGGTAATCATGGCCGAACGACCGCGTTTCAGGCGTGCATCGCGATGGGTTTTGTGGGAGCGACGGAAGTCGCGAGCTTTCTCTATATGTCCATACATTGGGAAGAGCTCGCGACTTACGTCGCTCCTACAGTTCCGCAATCCCGCGATTGCGAACGCTCAGGCTTCGCTTTCGGCCTCGACGTGCTCCGGCGGCTGGTCGCCGACGGTCCACAGGCGTTCGAGCGCGTAGAACTCGCGCACGCGCGGCAGCATCAGGTGGACGACGACATCGCCGAGATCGACCAGCACCCATTCGGCCTCGCGCTCGCCTTCCACCCCCAGCGGCTGGCAGTCGAGCTGCTTGGCGTGTTTGACGACTTCGTCGGCGATCGACTTGACGTGGCGGGTCGAGGTGCCGGAGGCGACCACCATGTAGTCGCAGATGCTGGTCTTGCCGCGCACGTCGATCTCGACGACGTCGTTGGCCTTGAGTTCGGTGACGGCATTGCGCACGGACTGGAGCAGGGCTTCGGCCGGCGGTGGCGGATTGGGAAGACGGGTCTTGATGACTTGCGCGGTGCTGGTCAAGGGGACGTGGCTCGGTTTGCGGGTGCGTGGGGAATTATAAGGGAGGGGCCGTGCCCGGCCTGTTCAGGTACAGCCCGTGGCGCTGGATGTAGTCGGCGACCGCCGCCGGAACCAGCCCGCGCCAAGGCTCGCCGGCGGCGATGCGGCGACGGATGTCGCTGGAGGATTCTTCGCGCCGGCGGCCGATCGGGAACACCGCAACGGCCCCGGCCGGGGTCTGCGCCAGGACATCCGCGGAACGCCAGCGGGGCGAGGTTTCGGCATGGACTTCGGCGGCATGCCGCTGCAGCCACTCGCCATCGATGCGCGTACCAGGCCGTTCAACCGCGAGGATGTGCGCAAGCCCGAACAGTTCGCGCCAGCGGTGCCAGGTTTGCAGCTGGACCAGCGAGTCGCTGCCGACCAGCCAGGCGATCGGCTGCACCGGTCCCAGTTCGTCGCGCAGTTCGCGCAAGGTATCGACGGTGTACGACGGGCCATCGCGGCGCAGTTCGCGCCTGTCCACGACCAGGCCGGGATCGCCTTCGACCGCGAGCTCGAGCATCGCCGCGCGCTGCAGCGCGTCGGCATGGGTGGCCAGCTTGTGCGGCGGGTCGGCGGCGGGCAGCAGGGCCACGCTCGCGTCCAGCCCGTCGCGCACGGCGCGGGCGATGGCGACATGGCCGTTGTGCACCGGGTCGAAGGTTCCGCCGTAGTAGACGCGCAGGTTCACCAGGGCCTGCCGCAGCCGTCCGCAGGGGCCATGCCGATCTTCATGCCAGCAGCGGCAGCGCCCTGGCTTCGGCCACCGCAAGCAGCAGGCGCTCCAACACTGGCCAGGCATCGACTGGATCCTCGCCGATGCGGATCCGGCCCTTGGCGATGCGATCGACGCGGCCGGCCTCGGCCACGAAGCGATCCCAGCGCCCGTCGGGATGCCGCTTCAGTGCACGGCGATAACTGGCCTGCTTGGAATCCCAGACCCGCTGCGCCTTGAACTCCGCGGCGAGGTTGCCGCCGCGCGCCTGCACCCGCGCCAGCGACGCCACCAGCAGCAACTCCTTCACCACCATGCCCATCAGCGCCGGCACCGCCTCGCCCTCGGCGCGCAGGCCGGCGAGCACGTGCGAGACGCGGGCGCCCTGCCCGTTCAACGCCGCATCGACCAGGCGGAACACGTCGAAGCGCGCGGCGTCGGCAACCAGCGACTCCATCCTTGCCGCGTCGAGCGGCTTGCCATCGGCGAGCAGCGCCAGCTTGTCGATTTCCTGCGCCGCCGCGAGCAGATTGCCCTCGACCCGTTCGACCAGGCACTGCACGGCCTCGCGATCGGCGGCCACGCCGCGGCTGCGCAGGCGCGCCTCCATCCAGCCGGCGATCTCGTGCGGTTTCACCGGCCAGGCCTCGACCACATGGCCGATGCGGGCGATCGCTTCGCTCCACTTGCCACCGTGCCGGCGGCTCCACTCGCCGCCGGTGACCAGCAGGACGACGTCGGCGGGCGGCTCGCGGCAGAAATCGACGATGACCTCGGCGCCTTCCTTGCCGGGCTTGGTCGTCGGCAGCCGCAGTTCGACCAGGCGCCGCGAGGCGAACAGGCTGGGCGCGCGGAACGTCGCCGCCAGCGCGTTCCAGTCGAAATCGCGGCCATCGGCGTCGAAGACTTCGCGCTCGCCGAAGCCCTGCGCCCGCGCCTGCGCGCGTACTGCGTCGGCGGCCTCGAGCACCAGCAGCGGCTCCGGACCGGCGACCAGGTAAGTCGGCCGCAGCGGTTCCGCGGCGAGACGGGCCGGCAGCTGCGCGGGCGTCAATGCCATGCCTGCCGCCGGTGCCGGGCAATGTTCGGGGCGTGGACGCTCAAGGCGTGGTCGCGGGTTCCGGGGAAGCTGCCTGCACCGTCGGCGCACGCGAAGCGGCATCGATGCGGCGCAGGATCGAGGCCGTCATGTCCTTCTGCATCTCGCGCGCCAGCAGGTCGCGCTCGCTTTCGGTGCCAGTCGAGCGCGTCGGTACCGAGATGTAGTCGCGCGACAGCTCCACTGCCTGCTGCGGGACCAGGTTGCTGCCGTCGGCCCGATCGAGGCTGAACACCACCGCGTAGCGCAGAGTGTATTCCTGCGCGCGGCCGAACTGGTCGACGCTGATCGGGGTGGACGCCCATTTTTCCGAGCGGATGTGCAGGGTGGCGACGCCGCTGCTTGCGTCGTCGGGCGCCGCCGTCGCCCCGGCGCGTTCCAGCGCCACCGCCAGCGAATCGGCCAGCGGACTGTAGGGATCGCCGGCGACCACCCGCACCGGCCCGAGGTCGGGCGGCAGGCTCAGGGCATTGCGCAGGTGGAAGCCGCAGGCCGACAGGGCCAGCACCAGGACGGCAAGCAAAAGGATTCGGGTCATGCGCGCAAGTCTGGACGAGGCCGGTGGGAGGGGCAAGCGGCGGCCCGGAGCGCCGTTCACCCTGGAGTGGCGATGCCCCACGGCGCCGCCTCAGGCGACCACGATGTTGACGATCTTGCCGGGCACCACGATCACCTTGCGCACCTGCTGGCCATCGATGAACCTGGCGACATGCGGCTCGGCCAGCGCCACGGCCTCGATCGCGTCGCGCGGCAGATCGGGCGCCACCTCGATGGTGCCGCGCAGCTTGCCGTTGACCTGGACCGCGAGGGTCAGGGCTTCCCGCTCCAGCGCCCGCGGGTCGGGCCGCGGGAAGGCCACGTCCTCGAGCAGGGTTTCGTCGTGCCCCAGCGCCTGCCACAGCGCATGGCAGACGTGCGGCGTGACCGGGTTGAGCAGCAGGACCATCGCCTGCAGGGCCTCATGGCGCACCGCCCGCCCCTGGTCGGACAGGTCGTCGAACCTGGCGACATGGTTGAGCAGCTCCATCAGCGCGGCGATCGCGGTGTTGAAGCTGTGCCGGCGTCCGTAGTCGTCGCCGACCTTCTGGATGGTCTCGTGCAGCTGCCGGCGCAGGGTCTTCTGCGCCGCGTCCAGCGCCGCCAGGTCGACTTCCGGATGGTCCGGCTGCGCCGCGTGCGCATGCACCTCGCGCCAGAAGCGGCGCAGGAAGCGCGCCATGCCCTCCACCCCGGCCTCGCTCCATTCCAGCGAGTGTTCAGGCGGCGAGGCGAACATCGAGAACAGGCGCACGGTGTCGGCGCCGTAACGGTCGACCATGGCCTGGGGATCGACGCCGTTGTTCTTGGACTTCGACATCTTCTCGATGCCGCCGATGCGGACCGGCTTGCCGTCGGCCTTGAGCTTGGCGCCGACGATGCGGCCGCGCTCGTCGCGCTCGACCGCGACCTCGGACGGATTGATCCACTGCTTCGAACCGTTGGCGCCATCGCGGTAGAAGGTCTCGGCGACCACCATGCCCTGGGTCAGCAGGTGGGTCGCGGGTTCGTCGCTGCGCACCATGCCCTCGTCGCGCATCAGCTTGTGGAAGAAGCGGAAGTACAGCAGGTGCAGGATCGCGTGCTCGATGCCGCCGATGTACTGGTCCACCGGCAGCCAGTGGTCGGCGCGGCCATCGACCATGTCCGTCGCGCCCGGCGAGGTGTAGCGCGCGTAGTACCAGCTCGACTCCATGAAGGTGTCGAAGGTGTCGGTCTCGCGCTCGGCGGCGCCGCCGCACTGCGGGCACGACGTCTGCCGCCACTTCGGGTCGGACTTGATCGGCGAATGCACCACGCCTGCCTGCGAGAAGGCGTCGGCCACGTCTTCTGGCAGCAGCACCGGCAGCTGCTCCTCGGGCACCGGCAGCGCGCCGCATTTTTCGCAGTAGATCACCGGGATCGGGCAACCCCAGTAGCGCTGGCGGCTCACGCCCCAGTCGCGCAGGCGGAAGTTGACCCGGCGCGCGCCGCGGCCCTCGGCCTCGAAGCGCGCGGCCAGGGCGTCGAACGACTGCTGGAAATCCATGCCGTCGAACTCGCCGGAGTTCACCAGCCAGCCGCGTTCGGTATAGGCCGATTCGCTTGCAATGCGGCGCTCGTAGTCCTGCACCACGGCGACCGCGGCGCTGGTTTCGTACACGTCCAGCGCGCCGCCCTTGCCGAGCGCGGCGCGCATCGCGTCGCTGTCGGGCTTGCCGAGGTCGGCCGCGATCGCGCGCACCGCGTCGCGCACCGCATCGGGCACGACCACCATGCGGATCGGCAGGCCGTACTTGCTGGCGAACTCCCAGTCGCGCTGGTCGTGCCCGGGCACCGCCATCACCGCCCCGGTGCCGTAGCCCATCAGCACGAAGTTGGCCGCCCACACCGGTAACAGCTCGCCGCTCACCGGATGGATCGCGCGCAGGCCGGTATCGACGCCGCGTTTCTCCTGCACCTCCAGCTCGGCTTCCGAGGTCCCCCCCTGGCGCAGCGCTGCGATGCTCGCGGCCAGCTCCGGGTCCTTCGCCCCGGCCTTCAGCGCCAGCGGATGCTCGGCGGCGATCGACAGGAAGCTCACGCCCATCAGGGTATCCGGGCGGGTGGTGAACACGGTCAGCGGCTGGTCCTCGCCGTGGACGCGGAACTGGATGTCCAGGCCCTCGCTGCGGCCGATCCAGTTGCGCTGCATGGCCTTGACCGGCTCCGGCCAGCCGTCCAGCTTGTCCAGCCCGTCCAGCAGCTCCTGCGCGTAGTCGGTGATCTTCAGGAACCACTGCGGGATCTCGCGCTTCTCCACCGGCGCGCCGGTGCGCCAGCCGCGGCCGTCGATGACCTGCTCGTTGGCGAGCACGGTCTGGTCGACCGGGTCCCAGTTGACCACCGAGTTCCTGCGGTAGGCCAGGCCCTTCTTCATCAGCCGCACGAACATGCGCTGCTCGTGCACGTAGTAATCCGGCTGGCAGGTGGCGAATTCGCGCGACCAGTCGATCGCGTAGCCCATCATCTTGAGCTGCGCGCGCATGTGCTCGATGTTGGCGTAGGTCCACTTCGCCGGCGCCGTGGCATTCCTGATGGCCGCGTTCTCGGCCGGCAGGCCGAACGCGTCCCAGCCCATCGGCTGCAGCACGTTGTATCCCGTCATGCGCCGGTGGCGGCTGATGACATCGCCGATGGTGTAGTTGCGCACGTGGCCGACATGCAGCGCGCCGGATGGATACGGCAGCATCGACAGGCAGTAGAACTTAGGCCTGGCGTCGTCCTCGACCACCTCGTAGGCGCGGGTGCGGTCCCAGAAGCGGCGGGCGGCGGATTCGACGGATGCGGGATCGTAGGCGGCGGATTCGGGGGACACGGCGGCAACAGGCGGGCAGGACCGGGAAGCCTACCGCAGTGCACCAATTGCCGCCATCCGGGGCGTTATCATGCCTCCCTGGCCTGGGAGACTTCCGATGAACCGACTGACCGTCGCCGTCCTGCTGGCGCTTGCATGCGCGCCTTCCCTCGCCGCCGAGGCCACGTCCGCGGGCGGGCCTGGGCTGCAGGTCGTGCATTGCGGCCACCTGTTCGACGCTGCCAGTGGCCGCATGCGCGGCGAGACCAGCGTCGTGGTGCGCGGCGACCGGATCGAATCGGTGCAGTCCGGCGCCATCGCCACGCCAGCCGGCGCCACCGCCGTCGACCTGGGCGGGGCCACCTGCCTGCCCGGCCTGATCGACAGCCATACCCACCTGACCGGCGAATTCAGCAAATCGAGCTATTCCGACCAGTTCCGCCTGAATCCTGCCGACTACGCGATCCAGTCGACCGTCTACGCCCGCCGCACCCTGCAGGCCGGCTTCACCACCGTGCGCAACCTCGGCGACAACGACGGCGAATCGATCGCGCTGCGCAACGCGATCAACGCCGGCACCGTGCCCGGCCCGCGCATCTTCACCGCGGGCGTGCCGATCGGCTCCACCGGCGGCCATGCCGACGGCAGCGACGGCTACCGCCTGGACCTGCAGGGCGACCCGGGTCCGAAGCAGGGCATCATCAACGGCCCCGAGGACGCCTGGAAGGCGGTCCGCCAGCATTACAAGGACGGCGTCGACCTGATCAAGATCATGCCCTCGGGCGGGGTGCTGGACGAGAGCAGCAGCGCCGACAACCCGCAGCTGACCGTCGAGGAGATCAAGGCCGTGGTCGCCGCCGCGCACGATTACGGCTTCACGGTCGCCGCGCACGCGCACGGCGCCGAGGGCATCCGCCGCGCCGTGGTCGGCGGGGTGGATTCGATCGAACACGGCACCTTCATGGACGATGCCGACATGAAGTTGATGAAGGAGCACGGCACCTGGTACGTGCCGACCATCATCGCCGGCAAGTTCGTCGAGGAGAAGGCAAAGGAAGGCTGGTATCCGCCGCAGGTCGCGCGCAAGGCGCAGGAGGTCGGGCCGATCATCCAGCACACCGCCGGCAGGGCCTACCGGGCCGGCGTGAAGATCGCCTTCGGCACCGACGCCGGGGTCTATCCGCACGGCCAGAACGCGAAGGAACTGGTCTACATGGTCGAAGCCGGCATGCCGCCGGCCTATGTGCTGCAGGCCGCCACCACGCACGCCGCCGAGTTGCTGAAGAAGTCGCAGGACATCGGCAGCATCGAACCCGGCAAGTACGCCGACATCGTCGCCGTCGACGGCGACCCGCTCGGCGACATCGCGATCATGCAGCGGGTCGGCTTCGTGATGAAGGCCGGCAAGGTCTATCGCCAGGACGGCCATGCGGTGGGCGAATGAACCTGGAGTGGCTGGGAGCGATAGCCGCCGTGCTGACCACGGTTTCGTTCGTGCCGCAGGCGGTGAAGACCATCCGCACCCGCGAGACCCACGGCATCTCGCTGTGGATGTATGCCATCTTCACCATCGGCGTCGCGTTCTGGTTCGGCTACGGCCTGGCGCTGCACTCGTGGCCGATGATCATCTCGAACGCAATCACCTTCCTGCTGGCGGCGACCATCCTGGCGCTCAAGCTGCGGCATGGCTGAGGCGATGAGCATGCAACCCGCCCCCGCATGGTCGGTCTCGCGCTGGTTCAACGCCGACGCCGCGCCGACGCTGGAAACCCTGCGCGGCCGCGTGGTGTTCCTGCACGCCTTCCAGATGCTGTGCCCGGGCTGCGTCCAGCATGCGGTGCCGCAAAGCCTGAAGGTCGCCGCCGCGTTCGCCGATGCCGAGCTGTCGGTGATCGGCCTGCATGCGGTGTTCGAACACCACGCGGTGATGGGTCCGGACGCATTGCAGGTGTACCTGCACGAGAACCGCATCCGCTACCCGGTCGCGGTCGACGCCTACCGCGACGACGATCCCACCCGCCACCCGCTGCCGCTGACCATGCAGGCCTATGCGATGCAGGGCACGCCGACGCTGATGCTGATCGACCGCAGGGGCCGGCTGCGCCGCCAGCAGTTCGGCCTGGTCGACGATCTCCGCCTAGGCGCCGAAATCGCCACCCTGCTGGCCGAACCCGCCTAGGGTTTCAGCCCGCCGCCCTGCGCGCCACCAGCAGCCACCACCCGAACCATACCGCCAGCATCACCCGCTGCGCGACGCCCGGCGCCAGCTGCGCGGGCGGCGCCAGCGCCAGCCATGCCAGCAGCCCTGCGACCACGGCGCAGGCCAGTGCCGGCGCCCACTGCCGTCGCTCGTGCCGCAGGCCCAGGCCCAGCAGCAACGCGCCGGGCACGAACGCCACCCACCACAGCGTCCACGCGGTCGCATGCAGGCGACTCGCGGTGGACTCCAGGTCGCCAGGATCGAGCGGCAGCAGCCCCTGCAGTGCGAACGCCAGCGTCGACAGCAGCGCCAGCCGCGCGCCGATGCGCGCCGGCCACGCCGCATCGTCCGGCATCGCCGCGCGCAGGCGCCAGCCCGCAGCCGCGAGCAGCAGGCCGGGCAGCAGGAATCCCACGACGTCGAACGCCAGCGCGTGCGCGATCCCGCGCGCGCCGAGCAGCGCGACCGGATGCATGGCCTGCGAATAGCCTGCAAGAGCGGCACCGAAACCGGACAGCGCGCCCCAGAACAGCAGCGTCGCAAACCAGGTCGCGATCGCGGCCGGAATGTCCAGCGGCCTGCGGGAAGGATCGTCCATGGGCCCAATCTACAGCGCACCGTGGCGGCGTCAACGCAGGACGCTGCACGTTTTCGAAGCCGGAACACTGCGGACCACTCGAAAGTTGGCTTGCAATCCGGCACGGCTGGCACAATCTCGTGTTCGACGCCCCGTGGAAGCCATCATGTCCGTTGCCCCCGCCAAGCCGCACGTCTTCGACGCCACCACCGCCAGCTTCGAGGCCGAGGTCCTGCAAAAATCGCTGCAGATACCGGTGCTGATCGACTTCTGGGCCGAATGGTGCGGACCGTGCAAGTCGCTGGCCCCGATCCTGGAAAAGCTCGCCGCCGAGTACCACGGCGCCTTCGAACTGGCCAAGGTCGACACCGAAGCCGAGCCGCAGATCGCCGGCGCCTTCCAGATCCGTTCGATCCCGACCGTCATCCTGTTCAAGGACGGGCAGCCGGTCGATGGCTTCCAGGGCGCGCTGCCCGAAGGCCAGCTGCGCGAATTCCTCAAGCAGCACGGCATCGAGCCGGCCACGCCGATCGAAATGCCCGGCGGCTCGGAGGCCGGGCCGGCCACCGCGGCGGCGCCGCCACCCGACCCGCACGCCGAGGTCATGCGCCTGCGCAAGGCGATCGAGGCCGAACCGGACAAGCCCGAACACAAGCTCGAGCTGGCGCTGGCGCTGCTGCAGACCGGCGGCGCGCATGAAGCCGAGCAGCTGCTCGATGCCCTGCCCGCGAACCTGTCCACCGACGACCGCGCGATCGGCGCGCGCACGCGCCTTGGCTTCGCTGCCCTGCTCAAGGACGCCCCGCCTGTGGAAGTGCTGGAAAAGGCCATCGCCGCCGATCCGGGCGACCTGCGCGCACGCCACCTGCTCGGCGTGCACCGCATCGTCGCCGGCGACGCCGAAGCCGGCCTGGAACAGTTCCTGGAGATGCTGCGACGCGACCGCGCGTTCGAGGACGGCCTGCCGCGCAAGGCGCTGATCGATGCCTTCCGCATCATCGAGGACGAGGCCCTGGTCGGCCGCTATCGCCGGAAGATGTCGTCGCTGCTGCTGGTGTAGGGCGCGTCTCGGCCCGCCTTGGGTGAGATGTCGTCACTCTCGGAAAACCGGCGGGTCAAGACCCGCCCTATCAAACACGACTGATGGCCCGAAAAGTTTCCGCCCGCACCCTGCGACACGCCATGAACCTGTGGCCGCCGTTCCTGCTGGCCGGCATCCGCGTGCGCGAATGGTCGGACGACTTCCGCCACGCGCGCGTCGAGCTGAAGCCGCACTGGTACAACCGCAACTTCGTCGGCACCCACTTCGGCGGCAGCCTGTTCGCCATGACCGATCCGTTCTGGATGATCATGACCATGCAGTCGCTGGGCGCGGGCTACATCGTCTGGGACAAGGCGGCGACGATCGACTTCGTGAAGCCCGGGCGCGGCGTCGTGGGTGCGGAATTCAGGCTCGACGACGCCACCCTGGACCGGATCCGCGATGCCACCGCCGGCGGCGACAAATACCTGCACTGGTTCGAGGTCCCGGTCACGGATGCCGGCGGCGACACCGTTGCGCTGGTGCGCAAACAGGTCTACGTGCGCCGCAAGCGCGCGGCGCCGGCCTGATCAGCCGGGCGCTTTCGCCCACAGGTAGGGCGGCAGCGGCAACCGCCAGTATTTGCCGCGCTTCGCATCGAACTGGCGGATGCGGATGCCCGTGCCGTCATCGGTGGCTTCGATGTCGCGCGTCGGGCTCTTCAAGTCCGGCGGGCGCTCGGCCAGGCGCGCGACGAGCGGCTTGCCGTCCTGCGGTTGCCCGCGCAGCCAGGCCAGGGTGGCCAGCAGCTGCATGCGCGCGCCCTGGTCCTGGGCCCGCAGCGCGTAATCGCCGTATGCGGGGGCGGCGATATCGTTGAGGATGCAGCCCATCGCATTGCTCATGCATCCCAGGCGCAGGTAATACGGCTTCCCTGGTGGCACTCGTTCCGGCGCCCTGTCGTCGGCGATGCGTCGCAAGGCCGCATCCGAACACGCGGGTGCGAACACGGTCGCCTTTTCGGCACGGGTCATGTGATCGCTGTAGAGCAAGGGCAGCAGCAGCCTGTCGAACCTGCCGCCGGCCGCGTGATCGACCATGCCGGTCATCGCGCCGCTGGCATACAGGAACTCGCCCTGCATCGGCCGGCACAGCGAAATTTCGGCCGGTTTCATTGGTGCCAGCGCCGCGGTGCAGGCCTGCGGCAGCGCCTGCTCGCGCGGCAACTGCACCAGCATGTCGGCCAGCAGCCGGCCGTAGCCGTCGGTGGAATAGGCGATACCGATCATGCGCATGATCAGCGAATCCGAGTTCGCCCCCAGTCGCCGCCAGGTGGAGATGTCGCGGCAGGTGCCGTCCAGCGCCGCGCCCACGTCGCCGCGGGCGAATTCGAGCGCGTGCACGGTCAGTAGCGCCTTGCCAAGGGTGAACTCAGGGATCGGCGCGTCGAACCGCCACGCGAATCCATTCCTGTAGTAGTCGTAGCGCGACAGGTCGGCGACGCGCGCGAACAGCACCGCGTTGCGCTCGACCAGCGCAACGTACGCATCCTGGTTCGACCGCACCTTGGCGAGGCAGCCTGCTTCGCGCGTGCCGCACAGCATGGCCAGGTCCTGCGCATCCGGTGTCAGGTCGCGATAGCGCTCGCCGGCCACGCTTTCGAACGCCGGAACCGGCTCGTCGCCGCTGGTTTCGATGCCGGCCACCGGCCGCGCCCGCAGCCGCCTGGCGTCCTCGGCCAGGATCGCGGCCTGCTCCGCTCCGGGCACGTCGTAGGGCAGCAGCCACAGTGCGGCGAAGGCGTTGCGCCCCTGCGGCTGCCACGGCTGCTGCATCACCGCCAGCGCGGCCTCCTGCTCCGCGGACGCGCCGCGCAGGCGGGAGACGGACCACAGCCCGACCACCAGCAGCAGGACGGCACCGGCCACGTAGCCGGTCCAGCGCAGGAACTTCCCCATGGCACCCCCTCGCAGCATGCATCGCGGCAAATATCATTGACTGTAGAGGATGCCCGGCACGCCACCAAGCCGCCGGCCGCCGATGCTGGCCGTTCACCCCCCGTGGCCGCGCGGCGGGTATGCTCGGCGCGCAACCACGGGGGGAGCATGAGCGAGTCGCCGATGGACGAGGGCGGGAAGCCAGCGCTGCCGGAAATCGCCGGCTACCGGCTGCTGCGCGTGATCGGCAGCGGCGGCATGTCGACCGTCTATCTCGGCGAGCAGGTGTCGCTGTCGCGCCAGGTGGCGATCAAGGTGATGCTGCCCGAGGCGCTGGCCGACGAGGTCAGTCGACGCCGCTTCGAGAACGAGGCGCGCACCATCGCCCGGCTCGAACATCCGCACATCGTCGGCATCCATGAAGTCGGGCGCACCCGCGACGGCCTGCCGTGGTACTCGATGCCGCACCTCCCGCGCGGCCACCTGGGCCAGCGCATCCTCGGCGAGGACGGCAAGCCGATGCCGCAGGCGCGGGTGGTCGAGATCCTGCGTGCGTTGCTCTCGGCGCTGGGCTATGCGCACGCACGCGGCACCATCCATCGCGACGTGAAGGCCGAGAACGTGCTGTTCGACGAGGCCGGGCGCGCGCTGCTGGCGGATTTCGGCATCGCCCTGCGCCGCGGCTTCGGCACCCGCGTGACCACGGCCGGCGTCGCGGTCGGCAGCACTGCCTACATGGCACCGGAGCAGGCGCGTGGCAAGGAAGTCGACCCGCGCACCGACCTGTATGCGGTCGGCGTACTGGCCTGGGAAATGCTCACCGGCGAGCTGCCCTACAACGCAGGCGACGCGGTGTCGATGGCGATCATGCACGTCAAGGAGCCGGTGCCGCGGCTGCCGCCGCAGCTGCGCCAGTGGCAGCGGTTCCTCGACCGTGCGCTGGCCAAGTCGCCGCGCAAGCGCTACCACGATGCCGCCGAAATGCTGGCCGCGCTCGAACGCGTGCCGCTGCGCGGCGGCAGCCACGAGATGCCCGCCCTGCCCGCCTTGCGCGAACGCGCCGCAGGCGGGATCCGGCGCGTGCCGACGCTGGTCTGGATCGGACTGGTGCTGGTCGCGGCGGCCGCTGCCGGCCTGCTGCTGCGTAGCCAGCAAGAAGGCTTCTCTCCGTATCGCGTCGCGAAGCCGGCGACCGGTGAGGCGGCCGGTGACGCCGGATTGCAGGATACGCCGCTGTCACGCGGCCGATCCTTCGCCGGCGATCCCGACGCCGCGCTGCTGCGCGCCGCTCCGACCTCCCAGGCCGAGCGCTGGGTGACGCGGGCGCAGCGGCAGATCCGCGAGCAGCACCTGACCACGCCCAAGGATGACAACGCCTACGACAGCCTGGTTGCCGCGTACGAAGCCGACGCCGCCTATCTTGGGTTGCCCGGGGCGATCGACAACCTGGTCGACGCGCTCGCGGATTCCGCGGTCCGCGCCATCGCGACGGGCGACGATTCGCGTGCCCGCGCGCAGTATGCCGCTGCCATGCAATTGGTCGGAAGCACCAAACGCGAAAACAGCAAGTCCGTCGCGGGCCTGCACCAGCGCATTGAACACGCACTGATGGCGCGCATTGAGGCGGCGGCGAAGGGTTTCGAGCGCGGATCCGCGCTCGAAACCGTGGAAAGCGCGAAGTTGATTGGCGTTGCGGGCGATGGGCTCGGCCGGCTGGCTGCACGTGCCAAGGCAATCCCGGAGGCAGGCGAGGTCATCGGAGGCATGCCGGGCGAGATGGTATTGATCCGCAAGGGTGGGGCAATGCTGGCAGCGGCCCGATACCCGGTCAGCCGCGACGACTACGCGCGCTTCGCCGCCGCGACCGGTCGCGAGCCGGCACTGTGCCGCGCCAGCGGCTCGCTGCTGCGGCTGCTGGCACCGCGCGACTGGAAGTCGCCGGGCTTCAAGCAGGCGGGGACGCAACCGGTCGTCTGCGTGTCCTGGAACGATGCACAGGCCTACGCGCGCTGGTTGAGCGACCGCAGCGGCCACGACTACCGGCTGCCGCACGCGCGTGAAGCAGGGCTACTGCCTGCGGGGGACAACGGCAAGCGCGTCGCCGAATGGAACAGCGACTGCAGCAAGGACTGCGACAGCCATCTCGTCAGCGGCGCAAGCTGGCGCGGCGAAAACGGCACGCGCCCGCTCGACGCCTCGCGTGGCTACGACGACGTCGGCATCCGCCTGGTCAGCGACCTCCGGCAGGCCACGGGGAAACGCTGAACGGGCCGGCGCCGGCGTGGCCGGCTCTGTAGAATCCGCGCCATGCCCACGACCCCCACGCCGCCGCGTCGCGGATTCAAGACCACCCTGCTCACCGGCCTGCTGACCCTGCTGCCGATCTGGCTGACCTGGGTGGTGGTCAAGTTCGTGTTCGTGCTGCTCAGCGACCTCAGCCAGCCATGGGTGCAGCCGCTGTCGCGGCAGATCGCCGCCAGCAATCTGCGCGTGCTCGGCTGGTTCGCCGACCCCTGGGTGCAGACCAGCATCGCCATGGTCGCGACCTTGCTGGTGATCCTGCTGGTCGGCTGGCTGGCGCGGCGCGTATTCGGCCAACGCATGATCGCCTGGTTCGAGGCGATGATCGCGCGCGTGCCGCTGGCCAATACCATCTACGGCAGCGCGCGCAAGCTGCTCGACATCCTGCAGACCAAGCCCGACGGCACCCAGCGCGTGGTGCTGGTGGATTTCCCGCACACCGAGATGAAATCGGTCGGCTTCGTCACCCGCGTGATCCGCGAAGCCGGCACCGGCCGGGAACTGGCCGCGGTATACGTGCCAACCACGCCGAACCCGACTTCCGGCTACCTTGAAATCGTGCCGGTGGAGAAGATCACGCCGACCGACTGGAGCGTGGACCAGGCGATGAGCTTCATCATCTCCGGCGGCGCGGTGGCGCCGGAGACGATTCCGTTCTCGGCCCCTGCGCCCGTCGCGAAACCGCAGGGTTGAGACAACGGAAAACCGCATGCATGCGCGCTGGAAACGAGCGCGCACACACGCGGTTCCGATGGCCTGGACTCGACGGGCTCAAGAGCCGCCCGCCGATCGCGGCAGCCGTTACTGCTTGGACGAATCGACCTCGTCGGTCACCTTGTCGTCCGGATCGTCCGGCATCTCGATCGTGGCGGTAGGCACGTCGACCTTGACTTCCTTGGTGCCCATCTTCACCTCGGCGGTTTCCACCTCGTATTTCGGCAGCTGGCCGCCTTCCGAGGTCACCTTGACGTCAGGCATCTCGCCATCCTGGGTCTTGTCCACCTTGCATGCCGCCAGCGACAGCCCTGCGGCCAATACGACGGCGGTTGCAGCGGTTTTCGCGATCGTCATCTTCATGTCTTGATGCTCCTTGTCCATGGTTTGTGCGAGCCGACCAGATAGCGGCCGCTTCGCCATGCAACACCCAGTGCCCACGATTGGCGCACTTGCTTGCAGCGCGCAGTGTCCATTCCGCGATGTGGACACGAGGTGATTGCGGTCTTGCGCCGATGGCCTGGCGATGGACCCCATCGTCTCCGGCGGCGCGGTAGCGAGGCCGGAAGCACACTGGCACATGAACCGATGCCTGTCCGAGGGCCACGCGACCGGCGCTCCCATCGTGCTGCCGTGGCTGTCGCCCGGCGCGTCCGCATGCAATGACTTTCGTCAGGTGCCGCGGCTACACGCCGCGACGATACTATCGGGCACTCAACCGATCGAATGGGGAACCCAGCATGATCCTGCGCCATCTCGCACTCGCCCTTGCCGTTACCGTCGCGATCACCGGCGCCGGGCTGCCAGCCAGCGCTTCCGCCGCCGAAATCGCGCAGACCGCGAACGACAAGGCGCAGCAGCTCGACCGCATGTATGAACAGTTCTGGGAAGAGATGCTCGAGCTCAACCCGTTGCAGGCCACCTTCCAGGGCGACAACCGCTACAACGACCAGCTGCCGAACTTCCTCTCGGCCGACTATCGCAAGCGCAGCCACGACTTCACCCGGCGCTGGCTGGACAAGGTGCAGGCGGTCGGTTCCGATGGCCTGCGCGGCCAGGAACTGATCAGCTACCAGATGTTCGTGCGCGACGCGAAGGGTGAGCTCGAAGGCGAGCAGTTCCCCGGCTGGATGCAGCCGATCAACCAGTTCGGCAGCCTGGTCAGCTTCTCGGTGCAGCTCGGCTCCGGCACCGGCGCGCAGCCGTTCAAGACGGTCGCCGACTACGACAACTGGCTGGCGCGCGGCGAACGGCTGCCGGTGCTGGTCGACCAAGCCATCGCCAACATGCGCGAAGGCATGCAGGCCGGCGTGGTGCAGCCGCGCGTGCTGATGGTCAAGGTGCTGCCGCAGCTCGATGCGGTGATCAAGGACAAGCCCGAGGACAGCCTGTTCTGGGGACCGATCCAGCGCATGCCCGAGGATTTCCCCGAGACCGACCGGAAGCGCCTGACGGCCGCCTACCGCGACATGATCGCCGACGAGGTGATGCCGTCGTTCAAGCGGCTGCGCGGCTTCATCGCCGACGACTACATGCCGAAGACGCGCGAAACCGTCGGCCTGGACGCCCTGCCCGACGGCGAGGCCTGGTACGCCTACAACGTGCGCCAGCGCACCACCACCGACCTCACGCCGGCGCAGATCCACCAGATCGGACTCGACGAGGTCGCGCGCATCCAGGGCGAGATCGGCGGGGTGATGAAGCAGGTCGGCTTCAAGGGCTCGCTGCAGGAGTTCTTCGAATTCATGCGCACCGACCCGCGCTTCGAGTTCAAGACCGAGCAGGCGCTGCTGGACAACTACAAGGGCATCGAGGCGACCGTCGAGTCGAACGTCCCGAAGCTGTTCTCGCTGACGCCCAAGGCGCCGTTCGAGATCCGCCCGGTGGAACCGTTCCGCGCGCAATCGGCGGCCGGCGGCCAGTACAACCGCCCGAGCGAGGACGGTTCGCGGCCGGGGATCTTCTACGCCAACACCTACGACCTGCCGTCGCGCAAGTCCTGGGACGCGCCCGACCTGTTCCTGCACGAGGCCATTCCCGGCCACCACTTCCAGATCGCGCTGCAGCAGGAGCTGACCAACCTGCCGAAGTTCCGCCGCTTCGGCGGCGAGACCGCCTTCACCGAGGGCTGGGGCCTGTACGCCGAGTCGCTGGGCAAGCCGCTGGGCGTGTACGACGATCCCTACGACTACTTCGGCTACCTGCAGAACGAGCTGTGGCGCGCGATCCGCCTGGTCGTCGACACCGGCCTGCACAGCAAGCACTGGACCCGCGGACAGGTGATCAAGTACATGCTCGACAACTCGGCCGAGAGCGAAACCCAGGCGACCGCAGAGGCCGAGCGCTACATGGCGATCCCGGGCCAGGCGCTGGCCTACAAGATCGGCGAACTGAAGATCCAGTCGCTGCGCGCGAAGGCGGAAAAGGCGCTGGGGCCGAAGTTCGACATCCGCCAGTTCCACGCCGAGGTGCTCAAGGACGGCGCGGTGCCGCTGGACATCCTCGAGGGCAAGATCGACCGCTGGATCGCCGCCACGCTGGAGGGCTGACCGGGCGTCGCGCACCGGCACCGCGACAACGACCGCGGCCTCGCCTGTTTGCGCGAGAATCCACGAAGGAGGGCCGGCAATGCCGGCCCTCCTTCGTTGCGTTGGCGCCTGGCTTCAGGCGCGGGAGTCGCGTCGCGAGCCCAGGTGCGCGGGCTGCCCGCTGCGCTTCGGCCCGGCGTGCGCATGCGCGGCGCGCGACTGCGGCTTGCCGTACGCGCGATGCGCCGGCTTGCGCGGCGGACGCTGTCCGCCGGCGGGCCGCTGGCCGCCGCCGTTCTTCGGGATCGGCGTATCCAGGCGGATCGGCTTGCTCGGCGCGTAACCTTCCACCACGTCCATCACCAGCTCGCCCTTGAGGAGGTTCTGGATCTGCCGCAGCAGGCCGCCTTCCTCGGGCGACACCAGCGACAGCGCTTCGCCGGTCGCGCCGGCGCGGCCGGTGCGGCCGATGCGGTGGATGTAGTCTTCGGCCACCATCGGCAGGTCGTGGTTGATCACCAGCGGCAGGTCGGGGATGTCGAGGCCGCGCGCGGCGACGTCGGTGGCCACCAGCACGCGGGCCTTGCCGGACTTGAACAGGCTCAGCGCCTTGAGCCGCTGCGCCTGGCTCTTGTTGCCGTGGATGGCGACGGCGCGCAGGCCGGCCTTCTCAAGCTGCTCGGCCAGGCGGTTGCAGCCGTGCTTGGTCTTGCCGAACACCAGCACCTGGTCGGTATGGCGCTTGCTGAGGATGTCGACCAGCAGGTCGCGCTTGCGCGAACCGTCGACCGGATGCGCGCGGTGCACGATGGTCTCGGCGATGGTGTTGCGCGCCGTGACCTGCACCTGCTGCGGATTGCGCATGAACTCCATCGCAAGCTGCTTGATGCGGTCCTCGAAGGTGGCCGAGAACAGCAGGGTCTGCCGATCCTTCGGCACGCGGTTGACGATGCGCTTGATCGCCGGCAGGAAACCCATGTCGAGCATGCGGTCGGCCTCGTCCAGCACCAGGACCTCGACCGCGTCGAGCTTGGCGCTGCCGCGCTCGAGGTGGTCGATCAGGCGCCCGGGCGTGGCGACCAGGATGTCGACGCCACGGCGCAGGTTGTCGACCTGCGGGCCCATGCCGGCGCCGCCGTAGACGGTGGTGACGTTGAGCCGCAGGTGCCGGCCGTAGGTCTTGATGCTGTCGGCGACCTGCACCGCGAGTTCGCGGGTCGGGGTCAGGATCAGCGCGCGCGGCTTGCGCGGGCCGTTGGGCGGGGTCTGCTTCGACAGCCGCTGCAGCAGCGGCAGCGCGAACGCGGCGGTCTTGCCGGTGCCGGTCTGGGCGCCGCCCAGCAGGTCGTGGCCGGCCAGGGCCAGCGGGATGGCCTGGGCCTGGATCGGCGTCGGCGTGGCGTAGTCGGATTCGGCGAGCGCGCGCAACAGCGCGGGCGACAGCCCCAAACTCTCGAAAGTCAGGGTTTCAAACGTCATTGGAAAACTCCAGAAGCTTTCGACCGCCCCGTCCCGATGGCACCGGCATGCACTGCCGGACCCTGGCGGGGGTGGATCGAAGGTTTGCCCGGAGCTATCCAGAACCGCGCTGCGAGCAAGGGATTTGACGGCTGCCGGATGTTCCGGGCCGTGTCTGCGCGACGAAGGACGTGCGGGATAAGAGGCCGATGGTCGATGCATTGACCGTAGCGGCAGGCGTACCAGGATCGTATCGTCCCGGGCGGATCGCTCGGGTCGGGGCAGCCGTGTTGCAGGACGCCGCGGAGTCTACGTGAATGCGGGGGCCGGCGCCAGCGGCGCCGTTGCCCCGTTCAGCTGCGCCATGCGAGCCATCATCGGGCCGGGCAGCTCCACCGCCCCTGTAGGAGCGCACCTGGGCGCGATGGCTTTACACGTAATGCCCATCGCGCCCAGGTGCGCTCCTACAAAAGGCCGGGGTCGCGGGGGCCCAGCGTAAAAATTCCATTAGCGCCAGCCGGTGACTTTGGGCACCCTCGACGCACCGGGCCGAACGGGTAGATTGGGAGGTCGCCCGGCCCGACGGGCACCCCTGTCATCCGCACACCGGAGTCGCCCGTGACCACCACACGCAAGCCGCAGCTGCTGTTCCTGTCCCTAGCCATTTCCGTCTCGCTGGCCGCCTGCCAGAAGGCACCCGAGCCGGCCGCGCCCGCCGCCGACGCATCGGCCAAGACTGCTGCAGCCGCCCCCGCCGCCGAGTTGCCGCCCACCGCCGGTTTCCGGATCGACCAGCTCGACGCCAGCAAGAACGCCTGCGACGACTTCGCCGGCTTCGTCAACGGCAAGTGGCTGGAGGCCAACCCGGTGCCAGCCGACCGCACCACCTGGGGCAGCTTCGAGATGCTCGATGAGCGCTCCGAAGCCGCGAGCCGGCAGATCGCCGAAGCCGCGGCTGCCGACAAGGACGCCGCCGGCGTAGGCAAGCTGGTCGGTGATCTGTACGCCACCGGCATGGACGCGGCCGCGGTCAACGCTGCCGGCATCGCCCCGATCCAGCCGATGCTCGACCGCATCGACGCGATCAAGACCCCAGCCGACATCGGCCAGTACCTGCGCGACGAATTCGCCGCCGGCCGCGGCCTGATGTTCGGCTTTTTCCCAGAGGCCGACTTCAAGGATTCGCGCACCGAGCTGGCCTATGCCTTCCAGGGCGGCCTTGCGCTGCCGGAAAAGGCCTATTACCTCAGCGACGGCCCCAAGCCCGGTGACGACAGCTACAAGAAGATCCGCGAGCAGTACGTCGCCCACGTCAGCCGCCAGCTGCAGAACGCCGGCGTCGCCAAGGACGACGCCGACAGTCAGGCGCAGGCCGTGCTCGCGATCGAAACGCGGCTGGCCAGGGCCTCGCTGTCGCCGATCGAGCTGCGCGACCCGAAGAACCAGTACCACAAGGTCACGGTGGCCGATGCCGATGCCAAGTCGCCGAACTTCTCGTGGGCGAAGTTCATGGACGCCAACGGCGTCAGCGCCAAGGACTTCTCTCTGTCGCAGCCGGCGTTCTTCGCCGAGTTCGACAAGATGCTGGCCGACGTGCCGGTGGCCGACTGGCAGGGGTACTTCCGTGTCCATACCCTCGACACATTTGCGCCCTACCTCGCGGACAAGTTCGAGGACGAGCGCTTCGCCTTCTTCGACAAGACCCTCAGCGGCCAGCAGGAACAGAAGCCGCGCTGGAAGCGGGTGCTGGCCGCGACCGAAGAAGAGGTCGGCGAGGCGCTGGGGCAGCTCTACGTCAAGCAGTACTTCCCGCCCGAGTCCAAGGCCGAGATGGAGAAGCTGGTGCAGAACCTGCGCGAGTCGCTGAAGGCGCGGCTGGAAAAGCTGGACTGGATGAGCGACGAGACCAAGCAGAAGGCATTGGCCAAGTGGGACAGCTTCATGCCCAAGATCGGCTACCCGGACAAGTGGCGCAGCTGGGACGGCCTGTCGACCTCGCGCGGGGGCTACCTGCAGAACGTGCTGGCGACGACCAAGTTCAACCACGACTGGCAGATGGGCAAGATCGGCAAGCCGGTCGACCGCACCGAATGGGGCATGACGCCGCAGACCGTCAACGCCTACTACAACCCGCTGCAGAACGAGATCGTGTTCCCGGCCGCGATCCTGCAGCCGCCGTTCTTCGATCCCAAGGCCGATCCGGCGATGAACTACGGCGGCATCGGCGCGGTGATCGGTCACGAGATGCTGCACGGCTACGACGACCAGGGCAGCCAGTTCGACGCCAGCGGCAACTTCGTCAACTGGTGGCAGGACGCCGACCGCAAGGGCTTCGAGGCGCGCACGAAGAAGTTGGTGCAGCAGTTCGACGACTACGTCTCGATCGACGGCCTGCACGTCAAGGGCGAGCTGACCCTGGGCGAGAACATCGCCGATCTCGGCGGCCTGACCGTGTCGTACGACGCGCTGCAGAAGGCGCTTGCCGACGCCGGCATCTCGCCGGAGAAGAAGATCGACGGCTACACCGAGGACCAGCGCTTCTTCATCAACTGGGCCACGGTGTGGCGCCGCAACTTCAAGCCCGAGGAGCTGAAGAAGCGGCTGAATACCGATCCGCACGCACCGGCCAACTTCCGAGCCATCGGCGCGCCGTCGAACATGCCGGCGTTCGCGCAGGCGTTCCAGTGCAAGGCGGGCGATCCGATGGTGCGCCCGGACGACAAGCGGGTCGTCATCTGGTAGCCGCGCGCCGGCGATCGAACCGAGGCGGCGGGCCCCGCTCCGCCGCCACGGCGGCGCACGTAACCGGCGCTTAACATCCGCGCATGACCTTCGACACCCGCCGCATGGCGGGTGTCGGCGTATGGTCGATTGCTTCCACCGGCGGGGCGCGATGCGGTGGAACCTTTCCCCATCATCGTCTGCCCGACCTGGGCCGGAGTCTTCCATGAGTGGCAACACACCGAAAATCCTGTCCCTGGCCGTGACCCTGGCCCTGGGCCTGACCGCCTGCAACCGCGACGCCGGCACTGCCGCCGATGCGCCGGTTGCGAAGGCCGACGGCCCGGCGCTGACGCTCGACGAAAGCAAGCTGCCGCCGGTGATCCATTTCTCGATCGACGACCTGGACAACAGCAAGTCCGCCTGCCAGGACTTCGGCGGCTACGTCAACGGCAAGTGGATCGCGGCCAATCCGATCCCCGCCGATCGCAGCAGCTGGGGACCAGGCGCGGCGCTGGCCGAGCGTTCGCTCGCCGTGCAGCACCAGCTCGCCGAGCAGGCCGCGGCCGATCCCAAGGCCACGGGCGTCGAGAAGATCGTCGGCGATTTCTGGGCCACCGGCATGGACAAGGACAAGATCGACGCGCAGGGCATCGCGCCGCTGGACGATCGCCTGGCGGAAATCGACAAGCTCTCTGATCCCGCCAGCATCGCCGACTACCTGCGCACCACCAACGCGCGCGGCGAGGGCTTCCTGTTCGGCTTCGGTCCCGAGGCCGACTTCAAGGACTCGTCGATGAACATCGCCTACGCCGTGCAGGCCGGGCTCGGCCTGCCGGACAAGGGCTACTACTTCGACAAGGACAAGGCCGACAAGCTCGCCGCCTACCAGGCGCACGTGGCCAAGGTGCTCGAACTGTCCGGCGTCGCGGCCGATGCCGCCGCGCAGCAGGCCAAGGCCGTGGTCGGTTTCGAAACGCGGCTGGCCAAGGTCTCGAAATCCAGCGAGGAAATGTCGCGCGACGTATCGCTGTACTACCAGCCGATATCGCCGGCCGATGCCGACAAGCTGACCCCGAACTTCCCGTGGACCAGGTTCTTCGAATCGCAGGGGATCGCCACGCCGAAGATGTTCTCGCTGGCGATGCCGGAGTTCCACCAGGAAGTCAGCAGGATGATCGCCGACGAACCGGTCGCCACCTGGAAGGCCTACCTGCGTTTCCACACCGTCGACGGCGCGTCGCCCTACCTGAGCGAACCCTTCGTGCAGGAGCACTACGCCTTCAACAACAGGACCATGGCCGGCCAGAAGGAGCAGAAGGCACGCTGGAAGCGCGTGCTTGGCGCGATCGAGGACAACGCCGGCGAGGCGATGGGCCAGCTGTACGTCAAGGTCGCGTTCCCGCCCGAATCCAAGGCGAAGATGGAAACGCTGGTGAAGAACCTGGGCACCGCACTCAAGGCGCGCATCGAGCACCTGGCATGGATGAGCGACGACACCAAGAAGAAGGCGCTGGAGAAGTGGGCCACATTCGAACCCCGCGTCGGCTACCCCGACAAGTGGCGCGACTGGTCGGGCCTGAAGACCTCGCGCGACAGCTACATCGGCAATGCGCTGGCCGCCACTGAATTCAACTACAAGTGGGAGCTGGGCAAGATCGGCAAGCCGGTCGACAAGACCGAGTGGGGCATGACCCCGCAGACGGTCAACGCCTACTACAACCCGCTGGCCAACCAGATCACCTTCCCGGCCGCGATCCTGCAGCCGCCGTTCTTCGATCCCGACGCCGACGCGGCCATGAACTACGGCTCCATCGGCGCCGTGATCGGCCACGAAATGACCCACGGCTACGACGACCAGGGCAGCCGCTTCGGACCCAAGGGCAACTTCGAGAACTGGTGGACGCCGGCCGACGCCAAGGGCTTCGCTGCGCGTACCGACAAGCTGGTCAAGCAGTTCGACGATTACGAGGCCCTGCCCGGCCTGCACGTCAACGGCAAGCTGACGCTCGGCGAGAACATCGCCGACCTCGGCGGGCTGGCGACCGCCTACGACGCGATGCAGATCGCCACCGCGGGCAAGCCCGACCCGATGACCGACGGATTGAGCCGCGACCAGCGCTTCTTCCTCAACTTCGGCACTTCCTGGCGCGGGGCCAACACCCCGGATTCCCTCAAGGTGCAGCTGGCCTCCGATCCGCACGCGCCGCGCCAGTTCCGCGCCATCGGCGCACCGGCCAACCTGCCTGCGTTCGCGGCCGCGTTCCAGTGCAAGGCCGGCGATCCCATGGCCCGCAGCGGCGACCAGCAGGTCGTCATCTGGTGATCGCGCCCCGGGCACGCAGCCCCGACGTGCGCGAATGATGTCCCGGCCGTCGCGGTGTCCCGCGGCGGCCGGCTTGTCTTGCGCCAAGACATTTTTTCCATCTTCGACCCGAAGGAACCCAGCATGGCCCTCCCCGTCCTGAAAACCCTCGCCCTGGCGACCGCGATCACGCTGGCGCTGCCCGGCGCTTCCGCCTTCGCGGCCAGTGCCGCGGCATCGTCGAAAGACGCATCGGCCAAGCCGGTCTATGACGTCCACGACCTGGACCCGGCGATCTCCGCCTGCCAGGACTTCAACGCCTACGCCAACGGCAAGTGGATCGCGGCCAACCCGATTCCCGCCGACCGCACCCGCTGGGGCGCGTTCGACCAGCTGCGCGAGCAGAGCCTGGACGCGCAGCACAAGATCGTCGAGGCCGCCGACGCCAAGGCCGACAAGGACGCCGCCGGCTCGATCGAGCAGAAGATCGGCTGGTTCTACCGCTCGGGCATGGACGAGGCAGCAGTCGACAAGGCCGGATTCGATCCGATCAAGCCCGACCTCGCCGCGCTCGCGAAGCTCGACGACACCGCCGATATCGTCGCCTGGCTGGGCAAGGCCTTTGCCGTGGGCGAAGGCCAGGGCTTCCGCTTCGGCGCCCGCGCCGATTTCAAGGACGCGACGCGCCAGATCGCGTTCGCCGGCCAGGGCGGCCTCGGCCTGCCGACGCCCGACTACTACACCAAGGACGAGTACAAGGACATCCGCGCGGCCTATGTGGCGCATATCGCGAAACTGTTCGAACTGACCGGCGTGCCCGCTGCGCAGGCGCAGCAGAAGGCGGACGGCATCCTCGCCTTCGAAACCCGGCTGGCCGGGGCCTCACTGTCGCGGGTGGAACTGCGCGATCCGAAGAACCAGTACCACTTCATGACCATCGACGAGGCCAACAAGGTCACGCCGCACTTCGACTGGGGCGCGTTCTTCAAGGCGCTCGACATCCCGGCCGGCGACGGCTTCTCGCTGTCGCAGCCGAAGTTCTTCGCCGAGTTCGATGCCATGCTCGCCGACGTTCCGGCGCAGCAGTGGCGCGACTATCTTGCGTTCCACGGCATCGACGACGCGTCGCCCTACCTGTCCAAGCCGTTCCAGGACGCGAACTTCGCCTTCTACGGCCAGACCCTCAACGGCCAGCCGGAGCAGCGCGCGCGCTGGAAGCGCGTGCTTGACGCCGTCAACGGCGGCATGGGCGAGGCGCTGGGCCAGCTCTACGTCGAGGACTATTTCCCGCCCGACGCCAAGGCGCGCGCGCAGCAGCTGGTGGACAACGTGCGCAACGCGCTCAAGGCGCGCATCGAGCACCTCGACTGGATGAGCGACGAGACCAAGGCCAGGGCGCTGGAGAAGTGGAGCACCTTCCTGCCCAAGATCGGCTATCCGGACAAGTGGCGCAGCTGGGACGGGCTGGCGATCGTGCCGGACGACTACTTCGCCAACGTGCGCGCGGCCAACACCTTCAACAACCGCTACGACCTCGACCACATCGGCAAGCCCACCGACCGCTACGAGTGGGGCATGACCCCGCAGACGGTCAACGCCTACTACAGCTCCGCGACCAACACCATCAACTTCCCGGCCGCGATCCTGCAGCCGCCGTTCTTCTACGCCAACGGCGACGACGCCATCAACTACGGCGGCATCGGCGCGGTGATCGGGCACGAGGCCGGCCACGGCTTCGACGACAAGGGCAGCCAGTTCGACGGCGCCGGCAACAACGTCAACTGGTGGACCCAGGCCGACCGCGAGCGCTTCGACGCGCGCACCGGCAAGCTGGTGGCCCAGTTCGACGCTTACACGCCGCTGGCCGACCACCCGGACAAGCACGTCAACGGCGCGCTGACGCTGGGCGAGAACATCGGCGACCTGGGCGGCCTCAACTTCGCCTACGACGCCCTGCAGGCCGCCGACGGCGACAAGCCAGACCCGATGATCGACGGCCTGAGCCGCGACCAGCGCTTCTTCCTCAGCTGGGCGCGGGTCTGGCGCGGCAGCATCCGCGAGAAGGCGCAGCTGGTGATGCTCAACACCGATCCGCACTCGCCGGCGAAGTTCCGCGCCATCGGCGCACCGTCGAACATGCCGGCTTTCGCCAGGGCCTTCCAGTGCAAGGCCGGCGACCCGATGGTGCGTCCGGACGACAAGCAGGTGGTGATCTGGTAGCCGAGGCGGGACCGCGTACGCCGGAAGGCCCGCCTTGCGCGGGCCTTCCCGTTTCTGGCGACACATGACCGGCGCTTGCGTTCAGGGAGCCCTGCAGCGGCTTGCTAAACTCGCCCGTCCCCACCGCATGGATGTCCCGATGCCGAACGTGCGCCGCGCACTCGCCCGCCCCACCGCCCTGGCCGTCGGCCTGACCCTGGTCCTCGGCCTGTCGCTGCACGATGCCGACGCCGCCAAGCGCAAGCGCAGCACGGCGAAAGCCGAACCCGCGGCAACCGCCTGCAGCGACTTCTACACGTACGCCAACAAGGACTGGCTGGCGGCCAATACCATCGTCGGCGGTTCCGGCATGGTCTCGGCGCTCGGGCAGCTGCGCGACCTCGCCCAGCAGCAGCAGCGCGACCTGCTCAACGACGCCATGGCCGCGCCGAAGAACAAGGTGCAGAAACTGCTCGGCGACTTCTGGGCCAGCGGCCTGGACACCGCCGCGGTGGAAGCCGACGGCGCGCAGCCGATCGCGCCGCTGCTGGCGCGGATCGACGGCATCCGCCGCTGGAAGGACGTCGCGCCGTCGATCGCGGCGCTGCACCAGGTCGGCATCCCGGTGCTGTTCCAGTTCACCCCGGACGTGGACCTGTCCGACCTCGGCCGCCACATCGGCTACTTCACCCAGGGCGGCCTCGGGCTCACCGACCCGGCCTACTACACCCGCGGCGACGCCGACACCAAGGCCTTGCTCGGCCGCTACCAGGACTACGTCGAAAAGATCCTGGTCCTCACCGGCACCCCGGCCGACAAGGCCGCGGTGCAGGCGCGGCAGGTGATCGATCTGGAGACGCGCATCGCCCAGGCCTCCAGGCCCATGAGCCTGATGCGCGACCCGCGCAACAACTACGCGCAGGTCAAGACCGACACGCTGGGCAAGGCCTACAAGCACCTGCAGCTCGACGACTTCCTAGCGGCGCAGGGCGTCAAGGACGATGTCGTCTCGCTGGCCAATCCGCAGCTGTTCGCCCAGCTCGACGACATGGTCGACAAGCTCAAGCCGGAGCAATGGAAAGCCTACCTGCGCTTCCACGTCGGCGACGCGATGGCGCCCTACCTGTCGAAAAGCTTCCGCGACGCCGACTTCGAGTTCCGCGGCCGCGTGCTGCGCGGCGAGGACGTGCCGCCGGCCCGCGACCAGCTGGTGCTCGATGCCATCAACCTCGCCGCCGGTCCGATGCTGGCGCGCGAATACGTAGCCCGCTACCTGCCGCCAGCCACCGCTTCGCGCGCGGCGGCCATCTCCGGCGCGGTGCGCGAGGCGCTGGAACGCGCCGTCGCACGCAATACGACATGGATGAGCGAGCCGACCAGGGCCGAGGCCAAGGCCAAGCTGGCCAGGCTGGTGATCCAGATCGGCGCGCCGATCCGCGACATCGACTACAGCGTGCAGCCGATGGGCCGCGGCAGCTTCGGCGGCAACATGCTGATCGCCTCGACCTGGCGCCACCGCGAGGAAATGAAACGCATCGGCCGCAAGAACGCCTCGCGCCGCTGGGACGTGCTGCCGCAGGAGCCGACCCTGGCCTACGACATCGCCCAGAACCGCCTGATCGTCACCGCTGCCCTGCTGCAGCCGCCGGTGCTGGACATGGGCCAGGACGCCGCCAGCCACTTCGGCACCTTCGGCGCGATGGTCGGCCATGAGCTCGCGCGCAGCGTCGACGAAAAGGGCAAGTACGTCGACGCCGCCGGCGAACTGAAGACCTGGTGGACACCCGCCGACGACGACGCCTGGAACGCGCGCATCGCGCCGCTGGTGTCGCAGTACGGCGCCTACCCGTACCCGGACCTCAAGGACGTCCGCGTCAACGGCAGCCAGACGCTGGCGGAAAACGCCGCCGACCTGGCCGGCGTGGAACTGGCCTGGGACGCACTGAACGCGTCGCAGCCCGAACTGTCGAAGGAATCGAAGCAGGCCTTCTTCCAGGGCTGGGCGCAACTGTGGCGGCAGCAGATGTCGCTCGACGTCGCCACCCGCCGCGCCGCCACCGAAGTCCACGCTCCCGGCCAGTGGCGCGTCAACGGCCCGCTGGCCAACGAACCGGCCTTCGGCGAAGCCTACGGCTGCAAGGCGGGCACACCGATGCAGCGCAAGGCGGAAGAGCAGGTTTCGATCTGGCGGTAGATCGTTATGACACGCCTCGCGATCTGTGTGGTTCTCGCTTTCGCTTTGAGCGCATGCGGCTCTGGCACACCAGTCGCCTTCAACAACGCCAGCGAACATCGCCTAGAGCGCGTCGTGCTTTCTGGCAGCGGCTTCGAGGCAAGCTTGGGAGCGGTGGCTCCAGGCCAATCACTCACTGTCCAGGTCTATCCGTCTGGCGAATCAAGTCTGGCTGTGAGATTCGAAGCGAACGGCCGGGATTACATCTACGAGCCACAAGACTATTTCGAACGAGGCGGGCGCTATAAGGTATCTGCAACGGTCAACCACGATCTGAGGGTTATGGTGACATCGGAGCTCTGGCCGTAGTGGGGTCGCGGCCCAATAAGGCTTCTCCGTCAAGCTCTCGTCGCCCGATTGAATCCCCTCGTTGGGAAGCGGAACAGTCACGTAGGTCGGACCTACGTGTCCGACACCTTGGCACGGGTGTTGTGTCGGGAGCGTAGCCCCGACCTACGCCGGGGAATTGCCCGGCCTCGTCAGAACCGCCGCATCGGCGGCCGGCGGGGGCCGAACGGCGGCTTGCCGCGCCAGTACTGGATCAGCAGCCAGCCGAACAGCATGCCGCCCAGGTGCGCGAAGTGGGCGACGCCCGGCTGCAGGCCGGTCGCGCCCAGGAACAGCTCGATCGCGCCGTAGACGATCACCAGCGTGCGTGCCTTCATCGGGATCGGCGGGATCAGCAGCATCACCCGCTGGTTGGGGAACAGCATGCCGTAGGCCAGCAGCAGGCCGAAGATCCCGCCCGATGCGCCGAGCGTGGGATAGGCGCCGCCGCCGTGGGCCAGGATCCACGAGCCGACCCCCAGCTGGCACAGCCCGGCGCCGGCGACGCAAACCAGGTAGAAGGTCAGGAAGCGCCGCTGCCCCCAGGTGTATTCCAGCGGCGCTCCGAACATGAACAACGCCAGCATGTTGAAGGCGACGTGCGCGAAACTGCCGTGCAGGAAACCGTAGGTCAGCAGCTGCCACGGCATGAACGAGGGCAACGCACCATAGACGTCGACCAAGCCCCCGTCGCCGAGCGGCCACAGCATCAATGGTGCGAACACCGGGCTGGCCACGGGGTTGCCGCCGCCTAGCATCAGCTGCAGCAGGTAAACCACGCCGTTGGCGATCAGCAGGGCCTTGGTGACGGGGGGGAGATTGGAGAACATCCGGGTTCCTGGAAAGCTTGATGGCGCCATCGGGGCGCGGTGAAGTGCGCATGATACCGGCTCGGTGTGGAGCGGCCGACCGTGCCGGGGCGGGACGCTGTCGTAGGAGCGCACCTGGGCGCGACGAGTGTCGGCCCAGCCATCCATGGCGCAGCAATGCGGTTTCCGGAAGCCCCGGCCCGGCCGTCAATCCGGCGCCCACAGCAGCTCGTCGAGCGTGGCGTCGGCCCGCGGCATGCGCACGCGGCCGCGATCCACCGCAACGCCTTCGGCGCGCAGGCGCCGGCACTGTTCGCGCCAGCCGCGCGACCCTTCCGGGAAGGCGATGCGCCCGTCGCTGCGCAACACCCGGTGCCAGGGCAGGGCCGGGTCGTCGTTGTGCGCCAGCAGCCGGGCAACCAGCCGTGCGCGCCCGGGCAGGCCGGCCCTGCGCGCCACCTGGCCGTAGCCGGCGACCTGTCCGGGCGGGATCGCGCGAATCGCGGCGAGGATGCGGTCTTGGGCGGAGGCATCGGCCATTGCGCTAGCATAGCGGCCTGGCCCCAGCACGCAGACCCACATGCAGGACTTCGAGCAGATCCGCCGGCACCTGGCCGCGGGCGACTACCGCATCAGCATGCAGGAACCCTACGTGCTGTGCGTGGAACTGTCGCTCGACGGCGGTCGCCGCCACCAGGCGATCTTCCTGTCCGAGCTGCAGGACGACGACGGCCGCAACTACCTGCGCGTGAACACCGTGATCGCACCGACTACCGGCATCGACAGCCGCCGCGCGCTGGTGTTCAACTGGCAGAGCCGGGTCGGCCACCTGGCGATCGGCGAACTCGATCGCGTGCCCTACCTGCAGCTGTGCGAGAACCGCCCCTACGACTCCCTGACGCCGGCCGAACTCGACCGCCTGGTGCTTGAGATCGGCGGCATGGGCGACCAGCTCGAGCGCGTGCTCTCGGCCGAGGGCGACCTGCTGTAGGTCGGGGCCACGTCCCCGACGCGCCGGCTACGGATGTCGGAGACGTGGTCCCGGCCTACGGGTTGCCGGAGAACGCATCAGGTCCAGCCCAGCGCCTCCAGCAGGCTGTAGATGCCGTAGGCGACGCAGCCAGCGGCCGGGATGGTCAGGATCCAGGCCCAGATGATGCGTTCGATCACGCCGATCTTGAGCGCGCGGGGATTCTTGGCGAAGCCCACGCCCATGATCGCGGTGGAGATGCTGTGGGTGGTCGATACCGGCATGCCGAAATGCGCGGCCACGGTGAGGATGGTGGCGGAGCTGGTATCGGCCGCGAACCCATGGATCGGATGCAGCTTGACCAGCTTGTGGCCGAGCGTCTTGATGATCCGCCAGCCGCCCGACGCGGTGCCGGCCGCCATCACCACCGCGCAGGTCACCACGATCCATGGCGCCACGTCGGCGCCGCCGGCGTTGTCCGGATGCATGAAGGCCAGCCACGATGGCAGGTCGTGCAGCGCGCCGCTCGCCTCGGCGCCCATCAGGGTCAGCGCGATCACGCCCATGGTCTTCTGCGCGTCGTTGTGGCCGTGCGCATAGCCCATGTAGGCCGCCGACAGCACCTGCGCCCTGGTGAAGAAGCGGTTGATCCAGCGCGGCCGCGCCAGCCGGCGCAGGAAACCGCCGGCGCGCTCCATGCCGGAGATCACGCCCCACAGGAAGATCATCATCACCACGCCCAGGGTGAAGCCGGCCACCGGCGAGGACACCATCGGCAGGAGCACCTTCCAGACCAGGCCCTTGTTCTGCGTCCAGTGGCCCAGGTCCTGCGACCACAGCAGCGCGTTCCAGTCGTTGTGCGACGCCGCCAGCGCCGCGCCGCACAGCCCGCCGATCAGCGCATGCGATGACGACGAGGGCAAGCCGAACCACCAGGTGATCAGGTTCCAGCCCACCGCGCCCAGCAGCGCGCTCATCAGGACATGCGAAGTCGCCTCGACGACGTCGGTGTTGATGATGCCGGTGGCGATGGTCGCCGCGACCGCGGTCCCGGCGAGCGCGCCGATCAGGTTCATAACTGCCGCCAGGCTCACCGCCTGGCCCGGCGACAGCGCCTTGGTCGCGACCGAGGCGGCGATCGAGTTGGCGGTGTCGTGGAAGCCGTTGATGAACTCGAACACCAGCGCAACCACGATCACGGCGACCACGGCCGTCAGCATCGGCAATCCATCCTGCCGGCAGCCGTGGCAACCCCGCCAGCGGCCCGCGACGTCATCACTCGATGATGTTTCGGCATCAAAATCCCCTTAGCCGGGCATCGGCGCCCGCGATCAGCTGTTGCTGAGCACGATCTGGTAGGCGACCACGCCCGCTTCGCGGCAGCGGTCGATGGCCTTCTCGAGGATCTCGAAGAACTCCTTGAGCAGGAACATCTGCTGGGTGTCCAGGCGCCCCGAGTAGATGTCGCGGTAGAGCTCCAGCATCAACCGGTCGGCTTCGTTCTCGATCGTGCGCAGTTCGTCGCTCAGCGCGCTCATGCGGTCGAGGTTCATGTGCTTGAGGTCGCGCACCATCTCCACCACCACCCCGGCGGCCTGTTCGAGCATGGCCGCGCGCGGCGCGAAATCGATGTGCTCCAGGTGCTCGGTCGCCAGCGAATAACGGTCGGCGAACTTCTCGATCTGCTTGGGGATCTTGTACAGCGCCGAGCCCAGCGCCTCGATGTCCTCGCGCTCGATCGGGGTGATGAAGCTGTCGACCAGGGCGTGCTTGATCTTGTCCGAGGCGTTGCGCTCGCGCAGGCGGGCCAGCTTGAAGGCGTCCAGCGCCGGCTCGCGGTCGGCCTCCCGCATCATCGCGTGCAACGCCTTGGCCGCGTCGTAGGCGGCGTCGGCGGATTCGTCCAGCAGCGCGTAGAACTGTTTGCCGGAGCCGAAGATCGTCTGTAGTGAGAACATGGGCGGGTCTCGAGCGGGCCGGGAGCGACACGGTGCCGCCCAATTATGACGGTTTGATGACGGTTTGCGCCATCGCAGCCGCGGATCCGGCCAGCAGGCGGCCTGCATCTGCGCCCTGTTATCATGCCGCCGCGTCTCCGGACGCAGTCTATGGACGAGCCGCCCCCGCCCCCGCATGAACCACGCCTGCCCGCCCCATCCCGCGGCGGCACGCGGGTTCGTGGCCGGCGCCCGGCGGCGCAGCCGGCCAGGTTGCCATGATCCAGCTGCTGATCGTCGCCGTGCTGATCCTGCTCAACGGCTTCTTCGCGATGTCGGAGATGGCGGTGCTGACTTCGCGCACGAGCCGGCTCAGGCAGATGGCCGTGCACAGCGCCGGCGCGCGCAAGGCGCTGAAGCTGTCCGAGCATCCCGAGAGCTTCCTGTCCGCGGTGCAGCTGTGGATCACCCTGCTCGGCCTGATGGTCGGCTACGTCGGCGGCGAGTCGATGGGTGCGAAGCTGGCCGTGCCGCTGGCGGATATCCCGCGGCTGGCCCCTTATGCCAGCCAGATCGGTTTCGTCACCGGCTTCGTGGTGATGCTGTTCGTGTTCGGCCTGCTAGGCGAACTGGTACCCAAGCGCATCGGCACCCTGCGCCCGGAGCGGATCGCGGCGGTCGTGGCCTATCCGATGGAACTCTTCACCCTCATCGCCAAGCCGCTCGTGGTCGCGCTGTCGGCATGCACCAAGCTGGTCATGCGCCTGATCGGCATGCACGCCGACGGCAACGGCTCCATCACCGAGGAGGAGATCCGCCTGCTCGTCAGCGAGGGCCACGAGCAGGGCGTCATCGACGACGACGAACGCAACATGATGAACCGGGTGCTGCGCTTGGGCGAACGCGATGCCGAGAGCATCATGACGCCGCGCACCCGCATCAGGTGGCTGGATGCAGCGGAAAGTTTCGACGAAAACCTGAAGAGCATGCGCGAGACCCCGTTCTCGCGCTATCCGGTGTACCGCGAAGGCGACGACGAAGTGATCGGCGTGCTCGAGGTGAAGTCGCTGCTCGGCCGCCTCGACCAGCGCGCGCCGGACCTGTTCCGCGACCTGCGCGAGGCGCTGTTCGTGTCCGAATCCACGCCCGCGCTCAAGCTGCTGGAGATCCTGCGCGAGGAGCAGCAGACGCTGGCGCTGGTGGTCGATGAATACGGCGACATCACCGGCCTGGTGACCGTCAACGACGTCATGGAGGCGGTGATCGGCCGCACCCAGAGCGGCGACGGCAGCGATGCGACCCCGCTGATCGTCGCACGCGAGGACGGCTCGCTGCTGGTCGACGGCAGCCTCGCCATCGACAACCTGCGCGAATTGCTCGGCGGTGGCGCGCTTCCGCTGGAGGAGGAATACGACTACCACACCGCCGCCGGCATGACCATCGCGCACTTCGGGCGCATCCCCAACATCGCCGAGCATTTCGAATGGAACAACTGGCGCATCGAGATCGTCGACCTCGACGGGCCGCGCGTCGACAAGCTGCTGCTGCAGCGCGTCGCCACCGTCGACCCGAACGATGACGACTGACAACGACGGCAGCGACCCCGCCGGGGATTGGCCGCCGCGCAATGCCGGCGCCCGCGTCCTGCTGCAACTGCTGGCCAGTGGCGATCCAGCCGACACCGTGCGCTTCAGCGAGGTGTTCTCGGGACTCGGCAAGCGCGCCTTCGGCATGCTGCTGTTCGTGGCGACGCTGCCGGCCTTCATCCCCATCCCCGGCGTCGGCGGGGCGGTCAGCGGGCCGCTGGCGATCCTGATCGGTGCGCAGCTGCTAGTCGGCCTGCGCACGCCGTGGCTGCCGCGGTTCGTCGCCGGCCGCGGCCCGCACCGCCATGCGCTGGCGCGCTTCGAACGGCTGCTGTCGCCCTGGCTGATGCGGCTGGAGCGGCTGGTCAAGCCGCGACTGCCGATCCTGCTCGACCATCGCATCGCCGGCATGTTCAGCGGGTTGCTGCTGGTCCTGCTCGGCCTGCTGCTGGCGCTGCCGATCCCGTTCACCAACTACCTGTTCGGCGCGCTGCTGCTGCTGTTCGCGCTGGCCCTGCTCGAACGCGATGGCGCGCTGATGGGCATCGCCTGGCTGGCAGGTGCGATCGCCGTGGTGGTGTTCGGCCTGCTCTCCGGCAATCTGGCCGCGCTGGCAGTGGAGTGGATGGATCGATTGACGTAGCGTTTCACCGCCACGGAAGCGATCGGCTTCGCTGTTGCAGGAGCACAGCCGGGCGCGACCTGGTTTTTTTCCAACGCCCCGTCGCGCCCGGGTGCGTTCCCGCGGAGTCGTGGTCGTCCTAGGCGTCCAGCAGCCTGGTGAAATCCTGCAGGCTCATCGGATGACCCAGCCAGTAGCCTTGCGCCAGGTCGCAGCCGCGCTCGCGCAGGATCGCGAGCTGGCCTTCCTTCTCCACGCCCTCGGCCACCACGATGATGCCCAGCGAATGCGCCATGGCGATGATCGCCGTGGTCAGCGCGAGGTCGTCGGGATCGCGCAGCACGTCGGCGATGAAGCTGCGATCGATCTTCACGCCGTCGACCGGCACCCGGCGCAGGTGGCTGAGGCCGGAGAAACCGGTGCCGAAGTCGTCGAGCCAGACCTTGACCCCGGCGTTGCGCAGCTTCCCGAGCAGCGAACTGACCCGGATCTCGTCGCCGATCACCGCGGTCTCGGTCAGTTCCAGGTGCAGTCGCTGTGCCGCCAGCCCGGTCTCCTGCAGCACCTGCGCGACCTGGGCAGCGAGATCGTTGTTGCGCAGCTGCCGGGGCGATACGTTCACCGAAACGAACAGCTCCGCCGCGTCATGGTGGTCGCGCGTCCAGCCCATGGCATCGATGCAGGCGGCACGCAGCACCGCCTGGCCGAGGGTCTCGATCAGGCCGCTCTGCTCGGCCACATCGATGAACACCGACGGTGCGATCGCACCCTGCGTCGGATGCTGCCAGCGCAGCAACGCCTCCGCCCCGACCAGCTGGCGATCGGGAAGCCGGTAGATGGGCTGGTACACGATGCCGAGCTCGCCGCGCGCCCAGGCGCCGCGCAGGTCCTGTTCCATTTGCACGCGGCGCTCCACGGCCTGGTCCATCGCACGGCTGTAGAAGCGGTAGCAGTTCTTGCCGGCGACCTTGGCCTGATACATGGCGATGTCGCCATTCTTCATCAGCGCCGGCGCTTCGGTCGCGTCTTCCGGGAACAGGGTGATGCCGATCGAGGTGCCGAGGAACACCTGGCGTCCCTGCACCTGGATCGGATAGCCCAGCTCGGCAACCAGGGTCTCCGCCAGCCGGCTGGCGTCGGCGCGAATGTCGTGGCCGGTAGCGTCGCTCGATTCGAGCAGGATGACGAACTCGTCGCCCCCGAAGCGGGCCAGCACTGCATCGTTGCCGCCACGGCCGATCGCCTCCTGGATGCGGTTGGCGAACTGCACCAGCACCTCATCGCCTGCATCGTGGCCGAGGGTGTCGTTGACGCGCTTGAAGTCGTCGATGTCCGCGAACAGCAGCGCCAGCTGCCGGCCGGCGCCGCGCAGCTGCATCAGCCTCTGGTCGAGGCTCTCGCGGAATGCCAGGCGATTGGAAAGGCCGGTCAGGGCATCCGTGTAGGCCATGCGGCGGATCTCGCGGTCATGCCGCACGATGCTGTCGCCCATGCGCGCGAAGGCGTGCATCAGCTCGCCCACCTCATCCTTGCTCTGGCTGGCCGGGACCTGCGCGGCGAAGTTGCCGGCTTCGATCTCGCGCGCGGTATCGGCGAGCCTGCGGATCGGCTGCACCAGCGCACGCTGCAGGATCAGGCTGAGCACCACGCCCATGCCGACCAGCACCGCCATCAGCAGCGCAATCCAGCCGGAGTTGCGGCGGCCGACCTCTTCCAGCCGGGTGCGCAGGGCCGCTGTGGCGCGCTGTTGGTCCGCGCTGACCCGGGCCAGCGAAAACCCGATGCGGACGCCACCGATGCGCCGGTCGCCGATGCGGATCGGCGCGGAGGCGTCGAGGATGCGCCCGCTCGTCTGCACGTGCGGGCGCAGGGCGGTGACGACCTCGTAGGCCAGCGGATCCTGCATCGCCTGCCCATAGGTGGCGATGTCGTCGGAACCATCGTGGATCACCGCACCGTCGTTGTCGTAGACGATCACGTAGTCCACGTCGGACTGCCGCAGCGTGCTGCGTACGTCCACGCCGATCGCATCGAGGTCGAAGTAGTACAGCGGGTTGACCAGGGTGTCGGCCAGCTGCACGGCCATCGCCTCGCCGTGCTCGCGCATGCGCCGGAACACCAGTCCGTGCATGGCCTCCTGGTTGAGCGCGATGATCTCGCGCTGCATCGTGGCCTGTCGCTGCAGGATCAGCCCGACCACCGACAGCACGATGACCAGCGCGACCAGCAGCAGGCCCAGGAATTTCTGCGACAGGCCCAGCCGGAACTTCATTCGATCTCCGCGCCGACCCGCGCGATCTGCTTGCGCAGCCGCTCCAGGTTGCGTTCCGATGCGGCGTCAAGGGGCTGGAAACGCGTGGTCTTGAAGAATTGCAGCAGCGCGTCGCGCGCATCGGGATCGTCGGCAGCCTGCTCCAGCACCTGGCGTAGACGCGTGCGGACCGCGGGGTCGAGGTCGCCACGCACCATCTCGATCGCTCGCGGATAGTCCATGGTCTCGTGGATGATCTTCATGTCGTTGCGGTAGGCCGGCGGCATGCGCTGTGGATTGTCCCAGTCGAGGTTGCTCATCACCCCGGCATCGACCAGGCGCTTGTGCACCCATGTGGAGATGTTGAGCTCGGAACGCGCGAATACGTAGCCGATCGAGCCCGGGCCCGGCTCGTCCATCGGCGACAGCAGGATTTCCATCGACAGGCCGTGGTCAAGCAGTTCGGCGGCCGGCATGAAATAGGCGCTGGTCGAGGCCAGGCTCTGGAACGCGATGCTGTGGCCGTAGAGGTCCTCGATCGAATCGATGCCGCTGTCCTTGCGTACGAAGAAGACGCTGCGGTATTGGCTGACGCCTCCGCGCTCCGTCAGCACCAGTGGCGTGGCGCGTGCCAGCCGCTCGAGCTGCATCGCGCTGGCCGCGGTCTCGGTCACCCAGTCGACCCGGCCGCGGCGCAGGTAGCTCGCCATCTGCCGCACGTCGCGCGCCATCAGGATGCGGCCTTCGGTGATGCCGACATCGCGCATGCGCGGCACCACGTAATCGAGCAGCGGCTTGAGCTGCTCGTAATGCGCTGCGGGATTGTCGCTGATCCGGCCCAGCACCAGCACGTGCGCGTCGTTGGCGGCGGACGCAGGCGACCCCATGGCCAGGCACAGCAGTCCGGCGGCAAGCAGGCGACGAAAAAATGGGGGAGTGGCAGTCAAGCTCGGTATCCGTGGTCTCGATCGCAGACTAGCCGAAATGTCGCCTGCCGGCACCTGCATTCACTCCCGGGCACCGGTCGCCCCGCCCTGCGGCATGCCAGCCAGCCGCGCCATGCGCTGGGCGTCGGCGAGGATGCCGCGCAGCAGTCGCACTTCACGCTCATCGGGCGCGCCGCGCAGGAACAGCCGCCGCAGCTTGCGCATGGCGGATTCCGGCGCCCTGCCCTTGTGGAAATCAATGGCCTCCAGGGTCTGCGCCAGCTGGGCGAAGAAGCCCTCCATCTGCGCATGGCTGGCTGGCGTGTGTTCGCGCTCGCCGGCGCCGGGTGCCGCCTGGTCGGCCGCCAGCATCGCCAGCCGCAGTTCATAGGCCAGCACCTGCACCGCGGCAGCAAGGTTGAGCGAGCCATAGTCCGGGTCGGAGGGGATGTGGACGGCGGCATGGCACAGCTGCAGCTCGTCGTTGTCCAGCCCGGTGCGCTCGCGACCGAACACCAGCGCCGCCTCGGCATCCTCGCGTGCCACCTCCAGCACGCGCGATGCCGCCATGCGCGGCGGCAGTTCCTGCAGCGGCACGCGACGACTGCGCGCGGTACAGCCCAGCACCAGGCGGCAGTCGGCGACCGCATCGGCCAGCGTGGCTTCGATGCGGGCCGCCGCCAGCACGTCGTCGGCGCCGGCGGCCATCGCCCCGGCATCCGCGTGCGGATAGCGCTGCGGCGCCACCAGCACCAGTCGCCGCAGCCCCATGGTCTTGAGGGCGCGGGCCGAGGCGCCGATGTTGCCCGGATGCTGGGTGCCGACCAGGACGATGCGGATGCGCGCGGCAGCGGGGGTTTCGGACGTCATGGGTGCGAATGGTAAACTGCGCGGCCGGCCGATGAGCCGGACCGCTCTTTTCCCTGCAGATCACCGCCTCGCTCATGGTGGGCCCGCCCGTGGTGGATCCGCCGAACCCGGAACCGTCCGCGATGCAAAAACCCGCTGTCAACGTCATGGTCAAGGCGGCGCGCGCCGGCGGCAACATCCTGCTGCGGCACATGCATCGCCTGGATGCGCTGAACGTGGTCGAGAAGGATCGCCTGGACTACGCCAGCGAGGTCGACGGCCTTGCCGAGGAAGCGATCGTCAGGGAGCTCAAGCGCGCCAACCCGGACTACGCCATCCTCGGCGAGGAAGGCGGCGCGCAGAAGGGCAACCGCGGGCCGAGCCGCTTCACCTGGGTGATCGACCCGCTGGACGGTACCAGCAACTACCTGCGTGGTTTCCCGCACTGGTGCGTTTCGATCGCCCTGTGCGAAGGCCCGGAACCGGTGCACGCGGTGATCTTCGATCCGCTGCGCAACGAGCTGTTCACCGCCAGCCGCGGCGACGGCGCGGTGCTCAACGACAAGCGCATCCGGGTCGCCGAACGCAGGGACCTGGCCGGTGCGTTGCTCGCCACCGGCTTCGCGCCGCGCGAGCGCAAGCGCGCCGGCGCCCAGCTCAAGTGCATCGGGACCCTGCTCGAAACCGCCGAGGACATCCGCCGCACCGGCTCGGCCGCGCTCGACCTGGCCTACGTGGCGTGCGGCCGCACCGACGGCTATTTCGAAACCGGCATCCACGCCTGGGACATCGCCGCCGGGGTCCTGCTGGTGCGCGAAGCCGGCGGCCGCGTCTGCGACTTCCGCGGCCAGGGCACGGCGCCGGTGCATATCGACACCGGCTCGCGCCATCTGATCGCCGGCAACGTCAAGCTGGTCGGCTCGCTGCAGAAGGCGATCGTGTCGTCTGGCTACCTCCAGGCGTTCAGCTAACCGCGCGCTTGTAGGAGCGACGCAAGTCGCGAGCTCTTTCGATCAGATACGCCGAGAAGCTCGCGACTTACGTCGCTCCTACAAGCGCGAAAACGAAAGGTCCACGCAAGCGCAGGCTTTCGTGACGCGAGCCCGAATCCCTACGGCCGCCGCGCCAGCGCCTCCAGGTCCTTGGCCTTGGGCAGCAGGTCCTGCTTGGTGACCTTGAGGAAACCCAGCGTCAGCAGCGGGCAGGCGACGTAGATCGAGGACAGGGTGCCGAAGACGGCGCCGATCATCTGCGTGATCGCGAGGCCCTCGAGCGAACCGCCGCCGTACAGGTACAGCGCCAGCACCGACAGGAAGAACACGAACGAGGTGATGATGGTGCGCGACAGGGTCTGGTTGATCGAGGTGTTGAGCACGGTCATCGGGTCGGCGCGCATGCTGCGGAAATTCTCGCGCACGCGGTCGAACACCACGATGGTGTCGTTGACCGAGAAGCCCATCACCGACAGCAGGCCGGCCAGCACGGTCAGGTCGAACTCGCGACCGGTCAGCGCGAAGAAACCGGCCACGATCAGCACGTCGTTGAAGGTGGTGATGATCGCCACCAGCGCGAACTTCCACTCGAACCGGAACCAGATGTAGACCAGGAAACCCAGCGCCACGAACACCGCCGCGTAGATCGCGTTGCGTGCCAGTTCCGCGCCGACCTGCGCGCCGATGAACGACCTGCCCTCCATGGAGGCCTTGTTGCCGGGCGCGGACGCCGCCTCGACCACCTGGCGGGCTACCCGGGTGGTCATCTCGTTGTCCGACTCGCCGCCTTTGGGCGGCTGCAGGCGCACCACCAGGTCGCTGCCGCTGCCGCGCGTGGTCACCTGGGCACCGTTGAAGCCGGCGGCGTCGATGCGGTCGCGCACGCCGTCGACGTCGGCCGGCTTCTCGAAGCGAAGCTGGACCTCGATGCCGCCGGTGAAGTCGAGCGCGTAGTTGAACACCGAACCCTTGGTCGCCGTGTTGAAGACCATCGAGCCGATGCAAACCAGCGCGATCGCCAGCGAGATCCCCAGCGAGATCCAGTGCAGGCGCATGAAGTCGAACTTGGTGTCGTTCGGGATCAGGTGGAGCGGAAATAGTTTCATGGTCTGTATGTCCGGTCAGATCGCGATTGACTTGAGCTTGCTGCGGCGGCCGTAGACCAGCACGGCGAGCGCGCGCGACACGGTGATGGCGGTGAACATCGAGGTGCTGATGCCGACGATCATGGTCACCGCGAAACCCTTGAGCGGACCGGTGCCGAATGCGTACAGCGCCACGCCGGCGAGCAGGCCGGTGATGTTGGCGTCGAGGATGGTGGCCGAGGCCTTGTCGTAGCCGGCGACGATCGCCGCCTTGGCCGGCACGCCGTTGCGCAGCTCCTCGCGGATGCGCTCGTTGATCAGCACGTTGGCGTCCACCGACAGACCGATCGACAGCGCCAGGCCGGCGAAGCCCGGCAGGGTCATGGTGGCGCCAAACAGCGACATCACCGCGGCCACGATCAGCAGGTTCAGCAGCATGGCGATGGTGGTGATGACGCCGAACATGCGGTAGTAGACCAGGAAGAACACCAGGGTGAACAGGAACGCATAGACCACCGCGGTGACGCCGCGCGCCACGTTCTCGGCACCGAGGCTGGGACCGACGATGTATTCCTCGATGAAGTCCATCGGCGCCGCCAGCGAGCCTGCGCGCAGTTGAAGCGCGAGGTCGGCGGCGAACTGCGGGCTCTCCAGCCCGGTGGTCTGGAACTGCTTGCCGAACACGCCCTGGATGGTGGCGACGTTGATCACCTGCTCGACGGTGCGGGTGCTGCGCACCTCCTTGCCGTCGACGACCCTGACTTCCGGGATGCGTTCGATGTAAACCACCGCCATCGGCTTGCCGACGTTCTGGGTGGTGTAGTCGAACATGCGCTGGCCACCCGGGCCGTTGAGCGTCACCGATACCGCCGGCGTGCCGCTCTGCGGGTCCATGATCGATTTGGCATCGACCAGCTGTTCGCCGGTGGCGATCACGCGCTTGTTGAGCAGGATCGGGATCGGCTTCCCGTCCGGGCCCAGGTCCTTGCGGTAGTACACCCGCGCATCCGGCGGCACGCTGCCGGTGGCGACGGCGTCGTAGGCGTTGCCCTCGACCACGCCGCGGTATTCCAGGGTGGCGGTCGCGCCGATGATGCGCTTGGCCTGCGCGGTGTCCTGCACGCCCGGCAGCTCGACGATCACGCGATCGCTGCCCTGGCGCTGGATGATCGGCTCGGCCACGCCGAGCTCGTTGATGCGGTTGCGCAGCGTGCCGACGTTCTGCTCGATCGCGCTGGTGACGATCTGGTTGATCTCGTTGTCGGGCACGCGCGCAGTGATGATGTTGCCATCCACCGTCTGCCGCAGCGTCGGCAGCGCCTTGGCGATGGCCTCCTGCGCCTTCTCGGCGTCCGCCGCCTTGCCGAGCGTGGCGCGGATGCTGCCATCGCTGCGGCTGTCGACCGACTCGTAGCCGATGCGGCCGTCGCGCAGGGCCACGCGGATGTCCTCGGCGTAGGCCTCGAAACGCTTGTCGAGCGCGGCCTTCTGGTCCACCTGCAGCAGGAAGTGCACGCCGCCCTGCAGGTCGAGGCCGAGCAGCATCGGCCGCGCGTGCAGGCTCTCCAGCCACTGCGGCACGGTCGATGCCAGGTTCAGCGCCACAACGTAGTTGTCGCCCATCGTCGGACGCAGCGCGTCGGCGGCCCTGGTCTGCGCATCCAGCGACGGCAGCCGCACCAGCAGGTTGCCCTTGTCGGTGTCGATCGACTTCGGCACCACCCCGGCGGCCTTCAGCGTCGCCTGCACCTTCTGCCTGAGCGCGTCATCGATGGCCGCGCCGCGATTGGCGGTGATCTGCACGGATGGGTCCTGCGGGAACACGTTCGGCAGCGCGTACAGCGCGCTGAACAGCACCACCAACAGGATCAGGATGTATTTCCAGCGGGGAAATTCGAGCATCGGAGCCTTTCCAGTGCGCCACGCGGCCAGGTGCCTGCCTGGCTCGCGCGGCGGAATGGTCGACCCCGGAACGGAGCGATCCGCTCCGGGAGGGACGGGGGATCAGGTGGACTTCAACGTGCCCTTGGGCAGCACGCTGGCGATGGCACCCTTCTGCACGCGCACGCGCACGTTCTCGGCGATCTCGACGGTGATGAAGCTGTCGCCGATCTCGCGCACGGTGCCGGCGACGCCGCCGTTGGTGATGACTTCGTCGCCGGTGCCGAGCTTCTCCAGCATGGCGCGGTGTTCCTTCTGCCGCTTCATCTGCGGGCGGATCATGATGAAGTACATCACCGCGATCAGGATGATCGGGAAAAGCAGCCCGCCCATGCCTCCGAACAGGCCGCCGGGGGCCGCCTGTCCGGCGGCTTGCGCATAGGCGGGGGAAACGAGCAGGTCGAGCGGGTTGAATAGGGTCATCGGTGCGTCCGTGGACAAAATAGCGGGGAATTATGCCATGTAGGCGGGTGCGGGTGCTTTCAAGCCGCCGGCCCCGCGGGAGCGGCTTATAGCCGCGAGCATTCCCGCAGATCGGCCGGTTGCGGCAAGTGCTCGCGGCTATAAGCCGCTCCTACGGGCCTCCGGCATCGTTCCTCGCGGCGTAGAAGGACTCCCGGAACCGCCCGAAGGTTCCCGCCTCGATCGCCTGGCGCATGCCGGCCATCAGCCGCTGGTAATGCCACAGGTTGTGCAGGGTGCCCAGGATCGGCGCCAGCATCTCGTTGCAGCGGTCCAGGTGGCGCAGGTAGGCGCGGCTGAAGCCCTGGCTGCAGGCATGGCAGCCGCAGCCCTCCTCGATCGGCCGCGGGTCGCGCTCGTAGCGCGCGTTGCGGATCCGCACGGTCCCGCTGCTGGTGAAGTAGTGGCCGTTGCGGGCATTGCGGGTCGGCATCACGCAGTCGAACATGTCGACGCCGCGCGCCACCGCTTCCACCAGGTCCTCGGGCCGGCCCACGCCCATCAGGTAGCGCGGGCAGTCGTCCGGCAGCTGCGGGCAGGTGTGCTCGAGCATGGCGTTGCGCTCGGCCTCCGGCTCGCCCACCGCGAGGCCGCCGATGGCGTAGCCGTCGAAGCCGATCTGCCTCAGCCCCGCGGCCGAGCGTGTCCGCAGGCCGGGGTGCACGCCGCCCTGGACGATGCCGAACAGGGCGGCGTCGTTGCCTTCGTGCGCGCGCCTGCTGCGCTCGGCCCAGCGCAGCGACAGTTCCATCGACGCGCCGGCAACCGCTTCCGTCGCCGGATACGGGGTGCACTCGTCGAAGATCATGACCACGTCCGC
>SWCD01011620.1_pt1 | contig 98711 bp, 77 predicted proteins | sample 4693011 | NCBI WGS metagenome assembly SWCD01 (sample SAMN10267278, study PRJNA491770) | bioreactor metagenome | isolation source: DHS bioreactor inoculated with marine | place: Japan: Omine Ridge, Nankai Trough | reverse complement strand
TTTATCAATTCATCGGATTGCATTCCACTTTTGCGCGCAATTTTAATTCCGTAATTGATATCCAATATTCCTTCAATAGAATGTGCATCCGGATTGATCGCAAACTTACATCCTTTTTCTCTTGCATAAAATATTTCTCTCCAATCCAAATCCAACCTTTGCGGATTTGCATTAATCTCGATAGTAACATCATTTGCAAAACAAGCATCAATTACTTTTCTAATATTTACTTTGTATGGTTCCCTCGCTAAAAGAAGTCTTCCCGTTGGATGCGCCAAAACATCTGTGTACGAATTTTCAACAGCTTTGATAATTCGGCTTGTCATTTCATCTTCACTTAATGAAAATGATGAATGAATGGAGGCGACAACGAAATCAAATGTGCAAAGAATTTCATCCGGATAATCTAAACTTCCATCGGAAAGAATATCGCTTTCAATTCCATGCAAAACTTTTATTTCACGACGAGAATTTATTTCGTTTACAATTTCCCGCTGCGAAACAATTGCATCTTCCTTTAAACCATTTGCGTAAAAAGCAGACTTGCTATGATCACAAACTGCGGCATAATTAAATCCTTTTTTTTCTGCTGCCTCTACCATTTGCTCCAACGAGTTTATTCCGTCAGATTGTGTGGTATGGAAATGAAGCAGTCCTTCAAATTTTTCAAGATCAAGATTACTATTTATTTTCAGTTCTGGAGCATAGTTAAAATATTGCTGCTCCCTCATCTCCGGGATCACATAAGGTAACCCTAGTTTATCAAATATATCTTCTTCACTATTCGCCTTAAAGTCATTGGAAATGAAATCAGACTTCGAAAGAAAGGATTTTGAACCGGTTGATTGAAAAAGAATGATATTATATGCAGATTTATTATCGATTAGAAGGATTTTGATTGGTATTTCATAGCTTTCTAAAATAGATAGTTCACTATAAGTGATATGTTCTAAGTTACTATGTTTATATACTTTACTGAACTCTTCATAAAACTCTGCTTTATTATTTACCTGTACTAAAATCTCAATAGATGATATAATTTCCAGCCCGCGTCTTAGCTCCCCTGTTACCTCACTCTTAACCACAGAATTGATCGTATTCAATTGCTCCTTGAAAAGAGCTAGGATTTTTTCAGCTTGATTCAGTCTAATTTTCCCAGAGTATTTCTCAATGTTAGAGATTTCTTCCAGTATTGTTTGCCTGCCTTTTTCTGTAAATCCTTTCACCTTCAAAATAGTCTTGTCATTACAAGCTTGCTCCAAGCCATTCAAAGATGTAACATTTAATTCATCATGCAAAATTTTAATTTTCTTTGCTCCCAATCCTCGAATTGAAAACAATTCAAGAATTCCATCCGGAGCTTTCTCTATTAATTTTTGATGTTCTGTCGAATCCCCTTTTTCGGAAAATTCATAAATTACTTGCTGTATTCCTTTTCCAATTCCTTTGATGTGGGTTAATGATTTTTCTTTAATATGAGGTTCAATATTATCACTGGTTGACTTTAATGCAGCTGCACCATTTTTAAAAGCATTTACTTTAAACTTATTCTCACCGAGAAAATCTAGTAAGTTAGCTATTTCTTTTAAATGCTTAATGATTTCTTTTTTCTGCGGCATAAAAGTTTTATAGTTTGTGTTAAGTTTGAGATTAAACTAAGAATTAATTGAATCAGAATACTTATTCAAATCAACCAGGTAAGTTAGCAGTAGTTCTTCTATTGGGTCATATGTTTCATATTTCATTAATTCTTGTCTAATTGATGAAGCATGATGAAGACCCTTCAAGTATCCGCTCCAATACTTTCTAAAAGGAATAATTGCAGGACGTTCTTCCTTCTCCTCTAATGCATATCTTAAATGCTTTAAAGCAGTTTGTATTCTTTCCTCATGATCAATTGCTTTAGATATTTTTCCGGTAGTCATCAATTCTTTTGCTTCTCTAAAAATCCATGGATGTTGGATTGCACCTCTTGCAATCATTGCGGCATCAGCACCACTTACTTCAAATGCTTTGGGAACATCATCTGAGTTCATTATTCCCCCATTAACAGCAACGGGAATATTTATAACCTCTTTAATTTTGGGAACCCAATCCCAATCCGGCTCACCATCATGTGCATCAGCTCTTGTTCGGCAATGGATGGTTAATGCCTGCGCGCCGGCATCCTCAATTCTTTTTGCCACTTCCAAAATCATAATGTTGTCTCTATCCCATCCTAATCGCGTTTTAACTGTAACAGGAGTGTTAACTCTCTTTACAATTTCAGAAACCATTTTCTGCATAAATGGCGGATCCAAAAGTAAGCCGGCACCCGCTCCCCTTCTTGCAACTTTTTTGACCCAGCATCCGGCGTTGATATCGATGATGTCCGGCTGCTCTTCTTCTGCAATGGCGGCAGCTTCTACCATTGGTTCAAGGTTGCCTCCGTAAATCTGTATTCCTACCGGTCGTTCTTGGTCTGTAATCTCTAATTTTTTACGCGTCTTTTTATTTTTACGAATCAGTCCATCAGAATTAACAAATTCTGTATAGACAATATCTGCACCAAGTTCTTTGCAAAGTCTGCGGTAAGCAATGTCAGTCACATCCTCCATTGGAGCTAGCAAAAGTGCATTTTCTATATTTATTTTTCCAACTGTAAACATTTAAAAATTTTCTTTCAATTTTTTAGAATTTAAAAAGAATACTGTTATTATAAAAGTTATTAAAGTAAATACTGCCCCGGTTAAAAACGGGAACTCGTACCCAATGAACTCAAATGAAAATCCGCCCCAGAGCGGACCAAGAACACGAGCGAAGGCAGAAAATGATTGATTCAACCCAAGTACTCCTCCTTGATGCTCTGCAGGTGAAAATTTGGAAATCATACTTAATAAAGTCGGTTGAAGTATTCCGGTACCTATAGCAAGTACGCCTCCTATTATCGCAACTCCGGTAAAGTTTCCACCGTATGGAAGCAGCCCAAGTCCAACCATCATAAATAAAGTACCACTAAGAACTAAAGTTTTGTCTTTAAACATTTTAGATAGACTGCGAATTGCACCGCCTTGTATTATTGCACCAACAATACCAAGTATTCCAAATAGGTAAGAATTTTGCTGATCTGTAAAGTTGTAGTGTTTGTAACCAAGTATTGCAAATGTTCCATATATATTTGCCATCGAAAACACTATTATAAAAAATAGCAGCATCATTAAACTAACCGAAGGTAGTTTGAGCACCTTCTTGGTAAAATCCCAATCAAATAATTTAAGTTTTATTTTACTTTCAGTATTTCTTTTAGTGTTGGATTCCGGAAGAAAAAATGCTGCAAATAAGAATGCTAGAAATGAAAATGCAGCACTGCCGAATCCGGCGAATGCATAGCTATAGCTGGATAGAAGACCGCCGATTAATGGACCAAAAACAAATCCGAGTCCAAATGCAGCACCAATTACACCCATACCCTTCGCACGATCTTTTTCGCTCGTAACATCCGCAATGTAAGCTTGAGCAACCCCAATATTACTACCCCCAAACCCGGCTAATAATCTTGATAAAAATAAGACTAAAAATGAACCTGCAAAACTAAAGATTATATATGAGACTGAGGTGAGCAGTAACGTAATCAAAATGATTGGACGCCTGCCGAATTTATCGGATATTTTGCCAAGCAGAGGATTGAATAAAAATTGAACTAATGAAAATATTGCGATTAAGAAACCAATCTCAAAATCTGAGACACCTAAATCTTTACTTGCAAATGTTGGTAAAATGGGAATAAGAATACCAAATCCCATTAAATCAATAAACACTGTTAAAAAGATAACAGATAGTGAAGCTTTATTTTTCAAATGATAACTTTTGTTTAATAATGATTGTTAAAATTAGTCGGTAAAGATAAAAAAATATAGTGGAATATGCTTGGGAAGACTATTGCTGAATGGCTAAATTGTTTAATGGTTAAAAAGATAGAATTTAGTTAGATATGAACTAGATATGTTTTTTGCAATTTGACAATATTTTGAATTATAATTTTGGCGGGTAATTACTAATTAATCGAGGTCTTCGTGTATATTTTGTTATCACTTCAATGGTATCATAAAAACTTTCTTCCATTAACTCTTTATCTTTTTCGGTAAAATACTGAGGTAATGATTCAGAAAAAACTTCGTCGGCTGGGTACACGATAAATTCTTTTCCCATTTCTGTATAACCCTTATAAACCCATGTTGGAATAAAACTTACATCTTCAAGTTTTAGTTTACCGGATTTCTTGTTTTTGCTGATATCAAAATTTAGGATTACGCCTGCATCCGAATAGCGCCATCTCTGATTAGAAATAAAATTACCTAGTGAATAAATAACAAATCCTGAATCAATTTTAGAATTTGGAGTTTCAAAAAATTCAATTGGCTGAAGGGCGTGAGGGTGACTGCTAATTATAATATCCCCTCCCAAAGTTTTTACTTTTTCAACTATTCTTCGCTGGTATTTATTTGGCTCCCTTTTATACTCAGTTCCAAAATGGAGGTAGGTTATAATTAAATCAGGGTTTAACAATTTTGCACGATTAAAATCATCAGCCATTTTGATAGTATCAATTTTACTTATCATAAAATTTTTGCTGCTCGGAAGCCTCGTCCCGTTAATATCATACGTGTAAGATAGAATAACAAAACTGATTCCGTTTCTATTAAATACCCTAATCGAATCCCTATCTTCTTCTGATAAAAAAGTACCATGATAATCTAACCCAACATTGTTTAACGCTACAATTGTACTTTTAATTCCAGATGTTCCTTGATCAACAGAGTGATTATTTGTAGTAAATAGAAAATCAAATCCCGAATATTTAAGCGCCTCGATAAATGATAATGGAGTGTTAAATATTGGGTATCCCGCATATGGTAGTCCTGGAGTTTCAACAACTGTTTCCAAATTACCCATAACAAAATCAGAAGAATCAAAAATATTTTTTACTTTTCGATAAACCGGACGAAAGTCAAAGCTATCTTTAACTGTCTCGGCGTATAATAATTGCGTACCATGGCACATCAAATCACCTACGGCCGAAAATCTTACTTCAACAGAATCTATTTTAGATAGACTGCTAAATGGAATATAAACTTGCTGACTAATTAAATCATTATTAAAGGAAATAATTATCAGTAAGGTGTAAAAGATATTTTTAATTTTTTTGTTCATATAAAAAAAATAGGTTGAGCTTAAATATAAGCCCAACCTAATCAACAAGTGTTGCAAATTGTTAAACTGGTTTATCTCCTTTACGTTGTGCTTTCACATCTTGAACTTCGTTACGGATATCTTGTGCTCTTCTTTTAAGCTCACTTAGACCCTTACGAAGTCTAGTTCCGGCAGCGGCTTGACCTTTGATATAAAATTTGTGTACATCAACTTCAAGCGATTTTAGATATTCGACCAGTTCATTGTACTTGTCACTCATACAACTCCCTCCTCAAATTAGTTAGTGGATAAGTTATTTAGAATTCTCGAGTACTAATTCTGCAATATCTTTCACAGAAACTTCTTCAGATTTTTCAAAACTTTTTATTCCATCAGTCATCATAGTCATACAAAATGGACAAGCAGAAGCAATTGTATCCGCGCCTGTTTCCAGCGCTTCTTTGGTTCTATCTTCATTAATTCTTGTTCCGGTCGTTTCTTCCAAAAACATACGACCTCCACCTGCACCACAGCAGAAACCTTTATCCTTCGAGCGTTCCATTTCAACCAATTCAACCCCGCTAATTTTACTAAGCTGATTTCTTGGCTCATCGTAAATGTCGTTGTATCTTCCAAGATAACATGAATCATGATAAGTTACTTTATTTTTCTCTCCATTATCCTTCAACTCAATTTTACCGGAACTAATTAAATCATCAATTAATTCCGAATGATGAATTACTTCATAATCGCCGCCGAATTGAGGGAATTCCGTTTTAAGTGAGTTGAAACAATGAGGGCAAGCAGTAACAATTTTTTTAACACCGTATCCGTTTAGTTTTTCAACGTTTTCTTGTACAAGCATTTGAGCCAAATATTCATTACCCAAACGGCGAGCGGTATCTCCATTGCACTTTTCTTCAGTTCCTAAAATTCTAAAATCAATATTTGCCTTTTGCATTAATTTTGAAAAAGCGACAGATACCTTTTGATAACGTGAATCAAATGAGCCTGCACAGCCGACCCAAAATAAATACTCGCAATTAGAATCCTCAGCCATGGTTTTTATATTCAAACCTTCAGCCCAATCTGCCCTATCCTGTGCGTTAAACGCCCAAGGTGTAAAGTTAGTTTCTAAATTTTTAAATACCGGATTCAATTCTGCAGGAAAGTCAGATTCCATCAAAACCAAGTTCCTTCGCATTTCTACTATTGAATCAAGATGTTCAATAGACACAGGACACTCGTAAACGCAAGCATTACAAGTAGTACACGCCCATAACTCTTCAGATGTGATATAGTCGTTTACTAAAGTTTTATTTAGCGCTTCGTTTTCTTCAACTCCGGTAATCATTAAGGGTGCTTTTTCTTCGACACGTTTTCTGATATTCTTAATTATGTTTTTTGGTGAGAGCAATTTACCAGTGTTAGCCGCGGGACAAACAGCAGTGCATCTTCCGCATTCGGTGCATGTATAACCGTCAAGCATTTGTTTCCAGGTTAAGTGCTCAACATCGGCAACACCAAACTGCTCAACATTTTCATCTTCCAAATCCATTGTTTTAAGCGCGTACTTCTTATCGCCATGTTTGGCAAAGTAAACATTAGGCAATGATGTATAAACGTGAAAATGTTTTGAGTAAGGCAGGTAATTCATAAAAACAAAAATTACCAGGATGTGAATCCACCAGTAAACTTCATACATTAGCCGAGCATTTTCAATACCACTTGCGTAAAATATTTTACTTAATGCAAATGATACAGGTCGAACTTCATATTCTGAAAGGACAAATCCATTTGCCGCAACTTCAGAAATATTTTGTCCGAACATGGAAAGAACTACAAACATGATCAGACCGAGAATGATTGTCGCATCGATCTTTTCAGATCTGCCGCCCTGCAGTCTATCTACTTTTTGGATGTATCTTCTAAATAAAGCATAAATTACAGCGAAGAAAACCAATACTCCGAATACATCTTTTATTATTGTTACTGCTGCATAAAGAGGACCCAAAAACTTTAAGCTGAATGGAGAGTAAAACCCTTGAATAATAGCTTCAATTACTGCTATTAAAAAGAGCATAAATCCCCAAAAAATTACAAAGTGAATTGTGCCCGCAACAGGTTCGCGTAAAATTTTGGATTGACCTAAAGCAATCTTTAATACATTTTTAATTCGTGAGGGAACGTCATCGAACCTGTTTTCTTTCTGCCCAATTTTAAGATATCCCCAAATTTTCTTTAAACTTAGATAAAGAATTCCTAAGGATAAAATAAAAACAATAATAAAAATGATATTCTTTAATTCCATAATTTCAACTAATCTTTTACATTAACCATTTATTAGTAAGGCAGTTTGGAATATTTTTTTGAGAGAGCACGATGGATACTTACTGCTGCTCCAATTTTAATTACATCCCATACCGAAAATATAATTGCACCGCTGAAAAGCGCTGATGAAAGATCTCCTTCGAAAAACAAAGATAAATAAGCTGCACCCATAAATAATATGATAAGCACGCCCAGTGACATTGATAAAATTACATTTCCCAGTTTGTCATTTTTTTCGATCAAATAACCAACAGCAAATGCTGCTAAAGGAAAGGCTAAAAGATAACCGCCTGTAAATCCAAATAATACGGCTGGACCAAAACTAAATCCCGCGAAAACTGGAATACCTGCAGTACCCATCGCTAAATAAAGCAGCTGGCTATACATTCCATTTCTTGCACCTAAAAATGCACCCGATAAAAGAACGATCATCGTTTGAAGAGTAAAAGGAACAGGTTTAATAGGTACGGCGAGCTGGGCACTGAAAACCATAAGGACTGAGAAGGTAGCGATCCAAAAAAGCTGGGTGTTATAAACCTTGCTAAATGTTTTAACTAATATATTGGAATTCACATTTTCTTTTAACATAACTATAACCTCAATAAAATTAATTTAAATTATTTCTAAAAAATTTTGATGTTGAATCAAGAACTCGTTCAAACTTTGCATTTGAACCTTGAAATGGATGCATAATATCAAAAGTATGACCTGTTGAAGGTAGCATCACTAAATTTGCAAAATTTTTATTCGACCAAGTGTAAAGCTGCTCTGCTTCTTTAGCCGGAACTGCTAAATCCTGCTCACCATGTATAATTAACCAAGGTACTTCAAGGTTATGACTCGCAGAAACAAAATCTTGATTGCTATTTTTATTCTTTTCAATATCATCCAAATAGGAAATATTCATTTTCATAACTTGATTTGTTCTTGAGTTTACGGCTTCAAAATATCCATATTCTCTCCACTCTCTTTTTTGCCTTTCAGAATATCTATCAAAAGTACAAACCGAAGACCAGGTGCAAAGTGCATTTATTGAACTGTTATTGATGGCGTTCAATAATGAAATTCCGCCTCCCCTGCTGTGACCGATAACTCCAATTTTGTTTTTTACTTTATTGCCGAAGAAACCATTGGAATAAGCATCAATCAGTTCAGATAATTCTTGTATTTCAAGAGAGATCGTATTTCGGGAAAACTTATCAAGTTCAGTAAACTCGGTTAAATTTTCACCGACACCATTATGTGAAAAATTGAACGTAACTACAAAAAAACCCTTATCCGCTAAATACTTGCCTAAATAAGGAACAAAACCCCAATCCTTAAAACCCTTAAATCCATGGACAAAAAAAAGGCAATTCTTCGAATCAATATTCGCATTGCCGTAAGTTGTTATTCTTATCTTTTCTTTTTTACGTGTTTCATAGACATAATCATTGGTCATGGAATCAAATATCTGCATTCAGAGGTCAAAAGTCAAGAAAATGAGCAGATTTTTAGGGTTTATTTTTAAAGGGTGAATAATAAAATAGAACACAGATGACGCTGGTTTTACAGATCAACTCAGATTTATCTTTAATTAGTAAAATCTGCTCAATCTATCTTATCAGCATGCTATAGCTGATTTCAAAAATTCAACCATACAATCCATTCGTTCACACTATTTTAACTTATTTTTTTTACCTTATTTCACTATTTTAGTTTTTAATTCAATTCATGTAAGGAGTTTAAAAATTAATATTACCGAAGAACAAAAAATGCTGCAATCAATGGTTAGAGAATTTACCGATACTGAAATTAGACCTATTGCAGCCAAAATAGATGAAGAAGAAAAAATACCTACTACCCTAATAAAAAAAATTGGCGAACTTGGACTTTTAGGAACATCTTTTCCTGAAAAGTACGGCGGCGGCGGATTCGGCGGTGTAGGTTATTGTTTGGCTCAGGAAGAAATAACAAGAGCATGTAATTCTACTGCCGCATTTATTGGCGCACATCAATCAATAGGCGCAAATGCAATTTATATTGGGGGAAGTGAAGAATTGAAAATGAAATATCTTCCACTGCTTTGCTCAGGAGAAAAAATTGCAGCTTTTGCCTTAACAGAAGCCGGAGCCGGTTCTGATGCTTTTAATCTTAAAACTGATGCAAAATTTAAAGACGGCAAGTGGATTTTAAATGGTGAAAAAATTTGGATAACTAATGCAGGTATTGCAGATGTGTTTTCTGTTTTTGCACGGACTGAAAAAGGAATTACAGGTTTTGTAGTTGAAACGGATTTTGGCGGAATTACAATCGGACCAAATGAAAAAAAGATGGGTATTAAAGGAAGTGTTACAAATACAGTTTCATTTGATAATGTTGAAGTACCTGATGAAAATATGATCGGCAGAGATGGCAGGGGTTTTATAGTTGCAATGAAAACTTTAGAGGCGGGAAGATTGGGAATAGGTGCTGCCAGTTTGGGCGCATCAAAAGAAATGCTGGAACTCTCAGCAAAATTTGCCGCACAGAGAAAACAGTTCAATCAATACATTTCAAATTTTCAGGCTATTCAATTTATGCTTGCGGAAATGTCAACAAATATTTATGCTATGGAGAGCATTCTTTACAGAGCTGCGGAAAAGTATGATAATGGTGAAGATATTTCTACTGATGCCGCAATTGTAAAACTATTTTGTTCTGAGGCTGTTACCAAAGTAACGGATCATGCGCTTCAAATACACGGCGGTATGGGTTTTTCCCGTGAACTTCCTTTGGAACGCTATTATAGGGATGCAAGGATCTTAAGAATTTTTGAAGGTACTACTGAAATTCAAAAGATGATAATTGGCAAAAAAGCTGTTAAACAAAAAGGAAAGTGGAAAGTTTAAATGGGACGAGTATTAGTTATTCCTTCAATTGATATTCATAATGGAGTAACAGTAAGAGTGGTGCAAGGTATACCCGAACTTAACTGTAATGAATATTGTGACGACCCTATAGATACAGCTATGCTTTGGCGGGCAGAGAATGCAAAGGCAATTCATGTAGTTGATTTTAATGCAGCGCAGAATCACTCCCATAAAAATTTTGATATCATTGCCGAAATGTGTGAGTCGGTTATTATTCCAATTCAGCTTGGCGGTGGAATTAGAACTTTTGAGGATGCTGAGATTTCTATGGAACTTGGCGTATTTCGACTTGTAATAGGCACAATGGCATTTTCAAATCAAAAAGAATTTACAAAAGTTTTAGAGCATTATGGACCAAGTAAAATTGCTGCAGCAATTGATGTTGTTGATGGTGAAGTTGTTATTAACGGCAGGCAGGAAAAAACAGGTATTAAGGCTATTGACTATGCAGCAAAGCTTAAAGATATTGGTGTAACAAGATTTGTAGTTACTGATGTTAAAACAAACGGAATGCTGATAGGACCGAATATCAGCCTATCAAAAAAAGTTGCTGAAGTTACCGGCGGAAGGGTTACACTTTCCGGTGGAGTTAGCGGATATAAAGATTTAAATAATGTTAATCAAGAATTTGACAATGGGATAGATTCGGTTATTATTGGAAGAGCGTTATATGAAAACGCATTTCCTTGTCAAAAAATTTGGCGCGTTGCTGAATCGGGAATTTTTAATTGAGGATGAAATGGAAAATTCAACCAGCATAATTAAACGAAGTAATTTTTGGACCAATCTCTTCAAAACTCCAACTGAAAAAGAGGATCTGGAAACTGTTCTAAAATCCATGCCCCCATTTCAAAAGTTGAGTAAAAAGTATATTCATTTGCTTTCAAAAATAATTCACAACCGAATTTACACAGCTAACGAATATATTTTTTATGAAGGTGATCCAGGAGTTGCGCTTTATATTTTACTAGACGGTGAAGTGAATATTTTTCAAAATAACGGTGAAGAAAAAATAAGCGATTTAGTGACATTAACGCGCGGTGATTTTTTCGGCGAGCTTGCTTTAATTGACGGAGATGTCAGATCCGCTTCAGCAGTAGCATTAAAGGATTCCACTGTTGCTGTAATATTCAAACCGGATTTAGATCAGTTTATTGAGCAACATCCGAAACGGGGTATAAGAATATTATCCGGCATTTCTGAAATTATTGCTACCAGATTAAGAGCTGTTAATAAAGATTACATAGACCTTGTAAATAAAATTGAATAATTATTTTGGAGGGAAAAATGGATTTTGTAAAAAGCATTTTAGTTCCAATCGACTTTTCAGATTATTCCAAAGGCGCATTGAAATATGCAGTTGAAATTGCAAAAAAATTTAATGCAAAAATGTACCTCATTTATGTTATCGAGCCTGTTGTTTATCCTTCCGATTTCAGCATGGGACAAGTATCTATTCCCGCAGTTGATCATGACTCATTTAACCGCTCCAAAGACGAATTAAAAAAATTAGCCGAAATGGAAATTGATTCCAACATTGAAGTTGAAGTGATAATTAAGTCGGGTAAACCTTTTGTTGAGATAAATGAATGCGCATCAGAAAAAGATATTGACTTGATAATAATTGCAACACATGGTCACACCGGTGTTGAGCATTTATTATTTGGCAGCACCGCAGAAAAAGTAGTGCGCAAAGCTCCATGTCCGGTACTTACTTTACGCGAGCCTATTAAGGGGTTTAAGTTTAATAAGTGATTTTCAATTGTAGAAATTACAATGACTTAATATAGTTTATAATCTGTTAGTTTAAATCCATAAGTTTGATAGGAAATATAATCACAAATTCCAATATTCCTTTTATATTGCCTTTCCGAACCCGAATCTACTGTGTTTGGGACATAATAAACAAAGTTCATAGTTGAATCTGTTTCGAATCGACTATATACTTCATAATAGTAATCGTACCACTTCATTTGAAAATTAACATTTCCAGAATCAGCAAAAATAGCTGCTATTGATAGTGATTCTTCCTCAAACTTCCATTCTGATTTTAATTGGTAAAGAGTATCACCACTCATATGAAGATATACACTATCACTAATGCGCACGGATCCATCAAGATTTAAATAGCTATGTTCTACCAGAAAAAATAATTTGTTATTAAGAGATTTTGTTGAAATAATTTCTTCGGTTTTAGCGATACTCTCAGGATATACAAATTCACTATTAAAATTATCCCAGTATTTGTAATACCATTTGTTCCCAATTGAAAGGGGAAAATAGTTTGAATTGATTTTCTCTTTAAATGGTGGACCAATCAATTCTTCACACCCGCTAAAAAATATAATTATAACTGACAAGAGAATAATAGTTTTAATTTTCATTTTTCCTCTTATTGTTTTATAGCTTCCCATAAACCTTCCTGAACAATACTAAAACTAATTTGATTTTCTTTTTGGCAAAGGTTTTATCGAGTTAATCTTTAATTTTGATTCTTCTTCTAAAAATTTTTCCCACCAGTTTTCTCCGTTTCTTTTTTTCAAAGATTTTATCACTTCATCATCATAATATCTATACCCTTCTGCCGAACCAGTACAAACCCCCATAAATCTAAAACCGTATTTTTTAGCTAAACCATTAAGTTCCGGAGCAAAAAAAATAAATCCTCGTCTTATAATAAGAGTATCGCCATTCTCCAAATCTTCTTTTGCACTATTCCTATACATTCGTTCTAGAGTAAACCGCTCGCCATTAACAATAATTGAATCACTCCAATTACTTTGACAAAAAATGCCCTGACTTGGAATAATTACAATTAAAAATAAAAAAAAGCCAATTTGATTTTTCCAATGCATACGCCCAATACCATATTCATGTAAGAATTATTTTTAAAATATTATTTTGTCCTTTAATTGTAAAGTGATAATTTTATTGCAGAGCTTTGTAATTCCGGCATACCTTCAGTTGGAATAAATGAGTTACGATTTTCATTCCCGATTGAAACATTCGGGAATGACATAAAGACTTTAACTTTAGTTTTGAGACCTCCCTTCTGATGTGAAAAGACAATGAACTTTGTTGGTAAGCAGTTTGTTCAATAAACCTTTGAGATGATAAATAATTAAGTTAATTTAATGCGTTAATTATTTGTAATGCTTCAGTAACATACTTTTGTTTGTAATTCTTTTTAAGATATCCATTCATTTAGCGACTGATCCAGAACAGAATAAAATTTAGAAACCGATTCAAAAAGGAAAATGAATTAATGTCATTCGATAAATTAAATCTTATAAGACCAATACAAAAAGCATTAGCCGAGGAGGGTTACAAAAATCCAACTCCAATCCAACAGCGGGCAATACCAATTATACTTGATAAAAAGGATTTGCTTGGCTGCGCACAAACAGGCACGGGTAAAACAGCGGCATTTGCGCTGCCAATTCTGCAGCATCTGTACAATGAAAAAAGCAGCGTTCCTAAAAGAAGAGTCATTCGCTCTTTAATTGTTACTCCAACTCGAGAACTTGCAATTCAAATTGGGGATAGTTTTAAAGCCTACGGTAAACATACCGGACTTAAAAATGTAGTCGTATTCGGCGGTGTTAAACAAAAAATTCAGACGGATAGATTGTTAAAAGGTGTTGATATTTTAGTTGCAACACCCGGCAGATTACTCGATTTGATGCAACAAAATTATATCGTTTTAAATCATATTAAAATATTCGTTCTTGATGAAGCGGACAGAATGCTTGATATGGGCTTTATAAATGATGTGAAAAAAATCATTTCAAAATTACCTGCTAAAAGGCAGTCATTATTTTTCTCAGCAACAATGCCGCCGGAAATTGTGAAACTTGCCAGAACAATTTTAGTAAAACCGGTAAAAGTTGAGATCACTCCCGAACAGCCGACAGTTGAAGCAATTAAACAGTGCGTTTATCATGTGTCAAAACCCAGCAAAAAAAATCTTCTCATTCATTTATTGAAAGACCCTGCAATTGAATCTGCATTGGTATTTACACGAACTAAGCACAGCGCAAACAATGTTTCGAGAATATTAAATAAAGCTAAAATTAATTCCGATGCGATCCATGGGAACAAATCACAAAATGCACGGCAGAAAGCTTTGAACAATTTTAAATTGAGGGAAACGAGAGTTTTGGTTGCAACTGACATTGCAGCACGCGGCATTGACATTGATGAACTTTCTCATGTAATAAATTTTGATATACCAAATATTCCTGAAACCTATGTACATCGAATTGGTCGAACAGGACGCGCAGGTTTAGGCGGGGTAGCAATTTCACTTTGCGATGGCGAAGAGAGAGCATATTTGAAAGACATTAATAAATTGATCTCAAAAAAAATTCCGGTTGTCGAAGATCATCCATTTCTATCTGACGAAGTAGAAGTGAAATTTCAGAAACAACATGTTGTTAAAAAGACTCCGATAAAAGCTAAACCTAAGAGACATGGTCAAACAGCGAACTCGAAATCGAGACGAAAAAAATACGGTTCCAGAAATGTGTGGACTAACAGGGACTAATTCTAAAATGGAATCAGTTAATCGAGATAAAATAAAGCCGGGTTTGCATGTTGCAATTGTGATGAAGGAAGATCAGCGCACAGGTGAATTAACAGAGGGATGGGTAAAAGAGATACTTACAAAATCTCCAAACCATCCTCATGGAATAAAAGTGCGTTTGGAGACGGGTGAAGTTGGGCGTGTAAAAAAAGTATTGGAATAAGCTCTAAAGAAAAAATAAGTATGGCACTCTCCCAAACCAATTAAAAATTTACTGCCTGTGCATGATATACTTCTTGATGAATATTTTTTATTGCGGCATCACTCAAGTATTCATCAAATGTCATTCGCTTATCTATAATTCCTGAAGGTATAATTTCTATTATTCGATTCGCAATTGTATGTACAAACTGATGATCATGCGAGCTAAAAATTATTGTTCCCGAAAAATCTATGAGGCTGTTATTCAATGCCGATATAGCTTCCAGATCAAGGTGATTAGTTGGTCCATCAAGCAGAAGAACATTCGCCCCTGTTAACATCATTTTTGCAAGCAGGCAGCGCACACGCTCCCCGCCGGAAAGTACACTAGCTTTTTTCAATGATTCCTCGCCGCTAAAAAGCATTCTTCCGAGAAATCCCCTTATATAAGTTTCATCCTTCTCTTTAGAATATTGACGAAGCCAGTCAATTAGATTCAAATCAACATTAAAATACTCAGCATTTTCTTTTGGGAAATATGCGACCTTAGTTGTAGTTCCCCAAGTAAAGGTGCCGCTATCGGCTTTTTCTTTATTGGCGAGAATATTAAATAGCGTAGTCTTCACTAAATCATTTGGTCCCACGAGCGCGATCTTATCAGCTTTATCAACTTTGAATGTTAGATCATTCAAAACATTATCTTCACCAAGGTTTTTAGATAGATTATTTATTTCAAGCAGATTTGTTCCGGCTTCTCGTTCAGATTTAAAAGCGATGTAAGGCATCTTACGTGATGAGGGTTTGATATCCTCAAGAGTAAGATTTTCGAGCATTTTTTTTCTCGATGTCGCTTGTTTAGATTTTGATGCATTTGCACTGAAGCGCGCAATAAAATCCTGCAGTTCTATTCGTTTCGCTTCTATCTTTTTATTTGAATCCTTCGCCTGCTGCGCTGCGAGTTGACTGCTCTCCAACCAAAAATCATAATTCCCGGAATACATTCGAATCTGTCCAAAATCAATATCAGCAATATGTGTACACACTTTATTTATAAAGTGTCTATCATGGGAAATAACAATTACAGTATTTTTAAATTTTTCTAAGAAATCTTCCAACCAGCCGATTGCAATAATATCAAGATGGTTTGTAGGTTCATCCAGCAATAATATATCGGGATTTCCAAATAAGGCTTGAGCGAGAAGAACTTTCACTTTTTCATTTCCGGTTAAATCCTTCATCAACCTCGTATGAATTTCGTCACTAATTCCTAAACCGCTAAGTAGCACTGCTGCTTCAGATTCTGCTTCGTAGCCATTCATTTCAGCAAACTCACTTTCAAGTTCTGCTGCTCTAATCCCATCCGCATCAGTAAATTCAGCTTTCGAATATAATGCATCTCGTTCTTCCATAATTGCAAATAAAGCTTTATGCCCTATCATTACCGTTTCGATTGCCTGGTAGTTATCGTATTCAAATTGATCCTGTTTCAATGTTGCAAGTCTATTTCCAGGAGAAACAATTACGTTTCCTGAACTTTGTTCAATTTCACCTGAAAGGATTTTAATGAATGTAGATTTACCTGCACCATTTGCTCCAATAATTCCGTAACAGTTTCCCGGAGTAAATTTTAAATTCACATCTTCGAACAGTGTCCGCTTGCCAAATCTTAAAGCTATATTATTTGTACTTATCATTTATTTCTTTACTAGTTTAATTTCAAAAAAAGTGTTTGTACTTAAAATTTAACCTAATAATACAAAATCACATTTTGCAAATTGATCATCTGCAATGAGATTGTAGATTAAATAGTCCGGGTCAATTTTGTAATAAAAGAGAGGCTAAATATTAGATTATTTCGCTTATCATTGTCCTTATTAAAAATTCCGACTGCGAAAATACAATTTTATTTGATTGGTAACAAATTAGTGGAAAGCTTTATTCAATTAAAAGTGCAAAGAGTGTTTATGTCATTCCGGTATGTTTTAAGCCGTAATCCAGGAGACTATAATTGGATACCCGATAAAGCTTGTCCCGTTATGATTTTAAAAGGGAACATTCGGGAATTACAATAATTATTATGAAAAGGTGTCAAGAAACATTCCTCGACACCTATTAAAAAAATTAAATTACATTTTCCACTCGGCAAGCATCTTCTTCATCCTATCAAAATCAAATGGAGCATTTTCCATTGCGCTGCCTAATTCAATTGCGCGGGTCATTGTTTTTATTGCTGCATCTTTTTTACTTAGCTTTGCTTCTAGTTGCGCTTTTACACGCAAGTTCCAATACGCTTCTTTAATTGATGTAGAAATAGCAGCATACTCCAAACCTTTTTCTAAATCAATATTTTCACTTAAGTGATAATTAGCAGCGTTAAAAGATGTGGACCAAGTTTCCTCAACTTCCTTAGCAGCTTCTTTAACCACCATTTGCTGAGTACTTACTTCCATCTTTAAAACAACTCTAAGCTTTTCCCAATGAAGAACAATATCGGCTGCATCATTAGTATTGTTTTCAATTAGAAATGTCATTCGTTCACTAAATTCACCGGATACAGGTTTTACTTTTACGGTTAGAACATCATTAGCTTTATCATAAGCCCCGCCGCTGATATTAGTTTTTGAATTAAACATTACATCCCATTGATTTTTGCCCGGAATCGTCCAAAGACTGTAATCACCTGCGGCTAAATCTTTTCCATTAATTTTTACATCCGTTGAAAATGATATTTCTGTTGCCATATTTGCACCCGTCCGCCAAACTTTGTCGTAAGGTACTAAGTCACCCCAAATTGTTCGTCCCTTAACTCCCGGACTCGAATACTCGACGGAAACTTCAGTTATTCCTACAACCTGCATTACACTTGATGATGGACTTGGCTGCGGATAATTTAATGACTGCGAATAAATCGGGATGGTAAAAATCAGCATTAAGAAAATAGTGATTGTTGAACTGATTACTTTTGAATATTTATAATTCATTGTGGTACCTTTTATTTTTTATTAATTAATGATAGTTATTTATATTTATAATTTTCTAACGCTTATTATTTTAGTTTTCAACAATAGCATATTAAGTATAGTATAGTAAATTAAATTCCTTTTTGATTCGCATCTGAAAATTATATGACTCATAATTTTCCATTCATCACCTTGACGTTGAAGCACCAATTCTTTATACAAATCAATTTAGATTTTAGAAATTATTAAACACAGTACAGCACCTGATAATAGACTGATGCAAAATTAGAATACACAATATTCTGATTGTCGGGAAGGATGCTGATAAAAGTTGTCTATCTTGTCTACTAAAACTCTTTGTTTATCCATGCAACTATGTCCCTGATGCGTGGTTCAATTATTCGTGGCGTGAGATCATCAAGAACTTGCTGCACCGCAGCACGACGCACTAAGTTTCCTTCCTGCAATTTTTTATGACTGTGGCGGGTATCTGTGAATGTAATACCACCTTTATGAATGTGGATGTGCGGTTCTCTACTGTCAGGGTAAAATTTATCTTGCGCCATTATAAGCTCCTTTATTTTATAAATCTTAATAAGACATTTGATCCACTAATAATATTGAAAAAATAATCCCTATCAAAATGGATTTCGAAAACTATTTTTGAATGTAAATATGAGTGGAGTAAAGTTCAATAGCTGCTGCTCTAGGAATTAGAAACGAGAGCCTACTTTTCTAAATAGGTTCTCGTTTCGTACAGGTGAGATTTTCAATCGGTAGAAAGAATATCACATATAGAAACTCAACATTGGCAATCATTCTACTGCCATGGTGTGCCACGACAACCTTTAATATTGAGATTCATTTACTATATTATCTTTTTTTTCTTTTACAGATATATAAACCAAACTCTTCAAATAATAGTTGACTGAAATTTTTGACTCTAAGTTGTCAATACAAAAAACACCTTTAATTCCCAAATGGTATTATATCTTTGGTATGGTCTCGAAAATATCGATAATCTTTTGCCCACATTTGGGGTTTAAAACTAGTTCTCCTAGCAAATATAATTTGACCTTTATTATCTCCAACTACTGTCCAAAAGTTAGGTTCATAATTATTATCGGGAAGGACTTTTTCTATCGTGAACGGAAATAAAAAATATGTATCTGAATCAATTAATTCCTCATTTGAGCTAGCTTTCCATTCTTTTACTGAATCTGGATTTTTTAACGCATTTTCCATGAGGCTATTTACAAAATTCGAAAGTGCTTTTTTTTCGGCACTCACTGTATCAGTGTAATAGTTTTTATTTTTAACAGAATAAACCACTGAACAGTTTTCTTCAATATGAAAATAAATCCAAAGTGACATTTCTAAACTGGGGTAAAAATCAGTTGAATTTTTATATAAACTATCTTTTAACATAAAACCTTGAAACGGAATTATTATCACTTTTGGAGTTTTACCTTCAAACATTTTTAATGAACCATATTCATAAGGGGGTGATAAAAATCTGTATGCTGCACAACCTGTCATTAAAAAAAGAATGTACCAAATAATTACTTTTTTCATAATGAATTCTCTTTTTTTAATAGAATAATAACTAGAAGATTTTTAGCAAGTTTTTTTACTTTGGATTCATCTCTCCTTCTATGTTAATTTTGTTCGGTAATAAATTATTAATCCCTTCATGGTGTTCCAATGCATATGTCCAAAACCATATTCACATTTGATTTGTTATAAAAATAGAGTTTTGTCCGTTAATTGTAAAGTTATTATTTTAGCAGCAAGCAATGTCATTCCGGTACGTTCAAAGCCGGAATCCAAATGTTTTCAAGTAGATTCCCGATAGAACCATTCGGGAATGACAGTATACACCATTGAGTTACAAAAATATGAACGATAAAAATCTTCAATCCATTCTCTCAGATAACAAATCCGGCAGCAGAGAGTTATTAGAAAAACTCAATAATTATTTAAGTCAGCAAACCCCGAGCATGATTAAAAAATTACTCCCTCCTCTAAAAAGTAATTTCACAGAGTTCAACACTATTCAAAAATATTTATCGAAAGTAGGAATTGCTCTGCAAAAAAATAAGCTGAATGACTTATTCAATTCTCAAAAAATAATTGCAAAGTTGGTTTATAATAAGATTTATGAGAATCTGCCTTTCCACATAAAGCAAGCAAAGAATATTGTTACCATTTCAAACAGTAAAACTATTTTTGAAATACTAAAACTTTTAAGTGAAAAAAATAAAAAGCTTATTGTCACTATTTCAGAATCAAGACCGCAATTTGAAGGAAGAGAATTAGCGAAAGCTATAGCCAAATCTGGCATTAAAATTAAATTTATCAGCGAAGCACAGTTGCCTAAGTTTGTAAGTCAATGTGATACTGCTATTATCGGCGCAGACACAATTTTAAAAAACGGAAATGTAGTTAACAAAGTTGGGAGTAAAGCATTAGCAATTACTTGCAAGCATTATAAAAAACCGTTTTACGCTATTGCTGATAAATCAAAATTCTCAAACCGAAAAACACTTAAACAATCTTTACATCCAGCCAAAGAAATTTGGAATACTAAACTAGCAAAAATTACTATAGAGAATTTTTATTTTGAGGAAATTGACGCGGAATTGATCACTGAAGTAATAACAGATTGATTAAACCCAGTGAATAATAGCACACAGATGGCACTGATTTAACAGATAATCACAGATCTTTAATCTGTGTAAATCTGTCTGATCTGTGTTATCAGCGTTCTATTTTATTTTAAAATTTAATCCTTAAAACCTTGTACTGGCATTAATGTAAAAACTTGTGTAGGTGGTTGTGGATTGAAATGTGCCTTCGTATGTAGCGCTGAAGTAAAGATTATCAAACGCTCTTAGTGATAAATCGAATGAAAGAATATTCTGAATATATTTGTATTCGAAAGTTTGCATTTCATATTCCACATTGCGAAAACGGAAGGAAGTGTTTACAAATCCTTCAAAAAAATCATTCGAGTAATACGCACCGAATATTTTTCCAATAACATAGCTGGTTGTTAAATATGTGTAGCTCATGTTGGCAGACCCATGTATAATTGGAATGCCGGAATAATTTAATGACCCATTCATATTTCGGGAAGGTTTTAAATCTCCGCTCCTTTGCCTGTAACCATATCCTGCACTTAAATTTAACTGATCCAAAATTTTAATTCTCGTTCGCAGTTTTACACCTTGCCTGGTCGAAACATCGAGTAAGCTATCAGTAAAGGATTTAAAAGTTTCGTAATAAATTACATTCTTTCGCGCATCGTAGGATGTTGAGAATGACAGCCATCGCAGCGGCGAATAACGGATTGAAAGATAAAAGTTAGTTAGAGTCAACTCGTTCTTCTTGCTGCCATTTTCAATTTTAAAAACATCAATCTCTGAGGAAAGAAAAACTCTAATTGATTTTGAAAGTTTATTGCGATGTTGAATGTATATAAATCTTCGGTCTGTTTTAAAATCATTTGTCTGCTCAAAAAATGCTAATGAGTTATTAAAACTTACGTTTCCAACAGTATCTTCACGCGAAACAAAAATTCCAAGTTGCGCAAGCTTAAGGTTCAATCCGTAAGTTCCAAAATCGGGTCGTGAACCAAGAATTGCTCCAGTTAAAAAACTGCCGAACTTTTGTTCTATTTGAAGCCCGTCAATTGCACCAATGTTTGAAGCGTTTCTGTTTATTCCCCTTCCCAGCCAAACGTTGCCGGTATTGGAGTAATCATATTTCACTCCAAGATTATAAACTTTTAACGAGCGGCTTAAATCTTTTGTTGCATCACTCCACTCATCCGCACGGTAACTAAAAACAAAATAACTTCTGAATGATAACTTGGTATTATCAATATTGTCGCCGTTCATCGAAAGCCGGTAACGCCAGCGCTGATTGCTGTTATCGTTTTTTAGATTTGACATTTGCGAATACGATGAAACTGATAATTTTCCTGAAAACCACGGAATACTTGCCGCACTATTAATCTCCGGTACGCCGGTCTTTTCTTTTATTAAATATGAATTTGTTTCCGCCTCGTCTAGAATTTCCTCGACCATCTCTTTATTTTCAAATTCAACTAAAGCAATTATTTCATCACCAACTTTTAAATCAATTCCATTGATCGATTCTCCGGCACATGATGTTGATGATAAAAAATTCACAATTAAAGCCGGAATGAGTTTGCTTCCTGATTTTTGAAAAAGTGTGTCCCTTTCAGTAATACCTTTAGTTGAGGCAAATTTAACATAAACATTTTGTGAAGATTTATACGAAACACTTCCAATAACTTCACTATTATTTATGGACTGAGCGGCAATCAGTAATGGGAAAAGTAAAATGATTAATATATTTCGAATAAATATTTTCAATTTCTATCCATACTTCTGAACATTTTAACTTTTGGCGTTATTGTTTTATTATCACCATTTGGATGACAATCATAGCAAGCCCAGCTTGCATAAACATAATCCTGTACCTCGGAATGATCATTATCGGTATCTGTTCTATTATGTTCATGGCAATCTATACATGAGAAATCTCCAAAATCAGATTGATTAAGATGGCAGTCAACACAGTTGTTCCATTCATCTTTATGCTTGCCGCTGTAAATTGGGAAGTATTGATTATCATGATCAAATGTTGAAGGTATCCATGCACTTTGAGTATGGCAGTCTTCGCAAACTGTATTAAAACCTGATGATTGATGCGGCGGATTTAGAGCAGATTGATAGTCTGATTCATGACAGCCGAAGCAATCATTGGGGGTATTATTGTAATTTTGATTATGACAAGAATTACAATCGGTACTAATTGAAGTGTGGGCACCTGTAATCAAATAAAAATCATTATGATTTGGAAACAGGGCTGGTGTCCAATTGGGCTGAGTTGTATGGCATGTTTCACATTGTAATTCTAATCCGAGAGCAGAATGATTTGGATTTATTGAATTATTAAAATCATCGATATGACAATCAGAACAAATTGTTGAAGTTCCGGAAAATCCGCTGGCATGACATTCCGCGCATCCTAATCCAACATGCGAACCGGTTAATGGGAAGTTTGAAGTTGAATGATCAAATGCACCTTCTTTTTCTCCATTAGGATGACAATCAAAACATGCATCACTTTGATAAACATAAACATTCAATCCGCTATGCTTATCATCCATATCAGTTTGGTTATGCTCGTGACAATCGATACATGAAAATAATCCGAAGTCTGAAGGCGTAGTGTGGCAATCCGTACACTGTGTCCAAGCCTCATTGTGCGAGCCGCTGAACACAGGAAAGTACTGCACATCATGATCGAATGATGAAGGAATCCAAGCACTTTCTGAGTGACATGTTTCACAATCTGTATTAAATCCGGCGGACTGATGCTGAGGATTCATAGCATTTTCATAATCTGCTTGGTGGCATCCAAAACATTCATTTGGCGTATTTGTGTAGTTATCATTATGACAAGTACTGCAATCATTTTTAATAGAAATATGCGCGCCTGCTAACAAATAAAAATTATCATGATCAGGAAATTGTGCAGGAGCCCAGCCTGGTTGAGTTGTATGACATGTTTCACAATTATTCCCAAGTGCTAATGTTTGATGGTTTGGATTTGTCGTATTGTTAAAATCATCCGTGTGGCAATCTGCACATATCGTCGAGGTTCCGGCAAATCCGGCTGCATGACAATCGGAACAGTCAGTTCCAATATGTGCGCCCGTTAAAGGAAAATTAGAACTTGAATGATCGAACGCGCCTTCTGAATCGCCGGTTGGGTGGCAGTCAAAGCACGCTTGGCTTTGATATAAATAACCGTTAATTCCGGAATGCTTGTCATCCATATCGGTTTGGTTATGTTCGTGACACGTAATACATTCAAATGTTGCAAAATCATTTTGATTAACATGGCAATCGGAACAAGACTGCCACTGATTATTATGCTTACCGCTTAATATAGGGAAGTACTGATTATCATGATCGAATGTCGAAGGAATCCATGCAGTTTGAGTATGGCATGTTTCACAATCCATTGAGAAATTTGAAGCCGCATGATTTGGATCGATCGTTCTATTAAAGTCATCAGTATGACAGCCGATACATTCCGTTGGCGTATTTGTATATGTTGCATTATGACAACTTTGACAATTATTTCTAATTGCCGAATGTGCACCGAGTAATTCAAACACTTGATCATGCTGAGCAAACGTAGCCGGTTCCCAACCGGGAATTGTAGTGTGGCATTCTTCACAGTTTGTAGAAAAAGTTAATGCTAAATGATTTGGTGAAACTGCGTTGTTGTAATCACTTTCATGACAAGAAAAACAATTCGGATCAAGTCCGGCATAAGTTGTTGTACTATGGCATTCAAAACAATTGCTTATTGCATGAGCATTTGTAAGAGGGAAAAAATCATGCGCAACATTTGTTGATGACCATTCCCTGCCGGAGATTTCATGACACTCAAAACAATCGGTTGAAAAACCAGCTGCTGCGTGATTGGGATTTGTAGTCTGTGCATAATCGCTGCTATGGCAATCAATGCATTCAATCCCAATCGGTTCATAGCGCAAATTTGATGAGGAGACATGACACTGCTGACAATCAGCAAGTGCATGATTACCGAGCAGCGGAAATCGCCTTAGCTGGTGTATCTCAATAATATTGCTAACTAACCACGAATCGGATTTATGACACGATGCACAATCATCACCAAGCGTTCCTTCATGCATATCTAGATGGCAATCTACACATTGGCTATTTACATCATTAAATACGAGAGATTCGTGACAATCACGGCAGTTAATAGAATTATGCTGACCTAATAATTTGAAATTAGTTTCATTATGATCAAAATCGATTTCGGATTGAATTACATCCCAGCCGTCAGTTGTGTGGCAGTAATTACAGTCAATATCAAATTCATCACCATGCGGTGATTGACTAAAAATAATTTGAGCACAAAATAATAATGTTATGAATGGCAAGCGGCGCATTCGGTTTTCCCTATTTTGTAATTTACATAAGTTTGATCATCTTCAATTATATTTGTGTGGCATTTTGCACACTCAACTTTTCTATGTGAACCATCCAATTTAAATTTTGCATTGTCGTGATTAAATTTAGTAGGGTTCCAATTATCATTTGTATGGCACTCCAAACAATTCACTTCTCCATTCTTTACAAATTGTCCTCGATGAATATCAATATGGCAGTTTTCACATGACTTATTTAATCCTTGAAAAACGTGAATCACTTGTCCATCATCTTTCTCAACAAAATGGCACTCTCTGCAGAAAGTTTCATTATGTTTGCCGAGCAATTCAAATCCAGTTTTAACATGCTCAAATGATATAGTATTCCAAGTCGCAGAAACGTGACATGCTTCGCAATTATTTTCCGGCATAAATTTTTCATTAATTGAATTACCGTGAACATTATTATGACATTGAATACATTTCAAGTCGCTGAATCTAAAGAACCAGCTATTATTTTTAAGGTGGCAATCGCTGCAAGGTACTGCAAGGTGTGCGCCAAGCAGACTAAACTTTGTTCGATTATGTTCATTAATTGAAAACTGTGTACTCTCAAATCCTTGCACAGTATGGCATTCATCGCAATCCCTTTTTAAGGCAGCCGTTGTAAACTCTCCTTTGTGATAATCTTTATGACAATCAAAGCAATTTGTGTAAGCAGGTTTTAATCCTCGTTTAGGAGTATGGCAGTCATCGCACTTAACAAGTTTATGTTTGCCCAGTAATGGATAATTAGTTTTTTCGTGGGCAAATGAATTACGGTTTTTAATTTGTTTGAACGAATTTGTGACATGACAAGAGGAGCAATTTTGCCCGAATCTATTTTTGTGAACATCCGCATGACAATCACTGCATTCATTAAATTTTATTCCGGTAAATTTTGTGAGATTTAATTTTTTATCTTGATCAGTAGTGTGGCACCTTACACAATCAACATTTTCATGTTTGCCTGTTAATTTAAAGTTAGAATTATCATGCGAAAAATTTTGTGCAGGCTTAAAGCTATCAAAGCCATGACAATTTTCGCAGGAAGAACTGAGTGTGTTTTCATGAACGTCTTGATGGCACAATGCACAATCTCCAATCAAACCAACAAAGTTAGCACTGTTTTTTATTTGTTCGTTCATAATAAATTCACTTTTATGGCAGTCTCTGCATTTAATTTTACTATGTTTTCCCCGCAAATAAAATCCTGTCAAATCATGTTCAAAATTCTTTTCATCAAATCTTACAATTTCAAAATTCCTTCCATGATGTTCACTATGGCATTCAAAACAATTTTTATTTTTTACTGTTGATAAAGCATGGTATCCTTTGTTCTGTGAAAGCGGATCAGCTATTTCAGTATGGCAGTCCAAGCATTTAGAATTCAGTACTGCTTTTCCCAGCTCATGACATTTAGTACAATTACTAATACCCTCCAAATCCTTATGGGCATTAGTTAAATCTCCCGGCGAAATTTGTGCTTTGATACTTCCGCTGCCAACCATCATTAACAACAAAAGAATAATGCTCAGTGCTTTAATATTGTTTCACCAAATTTTTTAGTAATTCTTATGCCTATCTTTTCTAAAAATTTATTCGGCAGTTCACCGCCTGCAAAAATATAAACCAGATCATTTTCAATACTGGTCGTTCCTTCCTTTTTACTTTCAATTATTACAGCGTTATCTAATATTTCTTTTACATTTGAATTCAACATTACAGTAATGCTTTTACTTGAAACTGCGCTATTAATTTTTTCCAAATTTTTCGGTTTAAGTCTGCTGAATGATTCCCCTCGGTATGAAAGGGTCAGATTATTTTTTTCTTCAGCTAACAGCAGCGCGGATTCAATTGCAGAGTCCCCGCCTCCGACTACTAAAATGTTTGAATCATGTATTAATTCCGGTTCGAGTAATCTGTAAGCAACTTTTTCTTTCTCCTCACCCGGCACATCAAGTTTTCTTGGTGATCCTCTTCTTCCGATAGTTAATAAAACTGTTGATGTTTCGTAAGTCTGTTTTGATGTTACAACCTGAAATATTTTATCATTTTTATTTATTTCTAAAACTTTTTCACTTTCATTTATTTTGATATTATTTTTATTCAATACTTCATTCCAAAGATTTAATAATTCTGTTTTACTTGTCTCGGTTAATTTCACCCTTCCATGCAAGGGTAATTCCATAGGAGAGGTCATAACAATCTTAGCCCTTGGAAAAGCAAATACTGTTCCACCAAGTGTATCTTGTTCAAGAGTAATAAATTTTAAATTATTCTTTTTAGCGGTTAAAGAAGCTGAAATTCCCGCGGGTCCCGCACCAACGATAATAACATCCAATTTAGATTTTGAAAAGTTTTTTAATTTCCCTGTAATATTTTCCATTGCAAGTTTACCCTGCTCAACTGCATTTTTAATAAGACCCATACCGCCGAGCTCCCCGGCAATAAATACTCCGGGAACATTCGTCTCGTAATCCCGACTTACATGCGGGAGTTCGACTCCCCGTTTTTCTGTACCCATTACAAGTGAAATTGCCTGCACGGGGCAAGCGTGAAAGCAAGCGCCATGCCCTACACAGTGAGAAGCATTAATTGTCTTCGCTTTTCCGTTTACTAATCCTAGTATATCATTCTCAGGACACGCGGTAATGCATGCACCGCTGCCAATACAAATATCATAATTAATTACTGGATGCAGTGAAACCGGTTCGTGGAAACCATACTCCACTGCTTTTTGTATCTTGGCTTCTGTTGAAATGGATTGCTTTTTTTTACTTTTGAGGTAATAGATCAAAATTATTATAGTTAAAATACCTACTATAAAGTATGCTGCTACATTTTCAATTATTACTTCCATAGTATAAAACGATTATAATTTTTTGAGTGAACTTTCTGCAATTTTTGCTGCATGCGAATTTGGGAATTGTTTGATTACATCATTCCAATGCTTCCTTGCTTTATCTTTTTCACCCCGGGCTGCGGCAATTGCACCTAGGTTATAATTTGCTTCATGATTATTTTTATCAATCGCTAAAACTTTTTTTGTGTATTCCTCTGCTTTAGCAAGGTCATTTAAATTATAAAATGAAAATGTAGATCCCAGAAGTACGTCAACTCTCTTCGGATCGATCTCAAGAATTGATTCGTAAATTTCCAATGCCTTTTGAGGTTGATGAGCAGCATTAAGCATATCAGCATATTCTTTTGCGTTTACTGTATCAGCGGGATTTGATTCGTAATTTACTCTTAACTCTTCTAATTTCTTTTTTGCTGTCCCCGACACGCTCCCCATTCCCATTCCGCCTGCTGATGGATTTAAATTATTATGAACTTCATCATTTGGCATATTATTTTTTGCGGATGATTCACTATCCGGATCTGAATTATATGTGAAGATGATCAGAAATAACACTACTAATAAAAATATTCCGCCATATATATAAATTGTTTTTGATTTCATTTTTTCTCCCTATTAAAAAATCCAAGTGTAGCCAAAAAGGACAGTAACAGCAACATGAATGAGCATTATTACAAGCATGATAATCGCGAATGGTAAATGTGCAATATGCCAATACTTAAAAAGCTTCTGCATACTTCTTAGCAGTCCAATTCTTCTTGTCAGCACTAATTTAGATTTACAAATTTTTATTATTTCTTTTTTTCTAAATTTATTAAGATTGTATTCATCGAGTCTATTCTTAATCTTCTTTAAAATTGATCTATTATTAAAATAGTCTTTAATCATTGTTTGAAAAATTTTTCTAAACGGAACCGATGCATAACTTTCAACAATCAAAAACTCTTCAATCGTGAATAAAAGTTTTTCATCCAGTTTATATTTTTCTCTTAACCGAATTGTTATTTCACTATTTTCTTCATTCAACTCTTCAAAGGATTTTTCATGTCCTTGTATTGTTCTTGGAATTTGAATATAAATAAATCTCCCTATTACTCCGCTTAACACTACAGCCACCATACTCCAGAAACTGATTGAAACAATTCCCCCAAATTTAAATGCTGTATGATACAAAACTAAAATTGGTCCCACACTGCATAAAAAAATATGGAATTCCAACCAATGTTTTAACAACCCTAATCTTGATAACCGGCGGACTCGTTTCCTTATCATGTAAGATGCGACTCCTATCAGCATCATAAAAGAACCAATAATTCCTAATCCGTGACCAACTGTTCCTGATGGTTTTAACAAATTGTGCAGAGGATTAAAAAATCTTTCCTCCAGTGAAGTTGAATAGTAATCAAACCCATAAACGGCAATGCCTATTGTAATAAGCACCCCCGTCAGAAATAAAATTGATAAATAAATTGAATGTACTTTATTAGTCATTGTTCAAGATTAAGAGTAAACTTTGACATAATATAATAAGATATAAAAGATTATTAAAGTAGATTTATATCGATTTTGATTTTTTTAAGAGGTCTTTAAGTGAAATGAAAATCATAATAAAGAGTGAGGAATACATAAGAAGGGCAGAGATAAATGTTATATAAACAAATGCACCGTCAATAAATCGAACACCCCAAATGCTAGTGAATGAAACAACGAGGGATATGAATGGCTCTATCAATAAAAACATTTTCCAAAATTGTGAAGTGATAGAATTAAAGTAAAAGATCAGTCCAACGGTTAAAAATATGTATGCCAAACCAAGTACGTGGTTATGTGTTGTCATGAGCATTTCGGACAAACTTTTTTTGTAGTTCATCTCCATCTCAATTTCATCAACTGAGTCAATATTTTCTTCAATCTCACTCCCCTTGAATCTTTCAACAACTCCTTTGCTGGAGTAGCTTGTAGTGTAGTAAAGGTATGCGAGTCCTACCAAAACACCAAAAGCAAGTGTAAGTAAATATGCAGCTAATAATTTTTTAAGTCCGCTTGGCAGCTCAAAAAGTTTTTTATTCATAAACTATTTTTAATGGAATTAAATATTAAAGTCAATTTATGTATTCCTTTAGTCACCGAATTGACTGAAATTGTTGCGCCGCTGATCGCAGCAATATCCGGCCCAATGTTGAATGAAGAATTTGCATCCTTAGATTTAAATTGCTCATTCCATTGATCGCTGCTAACACCGCCGCCGTATTGCTCACGATACTTTACTATTTCACTTCGAATAATTTTTCCATCCAGATCAAATATAACCATAAAAGTTATAGGCATTGATTTACCGTATACATTATCTAAAACCGCAATAGCTTTAAGTGAACCTGCCTCTTTAATCTCCCAAAAATAAACATAGTCCTTGTAGAACTTTTGATTACACTTTTGTTGCGCCTCTGACTTTAGATCATCGGGGATCATAAATTTTTGAGCATCATTATAAACGGGACCGGAAAAAGTTGAGTTAATTATTTCTTCAGATCTATCTTTAATTTCGCCGGCACTAATTGTACCGGCAAAATTAAATATTAATATTATAATTATTGTGAGAGTTTTCATTTTATAACTTTCTAAAACATATAACCTGCGCCCAGGTTAAACAATTTAACTTCACTATTTGTTAATTGATTTTCACGAACGCCATAATCTAATTTAAATACAACTTGAGGAATTGGTTTAACCGATAATCCTACCATCCATTTTTTATAATGATATTTTTTCTCAGCATCACCTCCTCCTTCAATTGATGAAGCGGTGTTGTAGTCTGTCCATCTAAAAAACGGTATCACTTCTATTTTATCACAGAAGAAGGACGCAACATTATAACCCAGATCAAAATAATATCCCATCGATGATTCAATCGGTTGATCACTGTATGAAATATTGCCATATTCAAAAACGGCATGTATATTATTTGCCGTGTACTTTGCATGAAATTCAATTAGACTTAAAGGCACTTCTGTTGAATCGCCATTTGCTTTATTATATGTAAAAGATAATCCGGCTCTTAATCCCGGCAATCCGGTGTAATCTACTCTTCCGTTGTAAAGTAAATTTTCCGCATCCGCCTTATAACCTTTCTGCCTCCCGCTTCTTATTCCGGATGACCCGCTGAATTTATCGCTGTTCAATCCTTCCATAACAGAAATCTTGTATTCAAATCCTTCATAACTTCCGTAAAATGCAATGCCGTTTCCGAACCAGGTAGTAGGAATAATATTTTTACTGTACTCAGGTCGCTCAACACTTAAAAACAATGGCGGTTCATGATATTCATTTAACAAACCGACCGATGGTAAGATTACACCGGCTTGAAATCCGAACCAATCTGCATGATGATAGTTAACATATGCCTGCTCTAATTCCAATTCCCCCTGTCCATCTTTTACAAAATTGTGTTCAAGTTCAACTTCCGATTTGAATGACCATTTTTCATTCCAGGCATAACCATAGAATAAAACAAACCTATGAAAGTCGAGTACCTTTTTACTATCCGCACCATCAACTTTTTCATTATTATAATGAAGTTCACCGTATCCTCCAATACTTGATTTCGGTTCGAATATATCTTCGTCTTGTGCTAAAACTTGGTTATTTAGAATTAATATCATTGCTATTAAAAGTGTTCCATATATTTTGTACATCTAATTTGTTCCTTGCAAAATTTAATAATATATTGTTTTGAAATAAAGTTATTTTTATTTAGACTTAATATAAATAAGAAATATTATTTTCACAATGCAAAAAGTCCTTTTTATCTATATTTTATCTTGAATAGGAACTAACTTGACTTTAAGGATGTAAGAAAGTAGATTTTAAGTCCAAATAACTTATTTAGTGATGAAACAGACTAGACAATACATATCCCAATTTTCAAAATCTTTGCTGATGATGATGCTTGCTGTAAATTTTATTTACGCGGGTGTTTATTCCACACAGCAAATGGATATGGAAAATTGCTGCCATAATATTGTTGAAGAGATAAGCTGCTGTATGGTAGAACCGGAGGTTGTCGCAAATCCATCATGCCACATAGAAGCAAAACCCATTGCGGAAAGTATGAGCAATTGCGGATGTATCCATGACAATCCAATTTCTGATTCTGCGGTTTTAGTAAAAGATAATGTTGAACTACCCAAAACATTTGCCTCTGTAATTGACTATCAAAATGATGAGTCAAAAAATAGTTATTCATCATTTCCAAAAAATGAATCTTTCAAATTAAGTTATAACTCTTCCCCCATTTATATTATCAATTCCACATTCCTCATTTAGAAACATCCTCTTACTTTAATATTTAATTATTTCAAATTAAAGCTAATAATCCGTTGCTGCATTTTAAATTGCAGATGACTAATGGACTATTTAATAAGAGGTAAATATGTTTTTACGAAGAATATCTTTAACGATATCAATTATTGTTATTTGCTCTACAACATTATTTGGCGGTTCACAAAAATCGCTTAATGATTTGATTGAACGAGCGATACATGTTAGTCCCCAAATTAAAATGCTGCAGGCTAAACTTGCTGCAGCTAAAAATAAAATTCCGCAAAACTCAAATTTGCCGGATCCGCAAATAAAACTAGGACTGGTAAATATGCCTGTTAATTCTTTTTCATTCACGCAGGAACCAATGACTGGGAAAATGATTTCACTCACGCAAGGTATCCCCTTCCCCGGTAAGCTTGGAGCAAATGAAAATGTAAACACAATTGATCCTGAAATTGTTTTGCAGTTGATTAAGGAAGAAGAAAATAAAATAACCAAGGATGTTAAAATTGCTTACCTGGATTACCTCTTTTACACAAAAGCTCTTCAATTTGTTTTAGATAAAAAAGAATTGTTCGGAAGCATCCGCGAAGTGGTTCAAACAAAATATGAAGTTTCAAGAGCCAGCCAGCAGAACATACTAAGTGTTGATCTCGCTATAACAAATATTTCCGATAAAGTTGAAGAGCTGAAGTCGGCAAAGGAAGTCGCGCTTAAGAAACTGCATGCGTACTTACTTTCTAATGAAAAGATTTACTTTAATGAAGATGATTTGGCTAAGCCGGGCGATGAGACTTTCACTCATGAAATAGTTGAATCCTTTGCGGTTGCAAGCAGACCAATGTTAAATCAAATTAAATTGCTGAAAGAAAAATCAAAACGTACGCAAGAAGCGGCTGAATATGAATTCTTGCCTGATTTTAATCTTACTCTTCAGTATAATCAGCGTGATGAAATTGCCGCATCGAATACAAATCTAAATGATTTTTTCTCTGTTATAGTCGGGTTTAATTTGCCTATTAACTACGGCGGTAAAAAAAGCGCCAAGGTTGATGAAGCAAAATCATTTCAAGAATATTATGATTACCAATACCAAACAGCCTTACAGTCCATTCAAATTGAATCAGAAACTTCAATTGCAAAACTAAATTCATTACGGGAACGCGAAAAACTTATCGGCGAAACAAAAATGATTCAAGCGCAGGAAAACTTTAATGCTGCATTATCTAATTACCAGGTCGGTGAAATTGATTTTATAAATGTGATTCAAGCAGTGAACGATCTGCTGGAAATTGAAACTGATTTATATAGGATTAGGAAAGAGTATTTTCAGGAAAAAGCAAAGCTGGCATACTTAGCCGGAACAGAATTTTAGGAGTAAAAATGTTGAATAAAAATAATTCCCTTCAAAAAAGGAAAAATATACCGGCAATAATTCTATCAGTAGTTTTAGCCATCGCAATTGGAATTATTGCTTATCAAAATTTCATTCAATCGGATAATGTTCTTCATGAACATGAAACAGCGGAAGGAAAACAGCTTTACACTTGCGGTATGCACCCGGATATCATTTCCGATGAGCCTGGTAACTGCCCTATTTGCGAAATGAAATTAACTCCCATAAAAAATGAGGAGGAAAATTCAGGTGAAAAGAAAATTGCATACTGGGTGGCACCAATGGACCCGAACGAAATTTATGATTCACCGGGAAAATCAAAAATGGGAATGGACCTGGTACCGGTTTATGAGAATGAAATTGCAGGCGGTGGAATTGTAAAGATCGATCCAGTTGTTCAGCAGAATATGAATGTGAGATTGACCACGGTCGAATCTAAAAATTTATCTTCATCAATTGTAACGAACGGAGAGGTTACTGCCGATGAGCGAAATGAATATATTATTTCTTCGCGCGTTGCAGGTTGGATAGAAAAACTTTATGTCAATTTTACAGGGCAGAAAGTTTCCAAAAGTGAAAAACTCTTAGACATATATTCCCCTGAATTAGTGGCGGCTCAAAAAGAATTATTAAGTTCACTTCGTTACAAGGAGTCGGTTAAGAATTCTAGCAATGCCGTGTTAGCTAAAAGCGGTGAGGAACTTTTATCGAACGGCATAAAAAAACTTGAGTTGCTGGAAATGTCAACGAGTGATATAAATAATTTAATGAAAACTCGTGAAGTTAAAGATTTCACATCTGTCTATTCGCCTGCCGACGGAATTGTTATGAAGAAAAATATTGTTGAAGGTGCAAAAATTAAAACCGGTGAAATGCTGATGCATGTTTCCGACCTCTCAAATCTTTGGGTAATTGCCGATATCTACGAGCATGAAATTTCAAAAGTGCAATTAAACTCTGAGGTTAAACTTTATCCGAATTCATTCCCTAATAAAATTATAAAAGGTAAGGTCAGCTTTATTGATCCCACACTTGATGAAAAAACAAGAACTGTTAAAGTTAGGATTGATGTAAAAAATAATGATCTACTCCTTAAACCATCAATGTTAGTGCGAGTGGAAGTTGAGGGGAAATCTTTCGGTGAGCAGCCCGTAATTTCTGAAGAAGCAATTATCCGATCCGGTAAGAAAAACATTGCTGTACTTGTTTTAGGTGAAGGCAAATTCAAGCCGGTTGAAGTTGAACTTGGAAATTATTCCAATGGTTACTACCAAGTACTAAAAGGATTGCAGCCCGGAAGTAAAGTAGTTAGCTCTGCACAATTTTTAATTGACTCTGAAAGCAATTTGAAATCCGCGATTCAAAAATTTTCTAAAAATGATAACAGTAGTGACGAAATAAAAAATAGCCAAGTGAATGAGGAACATTCAGATCATACGAATACAAGCATGGATAATGAATATGGTGTTGATTCTCCATTGATTAGGACAGGAGTAATAAATGTGGAATCAATTGATGAAAATGGAGACGGGAAAATTTTTGAATGCCCGATGGACTGGAATGTTCTTGCAGATGAATTTCAGCGCTGCCCGGTTTGTGAAATGAAAATGAAAGATTACACAATTGATGAAGTGAAAATCAATTTGAAAAAATATGATTACAAATTTAAAGATTAATAGAACACTTATGACACAGATTTAATCTTGTAAATCTGCTCGATCTGTGTTTTCTGCGTGCTATTTCTTTTCGGAGTAAAAATGACAAATAAAGAAAATATAATTTCAAGAATAATTGAGTGGTCAATCAATAATAAGTTTATGGTTATTATGATGACACTTGCATTGATCCTTGGCGGAATTTGGGCGGTTAAAAATACGTCCATTGATGCCATACCTGATCTTAGTGATGTTCAGGTAATAATTTTTACTGAGTATCCCGGACAAGGACCAAGAATTGTTGAGGACCAGGTAACTTATCCGATGACGACAAAAATGCTCTCTGTTCCATTTGCAAAAGATGTACGCGGTTATTCTTTTTTTGGTTTTTCTATGGTGTACATAATTTTTGAAGATGGTACCGACATCTATTGGGCAAGAAGCAGAGTGCTCGAATACCTTAGCTCAATGGGCAGCTCTTTGCCTGAAGGAGTTGCACCGCAGCTTGGACCCGATGCTACTGGACTTGGATGGGTTTATCAATATGTCCTTCAATCAGATAAAAGAGATTTACAAGAGCTGCGCTCAATTCAAGATTGGTTTTTGCGTTATGAATTATCCTCACTTGATGGTGTTGCAGAAGTAGCAAGCATAGGCGGATTCGTAAAACAATATCAAGTAAATATTGATCCCATAAAATTAGCTTCATATAATATACCGCTGCAGAAAGTAAAGGCTGCAATAAAAAATAGCAACAAGGATGTGGGCGGTAAACTGCTGGAAATTAGTGAAGCCGAGTTTATGGTAAGAGGTTTGGGTTATATAAAGTCGAAGGAGGATATTAGAAATATTGCCATCGGCTTCAATCCAAAATCCAATTCACCAATAAGGATTGAAGATGTAGCAGATGTGACAATTGGACCTGAATTAAGAAGAGGTGTTGTAGATTGGAACGGCGAAGGCGAAACTGTTGGCGGTATTGTTGTAATTCGTTTTGGTGAAAACGCTCTTGAAGTCATTCAGCGTGTAAAGGATAGATTCAAAGAATTAGAAAGTTCATTGCCGGATGATGTTGAAGTAATTACAGCATATGATCGATCTGAATTAATTTACAGCGCAATTGACAACCTCTCTGAAAAATTGATTGAAGAGAGCTTAATTGTAGCGCTAATAATTATTGCTTTCCTTCTACATGTGCGTTCTTCATTAGTTGCTATTTTTACCCTGCCTACCGCTGTGTTGGCAGCATTTCTAATAATGAAACTTCAAGGTATCAACGCAAATATTATGTCGCTAGGAGGAATCGCAATTGCGATAGGGGCAATGGTAGATGCATCAATAGTTATGGTTGAAAACGCTCATACGCATATGAGTACAGAACAGGATAAACCGCCCGGGGAGAGAAGAGGTCACTGGCAAGTAATTCTTGAATCAGCAAAGGAAGTTGGTCCATCAATTTTTTACTCACTTGCTGTCATAACAGTGTCGTTTCTTCCGGTGTTTTCATTAGAACAGCAGGAAGGACGGTTATTTAAACCACTCGCGTTTACAAAAACTTACGTAATGGGTGCAGCCACCATACTTGCAATAACAATAGTTCCCGTTTTGATTGGATATTTTGTAAGAGGAAAAATGCGAAAGGAAGAGGAAAATCCCATTACAAAATTCCTCTCAAAAATTTATCATCCAATTGTTGATTTTGTAATTCGAAGAAGATGGTATGTGATGGTTTCCGCAGCAATTATTGTCGGACTAACTATCATTCCATACAGCAAAATTGGTTCGGAATTTATGCCCCCACTCTATGAAGGTGATTTACTCTATATGCCTACAACACTTCCGGGAATATCTGTTACAAAAGCAAAGGAACTGCTGCAGCAGACAGATAAAATAATTAAATCATTCCCTGAAGTTAAAAGTGTATTCGGTAAGGTAGGAAGGGCTGAAACTGCAACCGACCCCGCCCCACTTTCGATGATTGAAACGACAATACAGTTAAAACCCGAAAGCGAATGGCGGGAAGGGATGACCCGCGAAAAACTTGTTGAAGAATTAAATGACGCAGTCCAAATTCCGGGGTTAACAAATGCTTGGACTATGCCGATAAAAACTCGAATAGATATGCTTTCCACCGGAATTAAAACTCCTATTGGAATTAAAATCGCCGGTTCTGATTTAAATGTGCTGCAGGATTTAGGAAAGCAAATTGAAGAAGCGGCAAAAACAATTCCCGGTACACGTTCCGCATTTGCTGAACGAGCCGTGGGCGGTAACTATATTGATTTTGAAATTGACCGCGAAGCAATTGCTAGATACGGCTTGGTGATCAGCGATGTGCAAGATATAATTATGAGCGCAATTGGAGGAATGAATATTACCAAAACTGTTGAAGGCTTGGAGCGCTACCCGGTTAATCTTCGATATCAAAGAGATTACCGCAATAATATTGAAGCGCTAAAACGAGTCCTCGTTCCAATTCCATCAGGCGGCAACATTCCTATAAGCCAACTTGCTGATATTACAATTGCAAAGGGTCCGCCGATGATCAAAACGGAAAACGCCCGCCCAAACGTTTGGGTCTATATCGACTTAAAAGATATTGATGTTGGAACCTACATGGAAACAGCGCGAGAAAAAATCACTGAAGCGGTCAAACTCCCTGCAGGATATTCAATAACTTGGAGCGGTCAATATGAATATCTCGAACGTGCGAATCAACGACTTATGGTAGTTGTTCCTCTTACTTTGTTTATAGTGATCATTCTTCTTTACATTAATACAAAATCACTAACTAAAACCGGTATTGTACTGCTGGCACTACCCTTCTCACTCGTTGGTGCAGTTTGGTATTTATACTTAGCTGGATTTAACATGAGTGTTGCTGTGTGGGTTGGTATAATTGCGCTGCTTGGTGTTGATGCAGAAACCGGAGTGGTTATGCTGCTCTACTTAGATTTAGCTTACGAAAAATTTAAAAAAGCCGGCAGATTAAACAATATGAGTGAACTAAAAGAGGCAATTTTTGAAGGAGCGGTAAAAAGAATTCGCCCCAAAATTATGACGGTGATGACAACGTTCTTGGGTCTTCTACCAATTATTATTGGAGTAGGAACCGGATCCGATGTAATGAAAAGAATTGCGGCACCGATGGTCGGCGGTATTTTTACAAGTATGATTATGGAATTAACAGTTTACCCAGCAATTTTTTATGCTATTAAAAAACGAGAAATTCAACGAACACTAGTTCAAAAACAAACACAAATAAATAAGGAGTAGTATCATGAAACAAATTATCTCATCAAGAATCTTTTTAGCACTTATAGTTTTATTGTTAACTGCGATTACAATAAATGCACAGGATAAGCCAAAAGAAAAATCGAAAGAAGAGTGCAGTTCAAAAGCTTGCTGTTCTGCAGAAAAAGTAAAAACATCAGAAGTTAAAATCTGGAATAAATACTGCCCGGTGAAAGGCGGTGAGGTAGATGTCGAGACTGCAACCGTTGAATACAAAGGTAAAAACATTGGATTCTGCTGCCCGGGATGTGATGATAAATTCAGTAAGAATCCCGAAAAGTATCTGAAGAATTTATCCGATGACGGACAGGAGTTTATTAAAGAAACTAAGAAGTCGTAAATCTATTCTTTTGTAATTCAATTGGATTTTTTATAAACCTCCGAGATTTTAGATCACTCGGGGGTTTTATTTTTGATTGAAATGTCAGTCAGATTATTTTTGCTTGCCTTTCTCTTTTTTTTCTATTACGTTTCGTTAAACAACGAAATGAGATATGTTGCAAGAAAAAACAAAACTATTTAAAGCCTTATCAGATCAGAATAGATTACGTATTTTAAAAATGCTGCAATCAAAACATTTGTGCGTCTGTGAAATAACCGAAATCCTTCAGCTTGCCACCTCAACCGTATCAAAACATTTAAGCATTCTCAGAGATGTTGGATTTATAATTGAAGAGAAAGAAGGCAAGTGGGTGAATTATAAGATCAACCCAACTTCTGGTGACCAAAGAGTCTCCAGCATCCTAACTTCATTGGATTTTTGGATTGAGGATGATGAGATAATTAGTATAGATAAAAAGAAACTGAAAAAAGTAGATCGTTTTAATATTTGTGGTGGATAAAAAAAATTTAATTATCATTTCGATATTTAGCAAAATGTAGTAATGACTTATGAACTGGAAAGAACAATACAAATCGCTTTTATGGATTCTCGGATTTTTTCTCTTTGCTTATTTAATGCCCATTGAATCACCAATATTTAGAAACGCAATAATAGAAGCATTTGAACTAGCCAAGTGGTATGCTCAGGAACATGTGCTGCTTTGCTTAGTTCCGGCATTTTTTATAGCAGGAGTAATATCAGTTTTTGTAAGTCAAAATGCTGTGGTAAAATATTTAGGTGCACGTGCCAAAAGATGGGTTGCATATTTGGTTGCATCAGTTTCGGGAACAATTCTCGCAGTCTGCTCTTGTACAGTACTCCCCTTATTTTCCGGTATTCATAAACGCGGTGCGGGGCTAGGTCCGGCGATTGCATTTTTGTACTCGGGACCTGCAATTAATATACTTGCAATAATTTTAACCGCACGCATACTTGGATTTGAACTTGGCATTGCCCGTATAATTGGGGCTATTGTTTTTAGTGCAGTAATCGGATTGATAATGAGTTTCATTTACAGAGATGAAGAAATAGAAAGAGCAGATGCACAACTTGCTTTACCGGAGCCGGAAGAGACCCGACCAATTTGGCAAACAGGATTTCACTTTTTCGTTCTTGTTGCTATTTTGGTTTTTGCCAATTGGGGCAAACCGGATACAAGTGAAGGTTTTTGGTTTTGGATGCATGAAAATAAATGGCTGCTCACCGGAATATTTGGTATTGGACTCAGTCTATCTCTTATTTTCATCTTAAAGCTCAACAAAATTTTTGTACTCATCAGTACGGTTATAGTATTTATTCTCTCATTAATATTTAATTCGCAGCCCCTTATTCCTTTTAGCACGGCAGTCATTTTGCTAACGCTTATTTTAACCTTCAGCAAAGGTGAATCCAATGAGTGGTTAGGAGAAAGCTGGGGTTTTGCAAAACAAATCATGCCTCTGCTTGGGGCAGGGGTATTGGTTGCCGGGTTACTCTTAGGTTCACCTGAAAGCGGCAACGGTATTATTCCTAATGAGTGGATCGTCGGATTGGTTGGCGGAAATTCTCTCTTCTCAAATTTTTTCGCTTCAATAACAGGAGCGTTCATGTATTTCGCTACACTTACGGAAATACCAATACTACAAGGGTTAATTAACAGCGGAATGGGTAAAGGTCCGGCACTAGCTTTACTTCTTGCTGGTCCGGCATTGTCATTACCAAATATGCTTGTTATCAGGAGTGTAATCGGTACTCAAAAAACAATTGTCTATGTAACACTGGTTGTAATTATGTCAACATTTACAGGATTGATTTACGGAAGCATATTTTAAGGAATATCGAATTTATAAATTGAATCTCATTTAAAATAATTATGGAGTATTAAAAATGTTAATTAAAATTTTAGGAACAGGGTGTAAAAAGTGCTTAACACTTGAAGCAAAAGTCAAAGAGTTTGTAGCAGCAAAAAGTATTGAAGCAGAAATAGAAAAAGTTACAGAGCTAAACGATATAATGGAATATGGAATTTTGATGACACCGGGACTAGTAATTGATGGAAAAGTTGTAAGTACAGGGAAAATTCCAAGTGAAGAAGAACTAGCCAGTTATTTAAGAGGATAAAAAATGAAAAATATTTTTATGGCCTTAATGATATTGATTTTTGCTGTTGTAGGTTGTGAATCAACTAAAGAAAACGAAATTAAAGCTGAGAAAAAAGAACATGCCAATACAAATGCAAAAGTAACATTCGTTGAGCTTGGATCTGTGAATTGTATACCTTGCAAGCAAATGCAGCCTGTATTAAAATCAGTTGAGGAAAAATACGGCGACCAAATTGAAGTGATTTTTTATGATGTCTGGGAACCCGATCAAAAAAAGTATGCCGAGCAATATTTGATTTCGCTTATTCCAACCCAAGTTTTCTTAGATGAGAATGGCAAGGAATTTCATCGTCATCAAGGATTCTATCCGGAGGCTGAGATAGATAAAATATTGCAGTCAAAAGGCTTGACCCCATTAAATAAAAAGGATTGAGATGTTTGAAGGGATTTTTACAACACTGTATGAAGCCTTATCTACCTGCGGCTTGATTGCAATTTTGGCTTCATTTGGATGGGGTATTTTATCAATTCTACTCTCCCCTTGCCATTTATCCAGTATTCCTCTTATTGTAGGATTTATCAATTCACAAGGTAAAATTTCAACTAAAAGAACATTTTCGATCTCATTAATTTTTTCACTTGGCATTTTGATCACAATAGCACTGATAGGAGTTATTACTGCCTCCCTTGGCAGATTAATGGGTGATATAGGAGTGATAGGTAATTATTTAGTAGCCGGAATATTTTTTATTGTTGGTCTTTACCTTTTGGATATTATAAAAATTGATTGGGGCGGTTTTGGTATTAATAAAACCAAATCAAAAGGAATGGCTGCGGCACTAATCTTAGGATTACTTTTCGGATTGGCTTTGGGTCCGTGTACATTCGCATATATGGCTCCGGTGTTAGGTGTTGTTTTTCAAACTTCACAGACTGATTATACATACTCGATTCTTTTGCTTTCGGCTTTTGGTATAGGGCATTGCGCTGTTATTGTTGGCGCAGGTACAATGATGAATAAAATTCAAACATATTTGAATTGGACTGAGTCAAATAAAATGGTAACTTTGATAAGGAAAATTTGCGGAATATTAGTTTTTGCTGGCGGAATTTATTTAATATTAACGACTTGATAATATGCTTACAGAATTAACTGCTACTAATTTAGATATTTTGAACTCATTAACTGAAAGTCTTTTCACTGTTGATAAAGAGTTCAGAATACTATTTATGAACTCCGCTGCCGAAAAACTTACCGGCTTTAATTTAGATGATGTAAAAGGAAAAATTTGCAAACGTGTTTTTGAATGCGATCTTTGCATTAAAGATTGCGCGATAATAAAAGCTTTAGAAAGTAATACCCCTATTCATGATTTGCGCTCCATAATAAATACAAAAGATGGGAAAAAATTATCTATAAAATTGAATGCAGCGGTATTGCATGACAAAAATAAGGAACCTATTGGAGGAGTCGTTTCATTTAGAAAATATGATTTTTACAACGATGTCGAATCTATTGAGAGTTTTTATGGAATTGTCGGCAGTTCAAAAGTAATGCTGGATTTGTACAATTTAGTTAATGAAATTTCATTATCGAACGCTGCGGTATTAATTGAGGGAGAAACAGGAACGGGTAAAGAACTGATTGCAAATGCAATTCAGGCTACAAGTATTAGAAAAGATCGATGCTATATAAAGGTAAACTGTTCTGCAATTCCACCAAACTTGTTAGCCAGTGAGTTGTTTGGTCATGTAAAAGGCTCATTTACCGATGCAGATAAAGACCGGATTGGTAGATTTGAAATGGCTGATAAAGGAACAATATTTTTAGATGAAATTGCCGAAATGCCGACGAGCATGCAGACCCAACTATTGCGGGTTTTGCAGGAGGGTACTTTCGAAAGAGTTGGTGAGTCTGTTACTCGCAAAGTTGATGTTAGAGTAATAGCAGCAACTAACATGGATATCAAAGAGGCAATTAAACAAGGTAAGTTTAGGGGCGATCTTTACTACCGCCTAAATGTAATTCCATTCAGTGTTCCCCCGCTTCGTAAACGAATGAATGACATTCCACTTTTGGTTAAGCACTTTATCCAAAAATTTAATCCTCAGTACAGTAAAAGAATATGCGAAATTGATGATGATGCTCTAGATATTTTAATGCAGTACAACTTTCCCGGAAACGTTCGCGAACTTGAGAATATAATTGAGTATTCATTTGTGCGAACAAAAAAGGATTCCTCGATTTGCAGATGCAGTTTGCCATGCTACTTAAAAGAACAGGAGGACTGTGATAAAAAAAATTTTAGAGTAGAAAGACAAATTACTGCTGAAGAACTTCTTTTACTTCTTCGTGAAAATAAGTGGAATAAAACAAAGGTTGCTGAGTTACTGAACATAAATAGAACAACTCTTTGGCGTCATTTAAAAGAATTCGGTATCGAATAATGTTGCATTTGCAACACTTTGTTTCTTTGGGCTAATTCATTATAAATAAACCATTTACAAATAGTGTTTCACTTTATTGAAACACACATAATCAATTTGTTTCAATCCTGTTTCAAATTCTAACAAAAAATTTCTGGTAAGAAAATTGCCTATTAATTTAAATGAGCGAGATGTTAGCAAATTACCATTTCATCGTTAGGAATTATTGTAATGCCGTACCGGAGCTTGAAGAGGAATTATTAAAAAAACCCTTCAACAAACCAATTATGAAAAAACTTATTATTTGTTACACGCAAACAAATAAACTTCAGCAAGCCCTAAATCTTTTTATTCAACTAATTGAAGAAGATATAAATTTTATTATTGATACTGATCATGAATACGAAGATTGCCCCTGCCCCGATTTAATTGCAATGATTGAAAATGAAACAATTAAGAGGGATACGTTAATTGATAAATATATCGAGCTAGGTATTTTATGGCTTTATTGCGACAAAGAAGAATCATTTAAATACTTTATGAAAGCAATTGATTTAGATAAAAATAATAAACCCTTATTAACAATAATTGATTTACTACAAAAAACCCAAACGGAGTAACCATGGAGAAAAAACAGACTAGAAAAGATTTTTTGACTAACAGTTCAAAATTAGCTGTTGGAGCAATGGTTGGTGTAGCAGGCGTAAACATGCTCTCAAACGGTAAATTGATGGCGGGCAGCAACAAAGCAACGTGGCCTTATCCATATGCACAGTTGGATCCCGAAGAAGCAAGAGTGCACGCCCACACACTTTATTACGGCGGTAAGGATTGCTGTTCAGGTGTTTTCGGCGGAATAGTGGAATGTTTAAAAACAGCAGTAGGCGATCCTTGGACTGACTTTCCGATTGAAGTTATGTTATTTGGTCGCGGCGGTGGTGTTGGCTGGGGCTCAATTTGCGGAGCTTTGAACGGAGCAGCAGCTCTAATTAGTCTTGTAACAGATAAAGCACCTTCAGGCGCTTTAGTAAATGAAGTATGGGGCTGGTCAACTACAGAAAATCTTCCAACTGATGCAGCAAATTCAGCTACTTATGTAGATCAGAGATTTCCTGGTGCAGTGACACAAAATGTTGCAGGAAGTCCTCTTTGTCACGCGTCTGTAAGTCAATGGTGCATGTTGGCAGGGAAAACTGTTGGTGATCCTGAAAGAAAAGAAAGATGCGCACGATTAGCTGGTGACCTTGCAGCTAAAACTGTAGAAGTTTTGAACGCTCATTTTGCAAGCACTTTTGTTGGAACCTTTACTGATCCTGCAAGTAATGCTGTTTGTATGTCATGCCATGGTTCCGCTGTTGCTAATAATGTTATGACACACATGGAATGTGCATCTTGCCATACAGATGAACCAGTTCATGGCGGCATCTATACATCAGTAGCTCCATTGACAAGTCCAATGCCTAAAGAATATCAGCTTGAAAACGCTTATCCTAATCCTTTCAATCCATCTACAAAAATTAAATTTTCAATACCAATAGAAGAAAAAGTAAGATTGGAAATTTATGACATGAGAGGAAGATTGGTTAATTCACTTATTGATTCGGATATGATGACAGCAGGAACTTACGAAGCAACTTGGAATGGTAAAAATAATCTTGGCGAAAAAGTAAGCAGCGGTGTTTACTTAGCAAGATTAACCACAGGTTCATTTATGAAAACTACGAAGATGAATTTAGTAAAATAGCAAGCAGTTAGACTCCAGTAGTCAGATTTTGGAATTAAGAATATTCGATTGCTGAAAACTAATAAACTTCATAGCCGCTCTTCATATCTATATGATGGGCGGCTTTTTTTATTTCCTATTTTTTGTCCTTTGGAATAATGTATAAACAAAAGGTCTTTCGCTACCGGAGGGCTGGATGTATGTATAGTTCAAATGTTCCAGTAATTTAAATTCATCACCCAAAAAATCGGCTATCATATTCTGATTATAATTTTTAACATCAAGTCCGCTGCATTTTTTTGCGCCTTCAAGTGAGAAGACGGCGATAATTACAAATCCATTTAGCTTCACTACATTTCTTAAATTTGTTAAGTATCCTTTTTGTTGCTTTTCAGTTATTAAAAAATGCAGCAACGTTCTATCATGCCAAAGATCAACTTTTAATTTTGAAAGTTTCGCTGATTGTAATGAAATATCTTCAGTAATGAAATCGACATTAGAAGATTTTTCTGCGCCTAATCTTTTTTTCAATTCGTCAAGTGCATGTTCACTTATATCTGCGGCAATAATATCCTCAAAACCATCATCGGTTAAAATATCAATTATAGTTGAGCATCCGGACCCTATATCAATAATAACATCGTTTTTCTTTAGATTAATTTTTTTGATCAGTTTTAATGATGCTTCGGGGTTCTCTTCATACCAGCCAAGTTGAGAAATTTCAGTAGTTGAATAAACTTTATTCCAGTGATCTTTTAAGTTTATTTTATTTTCGTTCATAGGTTTTTACTTATTTAATTTTACCGCTGCTTGTTCAACATTTTCAAAAACTCTCATTAGATTTTCGCCCCAAATTTTTTCAATTGCTTTATGGGAATAGCCGCGCTTAACTAGTTCGTGTGTAATGTTCCCAATAGCAGTAACATCATAACAGTCTTCTAGTTCGCCGCCGCCGTCAAAGTCGGAACCCAAACCAACGTGATTAACACCAACTAAATTAACGACATGGTCAATATGATCGACAAGCTGGCTTACAGTTGCTAAATCTTTTTGATAAATTCTATCTATTTCAATCCATTCATTACTAGCTGCTGCATGCTGTTCATTAGTTAGATCTTTAAAATGATTATACTTTTCACGGAGAGCCTGATGTGCTGAGTCACGCTGTGGATTCTCATTCATTTTTTTTACGTAATCGGAATAGAAAGCAATTTGAATCACGCCCCCGTTTTCAGCTAATGTTTTAATCATATCATCAGTCATATTTCTTGGATGATCGCGTAAAGTACGTGTACATGAATGTGAGGCAATAATGGGAGCCTCAGTTAATTCGATAACATCATAAAAAGATTTATCCGATACATGTGAAACGTCGATCATCATACCCAGTCTGTTCATTTCTCTTATAACTTTTGTTCCAAATTCTGATAAACCATTGTGCTCTGCTCCGTTTGGGTCATCAGATGAATCACAGATATCATTATTTTTTGTGTGGCAAAGAGTAACATATCTGACTCCTTTATCATAAAAATTTTTAACGAGAGACAAATCCGAACCGATTGGATATCCGTTTTCCATTCCAAAAAGAATTGCACGTTTATCTTTTGCAATAATATTTTTTAATTGAAGAACAGTTCCTGCAAACTCTGCGACGTCCTTGTTAATTTCCAACTGTACATTTATCGAATCGATAATTTCAAATGCACGATTTTTAATTTTCAAGTTTGCTTCGGGTGTCCGTTCACCTTGCCCAACAAATATAGCAAAAAACGCTGCATCAAGATTTCCCTGCACCATTCTTGGAAAATCAAGCTTACCGCCACCTCTGTATGGGTCGTGATTATCTCCCAAATTCACATCACTCCTAAATAATCGCAAAGGTGTATCAACGTGTGTATCAATTGTAATTATTTTTTCATGGAGTTCAGCAGTGTGCATTATTATTTTGTTCTCTTTACTTATTTCTTTTTCACAGCTCATAAGTGTTGTTAATCCGATAATTAGTAATATAATTTTTATATTTTTCATAATTTTTAACTCTTCAAATTTGTATTTAATTCATCTTCGGTTATGTCGTAATGACTGGCATGCCATTTAACTTTTCCTTCATGGTCAAGCCAAATAAGCTGCGGTGATTCATGAGTTATACCTAATTCCTCTGCAATTTCCCGGCTTAGTGCTCTTGCTGTTATCACATTCAATCTTGCACAAATTAAATCTTCATCCCCGGGTAAATTTTCCAACCAATTATTAAATTTTCTTTCAACACTAAAACTTACTCCGCACATTGGACTGTATTTGAAAATCAATATTTCCGAATTGAGATTTTCTTTTAGCTGCTGCCAATCGAAATCAGATTTTATTTTATATTTGGTAATCATAGTTTCACTTTTTTTTCGGACTAATATAATAGTAATTTGACTATTATAATATCTAATCAAAGAATATTAAACAAAAATTTTGCGGAGAATTCTATTGGGTACAAAACTACATACAATTACAATTAGTGTTTCCAACCGCGAGGACGCATATGATAAAGTGGGTACGCTCCTTCACATGTTTGCCGATAAAATAAAACTGCGTGTCGGTTACCCCATTGATCAAAAAGGTGTTTCAATAATATTTATTATTATTGAATTGACAAATGATGAACTTGGTTCACTTAGCGGAAAGTTAGGACAAATTACTTCTGTAAAAGTAAAATCAATGACATTAAAATTTTAAAAACAATTATTCGGAATTCTTAAATGCTTTGGTTTTTTCTCGCATTCAGTTCTGCACTTCTTTCTGCCTCTGCCGCTATATCACAAAAAAAAGTATTGTTTCAAATGCCGGCGCTTGAGTTTTCATTTACACTCGCAATTATAAATATGCTTTTTACATTGCCAATTCTATTTGGGATTGATTTCTCAACTGTTTCATCGATTGGATTATTAGTTCTTTATGGTAAAACAATTCTTGGTGCGCTTGCATTTTGGTGTGTAATGCTCGCGATTAAAAATCTTGAAATTAGCGGCGCTCTTCCCTTGTTATCATTAACGCCAGGATTAGTTGCCTTGTTTGCTTTTTTATTGATTGGCGAAAGCCTTACGGAATATGAAATTTTAGGAATGGTACTTTTACTTTGCGGCACATATGTAATTGACAGCAGAAAACATAAAAATATACTGGAGCCGTTTAAAGTTTTTTTTAATTCCAAAAATCATCGATACATTTTATTTGCTCTTATTCTATTTGCTACAAGCAGTATTCTGGATAAAGTAATTCTTGTTGAGTACAATTTATCGCCGTACAAGTTCATCTCCTTCCAGCATATTTTCCTCGCTATCAATTTTTCAATTCTAATTTTAATTTTCGGTAAATCACCCAAAGTTATTTTCAAAAATATTGATACCAATTTATGGAAGTGGCTTGTTCTAATTTCGATAATAACAATTGGATATAGATACACACAAATTGAGGCAGTAAAAATAGCGCCGGTCGCACTCGTATTAACTGTTAAAAGATTCTCAGTATTATTTGCAGCAATAATTGGAGGTCGTATCTTTAATGAACATCATTTACTTCGTAAAAGCATTGCTACGGCGATAATAATACTGGGAGCAGTTTTAATCCTTCAAAAATAAAATGAAATATTTTAAGAGCATTTTACCTTATTTTATTGCTCCTTACACGGGCTTTAACTAATTTTAATATATAAAGTTATAAACTTTAGCAGAGCTCTTTTTTTTTTGACGGTATTGTTCATCTATTTTATATAAAATTATTTATTTTTTTTAATAGAAATACAGCCACATTAATTGTTGGTATCCAGTCAATTTAACAGCTCACATAGTTAATAAAATAATAATAAATTTTTACTTCAGAGGTAATTATGAGTTCAGGTGATTTCAATGCATTTGAAATGGCTCAGGCCCAGTTTGACAAGGTTGCCGAAATTTTAAATTTAGATAACGGCACACGTGAAATATTAAGAAATCCATTAAGAGAATATCAATTCAGTATTCCCGTTAGAATGGATGATGGAACTACAAAAGTTTTTCGTGGTTTTAGAGTTCAGCATAACGATGCTAAAGGTCCCAGCAAAGGCGGTATCCGTTTTCACCCGCAAGAAACTGTTGACACAGTTCGTGCCTTATCAATGTGGATGACATGGAAATGTGCTGTTGTAAACATTCCATTAGGCGGCGGTAAAGGCGGCGTTATTTGCGACCCCCACAATTTAAGTATGAACGAACAGCAGCAAGTATGCCGAGGATGGGTACGACAAATGGCTAAGAATGTTGGTCCTCTTAATGATGTACCGGCACCTGACGTAATGACAAGTGCTCAGCATATGTTGTGGATGCTTGATGAATATGAAGTAATTCATGGTTCAAAAAACCCTGGGTTTATTACCGGCAAACCGGTTGGTATGGGCGGTTCGTTAGGCAGAACTGAAGCAACTGGATACGGTGTTATTTTTACTGTGCGTGAAGCATTGAAAGAATTGAAAATTAAACCTGAAAACACAACCGCAAGTTTCCAAGGATTCGGAAATGTTTCGCAATACGCTATTGAACTTTATACACAATTAGGCGGAAAAGTTATTTGTGTTTCTTCATGGGATCAGCAAGATCAAACTTCATATTCATTTAAAAGAACATCAGGTGTTGACCTAAAAGAACTTTTAGGTATTACTGATAAATTCGGCGGCATTGATAAAGCAAAAGCCAAAGATCTTGGTTATGAAGTTTTAGACGGCGACGCATGGATTGAACAAGAAGTAGATATTTTGATCCCGGCCGCTTTGGAAAATCAGATTCGCGGTGATAACGCCGGAAAAATCAGCAGTAAAGTAAAAGTTATTTCAGAAGGTGCAAACGGTCCAACCACACCTGAAGCTGATAAAATTATTGCTGAAAAAGGAATATTTTTAATTCCCGACTTCTTAGCAAACGCCGGCGGAGTTACTTGCAGTTATTTTGAACAAGTTCAAAGTAATATGAATTACTACTGGGAAAAAGATGACGTTCTCAGCAGACTTGATGTTAAAATGACTTCAGCATTTAAAGCTGTCAGTGATCTTTCTAAAAAGAAAAACTTATACATGAGAGATGCTGCTTATGTAATTGCAATTCAAAGAGTTGCCCAAGCTTGTAAAGACAGAGGCTGGGTATAATTGTTTTCAGGACGCAGAGACTCAAGGGTCTTTGCGTCTTAATTTTTTATATATTACATTCTCCTTAAAAGTAATTTCACACCTAATTATATTCATTGAAAATGGATAAGCCAAATAATTTAAATAGTACTTTCCACGAATTCGACAGGTCCTTTTTTGAATCGACTGAAAATTTTTCGGTTCTTGGCAGCGGTTCAATGGGAGGTAAGGCATCAGGGTTAGCTTTCATAAAAGATATTATCAAAAACAACATTGATGAATCGGAATTTCCAAATATTGAACTTTCAATTCCACGGCTTCTAGTCCTCCGAACACAATTATTCGATTCATTTATGGAAAGAAATAATCTTTATGAGATTGCAAACTCAGGTGAGACTGATGAATGGATTGCCGCAGAATTTCAAAAAGCGAGTTTACCTACAGAGATATTGGGTGATTTAAGATCTTTGATTGCAGAAGCACATGCACCATTAGCTATCAGATCTTCCAGCATGCTTGAGGATGCCAAATTTGAACCTTTTGCGGGAATATATACTACTAAGATGATCGCCAATAATGAATCATCAACAGAAAACAGATTTAAAAAACTTGTTGAGGCAATTAAGTTTGTTTATGCATCAACTTTTTTTAAAGCCGCTAAAGATTATTTAAAGGCAACCAAATTTTCATCAGAGGATGAAAAAATGGCTGTGATTATACAGGAAGTAATAGGTGATAAATATAATGATAGATTCTATCCGCAAATTTCAGGAGTTGCAAGATCTTATAATTATTACCCGATCAATAAAACCAAACCTGAAGATGGCGTTGTAAATTTGGCACTAGGCTTAGGAAGGCAAATTGTTGACGGCGGCATTAGCTGGGTATACTCCCCTACGAGACCCAAAGTAGCTCCACCTTTTGCTAACGATAGAGAACTGATCGAAAATACTCAAAATAGTTTTTGGTCAGTAAATATGGGGCAAGTTCACCAATATGACCCCATAAATGAAATAGAATATTTAGTAAATTCAAACATTATGGATGCAGAGGAAGACGGGACATTAAAGCTTATTGCATCAACTTTTTCTTCAGAATCAAATAGAATTGTATTAGGAACAAATGCTGTTGGTCCTCGTGTTTTAAATTTTGGAATGCTGCTTCAGTTTAACGAGTTTAATTTTAATGGACTAATAACAAAGCTTTTAAATGTTTGTGCCAAAGCTTATGAGAGTCCCGTTGAAATTGAGTTTGCAATAACACCAATTGATAAAAGTAAAATACGTTTCGGTTTTTTGCAAGTTCGACCAATGGTTGTAACCTCAGAAGATGTGCAGATAAACTCAGATGAATTTAATTCCGGTTCAGCAATTGTTTCATCCGATAAAGTTTTAGGTAATGGTATCAGAGATGATATTTACGATATAGTTTTTGTTAAGCCCGAAAGTTTCCATAAAGCATATACTAAAAGGATTGCACTTGAGATCGAGGGAATAAATAATCGTTTGTTATTAGATAATATCCCCTATTTATTAGTTGGATTTGGTAGATGGGGCAGTTCTGATCCATGGCTCGGCATACCGGCAATATGGAGTCAAATTTCCGGTGCAAGAGTAATTGTTGAATCAACATTGCCTGATATGAATGTTGAACTTAGTCAAGGCTCACATTTTTTTCATAATCTTACCAGTTTTAAAGTAAGTTATTTTTCAGTGCACCATGCGCTCAGCAATCAAATAAATTGGGAATGGATGAATAATCAATCAATAGTAAAAGAAACAAATTTCGTAAAACATGTTAGAGTTGAAAAACCTTTATTAGTAAAGGTTGACGGTAAAACGAGCCGGGGAGTAATATTACAATGAGTACTAACAACAAGTCAGTAAATCTATTAGTATATGAATTGCAAGAGCGTGCAAAAGAGTTAACATGTTTATATAAAATTGAAGAGGTGCTGAACACACAAGATATATCAATTGAAGATGCATTCAATAAAATAATTGAAGCGATACCTCCCGGATGGCAATTCCCAGATATAACTGAGGCTAAACTAAGCTACAATGAAATATCGTACCGCACTAAAAATTTTATGAATACACCCTGGCTGATTGAAGAGAACCTAAAAGTACAGGATAAAATTGTTGGTAAAATTTCAGTTTGCTACACCGCAGAAAAACCATATATAGATTTTGGTCCCTTCTTAAAAGAAGAGCAAAAATTATTGCGAACGATAGCTGATAGGTTAGGTCACTTTATTCTCCATAAAAATCTTCAAACAATTTTTAAAAGATTTCACGGAAGTGAGGATGAAAGTTCGTCAGAATTTGGCGGAGATTGGCGAATTGTTTTAGACATGGTGCGAAAAACCGATCCAAATTTATTTATGAGTCTGCTCAGAAAACTGCACAATGTGCTCTGCTGGAAAGGTATTGAAGAAGCCGAAGATTTAATGAAAAGTTCAAGCATACTACAGTTGAATGTTGACCAGGGACAAGAACTTGATGAGAACAAACCTCTTAAAAAAACTAAAATCATTAATTATGATGACTACATAAATACAATAATCAGATTGACAAATAAATTTTTAAGCTACGATGAAGTCTTGGCAAAGATCCAAAAATGGATGCAGGAAGATAAATCCAGTGAACTTGTTAAAGTAGTAGAAACGCAGGGCACATCCCTATCTGAAATTGCGGAAGCAATAAGAAAATATTTTCACATCGCACCGGAAAAATTCGAATTAACACTACAGACCGCAAAAGGATTGCGTGTATCTCTATTAAGAAGATTCTTCTCAGATAATTTGACTTTCATTAGTGTTGCAAAGGAGTATGTAAAGCTAACTGATTTTTATAGCCTAATTGATCGCATGATATTTCCCCCTGCAAGTCATGGTAAACTTGGTGGAAAAAGCTCCGGAATGTTTTTAGCATCTAATATTTTAATTAGAGATGAAAAGAATGGGGAGCTATTCAAGGATATAAAAATTCCTAAAACTTGGTACATGACATCCGATGGTGTACTTGCTTTTATGCATTACAACAATTTGGAAGAAGTACTGGAACAGAAATACAAATCATTAGCAGAAGTAAAATTAGAATATCCGCACATTGTGCAATCCTTTAAAAACTCACAACTCCCTCCCGATCTCATTAAAGGGCTTTCAGTAGCTTTAGACGATTTGGGAGGACGACCATTGATCGTGAGGAGTTCCAGTCTATTAGAAGATCAAATGGGTGCTGCATTTTCAGGGAAGTACAAAAGCTTGTTTCTAGCAAACCAGGGTACAAAGCAGGAAAGATTAAGCGCTCTAATGGATGCGGTTACTGAAGTCTACGCTTCAACATTCGGTCCAGACCCAATTGAATACCGTGCAGAGCGTGGATTACTCGATTACCATGAAGAGATGGGAATAATGATTCAGGAAGTTGTTGGAAGACAGATTGGGAAATATTTTCTTCCAGCATTTGCCGGTGTGGCATTCAGCAATAATGAATTTAGGTGGTCGCCGAGAATTAAACGTGATGACGGATTAGTAAGAATTGTTGCCGGACTTGGTACTAGAGCAGTTGATAGAGTTGGCGATGACTACCCAATTCTCATTGCACCGGGTCAGCCTAACCTGCGGGTTAACGTAACGCTGGATGAAACAATTAGATATTCACAGAAAAAAGTTGATGTAATTGATCTAGAAACAAACGAATTCAAAACGATCAGCTTTGATAAAATTGTTAAAAAATTTGGTCATCTTTACAAAGGAATTAACAATATTGTTTCTACCCTGGACGGCACAATGTTGAGACCAGTTGGATTTAATACCGACTATGAAAATGAGGACTTTTATATTACGTTTGAAGGACTACTCACGAACACAAATTTTATTAGAAAACTAAGGGCAATGCTTACTACACTGGAAGATAAAATGAAATGCCCTGTGGATATTGAATTTGCCAGTGACGGAGAATCTTTATATTTGCTGCAGTGTCGTCCACAGTCACACAGTGAGGAAAATGAACCGGATCTAATTCCAAAAAATTTGCCTAAAGATCAAATTGTATTCTCCGCAAAAAAATATGTTTCAAATGGTCAGGTACCAAAGGTATCACATCTAGTTTATGTTGATCCTCAAAAGTATTCTGAACTGCCTGATAAAAAACTAATGCAGAATGTTGGTTTAGCGATCGGCAAATTGAACAAATTATTGCCAAAGCGGAAATTTATTTTGATGGGTCCGGGCAGATGGGGCAGTCGCGGTGATATTAAAATGGGTGTTAATGTTACTTACTCTGATATTAATAATACTGCTATGCTTATTGAAATTGCAAAGAAGAAGGGAAATTACGTGCCCGATCTTTCTTTTGGAACGCATTTTTTTCAAGACTTAGTTGAAGCCTCAATTCGTTATCTTCCTCTTTATCCGGATGATGAAGGCATTATTTTTAATGATAGATTTTTCCAAATTTCAGAAAATATATTTCCTTACTTGGTACCTGAATTTGCGAACTTAGCTGATACTATTAAAGTTATTGATGTTCCCCACTCAACCGCCGGACTCTTTGTAAAAGTTTTAATTAATGCTGAACTTGATGAAGCGATGGCAATTCTGACCGGTGATGATAAGTTCGATTCAGACGATTCAAAAAAAGTTGGGTACGGAAGTAATTTTTCCAGTCATCAATGGAAGTGGCGAATGGATATGGCTGAAAAAATTGCTGCCGAAATTGATGCTAAGAAATACGGTATTAAGGGAATGTATGTTTTCGGAAGTACAAAGGAAAGAACTGCAGGCCAAGGAAGTGACATCGATCTATTAATTCATGATACTGGTGATGCAGAAAAACGTGCCGGAGTTAGCTTGTGGTTGGATGGATGGAGTAAATGTCTTTGTGAAATGAATTACTTACGCACCGGTTATGCCTGCGGCGGATTGCTTGACCTTCATTTTGTAACTGATGAAGATATTAAAAACAGCACAAGCTGGGCAATTAAAATTGATTCGATTGATGATCAGGCGTTTAAATTAAATCTAAAGAAAGCTTAGCATTAAAATAATATACGTTCAGCATTTTCTAATTTTGATAAATTAAATTTTATCACTGCTAATTCTTTCCCGTTATGTGAAGCATTAAAGCAATTAGTTATTCCAATTTTATCACGCCAAAAACCTGTCAGGCTTGCCGATTCATGAATATGACCGTGCAAAGTAAGCAGCGGCTGATATTTTTCTATAAATCTTTTTATTGCAATACTTCCTACATGAACATCAACCGGAACATGGTCAATTGTTTTATTATCAAGAGCGGCGCGATCCAGGTTTGTATTATGAGGCGGTGAATGAAAAAGAAAAATTGATCTATTAAGTTGTTCACCTTCCGCCAATTCATCTAAATCTTTTTTTATCGTTGAATATCTTATATCGGACTTTGTAACAGCAACTGTACGTTTCCCCTCTTCAGGTGAAATACAGCCGTGCTCAATATAACGTGATACATCATACTTTTCCCAATCCTTAAGTTGGAACGGAGTGGGAGGTACGAAAGAATACCCGAATAATTTGTATTCACCCAATTCAATTTTCCTTTGATTTACATATTTCCAAAGCGCATTTTTTTCTCCCTCCATTATATATTTCTCATCAATCCGCACATCATCATTTCCTAATATCAGATATACTGAAGGATATTTTTTGCCGAGAGTATTTTTTAATGATTTAAACTTGCCGAATAAATAATCAGTTATATAATTATTATGATTGTTCACGGAAGTACGATAATAACCATTACCGGCGGGCAGGAGGTCTCCGCCGATGAATAAAATTTCCGGAGTATTCTCTTCGATAAATGAAATAAGCTTTTCATACTTTTCTGAATTGCCGTGTAGATCTGAAACGAAAATGCATTCAAACATACTGTATCAATCTTATATATTGTAAATAATTCCGTAAATAAATTTACAAATAAATTTTGGCTTTGTGCATGGATAACAAAAATTACTTTGTATTAATAAAATGTTAAAAGTAATTTTCATTTAGAACTTTAAAATGTAATAAATATTATTGTTGATATGGTAGCTATTGTTAATTATGATAGAGGGAAAAGTATTGCTCTTGGAAATATATTAGAGAGTCTTGGGGTTGAATATATTTTAACAAAAAATGAAGCGGAAATTTGCCGGGCAGAAAAAATTATTTTACCCGATAGTACAAATCTCGATTCAACAATAAAAAAACTACAGCTGCTGAATTTGGCAAGTGTGTTAAGAGTTATCAACAAACCTATTCTGGGCATCAATATGGGCTTTTCGGTATTATGCAAAGAAATAACCGGGCATGGGATTGAAGGTTTGGGGTTGCTTCCTAATAGTGTTATTTTTTTTCAAGCACATGATGATTTTGTGAAGGAGGAACACACAGAAATTGTAGAATTAATTTTGCCGTCAAAATTATTGGTTAATGTGACTAATCTTTCTGAGTTCAGTTTTTCCGGTAATCATTTTATTCAAGTCGACAGTTCTACAACATCAAAAACAAATATTACCGGTGTTGATGTTTCAGCAACAATGGAAACAGATAGAATTTTTGGAATTCAATTTAACCCGGAACGGTCCGGTGAGGAAGGTAAAACTGTTTTAAGTAATTTTATAAATAATATCTAGTTCTTCATTAAGTCTCAAAGTTCAAACCAATCCGAAATCATCTTATCATGTTTTTCATTTACAGATTTATGATAGAACTCATTTGTTTTTGATGAGTAAGTATAATCGTTTATCCACTCACCAGCGTTCTCAACTGTTTGCTTTATTGCCTCCAGAATAAACCGCAACTCATCATTAGTCATAGTGGGATGAACCGACATACGAACCCAACCCGGTTTTTCAGATAGATCACCTTCGCTTATTTTTTTTGTTATTCCGTCCGATCTTGTTGGATCCACATGAAGAAGATAATGACCATAAGTTCCCGCACATGAACAGCCTCCCCTTACCTGTATCCCAAAACGGTCATTAAGTATTCTCACAATTAAATTGTAATGAATATCTTCAACATAAAACGAAAATATTCCAAGCCGATGTTCAACTTCGGCAGCAAGAATATGAAGTGAGGAAATTTTATTTAACTCTTCAAAAACTAATTTATTCAATTCTTCTTCACGAGCTATAATATTTTTTACACCCATTTGTTTTTTCAAATTAATTGAGAGTGCGGTTTTAATTGCCTGAAGAAATCCCGGAGTACCGCCATCTTCGCGTGCTTCAATATTATTAACATATTTATGTGCGCCCCAAGGATTTGTCCAATCAACAGTACCGCCGCCCGGATGATCCGGAACTCTTCTATTGTATAATGCTGAATCGAAAATCAGTACGCCGGAAGTACCCGGACCGCCAAGGAATTTGTGAGGCGAGAAAAATATTGCATCCAATTTTTCCATGGGATCGTCGGGATGCATATTCATTTCAAGATAGGGAGCCGATGCTGCATAGTCTACAAAACATAAACCTCCGTGTTCGTGCATCAATCTTGCCATTTTATGAACCGGGTTTATGATGCCGGTAACATTTGAGCAAGCAGTGAAAGAACCGATTTTTAGTTTCCTATCTTTATAATCATTTAATAGCTTTTTAAAATTATCAAAATCAATCAACCCCTTATCGTCAGGTTCAATTACTATCACATCGCAAATTGTTTCAAGCCATGAAGTTTGATTTGAATGATGTTCCATATGCGTAACAAAAACTACCGGAATATTTTCTTTCGGAATATTTGTGTAAGGTTTTAGCTGCTCGCAAAGTTTAATTCCAAGAATTCTCTGAAATTTATTTATCACCGTCGTCATGCCGAAACCGGCAGTAATTATAATATCAGTAGCTGCTGCATTTACATGCTCTTTAATAACTTGATGAGCTTTGTGATATGCACGTGTCATAGATGTGCCTGTAACACTTGCTTCAGAATGAGTGTTGCCTACAAAGGGACCGAACGCTTCTGCAATTTTGCTTTCGATAGGGGCGTAAAGTCTGCCGCTTGCAACCCAATCGGAGTAAATAATTTTTTTAGGTCCGTAGGGAGTTTCGAATTGCTGATCAATTCCAATTATATTTTTTCTGAACTGATCGAAGTGTTTTTCAAGATTCATTTTAGTAAGTCGTTTTTTTTATTACGATTGAAAATAATAATTTTTAGGCAAAAAAGACTTAAAAATCGTTGAATGAGGAAACAAAAAAAGCCGGTAAAACTAATTACAGGCTTTTTTTAATGGGGGGAGAGTTATGAAAATTTAGTTTGCTGATGCCGGATTTGTTAAGAGCACATTGTTGATAGCTTCTTGCAATGCTTCTTTAGGTAAGGCACCTTGCGCCATTTGCGGTTGTCCGTCACTAGGAATAAAGAGAAGTGATGGAATACTTTTAATTCCAAACGCAGCGGCAAGTTCTTGCTCTGATTCAGTATCAACTTTGTAAATATTAATTTTACCTTCATACTCCGTTGAAAGTTCTTCTAGCACAGGGGCAACCATTTTGCAAGGTCCGCACCAATCGGCATAAAAATCTATAATAGCAGGAAGCTCGCCTTCAAACTTCCATTCTTTATTTTGTTCAAAATTGAAAACTTTTTCTAAAAAATCACTTTTAGTTAATTGTTGTGTCATGTTTATCACCTTTGTTAATTATTCAATTGCACGTTTGATGCAATGAGAATAAAAAGGATTCAAGTGGACTGGTGAAGGCAAGTGTTAGAACTTGAATGAATTGTAGAATGAATTGTAGAATGAATGTGTGTAAAATATAATTGAATCTTACAATTATTCTAATTCGATAAGTAGGAAACCTTTTGGAACGGAATCGCCTTGAGAAACATTTACGGATTTAATTTTACCATCTTGGGGAGCGGTAATTGAATTTTTCATTTTCATAGCTTCAAGAACAAGAAGTTTGTCACCGCTTTTTACCGATTGCTCATCTTTAACAAAAACTTCTAAAATTAATCCTGGTATAACGGAAAATATTTTTTTAGGATCTATAGGAGTATATTTTTTTCGGTTGATGAAACTCTTGGTTAATTTTGTTTCATATTGTGAGTCATCAATTACCAGTTTTTGAAGTTGTTTTTTTTCCATAATAATTTAGCAGGGGGCTATTCCATGCTTCCTATCAATGTGCTTTTCATTTTTGTTTTCTGATACATGTAATGAATGAATTAAAGTTTTCCTGGTTTCGCCCGGTTCAATAACGGCATCCACATGACCGTTGGCTGCCGCAACATAAGGATTGGCAAACTTTTCAGTGTACTCTGCAACTTTTTCCTGCCTAACTTTATCAGGATCTTCTGCAGTTGTTATTTCTTTTCTAAATATAATATTCGCCGCTCCTTCCGGTCCCATTACAGCAATTTCTGCGGAGGGCCAAGCGAAAACAAAGTCAGCACCTAAGTGACGCGAGCACATGGCAATGTAGCCACCGCCGTATGCTTTTCTCATAATGATTGTAATTTTAGGAACAGTCGCTTCACTGTAAGCATATAATACTTTTGCGCCATGCCGAATTACCCCTGCATGTTCCTGATCAACTCCCGGTAAGTAACCGGGCAAATCAACTAATGTTACGAGCGGAATGTTAAATGAATCGCAGAAGCGAATAAATCTAGCTGCTTTATCTGATGAATCAACATCCAGCACGCCGGCTAAAACTAATGGTTGGTTAGCAACAATGCCAATTGTTTTACCTTCAATTCGTGCAAACCCGATAACTATATTTGCCGCCCATTTATCTTGAATCTCAAAAAAGTCAGAATCATCACAGAATGCTCTAATAATATTGCGAACATCATACGGCATCCTTGAATCTGTTGGAATAATGCTTTCTATTTGATATTTGGACTTGGGTGGTTTCGGATCGAATGTATCAGCCTTCTTTTTGTTGTTCCATGGAATAAAGGTTATCAACTTTATGATCTGTTTAAAACATTCCATTTCTGATTCAGCATAAAAATGAGCGTTGCCCGTAACTTCGGTTTGAACTTTTGCACCGCCTAAGTCTTCCATTGAGATATCTTCATTCAAAACGGTTTTAATTACTTCAGGACCGGTGATAAACATTTTAGAAATGTTATCAACAACAAAAACAAAATCAGTTAGAGCAGGTGAATAAACGGCACCGCCTGCACAAGGACCTAAAATAACTGATATCTGAGGAATAACACCTGAAGCTAAAGTATTGCGATAAAATATTTCTCCGTAACCTGCTAATGAGTTGACACCTTCCTGAATTCTTGCGCCGCCGGAATCGTTGATACCGATTAACGGCATACCCATTTTAATTGCATGGTCCATTATCTTTGTAATTTTTCTAGCATGCGCCAAACCCAGCGACCCGCCTGCAACTGTAAAGTCTTGTGCGTAAATACTGACTGGTCTGCCCCAAATTGTTCCTGTTCCGGTTACAACACCGTCAGCCGGAAGCTGTTTTTTTTCCATTCCAAAATCTTTTCCTTTGTGCTCAACAAATAAATCATACTCGTGGAAAGAACCGGAATCGAGCAAGGCATTAATCCTATCCCGAGCGGTCATTTTACCCATGGCTTTCTGTTTTTCAACCGCTTTTTGACTTCCGCCGACTTGGGCTTTAGATTGGAGGGAAAAGAATTCTAATATTTTATCTTTGAGTGACATAGCATATTTTAAATTTTGTTCAGGGGCTGTTATTTAATTAAACGCAGACGTAAAAAATAAAGGTTAAAAGTAAGAATTTTGAAAATAATTACCTACAATTTATCCGCGTGATAAATAATATTATTTTAATAGATTCTCATTGATATACGGATATTCGGATATCAGCTCCAATACTGAATCAGTAATTAATTCAGTATCCTTTGATGAAAGTAGATGACCATTTATAAGAAATGAAAAAACTAAATCTTCTCCGTTGCTCGTTTTTACATACCCAGAAAGGCCTCTAACATTTGAAATCGTCCCGGTCTTTGCATGAACATTTCCTTCTGCCTTAGTCGATTTCATTCTTCGCCTTAAAGTCCCGTCAACACCCGCTATCGGCTGTATATCGTACCATTCATCGCGGTATTCACTTTTCCACATGCCCTTAAGAATTTTGGCTATTTGATTTGGACTAACAAAATTATAACGTGATAAACCGGAGCCATCCATAAATGCAAAAGTGCCTGGAGTTAAACCGAATTCTGCTAAAGTTTCCTCAACGACTTTTTTACCATTCTTAAAACTTCCCAAACCTTCAAACTGATAGCCTAAAGTTCGAACCATTGTTTCAGCATACATGTTTTGGCTTCTTTTCATTAATCCTTTTAGTATATCAATTAATTTGGGGGAATAGTGTACGATCAAATCAGTCACTGCTAAAGAATCTTTAGAGTATTCTATAATATCATCGCAGTCTATAGGAGAGCCCGTAACTTCAAGCCCCTTTTCATTCAGAACTTCTTTAAGCACGGTAACATAAAATAGAGTTGGATTTGTTATTGATGGTGTTCTTTCAAATGAGTTACTGCCGGCTAAAACCTCTCCATTTAAAATTATATTATTTGTTCCGAAGGGTCTTGAAATACTGACTCTTGATCTTCCGGTATCTACCACGGTTAAATTATTTTGAATTGAAAAATAACTGCTAATTAAATTTGGTATAACTTTTACAGGTTTGTTAATCGAATCAGGCGGAATAATATTTAGGTCAACATAATTTTCGTTGATCTGCAGCGCCCCAACCTCGGCAGAATACCAATCATCTAGTCCATCAAACGCCCATCCATAACCGATATGTCTGTCATCAAAATAATTATCGTCGCCAATTATATTCCCGTCTATTTTTTTAATACCTAATCCTTTTAGTGAATCCGCCCATTCTTCAAAAACCTCTGTGGGCTTATCAAAAAATTTTGTGTATAATGTTGGATCCCCATCACCGATCACAATTAAATCCCCTACTAAAATCGAATCGACTATCAGCCCGGTATACATTAATTTTGTAGTAAACTTAAAATCAGTCCCGAGCTTCATTAAAGCCGCGGACGATGTTAAAATTTTTTCATTTGAAGCAGGCATAAACACTCTATCAGCATTTCTTTCATACCAAACATCACCGGAGTTAAGAGATTCAATATAAGCTCCCCAATGAGCATGACTGAAAAGTGTATCACTAAATTTTTTCTCAATTTTTTCCTGCAAATCATCCAAGGAGAAATATTGTGTGCCGATTGGCGCAGCCGAACATCCGGCGATTACAATAGAAGCAATTAATAGAATTAGATATTTTTTCATAGGTTAGTGTAATCTATTTTGTAATTGGTCATTCAAATTTAATAGTATTCTTATAATATCGAAAATTTCATTTCAATTATTTTATTAAAATATCTTTTCTCTTTTCATTAACTTCACAGTAATAATTTGACCAATCATTGTATATCGGATAATTATTTTATGTATAGATTTGCTCCCTTATTTGTAATTATTGCAGCTTTGCTTTGGGGAATTGACGGGATAGTATTACGACCGGCTCTTTACAGCCTTCCGGTTCCAATTGTTGTACTTGTTGAAAGTTCCTTAGTTGCAGTTTTGTTGTCTCCTTTCTTTTTCCGTAAACTGCACTTAATAAAACTATTAAACAAGAAGGACTGGCTTGCATTCTTAGCAGTTGCATTATTCGGCGGCGCAATTGGAACTATGGCAATAACAAAGGCATTATTCTATGTCGATTATGTAAATCTTACAATTGTAATTCTGATTCAAAAACTGCAGCCGCTGTTCGCACTTTTTTTAGCTGCAATAATTTTGAAGGAAAAGCTTCCAAAAATATTTTTCCTTTGGGCCGGGATTGCAATAATTGGAACTTATATTATGACGTTCGGATTTTCCATTCCTATAGTTAATGCCGGAGACAAAACACCTCTTGCTGCACTATTTGCATTAATTGCTGCAATCAGTTTTGCCGCCTCAACAATCTTTTCAAAGCGTGCGCTGAGGAATGTTGGATTTGAGGTTGGTACCTACCTTAGGTTTTTGGTTTCGAGTCTAATTATGTTAGTAATTGTTTTAAGCGTAAGTCAGATTGGAGAGATAAAAAGCATTACCCTGGATCAGTTTATTATTTTTATAATCATTGCATTCACTACCGGCGGCTTAGCAATATTTCTTTATTACTACGGATTAAAAAATACCACTGCATCAGTTGCCACAATTTGTGAATTAGCATTTCCTCTTACTGCAATTGTTTTGGAATTTATTTTACGTGACAACTTATTAAGTATAGTTCAGTGGGCAGGTGTTTTAGTTTTAGTATTCGGAATTTATAAAGTTACATCACTAAATAAATTTGAAGAAATAAACAAGGCTTCTTACAAAGATTGATTTAATTGTTATGAACTTAACTAAGATTTTTAATTTCAAATTTTTAATTCTTTCTATCCTTATTTTATTTTTATTAGCGATACTTTCGTGTGATTCAAATATTGAATGGTTGACATTTAATAAAGTTAACTCCCCTCTGCCTAGCAATGCTATTCATACAATTACTTTTGAACGAGAAGATAAAATTTGGCTTGGAACATTTGATAGCGGAATTCTATTAATTGACGACAGTAAAACGATTCTATTTAATTCTCAAAATTCCGGCTTACCAAATAATAAAGTCTATGATATCATTATTGATAAAAATAATATCAAGTGGATTGCAACTTTTGGCGGAGGCGTTGTAAAATATGATGATAACATTTGGACTGTTATTGATACATCAAATTCCAACTTGCCGAATAATTGGATTAACAATTTGACTTATGATAATAAAGATAATCTTTGGGTTGGTAGTATAAACGGGCTCGTAAAAATTGAAGATGAAGACTTTACGATTTTCACTTCAAGAAATTCTCCCCTTCCTCACAATAAAATTACTTCCATTGCTGCAGATACAATGGGAAATATTTGGATTGGGACACTTAAAGGACTCGCAAAATATAATGGAGGTAATTGGACTTTATTTGATGAGGAAAATTCAGGATTACCGACTGTAAGTGTTTACACAATTGATTTGGATAAATACTACAATATATTTATCGGTTTCAAGGAGGAAGGTTTTGCGTACATGGAAAACAAACGATGGGTTTACTTTAATAAATCAAATTCAGACATCGTTTCTAATAGAATGCGAACAATTAAGACAGACTCAGAAAAAAGAATTATTATCGGTACATTCGGTTCCGGCATCATGATCTATGAAAATGATAACTGGATAAATTATAATGCTACTAATTCACAATTAGCAGATAATTATGTTCGGGATATTGTAATAGATAAATTTGGCAATATGTGGATCGGTACTTTAAATGGCGGTCTTTCTATCTTCAACGAAAACGGCTTAAAACTTTCTCACTTTAAAGACAAAAAGCCGCTATAAAAATATAGCGGCTTTCCGTTAAAACTACAGACTATTCTTAAAATCCTAAGCTTAAAGCAAAGACATGATTTGCATCAAAGAATTCAACTTCTCTGTATGCATAATCAACTTTCAAGTCAAGTCCTTCAACTGCATATTTGAAACCTAAACCGGCAGTTAAACCATAAGTATTAAAATCTGATTCAAGATCTGGAGCAAACTTATAACCGCCTCTTAAAAATATAAGATCGTTATATGCATACTCACCGCCAAGTGCAAGTTCATCACCCCAGAAGTTATTACTGAGATAAGTACCTGCAACTTCAAATGAATTAAATTCATCTACAGTATAGTTATAACCAACACCCATTTCTAATGAAGTAGGTAATTCAAAACTAGCAGCTTCAATTTTATAAAACTGCTGAGGTCTTGTAAGAGATGCAACAGTAGCCTGAACGTTCAAACCGCTACCTTCATAACTCATTTGCGGTCCTAAGTTCTTTATAACTATAGCTATGTTCAATCCGTCCATACCTAGATTATTATAGGTAATACCTACGTCGAAAGCTATACCTGTTGCACTTACCTGAGGTAGTGATTCTGAGATATATTTACCTGTTAAACCAACAGATATTCTATCACTCAGAAGTTTTGAATAAGTAAGTCCAATAGTCATATAACTTGGTGTATATAATGACCCTGTACCATCTGGTGATTGAACAGTTGTTTCTTCAATTTCACCGATAGCCAGAGATTTAATGCTGAAACCGATATTGCCAAGTCCTTCAATATTTGTCGCAATAGCGCCATAGTTAACACCAATATCAGCAATATGCGACATGTGTGAGAACATAGCACTAGTAGGACTAGTAGAACGAGACAAGTTAGCCGGATTCCAGTGCAGTGATTCGATTCCGTATGAATTAGTAAGTGTGGCTCCACCCATAGCAATTCCTCTTGCACCAACAGGAATAATTAATTGGGAGGCTCCAGCAGTACCATTCCTTTTACCACCGCCGGCAAACACGGATGCTGCCGTAAAAAGTAGTGCGGTAAAAAGAAGTAAATATATTTTTGTTTTTTTCATTGTAAAACTCCCTAATATTTTTAACTAAAATCTGTCGAGGATTTGTTGTTCCTGAATAATTGCAAATTTCAGGATTTTGGTTTTACCTAAATCAGGCATATCTACATAAGCAATGTACAAACCACTTGCTACAGGTAAACCGTCATTGTTATTTAGATCCCACTTTTGATACTGACCATTTCTCAAAGGACTATCTGAATCTATAGTTGCTACCTGCTGTCCGGCGAGGTTAAAGATTCTTATAGTATAAGTATCAGGTAAATGGTTGAATGTAACAAACCTTTGATACTTATTTATTTCCAGTGAGTTAACGCCATAGTAGGGATTTGGGAACACATTAATGTTTTTCACATCCTCTTTAGCTGTTTCAGCGTTCATAGTAGGAGCTGCAGGTGTTGTAAATGTAAACTGATCCACACCAGATTGTAGCGGATTGGCATAGTTAATCTTTACTACATCACCAACCGTATAATCAGCCTTGTAAATTACCCAGTTCCAAGTTGCATTATCTGCAGTACCCTGAGCAGTCACATCGATTACATCCTCAGCGTATGGAGTATTAACACACCACATATACTGTCTATTTACATAATTCCAGACATTAAATGGATCTGCTGTAATATCACCTGATCGATCCCAAACAGCAAGATTAACTTGTTGATTAGTGGTTACATTCCAGACTTCGAAAGGTATCCTGTATGTAAATGAAGCTTCGGTACCCGGATTAGGATTTAATGGATGGTCAGCCAAATCATATCCGCTGGCACCAAACAAGGTTGCTATTGAACCGCCTGACGCTGTAACGACTACATTTTGACCGTTGATGACTTGAGTTTCCTTAACACCAGTCCATCTTAGTTCATAATCTTGCTGAAGAGCGTCGATACTGCTTGTTCCGCCAGCTCCACCATATAGTGGAAATGTTGTAGATGCTCTTGAATCAGCATATCCGAAAAGTGTAAAGTCTATTATATCAAACGGTTCACCACCATCATGAAGTGGTAGATCAGCACTGTTTAATTCGAGGCTAGTTATTGTTGCAGGTGCAGCGTATGAACCTTCAACTTTAACTTCAAAACCATCGGCATAAGCACCGGTAGTTTCGCCAATTGTAATGTTGTTGTAAATATCTTCACCGCCAACAACTATTTGATCTTCTAATACATCCAGACCTGTTGTTAGATCTTTAACATTCCAATGACTTTCTGTTTTCATTGCAAAACCAATATCAGAAAGCTCTACATTAGCATTTACATCAACAACTGAACCTTGCCATCCATCATCTTTAATTACATAATTGATAGTCGTAGGTGGAGTAAATGCATTTAATACTACTATCCAATCTTCACCGCCATGGAAAATTCCATTTTGAGTCAATTCATCGTTAACCAATCCCATATTTACAACTTGACCATTGATCTCAGGAGTTACAGTTCCGCCGCCAGCTTCAAAATCAGGAACTGATACAATTTCAATTCCGGCTGGGAATGTTAATATTACTCCATCTATCCATGCGCCATTCGGTGAATTATTATTTAAGTGCATTGATATTTCTACTGTACCAGGTGCAACACCATAGATCGCTGTCATATCAATGGTTGAGCCTGTTAAATCACCAACTTTAAAAGTAGTTGTTGCAGGCGCAAATACCCATTTACCTTCAGCATTTCTAATGTAGTCCTGAGTATTAAAATACACTTGGTAATCATGACCGGTTAGTTTACTTGGGTCAACTATTTGTAACCCAATAGTAGCATCTGCTAGTCCTGTATGAGTTACTTCAGGGGCAGCGCCGCCAACGGTCGTGGAATATCTTACACCAGGATCATTTGATTTTGGAACAGCATGATAAATGATCAAAGTATTTTCAAGTGTACGCGGATTTGCTAATAGATCATCATTATATGAATAGGCAGTAACCGCATAATAATAATCGGAACCGTTAACTAAGCCGCCTTGATTTATAAAGTCAAACTCAGCAACATATTGTCTCTTAATACCGGTATCGTTACCATATTGAACAACAACTTCAATTTCGGCACCAGTTGCAGGATCAACTATTTTATCAGTAATAGTTTTAACCGCTATACCTTTATCAATAATATCATAAGTAGCTAATCTTGTTGCTTCTTCAAGCTGAGCAGAAGGGCTTGGTAATTGATAAACATTATAACCCTGGAATACATAACCTTCCCTGCTATTTGTTTCAGTATCTTTTACTCTATCGTTATCTATACCCCAATTTAGAACAATTTTCCTATCCAGTTCTGTAACTTCGACGATAGGAGGAGGAGGAGGAGCAGGAACGACAAATAATTTATCAAAAAGATCTTGAGCTGCTAAGTCATAATTTTTTAGAAGTTCAACCGCTGCGAGGTTACCTGTACCAGCTTTACCACCGGCAGCTAATTCAGCAACAACAACTTCTTGTGTGTCGCCTGGAGCCATTGTAAAAGGACCAGCAACCATTCCGCATCTTCTATCTCCTTCAGGGAATGTAATACCATCTATAAAGCCTGTCTGATTTACAGGATCACCTGAAAGCGGGAATTTCGTAGTTCCGCCGCCCAAACTTGCTGGTATTGGGAATGGATTTCCTGTTGGACCAATTAAACCGTTCAACAAGTTCCACATTTCCAAGGTACCTTCATTATAGTCACCTAATTCCGGATCAGAATAAACATCATCGGAATTAATAAAGTAATAAAAACTTGTTGCTTGTAAGTTTTTCTTACCGGGAACTCTTTTTAGATCAAATATAGCAGTATCACCAGGTGCTCCATCAACTATAGGGCCCTGGAAAAAGTCAAAACCTGATGCCGGAGGAGAATCGCCATAATCGGTATCAGTTGTGCTTGCGTTATAAGCATACATTAAACTTAATGTGGTATCAATTCCAACAAAGTCATCACCTGCGTTACCAACGTCAGGGTCATTCCAAACTGATACATACATTTCTTCAAAAGCATCAGCAGATTTGTTGATAAATTTATACTTCTTAAAAAGCATATTTCCAAGAGCACCTGTTCTTTTATATCCCCAAACAGTTACCTGCAGTTCAACTCCAAATGGAGGTGCGCCATAAAGTAATGCAGCCTGGGCAGCATCTAAATCGTTTGCTATAAAGTATACAGTTTGATCTGCACCGGGGATACCAGGAATGTCAACTGCAGGATCATAAGATCCGTTAGCATCAACATCTTCGTATGGCGCACCATACTGACCCGGCCATTCGTTCCAGTCTTTTTGATACTGTGCTCTGATCTCGGCTTCGCTGCCTTCAGCATCATCAATTTCTGATTTCATGTTTCCGGTTTCCCAATCAGGGCGAACTCTGAACATTCTTGATTCAGCAGCGTCAGGGCTAATAGCAGCACCATTTTCACCAATTCTACCGGGTGTTAATGATGTACTAAAAGTTGAACCGCCGGTTCTAATTTGACCATTAACTTTTGCACCCCAAACAAAACCGGATTGATAAACCGCATAAGCATTACTGCCTTTCGGAAACTCAAAACCGGATTGTCCACCACTTACATCAGCAGTGCCGTCATTATACAGCCATGTTGATATATTGTTAATGTTAATTTGTAACCTTTGAGGTGTACCTGTGGTTTTATTAATTGTATTCCTTTTGTCAATGTTCCCTTCAGCCGTTACAAGCGTAAAAGTACCAAAGACCATCAAAAATACAATTAAGTATTTAATTATTTTAATCATGATTAAGACTCCTGATCATTTTTAATTTTCTATTCAATATTAGTATTCTAACCTTATACCAAGTCTAACTTGTCTTGGTGGTCCATATAAAAGAGGAGTTGTTTCAAGGTTAGCTTGACCATTTCTGTATTGCTGATAGTAATCCAAATTAATTGCTGAATAAACTGCTGGATAATCTTCACCATAAGTATTTATGAATTGTGCTCTTTTATCCGGATCACTGATCACACCGTTATCATCTGCTGAGCCTGTTCTCAAGAATACGTTCTCAATAATTTTACTGTCGAATAAGTTGATAACATATAAATAAACGTTCAGGTTTAAAGCATCTGCAATATTAAAGCTCTTATCTACTCTTAAATCAGCTTGGAAAGTAGAAGGGGTAGTAGATGCGTTAAGTGATTCAAGCGGGCTTCTTCCTCTTGCTTCACCTTCAAGATCATCTTGTCCTTCTCCAAGTGTAAATGGATGACCACTATCAAATTTCATTAAAAGTGATACACCAAAAGGAGCTAACCATGTTGGACCGTCATTTTCAGCAAAACGATAATCCAAGTTCATATTTCCACGTACTGCATTGTTGAATTCTAGAGGTGAAACGTATGAAGGTGTAAATACAATATTATTTACAGGAGCACCAACTATACCACGGTTTGAGTTAAATGAAGAACCGGTTCCACGCGCATCCTGGAATGCTAAGTTAGCATTAACAGCAAGTCTATTTGTTCTGCGCATTGTGAAGGTAAGTTCCAACCCTTTTGTGGTTGCAAAGTCACCATTGGATAATGTGTAATAATTTTCGAAATCAGAAGTATTTAATGTCGGCTGACTGACGAAAATTACTTGATCTTTTATGTCTTTATAGTAACCGGTAACGTCAAATGACATATTGTCACCGATTTGCTGAGTAAACCCTAATTCATACTGAGTTGTACGAGTAGGAGTTAAGTTTCTTCCAGTAGGACTTCCAAAGAAGAAATTCTGTCTTAGTTCATAAGAAGTTCTGTAGAATCCTTGATACGTATCAGCTAATCTTGACATCTGTACAAACTGACCGAACTGTGCATGGAAAACAGTTAAATCGGTAACGGGGAATGAAAGACCAATTCTTGGGCTAACATAACTACGAACTGGAACATCTACCCAGCCGCTTTCAATAAGTTCACCGGTACTTTTATTAACTGAGAGATCCGGTTGTGATGGATCAAGTAATTGTTTGTTATCTACATCATATGATTCATATCTCAAACCAATATTTAAGATAATATCATCAAGCTCAATTTTATCTTGAAGATAGGCACTTAAGAATACCGGTCTTTTTGCATCGTTAATACCGCTGTTTATTTCATTTCCTAAAACGTCATAACCATAATTGTTAACGCCTTCAGAAATTTCTATTGCACGCATTAAGTCTTCAACCGGAACACCAGCATTTGCCGGATCAGCTAACCTTGCGTCCAACTTTCCATCAAGATCACGAGCACCGGATGAACCAAAATTACGAATTGTATACATCTGTAAGTCACCGCCAAATCTGAAAGTATGCGTTTTACCAACTAATAAATTAAAGTTTGCGTTGGCAGTTAATCTTTCTCTTTTGAAAGTAGCATAGTTTACAGCTATATCATTTTCGCCGGTAAAACCAAATCCATAAATAATTTTTTCTCTTGGGCGTCTATCTTCTTCCCAAAAAATTCCTACTGCAGCATTGGCAGCACTGTCGCCATATGCCCAATAGTCATCTTTCAAGTATGGATCATATCTATCTCTTTCTTGAAGTGTATAACCACCTGAAAGTTCGTAAAACATATTAGGACTAATGATATGAGTCATTTTCAAATTGAACGAACCGTCATTAATATCGTTAACACCAAGACGAGGATTGAACATGTTTGCTAACCAGCCAACATTTCTGCCGGTACGTTGGGAAACATCTGCATCTTGTCTTGTATGTGTATAAGTTCCGGATAGACGAATAATTATAGGATTGAAATCTAAGTTAAATGTACCTGCATAAAAGTATTGGTCTTGCGTGTTACCTCTAACCGGACCGGCAGGATAAGTTAAATCAATTTGATCGCCTGTTGTTGAGTCACTAATAATACCAAGATTAACACCCGGGAATGGTTGTGGTTGTCTGTCACGATTAAATTGATAGTTCATATTTAAGAAGAATTTGAATCTTTCGTCCACAATAGGACCGCTTAAAACACCACTCATTTCTGTATATCCAAACTGATATGAGCCGAGTGTTTTTTCGCCGTTAAAAAAGTCTTCCTTGCTTTTGAAGCTTAAGTTGTCAGTAATATATTCGAAACTGGCGTGATAATCAGAACCACCTGTTTTTAATTGCTGACGAACGATACCGGCATTAGCACCGCCGAATTCAGCGGTATAACCACCAGCTTGAACCTGAATCTCCTCTACAGCATCCTGTGAAAGAGTTACAGCTCTACCGCCGGTAATTGGGTTTGTTATGTTAGTACCTTCAAGGTAATAACCAACTTCATCCAACCTACCGCCACGTATAAATACGTTAGCATCTTTAATAACAACACCGGCATTTAAACCGATCAAATTCGTTACACCACGAACAGGAAGAACATCAATGTCATCACTGGTCATAGTACGAATTTTGTTAGTGTTATCTTTTTGAATGAGTGGACGATCGGCAACAATTGAAATTTCTTCAACTGAAAAGCCCTCGCCTAATAAATTAAAATCAACTTCTGTTGTTAAGCCTGAAGTCAATCTTATATTTGAAACAACTTGTGACTGATAACCTACATAAGAAGCTCTTACAGAATATGTACCAGCTTGTAGGTTTCTTATTTCAAAATTACCATTAACATCTGTCGCAGCACCAAATGAAGTACCAATGACAAGGATGTTAGCCCCAATTAGGGGATCTCCTGTTGCTTGATCTGTTACTGTACCTTTTATTTTACCTGTCTGCGCATGTAAAAATACCGGCAGCAACAGCATAAAAATAAGGATTGTTAACTTTCGGATCATATTGCTCTCCTACTTTGATTGATTGAATATTCAAATGAACCATGATTTGATTCCAGAGGAATTGTAAAAAATGTAGCTATTTTTTTGAACTCAGCCTCCTAACTATTTAGTTATAAAAGATTTATTAAATAATAAATTATGAAACTTTTGTTTTTATGAATTGTTTAATGATTTAATTTTGGAGGATCTTTGAAAAGTAATTCTGTGTATGGATTTTCTGATTGTATTCATATTTTATAAAATAATTATTTATGCTAATAACTTTAAAAAGAAATTTAGACATAAACTAAATAATCAACTTCCCCCAATTCTTGCTTAGTCTTCAATTAAATACAAAAGCAAATGTATGTAATTTCAAACTACTAGCAGTACGACAAAGAACTACAATTTTTAACATTAAATATGTGAATAAAAATTTTTAACAAAACTTATACTGAGAAAACTAATAAATCAATGCACTCAATAATCAGCTAATCTTTTATCCACAGCAGAATAAAAATCATAATTTCAAAAAACATCAATAAATAAAAAAATATAAAGGGTAAAGAAACATAATACTCTTAATATATATACATACTATTTCAAAAGCAATTCACAGAATGAGCCCAAATGTAATCTAAAAACAAATTATTTTTTGCCTGATATTTGTGATTTTTTGTTGATAATTGCAAGGTCTGCCGAAACTCTTCTTTTTGTTTCAATACTTAATCTAGAATTGTTCCTAAAATCGATACTATACTTGGTCAAAAAGATCAACTATTCCAATAATAATGTTAAGATGTTAGCAATATAAACTATTTTTTAAATATTAGTCAACATTTTACTTGTTTAAAAATTCTTATCCAACTACTATTATTTTGATTTAAAATCATATTCAACTTTCAAATCATAATCCCACGTATCAAAGTATAAATTGCCGCCGCGCCATTCAGCTTCTCCCCTTTGAAAATCAACAGTTTCGCTGCGAGGAAATACCTTTGCGGGAAATAATGGTCTTGAATAATCATCATTGATAATTAATCTGAAAGCATCAATACCGCCTAAGTAAAAATACTTAACCGCATCATCTTCCGATTCAACTAAGCCGAAGTCTGGATCGACCGGAACCCAGCCGTGTCCTTCAAAATAAATTTCAGTCCAATCGTGCAAATTTAATCTTGTGGGATAAATCATCCATCCACTTTGCCATTTTGCGGGAATGCCGTTATATCTGCAGAGAGTAATGAACGTTAGTGCTTTAATTCCGCAATCGCCATATCCCTTAGAAATACAATATTCTGAAATACTCTGAAAAGTTGAGTATTCCCGTGCACCAGCCCAGGGAACGTTCTTGCTGATCCATTCAAATATTTTTTTTGCTTTGAGATAAGGATTTGTTTCCACCCCGACAATCTCATTGGAGAGTTGCTTCAGATTATCTGAAAAATATATATGCGGTTTTCTCTCTGATATATATTCTTTATAAAGATCACTTTCAATATTATATTCTTTAATGTTATCAGCATTAACACTAAAAATTTCATTATAGTTATTAATTGAAATTTCATAATTAAAAATTGTTGGTTCATCCTTGATGGATACTTTTTCCATATACAAAGTTCTTTGCATGTTCCTGTTATCAGCAATAATATACTCATCGGCATTAACAGAAATCAATTCCACTTCCGATTGTCTTTCATGATTCTCTCTTGGATATGGAAGCCAGCATCTGATTACTTCCCCGGCAGGTACTGCATCCGCATCAACTGTTAGTGTGTAGTGTAATTTCATCCTAACTGGCTTTACTCTGTTAATTTTATTTTCTCTAACATCTTTAACAACTCGCGGAATGTGTTTAGCTAAAAAATTTGTTGGCTCACCGGGATCGTCTCCATCTAATTCAATTTTTCTTTTTTTTGCATCTTTATTTACTCTAAAAAGATTTTCATGGCTTCGGTTAAAATATTTTATTTCGCCATCAATAATTTTATACTCGAGTGTTCCATCTTGCCGCCATTCTTCTAGTGTATCTACATTCGCATCGGGATAATATTTTCTAATATATTTCAGCACATCATCAGCCATCATCGTAAAATCTTTTCTGATACGCTCCATCTTTTCGATCTGAAAATTCAATTCATAAATTTCTACTTCAGATAAATTTTCATTTTTAATTTTATATAATATTATTTCTGAGGCTCTTGTATAGTTGCCATTTTCTATTTCAATATTAATTTCAGAGTAATTTGTCTGCGCCATAGTTGTTATCCCAAAACAAAAAATAAGAAACATAATTGATTTCATATTCTCCTCAATAAAACTTATTTAAGTAAAACCATTTTTTTACTTTGAATATATTTAACTCCTTTTAAACCAATAAAGCTAACTCTATAAAAATATATGCCCGAACTCAGACTAGCACCATTATTACTAACCGCAGTCCAATTATAACTATGATACCCATTTTGCATATTCTGAAATGTATTTGAATGCACTAATTGTCCAATAGAGTTAAAGATTTCGACTTTTACATTTCCATTTTCCGGCAGTACAAATTCTATTGTAGTAGTTGGATTAAATGGATTCGGAAAGTTTTGATAAAGCACAAATTCGTTCGGTATAAAATTATTTTCCACAGAAGTAATTGGAGAGTTAAAAAAGTCGAAAACTTTTCCTAACAACTCTGCTCGTTTTTCAGTAGGATAAATAGTTTCGAAGGGAAAACTGAGATAAACCAGTTTACCGGGAAGAGAACCATTTGGAAATAACCCTTCAAAAACAACCCCGGCTCCGCCTTGTGCTAGAGGAACATTTTTAAATTGTAAAATATCGGTTCCGCCATTTATTCCTTTTATAGCATCGGGGTAATCCACATCAAATATTCCGTGATTACCATCATCAAAATTTAATTCTTCAATTCCTTCAAATATTGTTTGTGATAAACCCTCAACAGTATAGTAAAATCCGGCTGAACCGTTAGGGGCATCACTAAAGTAATCTGCCTTTAAATAATTTTCGTAAAAATTAATATCATTTGCGCTTGATGATCCGGATCTGCCCAAGTCCCAACCTATTTCTGAACCGCTGACGAATAATTTACCTCCATTATTTAGATAACTCTTCACGATCTCCTGTTCAAATACATTAAATGTCTCATCTGTTGTGCTTTCATCTCCAAGCATCCAAAAAACAATGTCAGCATTTTGCAAAGGAATCTCGCCTCTAAAAATAGCCTCGTTGGATGCTGAAGAAAAAGAATAACCATTAGCTATAAATGGCTCAGAGTATTTTATTATTAGATCTAATGAATTTGTTGTTCCTGATGTTCTATCAAATCCATTTACTACTATAATTTTTGTTTCGTTATTTGATGGAATACCCGCAAGCACTTCGCTTAATGCTGATTCACCATTTTCATTTGTCGAATTTATTTTGAAATAATAAACTGAATCGGTTTCCAATCCCGTGATAAGAATATCATTTGATGAAACATTAAATGAATCAGAAAATGTCAGCCCGTCAAAACTTTGATAAATTTTAAATCCCGTTGCCCTTAAAGGATAATCGTAAATAAGCCTTAGTGAAGAATCGTTTTCTGCTAACACTGCAAAGTAGTAAGGTTTTTCCGGTGGCGGTATTTCTCCGCTTCCAAATTTCCAATCAATTAGATTCCATAATTCATCTCTACCTTTATCATAACCGAGTGCCCACATTCCAACACCCATAAGATTTTTATTTATGGCTAAATCATATTTTAACCCCAAACTCGAATCGTCATCATGCCATATCTGATGCCATTGCCCGTCATTCCAATTATACCATGGTGTTTTACTTGCTGACCAAAGATTACCATAAACTTGAGATTGTGGTTTTGTGGAGTTAAATCTAGTCGAGCCTATAAATTGATTTACATTGGAACCGGGATTCGAATCTGAGGTAATCCAATGATGACCATAATATGGAATTCCCAAAATTATTTTTTCGGGATTTGTATTTACAACCTGTCCATATTCAATATTAATGGTATTCGTAATATTTATTGATCCACCCACAAGAGGAGAATTAGCGCCAGTCACTGAACTCCAACTTCCTGAAAATGCATATCCCATTATGAATATATAATCACAGCTCGCTGCTAATCCCGCCAGATCCCAAATGTCGCCCCAATTAACGGCGGGACCAGCAAAAGAAACCTCCTTACCGGGAAGTTCAGTATGAATAAATGCTGTAAGTTCCGACATAAAGTTTACAATAGGAACTCCCTTATCATCATTGTACAAACTTTCAAAATCTATATTTACACCATCCATGCTATATGTTGTAATAATATTTTTAACCTGATTAAAGAAATTATTTTTAGCAGTTTCATTTGTAATTATTGCCCTAATTTCATCATTGTTAAAATTTACTGCGGTGAGAATAATTTTAGTTCCATTTTGATGAGCGGCATTTATTACATCTGTCCAGGGCCACGCCGCCGGCAAAGAAACCGAACCATTGGATGAGACATTAAAATCAAAACATGCAACATGGGTAAGTAGATCATAACGCATAAATTGATGTGCGCCATTGTTGTATTCCCAATCGGGCAAGTAACCAAAAACTGCCGAACTTAATTCTTTAACAATATTTTTATTTAGCGGAATTATATCTTTTCCTGAAGGATCAAACTTGCTTTGAATATTTTTATGTATTCCGTAAATATTGTTTTCGTATTGATGAGCACCAATAAATTCCTGAGCATTTATAAAATCTGAAATTGAGATAAGCATTAAAAGTAGAAAGATTTTCTTCATCATAATTATTCCATTATTTAATCGAAATTAAAAATACAGTTTAATCGATTGGCAAACATTAAGAAAATCACATGATTATTAGTAGTTAAATATTAAATGTTTTTTATATTTAACATTTTTAAAATTAAAATTACTTTATCATTAAATACATTTATAATTATGAAAGAAAACCGCAAAGCATTTATCAACGGAAAAGTATTTACTCAAAATGAAAAACAAAAGTGGGCTGAAAGTATAGTTACACTTAATAATAAAATAATTTTCGTCGGAAGTAATAGTGATGCCGAATCTTACATAAGTAATGACACTGTGATTATTGATTTGAAAGGAAAATTAGTACTGCCCGGATTTATTGAAAGTCATGCACATATAATTATGGGCGGATTTTATTTGCTTGGTGTAAATTTGGAAAGTTGCAAAACCAAAAGTGAGTTTATCCAAATACTAAAAGAATTTATTCAAAAAAATAAAACACAATGGATTAAAGGGGGGAATTGGAATCATGAAAATTGGGAGACGCAGGAACTGCCGCATAGGAATTGGATTGACGAATTTTCAAGCAATACTCCAGTACTGATTCATCGAATGGATTATCACATGGCTCTTGCAAATAGCTACGCATTAAAGTTAGCCGGAATAACTAAAGATACACCCGATCCAATTGGGGGGAAAATTGAACGTGATCTATTAACCGGTGAACCAACAGGAATACTGAAAGACAAAGCAATCAATATTGTTAGTTCAGTAATACCAATTCCAACTGAGGATGAACTTGATAAAGCATGCTTAACTGCATTAGACGAAGCAAAAAGATTTGGCATTACTTCCATTCAAGATATTACTTATGCAAATGACTTTAAAACTTTTCAACGAATTGAAAAACAGAATAAATTAACATGCAGAATTTACACCCGACTGCCAATTGAAAAGATTGATAATTTGATTAATGCTGAATTTCAAGTCGGGTTTGGGAGCGACAAATTAAAGATCGGTTCTGTAAAAGCATTTGCGGATGGCTCACTTGGTTCGTCAACAGCATTATTTTTTGAACCCTACGAAGATGATCAAGAAAACTATGGTTTAGCCATGGATTATGTTTTAAATGGCAAACTTGAAGAATGGGCAATGAAATGCGATTTGAATAAACTTCAGCTTTCGATTCATGCAATTGGCGATAAAGCTGTTTCTGATATTTTAGACCTATTTGAAAAAATTCAAAATACAAACCCTAAATGGGATAGAAGATTTAGGTTAGAGCATGCGCAGCATATATCTGATAAAGATATTAAGCGATTATCAAAACTAAATGTAATTGTTTCAGCTCAGCCGTATCATCTTTATGAAGATGGCGCGTGGGCACAAAAAAGAATTGGTAAAAATCGATTAGCAAATATGCTTCCTTTTAATTCATTTTTAAAAAATGATACAAAAATGTGCTTTGGAAGTGATTGGTGCGTAGTGACCCTAAATCCGCTTAGTGGAATTTATGCTGCAGTTACTAGGCATACTGTGAACGGTAAATATCCAGCAGGTTTAATTCCAAATGAGAAGATCAGCATAGAAGAAGCTGTTAAATGCTATACAATAAATGCGGCTTTTGCTTCTTTTGAAGAAAATGAAAAAGGAAGTTTGGAAGAGGGAAAATTTGCAGATTTTATTATTCTATCAGACAATATTTTTGAAATTCCACATGAAAAAATACTTAGTGTAAAAGTTTTAAAGACAATATTTGATGGCGAAATTATTTATCATAGGAGCTAAAAATAAAAACGAATATTTTTTTAAGAATTTTGGCTTAAAAATTGTTTAAATAAATATTTTGCAAAAGCAATTATTTGAAATAATAAAAAAAAATGACGCAGAACAATACAACATATCTGATTTTTCATTATTTTCATCATCGATTTTTATCGATTATATAAACTAAAATTATTGATTCAAAATTTGAGATAGCAACTTATGCTCTTTAACTCATTTATTTTCTTGTTTTTTCTAGCCCTTGTTGTTCCGGCATATTATTTTATGCCAAGCAAATACAGAAATGTTTTTCTCGTAATTTGCAGTTACTTCTTTTATGGTTATTGGGATTGGAGATTTACTTCATTACTATTATTTTCTACCGTTGTTGATTTTTTTGTAGGGAAAGCAATATTTGTATCAACTGTGGAAAAGAAGCGAAAGCAATTAGTAATATTGAGTTTGATTACTAATCTTGGAATTTTAGGTTTCTTTAAATATTTTAATTTTTTTGTTGGCTCATTCGATGCAATGGCAGTGTCAATGGGACTAAAACTAGATTTCCTTCACCTAAATATTCTGCTGCCGGTAGGAATTTCATTTTATACTTTTCAAACTTTATCATATACTTTAGATATTTACAGAAAAAGGCTTGAACCGACAAACAGTTTCATTGATTTTTCACTTTTTGTTTCGTTCTTCCCTCAACTCGTCGCTGGTCCAATCGAAAGAGCGGTTCATTTATTACCTCAAATAGCAAAACGACCGACACCCACAAAGCAGCAATTCAAAGAAGGTATTGCACTAATTAGTGTTGGTATGTTTAAAAAAGTATTAATTGGTGATACTTGCGGCAGAATAGTTGATAACATTTTTACAGAACCAACTTATTGGTCGTCAATTGAATTGTTAATGGGTTTAGTTCTCTTCGCAATACAAATTTACAATGATTTTTCCGGATACAGTCATATTGCACGCGGTACCGCCAAGTTACTTGGTTTTGAATTGATGGAAAACTTCAATCAACCATATCTTTCTTCCAGCATTACTGAATTTTGGCGAAGATGGCATATTTCACTTTCGAGTTGGTTAAGAGATTATTTATATATATCGCTTGGCGGCAATAGAAAAGGGAATAGAAGAACTTATATTAATTTAATGTTGACTATGTTGTTAGGCGGATTATGGCATGGAGCTAGTTGGACATTTGTAGTTTGGGGCGGTTTACATGGTCTTTATTTAGCTGTTCATAAACTAATGCTGAAAGATAAAAAACCAACGGTTCGGTTCAGATATGTTAACAAATCTCAAACAGTCAAATTTTTAGGCAAAGTAATAGCAACTAATGTCCTCGTACTTTTAACATGGTTATTTTTTAGAGCTGATTCTTTTGATACAGCTTTTTATTTTTTACAGCAATTTGTTAACTGGTCTCCGGATCCGTTCACCTTAAGAGCAATTGGAATAATGGCAGCGTATTCAATATTATCGATGTTGATTGATATAATGGAATATTATACTGAAGATCATACATTTATGTTAAGATATGTGCCTGCAGTTAGGTATACAGTGTTTGCGGTAACATGGATTTACAGCTTAATGTATTTATTCCAAGCACCGCCAATGCCATTCATTTATTTTCAATTTTAATTTGGATACTCAAATGAAAAAAATCATAAAATCAATTCTACAAATTTTTGTTACACTGATTATTTGTTTGATATTCATGGAAATCACTCTTCATCAAACGGAAATTATATTGCCAACATTTGTGATAACTGATCCCAATGAGGGAGATATCCTTGAACCGAATGCTGAGATAGCCTATTTTGCTGAGGGGTTTGCACTTAGAAAAGTTAATTCTGCCGGTTATTGGGGACCAGTGTATAGCAAAAAAAGGAATCCAAATACTATACGTATTGCTCTAATTGGAGATTCCTATGTTGAAGCTTTACAAGTGCAAAGGGAATTCCACTTTATGACTATTCTAGAAAAAGAATTATCAAATATTTCTGGTAAAACTGTTGAGGTACTAAATTTTGGTAGATCAGGTTTGAGTTTTAGACAAATGTTTAGAACGTATGAATTTCAAGTAAAAAAATATCAACCTGATTTCACTTTATTTTTTGTTCAGGATCAGGACTTTATGCGGAAGGGCCCAGACGGTGGTCCACAAGTAACATTAAATGATAAAAATGAACTTGAATTCACTGACTTTGAAGAGTCAAACATCTATAAAAGTCGAGAAAAATGGGAAGCCGTAAAAAAATATTCATCATATTCACTTTTGAGGAATGTTGTGAAGATGGTGCAAAGCGGTCAGAGTGATGAAATTCTTTTAGATAAGTTGGATTTTATTCAAACTTCAGAAGAAACAATGCAAAATAAAGATTCATTAATGTATCAGCATGAAGATCCTTTTCTTGATCTGAATAAAGCTATTTACAAAAAACTAAAAGCCGACGAACAAAGATTTAATAGTAAAAACTTAACGGTTGCTATTGAAAGTATGCCGAAAATATATACTCAACTTATACAAAAATATAGCTATCTAATTGACCTGCAGCCACCGTTAGAAAACTTTAATGCCACAACCGGGATTGACCCAATTTATTGGGAAGTTACAAATACTCGAGGACATTGGAATTATGATGGCCATAAGTTTGTAGGAGAGTACTTGGCAAAAACAATAGATGATATTATTTCAAAAGGTAGTAAAGAAAAATACTCAGTTAATGTATCAAGTAAAAAATCCAATATTTCTAATTGATTTACTCAATTGTTTTAAGGTAAGAACTACTTAACTTTCGCTTGAACAGCTTTTGCCTCATCAACTGAATTAAAGTACCCGACCCTTACGCGATACCATGTTCCTCTATTGGGAATTTCAGCTTCAACATAAAATGCATCATAGCCCTTTTTCTTTATTCTCGCAACTTCCTGTTTTGCAACAGTCTCTCTCTTCCAAGATGATACTTGGAAACAGTATAATTTTCCATCAGAATAGATAAGGTTCTTTACTGCTCTTTCATTTGCAGAATTATATTTAGGTTTTACAATACTGGGCTTGGTCTGCTCCTTTGGTGCTTCCTTAATTTTTTCCTCAACTTTTGGAATAACCGGCGGTATTGGTTTTGGAACTTCAACTACCTCAGGCAACGAAGGGATTTCAGTTTTTATTTCTTCAACCTGTTCTTCTTCCTCAATAATATTCTCTTCGCGATTCTCAAGTTCAGCAAGAATTTCTTCCGACTTATTTTTTAAATATTCACTCGGCTCAACAGTAATTCTATTAGTATTTAAATATTCAAGCGATTTTTTCATTATAACATCATAAACAGAATTTTCTTGAATTTTTAACGAAAAATTTGATGAGCCGCTTGTTACTCCTACATCATCTGTTTCGCCGATTATCTCACCTTGAACATCATAAAAAATTGCACCTATAACAGAATAGGTTTTTTGGTCAACATCAAATAGTAAATGAGATTTAGATTTTTTAACATCCTTCTGTAATGTGTGCATGAAGACTGGCTGCCGATACATAATTATATTTCTTACAAATAATTGGTTATCTGTCAGCTCTATATTTGAAGTATCCACATATACAACTTTATCATTTGCATCTTGGATTATAAACCAGCTTCTGTTTGCGTCTTGACTTAAGATCAGAATATTAGAAATGAAAAATGCTATTATTAAACTTTTCATTTTATCCTTGCGAATTATTATGCATCATTTTTTAATGTGTCAATTTATTTTATGTAAAATAAAATTCATTTTTCAATACTAGTTAACACAATTATAATTTTATTTCAAAACAAACATTATTTATTATTTCTTGAAGGCTTAAGAATAACACCTTTACTTTCGGGTCCATTAATTTTAATTGTAAGCGGATTATCAAATTTTAAATGTCTAGTAAACTTTTTACTCTCCAAAACTTTCTGTTTAGTTAACCATTTCCAGTCAAGTAATCCTTTATCTAAATAATTATTAACAGTAAAGTAACCAACATTCAATGAGGTTAAATTTTGAAAGAAATGTGTTCCCTGTGAAGGAGTAACATTAAAATCTTTAAAGTTGGATTCAATAATTGCTTTAGCACCGGAAATTTGTTCCCAAGTTACGGGTATACCAAGCCACGGGTCAAGAGTTCCCCATCTCCCCACTCCAATCAATAAGTAAGGACATTTTTGATTAATAAGTTTTGAGTTAAATTGAGCTATTTCTTGTGCTACTTCCCTACTCTTTGCTCTATCAAAGTTTTCTTTATCTACGAAAATAATGTCTTTAATGTCGTCAACAACACCGTTACCTAAAACTTGTTCGCTTGAACAAAATATTTCTTTTTTCTTATGACGGGAAATATCCAATCCTTCCAATTCTTTATTTACAACCAATGGTCTCATCTGCAATAGCCCAAACTCTTTTGGTGAACCTTTGGGCACTGAAAGATTAACGGCGAATTCGATTTCCACCGGTGAGCCCATTCCCCAGCTTCCCATCTGTAATAGCAGTTCAAGAATTTCAGGCAAAGGAAAAACATGGTACTTTAGAATTGAAGCCATCGTAACTACACGAACTCCCTGCCTCGAAATACCGTCATAAATAGCATCGTTCTCTTGAGAATATGTTGAGCCTACGTAATATAATGTGCCGTCACTTTCAGATGTTTTTAGCGGGTACTTTTTAAGTAATTTCTCAAGATCAAATTCATCATCAATTTCGGTTTCATCCATATCCAATGCAAAAAATTCCTGTTGACTATATCTAAGTGTATCATCAATGGTAGCAAACTGTAATAAATGATGCGGATATTTAGGACAAAACCTAACAGTATTGCCCCCTTCCACAATTGTCTTTCCTAAACCTAATGCAACTGAAACAATTCCATCGTTGGATTTAAGTGGGGCGGCTGGATAAAAATTATAAGATTTTGCAACTCCCGAAAATTCAGGATAAAATCTTGAAGAATGTTTTGAACCAATGGTTTTTTGAATAATTACCGCCATCTTTTCTTCTTCAAGCCGGTAAGTTGTAACCTTAATATAATCCTTTGCCTTTTGACTAAATGTTGAAGCATAAACAGCCTTGATCATATGTACAAGCTGTTTGAGTCGCTTCTCAATATCAGTGTGATTATTAGGAATCATATAAGTATCGTAAACACCGGCAAACGGCTGCCCTTGAGAATCCTCGAGCAAACTGGAAGACCTAACTGCAAGCGGCTCATTGACCAATAGCAAAAAAACTCTAAGATCTTCTAGAACTTCCTGAGGAAATTTATCTGCATGAATGAACCTGTGAAATAACTCGTCGTCATTTTCACTGGTTAAGGCGAAATCACGCAAATAGTTTTCATCTAAAAATTTGTCAAATATTTCTGTTCCTATTACGACGGTTGCCGGAACAAAAATTTCCACATTACTGAACTTACTTCTTATATCAAAATTGCTAAGTAAACTGTTAACAAATCCTAATCCCCGTGCCTTGCCGCCTAAAGAGCCGCCTCCAATTCTTGCAAATGTGCTGGTGGAATCGAAAGACTCTCGATTAAAATCTAAAATTACACCACGCTTTCTTGAAGTTCTAAATTCATGAACGGCTTCAATTAAACTTTCACGTAAATCCTGCACAGATTCAAAATCATTTACTTTTACGGGTCTTAATACATGTGCTAACCAAAATTCCGTGCGGGCTTTAAGCCAATTGGAAAAATGATTGCGTGACGCATGATATAATATACTTTTATCAGGAACAACTTGAAGCTGTTCCTCCATTTCCTTTAAAGTAGAAGCTCTTCCAAATTCATCTCCTTCGATGTTTTTAAAAACAAAATCACCAAAACTAAAATTTTTGGTCATAAATTTTCTAAGATCCTTTAGTAGAGTTGGGGAACCCTTTAAAACAAAAGCGGCATCAACAGAGTAAGCTTTTTGCTCATTATCAGCAACGGATGATTGAAGTAGAATTGGAATATCCGGGTGTTCCTTTTTAACTTTTTTTGCAAGCATTATTCCTGCCTGCGGGTCTTGCTTTCCATTCCTTGAAAAATCTACATCGGAAATGATTCCTAAAATATAGTTCTCATACTTTTTATAATAATCCCAAGCTTCCTCATAATTTGAGCAGAGAAGAATTTTAGGTCGTGCCCGCATTCTTAAAAATTTATGCGATAAATTTATTCCTTCAGAAATAAGATTTTGTGACTGCTGCAAAATTTCCGTATAAATGATCGGCAAGTATGATGAGTAAAATCGTATGCTATCTTCAACTAAAATTATAGATTGCACTCCAACACTTTCAGTATCAGATTCAACATTCAATTTATCTTCAAGAAATTTTATTATTCCTAAAATTATTCTGTAATCACCTTGCCAAATAAATACTTTATCAAATACAGATACTTCAGGGCTGCGTATAACTTCGGATAATTCTTTATTATCAAAACCGAGCAGCACAATCGGAATATCCAAACCGGATTGCTTTACTTTTTTTGCAAACGAAATTGCATGCATATCATCAATATGCTGAGTAGTTATAATTAAATTAAAACGCCCCTCTCTATGAGCCATTTCAATTGCTTCTGTTCCGCTGGAGCATTGAACAAGTTCCGGTGAGTGACTTAAATTTAATCCCTGAAATTCCCTTCGTATTAGTTCGTATAATCTTCCATCCTCCTCAAAGATATAAGAATCATATAAACTTGATACAAGAAGAATATCTTGAATTCTATATCTCATCAAATTATGAAAATCTTGAAATTTTGAATAGCTGCTTTCTTTGATGACTTCTCTGCTGAATGTTAATTCGGTTGTTCGCATAAACAAATTCACATTATAGATTTATGAGGGAAATAATGAATAACAAATTAAACGAAAGGAATTAAAAATGCATTAAAAAAGGGACACAAATGTGTCCCTTATTTTTGAAGAAGATTTTAGTAAATTTTATACAATACCTTGGTCGATCATTGAATCAGCCACTTTAATGAAACCGCCAATGTTTGCACCGTTAACATAGTTGCCCGGTGTACCGTATTTTTCTGCAGTTTCAACACAAGTTTTATGGATGGCTTTCATGATCATGTGAAGCCTGTTATCAACTTCTTCCCGTGTCCAGCTATAACGCATGCTGTTCTGCGCCATTTCTAATCCCGATACAGCAACGCCGCCGGCATTAGCAGCTTTACCGGGACCATAGAGAATTCCTTTCTCAACAAACAAGGTTACTCCATCTGGAACTGTAGGCATGTTTGCACCTTCGGAAACAACATATACACCATTCTTAAGTAGGTTCTCTGCATCTTTAAGATTGATCTCATTTTGTGTTGCACTTGGGAAAGCACAATCCGCTTTATGATTCCAAAGAGGATTAAATCCTAAGTTTGGATCGAGCTGTGCATAAACTGCGCTTGGATATTTTTCAGTGTATTCTTTAATTCTTCCGCGTCTAACATTTTTAAGATCCATAACAAAAGCTAATTTTTCTCTATCAATTCCTTCTTCATCATAAATGTAACCGCTGGAATCGGAAGCAGTCAAAACTTTTCCGCCGAGATCTAATATTTTTTCTGTTGTATACTGAGCAACATTACCGCTGCCGGAAACCAAACATTTTTTACCTTCTAGAGTTTCCCCTTTAGTTGAAAGCATTTCCGCTGCGAAGTAAACTGCACCATAACCTGTTGCTTCGGGTCTAATTAACGAGCCACCCCAGTTTAAACCTTTACCGGTTAAAATTCCTGTAAATTCATTTCTAATTTTTTTGTACTGGCCGAATAAGAATCCGATTTCACGACCACCGACACCAATATCACCCGCGGGAACATCTGTGTTTGGACCAATGTGTCTGTACAATTCTCTCATTAAACTTTGACAAAAACGCATTACTTCAGAATCACTTTTACCTTTAGGATCAAAGTCGGAACCGCCTTTACCGCCGCCCATTGGCAATGTGGTTAAACTGTTTTTGAAAACTTGCTCAAAAGCTAAAAATTTTAAAATGCCCAAATTAACTGATGGGTGAAATCTCATTCCGCCTTTGTAAGGTCCAATGGCGCTATTCATCTCTATTCTAAAACCACGATTAATTTGAACATTACCCTGATCATCTTCCCAAGGTATTCTAAACATAATCACTCTTTCGGGTTCAATAATTCTTTCTAAAATTTTGAATGAACGATATTCCGGATGTCTCTCCAGAACAACTTCCAATGATTCAGCTACCTCTTCAACAGCCTGATGAAATTCCGGTTCACTTGGATTTTTGGCAATAACATCAGCCATTAAGTTTTTTACGAAGTCTGACATACTTTCCCCTTAATTATTTGTGAGAGATTGATTGGTTTATAAATAATTAAAGACATAATTGCTTGTGGAATAATTTCCGAATGCAATTTTTCTTTATTTATAATTTTAGTTTGTTTGATTAAGAACTTCTTAAATGCAAAGTTCGGTGATAAGGTGATTAGGTTAGAAATAATATTTATTGAAAATATTTTTTTCACACTTTCCAATTTTCTGTAACTAATAAACCAAATTTCTATTGTAAAAACTAAAGGCATTTTTTTATGAACGCAATAGTAAAAGTTTAAATTCGACCAATAAATAGTATTTTTTTTGAATGTTTTTTTGAACTGGAGGTTTGTATCTTCTTAAAATTACTTTCTTAGTTTTTAAGCTAAAATTAAACATTTCTTGATAGAAATAACCTTGATTATTTATTTATTTTTTGATCGGAATTATTAAATACTGTAATATTCTATTGAATAGTTTAATTGTAGATGCTTTTATCTTTTATTTAAATATTAGAGAAAACTGACGATTTTACTAAGTAAATATTGATCAGAAATCTTTAATTAATTTGATTTTATTTTACTTACCCACACGAAAGTTGGTTAAGCAATTGCGCTTTCTTTCCCCGAATCGCGAATGAAGAGACATGATGAATTACAAAGATCGGGAACCTCGCGCATAAATTTTAAAGGGGGGTCCTCTGCTAAACCGAAAATGTTTATATCTGCACGTGGAGCTTTCTGCAATGCTTCTGTAAATGTACCAACTATCACATGGAACTCCGTCATTGCGGGAAGTCGTGTAAGTTCACTTAGTCTATCCAGAAATTTATAGTTTCGCTGAACATCTTTTTCTTCATTTGCTACGGTTACTAAATTAATTTTACCGCCCCAATTAAGCTGAAGCTGTAAAGCAATTAAAACGGTTAAGTGCCAGTTGGGACTCCTATCGCGGAGCCAAAGATTGATATCCTTTTGCAGACCGAAGGATGTACGCAAATGCTGTCTTAAAATAATTATGCCTAACTCATGCTGCATTGCAACGTTAACTAAGGTTGAAAGTGTTTCGTCTTTTTGAACATTACTGCCGAGTGTAAGAAATAATGTGTTTGGAGAAAAAGTACCACCTTGTAGAATTTGTATTACCAGCTTTGCTCCATGAAGAAATTCCTTATCTTCAATAACTGCGGAGTTAACTAAAAGTTTATCACTCTTCAAAGGGCTCAACAATTTTTCAAGATCATCTTTTGCTTCATCAATATTTTCATCCCGCACAGTAAATGCAAAAATACTGCCTGAGGGAAATGCTATATTCCTTAAAAACAACAATGAATTCGCCCAAACTTTTGCATCTTCAATCGGCAATAAAACATCGGGCTTCCAGGCAATTTTATGTTTAGGAAAATTTGCCGCAATTCTTGATGCCTGCTCGGCTAAAGCCAAAAATATCCCGCCTCTTAGATCGCCCCAATTGGCATCTAATCCTCTTCTTGTAAGCCAAACATAAAGTCCAATTATTGTAATGATACCAATAATGCTAAAGAATGGATCGATCAAAAACATCATAAACAAACAACTCAACGCTCCAAACAGCGGAACGAATCTTGGAATTTTAAATGTTGGTCGAAAGCTAATTACCTTCATGCTCTGCTGAATAAATACAACAAGGTTAAGCATACCGTACGTGATTAGAAAGAATAAAGTGATAAGTGATGCAAGCGCATTTAAATTACCGAGCATTAAAGAAATTAATATAATTGCACCGGTGAATACTATTGCATTGCGGGGTTCATTTGATGCTACTTTTTTAGAAAAGAATTTTGCGAATGGAACAGATTTGTTTTGCGCCAAAGCCTGCAGTATTCGTGGTGCGCCGACAATACTGCCTAGAGCGGAAGAAAAAGTTGCTGCTAAAATTCCAATTAAAACTAACGGACCTATAAATGCCTTATCCATCATTACCATTTGGTTATTGCGCAATTCTTCCGGCGTTGCAAATTGCGACGCAGCATAAGCCATTACAATATAAATTACAAATGTAACCCCAATCGAACTAAGTGTACCCTGAGGAATTGCTTTACGAGGTTCTTTAAGTTCGCCCGATAAATTTGCGCCCGCCATTATGCCCGTTACTGCCGGAAAGAATACGGCAAAGACGGTCCAAAAACTTGCATCTTCAAAGCTGCCGATTAACTGTGTGGTTGTAACCGGTTCTGCAGGCGAAAACAAAAAGGATAAAATTGAAACTCCGATTATTGCTAATATTATATACTGACTTCTTATTGCTATAACAGTACTAAAATATGAAAGCGCCATTAAGCCAAGCCAGGCAACTGTTCCAACAATTAAGGGGTTTTGACCCGGGAAAATAGTTGACCAGCCTTCAGTAAATCCAATAATATAAAGTGCGGCGGATAATGTTTGTGAAATGTATAATGGGATGCCAATACTGCCGCCGGCTTCGAGTCCAAGCGATTTTGAAATAATTGAATATGCACCGCCGGCACCAATTTTAATGTTTGTTGTGATTGATGACATTGAGAGACCGGTACAGAGTGTTATACTTTTTGCGAGTACAATAATTGCGATAGCACCAAGTAAGCCAGCGTTACCAACAACCCAGCCAAGCCTCAAATACATAATTACGCCGAGTATTGTTAGTACATCGGGAGTAAACACGCCGCCGAAAGTACCAAACTTGGAGGGTTTTGAATCGAGCTTAAATTTTGAAAGGATATTATTAATCATCAACCATATTAAGAATTATAAAATGACTCTAATAATAACTTAAAAAATCGATTCAAATCAAAATGGAAATTCCTTTTAAAATGCTGATAAGTTTATTTCAGCAGCATCATCTTTTTTAAGTCAGAAAATTTATTACCCATTTTGATCGAATAAAAATATACTCCGCTTGAAAGATTGCTTCCATCAAAATTATATTCATGAAAACCAGAATTTAATTCAGTTAAGTTTTCCTTAATTAATATTTCACCGAGTATGTTATATATATTTATTACAATATCGCTTTTTTCAACTAAACCAAATTTAATTGTAGTAATTGGATTAAATGGATTCGGGTAATTTTGGAAAAGCTCATATTGCTCCGGTGATAATTCCATTTCAACAATTTCAGAATACTCGAATGTACCATCGGTATTGATCTGTTTTAGTCTATATAAAAATTTTGATCCTCCCACCGGATTTATATCAATAAAGCTGTAGCTTTTGGGAGAGGAACTGTTTCCATGTCCCTCAATAAAACCTATATTTTCCCATTCTAGATTCTGAATTCTAGATTCTTTATTCTGCCTCTCGATCTCAAAGCCGTAATTATTTAACTCAGTTGCTGTCTGCCAGGTCAAGTTTACAGTTTGATCATTTTTAAATGCACTGAATGATACTAGTTCTACGGGTAAAGGGACATAACTGCTTTTTAATATTGTCCCAAGATCACCAACAGTCCAACCGTGATTTTCCGAAGGGAAAACTACTGAATATAGATTATGGGACACACCGCTTGATTGAACAGTCCAATTTGCGCCGCCATCTTGAGTATGTAATACCAATCCGCTCTCTCCCACTGCCCACCCCTGAAATGGGTCGATAAAAAATACTGAACGTAGAAAGTTACTAGTTACGGAGGATTGCAGCAGCCAATTGGACCCGCTATCTGTTGTTTTTAACATAAGTCCTCCGGTCCCAACAGCCCAGCCATTATTTGGGTCAATGAAGTGAACTGAATAAAGCCAATGATTTCCTGAATTTGATTGCTCAACCCAGGTTGCTCCTCCATCAGTACTTTTTTTGATCAAGCTGTTTGTAGTTCCATTTATTCCGCCAACTGCCCAGCCAATACTTGAGCTAATAAAAAATACTGATTTATATTCATGACTAAAATCGCTATCGTAGTGATTCCAACTAGTTCCACCGTTGGTCGTTCTTAAGATTTTATAATCACCACAAGCCCAGCCATTGTTAGCATCAGTAGAAAAAATCGAATTCATTTCATGAGAACTAGTTCCGCTAGTTTGTACCAACCAATTCGAACCGCCGTTAGTCGTTTTAAGAATTGTGCCGTTCAGTCCGCAAGCCCATCCAATGTTTTCATCAACAAAGCTAACTCCCTTTAATAGATTAGTTGTTCCACTTATTTGGCCGTTCCAGTCTGTACCGTTATTTGTAGTTGCTAAAATTGTTCCCACGCTGCCAACCGCCCAACCAGAGATTGGGGTTATAAAATCAACGGAAAACAAACCTAGCTCAATTCCGCTTGTTTGGGCTATCCATTCGGAACTTCCAATTTGAATTATACCATCGCCTGATAAATTTGCTGAAGAACAAATTCCGCTGGTGTCATCAGCAATTAATATTGCCCCGGAATTAACAATAATGTTTTCTGCACAAATACTTGCCCCTAATGGTATAAATAGTTCTGTCCCATTATTTAATGTTAAACTCTCTTGCGCAATGATCCCATTTAATTGAAATAAAATTAAAATTATTGTTGCTCGTATTATTTTCATTTTAGTAATCCTCATTTTTATTTATAAATACATGCAGTATAAAGAGGACTATAATTCAACTCGTTTATTTTTTTTATTCTTCTCTGTTTTTACTTTTTCAAAATATCTATCGCCAGTCAATAACAGCTTTTCCAATCTTTCAATTCTTTCCTCAAGTAAAGTAATTATTTTCTGCTGTTCCTTTGTTGCTTCTATTAATACAACTGATAATTTTGAATAATCAACTGACTTCATTCCATCCTTATCCGTCCTAACAATTTCCGGCAGTACTTCTTCAACTTCTTGAGCAATTAACCCAATCTGTTCACCGTTTTCCAGGTGCATTTCAGGAAATTCTTTAACTTTCATTTCATATCGAACGGGTCTCAATTGCAGTATATGTTCCATTGAATTTGTAATATTTATAATATTTTTTTTAAGTCTTCTATCTGAAACATTCGTCCAGGTTCCTGAATATGTTCCGGAGCCTGAAAGAACTAATAAACCATGGTTTGATCCATTATAATCAATACCCGGCGTTAGGTTTATATTTCCCCCATTTCCGCCGTCTGTATTGCCAGCATTAAGATTTATACTACCTCCTAATAAAAAACTCTCTCCGCAAGTAACATTAAAATTACCGCCGTTTGCAGAAGCCATATATGTGGTCGCTCCAGTAAAAAATTCAATATTACCAGATCTTGCCCCATTTGAATGCGTATTTCCAGTTTTTAGCACGATATCTCCTCCATAGAACTCGCCTGTACCTGTTATTAGTTCAATCCCTCCGCCTGTTCCGGAAAAAGCCCCTCCTGATAAACTTATTGAAGCAGCATCTCCAAACGCCATTCCATTAAATTGTGCTCCGCTTAATAATGTAATATTACCTGCATCTCCTCCTGCACCTTGATTTTCGGCCTGAATTCTAACACTCCTGCCAGGCTGAGAGCTAGGGCTAATAAAGGAGCCAATTTCAAATAGATAATTTGAGTTTAGAATACCGAGCCCAATATTACCGTTACCCCTAGCGGAAAAGACCGGATCGCCGGAATCATTTTTAATTACAAAACCGGAAGATGTGTCATCTGTGGTTAATTTTGCCTCAATATCCTGTGCAAAAATTGAACTGCAGGAAATAATTACGAATAGTAACAAAGCGTTCAGAATTCTAAAATATGCTTTCATTTTATACCCCTCTTAAATGTTAATTTTCCATTTATTAATTATTTAACCAATAATTTCTTTAACTCCTCAATTTCTTTTTGCTGCTCCTTAATTGCTTGCAGAAGTACAACAGACAATTTTGAGTAATCGATTGATTTATATCCATCCGAATCAGTATTAACTAACTCGGGAAGTATTCCTTCAACCTCCTGGGCAAGAAGCCCAATTTTTCTTCCTGGCTCAAAATTTTTATGTGGGAACTCTTCACATTTCAAATCATATTTAACAGGTCGAAGTTTTAGAATATCTTCAATTGATTGTTGTAGATCCGTAATATTTTTATTAAATCGCTTATCAGCGGCAACTGTCCAACTTCCGCTTACTGTTCCTGAACCAATAACTTTTACAAGTCCATTTTCAGTATGTTCAGCAACAATTCCTGGAGTCAAAATAATGTCTCCCGCATCAGAGACACCTTCGCCGGCAGTGATGTTCACATCCCCGCCAATTCCGGCACTTCCACTTTCAATATTTACATCACCGCCAAAATAACTAAGGTTATTTGATCCGGCATATAAGTTTAAGTCACTTCCGTCACCAGCATTTAATGTAATTTTACCTGCCCCGGTTTCATTATCATCACCACCGCTGATCTCAATTTCTCCGAAACCGGAGTTATATTCGCCACTGTGAATTTTTATTTGTCCACCTTGAGTCATACCATTGCTTGCTTCAGCCGCATTTAAGGTAATGCCATTACCCGAATTGATCAGTACAGCTCTTCCATCTCCACCCGGCGGGCTTTCCTTTTTCCCATTTAAATTAAACAAATAGTCTTCAGAATTGACTAAAAGTTTATTGGAAAAGCTTGCACTTCCGTCCCCTCGAATTGAAAAAAGTGTATCGCCTTGATCATTAATAATATGGAATGCTTCTGAAGAATTGTGGCCGGCTAATTTTGCTTCAATGTTTTGTGCAAATGATATTTCACAAATATTAAGTGGATTGAAAAATAATAGTGAAATTATTAATACTAGTTTACAGATAAAAATTCGCTCAATTAAAAACATAGAGCCTCCCCGTTCTAAAAGAACAATATTTATATCAACGTAATAATTGTTTCACTTTGACTATGAACTTTGCCGGAGAGAATTTAACGTGAGAGTGAATTAAATGTAATTTATTTTTTAGTGTTATTCAATAGAATTTTTGTATCTCAAAACACCTTTCGTCCTTTAACTTATTACAGCAATAACTTTTATATTCTAAAAATTAAATTTTATATTTGTACTAAGTCTATTCTGTTCAATTAACAATCTAAAAACAAAACTCGTCCGGTCAATATGAAAAATCTTATAACATTCATCATTTTATTTTTCTTTTTAACATCTTTTCATAATGCGCAAGAAAGCAAAAACTCAGTATCACCACTTACTTCCTCTACTTTTAGCGGATTAAAATTCCGCAGCATTGGTCCTGCATTTGCCTCAGGAAGAATTTCAGATTTTGCGATTAATCCCAATAACATAAATGAATATTATTCTGCGGTAGCCTCCGGTGGAGTCTGGAAAACTACTAATGCCGGGACAACATGGGAACCAATTTTTGACGATGAAGGATCGTATTCAATTGGCTGCATAACAATGGACCCAAACAACCCTCATGTAATATGGGTGGGCAGCGGAGAAAATAATAGTCAGCGCAGTGTTGGATATGGTGATGGTGTTTATCGCTCTAGCGACGGCGGTAAGAGTTGGGAAAATGTCGGATTAAAAACTTCCGAACATATAGCAAAAATTATTGTTGATCCTCGAGATTCTAAAATTATTTACGCTGCTTCTCAAGGTCCGCTTTGGTCTTCAGGCGGTGAGCGAGGATTATACAAGTCAACTGATTGGGGAAACAGTTGGAAACAAATATTAAAAATAAGTGAACATACCGGAGTTACTGATATTGTAATTGATCCCCGCGATCCGGATGTTATCTATGCAGCATCATATCAAAGAAGAAGACATGTCTTCACTTTAATTAACGGCGGACCCGAATCCGCAATTTTTAAATCTACTGATGCCGGTGAGAATTGGAATAAACTAAAATCCGGTTTGCCCACTGTAGATATAGGAAGAATAGGTTTGGCAATTTCAACTGTCAATCCTGATTATGTTTACGCTATTATTGAAGCTGCTAATGATAAAGGCGGGTTTTTCAGATCAACAAACCGAGGCGCAACCTGGGAAAAACGAAACAGCATGATCGCGCGAAGCCCGCAATACTACATGGAAATATTTTGCGATCCAGTAAATGTTGATAAAGCTTACTCCTTGGATACATGGACAAAAGTGACGACAGACGGCGGGAAAACATTTAATCGATTAGGCAATAAGCACCGCCATGTTGATGATCATGCAATTTGGATAAACCCGAAAAACACTAAACACGTTTTGATCGGCGGAGACGGTGGAATTTATGAAACTTTTGATGGCGCGGAGAATTGGCATTTCAAAAATAACTTGCCCGTAACACAATATTACAAAGTGGCAACGGATAATAGTGAGCCATTTTATTATGTTTACGGCGGAACGCAAGATAACAATACTCACGGCGGACCTTCTAGAACAGTTAATGCAAATGGAATTATGAACTCCGATTGGTTTGTAACTTTAGGCGGCGACGGCTTTGAAACTCAGATCGATTCAATGGATCCTAATACGGTGTATTCTCAATACCAGTATGGCGGATTGGTACGCTACGATAGAAAAAGTGGAGAGAAGATATCAATAGTTCCTGTAGAAGGAAAAGATGAGGAAGCATACAGATTTAATTGGGACTCGCCTCTTTTGATAAGTCCTCACAAAAACACACGTTTATATTTTTGCGCCAACAAAGTTTTTAAAAGTGACGATAGAGGCAACAGCTGGAAAATAATTAGTGATGATTTAACACGACAACTTGATAGAAATAAAATTCCAGTAATGGGAAAAATTTGGAGTGTGGATGCGGTATCAAAAAATGCTTCAACGTCGCAGTACGGCAACATTGTTGCATTTACTGAATCCCCTGTAAAGGAAGGCTTGCTGTATGCCGGAACCGACGATGGTTTAATTCAGATCAGCAAGGACGGTGGAACGAGTTGGACAAAACATCAATCATTCCTTGACGTGCCCGATACTACTTATGTTAACATGCTGCTAGCATCTCAGTTTGTTGAGAAAACAGTTTATGCAGTTTTTAATAATCATAAACGCGGCGACTTTAAACCCTATATTTTGAAAAGTGAGGATTCAGGCAATTCGTGGGAATCAATTTCATCTAACCTGCCTGAAAGAGGCTCTGTGTATGCAATTGCCGAAGATCATATAAATCCTAATTTGTTATTTGCAGGAACTGAATTCGGAGTTTTCTTTACTATTGATGGAGGCAAAAATTGGGTACAGTTAAAAGGCGGACTTCCAACAATCGCAATTAGAGATATTGAAATTCAAAAAAGGGAAAACGATCTAGTGCTTGCATCTTTTGGGCGGGGGTTTTATATACTTGATGATTATTCAAGTTTAAGAAATGCTTCAGAAAAAGAGCTCGAAGATGAAGCAATTATTTTCCCTGTTAAAGATGCCTTAATGTATATGGAAGCAAAACCAATGGGCGGCGGCGGAAAGGCTAGCCGAGGTGAGTCGTTTTACACTGCCGCTAATCCTGAATTTGGAGCAACTTTCACTTACTATTTAAAGAATTCAATCAAAACAAAATCAGACTTACGCAGGCAGGAAGAAAAAGAAATAATTAAAAAAGAGAAGCCGGTAAATTTTCCATCTTACGAAAAATTGGACGAAGAGTTTAATGAAGAAGAACCTTACTTATTATTTACAATAAGTGATGAAGCCGGTCAAGTAGTACGAAGATTAAAAGCCGATGCATCAAAAGGAGTTAATAGAATTACATGGGATTTGCGTTATCCTTCAACTGATCCTGTTACAAAAGGAATTGAAAAATTTGATAATAAAAGCAGCGGATTTCCAACAGTGCCGGGGACTTATTCTGTTTCACTTTCAAAAGTGGTTAATGGTAAACTTACCGAGTTAACCCAGCCGGTCAAATTCAATACCGTTTTATTAAATAACTCAAAAGTCTCCGAACAAGATAGAATTGCACTGAGTAAGTTCACTAAACAAGTAGCGGAAATTAGCAGGGTTATCAAGGGCACACAAAAATATGTTCAGGACCTGAATGAAAAAATTTCGAAGATCAGAGCAGCATTAAAAACTACTCCGCAAGCTAATGAGCAAATATTTGCTGATGCAAAAAATATAAAAATCAGATTGAATGAAATTGATAGAAAATTGAGTGGCGATAAAACATTAAGCAAAATAAAAGTCACAGCACCACCATCAATTGCCGGTAGAATCAGTGATATAATTTGGGGTATATGGAATACTTCATCCGCACCGACCGAAACTCAAAAACAATCGTACAAAATTGCCGGCGAAGAATTTAAACCTCTGCTAACCGAATTAAGAAATCTTGTGGAATATGATCTAAAAAATATTGAATCTAAAATGGAATCAATCGGTGCACCTTGGACACCGGGAAGAATTCCGGTTTGGAATGAAAATTAAAAGAAAGGAATTTTTAAATGAAATATATTGAAATATCAATGAGTGCAAAAATTTGTTTTAAAGATGAAACGAGCGTTGAAGAAATTGAAGGAATAAAACGCCTAGTTGTGAATGACAAAATTTATGTGCCGGAGATGGGTTTAATAAAATTTGATTCAGACGAAAAAAAGTGGAAACCTGTTGACTTAAATGAAGAGCAATTTATTGAGCCCGGCTACCAGGTTTTAATTAGTCATAACATAAAAGAATTGAAAGAACCGCCGAATGTTATTGCTGAGTAAGAACTTTATTCATGTTAGATTGTAAAATGTTTAAAAAATAAAGTGAGAATAAAATGTCCAACGAGCCGAACAACATATTATTTACTTTGCTTAAAATTAAATCTTTCCTGCTTAGTATGCTTGAATCTGTTGAAGACGGCAGCGATAATTTGGAATTGACTGAAGAATTTCTTGAACGCAGATTTCCTGACAGTAAAGAAGAAATATTGGAGATTTTAATTTCGCACGGAATTAGTACTGATGCTGAAATTGCATTCGATCAGAAAATCCATCTGAAGTTCAAAAATATTTCCGATGAGTTAGATGGCAAGCAGAGTTTGGAAGAATTACTTCATGAATTTGAAATTGTGATCGGTCAAGATAAAAAGGATAAAGTGCTTGACTCAATGAAATTAGAGCGTGAAGAAAAATTGAAAATTCTTGTAAGCCATTTATTAAAACTCGCTAAGGTTTGGACTATTCATAATCAGATTGAAGCTGAAGTTGATGATTACTCAAAACTTACCGATGAAGAATTAATTAGACCTGGCGAAGAAAACAGTCTGGAACAACTGACTGAAAGAACTGCGGAATCTTTTACTTTTATTTCATCATTAACACATCAGTATTTAGAATTGTTTGCCGAATATTATTTTAACTACGGCGGTGACATTCCTCTTGAAAATTTCCTTAAAGAATTGGAAGAACTTAAAAACTTTACCGCGGGAAAGTATCGAGACCT